>Ga0247727_10000082_pt1 | contig 205652 bp, 172 predicted proteins | sample WisWelCaveWW1625_FD_202498 | JGI IMG/M metagenome (GOLD analysis project Ga0247727, IMG submission 202498) | Biofilm microbial communities from Wishing Well Cave, Virginia, United States - WW16-25 | ecosystem: Environmental > Aquatic > Deep subsurface > Groundwater > Cave microbial mat... | reverse complement strand
GAGGGGGGGATTCGAACCCCCGGCCAAGGTTTTGGCCTCGGCAACCGCTTAGCAGGCGGTTCGTTTCAGCCATCTCACGCACCTCTCCGAATCTCTCGCCATGCGGGGATCTTCGTTGTGGCGGAGGGAGTAGGATTCGAACCCACGGGGCTTTCACCCAGCGGTTTTCAAGACCGCCGCCTTAAGCCGCTCGGCCATCCCTCCAACAAGTCTGAGGGCGCACCGTATCACGAACCCGCGGACGACGGCAATGACGAGACGACTTGCGAGCCGGCCACCGACGACCTCCCAAGACTACGCGAGGCTTCGGAGGCTCAGCAGCATCGCCAGGCCGGCCACGACGGCGACGCCGCCGATGACTGGCGAAAGCGGAATCGTCTTTTTCTCATCGACGGTCGCTTCGATTGGGCCGATGTTGATCACCTCGCGGTGTCGCGTGTACGTGATGCCCTTGTACGCGAGCGCGAGCGTCCCCAAAAGGATCAGGACGATGGCCAACGATTTCATGACGAGAACCTCCTAGCCGCTCGGTTGACCTAGAGCGACGAAATCCTGCTGGACGTACTCTTCTCCATCAACTCGTGAGCCGAGTGACGGCCAGCCTCGACTGCCTCGTTGACGTCTTGTCTCAGCGCTGAAACCTTCTCGACGATCGTTCCCTTGACATCGTCCAGCTTGGCCTTCGCGTCGCGACCGACACGCCGCGCGGAGTCGTTGAGCTTCCGACGAGTCTCCTCACCCGAACAGGGAGCCAGCAAGAGCGCCGCTCCGGCGCCGGCGACTGCGCCGACGAGAAAACCGATCAACAGCCCGTTGCCTTGGGTCTCTGACATGGCACTACCCTCCATTTGATTTCGCCGTCTCGTAACGGCTGGCCCACTTCCTCAGGAGAACGGCGGTTCCCGTTCTCACTCCGCGAACAACGCCCACGGCACTTCGGACCGGGGCTTCCACTTCATCGAGCACGGCCGAGGAGACCGCGACCGCGCGATCGCTGACGGCCTCGAACTTCCCGGCGATGCCGCGGACGCTCTCCGAAACCGCCCCAAGAGATCGGGCGAGATCGCGAACCTCACCCGAAGTGTGGGTCGCGTCGGCCAGGAGGACCCTGAGCAGCCCGAGCGTCTCCGAGATGCTCTCATTCGCTCGTTCGAAGCGTTTCAACGCGCGAACAGCCACGACAACGAGAACGACGAGACCGGCCGTGACCGCGACAAGACAGATTTGAAGAATGACTGGCATGCAGCAACTCCAATGAACATCGCGGGACGGCGGCTTGGACGTTCACGGCGGAGCCGTGCAAGTCGCGGACGAAGGAGGATGGTCAGCCGGAGCCTGGGGCGGCGGCGCGTGTCAAGTCGTCGGGGTGCGGGGGTTTAGGACTTGCGGATGGGGCGTCGGCGGGGAGATTCGATCCGTTCACCCGCGCGGTGCGTGAGCGCGCGAGTGTAAGAACGACTCTGCCGCGAGGCGACTCAGGGCTCGAGAGGTCGCGGAGCGGCGGTCGGCATCAGCTCATAGGCGCCGATCCACTCTTCCCGATTTTCCCGATTCGGCCGAGCCCGAGGATCGTCAGAGACCACGCGAACACGACCACGCCGAGGATCGCGCCGTAGGTCGTGAACGCCACTCGCGCCGCACCGCGATTGAAGCCCGTCAGGAAGGCGGGCGGCACCAGCTGCAGGCAGAGACGATAGAACATGTCACCCGCCACGAGGCCGATCGCTTCGGCCCCGAGCAGCAAGAGCACGATCAGAGTGATTTTTCGTGGCGTCATGCGGCCAGAGTAGCACAGGCCGGCGGCCCCGATCACCGTGGCGTCATTCCTTGAAATGCCCGTGGCGCTTTGTTAGCATGAGCTTCCCATTCGCTCGATGCAAAGCTGTGCCCGTCCGAGACCTCCCTCTCGCGGCCGGGCGAACTCGATAAAGACGCAGACCCAGAAGGAGGCAGGGCCTACCCATGAAAAGACCTTTCCGGCAGGCGATCCCCGTCTGGATCTTCCTCGTCGCGCTGGCCGCCGGCGCGGGGATGGTTGGATGCGGATCCGATGAAACGACGAATCCCACGCCGACGCCGGAGACGCCGGGGTCAATCTCGACCTGGGCCGGAAACGATCTCGTCGGATTCAATCGCGACGGACGTCCGCTCACGGAGTCGAGCCTCTACTTCCCGATCGACGTCACGTTCACCTCGATGGGCGAGGCATACATCCTCGACTGGAACAACCACCGCGTGCGGCACGTGACGTCGTCGGGCGTTCTCGAGACGGTCATCGGAGACTTCATCGGCGACGGGCCGCCAGACCAGTCGGATCTCGTCGAACCGGGCGCGCTCGGAACGATAGTCAATCTGAACCACCCGACAAACCTGCTCGAGCTTCCGAACGGAAAACTCCTGCTGACCGCGTGGCACAACCACAAACTCCGCGAGTACGACCCGGCAACGCAGCGCGTCCTGGTGACGTGCGGCCGCGGCGCCGGGTTCAGCGGGGACGGCAGCGCCGCGACGGGCGCGCTCCTCAATCAGCCGTCCGGTTCGACGCTCGGCCTCGACGGCTCGGTCTTCACGCTCGATCAGAGGAACCAGCGCGTGCGGAAGATCACGCCGGACGGGACGATCTCGACTGTGGTCGGGACAGGCGTGCCGGGATTCTCAGGCGACGGCGGCGCACCGCTCGATGCGCAACTCAACCTGCCTCGCGGGCCGAACCCGCCGCCGGCTGGCACGGTGGCCGTCGATGCGCAGGGCCGGCTCTACATCTCCGACACGCTCAACCATCGGATCCGCCGCGTGGACTTCGCCCTCAACATGATCGAAACCGTCGCCGGCAACGGCACGGCGGGGTTCGGCGGGGACGGGGCGCTCGCGACGGCGGCCTCGCTCAACAACCCGCGCGACATCGAGATCGGCGCTGACGGCCGCCTCTACATCGCCGACGAGCTCAACAATCGAATCCGTGCCGTAGACCTCGCCCTCGGGACGATCGAGACCGTCGCAGGAACCGGCGTGGCCGGCTTCAGTGGAGACGGCGCTCTCGCGGTGAACGCGATGCTCAATCGTCCGACCGGCATCGAGTTCGATCGCGAGGATCACATGTACATCGCCGACGCGTACAACCATCGGATCCGGAGGGTCTATCTCCCATGAAGTCGGCCGCGCGTTTTTCGCTCTTCGCATCCGTCGCCGCGCTCGGGCTCTTCATCGTCGCCGGCTGCGGCGATGACTCGCCGTCGGGCCCGGTGGCGACGATTCCCGCGGCCCCGACGACCTTCAGCGCCGTCGGCGCGTCCGCCTCGCAGGTCGATCTCACCTGGATCGATCCAGCCGACAACGAGGACGGCTTCAAGCTCTTCCGTTCGACGACGAGCGGGAGCGCAGGAGATCTCGTCGCGACGCTCGGCCCGAACACCGTGAGCTTCGCGGACTCGGGCCTCGCCGATACGACGACCTTCTTCTACCAGGTGTTCTCGTTTAATGCGGTCGGGAACTCGGCAACCGGTCCGACCACCGCGGCGACGACGTACAAGACCCGCGCGTACGACAAGATCGAATCGTTCGCCGGGACCGGGTTCGCGCTCATCGGGCCCGACGGCCTCCCGCCCCTCGAGACGCCGCTCTATTCGCCGGTCGATCTGTCGTTCGGCCCGGACGGTACGCCCTACATGATGGACTGGAACAACCATCGCGTCCGTGCCGTCCAGGCCGGGGTCGTGCGGTCGATCATCGGCACGGGCGAGCTGGGCGAGGCGCCGGCAGGTCAGGCCAACGCCATCAGGCTGAACCACCCGACGCACGTCTCGTTCGGTCCGGACGGAAAGCTCTACCTCTCCGCCTGGCACAACTCGAAGGTGATGAAGATGGACCTCGTCACCGGCTACATCGAACCGATCTGCGGCGACGGGAGGCGCGCGTTCTTCGGCGAGGGCGTGCCCGCGGCTGAGGCGCTGCTCGACCTTCCGGTCGCGACGGTTTTCGATGCGATGGGCCGAATGTTCATTTCCGATGAGGCCAACCAGCGAATCCGGATGATCGACGGAGCCGGGATCATCACGACGGTCGTCGGGACGGGCACCGCCGGGTTCTCCGGGGATAACGGGCCGGCGATCGACGCAAGGATCAGCCTGCCGCGCGGGCAAAACGGCGTACCCGCGGGCCGGATCGAGTTCGGCCCCGACGGCACGCTGTACCTGGCGGACACGATCAACAATCGCGTTCGCGCCATCGACGCCGCGGGGATCATTCGTACCGTGGCCGGAAACGGGAGCGCCGTCTACGGGACGAATGGCGGCGACGGCGGTCCGGCAACGAACGGTAGATTGAACAGCCCGACGGACATCGCGGTCGCGTCGGACGGGACGCTGTACATCGCCGACACGGGCAACCACTGCGTGCGGAAGGTCGACGCGGACGGGATCATCTCGACGTTCGCCGGGGTCGGCGGATTTCCCGGGTACGACGGCGACGGCGGACGGCGCGAGCTGGCGCACATGAACACGCCGTACGGCGTGGCCCTCGACGCAGAGGACAACGTCTACATCTCCGACACTTACAACAATCTGATTCGTGTCGTCAGGAAGTGAACTTAAGATTAGTCGGTCTCGCCGTCACGCTCGCGGGCGCCGTCGCGCTCGCGGGCTGCGGCGGCGACGAAGGCGGGCCGCAACCTCCCGGACCGGACCCGTTTTTCCCCGCTGATTTCCTGACGACGTACACTCAAGTGCGCGATTGCCGATTCAGCGTCGAGCACGATCTGCATTCAATCCAGGTCTACATCAATCCCGAAGCGGCGAAGGCGTACACCGACAGCATCTATCCGTTCGCGGCGGGAACCATCTGCGTCAAGCCGGAGTACACCGACCCGCAGTGCTCGCAAATCGCGGCCTACGCGGTGATGCGAAAAGGGCCGCCGGGGACCGCGCCGGACGGCGGCGACTGGGAGTGGCAGATCGTCGGCGCGGATTTGAAGGTGGTGCGATCGGCCCAAACTGAAGGGTGCGTCGATTGCCACGCGCTCTGCACGAACGGCCGCGACTTCACCTGCACGGATCCGTAAGGCGAGCGCGGCGCGGCGCGCGCGGGGCGCGGCGCGATCGATCTGCGCGGCGCGCAGCCCGGCCCGCACCCCGGCCCGCACCGCGGGGCGCTTAAACCGCCGGCGGTCCGGGCGGCTGCGGCGGTGGCGACGGCTCCGGCGGTTCCGGCGCTTCCACCTCTTCCGGCGCTTCGCTCCGCTCCTGCGCCTCCCACTCCGCGATCCGGCGCCGCCCGACGATCCGCTTGCGCACGACGGCGGCGAGCGAGAGGACTGCGAACAGGACCGCGAACGGCGCGCCGTCCGCCGTCCAGCCGACCCAGCGCGTCCGATGTCGGAGGTCGCGTTCCCACGCGTCCTCGAACTCGTCGGGCGAGACGCCGTACGCGGCGCGGACCGCCGTTTCGTAGCCGTCCGCGCGGACCGCGCGCAAGAGGCTTGCGATCGATTCCGGCCCCCACCTCCGCGCGATGAACTGCACGGCGGTCAAGCTCTCGTAGTAGGCCAGCCGCGCGCGCGCCTCGTTCGCCGGAAATCGCCGCGCGATCTCGCTCAAGAAAAGGGCATCGTCGGTCACGAGCGCGCGAGCGAGGTCGAAGAACGACGCGCCGCGGTCCTCGCCCGACAGGTAGACCGCGATCCCCTCATCGAGCCATCGCGGGACGTCGTCACCGCCCGTCTCGTGCACGAACAGGTGGACAATCTCGTGAACCGTGACGCTTCCGGCGCTCCCGAGAGATCCCGCCGCGCGCTCGGCCGTGACGACGACGCGAGACTCGGCCGGAAGCGCAACGCCGATCGCCCAGGCCGGCACGCGCCTGCCTGTCGCCGCGACGAACGCGGCGCGCGTCGCGACGAGCTCGACGACGTAGCGGGGCGGGAGCGACGCGCCGAAGAACGATTCGAGCCCCGGGAGGGCGCGCGCGAGCGCCGCCTCGACGTCGCGGCGCTCGGCGTCGAGCGTAGGCGGCGCTTCGACGCGGACCGACGCTCGCGCGCGGAGCGGCGCGAGCGTGAGAGCGAGCGCGACCGCAAGCGCAACCGCGAGGCATAGCGCGAGCGCGGAGGCGCGCGCCGCGACGAGCCGCCCGCCGGCTAGGATTCGATCTCGCCGCGCGGGACTGCTCGTGAAATGATCGCGCCGCCGACGACGCGCTCTCCGTCGTAGAACACGACCGATTGCCCCGGCGTGACCGCGCGCTGCGGCGCGTCGAACGCGACGCGCACGCGGCCGCCGCCGAGCGCGTGGAGCGTCGCGGGCGCGGGCGCGTGCCGGTGGCGGATCCGCGCCGCGACGCGGACCGCGGCGCCCGTCTCCACGCGCGCCAGGAAGTTCGCGTCCTCGCCTTCGCAGCCGTCCGCCAGGAGTTCCTCGTCGTCGCCGACGACGATTGTCCGCGTCGACGGATCGACCGCCGTCACGTACAGCGGCCGCGGCGCCGCGACGCCGAGTCCCTTCCGCTGGCCGACCGTGTACCGCGCGGTCCCGGCGTGTGTCCCGATCCGCGATCCGGAGGCGTCGACGATCGGCCCAGGCGAGAGCGCCGCCTCCCACGCGCCGTCCGGCGCCACCGCCGACCCCGAGTGAGGACCGCCGCCCGACTCGCCCGCGCGTTCGCGCTCCGACCGCTCGCGCGCCCTCTCCCGCTCCAAGTGCGCGCCGTAGTCGCCCTGCGGAACGAAGCAGATGTCCATGCTCTCGCGCTTGTCGGCCACTGGAAGGCCCGCGCGCCGAGCGTGCGCACGCACCTCGCTCTTCGTCAGGCGCCCGATCGGGAGGAGGATGCGCGGCAGCGCGTCGCGCTCGATTCCCCAGAGGAAATACGATTGATCTTTCGCCGGATCGACGCCGGCGAGGAGCGAGCGATCGCCGCCGCAATCGCCATCGGCATTGCCCGATTCCGCGATCCGCGCGTAGTGCCCCGTCGCGATGAAATCGGCGTCGAGCCGGAGCGCGCGCACGAGGAATCGGTTGAACTTCACCTCGGAGTTGCACGCCACGCACGGGCTCGGCGTGCGGCCTTCGAGGTATGCGCGGGAGAACGGGTCGAGGACGCCGCGCCGGAACTCGTCCGTGAAATCGAGGACGACGTGCCGCGCGCCGATCGCGCGCGCCGACCGCCGCGCGTCGTCGATCGCGTCGATCGAGCAGCACGAGCGGTCGGTCGCCTGGGTCTGCGCCTCAGCCTCCGCCTCGCCATAGCAATAGAGCTTGAGCGTGACGCCGAGGACCTCGTACCCCGCCTCGGCAAGCAGGAGCGCCGCGACAGCGGAGTCGACGCCGCCCGACATCGCGACCGCGACCCGGGGCTGCATCGCGCGCCCTACAGCTTCGCCTGCGCGCGCGTGATGTTCCCCTTCGCCTGCGACACGAGCTCCTCCGGCTTTCCGCTCGACACGACGAGGTTCCACTCTCGGATCGCCTCGCGGAAGATCCCCATCGAGGCGTATGCGATGCCCATGTTGAAGTGCGCCTCCGAACAGTTCGGGTCGATCGAGAGCGCCTTCCGGTACTGGTCGAACCCTTCCGACTTCCGGTCGTTCGACCAGAGCGCCTCGCCGTAGTACGCGATCGCCCGCGCATCGCGCGGGTTCTTCGCCATGAACGATTCGAACAGCGCGAGCGCCTCCTCGCCCTTCTTCATCTTGTCGAGGACGAGCGCGGCGTTGGCCAGGGCCTTGAAGTTGGAGGGGTCGAACTCGAGCGCCCTCTTGAACGCGTCGACCGCATCGGCGAGCCGCTCCTCTTCGTAGTACCAGACGCCGATCCGGAAGAGCCCCTCCGAGGACGACGGGTTCTCGGCGAGGAACGCGTCGAGCGCGTCTTTTTGATCGCGGTGCGGCAGCGCCCCGATCTCGTCGATCGACTTCGCGGCGGCGAGCGCGGCGCGGGGCGGCGTGACGATCGGCGCGACGAGCGGCGCGAGCGCGACGAACGCCGCCAGCGCCGCCGATCCGATTCCCGGAGAGCGGCCGCTCATGGCTTCGCCGCCTCGATCGTCACGCGATTCATGATGTCCCCTTGAACGATGGCATTCACGAAGTCGATCCCTCCGATCACTTGGCCGAAGATCGCGTACTTCCCGTCGAGATGAGGCGCCGGCGCGAGCGCGATGTAGAACTGGCTCCCGGCGGAGTTCGGGTCGCCGGAGCGCGCCATCGCGACCGTCCCCTCCGCGTGGAGGCGCGTCTGAGAAAACTCCCCTGTGATCGTGTATCCCGGCCCGCCCATCCCGTTCCCGAGCGGATCGCCGCCTTGCACGACGAACGGTTTCGGTTCCTTGAGGACCCGGTGGAACGTGAGGCCGTCGTAGAACCCGGCGCGCGCAAGCTTGACGAAGTTCGCGACCGAAAGCGGCGCGTCGTCGTCGAACAGCTCGATCAACACGTTCCCCTTCGCGGTCTCGATGACCGCGATCTTTTTCCCCTCGGCTTTGATCGCGGCGATCTCGGCATCGGTCGGCTTCGACACCATCGGCCGGCGCTTCTGTGCGGCTTCCTTCTCCGAGCCCGCGGCCCTCTCCGCCGCGGTCGTCTCCTTGATCGCTTCGACTCCCTTCGAGCCTTTCGTCGCAGGGCTCGCGGGCTTCGGCCTCGGCTTCGACGTCGGCTTCGCGGCGAGGACCGAGGGAACCGCGGCAGCCGTCAGCACGGCAGCGACCAATCCCGCAACCAAGGCCGCGATTCCGAACGCGCGGCGTCTCTGGCATCGATGACTCAAGTGCTGTTCTCCCTATCGGGTGCGTGGCACGGGCCGGTCAGTGTAGGGCTCCGAGGAATACGGGTCAACAGGCGCGAGACCTGCGTGCGACCCGCGTGCGACCCGCGTGCGACCTGCGTACGACCTGAGACGCTCTGGATATTGCGCGCTCCGTCGCACTTCCGTATGCTCACCCGCCTCGGCCTCCCCCGCTCGCTGACCCGAAAGGAGTTTATCGCCATGCGCCGCGCGCTCTCCCTTGCCGCCGTGATCGTTCCGATGGGATGCTTTGCGCTCCTTGCCGCGTGCGCGCCGCCGCGGACGGAGCCGCTCGCCTCGCAGCCGACGACGCAGCCGGCCTCGCAAGAAAAAACTCCCGCGATCGCGCCACTTTTCGGAAACCTCGGCAAGCACCACCGCGCCTTCGCGACGACATCGAAGGAAACGCAGCGCTACCTCGATCAGGGGCTGATCCTCTTGTTCGCGTTCAATCACGATGAGGCGATCCGGTCGTTCGAGCGGGCGGCGGCGCTCGACCCGGCGTGCGCGATGGCCTGGTGGGGCGTCTCGATCGCCAACGGCCCGCACATCAACAACCCGACGATGGACGAGGCGCATTCGAAGGCGGCGTGGGAGGCGCTCGAGAAGGCGCGGGCACTGGCGGGCGGCGCGACGGCGACGGAGCGCGAGCTGATCGACGCGCTCGGCGCGCGCTACGCCCAGCCGGCCCCCGCGGACCGGAAGGCGCTCGACGAAGCCTACGCGGCGGCAATGCGAAAAGTCTGGGCCGCGCACGGCGAGGACGCCGACATCGGCCACCTCTGCGCCGAAGCGCTGATGGACCTCCACCCGTGGGACCTCTGGACACAAGACGGGAAACCGAAGGACGGGACGGAGGAGATCCTCGCGACGCTCGAACGCGTCATGGCGCTCGACTCGGATCACCCAGGTGCGAACCATCTGTACATCCACGCCGTCGAGGCGTCGCTGAATCCGGAGCGGGGCGTCGCGTCGGCGGACCGGCTCCGCTCGCTCGTCCCCGGCGCGGGCCACCTCGTCCACATGCCGGCTCACATCTACTGCCGCGTCGGGCGCTGGGCCGACGCGGCGCGGCAGAACGAGCGCGCGATCGTCGTCGACCGCGCGTACCGCGAGCGCTCGCCCGAGCAGGGCTTCTACCGGATCTACATGGCGCACAACCATCACTTCCTCGCGTGGGCGTCGATGATGGAAGGCCGGAGCGAGGTCGCGATCCGAGCCGCGCGCGAGATGATCGCCGGAATGCCGCCCGAGTTCGTGAAAGAGGCCGCGTTCTTCGCCGACGGGTTCATGACGATCGCGCAGGAGGCGCTGATGCGGTTCGGCCGGTGGGAGGAGATCCTGAAGGAGCCGGCGCCGCCCGAGTATCTCCCGGTGACGACGGCGCACCGGCACTTCGCGCGCGGCGTCGCATTCGCCGCGACGAACCGGCTCGACGAGGCCCGCGCCGAGCAGGCAGCGTTCGCCGCCGCGCTCGGAAACGTGACCGGCGAAATGATCGTGGGCAACAACGCCGCGAAGCACGTGCTGTCGATCGGGGAAAACCTGCTGGCCGGCGAGATCGCGTACCGCGAAGGGAAGATCGACGACGCGGTGGCGCGGCTCCGCGAGGCGGCCCGACTCGAGGACGAACTGCGGTACGACGAGGCGCCCGACTGGATCCAACCGGTGCGGCACACGCTCGGGGGCGTGCTGCTCAGTGCGGGGCGCGCGGCCGAGGCGGAGGCGGTCTACCGCGAAAACCTTGCCAAGAACGCGGAGAACGGATGGGCGCTGTACGGGCTCGCGCGGTGCTTGCGCGCGCGGAACGCCGACGCCGAGGCGCGCGCGGCCGAGGCGCGCTTCGAGAAGGCGTGGGCGCGGGCCGACGTGTCGCTCCACGCGACCTGCTTCTGCATCACGAAGGGGTAGACGCCGGGCCGTAGCGCCTATCGCAGGAACACGAACCCCGCGAGCGCGACGGTCCACAGATACCAAGAGAACATGTCGAGGCGATTTCGGCGCGCGATCCCGAGGAGCAGGTGAATCGAGAGGAGTCCGACGACGAACGAGACGAGGATGCCCAGTAGGAGCGGGCCGCCGAACGCGACGCCCGAGTCGCCGCGAACGATGTCGCCGGCCGAGTGCGCGATCGCGCCGAGAACCGCCGGGATCGACAGCAGGAACGAGAAACGCGCGGCGCCCTCGCGCGAGAGGCCGAGGGCGACGGCCGCTCCGATCGTCGATCCGGATCGCGAAACGCCGGGGAGGACCGCCGCGCCCTGCGCCGCGCCGATCAGAAGCGCGTCGCGAAGCGTTGCTTCGTCGCGCTGTCCGCGGCCGCGCCGCGTCGTCCAGAGCACAACTCCCGTTAGGACGAACCCGGCAAGCGCGATGCGGATCGAATGGAAGTGCGCCTCGATCTGATCACCGAACGCAATGACGATCAGAACGGCCGGGAGCGTTCCGAGGACTAGCCCCAGGAGCAGACGACCGGGGGCATCCGACGGGAGCCGACCCCTCGCGAGCGCCCCGAGCGCCGCCGGGAGTGCGCGTGAGACCGCCAAGAGATCCTTCGCATAGTAGAGAACGACCGCGACGAGCGTTCCGATGTGGAGCGCGACCTCGACCCCGATTCCAGAGACGCGGACGCCGAGCAACCTCTCCGTGAGGACGAGGTGCCCCTTCGAGGAGACGGGAAGGAACTCGGTGAGCCCTTGGACGAGGCCGAGGATCGCGGCCGACGCGTAGCTCAGGCCGCCGTCGGCGCCTTGGCTCATCGAGCGGCGATTCCGCCGGCGAGGAGCGCGAGCATTCCCGCCGCCATGCTTCCCTTGAGACGCCGGCACGTCCGCGCCAAGGCGGCCGGGTCGGCGAGCGCGCGGTCAGGATCTCCGAGATCGCGGTACAACACGACGAGCGTCGCGCCGACGCCGAGTCCCGCAACCGCGAGATACACTGGTCCGTAGCCGAAGAGCACCGCCGGGATGGGAATCAGCGCCAGCAGCAGGACGATCGCGGCGCGGACGATCCGGCCCGCGCGCGGCCGCGGCATCGCGTCGATCCACGAGATGGAGCCGACGGCGCGGTCTCCCTCGACGTCGGAAAGGTCTTTCATCGCCTCGCGAATCCACGAGAGGAGAAACGCGAACAGCGCGGGGAAGAGCGCGCGGGACGGCGCGGCGCCGAGGAGCCCGCCGAGCACGACGGCCGACGCGGTGAGCGCTGCGGCGAGCCCGTTCTTGAGCACGGGCGCGCGCTGGGCGATCGCGCGGTACGCGAGGAGGAGCGCGGCCCACGCGACGAGCAGCGCGCGGGGGGCGGGCGGCGCGGCGAGGACCGCGAGGGCGCCCGCCGCGAACAGCGCGAGCGCGACGCCGCGCGCGGCTCGGCGCGAAATCCGACCAGAGGCGACGGGCCGGCGCGGGTGCGCGATCCGGTCGCGCTCCGCGTCGGCCGCGTCGTTCCACGCGTAACCGGCCGCGACGAGGAGAAGCGCGGCGGCGATCGTCGGGAGGAGCGTCGCGACGAGCGCGCCGCTTGCCCCGCCGGCGCCGCCCGAAAACCGCGCGCCGATCAGAATCGCCGCCGCCGCCATCGCGAGGTTCGCGGGTCGGATGAGAACGCAGGCCGCGCCCACGCTCCGCGCGACGTCCCGCCCCATCAGCGGACGATTCGGGCGGACGCGCCGCGCGCGCGGCGCGGCTCGCGGAGCAGCGCGGCGAGCGCGCTCGCGAATTGCCCGACCTCGCGGAGCATCCGTTCCGGGTCGGCGCCGTGACGCGCAATCAGTTCGACGATCGCGCTCCCGACGACGACTCCGTCGGCGAGCCGCGCCGCCGCGCGTGCCTGCTCGGGCGTCGAGATCCCGAACCCGAGCGCGACCGGCTTCTCCGTCACTGCGCGAATCGACGCGATCAGCCCGCGCAGCTCCGCCGGCAGCTCGGCCCGCGCGCCCGTCACGCCGGTCCGCGTGATGCAGTAGACGAACCCGCGCGACGCCGCGGCGATCCGCGCGAGCCGCGCGCTCCCCGACGTCGGCGCCGCGAGGAAGATCAGGTCGAGCCCCGCCGCGTCGAACGCCGCGAGCGCCGGCCCCGCCTCCTCGACCGGCAAGTCGGAGAGGATCGCGCCGTCGGCGCCCGCCCGCCGCGCGTCGCGCGCGAACTTCTCGAGGCCATATCGGAGAACGGGGTTGAGGTAGCTCATCAGGACGATCGGCGTCTCGACGCGGCGCCGCATCTCGGGGATCGCCGCGAGGATCGCGCGGAGCGTGACGCCGGCGGCGAGAGCGCGCTCCGCCGCGCGCTGAATCGTCGGGCCGTCGGCGAGCGGATCGCTGAACGGGACGCCGAGCTCGATGAGGTCGGCGCCGGCGCCGGCGAGCGTCTCGACGAGGTCCGCCGTCGCGCCGAGGCTCGGGTCGCCCGCGGTCACGAACGGGATGAACGCGGCGCGGCGCTCGGCGCGGAGCGCGCCCATCACCGCGTCGATGCGAGATGGGCCCCGGCTACGACTGCCCAACCTCGGTCTTCCCCGCTCGCCCCATCACTTCTTCTGCTCGGCGGTACGCGTCGCGCGCCTTGTCCGTGTCGCCGCGCCGATCGAGCGCGATCCCCAGGAAGTAGAGCGACTGCCCGTCCTCCGGGTCGAGCGCGATCGCCTTCCCGAACGATTCGACCGCCTCGTTGATCTGGTCGCGCTTGTTCTGCGCGATCCCGAGGTAGTGGTAGGCCCGCGCGTGGTCGGGGTGCAGCTCGAGCGTCCGGCGCAGCTCGCGCATCGCCTTCTCGTACATTCCGCGGCGGATCAGCGCGCGCCCGAGAAGATAGTGCGCGTTCACGTTGTCGGGCTCGTACTCGAGCGCCAGCTCGAACTCGCCGATCGCCTCGTCGTACATCTTCTGATCGTTCAGGACGAACGCGAAATTGTAGTGCGCCGCCGCGTTTCGCTGGTCCTTCGCGATCGCGGCGCGGAACTGTTCGGCCGCCTCCTTGTACATCCTCTTGACGCCGTACACGACGCCGAGGTTCGTGTGCCAAATCGCGGCGTCGGGGTTCTTTCGGATGGCGGCGCGGTACTCTTGGATCGCCTTCTCGTGTTGGCCGAGTCGGTCGTACACGATCCCGAGCGAGCCGTGCGCCTTGTCGAAGTTCGCATTGAGCCGGAGCGCTTCGGTGAACGACGCGATCGCCGCGGGGAGTTCGCCGCGCGCCTCCGAGATCCGGCCGCGCGCGTGCGGGACGAGCGCGCTCGACGGGTTGATCTTCGCCGCGCGGTCGAGCTCTTCGTACGCCTCATCGGGGCGGCCGATCGCCGCGAGCGCGCGCGCGATCACGACGCGCGCCTCGACCGAGTCGCCGAACGCGGAGAGGAGCCGCTCGCACCGCTCGATCGCCTCCTCGGCGCGGCCCGATTTGAGGAGCGCGCGCGCCCACAACAGAAGCGTCTGGCGGTCCGGCTCGCCGGCCGTCTCCGCGAGGAGCCCGAGCGCCTCGCGCGCCCGCCCCTTCTCGATCAGATCGTGGATGTGAGTGAGCCGCGCTTCACCCGTCGCGGGCGGCGTGGCCGGCGGATACGATTTCTTCGGCTCCGACCCGGCGCGCCGACCGATCACACGCTTGAAAAAACCCATGTCCCCTCCCTGTGGCGCCTGGCGCCTCCCGGGGTTCGAGAACGGTTGGGCTCTTCGATCAGTACGGGTAGCGACGTCTCCCCGAGAAGAGCGGGGAACCCGGGCCGAACCGCTCGTACGAGAACCGCAGGAGCGAGTTGTCGCCGGGATGATACTCCAGCGCGAACGAAGGGAGCACCGAAAACTGCCCGCGCTCTTCTGTCGCGCTGCGGAACGAGGAGGAGAAGTTGTATTGGAGTGCGAGGTCGAGGAGAAGGTTTGAGCGGAGGCGGTACGAGAAGAAGTCGGTGTACGCGGCGGCACCCTGCTGGCGCCCGCCGGCGCCGCTCGACGAGGCGTAGCCGAACGAGAGGCTCCGCGAATGCGAGAGACGATCGCGGTCGATGAACCCGAGGAGCCCGCCCGACGATCCGCTCGTCGCCGAGAGGCCGAGCCGCTCGCCGGGGTACTCTTCGAGCGCGCTCGACGGCGGCGCGTAGAGGGCGACGGCGAGCCCAGCGAGGAGGAGCGGGACGGCACGCGCTGCTCCGTTGCTTCGCGCGAGGCCGGACGGATCGATACGGCGCGTCATCGTGTGCTCCCGAGAGGGGGTGACGGAGGCGACTCTAAGCGCGGCAGGAAACGCTGTCAAGCGCGCGGAGCGATGCTCGCGGCCGGGTACGCCTCCTACTTCGCGGCGCCACCCTGCGAATCGGTCCGCTCCTCACGCAAGTCGATGTCGATCACGAGCCGGATGCGGCCCGGACGGACGTTCGACATCGTGATCGGAACGCGAACCTGGTGCTCGACGATCGGCTCGTCCTCGCGCTCTCGGGCGGGCTCCCGCTCTCGCGAGGGGCGCGCGTCCGCCGGCGCGGGTGCGGGCGCGAGCGTCGCCGCGCGATTGCCGGTGCTCCAGAGGTTCTGCGGTCGGCTCGCTCCTGGGCTCGGGGTTGACGTCCCGAGAACCTGCTCGATCGACGAGAGGTGGATGACCGGATCGGCTGCTGGCGCCTGCGCCGGGGGCGCGGAGGCGGTGGACGGCGCGGCAGGCGCCGACGGCGCCGCGGCGGATGCGGCCGGCGCGAGACCCGCCGGCGTCGCTCCGAACGCCGGAGACGTGAACGAGGGCGCGGGCGCCGACTGCGGCGCGCGCGGCGGGGCCGGCGGCCGCGGCGCGGGCGGCGCGAAGGTCGATGGCGGGGCGGAAGACGTGGCCGCGGCCATCGCGCTCGCCACCGTCGCGATGCTGATCGGCTGCGGGGCGGCCGGCGACGCGGCGGCAAATAACGAGGCCGCCGGACGGGTCGCCGACTTCCGGTCGAGCCGCTCGTTCATCCTCTGGAACACGAGCCGCGTGATTTCCTTGAACGTCTCGAAGACGCCCTCGCCGCGCACCGCCGTCGCCATCACGATCGGCCAGCCCTTCCCGTTGAGCTCGGCGTCGAGCTGCTCGACCGTCATCGCATTCGGCACGTCGCGCTTGTTGTACTGCAACACGAGCGGCACCGAGTCGAGGTTCGTCCCGTACTCGGCGAGGTTTTTCTGCAAGTTCTCGAAGCTCTCGCGGTTCGCCTCGCGCAGCTCTGGGTCGGAGTCGGCGACGAACACGATCCCGTCGGCGCCCTTCAGCACGAGCTTCCGCGTCGCGTTGTAGTAGACCTGCCCCGGCACCGTGTACAAGAGGAACCGCGTCTTGAACCCGTTGATCTCGCCCGCCGAGAGCGGCAGAAAATCGAAGAAGAGGGTACGGTCTGTCTTCGTCTTCATCGAGACCATCTTGCCGCGCTGCGTCTCGGGCACCTTGCCGTAGATCCATTCGAGGTTCGTCGTCTTCCCGGAAAGGCCCGGCCCGTAATAGACGATCTTCGCGCTGACTTCTTTTCCGCTGTAGTTGAAGACGACCATCTCTTCCCCCTCGAGTCTCGGGAACCCAGGCCGAAATGCCCCGGAGCGAAGCCGCAGGGCAGCGCCCATAAGGCCGCGCGTTCGCGAGGCCCCGGGGCTATCCCTCATCATCGAGAGGAGATCGGAAAACCTTTAGCGCGGGGCCGCCGGCCAAATCGCCACCGACGACCCGACCCAATCGAGCCCCTTGTTGAAGTCGACGCCGTGCATTTTGCCGCGGGAGAAGCGGCACAGCTCGATCGCCGGGACGAGGTCGGTGGAATCGTCGGGCCGCAGGAACAGGACGCGAATCTCGACCTTGATGCCGGCGCCGTCGGGCGCGATCAGGTCGGGCGCGTACTCGACTTTCTCCATCAGGAGCCAGTCGCGGCGAGCGGCGCGCGGAATCGACGCGAGCGCGGCGGCGTCGACGTCGACGATGACGCCTCGTCCCGCGAACGAGAAGAGCGGCTTGAGGACGTAGCGTGAGAGGTCCGCGGGCGGGGCGTCGAGGTCGGAGACGAGGTGCGCGCGAGGCACCGCCGGGTGAGCGAGGTGCGGGATCGTCGCCTTCGACCAGATCCAGTACCAGTTCGGGTGCGGCACCCAGGTCAGGTCGAGTGGCTCGCGGTAGTCGAACGGCGGAGCGATCGCGCGCGAGATCAGCTCGTCGAACACGATCCGGTTGTAGATGCGACGGACGGGGACGAGGTCGCGGTCGGCGGGCGCCGTATCGCCGGGCCGGCGCATCGACGCGCCCGCCGCGCCGCGCGGCGCGAACAGCCGGCTCCCCTTTCGCACGAGCTGCGTCACGCAGACGTCGCGCACACCGAGGAGCCGCCGCGTCGCGACGAAGTCGGGCCGCGTCTTCTGCGAGACCGGGTCGATGTCCAGCAGGACGACTTCCTCAGGGTCGCAGTCGGCGACGACCGTGCGGCGCAAGAGCGCGAGGTACGCGGCGCGGTCCAGAGGCGCGCCGCGGGGCGCGAGGCCCGGGGCGCTTCCCGACGCGCCGCTCGACGCGACGCCTGGCGCGCCGCCCGGCGCGTCCCCGTAGATCGACCACGCGCCCGGCATCCCCGGCATCCCGGCGAGGACCTCGCTCCACACGTCGCCCATCACGACCTGCATGCCGTACAGCGACGGGAACCCCTGGCACTCGATCAGGCGCGGCGCGAGCTCGCCGCGCGCGTCGCGGACGATCGCGAAATCGACGACGACCATGTGCGGGAGCGCGTCGGTATCCGGGACGCGGAAGTCGGCCGGGATCCGCTCGGCGCAGCGCGCGATCGTGTCGGGCGCGCTCATCAGCGCGACGACCTCGCTCGCCGCGCGGAAGCAGCGGTCGCGCAGTTCGCGCGATAAGAAGACCGGCGTCTCCGCCAGGCGGAACGGGAAGTCGGGCGTTTCGCAGCCGGCGGCCATGCCGCGCCGCAGAGCCGCGTAGACGTCGGGCGAGTACGCGGCGTTGAACGGAGCGCGGAGACGGTGGTCCACGGGGAAGCTACTCCCTCAAGAGCTAGTAGGTGAACACATCACGCAGGTCGCTCAAGAATCGCAGATTGTTGAGCGCGAGCAATCCTGCGAGCAGGATAACACCGACGAGGGTTGTTTTCCGATCCCGGACTCCTGCGATCGCTGTCCCAGCGAGACACCAGACGAGTACGGTCCAGTGCCCGGAATAGAGGAACAGATCGCGTCCGAAGAGCGTGTGCGTGAGGAACTGGAAAGAGAGCGCACCCGCGAGGCCGTAGACCAAGGGGTGGCGAGGCCCCGACCCTCGTACGATTCGGAATGCGCACCACGCAAGGAGACCGAGCCATCCGACGCTCGCTGCAATCCCGATCGGAGTGAGCCCAGAGATCCATTCCGGGCTTACTGTGACCGTGGGCACATACCCACGCTCGATCGCTCCGGCGAGGGCGGGGCCAACGTTCTCTGAGAAGTCGACTCCGAGACGCCGAAGTCTGAGACGCGGGGCGATGAAACTCTCCATGAGAATCGCATGCACGAGTGATAACAGTCTGAACATCACGTCGCCGATGCCGGAGAAACTTGCCATCCATGCGCGTTTGCTCGTGTACGCCCACGGGAGAAAGAACGGCCACGTCTTGAAGAGGACGACTTGCACGAGGTTCGGAACAAGGACGAGGGCACATGCGCCGCCAGCGAGCGCGATGGCCCGGATCAATACGCGGGATGCCTTGCGAACGCGCACCGCGAACGGGATGAGGGCGAGAAGGAGGGCAGGAATCACGTTCGTCGCGGTGATTCCGAGTACGAAGGCGATCGCCGCGCTCTGCGTCAGAACCCCATCTCGTCGTCGCAGCATCACAACACATAGAGCGAGAAACCCGATTGGCGCGAAGGAGTAGGTCTCGGGCGCTACGGCGAAGAACATCTGCGAAGCGGACAGGCCGAGCACGATGGACCAGAGTCCTGCGATCGTCGAGCTTGCCCCTAGCAGAGCCATGTAGACGCACGCGCACGACACCGTCAGTGCGCCGACTGTCGAGACCAAAAGGACCGAGGCGATCGCACCGGAACCCACCAGCCCCTTCAGTAGGATGCCGAGCGGGTTGAAGAGCACGCAGAAGAGAGGGTGGACGTTGCAGTGAGTGTGATCGGTCCGGAAGCGTGTCAGGTTTTCGATGACGATCGCGACGTCGGAATCGAACATCAACTCGTTGCGTTCAAATGCGTGCGTGGCGGCCAGGCGCGTTCCTAGTTCGAAATAGAAAGAGAAGAAAACAATGAAGAGCAGGATGGCCAGAATCCGAGCGCGCAGAGAGAGAGAGAGAGAGAGAGAATCGTGCCTTGGCGCGGCGGGCCGGAATTCGCGCCGGATCGGCGCGACGAACCCGCGGACGAAATCGCTCGTCCACCGGCGCTTCAGCAAGGAGAGCGCGATGAGAGCTACCGAGCAGACGAGAGAAGTGGCTAGGGCAGCGAGAATCCAGAAGTGGGCCGAAGGCGTAAAGCTCTGGACGTTCCGGTCCGCAGATAGCGAATCGAGGTAGCCCTTGACTCCATCAAATCCCCAGGTCGCGAAAGTCCACACTCCGAGGGAGGAGACAAGCGCCGCTGCGAAACCACCTAAGGTGAGAAGCGGCCAGCCGCGATCTCTCCTCGAGGGTCCCTTCAACACCTCTCCGTCAAGGTCTAGAAGGCGATTCCCAAACGCGCGGAAGCCAGGTCAAGCTTGGGAACGCGCGCCTCGCCAAGGCGCGGCTCCCCACGCGGCAAGGTCTCGAGGTCCAGCAGGTACCGGCTTGCGCGCATGATCGGCTCGCCGTCGATCGTGACGTCGAGATTCCGGCCGACGATGTCGATGTGCGTCGTCTCCGTCCACTTCGCGCCCGTGTGCTCAGAGTACGGGTGGCCGAACGCGATGTGGACGCCGGGGAGCTTCTCGTCCTGGAGGATCTCGCCGATCACGTCCTTCAGCGCGAGGTTCGTCCCGAGCGCGAACTCGCCGACGCGGTTCGAGTTGGGCCGCTGGCTCGTGTACTCGCGGAAATCGTCGGTGATTTCGCGGCGCGGGCACCGGATGTCGACGATCCGCGAATCGGCGATCGTGACCGCGAGCGGGTACGCGCGCATGTCGCCGTACTTCGGCGCGAGCCAGTCGCCCAGCACGCCGTCGCAAACGAACACGCCGTCAACGCGCGCGGGCGACGTGAACACCTCGCCGCCCGGCAGGTTGTTCCACTTCTCGGGCGTGATGATCCCGGACGTCTTGAGCCAAAGGATCGACGGGTCGAACGTCGCGCGGAGGTCGGTCCCGGCCGGCGAGCGGACGACGATCTCGCGCGCCGGCCGCGTCCGCTCGAGCACCCACAACGAGAGCGCGTCAACCTGCACGAAGTCGGCGCGCATCCCCTCGCGCATGATCCGCGGCGAGATGTTGACCATGTGCGCGTGGCGGATCTTCCGTCGGTTGACGATCGCCGTCATCGGAATCCGCATCGCCAGCTCGCCCGGCAGCGCGCCCGCAGCGAAGCAGCTCACGTCCGCCGTCTCGAGCGCCTCGGCGATCGGCGCGGGCAAATCCGTGATCGGCCGCCGCGCGCACTCTTCGAGCAAGAACGTCGTCAGGTGCGCGCCCGCGAGACGGAACTGCGCGGCGAGCGCGGCCGCGATCTCGCAGTTGTCGCGATCGGCGATCAGCACGCACCGCTCGCCCGGCCGGACGGAGAGGCACGTGAACACCCCGTTCCGCGCGCCCTCGACGTAGTCTGTCGGGTACGGCACATCGAGGTTGTGGCGGTCGTCCGGAATCGGCGCCCCTTCTCGATTCGTCGGTCGGTTCATCGGCTCCTCAACTGACCGTGAGTCCCTGCTGCGTCTCTTCGACGATGTAGTCCATCAGGCCCTTGAAGTTTCCGCGCTCGCGGTACGCGGCGAGCTGGCGGTCCGCGCCGGTCCCGTTCTCGACGATCCAGCGGACCCGTTCGACTTCCTCGCGGCTCCCCAGCTCATCGACCACGTCATCGACGAACTCGAGGATCTCGTCGATCAGGACGGGCGTCGGCACTTCCTCTTCCTTGCGGAAGTCGATCAACTTGCCGCGGAGCCCCCAGCGCGCCGCGCGCCACTTGTTCTCCATCACGAGCGCCCGACGGTACAATCGGAATCCGAGGTTCTGATCGAGCAGCTTCCACAGTTTGACGGTGACGGCTTGGATCAGCGCGGCGATCGCGATCGTCTCGTCGGCGCGCATCGGCACGTCGCACATCCGGAACTCGAGCGTCGAGTACTGCGAATGCGGGCGGATGTCCCACCAGATCTGCTTGCGATCGCGAATGCAGTTCGTCTTCAGAAGCAGATCGGTGAACCTCTCGAACTCGCCGTACGAGCCGAAGTAGTCGGGCACGTTCGTTCGCGGGAACTTGTCGAACACCTTGCAGCGGTACGATTGCCATCCCGTGTCGCGCGCCAGCCAGAACGGCGAGTTGACCGACAGCGCCAGGATGTGCGGGATGAAGTAGCGGGCCGCGTTCATCACGTGGATGACGTCCTCGCGCTCTTCGATCCCGATGTGGACGTGCAGGCCGAAGATCAGGTTCGCGCGCGCGACCATCTGCAAGTCCGAGAGGATCTGCTCGTACCGCGCGTTCGGCGTCAGGCCGACGCTCGCCCAGTGGGAGAACGGATGCGTGCCCGCCGCCGCGACGCGCAACCCGTTCCTCCGCGCGAGGCCGACGAGGTGGCTGCGGAGAGCGATCACGTCGCGGCGCGCGTCGGTGATCGTCTCGCAGATTCCGGTCCCGACCTCGAGCATCGACTGGTGGAACTCGGGTTTGAGGTGCTCCCGCAGGACGATCTTCCCCTCCTCGAACATCTCGCTGACGTGAGAGCGGAGCTCGCCCGTCTCCGGATCGATGACCTGGAACTCTTCCTCGATCCCGATCGTGAAGGCAGGGCGGCGGCGCACGGGCTACGCTCTCGCCTTCGCGCGGCCGCCCGCGACGAGCGACGGCCACGAGCCTGTCAGCTCGAACGGCCGCGGCGAGAGCACGCGTTCGGCGAGGAAGTCCGCCGCGTTGTCGACGACCCACGTGAAGTTTCGCTCGCCGACGGACTTGACGTCCGCGTCGGGCGCCGGGTTCATGAAGTCGATCGCGTACGGGACGCCGCCGCGGATCGCCAGCTCGACCGTGTTGAAGTCGTAGCCGAGCGCCTCGCACAGCGCCGTCGCATCGCGCGCGAGACGCTTCTCGAGCGCCGGCTCGACAGGCTCCGGCTCGCGCGCGTACCGCTCGTGGTGCGCGACGCGCGGGTCCCAGCGCATCACGCGCACGCGCGTCCGGCCGAGGCAGTAGCAGCGGTAGTAGTCTTCGAACTCGATCCCCTCTTGCGCGATCATGCAGAGGTCCGCGGTCTGCGAGTACGCGGCGAAAAACTCGTCCGGGTTCGTCGCCTTCGACACTGCCTTCCATCCTCCGCCGTATGCCGGCTTGATGAAGATCGGAAACCCGAGGTACGAGAAGACCTCGTCCCAGTTGATCGGGAAGCTGAGGTTCGTGAACGACTCGGCCGTCGTGTTCGGCGGGTGCTCCTTGTGCGGCAAGAGGACGGTCCGTGGCACCGCGACGCCCGCCGCCTCGGCGATGATGTTGCAGATGAACTTGTCGTCCGCGCTCCACCAGAACGGGTTGTTGACGACCTGCGCGCCCTGCGCCATCGCCGACTTGAGGAACGTCCGGTAGAACGGCACTTCGTGGCTGATCCGATCGACGATCAGGTCGTAGGACGGGATCGCGGCCTGGAGGACTGCGCCGACGCGCACCGGCTCGGCGACGACGCGCCCTGCGTTTCGCTCGTTGATCGTCCGCGCGAGCGCCTCCGGGAACGACCGCTCCTGGCCGTAGAGGATTCCGATGCGGCGGGGCTGTGCCATGCCTTGTCTTCTCTCCTGAGTGTCCGCCGCTCGGGCGGTGCGTGATTGGAGGGTACCGGAAGAACGTTGGCGATTGTAGGGGACGGGTAAGGTCTTGTAAAGTCGGCGCTCGGACCGCCCTCGATGACCCTCCGTCCACCCATCTTCCTCGCGTCGCTCCTCGGTGGGGCGATCGCTCTCGCGGCGTGCTCGGCGTCGCGCGCGCAGAGCGAACCGCCTGCGCAGAGCGATGCCTCGTCGCAGGCGCCGCCTGCGCAGTCGCAGCCAACGCAGGCACCTGACACGCTCCTCGTCGGGAGCCTCGCTCTCCGCGGTGCGAAGCTCCAGCTCGGCACCGTCACGACGCGCGGCTCCGAGACCGATAGCGCCGGAACGCGCCCGCTCAACGTCATCGTCCAGACGATCTCGCGCGAGCGCGAAGGCGGACTCGGCGTGTACCTCATCCACTCCGTTACCGCCTCAGCGCGCGGCGACACGACGGTCGGCGAGATCGTCGTCCGCGCCGACAATCTCGCGCTCGTCCACCACCGAGTGAAGGGGCCGCGCGACTCGATGGCAGTCGCGTGCGCCGGCGATCACATCACGGGATGGGTCGTGCTTCCGAATCAGCCGACGCGATTGATCAATGCGGTCGTCCCGCATCCCGTTCTGCCAGTCGACGGACCCGCGCCGTGGCTCCTCACCGTTCTCCCGCTCGCGGACGGCTACGCGACGACGCTGCGACGATTCGATCCGTGGTCGGCCGCCGAAAAACCAAAGAGCCTCCGCGTGCTGGGCTCCGAAAGGATCGAATGGCAGGGCCGGATGATCGAATGCTGGAAGGTGGAGGACGCGCCGGTCGGAATCCCCGGCTACACGACGCTCCGCTGGGTGGACAAGAGGACGCGGCGCGTCGTGCAGACGATCCTTCGCGGAAAACCGGGTCAGGTGGAATACACGGGGATCGCCGACTGATGCATCGCGAATACATCAAGATGGAAAGCGCCCGGCTAGGGCGGACGATGGAGCTTCTCTGGTTCGGCCACGCCGGCCGCCCGGTCATCATGTTCCCGACGTCGGTCGGCCGGTTCTATCAGGTCGAAGACTTCGGGATCATCGGCGGGATCGCGGGGCTGATCGACGCGGGCGTGGTGCAAGCCGTCTGCGTCGATAGCGTCGATGCCGAGTCGTGGTACAACACCGGCGCGCACCCGTCGGTCCGCGCGCGGCGCCACGAGCAGTACGACGCGTACTTGCACGACGAGCTCTTGCCGTTCATTCGGCACCGCGCGGGCCGCGGCGACGTCGCGACGTTCGGCGCGTCGTTCGGCGCGTACCACGCGATCAACTTCGCGTGCCGCTACCCGGACGAGGTGACGAAGGCGATCGCCTTCTCCGGCCTGTACGACGTCCACCGTTTTCTCGACGGCTACTGGGACGACGCGTGCTACTTCCACTGCCCGACGGCGTTCCTGCCGAACATGGACGACGCGCTCTGCCGGCGGATGTCGCGCGTCGCGTTCGTGATCGCGACGGGCGAGCACGACTCGCTCGTCGCCGCCAATCGCGACCTTGCGGGAATCCTCGGGGCGAAGGGAATCCCGGTGCACTGCGAGATCTGGCCGGGCGTGTTCGGCCACGACTGGCCGTGGTGGATCGAGAACCTGCCGAGGTTCTTGCCGTAGCCGTTCCGCGCCGCTACGGCGCCGCGCTCACCCACGCGTCCCACGCGGGCCGCGCGGTCCCGTCGGCGCGCCGCAGCCCGATCGAGTTGAATGGCGCGGCGACCGCCTGGTCATAGACGAAGCTCCAAACGATGAACCGCGGCGACGCGGGCGAGAGAAGCTCGAAGAGGCGCGCGACGAACACGGCCTGCTCCGCTTCGCTGCTCTCCCAGCCGACGGGCGCGGCGTCTGAGTGCCACCCGCTCTCGGAGATCGCGATCGGTTTGCCGGCGCGCGCCGCGACGATCGCCTCCGCGCTGGCGTAGTAGTCGGCGGGCATTTCGTTCGGCGCTCCGAAGATCAGGTTTGGGTACGTCGAGAACGCGACGAGGTCGAGCTTCGGGAATCGGTCGAGGAGCGCCCACGACGCCATCGTCGTGTCGTTCGCGCCCCCGAACAATCCGCCGCGGAGCCCCTTCATCCGCTCGAGCTCGAACGTCGTGAGAACGATCGTGCTCGGAGAGGCGGCCTTCACCGAATCGTACGCGTCCGCGAACAGCGCGACGAACGCATCGAGTTCCGCGGTCGGGCGACCGAGCAACACGTCCGTCTCGAGACCGAACCCGAGGAACTCGGGGTGAAAGCGGCGGGCGAAGCTCGCGGCAGCTCGCAGATACTGAGCGCGGATCGGCGGCGTGAGGGGCCGCAGCGGCGCTCCGTTCTCGGTGCGGAAGCTCGTCGCGAGGAACACGGGCGTGAACCCGTACAACGTCCCGAGCTGCGCGAGGACGTGCGGCGCCGCGGTCGTGTCGGCCAGTTCGAGCCAATCGCCGGCCCAGGTCACGAGATCGCCCGCATCGGCGGCCAGCTGCGCGAACTCGAAGAAGCCGTTCGCGTCGTACGATCGCGGCGAGAGCGAAACGCCCTTGCGCGACGCGTCGTCCGGCGGCGGCGGGGCGCTCGTCGAGTCGGCGCCGCAGCCGCCGGTGATGAAGATGGCGATCAAGGCGGCCGGAACGACGGCGCGGACCCCGCTGAGCTGGGCGCTGAGCTGGGCGCTGACCGGGGCGCGGAACGCCGCGGCGCCGCGCACTCTCACCACGGCGTCGGCCTGTTCGTGCCCGCGCCCGGCGCCACGAGCAGCGCGTTGACGACGAGGCGCTCGAGGCCGCGCGCCGCGCCGCGGAACACGGGCGAATCGGCGAAGAGGATCACCTGCCCCTTGCCGCGCGATTCCCGCATCAGCCATCCGGTTCTCGCGAGGCGTTCGCGCGCCTCGGGCCACAGGAGTCCTGCGACGCGCAAGCTCTCCGCCGCCGCGAACCGCCCGACGACCTGCTCGGGATCTTCCGCGACGAACACTTCGGGCGACGCGAAGTGGACGGCGACCTTCGCGCCGTAGCCGGCAGTCAGGAAATGCTCGTCGTCGAGATCGACGCGGAGGAACGCGCCGTGCGGCGCGTAACGCCGCAGGAGCGACTCCTTCTTGGCGAGCGCCTTCTCGTCGCCGTCGCCGCCGCCGCCGCTCCCCTTTTCGCTCCCCTCTTCCTTCGCGCCCTTCCCGCCTTTCGCGCTTTCGTCCGACTTCGCGGCGCCGGCCGCCTTGCCGTCGCTCGGCACAACCGGCGCGTACGGCGAGAGCGTCGGCGCGCCCTCGCGCTCTCGCTTCTCCCAGGGCCACTCGGGGATCTCCCGCGCGAGCGCCGCACCGCGCGTGCGGATGCTCGTGAGCCCCGCGCTCGAGTCGGCCGCGAACGCCGCGCCCGACCCGATCCCGACGAGCGTCCCGCCCGCCTCGACCCACTCGCGAATCTTGGCGGCGCCCTCGTCTCCGAGCGCCCGCTTGTACCGCCCGCCCGCGTTCGGCAACACGAGTACGTTGTACTTCGACAAGTCGACGCCGCCGAGGCTCGACAGCTCGAGCGACGACACGCGCACGCGGAACTCGTCGTCGAGCAACCGCCAGAGCGCGCCGTACTGCGTGAAGTCGACGCCATCTCCCGCGACGAGCGCGATCCGCGGCTGCGTCAGCAAGACGACGTCGTTGGAGCCGAGGTCGGGGCCGGTCTGCGCGAGCGCCGTCCCGACGGGCCGGACGATGACGCCCGTCTCCTTCGCGATTCCGTCGAGCGCGGACGCGAGGCCGTCGGGGTTCGAGCGGCTCGTGAACAGGAGGCTGCCGCGCGCGTACGAGCGCCCCTCGACAGAGAACGCCTTCGTCACCGCCCGGACGACGAGCCCGCGCTCGAGCGCGCGCGCGAGCGCGATTCCCGCCGCGCCGTCGGCGTAGTCGATCAGGTAGCCGTATTGCGAGAATCCCTCCAGGACAGCGCCGGTCGCGCGCGCGGCCTCCGTCACGCGCCGGAGCGACGCGCCGACCGCGCCGCCCGTCCAGTACGCGTCGAGACCGTAGGAGAGCGGCAACGACCACGCCGTCGTCTCGTACAGCCGCGAATCGCCGAACTTCTCGACGTAGTGCCGCTCCTCGACGAGGAACGAATCGGGGATCTCGACGTCGAACTCGAGGATCGCCTGCGCGAGCGCTTTCATCGGTTGATCGAGCGGCACAACGAGGGTGCCGGCCGGGAACTCGCGCGCGACGCCCGCGCGTCCCCACGCGTCGTGAAGCCCGCCCGCGCGGAACGGCGCCGTCGCCTCGTACACCTCGATCGTCTGGCGCAGGAGCGCGTCGGCGAAACGCGCCGCGCGCGCCGGGTCGCCCGACGGGTCGACGAGGTATGCGCGCACAGGCCCCGATTTCCCCTCCTCGATGCCGCGCCGCTTGAAATCAGCGAGCGCGTGCAGGAGCGCGGCGCGATTCCGGGCCGCCGTCTCGCAGTTCGCCAGCGACGAGACGACGTGGTGATGGACCGTCTCGAGGTACGTCATCACCGTCCCGTCGCTCTTGATGACGGGCGACCCGTCGGCCGACGCCTGCTCGTACAGGATCCCGACGAGACACGAGTAGAGCGACCACGACGAGCCGTACCCCGGGAACAACTCTTCGTTCCAGTCTCGCGTGTAGTACGACCACCCGTGACGATCGAACGCGCGCGCCTGGTCGGACGCGAACGTCTTCCACCAACGGAAGTGATCGGGCGTCAGGTTCGGATTGAACGGCGCGCGCGGCGGCGAGAAGAGGTACGTGTCGAGCGAGCCCATCTCGTGCGAGTCGACGAGGACGACCGGGTGCCATTCGAGGATCGCCGCGACGCGCCCGCGCGACTCGGGGTGGACGAGGTAGAACCAATCGCGATTGAGATCGAACAGGTAGTGATTCCCGCGACCGAACGGCCAGAACCCGCGATGCTGGAGACTCTGCACGTCGGCGTTCGGGACGGCGCCGCGAAGCGAGCCGATCTGAGCGAGGTAGCGGTCGCGGCCGTCGGGGTTCTCCATCGGATCGATCGCGACGAGCAGCTCGCGCCGCAGCCGCGCGGTCAGCGTGTCGGTCCCGGCGGCGAGCTGGTACAGGACCGCGATCGCCGCGTCCGTCGACGACAGCTCGTCGCCGTGGATCGAATACGCGAGCCAGACGGTCGCCGGCGTCTTCTCGACGAGTTCATTCTCGTCGGCGCGCGACAGCCCGCGCGTGTCGGCCAAGCGGGCCGTCGCCGCGCGGATCGCGTCGCGCCGCGCGATGTTCTCCTCAGACGACACGAGCGCGTAGACGAGCTCGCGCCCTTCGTACGTCCGCGCGTACTCGGTCAGCACGACGCGCTTCGGCGCCGCGGCGGCGACCGCCTCGAAGTAGCGGATCGCCTCCGCGTGGCGCGCCGGGCGATCGCCGACCTCGAAGCCGAGCACCGACGCGGGAGTCGGGATCGACGGGTCGTACGCCCCGCCGGAGAAGAGCGGTGGCTCGGGCGCCGCCCGCGCAGCGAGGGGGATCGACGAGAGCCCGAGAGCGATCGGGAAAACGATCGCGAGGTTGAGGCCAGCGCGCCGGAAGCAGAACGGCATCGAACGAGCTCCTCTCTGAAATCGTGAGAACGAGATCGGGATTCGCGATGGGGCCGGCTCGGAGCCGATCGGGCACGGGCCGGACGCGGACAGGAGCGCGAGTCTACGACAGCGGCGCGCGGATCGGAACCGCCCAGACGCCGGGGATCGATCGCCCGCAGTCGGGGCACGCGCCGCCCGCGCCCGCCGCGCCGCCAGCTCCCGTTGCACCGCCCGCGCCCGCCGCATCGCCCGCGCCCGCCCCGCCGCCGACGCCGCTCCGCACCACTCGGTCGGCCCGCACGTCGAACCCATGTCGCTCGATCAGGAGCGCGTCGCAGTCGGGGCAGCGCGTGTTCTCGAGATCGCCGACGCGGCCGGGGAGGTTTCCGGCGTAGACGAACCGAAGCCCCGCCTCGCGCCCGATCGCGGCCGCGCGCAGGAGCGTGTCGGCCGGCGTCCGTCCGCGGTCGCGCATCTTGTAGTCGTCATGGAACGCCGTCACGTGCCACGGGATGTCGGGCGAGATGCGCGCCAGGAACCGCGCCATCCCGCGGATCTCTTCATCCGAATCGTTCCATCCCGGGATGAGAAGCGTGACGACCTCGACCCAGAAGCGCATCGCGACGAGCCGCTCGATCGTCTCGAGCACGACCGCGAGCACACCCCCGAGCTTCCGATAGTGGGCGTCGTCGAACCCCTTGAGATCGACCTTGTATAGGTCGACCCACGGCCGCAGGTAGTCGAGGACCTCGGGCGTGCCGTTGCCGTTGGAGACGTACGAAGTGACGAGCCCACGAGCCCGCGCCGCGCGAAACACCTCGACAGCCCACTCGCTCGTGATCAACGGCTCGTTGTACGTGCTCGTGACGATCCGGGCGCCGTGCTGGACAGCGAGGTCCGCCAGCTCGTCCGCCGAAATGTCGGACGGCGGCGAGATGGCGGTCGGGTCGCGGATCGCCTGGGAGGTGAGCCAGTTCTGGCAATAGCCGCAGTGGTAGTCGCAGCCGAGCATCCCGAACGAGAGGGCCGAGGCGCCCGGCAGCGCGTGGAAGAACGGTTTCTTCTCGACCGGGTCGACCTGTAGCGCGCCGACGTAGCCCCTCGGAACCCGGAGCGTGCCGGCGCGGTTTTCGCGGACCCGGCAGATTCCCGGGCGCCCGGGTGGGATCTTGCAGCGGTGCCCGCACGCGAAGCAGAGGACCCAATCGTTCGGGAGGCGCTCGAACAGGACGCCGTCGGCGGTCCGGGCCGCCAGCGAGTCGGCGAGGGAGGAGGTCTTCGTCATCGGAACGGCGAAATAATACGCTTTCTGCTTGTCAGGATGGGGCTCGGTGCTAGTATCCGCGCTCCAAAGGGGGGGGCGCATGGGAGATCATTATGAAACTCTGCGCGAAAAGCTCTCCAAAGGAGGCGATCGGCAGTCCGCCGAAGCGCAGAAGCGGGCGGTCAAGTCCTCGAAACTGACCTTCTTCGGGACGAAAAAGCCCGCGTTCAACAAGGTGCTGGCCGATTTCGTCGAGGCCAACCAGAGCATCATCTCCATCACCCCGCTTCACCCGCTTCTGGTCAACCTTTGGAAGAGCAACAACTTCGAAGAGCGGTTGTTCGCGCTGCAAGTCCTCGTCGCGTTCCGCGGGCTGTTGGGCGAGCGCGAGTGGGTCCTCCTCAACGAATGGGACGCGGACGTCGACAATTTCGCGCTCGCGGACTGGGTCGGGCACGTCCGCGCGTGGCTCTTGAGGCGATACCCGGAGCGGGTCACGGCGCTCCTCACGTGGTGCGGGTCGGAGAACCCTTGGAAGCGCCGCGCGGCGGTCGTCTCTCTTCTCGTCATCGAGCGCGACGACAAGGGCCACGGCCAGATCTCCATCCCCGCCCGGCAGGCGCTGCGAGTGATCGAGGCTCTCCTCCTGGATAAGGATCCGATCGTCCAGAAGGCCGTCGTCTGGATCGGGCGGGCGATCGCTCAGGACGCGCCGGAACACTTCATGAAGGTGCTCGAGATGGGCAAGGCGAGGGCATCGAAGACGGTCGTTCGCGCCGCGGCGGACGGGCTCCCCGAGAGGCAGCGGAAGGAGTTCCTCGAGGCGTTGGAGAGGCCGCTCCCTGCTCCGCCTCCTGAGCCCGCCAAGAAGCCGCGATCGAGGGCGGCAAAGCCGGCGGTGCCGAAGCCCGCGCTCGCGGTGGTCGGCAAACCGGACGCGGCGGTCGTGGGGAAACCGCTCGCGGGGAAGCCGGTCGCCGGGAAGCCGGTCGCGGGGAAGCCAACGGCCGGGAAGCCGGTCGCCGGAAAGCCGGCGCCCGGGAACGTGGCGGTGAAGCCGGCGACTGCGAAGCCGGTGCCTGCGACCTCGGGGAAGTCGGCGTCCGGCGGGGAGCGGGCTCGACCGGCGGCGGCGCCGTCGCGAGTCGCGGCGAGCCGCGCCCCGAGCCGCCCGGCGGTGCGCGCGAGCGCGAAGTCAGCGAAGTCAGCGAAATCAGCGAAGTCCGCGAAGTCCACGAAGTCCGCGAAGTCCACAACGTCCACGAAAGGACGCCGCGCTGCGGCTTCCGGATCGAAGCGCCGCGCAACTCGCCCGGCGAGGAAAGCAAAACCGAAAGTGTCGAGCCGCGGGCGCACCGCCGCGCGCAAGCGGAGCGCGCCGGCTCGGCGCGGACGCGCCTCCGCCGCGAAGCCGCGCGGCCGCAGGCGTAGCTAGCCCGCTGTCGAGCTAGTCGGCCGTCAAGCTAGCGGCCGCCGAGTCGGCCGGCGCTCCGGGCGGCGCGCCGATTCCCTCCCGCCATCGACGCGACGACCCTCTCACCCACTCCGCGAGCGCCCGCGCGGCGACCGCATGGCCGCCCGGCGTCCAGTGCGCATCGCGAGGAAAGTAGAGGGGCTGCGCTGCGACGCCCGCGCTGTCCCCCGCCGCGCTCGGCCCCGCCGCGCTCGCCTGTCGGAACGCCGCCGTGAGGTCGAGGAACGGGACGCCCGCCTCGCGCGCCGCCTTCTCGAGGACGCGCACCTCCGTCGGATCCGCCGTCCCGTCCGCTTCCGCGCGCCGCGGGAAGTACACGACGAGAAACTCGCCGCCCTCCGCGGCCATCGCGTCGGCCATCGTGCGGACTCCCGCGCGAAGGATCGCGAACGCGTCGCGCGTGAGCGCCGGCTCCGGGTTCTGCCACCGCCCGAGCCGCGTCAACACGCGTTCCTCCAGGTCGAGCCACCGCGTCGCGACGAACCGCATGTACAGCACGCTGCGAGAGAGGAGCCCGCCCCGCTTGAGGATCGCCCGGTTCCGCGCCCGCTCCGTCAGCGCGACGCGTCCGTCCCGAACTCCGAACAGGGGTCGCTTGACCTTTCGCGCGAACGCGCGGTCGTACCGGACGCAGTCGCGAAACGAAGTGCTGCCGAGGTAGCCCCAGATCGCGAGGTCCGGATGGAGCGGGATCCCGTCGCGCGCGAGCCGCGCCGCCGATTGCGCCGCGCCGTATGAGGGGACGCCGAAGTTGAGCGCCTCGGTCGGGCGCTCGGACGCCAGCGCCGCCTCGAGACCCGCGGCGAACGTGTCGCGCCCGTCGACGCCGTGGCCGAACGTGAACGAATCGCCCATGAGCGCGATCCGGAAGCGACCGCCCTTGTCGGGGGCCACCTCCGCGTCGCGCCGAATCCCCGCGCCGTCGATCTCGATCGTGTTCGAGCAGTCCCACGAGACGAGTCGCCCGCGCGCATGCGGCGTCGGACGCCAGCCGAGGATCGAGTCGGGGCTCCACGGGTGCGGCGACCCGTCGTAGAACGGCGTCAGCGCACCTTCGCGCGAGAAGAGAGTCGGCGGCTCGTGCGCGATCGCGCGGCGCGCGATCAGCTCGCCCGCGCCGAGCGCGAGCGCGAGCGACACGAGCGCGGCGATCGGCCCGGCAAGCGCGCGCGCGATCCGCGTCGGCCGCGCGAGCGCGGAAGAGTCACTAGGGAAAGGCATTCGAACGGTCGATCAGTCTAGCACGCCTTGGAGCGCCGATCCCCACCGTGATAGAATCCGGGCCCGTCCAGCGATACCCAGCGCGGTTGCGAGACATCCGTTGAGTTGAGAGGAGCCTAAGACCGACATGAGCGTCATCGAAGATCTCGGAAAAGAAATCAGCGGCCAGGTGCTGACCGACCGCGAGACCCTCGCGGCGATGAGCGGCGACTTCGGCCGGATGGTCCATCGCACGCCGCGCCTCGTCGTCCGGCCGTCGAACGCCGAGGACGTCTCGCGCGTCCTGAAGTACGCCGCGCGGAACGGGCTGCACGTCTCGACGCGCGGGGAAGCGCACACGCAGACCGGCCAGTCGCTCGTCGAAGACGGGATCCTTCTCGATCTGACGTCGCTCAACACGATCCACGAGATCGACGCGAAGTCGATGACGGCGACGCTCGGCGCCGGCGTGAAATGGCGGACGCTCGTCGAGCGCGCGTACGCGGTCGGGCTGATCCCGCCCGTCCTGACGAACAACCTCGACGTGACGATCGGCGGCACGCTCTCGATGGCGGGACTCGGCGTCGCGTCGTTCAAGAGCGGCGCGCAGGTCGACAACGTCCTCGAGATCGAGGCGGTGATGGGGACCGGCGACATCGTGCAGTGCTCGCCGACTCAGAACGCGGAAGTCTTCAACGCGGTCCGCTCGAGCCTCGGGCAGTTCGGCGTCATCACGCGCGCGAAGGTGCGGCTGCGGCCCGTGAAGCCCCGCGTCGTGACGTACTTCCTCCTGTACGACGACCTCGGCGCTTGCATGCGCGACACGCGGACGATCATGTCGGAGGACCGCGCGACGTACCTCGAGTCGTGGTGCGTGCCGCTGCCGATGGGATTCCGGAGGATGGGCGAGGTGCGCCGCACGTTCGGCGAGTGGTTCTTCCCGGTGCACGCGACGATCGAGTTGGACGAAGGAGAGACGGCGCCCGACGCGAAAATCCTCGCGGGGCTTACGCCGTACCGAAACGTCCACAAGGAGGACTGGGCGACGCTCGACTTCGCGGCGCGGCTCGATCCGTTGTTCGTGCTCTGGCGCCGGAGCGGCTACTGGGCGAACACGCATCCGTGGATGGAGACGATCCTCTCGTGGGAGACCGCCGAGAGCTACATCAACACGGTGCTCGCGCAATACCCTCCCGCGGCGCTCGGCGGTGGGCACGTACTCCTCTGGCCGTCGCGCGGGACGACCTCGACGACGCCTCTCTTCATGCGCCCGCAGAGCGACTGGGTGATGGGATTCGGATTCCTGCCCGGCCTTCCGAAAGATGTCCTCGGCGACATCGTGCCCAAGCTCAACGAAGCGAGCGACCTCTCGATGATGATGGGCGCCAAGCGCTACCTCTCGGGGATCATCCAATTCGACGTCGAGCGTTGGCGCGCGCACTACGGCGATCAGTGGGCGAACGTCTGCGCCCTGAAGAAGAAGTTCGACCCGAAGGGGATTCTCAATCCAGGGTTTGTCGAGTACGAGTAGTTCGGGGAGTGCGCCGCGTCGCGAGAGCGGTGCGACCCTTCAACACCTCGGCCCGACCGGCCGTTCGGAGGAGCGAGGCCCAATGATGCGACGCTCCAATAGGCTGACGGCGATCTCGCCGCGACGATCCGCGATCCTGATCCTCTCCGTCCTCGCTCTCGAAACCCAGGCCCACGCATTCGATCCGCCCGTGGCGATTCCGGAAGGGGCTGGCCCTGGGCCTTGGGGCCAGCCATGTCCGCTCTCGACTGTCGTGAATGGGACTTGCGGGAACTACCGCTGGTTCAACGTCTGCTCGGGGTACATCTGGCTCTACTCAGGATGGAAGGCGGGAGAAGGAGTCGGAGTGCTTTTCGGAGGGCCTCAGCAACCGTGCGTCGATGGCGGTTCGTGTGATGAGAATACGCAGCTCAAGAGAGTGATCTACTACTTCCGCAATGCGCAGCCCGGATATCCGGATTCCGACCGTCGTGTCCGGCTTTCCTTGGACACCGACCAGGACGGAGACGGCTGCCCAGAGTTCACGATCGCCTCCATCGCGATCGAGCCCAGCGAAAGGTGGAACTGCTGGGAATTAGGAGGCTGCGGAGTTCCCGACCGAGTCATCGCTCGACAAGTCCAACTCACTGACCACGGCCCGTCGTTCGCGACGGACGGTCCTCACGCTGAGGAATGTGCGCCGACGGGAGCGCCACAGTCGTTCTACTACGGAATCAACGGCTCTGTCTGCCAGCCATGGGTCGGGCCTGCGGGCCGGCGGGACAATTTTCTCATCTGGCTCATCTATGACAATCTCGGATGGCCAGATTCCGTCGAGCCGACGACTTGGGGCCGGATCAAGGGTCTGTTCGAATGACGTGGCGATGCGCGCGAGGCCTTGAACCGAAGCACGCTCGGGGCCAATCTCGCGTCATGCGCATCGAGGATTACATCGCCATCACGCCCGATGTCCGAAGCGGGAAGCCCTGTCTCAAGGACACGCGGATCACGGTATACGACATCCTCGAGTACCTCGCCAGTGGAATGACAGAGGTACAGATACTGACCGACTTTCCGAACCTGACGCCAGTGCACATCCGCGCCTGCCTGGCATTTGCCGCTGCCCGTGAGCGCCGCCTCGCGAGCTTTCCGGCTGCGTGAGGCTTCTGTTTCACGAAAACCTGAGCCCGCGTCCCGAGGGCCCGCCGCCGAAGGCGATCTGGCTCTCCGTTGGCAACGCCGGGACCGAAACGATCGCACTCCTTCTCAAGGGGAGCCGCGACCGAATTGAAGCCTTCCAGGCGAATCCTGAGGAAGGCCTCCTCGTCATCGAAAGCACGTCCGAGAAGACGCGCTAGTCGGAGCGTGGTAAGCCACCCCACATCGTGGTGCGTCGCGCTCGCGCGCTTCGTCGAGGAGCTGCGCACTGCATACGGCGAGCGCCTCGAAGGAGTCGTCCTCCGCGGGTCACGGGCGCGCCGCGGCGCACGCGCGAGCGGCGATTCCGACATCGACACGCTCATCATCCTCGACGCGGTCGCCGACTACTGGACCGAGTTCGATCGCATCGCGCCGATCGCGAGTCGCGTCTCGCTCGAGTACGACGCGCTGATCTCGGCGTTCCCTGCGAGTGCTGCGGCATTCCGCGCCGGTGCGGGGTTGCTGCTCGCGAACGCCCGCGACGCCGGCGAGCGGCTAACGTGACGTCGCGTCGCAGCCCGAGGGCGAAACCCGCTCAGGCCGAACGAGCACGCGACGCGAAGCTGGAGATCCCCCCGATTCTCGCGAAAGCGCGCCGGAGCCTCGCCGCCGCGCGGCGGCTGGCCGCGGACGACGACGCCGACTTCGCGGCTTCGCGCGCATATTTCGCGATGGTCTACTGCGCGCAAGCGCTCCTCCTCTCGCGCGGAGCCACCGACCTGAAACCGAACGCGATCATCGTCGCGCTCGGCCGCGACCTCGTGAGGCCGGGCCTCTTCGCCGCTGAGCACCACGCCGCGCTCCGCACCGCGTACGACGAGCGGAACGTCGCCGACTACGGCTTCGACGGCCCGTTCCCGCGCGCCCTCGCCGACCGGATGATCGCGCGCGCGGAAGCGTTCGCCTCCGACGCGGAGCGATTGCTGCGCGAATCGTGAGCGGGCAGACCGTTCGCCCGCGCGATTGCCACTAGAACTCGCACCCCGTCTCTGGCACATTCTCGAATCGAGACTTCTCGATGGCCGGCGCCGCGGATCCTCGCACCGCGGATCGCATGACGCGCACAACCCCCGGACCGAATGAGCGATGACCCTCTCCCCGACGAACGCAGAATCGAACGAGTGGATGACGCCCGACCTCCTCCGGGAGTCGTGGGCGCTCCTCTCGCCCGACGACCGGATGGACAACTTCCGGAAGCTCCCGCGCGCGGACGCCGAGGAGTTGTTCCTGAGCCTCGATGCGCGCGAGCATATGGAGCTGATCTTCGCGCATCCGCACGCCGAGCGCCGGTCGTGGATGCGGCTCCTCCCGCCGGACGACGCGGCCGACGTCGTGCAGGAGGCGCCGGAAGAGGACCGTGAGGGGCTCCTCGCGCTCCTCGACGAACCGACGCGGAAGGAAGTGACTGCGCTCCTCGCGTACGCCGAGGACGACGCTGGCGGCCTGATGAACCCGCGCTTCGTGCGGGTCCGGCCCGAGATGAGCGCGGACGAAGCGATCGCCTACCTCCGCAAGCAGGCGCGCGAGCGCGGCCTCGAGACGAGCTACTACGCCTACGTGCTCGACGCGTCGCAGCGGCTCCTGGGAATCGTCTCCTTCCGGAATCTGTTCGCGGCGGCGGGCGATCAAAAGGTCCGCGACTTCATGCGCACGGACATCACGACGGTCCACGAGGAGATGGACCAGGAGACGGTGAGCCGCTTGATCTCCGAGCACGACTTGCTCGCGGTCCCGGTCGTCGACGCGAACGGGATCATGAAGGGGATCGTCACCGTGGACGACATCGTCGACGTCGTCGAGGAGGAAGCGACCGAAGACATTCAGAAACTGGGCGGAGTCGCGGCGCTCGACGACCCGTACTTGCAGACCGGGATCGTCGGGATGATCCGGAAACGGGCCGGCTGGCTGTCGGTCCTCTTCCTCGGCGAAATGCTGACCGCGACGGCGATGGCGTACTTCGAGGACGAGATCGCGCGCGCGGTCGTGCTGGCGCTGTTCATCCCGCTGATCATCTCGAGCGGAGGAAACTCGGGGTCGCAGGCGTCGACGCTCGTCATCCGCGCGATGGCGCTCGGCGAGGTGCGGCTGCGCGACTGGTGGCGCGTCGTGCGCCGCGAGATCGCCTCCGGCCTCGTCCTCGGATCAATCCTCGGGGCGATCGGGTTCATCCGGATCCTCGTCTGGCAGGAGATCTCGCACGTCTACGGCGAGCATTTTCTGCTCATCGGGCTCACGATCGCCGCGAGCCTCCTCGGAGTCGTGACATTCGGGACGATCGCCGGGTCGATGCTCCCGTTCGTGCTGCGGCGGCTCGGCCTCGACCCGGCAACCGCGTCCGCCCCGTTCGTCGCGACGCTCGTCGACGTCACGGGACTCGTGATCTATTTCACCGTCGCGAGCGTCCTTCTGACCGGGAAGATTTTGTAGCGGACTACGGAACCTCGTCGTAGCGCGGGGGCGGGGCGGCGACACCGGCGCCGGCGCCCGCGAACCGCGGCCCCCACCACGCGCGGAGCGCGGCAATCGCAGCGACGGCCGCCTCGTCGCCGCGCGCGGCACCGTCCGCGAGCGCGCGCGCCGTTTCGCGCGCCGCGTCGAGCAGCGCCTCGTCGCGCGCGAGGTCCGCGACCTCCATCTCGAGGAATCCGCTCTGCCGGACGCCGGCGATCACGCCCGGCCCGCGAAGAGCGAGGTCTCTCTCGGCGACCTCGAACCCGTCCGTCGTTTCGAGAAGCGCGCGCACGCGCGCCTCGGCCTTCGCGGTCAGAACGCCGCGCGGGAACAAGAGACAATGCGACGGCTCGCTCCCGCGGCCGACGCGGCCGCGGAGTTGATGCAGCGCGGCGAGGCCGAACCGCTCCGCGTGCTCGATGCCGATCGCGACGGCGCGCGGATCGTCGATCCCGACCTCGATGACGCTCGTCCCGAGCAGCAGACGCGCCTCGCCCGCGAGGAACGCGTCCATCGCCGCACGCCGTTCAGCCTCGCGCATCGCGCCGTGCACGAGCGCCATCGGGACGTCCCGAAAATATCCGCCGCGCAGCTTTTCGTAAGCGCGCTCGACGCTCACGATGCCCGGGTCCTCGCCGTCCTCGATCAGCGGAAAGACGAGGTACGCCTTCCCTCCGGCCCGGAGGAGATCGCGCAAGAACGAATAGCCTTCGCGGCGCGCCGCCTCGGGATACGCGCGCGTCTCAATCGGGACTCGGCCCGGAGGGAGATCGCGGATCGCCGTCGCTTCGAGGTCGCCGTACAGCGCCATCGCAAGGGTGCGCGGGATCGGCGTCGCAGACGCGACGAGGAGGTTCGTCGCCGCGGGGTCGGTCGCCTCCTCGCTCTTGGCGCGGAGCCGCGCGCGCTGCGCGACGCCGAATCGCTGCTGCTCGTCGATCGCGGCGAAACCGAGACGGCGGAAGCGAACGTCGGCGGCGAACATCGCGTGCGTCCCGACGAGGAGGTCGATCTCCCCCGCCGCGAGCGCGGCGCAGAGGGCGGCGCGCTCGGGCGCGGGCGTCGACTTCGTGATCAGCGCGCCGCGGACGCCGAGCGGCGCGACCTCCGCGGTGATCCGCGCGGCGTGCTGGCCGGCCAGGATCTCCGTCGGAGCGAGGAGCGCGGCCTGCGCGCCGCGCTCGACGACGCGGAGGAGCGCCGCGACGATCACGGCCGTCTTCCCGCAGCCGACGTCGCCCATCAAGAGGCGGTTCATCGGGCGCGGCGCGGCGATGTCGCCGAGGATCGCGTCGAGTGCGGCGCGTTGGCCGGGCGTGAGCCGGAACGGGAGCGCGGCGAGATAGCGCTCGACGAGAGAGCGAGCGTCGGGCGCGAGAGCGTCGGGCCCGCGCTCGACTGGCGACCGATTCCCCGACGCTGGGTACGATGACGACGCGCCCGGCGCGCCCGGCACCCCCGGCGGCTGCGCCTCGCCGAACTCCATCTGCAAGAGGAGAAGCTCGTCGAAGGCGAGGCGGCGTCGCGCGGCCTCCGCGTCTTCGAGCGTTGCCGGAAAATGAATCGCGCGCAAAGCCGTCGAGAGCGGCGGGAGCGCGAGCGGATCGAGGATCGCGGGCGGGAGCGGGTCGCTGAACCCGGCGGCGGCGGCGCGCGCGAGCACGTCGTCGAGGAGCCGGCGGACCATTCGCTCGCTGACGCCCGGACCGAGTCGGTGCGAGGCGCGCGGGCCGGGGAGCGGCCCCGCGGTCGGATCCTCGACCGGCTCGAACTCCGGGTGGACGATCTGAAGCGCATCGCCACGGCGCGCGACGCGACCGAACGCGCGGATCGTCGCGCCGCGCGGGACCGCATCGGCGAGCCACGCCGCGCCGAACCAGATGCACGCGATCCGGCCGGTGTCGTCCTCGAGGATCGCCTCCGCCGCGCGCCGCCCGCGCCGCCAACCGAGACGGCGCGTCGAGACGACGCGGCCGACGACGTGCGCGTCCTCGCCCGCCGCGGCCTGCGCGATCGGCCGCGGCGCGCCCCATTCGCGGTACGCGCGGGGCGCGTGCAATAGAAGATCGCGCGCCGTCGCGAGCCCGACCGCGGCGAGGCTCGCCGCGCGCGCGGGCCCGATTCCCCGCTCTCCCTCGAGCGGCCGATCGAGCAGCGCTCCGCTCGGCGCGGCGTCGGTCCTCATGTTCCTCCCAATCGCCACGCGACCCTCACGCTCGCGCGCGCCCGCTCGATCGGGCCGAGCGTCGCGATCGGATACCGGCGCCCCCAACGAAACAGGAGGTCCGTCGAGACGGCCGCGCGGCCCGACCGCCAGACGTTCTCGACGCTTCCGCCGAGCGTCCACTCCTCGGAGTGCCGCCGCTGCGACTCGAACAGCGCGTCGCGCCTCTCGCCGAAGACGCGCGCGCGCCGCCCCCCCGGAAGCGGTGCGGCCGCCGACATCGCGAAGTCCTGCGCATCTCCGCCCATGTGGTGGCCGAGGATCGTCCCGCGGTAGGTGTAGCCGCTCGTGTAGACCGAGTGCGCGTACCAGATCGCCGGGTTGTCGTGGTTCCTCGCGTACTCGGCCGTGAAATCCCACTCACGCCGCGTCCATCGCGCTCCCATCGTGATCCCCCGGTCGCGAAGCTTGAAACGCCGCAGGTTGTCTTCGCCCGCGTACTCGTAGTAGATCCACGCGCCTCCGTCCTCTCGCGGCGAGCGGCCGCGGTTCGCCGCGAGAAGCGCGTCGACTCGAACCTCGACGGCGGCGGCGGCGATCTGATCGGACGGGTTCTCCGCTCCACCGGGCCCGTTTTCGTCGCGCGCGGCGAGCAGATCGCCGAGGCTGGTCCAACCGACGCGAAACCCGCGCCCCTCGCCCGCGAACAGGAGCGTGCGGTAGACGTCGATTGCGAGCCATGTCGACCATTGCGAGCGGAGGTAAAGAACGCCGAGGTCGGGGTTCGGATAGTCGCGCCGCGCGTCGGTCAGGAACGCCACCGCGGCGCCGCCGCCGAGCGACGCGAGATCGGGAAGCGCGGGTATCCGCGCGGGCGTCGAGCCCGCGAGCCGAAGGTGCACGAGGTCGAGCGGATGCGCGTTCGTGGAGAGAAGGAGAGAGCCGTGACGCGCCGGGCCGAGCCAGAGCCGCGTGCGGCCCGCTTCGAGCGATGCGGGGCCCGCGCGCACGGCGGCGTTCGCCTCGAGCCACGAGACGCGCGCGCCGCTCTCCCACGCGATCGCGCGCGGCCGGAACCGAATCGTCACGCGACGGCCGACGCGCGCGCGGCCGCCCGCCTCGAGCGTCGCGTGCATGCCGTCGTGCGCCGGGTCTCCTTCGTGGTTTCGCCAAGCCGCCGCGTCACCCCCTTCGATTTCCGAAGAATGGATCGCCAGCTCGGGCGCGCTCGCCGGGAGATCGGGCCACGCCGTCCCGGGCATCGCGGCGTCGCGCAGCCACGCCGGGCCGGCGTCCCATTGCCACGAGAACGGCGGGCTCGACGCGCGCGTCTCGCTCGTCGCGCGCGCCTCGCAGGCAGCGCGCGCTTCGCCGGCAGCGAGCGACGTCCCAACGAGCGCGACGAGGAGCGCCGAAAGGAAGCGGAGGTCGCGGAGAGAGGCGGCCGGGCGCACGCGGCTCGCCGGAGACTACGGGGCCGGCGGCGGAGTCGGAGCGGGCGCTTCGCCCGACAGCACGTAGACCTCGCCCGCGTCGGACCGCTCGTCGCGCGGGCCGTCAGCGAACGGCGCACCGACGACGAGCGACTCCCGGCGGCCCGCGCCCCACGCGATCCGGCCGAGCGAGAACCCGGCCTGGTCCTTCGCGCCGGCCCCGACAACCGTCCGGTCGGCCGAGGCATCGAGGACGAGCTGCGCGTGCGCGTCCGCGAAGAGGTCGCCGCTCCCGTGCAGCACGAGCACTTTTCCGGCGCGCTCGCGGAGCGGGCTCCCGGCCGACGCGAGGTTCGCGCCGACGGCCAAGTCGAGCGCGTCGTCGTCGGACCAGCGGAGCGCGGCGAGCGCGAGCCCGATCTGCTCGCCCTCGCGCTGCCCGAAATACGTCACGTCCGCGTCGCGGCCGAGGTCGACCCGCCGCTTCCACGCGCCGCGCTCGCGGCCGCGCACTAGGTAGACGGCCCCGCACATGTCGCGGGACGTCGTCGGTTCGTCGGCGAGGTTCGCGCCGATCGCGAGGTCGGAGAGCCCGTCGCCGTCGAGGTCGCCCGTCGCGAGCGCGGAACCGGAGTTCTCGTAGGAGGCGGAGCCGAACAGGACGCAGTCGGCGTGGCGAGCGAGATCCTTCTTCGCGGAGAGTTCGTCGCGCGTCCCGCCGAACACGATGTACGTATCGCCGGCGTTCGTGCGCGCGTTTTCCGATCCGTCGGCGAAGCTCGCCGCCAGAATCAGGTCGAGCCGGCCGTCGGCGTCGAGATCCGCCGCATCCATGTTCCGCCCGACGCCGTCGTTGGGGTCGACGCCGATCATCGACCAGCCGCTGAAGTCGAGAAGATCGACGTCGACGCGTGGGCCCGATCGGCGCCCGCCCCAGACGCAGTAGACTTCTCCGCAATCGCGCCGGCTATTCTTCGGCCCGTCCGCGTCGACCGCCGCGACGAGCAAGTCGGCGCAGCCGTCCGCGTCGAGATCGGCGAGAAAGACCCCGCGGCCCAGGTGATCGCCTTCGTCGGCGCCGTACACGACCAGGTCGGCATCGCGCTTGAGGTCGACGATCTCGCGGGCGGACTCGGCGGACGCGCCGCCGAACAGGATCGCGACTTGGCCCGCGCGGCGCGGCAGAGTGTCCTGCTCGGCGCCGGCGAAGCGCGCCGCGACCGCCAAATCGGCGACGCCGTCGCCGTCCCAGTCGCCCGATGCGACCGCGGTCCCGGAGCGATCGCCGGCGCGGGCGCCGTAGACGACGTCGCTCGCGCGGGCGCCGGGGGCGCCCGGCTTGTGCGCGACCTTTCGGCCGAAGATCACGTACACCTCGCCCGCGTTCGTCCGATCGTCGTTGAACGAGTCGGCGAGCCACGCGCCGATCGCGAGATCGTCGATCCCGTCGCCGTTGAAGTCGCCCGACGCGAGCGAGATGCCCAACTCATCCTGCTCGTCGGCTCCGTGGATTCGAACGTCGGACGTCGTCGCGAGGTCGATCGTTCCTTCGCCGGTGATCGGGAGCGCCTGGCCCGCGACCGACGACGGCGGTGCGTGGGGCGGCGCGTGCGGCGGACGGCCAGGCGGCGGCCAGCCGCCGGACGGCTGCGCGAACGAGGAGCCGGAAGTGAAGCCGAGAAGCGTGAGCGCCAAAAGCGGCGCGAGAGCGATCGCGGTGGCGCGCGCGGCGAGGCGGTCGAGCATCACGCGCGCAGCATACCACGCCGCATCGCGAGCCGGTGGGGCAGCGCCGCTCACGCGCGCCACTCCCCTTCGAACACTTCGCGCGCCGAGCCTTCGGTCCAGACACCGTTGTCGTCCCAGCCGACTTCGAGCGTGCCGCCCTCCATCTCGACGCGCGCGCGCCGAGCGGCGCGGCCGGTCAGCGCGGCGGCGACGAGCGCGGCCGCAGCGCCGGTGCCCGACGACGCGGTCGGGCCGGCGCCGCGCTCCCACATCAGGACGACGAGCCGGTCGGGCGCTACGACGCGGACGAACTCGACGTTCGCGCGCTCGGGGAACGCGGCGTGCGACTCGATCAGCGGGCCCCAGCGCGCGGCGTCGATCGGGCCGTCGACGAACAGGACGGCGTGCGGGTTGCCGACGGAGAGCGCGGTGACGGGAAACGGGATGCCGGGGAGGCGGCCGTCGACGAAGCGGTCGGCGGGCGTGGAGACGGCGTTGGGTGAGACGGCGTTCGGTGGAGCGCTCGCGAGGTTCGGCACGCGCATCGGGATCTCGTCGAGCCGGAAGCGCGGCGGCCCGAGCGGGACGCGGATCGCGCCGTCGGGCGCCGGCGAGACGCGGATCGTCGAGAGCCCGGCGCGCGTCGCGAGCGTGAGCGTGAGCGAGAGCGTGTCGGGCGCTGGCGCACGCGTCGGCTCGCGCGTTGCTCCACGCGCCGGGTCGCGCGCTCGATCGCCCTCTGAATCGCCCTGTCCCCCGCGCGACGCGAGCCAGCGCGCCGAGCAGCGGAGGCCATTGCCCGAGGTCTCCGCCTCGCTCCCGTCCGCGTTCCAGACTTCGACGCGCGGCGGCTTCTCGGCCCGGAACAGAAGAAGTAATCCATCAGCGCCGACGCCGCGGCGGCGATCGCAGATCGCGCGGGCGAGTCCGTCGCAGTGCGGCAACTGTTCCGTCGCGTCGATCAGGACGAAATCGTTGCCGAGGGCTTCGATCTTTGTGAATCTCATGGGCCGCGCACAGGATAGCGCGACGCCTCGTCTGGCGCCCGGCGCTTTTTTTGACAGCCGCTCCGGAGGGGCCTACACTGCGCGCATGAACGGGCCACTCGACGGGAGAACAGCGCTCATCACGGGCGGCGGAACAGGGATCGGGCGCGCTACGGCGCTCCGGCTCGCGGCGATGGGCGCGGGCGTCGCGGTCAGCGGCCGGCGCGAGGCGCCGCTTCGCGAGACGGTCGCCACGGTCGAGGCCGCGGGCGGGCGGGGCGCGGCGATCGCGGCCGACGTCGCGCGCGAGGCCGATCCGGATCGGATGATCGCCGAGACGATCGCGCAGTTCGGCCGCCTCGACATCGTCGTCAACTGCGCCGGCGCGGTGCGCCGCAAGTCGTTCCTCGAGACGAGCGCCGCCGACTTCGACGCCGTCTTCCGCTCGAATCTCCTCGGCACGTTTCTCGTCTGCCGCGCGGCGGTCCCCCGGATGGCCGACGGCGGATCGATCGTGAACCTCGCGACGGGCGCGGCGATCCGTGCCGTTCCCGGATTCGCGGCCTACGGCGCGGTAAAGGCGGGAGTGATCTACATGACGCGAGTCCTCGCGCTCGAGCTGGCGTCGCGCAAGATCCGCGTCAACGTCGTCTCGCCCGGCTCGGTCGATACACCGATCCACGAAACGTTTCTCCCGCCGGACGAGGTGGCTGACTTGCCGCGAAGCGTCGCCGCGTGGACGCCGCTCGGCCGGATGGCGCGCCCCGACGATATCGCCGCCGCGATCGCGTGGCTCGTCTCCCCCGAGGCGTCCTACGTGACGGGGATCAACCTGTCCGTGGACGGCGGGAGCACGGCGGCGTAGGAACGATTTCGGATCGGGCGATCGTGCGGGAGAAGTCGAAAACTACGCGAGATCGGGCGAAGAGTTCGCGATCTCCGCGGCCGCGGCGGCGATCGGCGCCTTCGCGGACGCAGCGGCGTTCGCGGCGGCGTGCGACGCCGCATTCGCCGCGTTGGCCGCCGCCGAGGACGCCGCGCTCGCAGCGGAGGCGACGCGCGACGCGACGGCTCGCGCCGCGGCGACGGCCGCCGGCGGAAACGCCTCGACAGCCTGCGCCGCCGACCTTGGCCGCACCCCTTCCCGCTCCAACGACGGCGCGATCCCGTGGAACGGCGAGCGCGCGGGGACCGTCTCGGGGTCGCCGTGGTGCGTCATCGTGTACGCGTGAAAATGCTTTTGCGCGATCACGTACACGATGAGCGCGAGCAGCTTGTGCGCGGGCAGCCCGGCCCGCGCTGCGCTTAGCAGCGTCGAGAAGAAGAACCGCCGACCGTCGCCGCCGGCCCGCGTGAGGTAATACCAAACGGTCCGCGCAAGAATCCTGAATGTCCGCGCGTCGAACGATTTCGACGTTTGCCCGGGGATCGACGTCGGCTTGAAGCGCTTGACCGCCTCGACGAGCCGCGCCGAGTAGTTCTCGTACTTGTAGAGCGACCTCGCGAGCCAGTTGTAGCCCACAAGCACTTCCTCTTTCGTCATCCGGAGCGGCTCGAAGTTGAGGTCCGCTGAGCCGTGGCCGAGCATCGTCGTGTAGTCCCACTCGAGCAGGCGCCCCTCGGCGGCGAGCCGCTTGTGGAGCGGCGTCTTCTCGAGCGCCGTCAACACGCCCGCCGTCGTGAACGGAATCCCCGCCTCGGTCAGAAAGTCGAGCTGCTCCTGGAAGATCGCCGTGTCGTCCGAGTCGAACCCGACGATCATCCCGGCGATGATCATGATGTTCTGTTCCTGGATGCGGCGAATCCGATCGATCATCTCGCCGCGGACGTTCTGCACCTTCCGGGTCTCGAGCAGGCTCTCCGCCCGGGGCGACTCGATCCCGATGAAGATCGATTCGAAGTTCGCCTCGCGCAGAAGCGTGAGGAGGTCCGGCTTCTCGGCGACGTTCAGCGTCATCTCAGCGCCGAAGCGGATCGCGTAGCCGTGCGCCTTGTTCCACGCGGCCATCTCGATCAACAGCTCCTTCGCGTACCTCGGGTTTCCGATGAAGTTCGCGTCGGAGAACGCGATCGATCGGCCGCCGAGCTGGAAGACAGCTTCGATCTCGGCCATCACCTGCGCGACCGGCTTGACGCGAGGGATGCGGCCGTCGGTGATGATGATGTCGCAGAACTCGCACGCGAACGGGCAGCCGCGGCTCGTCTGGATGAAGAAGTCGAGGTAGCGGTCGGTGTTGATCAGGTCGAATCGCGGGACTGGCGAGGCGGTGACCGCGACGTTTCCCTCTTGCGTGTAGACGGCCTTCGCCTCGCCGGCCGCGAGGTCCACGAAGAACTGCGGCCAGATATGCTCGGCTTCGCCGACGAACAGATGGTCGACCATCCCGACGGCGCGCTCGGGCACAAGGCTGACGTACGGCCCGCCGAGCGCGACGCGAATCCCGCGCGCCTGGAACCGGCGGGCGATCTCGACGGCGCGACCAAACTGGACGTTGAACGCGGTGATCGCGACGAAGTCCGCGTCGGCGTCGAAGTCGATCGGCTCGACGTTCTCGTCGACGAGGCGGATGTCGTGGCCAGGCGGAGTGAGCGCGGCAACGGTCAGGAGCCCGAGCGGCGCCTGCCCCATACTCGAGCCGACGAGGTCCGAGACGCCCGTGAAGCTCCAGAGGGAGTCCGGAAACTTCGGGTTGACCAGAAGAATCTTCATAGATTGCAACGAAGCTAGCCCTCGCTCCGTGGCCTGTCAAACAAAACCTATTCGAGGCCTCCGTTGTCGGCGGGCCCGGGCCGATGGTAGACTCGGCCTCATCTTCACCGCGCCGCCGATCGATTTTCGATCATAGACCGACATCTCGCGCCCCAGAGGAGTCCTCCCCAATGCGATTCCGCTCGTCACTCCCGATCTCTCCGCGGCGGCCGCTCGCCGCTCTCTACCTTGCTCTCGTGGCCGGCACGTTGTCGCTCGCGGCAACTCTCGCGCCGCGCCCCGCGTTCGCTCAAGAACGCACAGACGCGGCCTTCTTCCGCCAGATCGACGAGGCCGCCGCGCGCGGCGAGATCACGCCGGAGCTCGCGCTCCGGAACAAGTTCTTCTACGTGTTCGATCCCGACGAGATCGACGCGCGGTACCGCGTCGAGAACCCGACTCCGGTCAAGTGCGCGACCGATCTGGTGCGCGAGTACCTCGCCGCGCGGCCGTCCCTCTCCGCCGACGCGATTGCCGAGATCGACGGATACCTGGCGGCATCGGCGGCGGATGACGCGAGCGGCAAGACGGGCCCGGGCGCGAGGAACGTCGTGCTGGCGACCTACGACAGTCCGGCCGGGAAGTTCCGGATGACATACTCGACGACCGGCGGGAACGCGGTCCCGGCGGACGACGTCGACCCGGCGAACGGCATCCCCGATTACGTCGAGTGGTGCGCGACTTACTGCGACTCGAGCTGGACGAAAGTCGTCGACGGGCTCGGGTTTATGGCGCCGGTGCTCAACGCGGGGAAATACGACATCGGCTTTCAGCAGATGGGCGCGTACGGGTTCACGACGACGAGCGGCGCGGGGACGCGGATCGTGATCCACCGGAATCTTCTCGGCTTCCCGCCGAACGACGATCCGGACGGAGACCAGAAGGGCGCGGCGAAGGTAACGATCGCGCACGAGTTCAAGCACGCGTCGCAGTACCAAGGGAGCTTCTGGAGCGAGGACGGATGGGTTGAGCTCGACGCGACCTGGTGCGAGGACGCGGTCTACGACTCGACGAACGACTATTACAACTACCTCGACTCGGGGAGCCCGATCGCCGCGCCCGCGCTGGCCCTCGACGACGGCGGCAGCGGCTCGTACGAGGACTGCGAGTGGCAAGAGTACATGTCGCAGATGTACGGCGACGCGATCATCCGCGATCTATGGGAACGGAGGAAGACGCACCAGAGCGAAACGATGAAGACGTCGTACGACTCGATCCTCGTGTCCCGCGGGTCGACCATGCCGCTCGGGTACGAGCAGTTCATGGAGTGGTGTTATCTGACCGGGACGCGCGCGCAGTCCAACATCGCCGGGTTCGGCGAGGCGGCCACTTACCCGACATCGCCCGCCACGACGGTGAACGGCGTGCCTTGGTCGACGTCCGGCTCGGTCGATCACCTCGCGGCGAACTTCTTCCGGATCTTCAATGCCGGATCGCTGACCGGCGTCCCGCGGCTGACTTTCACCGGCGTCGCGGGGAGCCTGCTCCAGCTTCACGTCGTGTACCACCGCCTCGACGGGACCGTGTCGTCTCAGGACATTCCGCTCGACGGCGCGAACTCGGCGAACTTGTACCTCACGCACAGCTGGTCCGAGCTCGGGTCGATCGGCGTGCTCGTCATCGACCCGAAGAAATCGGGCGGGTTCCTGGCGTACTCGGTGGCGATGACGCAGGAGTTTCCGAGCGGCGTTGCGGGTGCGGATGGCGAGCGCGGAACGGATGCGGCCGCGCCGGCGCGCTTCGCGCTCGAGCCGAACGTGCCGAACCCGGTGACGGAGGGGACGCGGTTTCGGTTCCGGCTGCCCGAGCGGCTTCCGGTCGAGCTGAGCGTGTTCGACGCGGCGGGGCGGGTCGTCGCGCGGCTCGTCGGCGGCGCGACGCTCGGGGCCGGCGAGCACGACGTCGTGTGGGACGGACGGAACGCGACGGGGCGGCGCGCGGCGGCGGGCGTTTATGCGTACCGCTTGAACGCGGGGCGCTACACCGAAACGAGGAAGCTGCTGCTCGTGAGGTGATCTGCGTGGCGCCAAACAGCTGCGAGTGAATCGGCTGGCCCGATCGCCGCGCGCCGGATAGAATCCACCGCATGGTTCGTCTCGCGATCGTCGGCTGCGGGTACTGGGGGCAGAACCTCGTCCGAAACTTCGCGGACGCGAAGGGCGCAGCGGTCGCGATGCTGTGCGACGCGGACGAGGGCTCGCTCAACAAGTCGAAGCGGTTCGCGCCGGGCGCGCGGCTGTCGCGCAAGTACGACGACGCACTCGCCGCCGAAGACGTCGACGCGATCGTCCTTGCGACGCCGGCCGCCGCGCACGCGAAGATGGCGCTCGCCGCGCTCCGCGCCGGCAAGCACGTCTTCGTCGAGAAGCCGCTCGCGACATCCTCGCGCGACGCCGCGCGCGTCGTCGCGCTGGCCGATTCCTCGAAGCTCACCCTGATGGTCGGCCACACGTTCCTGTACAACGCCGCCGTCAATCAGATCCGCGACTACATCGCGCGCGGCGACATCGGCGACGTCTACTACGTCTACTCGCAGCGCCTCAACCTGGGCAAAGTGCGCGACGACGTGAACGTGATGTGGAACCTCGCGCCGCACGACGTGTCGATCGTCCTCTACTGGCTGGGCGAGATGCCGCACGCGGTGACCGCGAAGGGGCTCACATTCTTGCAAGACAAGCTCGAGGATGTCGTGTTCTTCACGCTCGACTTCGCCACCGGGCGCTGCGCGCACATCCACAACTCGTGGCTCGACCCGTCGAAGGTTCGGCGCGCGACGATCGTCGGTTCGAAGAAGATGATCCTGTACGACGACATGAACCCCGACGCGATGATTCAGCTTTACGACAAGGGGATCGACCGCAAAAACCTCGACCGGACGATGGGCGAATACGACTCGTTCGCGAAGTTCCAGCTGATCCACCGCGCGGGCGATCTCCTCATCCCGCGCGTGAACTTCGTCGAGCCGCTCAAGGTCGAGTGCGAGCACTTCGTCGCGTGCGTGCGCGACGGCGCGCGCCCGAAGACCGACGGCCGCCACGGCCTCGCGGTCGTAAAGATCCTCGAAGCCGCGCAGAAGTCGCTCAAGAACGGCGGGCGGCCGGTGAAGATCGTCTGGGAGTGAAGACCGCGGGACTGTAGTTGCTCGGTAGTGCTACGGCAACTCTCTTGAGCGTCAGCCTGTCCATGGTCCCCGCCGTCCACCCGCCTACGGCTTTGCCGTGCCGCTCGCCGTCATCTCCCGGCTCGTCGCCTCCAGCTCGCGCGTCCACCACGCGCCCGTCGCGCGACGGGCGGCCGCGTCGGTGAACCGGTAGCGATACATCAGGACGCGCAGCCGCGCAGGCGGCGTCTCAGGGAACGGGTCGCGCGAGAAGAGCGGCGCGACGGCGCGCGGCTCCTCGAGACAGCGCGCGAGCAGCGCGTCGAAGTAGCGCTCGCCCCGCGCGCGCCCGCCAAGCGCAAGGAACCAAAGCTGGAAATCGACGCGCGGCTGGTGGGGCGCAACGAACGGAGGCGCGCGCCGCGGGTCGCCCGGCTTGTACCGGAACTCGTACGGCAACCACTCCGCGCCATCCGCCGATCCCTCGATTGCGACCTCGTGCCGCTCGATCGTCATTGACGCGAACAAGTGGTAGGCGTTGATCGAACGGAACGATTGAAGCGCGCGCTGTGCGGGAGCGAGAGCGCGCATCAGATCCTCGGGCGGCTTGAACCAGCGCGCGAACGGAAGAATCGACAGCGCCACGAGGACGATCGCAGCGGCGACGAGCGCGGCAGTACGAGCGCGCGGCTCCGGGCGCCCGCGCTCCGCTGCGCGCGCGTGCCGCGGCGCGGACTCCTCCGCCGGCCCGCGCGCGAGCCCGCGCGCAAACCCGCGCGCGAGCCCGAACTTCCGCGCCGCCCACGCCAGATGTCCGTCGTCCAGTACGAACAGGCAGAGCGCGATCGACAGAGAGTTGAAAAACCCGTAGTTCCCAGTGAGAAGGATGCTGACCTGCATCGCGAGCATCAGCGCGAAAGCGGCAAGCCGCGCAGGCGCCGGCCCCCACAAGAAGAGCGGAACGCCCAGCTCGACGACGGACGTGAAAAGCGAGCAGGCCTTGTGCGCCCAGAGCGGCATCTGGTGCGCGTACCACGCGAGTGCCGTCGGAATCGGCGAGGTCTCGTAGTAGGTCGCCATCGCGGTGAGGTCACGCCACGTCGGGTCGCCGCCGAGCCATTTCGCGAGCCCCGACTCGACGTGCAAACGCAAGACGAGCCACAGCATCAGAAACACGCCGATCGGGTGCGGCGGCGGTGCGCCGCGCGGCCGCCAGCCCGCGGGCGCGACGAACATCGCGAAGAACGCCGACTCGAGGATCAGGTTGTCCCACTGAAACGAAAGGAAGTCCTGGCCGATCGAGACGAACGACAGGTAGAGAGCCCAAAGGGCGACGAGGCAGATTCGCGGCGCGATGCCGAGCGTGAGCGCGACTCCGATCGCCGCGCCCGCGATCGCGGCCGCGCGGAGCGCTGTATCGCTCGCGCCGAGCCAGAAGATCGACGGCGCGGAGAGGAGTGCGGCAAGTGGCGCGTCGGCGCCGCGCGCCGCGCGCACCGCGGCGAGATATTCGCGCGCCGGAAGCAGCCCGCGCTCGCCCCACAAGAGCGTCGCCTGCGCGAAGAGCGACAGAAACGCAACGACGAAGATCGCGCCGAGTAGCCGCAGGAAGAGGTCGCGCACGCGGGCGCGCGGCGCCTTTCGTGGAAGCGCGGACCCGGCGCGAGAAACCGCGAAGTCCTCGGTGCGCCCATCGTGCGCGTGCGCCCGGCACGCTGCGTCGCAGACTTCGCCCGGATCGCTTCCCGCGATCTCGCCCGCGACACGGCCCTCGATTCGGCTCTCGACCCGCCCCGCGACCGCCCCCGCGATCCGGAATCGATTCCGCGCGACGACGCCATAGCCCCAATCGAGGAGCGCGCGGAACGGCGGCACTTCGTACAGGAGCCCGATCGGCGCGAGGATCGGGCGCAACCGAAGCGTCCGCGCGACCGCGCCCGCCCCGCTCGCGACGCGCCCGTCGGGAAGAACGAGCTGGAGCGCCTCCTCGCATCGCTCCGACGTGAGCCCCGGGTACCTCTCGAGCACGCCCGGGTCGCGGAACGATTCGATCCGAACGCGCCCGCCCGCCCAGCGCGCGAGCCGCGACGCCTGCGCGACGCAGAATCGGCACTGGCCGTCGTAGACGAGGACCGCGCGCGCGTCGCTCGGCGGTTGATTTCCCGGCGGTCGATCGCTCCCGGACGCGCCCATCTACCCGGCTCCAGTCTTCTCAACGCGCTGCGCGCGGGCGATCTCCTCGGGCGCCCGCTGGCCTCGGAACGCCGCGTACAACAGCACGTCGTACACGACCTTCATTCCCGCGCCGACGATCAGCGGGAGCGCGAGCGAGCCGCCGCGCATGAAGAGCCCGGCGAACGACGGCGCGACGGCCCACGCGCCCATCCGCACGAGGTGCGTCACGCCCGCGGCGACCGTCCGCTCTTCGGGACGCACGACGGCCATCACGTAGGATTGCCGCGTCGGGACGTCCATCTCGACGAGCCCCTCGCGCAAGAGAAAGAGCGCCGCAGCGACAGGAAACGACGGCGCGAACGCGACCGTGACGAGCAGAAGGCTCGACGGAATGTGCGTGAATACCATCGTGTTGACGAGGCCGATCCGCTTCGCGAGCCACGCGGCGCCGAGATGCGAGAACGCGTTCGCGACTCGGGCGCCGAAGAAGAGCGCGCCGATCGTGCCGACCCCCGCGCCGAATCGCTCGTGGAAGAAGAACGACAAAAGCGCGGTCGTCAGGAATCCGCCGCCGAGGCTGTCGAGCGCGAACAACGCGGAGATGCGCCACAAGATGCGCCGGCTCTCGGGCGAGAGGGGCGGCCGCGCGGAACGGGGCGCCTTGTCGCGGGAAGCGGCCGCGCCTTCCGCGTCGCCCGCGCCGCCCCCATCGCGCTCCCCGCGCCCGACGCGCTCGATCGCCGGCGAAAGCCGCAAGTAGAGGATCGCCGTAGCGAGGAACAACAACGCGTACGCGACGAGCGCCGCGCGAAACGAGGCGACCTGTCCGAGCCCCGCCGATCGACGCAACAGCACCGGCAGTCCCGCGAGGAGTCCTCCGCACGCGTGCCCGGCATCTTGCAGCACGTTGTACCACGCGAACGCGCGAGTCCGCTCGTCGTCGCGCGTCGTCGCGGGAAGGATCGCCTGCTCGGTGACGAGCCACGCGCCACGGTCGCGCCCCATTCCGTTGACCATGCCGAGAAACGCGAGCGAGCCGACGGTGAGTGCGGTCCCGGGGAGCGCGATGGCGATGCCGCCGGCCGCCGCGAGAACCGAGAGCGCGACGAGCAGGCGGCGCCGGCCGAGCCGCTCGCTCCCGATTGTCGCAACGAGCGTCGCGACCGCCGCGCCCGCCAGCCCGGCGCCGACGATTGCGCCGATCTGTCCCGCGTCGAAGCGAAGCTCCGCGAGGTACACGCCGAGAAGGACGCCCACCATCCCGGTGGCGAGAGCGCGCAGGAACGCGGCCGCGAACAAGATGCGTCGGTCAGTCAACGCGGACGAGTCTAGGGAGATCCCGGGCGCATGTCACGAGGGTCCGCCGGACATAGTTTCGGAAACGAATGACATAGTCGCAGAATGCACGACGCGGTTCGCGGGCCTCCGGGCAGCCTGGAGGCGCGACTCCAACGATCTAGAACGGATTCCGCGGTTTTTGCCCCTCGTTGCGTAGGGAACGAAGTATGCAGTTGTGGGGAATCGGCGCACGCGCGACGCGCGGCGCGGAGGAGAGCGAACATGGCGGAGCGGCTCGGAAGACCAAGAAGCAGTCGAGGCGCGGCCGGGTTCAGCCTCATGGAAATGATGCTCGTGCTGGTGCTGGTCGCGATCACCGCGGCCGCATCGGTTCCGCCGTTCATGTCAGTCCTTCGCGACAGCCGAACTGAGGCCGCAGTCAATGAGGTGGCCCTCTCCCTCCGCGCCGCCCGGTCGAAGGCGGTCTCGCAGGGGAACAACTTCGTCTGGACCTTCACCGCCGCGACGAACTCGTACGAGGCGTACGACGACGACAACAGCAGCGGCGCGTGGGACGCCGGCGAGACGATTTACGGACCGGCCGCAGTCAACGGCGGCCTCACGATCAGCGCGTCGTCGGTCCCGATTTCTGGCGTCACGTTCTTCCCGCTCGGCAGCGCATCGGCCGGCGGAACGATCGATTTCGCAGACGGTCGCAGTGGACTCATCCGAATCACGCTCGAGTCGGCCACGGGAATGGTGACCGTCTCGAATCACCGGGCCGCCAGTTAGGCCGCCTCGTCTGGGGAGCGAGCAAGATGCGGGAACGACGAGGGATCGACGCCGGCGGGTTCAGCCTCCTCGAGGTCATGGTCGCGCTCATCATCGGGAGCATTGGGCTCTCCGCGATCGCGAGCATTTTCTCGGCCGGAGGCCGAAGCCTCGGAAGCGCCAAGCACAGGACCGAAGAGTCCCTCGCGGGCGAGGAGAAGGTCGAGCAGCTCAAGGCGCTCGCGCTCTCCGATGCGCAACTCGCCGCGGGATCCCACCAAGATACGTCGGGCGTCTCGGGCGCCAGCTACGTTCGCATCTGGAGCGTGGAGGCCAACACGCCGATCACAGGAATGAAGCGCGTCCGCATGCGGATCTTTCACGCGGGCGCTGATACCACGGGCGCGGTCGAGGTGACGGCCATCCTCGGGAGGAAGTAAGCACGTGCTCAAGCGCAACCAGTCCGGCTTCACGCTCATCGAGCTGACGGTCACTCTCGTTATCTCCGCCGCGATCCTCGCCGTCGCGTACGCGTTCCTCCGGAGCAGCATGAGTCAATTGCGCGCCGGCGAAGGGTACACGAACGTGCAGCAAAACCTTCGCGTCGCCGGCGAAGTGTTGGCCGACGAGGTGCGCGTGGCCGGGTACGGCATCGATTACGGAAGCGGCCAGCAGGGGCTCGTCTACGCCGGGCCTTGGGACATCGTCTTCAACGCAAACGTCAATCCGGAACCGGACGTCTTCGGCGACCCGCACGTTCCGGTCGCGATGGACCCGGGGGCCTCTCCCTCTACGGTGCCGGCGGGGGGCGGGACGGTCCTGTACGCGCCCTCGGCCGCGTACGGCTCGGGCGCCGAGACGATCCGGTTCACGCTCGACTCGGATGGGGACGGAAGCGTGACAACCGCCGACCACGGCGACGATGAGGAGGAGACGGAGGGGGGCGATCGAGACTACGTCCTCTCGCGGCACGTTTTTGGGAGCGACTCGTCCGGCTCAAACGGCGGTGCGCGTGAAAAGGTCGCCGTGTGCGCCGGCCCCTCTGCAGACCCGGCGATCTCGACGCTCCCGCTCTTTCAGTACCTCTACGACCACGACAACGATCCTTCGTCGGCGCTCAAGCTGTGGGGCGACGCGAGCGGAGACCTCGCGCTCAGTGCGGCGGAGATCGCGGCGATCTCACCCGTCTCTTCGTCGACGCTCCCACAGGTCCAGAGGGTTCGCGTCACCCTGACGGGAGACACGAAGCACCTCAGCAGCCAGTCGGCGACGCTCGCGGCTTCGGGCCCGACCGGTTCCACGTTCCGCACCGAGATCGGACTCCGGAACAAGCCGCGGACGTTGGGGATCCTCTGGGGGATCGTGTTCAACGACACGGACCAGGATGGCGTACAGGACGTCGGCGAAGGCGGGGTCGCCGGCGCCCGCATCGTACTCAGCACGGGTGCGCGGACGACGACCGGCTTCGAGGGAACGTTCTACTTCGAGGTCGACCCGGCGAGCTACACCGTGAGCGAGACCGACCCGGCCGGGTTCACCTCGACGACCTCGAACCTCGTCTCCACGAACGTAACTCCCGGAGCGATCGTGCAGGTCGACTTCGGCGACCGCTCCCTTGCCGGGAACGGCTGGATTCGCGGGACCGTCTGGAACGACGCGGACGGCGACACGACGATCTCCGCGGGCGAATGGGGAATTCGCAACGTCAGCGTCTACCTGAACAACGGGGCGCGCGACACGTCGGACATCTACGGCCAGGTGTCGTTCTATGTGCCGGTCAACTCGTACACCGTATACGAGGTCGACTCGACCGGATACCTGTCGACAACGTCAAACCAGGTCAACGTCACGATCGCGGCCGACGGCGACACCGTCTTCGTCGCGTTCGGAGACCGGCTGTCGGGCTCGGTCGGCACGATCGTGGGCACCGTGTTCACCGACGACGACGAGGACGGAATCCAAGACGGTGGTGAGTCGGGCCTGGCCCAGGTTGCCATCCATCTCAGCAACGGGGATTCCACGCTGACAGACTCGCAAGGGGAGTATTCGTTCTCCGTCGACGCGGCGACGTACGGCGTCACCGAGGTCGACCTGGACAACTACGTGTCGACGACGCCGAACGACGTCACCGGGGTCGTCGTTCAGGGCGACTCGACGGTCACGGTCAACTTCGGCGATCGCCCGGAGACGGAGCTCAATTTCGACGAAATCGTCGTGTCGAATACGGACCGCGCGTTGTCTGTGAAGGGCGCCGACCTCCAAGAGGACAACAAGGGCGACAAAGACATCATCCTCGGAACGCGGTTCGCGACCGGCGTGAGCAACATCCTCGTCTTCTTCGCGGGTTGGACGAACTCGAACACGCCGAACGCGTCGATCTTCAGCAACACCGCCTCGTACACGCGCTCGGGCGGAGACGACGTGACGGCCCTCGGCGTCGGCTCGCTCGGCTCCGACGCCGTTCCCGACGTCGCATCCGGCCTCTACGCCACGGTCTCCAACCTTAAGATTTGGCAGACGCAGACGAGCGGCTCGAACAAGGGGAAGCTACCCAACTCGCCGAACAACACCTACTCGACGGGGCTCGGCGCGCAGGTGGAGGCGATCGCCGTCGGTAACGTGAGAGGCTCGGCGGCGCTCGACCTCGTAGTGGGCACACGACAGGCGGACGGTCTCGGGCGGATCGAGATCTGGACGAACTCGGGCACGGGAACCTATACGCTCGGCGGATCGGACACGTACACGATGGGCGCCTCCGGCTCGCAGATCGGCGAACCCTTCTCGATCGCGATCGGCCAGCTCGACGGCAAGCACGGCGACGACATTGCGGTCGCGACGCGGCTCTCGGACTACACGGGCCGCCTCGAGATCTTCTTCGAGCAGGGCAACTCGGGCAATTTCTTCGCGTCGAAAACCTACACGATCTCAGGCCGTGGAAACGCGGTCGCCGTGGTCGACATGAAGGAGGATGCCGCCGGCGACAACGACATCGTCGTCGGGACGTCGTCGTCCGCGGGGAACGGCCGGCTGGAGCTGTGGCTGAACGTCGGCTCGGGAAACTTCGGCGTGTACAACTCCTTGAGCGGGTATTGGGAGAAGAGCGACTCGGTCGCCGTCGCCGGCGAGGTTCTCTCGCTAGCCGCAACGCAAGTCGACCCCGATGTCTACCCCGACGTGTTCGTCGGAATTAACAGCACGCTCGCCTACCAAGGCTCCCTCGTTGTCTACCGAGCCTTCGGCTACTTGCCGAACTCGGGAACTGTCTGGTCGGGGAGCGAGATCGGCGAGGTCGTGACGCTCGACGCACAAGACTTCAACAAGGACGGACTGACCGACGTCGTCGTCGGGACTCGAACCGGATCGAGCAGCGGGAAGCTCGTCGTCTACTTCCAGAGGTGAGGAACGCCATGCCGATCGATCGACACGACTCACGCGACCACCGGCGGGACGAGCGAGGCTCCGCACTGCTTGCAACGTTCGTCACGCTCTTCTTTCTCATGAGCCTCTCGATCGGACTGATGACGCTCGTCCGGTCGACCACGCAGATCTCGGCGAACCAGGAACGCGACACGCGAGCCCTGTACGTCGCCGAGGCGGGCGTTCAGGAGGCGCTCGAGCGCCTCAGCCTCCGTTTCCCGACGAACCTGACAGTGAACGGCCAGGCATTCAACGCGGCCATCCGCGATACGACGACGGGCGGCCTCAACCCGAACTGGCGAGTCCGGGTGTTCAATTGCGCGCCGTCGGGTGTCGGAGGAATTGGCTCTCCGCCGGCGGGCGAGCGGTACGCGCCGACTGTCCAGAGCTCGTCGGACTGGCTCTCGTACGCGTCCGCGTCGGACCCGACCGAGGCGTTGACGATCGAGCACAAATGGATCGACCTCGACGGCGACGGGACGCGCGAGTCGGGCGAGCTCGTCCTGTACGATCGGCGCCAATACCCGCCGGAGAACGTCACCTCCGGCCAGCCGATCGAGGTGGTCACCGTGCTCGGAAGGAACGGGGCCTCGCGGCGAAGCCTCCGCGTCGAAGTGACTCCGATCCCGCTCAACCCAAACTTGGTGTCTGCGATCCTCTGCAACATGGGCGTCGACCTGAGGGGGAACTTCTTCGTCGACGGGCACGACCACGCCCTCGACACGCCGGCAAACGTCGTCGACCCGGCCTGTCAAGCGTGGGAGCTGGACAACGGCCGGACCGACGAGAGCCGATGCGCGGTGGCTGTGATGACGACCGGCGACCAGGTCGACGAGAACGGCTCGACCGACTTGTACGGGAGCCCGTCCGTGACGGACACCGTCTCGTCCAACCCGTTCTACACGCTCGCCCAGACGCTCGGCATCTCGCAGGCGGAGTTGAACGAGATCCTCTCGGCGCCAGACTACACGAGCTCGAACGATGCCGCATTCCTCTCCGGAATCACGTACATCGACGGCGACGCGACGGGCGGCGAGAAGTTCAACAACTCCGCGGGCGACGGGCTGCTCTACGTGAACGGAGATCTCGACATCTCGGGGACCTTCGAGTGGCGCGGGCTGGTGTACGTCGAGGGCGACTTCAAGGTTACCGGGAACCCGTGGATCCTCGGCGCGATCGTAGTGAAGGGCGTCTCGACGTCCGCGGTGTTCGGAGCGGGGACCGCGGACGTCCTCTTCAGCCGCGACGCCGTCCAATTCTATGTCGGCCGCGCGCTCGGCTACACCGTGCTCGCGTGGAAGAGGACGTAGGGGATGAAGACGTAGGGGAAGCGACCTATCGCTTCCGCCGGTACCCCCGCCCGTCGCGCTCCCAGATCTGCACGAGCTCGACGAGGACTCCGACTGCGCGCTCCATGTCCTGGAGCGAGACCCATTCGAGCGGCCCGTGCACGCAGTGCGCGCCGTCGAAGATGTTGGGCGTCGGAAGCCCGCGCTCGGTGAGCCGCGACCCGTCGGTCCCGCCGCGGATCGGCGCCGACGACGGCTCGATGCCGCACGCGGCGATCGCGCGGCGCGCGAACTCGACCGGCCGCATGTCGTCGGCCAGCCAGTAGCGCATGTTTCTGTACTGTGGCGTGATCTCGCACGCGATCCGCGCGCGCGGCTCCGTCGCCGCGAGCCCCGCGCAGAGCGCCCGCACGCGCTCGCCCTTCTCCGCGAGCCCGTCGCGCTCGAAATCGCGCAGGAGAATCCGGACCTCTGCGCGCGCGGCGTTCCCGCTCATCTCGTAGGGATGGATGTAGCCCTGGCGCCCGTCGGTCGTCTCGGGCGAGATCCCGTCGCGTGGGAGCGCGGCGATCAGCTTCCCCGCGAGGTGGACCGCGTTGACGAGCTTGTCCTTCGCCGTGCCGGGGTGGATCGAAACGCCGTCGATCGTCACGACCGCCTTGTCCGCGAAGAACGTCTCGTACTGCACCTCGCCGAGATTCTCCGCGTCGAGCGTGTACGCGACCTCGGCGCCCAGCTCGTCGAGCTCGATGAAGTCGACGCCGCGCCCGATCTCCTCGTCGGGGTTGAAGCAGATCCGGATCGGGCCGTGCGGGATGGAGGACGACGCGGCGCCTCCGCCGGCCGCGCGACCGGCGCGCGCCGCGAGCAGCCGCTCGACGAACGTCATCACGACCGCGACGCCCGCCTTGTCGTCGGCGCCGAGGAGCGTCCGCCCGCTCGCCGTCACGATCGTCTCGCCGCGTTTCGCCGCCAGCTCGGGGATCGCGGCCGGATCGATGACCTGCGTCGAGTCGTCGGGGAGCACGATCGGGCGCCCATCCCAGTTTGCGTGGACGATCGGCTGGACGCCGTCGCCCGAGAAATCGCGCGCCGTGTCGACGTGCGCGAGAAACGCGACGGTCGGAAGACCGGCCGCGCCCGAAGTCGCCGGGATCGTCCCGAGGACGAACCCGTGCTTCGTGAGCGTCACGTCGGAGGCGCCGAGTTCGCGCAGCTCGCGCTCGAGCAGACGCAAGAGATCCCACTGCCCGGGCGTGCTCGGGCACGTCTCGCTGTGCTCGTCGCTCTGCGTGCCGATCCGGACGTAATCGAGGAAGCGGTCGAGGAGAGTGCGCATCGGGCGGACACTATCAGATGCGGCGCGGCGGTGACGAGTGGGCGGGCGCGCGATTCGCGTCAGCTCGCGAGTCGGTCGAACAGTGACGCGTACGACTCGACCATCCGGTCTAGGGAGAAGCGGGCGACGATCCGCTTGCGGCCGGCGCGGCCGAGGGCGGCGCGGCGGGCGGAGTCGCGCGCGAGCGCGCTGAGCGCGGCGGCGAGCGCGTCCGCGTCGCCCGGCGCGACGAGCGTTCCCGTCTCGTTGTCGGCGACGAGGTCGGCGACGCTTCCAACTCGGGTGGCGATGACCGGCAACCCGCACGCCATCCCTTCCATCAGCGAGATCGGGAGCGTCTCGCGGAACGGGTGCGAGACGAGCGCCTGGATGTCGAGCGCGGGGTAGACCGCGGCGTCGAGGTCGCGGCGAAGACCGAGGAGCGTCGCGCGACTGGAGAGGCCCGCGCGCGCGATGGCGGATTCGATCGCCGCGCGCTCTGGACCTTCGCCAATGATGAGTAGGCGGAGCCGCGGCGGCGCGCTCGCGGCTCCGGCGCTCGGCGCTCCGGCCATCGAGGCGTCGGGGCGGTCAACAGGGCTCGCGATGCGCGCGACCGCCTCCACGAGCAACGCGTGCCCCTTCTCCGGCGTCAGCGAAGCGACGATCCCGACGGCGACCTCGTCGGGCGCGATGCCGAGCGCGGCGCGCGCCGCCGAGCGCGCCTCGGGCCGCGGGCGAAACCGCTCCGCATCGACCCCGTTGTGGATCACGACAAGGTTCTTCGGGTCGAGGCCCTCGTCGGCGACGAGATGATCGCGCTGCGACTCGGCGATCGCGACGACTGCGTCGAGCCGGCGCAAGATCCGCCGCTCCGTCCCGTTGAATTGCGACCGCCGCCCCCACTTCCCCGTCGCGTGGATCCACGACACGGTCGCGCGCGCGCCGGTCACCTGGCGCGCGACGCCCGCAAGGAGAAGCGCGTTGCGGCCCGGTTCGACGAGGATGAGATCGAACCGCCGTCCGGCGAGCGCGCGCGCGAGCCGCCCCGCGCCGAAGAGATCGAATCGGCCCCGCACGAATCCCGATTCGACGCGAATGCCGCTCGCCGCGAGCTCGCCCGCCAGCGTGCCGGGTTCCTTGAGGCACGCGACCTCGACCTCGAATCGCGCGGGATGCAGCCGCCGGAACAACTCGAGCGCGAGCACTTCGACGCCGCCGACGGAGAACGCGTTGACGAGGTGGAGGATTCGCGGCGCGCTCATTCGCGTGCCGCCGCGCGAGCTGCCGCGCGCGCCGCGCTCACGCGCGCGCTCCGCGCCGAGCTTCGATCACGCGCCGATAGATCGCCAAGCTCGCTTCCGCGACGGCGCGCATCTCGAAACGCCGGAGCGCCTCGGAGCGCGCGCGCGCGCCCATCGCGTCGCGTCGCGCGCGGTCGCCGAGCAGCTCGATGATCCGCGCCGCGAGCGCGGCCGGTTCGCCCGGTGGGACGACGAACCCCGTCGCGCCGTCTTCGACGAGGTGCGGGTTCCCGCCGACGCGGGACGCGACGACCGGCCGCCCCGCCGCCATCGCTTCCTGGATCGCGATCGGCGCGGTCTCCTGAAGCGACGGGAGCACGAAGCATGCGCAGCCCGCCAACTCCTCCGCGAGCGCGGTCGGCGGCAGGAGTCCGAGGAAATCGACGCTCGCGCCGATCCCAGACTCGGCGATCTTCGAGTCGAGCTCCGACTTGTAGTCGGGCCGCGACGTCCACCCGCCCGCGAACCGAATCCGCGCCGTCGGGTGCCGCGCAAGAATCGCCGGCGCCGCGCGCACGAGGTCGATCGCCGCCTTGCGCGGGATGAGCGGCCCCGCCTGGAGCACGCGCGGCCCGCCCGGCGGCTCCTCCTCGCGCGGCGCCGCGGCGAAGAAGACCGGATCGACGGACGTCTCGAGCGGGTACGTGCGCTTCCCCTGGAGCTCGCGCGCGTAGCACGCCGCGATGTACGGCGTGACGATCACGAAATCCGTTCCGCGCGCGAGGGAGCGGCTCACGACGCGCAGCCGCGGCAGATACCGGATCCGATTCTTCAGCCCCTTCTCGAGAGCGACCTCCTTCGCGATCACGCCGTGGATCGAGATGACCGTCGGGAATCCGCTCTCGAGCGCACCGAGCGCGAAGCGGCCGAGCGAGTGCGCGTGCACCACGTCCGGTTGGATCGCGCGGAGCGCGCCGCGCAGCCGCGCGCGGTCGGGAAGCGCGAAGTTCACATTTCCGAACCGCGCGCTGCCCGCGAGGCGCGTGACGCGATATGCGCCCCATTCCTCGACGCCAGCGCGTCCCGGCTCCTCCGTGAGGCTGACGACTTCGACACGGACTCCGTCGAGCAGCGCGAGCCCCTCTGCGAGCCGAAACGTGATCGCTTCGACTCCGCCCCGGAACTCGTCCCGGGAGAGCGGAAACTCACCGACGATTGCAATGTGCAACGCGCTCCTCCCGTATCTGACGCATGAGCGGACCGGGCGGTCCGAACGGTCGGGCTAGGTTATGGAGCGGCATAGGGGCTGTCAAGGAATCGCCCCGGCGCGCCGGGAACGCTCCTTGCAGACTGTAGCGAGGCCCGCGACGCGCGCCGCGTCGATCGGGGCGATCGAAGCGATCGATTCTCCGAGCCGGCATTCAGCGCGCCTTTCGATCAGTCGATACTAAAGAGTCGGTACACAACTCGCGCCGCGAACGGATCACCGCGATGAAGCTCAATAGGGAGGCGAACCGATGAAGTGGATTGCGAACGGGCTCAAGTCTTGTCCTCTCTGCGCGATCGCGATCGCGCTCGTGCTCGCGGGGTGCGGCGGCGACGATCCCCCGACGAACCCGGGAAGCCAAGAGGAGCCGCCCGAGCTGCCCGACGCCTCGACGCTCTCGATCGATCTCGCTGCCTTCAGCGGAGCGTCCGCGAAATGGGAGATTCAACCGCAGGCGCCGAGCGACTCGAGCAGCTATCTCACCGCGAAGGCGACCGTCGGCGTGATCAGCCTCGCGCTCGTCGTGATCGCGGCGCCCGCGTCGGCCGCATTCGAAGGCGCGTTCGGCGCGGAGCCGCTCCGCCAGTCGGACGGAAGTTGGACCTGGTCCTACTCGGTCGCGTACGGCGACAAGGTCTTCGACCTCGCGCTGAACGGGAAGGCGGCGCCGCAGCAGTCCGAATGGAGCATGCGCGTCACGACGACCGGCTTCGGGAGCAACCTGACGAACTTCCTCTGGTATTCGGGCGTCGTCGCGGCGAGCGGCGACGAAGGGTACTGGCAGTTGTACGACCCGACGATCCCCGCCGCGCCGACGAACGCGCTGCGCGTCAACTGGGAGGCGACGTCGGCCGACGATCGATCGGCGGTTTGGCTCAACAACCGCGCCGAAGCCGACGGCGAGGGAGACCTCTTGTCGTTCGAGCAGTCCGGGGTCGCGGCATCGGTCGAGTTCGCCGACGCGTCGAACGGCACGGTCTCGACGATCGAGTGGGATGTGATGACGACGGCGGGGAGCATCACGATCCCCTTCTACAACCAGGGAACGAAATCGTGCTGGGACTCGAGCCACTTGAACGCCTCGTGCGCGCCGTGACGGCGCGCTGCGATCGGGAGTCTCAGCGCATCGGCATCGGTCCTCACGAAGACAGGGAGGTAGTCGAATGAACGGTCTGACGAGAAAGTGGTTTGCGGCGGCTATCTTGCTCTTCCCCGTGCTGGTGATCGCCGGCTGCGGTGACGACAACCCGTCCGGCGTCGCCAACGATCAGGCTCCCGCGTTGCCCGATCAGCAGTCGTTCAGCATGGACAACTCGGCGTTTCCCGAATCGCAAGAGCTGGGCGACAAGCCGTCGAACGGTCTGCGCGACATCATCTGGGAAGACACGGGCGATCGGGATGGATCCGGGAAGGGAACGCCCGACGTGAGCGGCGCGCCGGTCGCCGACTCCGCGAGCTACAGCAACTACGTCGCCGGGCGCACGGTCGTGGGGGTGGCGCGCGCGGCAGTCGTCGCGTTCTCGGCGGCGCCGGCGTCCGCGTTCGCGGGCGCGTTCAACGCAACGCCAGCCCAGCAGTCCGACGGAAGCTGGACCTGGTCGTACGCCATCGTGTACGGGAGCGCGTCGTACAACCTCGCGCTGAACGGCGCTCCGTCGGTCGATCGCGTCGATTGGTCGATGCGCGTCACCACGACCGGGCTCGCGCAGAACGTCACGAACTTCCTCTGGTTCTCGGGCCAGACGCAGAACGGCGGCGGCGCGGGATACTGGCAGGTCTACGACGCCTTGCAGCCCGAGGCGCCGGCCAACCTGATCCGCGTCGATTGGAGCCGCGTTTCCGCCGGCAGCTGGACCGCGACATGGCTGAACAACCGGGTCGGCTCCTACGCGTACGGCGACAACCTCGCGTACTCGGAAATCGCCGCCGACGCGTCGGTGACTTATACGCGGGGCTCGGACGGCGACGAGTCGTTCGTCCGCTGGAACATGGCGACAACCGCGGGAAGCGTGCGCCTCCCGGTTTACAACGGCGGGCAGGAAGCCTGCTGGGACGCGAGCCACTTCAACTCGAGCTGCTCGCAGTAGAACTCAAGACGCGAGGTGTGGGAACACGACGCGGCGCGCCACACGGCGCGCCGCGCTCGCGTTGACAACGTCCCGCGCGCTCCCTATGCTCGCCCGCATGCCCGAGTGGAAGGGCCGGCGCGTCGTCGTCACCGGCGCTGCCGGCTTCATCGGTAGTCACCTCGCCGAGGAGCTCGCCCGCCGCGGCGCCCGCGTCCGCGCCTTCGTCCGGTACAACTCGCAGGGGAGCCACGGCCTCCTCGAGGAGATCGCGCCGGAGCTGTACGGCGCGATCGAGGTCGTCGCCGGCGACTTGAAGGACCCGCAAGCGGTCCGCGGGCTCGTGAAGGACGCCGAGGTCGTGTTCCACTTGGGCGCGCTGATCGCGATCCCCTACTCGTACGTCAACCCGACCGACTTCGTGCAGACGAACGTCCTCGGCACCGTGCACCTGCTGAACGCGTGCCGCGACGCGGGCGTCGGGCGGGTCGTCGTCACGTCGACGTCCGAGGTGTACGGGACGGCGCGGTACGCGCCGATCGACGACGATCATCCGCTCACGCCGCAGTCACCCTATTCCGCGTCGAAGATCGCCGCCGACATGATGGCCCTCTCGTACCACAACGCGTTTAGGCTTCCGGTCGCGGTGCTCCGGCCGTTCAACACGTACGGGCCGAGACAGTCGCTGCGCGCGGTCATCCCGACGATCATCTCGCAGGCGCTGACGCGAGATCGGGTCGAGCTCGGCTCGCTGACGCCGACGCGCGACCTGACGTTCGTGTCCGACACCGTCGACGGTTTTCTCCGGATCGCGGACGCGAAGGCCGCCATCGGCCGTGTGATCGCGATCGGCCAGGGAAAGGAGATCGCGATCGGCGACCTCGCGCGGCGCGTGCTCGAGGCGCTCGGAAAAGCGCACGTGCCGATCGTCCTCGACGCGGCCCGCGTGCGGCCCGAGACGAGCGAGGTGTTTCGGCTGATCGTCGACAACGGGCCCGCGAAGGAGTTGCTCGGCTGGGAGCCGACCGTGCCGCTCGACGAGGGGATTCGCCGGACGGCGGCGTGGCTAGAAGCGCGCAAGGAGCGCCTCCGCGCGAGCCGGTACAACATCTGATGACGGACGCTCGCGCTTGATGCGCGCCGTCATCCTTGCGGGCGGGAAAGGAACGCGGCTCCACCCGTACACGCTCGTCCTCCCGAAGCCGCTGATGCCGATCGGCGACCTGGCGATCCTCGAGATCGTCCTGCTCCAGCTCGCCGCGCGCGGGTTCGCGCGCGTGACGCTGGCCGTCGGCTACCTCGCCGAGCTGATCCGCGCGGTGGTCGGCGACGGGAAACGGTACGGGTTGGCGATCGACTACTCGATGGAGCGCGAACCGCTCGGGACGGCCGGGCCGGTCGCGCTCGTCGGCGACCTCGCGGGCGCGTTCCTCGTGATGAACGGCGACATCTTGACGGACATCGACTACGCGACGCTCCTGGCGCGGCACCGCGACGCGGGCGCGGCGTGCACGATGGCGGTCTTCAAGAAGGACGTGAAAATCGACCTCGGGGTGCTCGAGATCGCGGGCGACTCCGTCGTCGGTTACACCGAGAAGCCGACACTTTCCTATTCGGTGTCGAGCGGGATCTACGCGTTCGACGCGCGAGCGCTCGCCCACGTCCCGCGGGGAAAGACGTTCGACCTTCCCGACCTCGTGCGCGCGCTCGTCGCCGCGAAGGAGAAGGTCGTCGCGTACCGATTCGACGGCGCTTGGCTCGACATGGGCACGCCGGACGACTACTCGCGCGCCACCGACCTGTTCCTCGCCGACCGGGAGCGGTTCCTCCCCGGCGGACGGAAGCCCGAGGGGCGGTCGTGATCGAAGGCGCTGGGTCGCGCGCCCCCGCCCTCCGCGCGAGCTGCGCGCGCGCCGGGCGCGCTCCGCAAACCGCTCGGTGAGCCGTCGCGTCCTCGTCACGGGAGCGACGGGGTTCATCGGGCCGCATGTCCTCGGCGCGCTCGCGGCGCGCGGCGATGCGGTGTGGGCGCTCGCGCGGACGGGGGGGCCGGCGGACGCGGCGGGCCGCCCGTTTGCGGGCGAAACGTCCGCGGACGCGCGGCGCGCGTCGTGGCTCCGCGGCGATCTCCTCGACGCCGCCTCGATCGAGCGCGCGCTGCGCGACGCGCGTCCCGACCTCGTCCTTCACCTCGCGGGTGCGAGGAACGGGACGCGCGCGGAACTCGATGCGATCAACGTCGGCGGCGCGCGGCGGCTCGTCGACGCGATGGCGCGCGCGCGCGCCGGCGGCGCGGGCGGTCCGGGTGGTTCGGGCGGCTCGACCGGCTGCGCGCGCCTCGTCGTCGTCGGGTCCGCGGCGGAGTACGGCGCGGTCCCCGAGAGCGCGCTCCCGATTCGCGAGGACGCGCCGCTCGCGCCGGTCGGCGACTACGGGGAGACGAAGGCCGAGGCATCCGCCGCGGCGCTCGCGGACGGGGCGCGGCTCGGCGTCCCCGTCGTCGTGGCGCGCGTGTTCAACGTGACCGGGCCGGGCGAGCCGGAGACGCTTCTGTTCGGGCGGGTCGCGCACGCGATCGCGCGCGCCGAGCGCGAAGCGGCCGCGGCGCGCGGGTCCAACCCGGCGCGCGAAGGCGCCATCGTGCGCGACCCCGCCGCCGCGCCCGCAGAGATCCGCGTCGGTTCGCTCGGTGCGACGCGCGACCTGATCGACGTCCGCGACGTCGCGCGCGCCCTCCTCGTCATCGCGGACCGCGCCGCCCCGGGCGCGATCATCAACGTCGGCCGCGGCGTCGAGGAGCCGGTCCGCGGCCACGTTGCACGGCTCGTCGCGCTGGCCCGCGTCCCGGCGCGGGCCGCCGAACCGCCCGCGGTCTCGCCGCCCGCGCCCGCCCGCCACGTCGCCGACGTCGCGCGCCTCGCGGCGCTCGGCTTCGTCCCGGCCGTCTCACTCGACGAGAGCGCCCGCGATCTCCTCGCCGGCGCCCGCGCGCAAACGGGCTGAGCCCTAAGGCTCGGATGAAAGTCCTCGCCCTGACGAACATGTACCCGACGCCCGACGCGCCGTACTACGGGATCTTCGTCCGGAACACGCTCGATGCGATCCGCCGCGCCGACCCGTCGATCGCGATCGACCTGTTGTTCGTCAACGGCCGTCGGAACAAGGCCGCGTACCTCGCGGCGCCGCTCCGTGTCATCGCGCGCGCGGCCGCGGGGTACGACCTGATTCACGCGCACTATGGGTTTCTCGCGGGCGCGGGCGTCTGCTTCCCCGGACCGCGCGCGATCACGTTCTACGGGAGCGACGTGAACGACCCGCGCGAGTTCCGCTGGTCGCGACCGTTCCTCGGGCAATACGCAGGAATCGTCGTGATGAACGAAGCGATGCGGGCGACAGTCGGCCGCGCCGATGCCGCGATCATTCCGCCGGGGATCGACCTCTCGCTCTTCGCGCCCCGCGACCGCGCCGAGGCGCGACGAAAACTCGGGCTCGATCCGTCCGCCCGCTACATCCTGTTCCCGTCGAAACCCGAGCGGCGCGAGAAGCGGTACGACCTCTTCTCGGAAGTCTTCGCGCGCGTCGCGTCGCGACGACCCGGCGTGAAGTCTCTTCTCCTCGGTTCCCCGGAGCGGCCCGACACCGAAGTCCCGTGGCTCTACGCGGCATGCGATCTCCTCCTGCTCACGTCCGACAACGAGGGCTCGCCGATGGCGATCAAGGAAGCGCTCGCGATGAACCTGCCGATCGTGAGCGTCGACGTCGGCGACGTGCGCGCGGTCGCCGGGGCGTGGGCGGGGGCGCGCGTCGTCGCGTCGCGCGAGCCCGCCGATCTCGCGGCCGCGGCCGAGGCGCTCCTCGACGCGGCGCCGCCGCACGACGGCCCCGAGCGGGCGGTGGGGCTCTCGATCGACGCGACCGCGCGCTCGACGATCGATCTCTACCGGCGCGTCGCGCGCGCGCGCCGGCGGTAGCGCGGCGGCGGCCATGTGGCACGCGCTCTCCCGCCGGCCGCTCGTCATCGCGGGCGCGCTCGCGGCGCTCGCTCTCTACCTCGCGCACGTCCGGTCCTACGGATTCCTCACCGACGACGCGTTCATCTCGTTTCGGTACGCGCGAAACCTCGCCGAGGGCCACGGCCTCGTGTTCAACGCCGGCCACGAGCGGGTCGAAGGCTACACGAACTTTCTCTGGGTCGTTCTCCTTGCCTCGCTCGCCCGGCTCGGCGTCGCGCCCGAGCGGATCGCGAACGTCCTCTCCGTCGCGTGCGGGATCGCCGTCTGGTTCCTCGTCCTCCGCGCATCGGTGCGCGATTCGCTCCGGGACGCGCGGCCCGCTTGGATCCTCCTCGCCCCAGTCGTCCTTCTCGCATCGACTCGCTCGTTCGCCGTGTGGACGACGAGCGGCCTCGAAACGAAGCTGTACGAGCTGTTCGTCGTCGCGGGCACGCTCCGCGCGATCGACGAGGTCGCGTCGGCGCGCGCGGGAGGCCGCGAGAGCTGGATCGGCTCGTCGCTCCTCCTAGCGCTCGCCGCGCTGACGCGCCCCGACGGCGCGCTCATCGCCGCCGGAGTTCTCGGCGCGAGGTATGCGCTCGAGCGCCCGCGCGGCGCGGCGCGACGCCCCGCCGTCGCGGCCGGCGCCGGCCTTCTCGTCGCGCTCCTTTCCGCGCACCTCATCTTCCGGCTGGCCTACTACGGCGACTGGGTGCCGAACACGTACCACGCGAAAGTCGGCGGACGGACCTGGTGGGCGATGGGCGCGCGCTACGCGATCGCATTCGCGCTCGAGTACGGGGTCGTCTTCTGGGTCCCGCTGATGGCCGCAGCGTACGGTGCGGCGCGGCGCGCGCCGCGCGACTCGAACGGCGCCCCCGCGCCGTCCGAGTCGGGCCCTCGCGTGCGCCTCGCGCTGTTCGCCGCCGCGACGCTTCCGCACGCGCTGTACGTCCTCTCGATCGGCGGCGATCATTTCGAGTACCGGCCGCTCGACGTCCTCTTCCCGTTCGCATTCCTCGTTCTAGCCGACGGCGCCGCGGCGCTCGCGGCGCCCGGGACGTGCCGCGACGCGGGAACGATTGCCGGCGACTCGCAGCGGCGGGGCCCCGTCCTCGCCGCCGCCCTCCTGTTCCTCGCGCTCGCGAACGCCGCGCTCGCGCCGCTCCTCGGCCGTCTCGACTTCCCGCGCGACTACCGCGCCGGCTTCCCCGGCTGGACGCCGCGCGCGGACGGGACGCAGGACCTGATCTCGGAGAAGCGGTTCCCAGCGCTCGTGCGCGCGCCGCTCGTCGGCCCCGTGATCCGCCGGTACAACGACCTGATCGCCGAGATGACGGCGCACTCCGTCGGGATTCGTCAGGAAGAGCACGCCCTATTCATCCCGGGCGTCGTCGAGGATGGGACGGCGCTCGCGCGGCTCGTCGCGGAAGGGGCGCTCCCCCCCGACGTTCACATCGCGACGGGGGCCGTCGGCGCGATCCCGTACACCTCGGGTCTCCGCACGCTCGACCGTCTCGGCCTGACGGATCGCGTCGTCGCGAGGGGACCGAGCGCGCCGGCGGGTCTGCGGATGATGGCGCACGACAAGGCCGCGACGGTCGAGTACGCGACGGCGCAGGGCGTTGACTTGTGGGCCGTCGATAACACGCACTTCGTGTTCGGCCCCGACGAGTCGCGGTTGCGCGAGTTCGCGAAAGCGCCTCTCGTCGCGGCGCGCACCGGGGCGGATCGCTTTCTTATCGCCGCGCTCCCACAAGACTCGCTCCGCTCTGCGGCGCGGCTCCCGCGGATGACGGAAGCCGTCGCGTATTTCACGCGGCTTGCCGGCGATTCGGCGGCGACCTGGTGGGCGTGCGCGAACCTGGGCGACCTCCTGGCGGGGCGCGGCGGCGGAGCGGGAGCGATCGCGGCGTACGAGAAGGCGCTCCGGATCGCACCCGACGCGGCGCGCGCCGAGCACCATCTCGGCGCGCTCCTCGCGGAGCGGGGCGACGCCGAGAATGCGATCGCGCACTTGCGGCGCGCTGTCGCGCTCGAACCGAGCCGCGCGAGGGCGCGCTTCGACCTGGGCCTCGCGCTCGTCAACCGCGGCGACCTCGCCGAAGCGTTCCGTCTGCTGCGCGAGGGGGCCGCCGCGGCGCCGTCCGAAGTCGCGATGTCGGCCGTGTTGGCGCGCTTCCTCGCGGTTTGCCCCGACAGCGCGTTCCGCGACCCGGCCCAGGCGGTGCAAATCGCAGAGCGGCTCCGCAGGCTGACACGCGGCGGCGACCCGTACGTCCTCGACACGCTCGCGACCGCGTACGCGTCGACGGCGCGGTTCGCCGACGCGCGGCGCGCCGCCGAGCGGGCCGTCGCGATCGCCCGGTCGTACGGCAACGAATCCCTCGCGAGAGAAATTCAGGAGCGCGCCGATCGCTACGCGGCGGGGCGAGCTTGGTTCTGACGGGCCTCCTCCCCGCGGCGCTCGTCGTCGGATGGGTCGGAGCCCTCCATCTTGCGGCGTGGGGCGCGGGACGGCCGCTGTTCCTGCGGGTCACGCGCGGCGGGACGCGCGCCGACGACGCCCCGACGGGCGCCTTCCTGTCGATCCTCCTCGGGTTCGCGATCCTCGCCCACGCGGCGCTCGCGCTGGCCGCCGCCCGGCTCCTCTACGCGCCGCTCCTCGTGGCGATCGCGATCGCGCTCGCGGCCGCGGGGGCCGCGCGCGCGCTCCGCGCCCTGCGCGCGCCGCGAGCCGGCGCGAGCCTCGCCCTGCGTCTGCGCCGCGAAGACATCCCGCTCGTCATCGCGCTCCTGTTCGCGGCCACGTTCGTGCCGAGAGCGCTCGACCCGGTCCTCGAGCACGACGACAACGTGTACCACCTCCTCCTCCCGAAGTTGTACCTGGGGTCGCACGCCCTCGTGCAGCTCCCGCTCAACCTCTTCGCGAACATGCCTCACGTCGTCGAGGTGCTTGACACATTCCCGATGGCGATCGGCGATTACACGGCGCCGAAGCTCCTCACGCTTTCGTTCGCGCTCTGGACGATCGTCGGGATCGCCGCGTTCGTCGCGCCGCGCGCCGGGCGGACCGCCGCGGGGATCGCCGCCCTGATGTTCGTCTCCGGGAAAAACGTGCAGTGGCACCTCGGCCTCGGGTACGTCGAGCCGGTGATCGGCGCATACCTGCTCGGCGGGATGCTCGCGCTCCTCGCGTGGAGCGAAACGCGCAATGCGGGGTACCTGGCGATCGTCGGGGTCGCAGTCGGCGTCGCGTGCGCCGCGAAGTACTCCGCCTGGTTCCCGGCGGCGGCGCTCGCAGCGGCGTCCGTCGCCGCGACAGTCGCGGCGCCCGGCGCTGCCGCCGCCCCGGCTGCCGCTGGCGCTCCGAGTCCAGCGCGTCGCCCGCTTCGCCTCCTGCTCCCGGCCGCAGCGATCGCGCTAGCCATCGTGTCGCCCTGGCTCGTGAAGAACGCGCTTTTCACCGGAAATCCGATCTACCCGAACGCGTACCGCCTCCTCGGCGGCCGCGAGTGGTCCGACGTCCAGGCGCTCCACCTCGCGCGGATGGAGCGCTCGGCGGACGCCGGCCGAGCCGGTATCGCCGGCATCGCCGCGATCCCGTTCGACCTCTCCGTCCGCGACCGCGCCTTCGAGTGCCCGAGCGCGTCGATCGCGCTCTTCGCCTTCTTCCTCGTCGCGCTCGGGCGACCGTCGTCGTGGCGTGGACGGGACGGCGTTCTCCCTCTCGCCGCCGCCCTCGGGTTTCTTGCGTGGGCGCTCTCCGTGCGGCAAGGCCGCTTTCTCGTCGCGTGGATTCCCGTGATGACGCTGAGCGCGTCACTGGCCCTCGTGCCGCTACGGGCGCGACCGCGAGCCCTCGCCGCGATCGCCGCGCTTGTCCTCGTCGCCGGCGTTTTCCAGATCGCGACGCAGAAGTTCGAGTACAACCCGAAGTTTCACCTGCTCACCCGGCCGCGCGCGGACTTCGTCGGCGGAAACGCGAACTACGAGTTGTGCCGATTCCTGAACGCGGCCGTTCCACCCGAAGGGAAGGTCCTCGCGCTCTGGGACAACCGATTCTTCTTCCTCGAGAGGCCGTTCGCCGGCGACAGCGTCTACGAGGCGCCGTCGGGACTCGCGTGGCTTCGGCGATGCGACGAGGCCGCGGCGTTCGCGCGCGAGGTCGCCTCGGCCGGGTACACGCACGTCGTCATCTACACCACGCCGTTCCACGACTACGTCAACGACGGGATGCGACTCCGCCTGACGGACGACCGCGTCTACACGCGCGCGCGGCTCGATCGGGACGCGGCGCTCGTCGACCAGTTCGTCGAGGGCTTCCTCGAACCGATCCACCGGGAAGGCAATCACCTTGTGTTCCGACTTCGGAGGTCGTGACGAAGGAGCAGACGTTGAGAATCGCGTGGTATATTCGGCCGCGTCACCAACGCCGACCCGCCGCATCGATTTGCCCCCTGAATTGGCGGCGTTCTCGATCGCAGATCCGACCCCTACGAGGAGGAACCGAGAACCGATGAGGACCGCCCTGATGTGCGCTTCGCTGTTGCCTTGCCTGTTGATCGCGAGCGGTTGCGGCGACGACCCGGAGTCGCCGGCGCCGAGAGAAGTCAGCTTCGAAGTCTCGGCGACGCGCCTCCCGAGCCTGCCATTCGGGAAGGGCCACTACGAGGCGTGGATCGCTTTCCCCGAGCCCGATGAGGGGAAAGCATCCGGCGCCCCGCGCGCAATCCGCCACGGTGAACTCGAGATGATCAGCATCGGAAAGTTTCTCGTCGGCGCGACGGGCGGGCTCGTCGGCCTCGACGGCGAGCAGCCGGCCTGGGCGCTTCGGATCGAGCGAGACGTGAACTTGGCTGCCGAGGCGTGGATCTCGATCGAGCCCGAAGGCGACGCGGACACGATTCCCGAGGGGCTATTGATCGCGAGCGAGGTGACGGGAACCGAAACGCGGGGCGTCGCTTCGCTCACCGTCGCGCACCGGCACATCTTCGACTTGGAGGCCGACGCAAACCTCGCGGCGTTCTCGGGGATTTACACGCTCGAGACGCCTTCGGATGCGGACACGACGAACGAGGCTCTCGGGTTTTACTTCAGCTCCGGAGACACCGCCGGGCTCGACCTTCCCGAATTGGACGGCGAGAAAGTCGTGTACGAAGCGTGGCTCGAGGCGCTCGACGGGAGCGAGCGCCACTCCTCCGGGCGGTTCACCGCGGTCGAGGGACTCGACTCGGACGGGCCGGGGTTCGGCGCGGGCGGCGAGGTCGATTCGTTCCCGGGACAGGAGTTCGTGATGGGCGCGCCGCTCGTCCTCAACGACGGGTCGCTTCGCCTGTCGGTGACGCTCGAGCCGACGAACGACAACGATACCGCAGCGCCGAGTCCGTTCGTGCTGTTCCGGTCGACGATCGGGTCGGGCCAGCCGACGGGCGTCCCCGTCGCGATGCAAAACGTGACGGATGATCTTCCGATCGCGACGATCGTGATCAATCGTTAGCGTTTCGTTCACGCGAGCGTCGCTTGACCGCCGCGGCACGCCGCCGCCACGAGGCGTCGTGATTGCGACCGCCGGGCGCGCCCGCTATACTGACCGACGTGAAGACCACGATCATCCGAAGGGCTAGCACCATGAGAGATTCGATCGCGCCCCGGCCCGCGCTCGTCCTGTTCGCGGCCGCGCTTTTCGCGTCGGGCTGCGGAGGCGGCTCGGGAGACCCAGGACCGATCGACCCGGACCCGGGCGGGCCGATCAAGTACAGCGCGCAGATCCAGTCGATCTGGAATCGGAGCTGCCTCGTCGGTTGCCACTCGACGGCAGTCGCCTCCGACGGGCTCGACATGTCGTCTTGGGAGGCGACCATCAAGGGCTCGAAGTTCGGCGAGGCGCTCATCCCGTACCGGTCGGATCAGAGCCACCTGATCGACCATCTCACCGGCGTCGCGACTCCGCGGATGCCGCTCTCGCGCGATCCGCTTTCGCCTGGGCACATCAACCTAATCAAACGCTGGATCGACGAGGGCGCTCGGAACGACGCGGGCGAAGTTCCGTACGAGACGTCGCGACGCAAGATCTACGTCGCCAACCAGGGCACGGATGAAGTCTCCGTCCTCGACCTCGACGCGCTCGTCGTGTTCCGGATCGTCTCGGTCGGGAACAGCCCGAACCTCGAAGGGCCGCACAACATCTGGATCGAGAACTCGCCGGCGAAGCGGTACTGGTACGTGACGCTGATCAACTCGGGGCAGCTCGAACAGTACGATACGGCGACCGATTCGCTCCGAGCGCGCGTCGCAGTCGGCAGCTCGCCGGCGAACGGCGTGACGAGCCTCGACGGCTCGCGCGTCTACGTCACCCGTTGGGAAGATGGCCCGGACCGCTTCGGTAAGGTCGTCGTCGTCGATGCGGCAACGATGACCGTCGTCGATTCGATCGTCGTCGGCGGCCGCCCGCACGGGATCGGGATCTCGCCCGACGGGACGACGCTCTTCACGACCAACTACTACACGGACGACGTCTCGGTCGTCGACCTGACGCTGCCGCGGCCGGTCGAGATCGGGCGGATCAAGGTCGACCCGAACTCCGACCCGTTGACGCCGGCTCAATACCAGCCGAACGAAGTGATCGTCTCCCCCGACGGCGCGCGGCTCTACGTCACGATGTTCGCGAAGGCCGAGGTGCGCGTTCTCGATGTCGAGTCCGAGTCGGTTCTCGCGGTCATTCCGACGGGCGGGACCGGCTTCCTCGAGGATCTGAGCCCGACCTCCCCCGAATTGTACGTCGCAGACTGGGGGGCGACGCCCGGGGGCGGCGCGGGGAGGACAATCAGCATCATCTCGACGTCGAACTTGGGCGGGCCGGCCACGATCCTCTCCGACCCGAGCATCTCGCGACCGCACGGCATCGCGTTCTCGCCCGACGGGGACTTCGCGTTCGTGACGAACGAAAACGTGACGGGCGCCGCGCCGCCGCACCACCCCACGCAGGGCGGCGGGCTCAACGGAAACATCATGGTGATCGACACGGCGACGCGCTCCGTCGTGAAGGTCGTCGAGCTGGAGCCGTTCTCCGCGGGGATCGCGGTTCTCTTCTAGCCGGAACCCGCGCCGCGCTTTGGAAGCCGCGCCCAAGATGCCGCTCTCTGCGTGGTATACTCGCGCCCTGACACGCCCTCTCCCAACGCCGAGCCACCCTGGAGGGATTCATGCCGCGTCGTTTACCGTCGTTCCGCCCAGCCGGGCTCCTGCTTGCCGCCCTGATCGCTTCGCTCGCGGCCCACGCCGCTCCCGCGTCGACGACGACCTTCGAGGAAGTTCTGATCATGCTCCCCACGCGCGACGACGCGCTGCGCGTGCTCAAGGAAATCCCCGACATCGAGTGGCTCAAGCCGGTCGATGAGGAGGGGACGTACCGCGCCGTCTCGACGCCGGAGATCGACGAGCGAATCAGGGCGATGGGCTACCGCGTGACGGTGGCCGTGCCCGACCTCGAGGCTCGCGCCGCTTCGCTTCAACTCGGGCCCGGGTTCGGCGCGTTCCACACGCTCTCGGAGGCTGAGGCCGTCCTCGATTCGCTCCACGCCGCGTTTCCCGCGATCTCGACGGCGAAGTTCTCGATCGGGACGACGATCGAGGGCCGCGCGATCTGGGCGATCAAGGTGTCCGACAACCCGGACGTGGACGAGAACGAGCCGGAAGTCCTGTTCGACGGCTGCACCCACGCCCGCGAAGTGATGACCGTCGAGATGTGCCTCCACTACCTCGACTACCTCTTGTCGAGCTACGGGACGGATCCGCTCGCGACCTTCCTCGTCGACCACCGCGAGGTGTGGTTCGTTCCGGTCATCAACGCGGACGGCTACGTCTACAACGAGACGACGAACCCGAACGGCGGCGGCCTCTGGCGGAAAAATCGCCGCAACAACGGCGACGGCACGTTCGGCGTTGATCTCAATCGGAACTACTCGTACCAGTGGGGCGGCCAGGGCGCGAGCACGGTTACCTCGAGCGAGACCTACCGCGGGACGGCGCCCAACTCCGAGCCCGAAGTCCAAGCGATGGAAGCGTTCATCGATGCGCACGAGTTCGTGACGCACCAGTCCTTTCATTCGTACGCCGAGCTGATTCTTCTTCCGTGGGGCTACGACCACCTTGTTCAGTCGCCCGACGATTCGCTGCTGCGCGCGGTCGGAAATCAGATGGCCATCGAGAGCGGCTACGAAGTTGGCCAGCCCGGTGAGGTCCTTTACAACGCGAGCGGGAACGCCTTCGACTGGTCGTACGGGGAAACGACGAACCACACGAAGATCGTCAGCTACACGACCGAGATCGGCGGGACTGATTTCTGGCCGGCGGAGAGCGAGGCGCCGGGACTCCTGGCCGAGAACCTCTCGTCGAATCTGTACCTCACGAAGGTCGCCGGGCCGTTCCTCGAGGTCGCGGTCGCCACGGTCACTTCGGAGAGCGGCGGCCCGGTCAACGGCCGGTTGGACCCGGGCGAAACGGACGGTGTGACGCTCACCGTGAAAAACCTCGGCGTGGCCGGCAACCTCGCCGCCGGGACGGCGACGCTTTCGACGGCCGATCCGTACGTGACGCTTGCCGTCGCGCAAGTCGCGCTCGGCGCGTTCGCGAGCGGCGAGACGCGCGCGCTCGCCGCTCCGTTTTCGTTCGCGGTCGATCTGTCGTGCCCGCCGGGCCACGAGATCGCGTTCACCGTGAGCTTCGCCTCCGACGGCGTCTACTCCTCGATCGACGCGTTCTCGCTCTCGGTCGGTCCGTACTACACCCAGGACTTCGAGGCCGCGAGCGATTGGACGCAAGACCCGTCGCACACCGCCGCGACGGGCGCATGGGTTCGGATCGACCCGAACCCGACGACGTATCAGCCGGGCGACGACGCGCCGACCGACCCGGGCTCGTTCGCGCTGATCACGGCGCAGAACTCGGCCGCGTCCACGGACGACGTCGACAACGGGATCGCGGCGACTCGCTCGCCGGAGATCGACCTGTCGGGCGCTCCGCGCGCGCGGCTCGACCTCTACTGGAACCACGGACAGCGCGACTTGGCCGACGACGCGGCGGGCGACTTCTTCCGGATCGACCTGTCGACCGACGGCGGCGCGACCTACCCGACGACACTCGCGAGCGTGGGCGACGTGACGCGCGCGCCGACGTGGACGGCGCTCTCGGTCCGCCTCGACTCGCTCGTCGTGCTGAGCGAGAAGATGCGGATTCGCGCGCGGGCGTCGGACGCCGGGCCGAACACCGACACGATCGAAGGAGGGCTCGACGCGATCCAGATCATCGACCCCGGGTCGGACAACGCGGCCCCGAACGCGCCGATCGCGCTCAGCCCAACGGGCGGCGTGACAGTCGGCTCGACGCCGACGCTCACAGTCTCGAACGCGACCGACCCGGAGGCGAGCGTCCTCGTGTACGGGTTCCGCGTGTACGCCGACTCGCTCCTGACCTCGGTCGCCGCGAGCGTCGATAGCGTGCCCGAAGGGTCGCTCTCGACGGCGTGGGCGCTCGCTTCGCCGCTCGGCGACGGGCCCTATTGGTTCCGCGCGTACGCGTCCGACGGCGAGGTGCGCGGGCTCTTCTCGGGCGCCGCGACGTTCACGGTCGCGAGCGGGACGGGCATCGGGCCGGACGTCACCGCGAGCGCGTCCGGCGCTGCGGCGCTCGTATCGCTCGGTCCCAACCCGAGCCGCGGCGCGACCCGCTTCGCATACGATCTCCCGCGCGCCGGCCGCGTATTCGTCGCGGTCGTCAACCTCGAAGGCCGAGTCGTCCGCGTCATCGAGAACAGCTGGCGTGAAGCGGGCCGGCACGACGCGCTCTGGGATGGCAGAGACGCCGCCGGCCGCGAGGCCGCGTCGGGCGCCTACCTCCTGAGGCTCGAGGCGGGTTCCGATCGGCGCACGGAGCGCGTGACGCTCATTCGGTGAGCGATTCGGCGAGCGGCGAAGCGAGCGGGAACGCGACCGCCGAGAAAACGAGCGAGGCGGGCGCGCGCGTCGCGAAGAGCGAACCCGGCGCCGCCTGGTCGCTGCGCGACGGACTTCTGCTCGCTGTCGCGTTCGCGGTCGCGATGTTGGTGCGCGCGCCGATCGCCGCGATCCCGCTCGAGCGCGACGAGGGCGAGTACGCGTACATCGCCCAGCGCTGGCTCGCCGGCGACGTCCCGTACCGCGACGCGTTCGACCAGAAGCCCCCCGGCGTGTTCGTCGCGTACGCCGCGATCTTGCGCGCGTTCGGATCGAGTCCGGCCGCGATCCACTGGGGTGCGCAGGCCTACGCGCTCGGCACGCTCGCGCTCGTGTTCGCGATCGGGCGGCGGCTGTTCGGCGCGCGGGCGGGGTTCGCGGCCGCGCTGTTCGCCGCGTTCCTCTCCGCCGGCCCCGGCGTGCTCGGCAACGCCGCGAACACCGAGACGTTCATGCTCCTTCCGCTCGCCGGCGCGCTCCTCGCAACGCTTCTCTCCGTCGAACGACAATCGCTCCGATGGGCCGTCGTCGCCGGCGCGGCGTCCGGCTGCGCGGTCCTGTTCAAGCAGATCGCCCTCCCCAACCTCGTCTTCTGCGTCGCATTCCTCGCGTGGCGCTCGCGGCGGCGCGCGGCGGCGACCGCCGCGTTCCTGGCGGGCGCCGCGGCGAGCGTCGCGCCCGCTCCGCTGTACTTCGCGGCCGCCGGCGCGTGGCGCGATTTCGCCGACTGCGTCATCGGGCACAACATGAGCTACGCCGCGCGCCTCCCGCTGGCCGTCTACCCGAGCACCTTCGGGCTCGCCTACCGCGGGATGGTCGCGACATGGTGGCCGATCGTCGTTCTCGCGCTGATCGGGTTCGGCGCCGCGGCCGTGTCGGCGCGCCGCCGGGACGCGCACCCCGCCCGGGGCGGGCGCGCCGGCCCGGCCGCGCGCGACAGCGCCTTCGTGATCGCCGCGTGGGGCCTGGCGTCGTTCGCGGGCGTCGCGACGGGCGGCTACTTCCGCCCGCACTACTTTCTGCAGATCGTTCCCGCGGTAGCGCTACTCGCCGGCGCCGGTGCGGAGGCGGCCGGCCTCGCGATCGCGGAGCGGGTGTTGGGCCACCGAGCGCGCCGGGCTCCGAGCTTCGTGCCGTTGTTCATCACCGGGGCCGCGCTCGTCGTTGGCGCGTTCGCCGCGAGATGGTACTTCCTCCCCGGCGACAGCGACGCGAAGTGCCGCCGGATCTACGGCACCAACCCCTTCGCGGAGTCGTTCGCCGCGGGCCGCCTCATCGCGCAGCGCTCGTCACCGAACGATCGCGTGTTCGTGTACGGCTCCGAGCCGCAGATTCTGTTCCACGCCAACCGGCGGAGCGCGACGCGCTACATCTTCGTCTACCCGCTGACGACGTCGTTCCCCGACACGCGCGACCGGCAACGCGCGGCGCTCGCCGAGATCGTCGAGTCCCGGCCGCGCCACGTCGTCCTCGTATTCGACCGGGTTTCGCACCTCCTGACGCCCGAGACTCCGCAAGATCTAGCGGACGGCGTGGTGCGGATCCTCAACGACGGTTACCAGATCGTCGCCGTGACCCCGTTCCGCGTGCGCTCGCCTCAAGATTGGAACGTCGAGTGGGTCACGGGCGAACCGGCGCAGGCCCTTTGGGCGGACCACGCCAGCAAAGCGAATCAGCGAATGTGGTGCTCGCTCGCCATCTGGGAACGGATCGACGAGGAGGTCGTGCCGGAGCTGTAGTCCGGATCGACGCTACGGAACGATGTCGTAGAACTCCAGCCCTCCGGCGAATCGCGGCGCCGAACGCGCGGCGAGCGCGGAGCGAAGGACCGCGAGGCGATCCACCGCGCTCGGCGGGCAGACGAAGATCGCCCGGCCGCCGCGAATCGGGCTCGACCGCTCGAGATCTTCGATCGTGTCGACGCCGAACACGAGCCTTCGGTCCGCGTAGTAGGAGCGCACCAGGTCGTACTCCTCGGGGACGAAGATCATGTCGGTCGCGTTCGTCTCGCGGCGGACGGTCGCGCCCCACTCTCGCGCGGAGCGAGTCGCCTCGATCGTTCCGAGGTCCCACCAGTAGCATCGCTGAGTCAGCATCACGCCGCCGAAGAGGACGATCGCGACGACGGCGGCGGCGGCGCGCATCGCGGCGCGCGAGCCGCGCATCCGCGCGAGGTGCGCGTGCGAGCGCGTGACGACGAGCGCGGCCGCCAGCGCAGCCCCCGGCGCGTAGCACGCGACCAGGTAATCGTGACCCGACACGGCGGACGGAAACGCCATCGTGTGGAGTGCGCCGTATCCCAAGAGAACCGCGACGATTCCGTCTCGGGATTCCAGGCGCCGGCGGATCGTGTCGCGCGCGAACAGGACGAGCCAGGCCGCGACGAGCCCGACAAGAGGCGGCGAGATCAGCCGCATCAGATCGCGCGAGTGAAGGATGAGGAACGCGCCGGGCGAGAGCCGCGCTCCTCGAAACCCGATCCGGCTGTACGACGTTCGCGCGGTCAGTTTCTCCAGCAGGCTTCCGGCGACCTCGGGGTTCCCCGCGCCGGACAACACGCTCCGATGGACAATGAACAGCGCGAACGCGGCGAGCGCGCAGGCGGCCGTCGTCCACAGGAGCGGGGTCCCGCGGCGCTCGGCCGGTCCGGTCGGTGGAGCGAACAGCCGATCGTGCGCGAGCAACAGCGGAACGAGGAAATACGCGTACCACGACGCCATGCATCCGAGGAGCACCGCGACGTTGCACAGCACGAGATCGGCGGCTCGCCGCTCGCGTCGCCAACGATTGTAGCCGTACACGGCCAAAAGGCAGAAGAAGACGGCGACGGACCCGTACGGGTCGAGATGCGAGCCGTAGTAGTTCTCGACCGGCATCACGCTCGCGAAGGCAAGCGCGAGCAGGGCGACTCGCTCGGAATACAATCGCCGCGCGAACACGAAGACGAGCGCCAACGACGCGAACGAAAAGCCGAGCGGGACGAGCCGCGCGCTCCATTCGTGCACGCCGAACAGGCGGAATGCGATCGAGACGAGCCAAACCAAGAGCGGCGGATGGTGATAGTAGAACTCGAACTGATCCTCTGAGGCCGTTCCGAAGTTGGCGACGGGTCCCAGCCGGGTCCCGGCGTATCCGTACTTCAGAAAGTTCCGGGCGATGTTTCCGTACATCGCGCCGCCCCAGCCGTTGTGGCTCCCGACCCACGGCTCGAAAAGGTTCTGCGTGCGAAGCCACGCTGCCGCGGCGGCGATCAGCAGAATGACGACTGTGCGCGATCGAGCCGTCATCGGGGGCGCGCTACGGCTCCGCGTGGAGCCCGCGGCGGAGCCCCGCGCCCGCGATCTCGTCGACAACGCCCGCGAGATCGGCGAGGTCGCGCACGGCGCGCGTCGGCGGCGCGCCGCTCACCGGCTCGCCGTTCCGGTTGACGAACAGAGTGCGGTAGCCGCGCGCGGACGCGGGCGCGACGTCGTGGTACAAGCTCGCGCCGACGTGGAGCGCGCGGTCGGGCCCGGCGCCGCTCGACGATTCGAAGCGCGCCCAATGACCCGGCGCGGGCTTGTAGCTCCGGCAATCCTCGGCCGTGACGACGAGGTCGGGCGCGACGCCGAGGCGCGGGATCGAGCGGGCGATCAGGTCGCGGTCGACGTTCGACAGGATTGCGATCCGGCGGCCGCTCGCGGCGAGCGCGCGGAGCGCCGCGGGGACCTCGGGGAACGCCGGCCACGCGGGGAGCGAATCGGGAAGCGCGCTCTCGCGGCCCGCGGGAAGCCGGGAGCCGAGCCGATCCAGGAGCCGCGCACTCGCGGCCGCGAGGACCTCGCGGTACGGGCGGTACGCCTCGCGCTCGACCTCGGCTTCGCACGCGATGTACCGCGCGCCGAGCGCGGCGCGATCGAGCGCCGCCGCGGGCCCGGTGAGAAACGGCGCGAGCGCTTCGAAGATGCCGCGCTCCCAATCGATCAGCGTCCCGTAGCAATCGAACGTGACCCAATCGATCGCGGCGAACGTCACGCGACGACAATCCCGACGAGGGTCCCGTCGCCGGCGGGGAAGATCGTCGCGCAGAGGCGCGGCTCGCTCGCGAACCGCGCGGCGACCGCGCGCACCGCCTCGGTGTCCGCGTCGCGGACGCGCTCGTCGAGAAGGTCGCCGCCGCGGAACGCGTTGTGCGCCGCGATCGCGCCCCCCACCCGCACGTTCGCGAGCGCCCAGTCGAGGTAGGCGCCGTAGCCCGTCTTCTCGGCGTCGATGAAGCAGAAATCGAACGGCCCGCGCGGCGCGATCTCGTCGAGCGTCCGGTGCGCGTCGCCGACGATGACCTCGACGCGGTCGGCGAGCCCAGCGCGCGCGAACGCCTCGCGCGCGACCGCGGCGTGCGCCGCGGAGGCGTCGAGCGTGATCAGCCGCCCGCCGAGCGCCAGCCCGCGCGCGATCCAGATTCCCGAGTAGCCGCCGAGGGTCCCGATCTCGACGGCGCGCCGCGCGCCGCAAGCGCGCGCGATCAGCTCGAGGAAGCGCCCCTCCTCCGGCTTGATCGAAATCGCCGGCAGGCCGGCGCGGACGGCGGCTTCGCGCGCGCCGTGCAGCGCGTCGTCCTCGACGGCGAAAGTCGCCGCGATGTATCCGCTCAGCGCGTCATCGTATGCGGTCATCGGCCGGTCGGGACGTGCGACGCCAGCAGAGCGACGGCTGCGCTACCGGACGACGGTGATGCGGGCGGAGCGGACGTCGCTCCCCGCGTGGAGCCGGTAGACGTATGTCCCCGCCGCGACCGCGCGCCCCGCGTCGTCCCGGCCGTCCCAGCCGAGCGCGTGCCGTCCGGCCCCGAGCCGCCCCTCGGCGATCGAGCGGACGCGCCGCCCCGACGCGTCGTACACGACCGCGCGCACGTCCGCCGCGCGCGGGAGCGCGAGGTCGAATGACGATCCGGCTCGCGTCGGGTTGGGGCGCCCCGAAGAGAGCGCAAACGCCGACGCCGTGCCACCGGTCCCGCCGATCCCCGTCGCCACGTTGACCAGCGCGACGTTGTGTGTCGCCGGGATCGAATCGACGATCGCGACGGCCGACGAGTCCGGGAGGTAGCCGGGGAACGACACGATCACCGACTGCGCGCCGCCCGGGAGCTGGAACGTGTAGTTTCCCGAGGCGTCGGTCGGCACCTTCTTGTCGTAGAACCCGGGCACGCGGACGAGCGCGCTGTCGATCGGCGTGCCGTTCTCGGCGCGCGTCACCGTGCCCGAGATCGTTCCGATCTGAGCCGCGTACGACACGAGGACGAGTCCCTCGCTCATGTCCGCGCAGAGTGACACGCCGCTCGGCAGAAACGGGTAGACGCTCCAGCAGCCGTTGAACCCGCCCGTCGATGGCGACGTGTCGTAGTTTCCGATGAGAAACGGGTTGAGCGGATCGCTCACGTCGTACGCGCGGATTCCCGACGCGTACCACGCGCAGTACGCCGTGTCGCTCTTCATGTAGACGTTGTGGACGGACGTGCCGCCGATGGCGGGGAATTGCGACACCTCGATGATGCTCGACGGCACGCTCACGTCGAAGACGCGGACCGTTCCGCCGGTCCGCTCGTCGGTCGTCAGGACGTGGACGCCGTCCGGGTGCGGCCACGTGTTGTGCGTCGCGCCGCTCGTGTAGTTGACGATCCCCGTCTGCGAGATCGTCGTGCCCGACGGCAGCGCCGAAACGTTTAGGATTCGCATCTGCCCGCCGTTCTGGATGTCGGCCGTGTACGCCACGCCGCCGCCCACCCACAGGTCGTGGATGTAGGTCCCGCCGAAATCTTGATTGAGCGTCGGGTTGTCGGGGGTCACGCTCAGGTTGTACGCCTTGAAGCTGTTCGCGAGGCCGTTCGCGCCGTTGCAGTAGGCCACGCCAGCGCCCTCGTCGATCCAGAGGGAGTGAGCCGTGAAGTTGTGCTTCTTGCGGATCAGGAACGGCGCCTCGGGGTCCGCGAGGCTGATGACCTGTAGGCCCCCGCCGATTCCGAGCGAGTCGGTTCCTTCGGAGACGGCGTACGCGATCCCCTGGTACGTGTGCATGTCGCGCCAGATGCTCGTCGGCCCCGGAATGAACCCCGTCTCGCGCGGGTTGAACGGATCGGACACGTTGACGATCGAAGTTCCCGTCCGCGTCCCGAGGATCGCGTACTCCTGGCCCGTGTTCGGGTCTTTGTAGCCCCAGACGTCGTTGTAGCCGGTGTACGTGTCGATCCGCCCGAGGAAAATGAAGTTCGTGTTGACCGCGTGCGCCGCCTCCCGCGTTGCCGGAAGCAGTGCAAGCACGACGAGCGCGCCGATCAGAAATCGTTTCATCGAATCTCCTAGCAGGTTGAGAGATGAGTGACCGGTCACCGAACGATCGTGATCTTCGAAGAGCGCGACTGGCCGTCCGCGTCGATCCGGTAGAGGTACGTCCCGTCGGGGAGCGCGCGCCCCGCGTCGTCCGCGCCGTCCCATGCGAGCGCGTGCCGGCCGGGCGGAAGCGTCCCGCTCGCGATCGACCGGACCCGGCGCCCCGACGCGTCGAACACGGAGGCGCGCACGGCTGCCGCGCGCGGGAGCGCGAGGTCGAGAGTGGCGCCGGCGCGCGTCGGGTTCGGATGCGCCGCGGAGAGCGCGACCGCCGGCGGCGGCGCCGACGCGGGCGCCGGTCCCTCGACCGCGGTCAGCGGGCTCGCGAGCGCGACGTCGTGCGCCGTCGTGTCGCCGTCGGCGATCGCGACGCTCGCGGTGTCGGGCAAGTAACCCGGGAACGAGACGATGACGGACTGCGCGCCGCCGGGCAGCTCGGCCGTGTAACGCCCGGCCGAATCCGTCGCGACCGTCTTGTTGTAGAAACCGGGGACGCTCACGATCGCGCCTTCGATCGGCGCGCCGTTCTCTGCACGCGTCACGACGCCCGTGACGGCGCCGATCGAGTCGACGTGCGCGACGAGGAAGAGCCCCTCTTCCATGTCCGCGCAGAGTATTGCCCCGCTCGGCAGGTATGGGTAGACGCTCCAGCATCCGATGAAAATGCCCTGCTGCGGCGACGTGTCGTACCGGCCGACGTTGACCGGGTTGAACGGGTCGGAAATGTCGAACGCGCGGATCCCGGCCGCGTACCACGCGCAATACGCCGTGTCGCCCTTTACATAGACGTTGTGGACCGAGGTGAGCGTGAGCGCGGGAAACGATGAAATCTGGATGGGGCTCGACGGGACGCTCACGTCGAACACGCGGACCGTCCCACCCTGCCGCTCGTCGGTCGTGAGGACGTAATCGCCGTTCTGGTGCGGCCAGCAGTTGTGCGTCGCGCCGCTCGGATAATGCACGATTCCGGTCTGCGTGATCGACGTCCCGCTCGGGAGCGCCGAAACGTTCAGAATGCGCATCTCACCGCCCCCGTAAATGTCCGCGGTGTACGCGACGCCGCCGCCGACCCACAGGTCGTGGATGTACGGCGAGCCGTAGATCGTCACGAGAGGCGGGTTGTCGAGGTTCGCGCCGAGGTCGTAGGCGCGGAATCCCGACGCGCCTCCGCTCGAACCGTTGCAGTAGATCACGCCGGTTCCCTCGTCGATCCAGAGCGTGTGCGCGGTGAATGCGTCCTTCGTAAACGTGAGCGAAGGCGCCTCCGGGTCCGCGAGGCTGACGATCTGAAGCCCGCTCCCGACTCCCTCGGTAACGATGTACGCGCGTCCCTGGTACGTGTGCACGTCGCGCCAGATGCTTTGCGGCCCCGGGATGAAACCGGTCTCCCGCGGGTTGAACGGGTCGCTGATGTTCACGATCGAAGTCCCCGTCCCGGTTCCGAGGAGCGCGTACTCATCCCCCGTGTTCGGATCCGTGTAGCCCCACACGTCGTTGTAGTCGGCGTACGCATCGAGCCGGCCGAGGAAGATGAAGTGTGTGTTGACGGCCGAGGAAACACCGGGAGAGAGGCCGACGAGGGTCAGGGCGATCGGCAGGAGGAGAGTCGTCGCAACACGCCGCATCCAGGACCTCCGCAGAAACCATGGGACAAACGAGGATCGGCCCCGCCGGACGGCAGGGCCCAGGGGCGGGTAACAGGGCGCAATTATCGCCCGCGGCGGACTTGCCGGTCAATGCCCGGCTCGCAGTTTGCGCGGCTTGTTTCTCGACGCTTCTCGTTGCAGCCGACTGGGACCGTTGCTATCTTGCCGCGTGCCGGTCGGAAACGAGCGACTCGACGGCGAGGAGGGTTGAGACGATGACTCGGAGGTTGGAACGGCGGTACATCGCGGCGACGCGCGGGTGCGCGCTGCTAGCGCTCGCGATCGGGATCGTTCTCGGCGCGCCGCGCGACGCGGCGGCCGGTCTCTCGATCGAACCGTACGTCGCGTTCCGGCATCTCAACGGCGACGCGGGCGACCTGTTCGAGGATGGCGTCGCGCGCGGCGTCGCGCTGTCGTACGGATTTCCGGCAGTCCCGCTCCGGGTCCGCGGCGGCATCGACTACTCGCAGCACGACACGGTTGACCCGGCCGCGCACTCCGACCTCGACGGGACGGTCCTCACTCTCGACGCGGTCCTCGACTTCGGCGCGGGGCTCGCCGTTCCGTACGTGTTCGCCGGGATCGGCGTCTCGAACTTGGAGGACGACCCCGTCGCGGCGGGCGCCGAGAACGCGTACGACGGAGGCCTGTCGATCGGGCGCGCGGGGTTGGGGTTCCGGGTCGGGCTCGGCCGGCGCCTCGCCGCGGCCGCCGAAGCGAGCTTCGCGCGCGGCGGGAAGGGGAACGCGCTCGGCTCGGACACAGCCGGCAATCTCTCGTACCTCGACGCGCGCCTCGGGGCGATCGTCTCGTTCTAGTAGGACGGCGGGGTCGCGCGCGGGGTCGCCGGGCTTCGCGCGCCGCTAGCCCGCGTCCTCTCCCTCGCTCACCGGCGCGCCGTACATCGCGGCTCCCGCGATGTGATCGAGCCGCACTCGCCCCGCTTCGAATCGCTCCAGCGCGCGCGTCAACTTCGCGATCGCTTCGTCGAAATCGAGGACGCTCTTCCGCGCGCGCGTCAGCGGGTTGCATCGCGACAGGACGAAGTTCTTCACGTAGGGATGCTTCACGCCGCGCGCCTTCAGCTTCTCGACGATGACGACAAGCGCGTCGTCGGCCTTGAGCAAGGCGTCGCGCCGCGCCTCCCGCTCGGGGAGCGCATTCTTGAGGCTCGAACGGAGGAACTTGTCGACGCGGCGGACGATCGGCGCGTACGAGCTGCCGGCGAACCGGCCGCGCGCCTCGTACACGAGCCCGAACGTCACGTAGTGCGCGGCCGCAAGCTGGAACGCGAACTCGTTCTCGCGGCGCGATCCGTCGCGGCCGGCCAGGTCGCGGTACATGCCGACCACCTCGTGACAGCGCTCGCGGAGGTTGTGCGCCTTCTCCGTGTTCAGCGCGAGGATCTCGTACTGGATTTCCGACTCGGGGATGACGATCGCCGGGATCTCTTTCGCCTTCGACTCGGCGAGGGCGATCCGTCGATGATTCCCGTTCGGCGTCCAGTAGCCGCCCGCCTCGGCGGCGACGACGACGATCGGATCGACGAAACGGCCGAGGCGCCCGATCACCTCGGCCAGTTTCTTCACGTGCGATGGTGACGGCTTCCGCTGGAACGGAGTCGCGTCGACTTTCGCGAGCGGCAGGATGGCGAATAGGTGCCACCCCTTCCCGACCGGTTCGCGGTACGCCGCGAGCACGGTCCCGCCGTCGGAATCGATCCGGCGCGCGAGCGCTTCGACGGATGCCGGGGGCTTCGCGCCTTCGGGATGAACGCGGAAGGAAGCCATCACGCCCTAGCTACACCCTCGTTACGCCGTTGTGACGAGCCGCTGCCGCGCGCTCGGCGCCCGCCGGACGACTAGGAGGGCCCGGGCTGGCCGTCGAGCTTCGTCTCTTTGGCGTCTTTGGTTTCGAACTCGGACGTCTTCGCCGCGGGGACCGGTTTGACGATCGACACTTCGACGCGCCGGTTCATCCGCCGGCCTTCGGAAGTCGAGTTCTCGGCGACCGGCAAGATTTCACCGAACCCGATCTGTGCGATGCGAACGAAGTCGGCGCCGAGCCTCTCCGCGAGGTGGAGCTGAACGGAGGCGGCGCGCCGCTGCGCGAGCCCGACGTTGTACTGCGCGTCGCCGGTTGCGTCCGTGAAACCCGACACGAGGACCATGTAGTTGGCGTGCGCTTTGACCTCGTCGGCGATTCTGTCGAGCGTCGTCTTCGCGTCCGTGGTGAGGCTCGCGCTGTTGAAGGCGAAGTTGACGGTCGCTTTCCGGACCTCTTCCCGACGGACGTTGCCCAGCGCCAGATCGCGCGCTAGATCCGCCGCGCGGAGCGCCTCGCGCGCCCGCTCGTCGCCCGAGCGCGCCAAGTCGTGCGCCGTGCGCGCCTCGCTCGACGCCTGACCGGCGGACATCTCGGTCTTGTCGACCCGACCGCCGAGCGCCGCCACCTCGTTTCGAACGAAACCCTTCGTCGCGCAGCCCGCGGAGGCGCTGACGGCGCTCGCGAGCGTTAGCGCGCGAACGAGACTCCAAGCCTGACTCCTCGACATGACCTTCCTCCCTGTGTGCCGGTTCGTTGCCCGTCCGCCCCAAGTCGCCGCAGCCGCGGTTTCTCAGGCCACAGATTCGTGGTGTGACTGACCCGGGGGCCAACTCGCCCGGGGGGAATCGGCGAGAAGGTGTCGGGCCGCGCGCACGCCTCGCGCGCGACCAGGGGATTCTAGCGGCGGGGTTCCGGAGCCGTCAATGCACTTCGACGGGGGTGCACTTCGACGTGGGTGCTCTTCGAAGGGGGCTCGAGCCGGACGATCGCGGGCGAGGACCGGGCCGAGTCGATCCTGGACTGGTCCCTGGGCAATCCGTTAGACTCACCCCCGCTCGACTGCGGACTCGCTCCTCTGTAACTTGCGCACCCACCCGAAAGGGGACCCCGAATGCGCACCGATCGCAGGACCTCCGAACTCCTCGCGCGCACGCTGGTCGCCGGCCTCGCCGCCGCGGCCGCGCTCGCGGTCTTCGTTCCGATCATTTCCCACGCGACGCCTTTCTGGACGCCGGCCGACTTCGAGAGGTCGAGGGCGGAGGACGCCGCCGCGGCCGCGCTCGCCGGCACGGACCGTCCGCCCGAAGCCGCGCTCGGAAAGCTCCCCGCGCAAAACGCGCCCCAGACTCACATCGACTACCTCGATCTCTTCGGCGACGCCGCGGCGTTCGTGGCGTCGTTCCAAGTCTCGGACACGACGAGCCCCGACTACGGCGGCATTCGCGAAGGCGAGCATCTGCCGAACGTCATCCAGACGGACAACACGAGCGAGTCGGTCTGGCTGTTCACGCGCTACTACGAGCTGACCGGCGACACGACGTACCACCAGAACCTCCGCGCATCGTTCGCGTATTCGCTCGCGTTCCCCGCGTACAGCGAGGAAGGCGGCTCGCTCGCCGCGAACGGGTACTACCGGATGTACAACTGCGGGTGGGCCTGCTTCGCGGAGTGGACGTACCGCTCCGTGACCGGCGACACGACGTACAAGGCGTACGGCGATTCGTGCGCGTCGTACATCGCGACGCATAACCTCAACCGGCAGGGCGGCACGTTCGACCAGTACGTCAACCCTCCGGTCCTCGCGTGGGCCGCGGGCAATCTGTGGAGCGTCGCCAACGCGCAAGGAAACGCGGGCTGGCGCGACGCGGCGGAGGCGCGCGGGCTCCGTGTGCGGGATTGGGTCAACGGCGAGCCGACGCTCCTGTCGAACGAGACGTGGGCGATGTCGGGCGGCGCGACGATGTGGGGCGTGATCCACTCGTGGTTCGCCGAAAATCCGGAGAGCCTGACGATCTGGACCGACGCGCGGAAAGATTCGATGGACGCGTACGCGCTGCCATTCGCGGCGTTCACGACGGCGTGGAATGGCTGGTACGCGTTCGGTCACCTCGCGGTATGGCAGTCGCTCCAGTACGACGCGGCGCGGTTGCGCTCGCTCGCGCTCGCGGACACGATCGCCGCTGAAGACGGAGACTTCGACGGGGGCGTCCCCGCGCGGCCGGCCGACGCGGACACGATGGACCAGACGTGGGTGACGAGTTACCTCGCGCACATGGGGCTCGACCCGTGGATCGCGCTCACGAGCGTGCCGCCCGGCCCGGTCGCGCCCGAGTCGGGCGCGCGTGCCGTGCTCCGCGTCTCGGCGTCGCCGAACCCGTTCAGCGCGGCGACGATCCTGCGCTTCGCGATGCCGCGCGCAGGGCGCGCGACGCTCGACGTGTTCGACATCGAGGGGCGGATCGTTCGGCGGCTCGTGGACGGCTCGCTCGACGCGCGCGAGCACGACGTCCGATGGGACGGGCGGGACGCGGCGGGGCGCGCGACGGCGCCCGGGGTCTACGTGCTCCGGCTCGTCACGCCCGACGGCTCGGCCGCGGCCAAGACGGTCCGGCTCCGGTAGGACGCGGACCGCCGCGCTCTCGCGCGCCGCTCCGAGTAGTACCCCTCCCACCGCGCCATCACGACCTCGGGAGTGAACGCCGCGCGCACCGCGCGGAGCCCCGCCTCGCCGGTCTCCCGCCGCGCGCCGTCGTCCGCGAGGAGCGCGACGAGCCGCGATTCGAACGAGCTGGGCGAAGGCCCGAGGCTCGAGCCGATCCCCGTGTAGCCTTCGCATCCGAACGTCCCGGCCGCGCCCGTGTCGCGCGCCGGGGCGCGCCCCGCCACCATGAAGTCGCCGTTCGCGACGACCGCCGGCACGCCGCACGCCGCGGCCTCGAGAACGGTCGTCCCCATCCCGACGAAAACGTCGGCGGCCTGATACCACGCCGCGACCTGCGTCAGGTCCTTCGTCCCGGGAATCCGCGACGCGCGGTCGCCGAGGTACGCGCGGGCCCGCGCGCGGATCACCTCTGCCTCGGTCCCGTCGCCTGCGATCACGAGCCGCGCGGACGGGACTGCGGCCGCGACCGGCCGGAACTCGTCGAGCAGCCTCTCGATGTACGGCGACTTGTCCGCGTCGAGGCGCGAGACGGTGACGACGAGCCGCTCCCCCTCCCCGACGCCGAGCGCGGCCCGCGCCCGCGCGCGCTCCTCGCGCGACGGCGGACGGAACGCGCCGGTGTCGACCATGTTCGGGATGACGACGACTCCCGACGTGTCGATCCCGTGCGCGCGGTACGCGTGTCCCATGTCCGCTTCCATCGCGACGACGCCCCCCTCGGCGAACAGAGCGGCGACGTCCTCGCGCGCGTCGCGCGGGACGAGGTGGCACGGCGAGAGCGCCTCGAGCACGTGCGGGACGCCGCGCCGCCGGCAGATCGCCGACGCGTACAGGAACGGCTTCACCGCGATCGTGTCGACGACGTCGATCGCGGCCTCGTCGATCAGCTCGTACAGCCGCGCCCAGTCGGCCGCCGCGTCGCGCAGCGTCGGCGCCCCGACCGCCTGCGAGAGCGTCGGGAGCGTGACGTGCTGCGCGCCCGTCGCGGCCAACTCGCCGAGGAGCGGGCCGCCCGCCGACGCGACCCACACGTCGTGACCGCGAGCGCGCAGATGTCGCGCCTTCCGGACGAGGTACTGCTCGGCGCCGCCGACGACGAGCCATTCCCACACGAACAGGATGCGGAGTGGATCCACGGGAGAGTCTCCCTGCGATGGAGGACGAATCGGTTCGATCCGGCGCAACGCAGCCCGAATCGCGGAATCGTTCCTCGTATCGGGTCGTTCGTCGAAATCCTTGAGGGATTCGCGAGGCGCCGCGGGCACGCGGATTGCCTTTGTTCGCGACGGTCGAGGGGGCCGAGATCGAACGCGATGCCGCGCACGCTGTTAGAGCGGGCTCGGCGCCGGGCGAGACGGCCGAAAACCGACGCGGGGTCGGAATCTGGCCGGTCGCGGCGTCGCGCGTCGGCGGGTCGCGCCGAACTCCGCCGAACCGCAAGGAGCGAAGTCTGACCACTCTGGAGTTCATCGGACACGCGGGATTCGTCGTGCGCCACGCGGGCGTGTCGCTCCTCTGCGACCCGTGGGTGAGCGAGTCGGGCGCGTTCCTCCGCGCGTGGCACCAATACCCGCCGAACGACTTCATCGACCGCCGCGCGCTCCGCGACGCGGACTTCCTCTACCTGAGCCATCGCCATTTCGATCACTTCGATCGCGAGTTCCTCAAAACGTTTCCGAAGGAGAAGGTCGTCGTGTTGATCGCGGAGTACCTCACCGGCTCGTTCGCGCGCGAGGTCGCCGCGCTCGGGTTCCCGCGGATCGTCGCGCTTCCCGATTGGCGCGAGTACCCGCTCGGCGGCGACTTCACGATTCGGCTTTGGCGCGATCAGACGCTGTACAAGCTCGACTCGATCGCACTGATCGCGGCCGGCGCCGCGACGATCCTCAACAAGAACGACTGCCATCTCGCGAAGCCCGACTTCGCACGGTTCCGCGATCACGGGATCGACCTGCTTCTCGCGCAATTTTCCGGCGCGATGTGGTACCCGGCGGCGTACGTCTACCCGGAGATCAAGGAGTCACGGATCACGGCGGGGATTCGGAAGGCGCTGATCGACCTGTTCGTGGAGGTCGCCGACGGCGTCGGCGCGCGGCACGTCGTCCACTGCGCCGGGCCGCCCTGCTTCCTCGACGGCGAGTTCTTCCGGCTGAACTTCAGCGCGAACGGAATCTTCCACGACCAGAGCGACGCCTTCGACGAGATCGCCGAGCGAATCGGCGGGGAGCTTCACTTGGCGCTTCCGGGCGACACGATCGAGATCGCGAAGGGCGATGCGAGCGGCGGCGGTCGCGCGGATGGCGCGCGCGGGGCGGATGGCGCGCGTGTGGCGGACGGCGCGGGCGGAACGGACGGTGCGCGCGGCGCGTCGAGTCCCGCCGTGTCGCATGCCCGCGCCCGCGAGTTCGACTTTTCGAAGAAGGAAGAGCTGTTGCGCGCCTACCAGATAGAGCGTGGCCCGGCGACCGCCGACTTTCTCGCGGCGCAGCGGCCGCTCGGGCTCGGTGGGCTCGCGGGCTTCGCGGAGTTTCTGCGCGGGTTGTTCGCCTCGAACCGGTTCGTGCGCGAGCGGATCAACGCGCTCGTCCGGTTCACGGTGACGGGCGAGAACGGCGGCGCGGTGTTCGTCGACACGCGCGGCGGGCGATTCGCGGTGACGAGCGCGGGGCCCGGACGACTCGGCACGGGGTCGGGCGCGGCGCCGAGCGCGGCGCCCGGCGGCGGATCGAGCTCGGCGTCCGACCGCCCGCCGTACGAGTTCGTGATCGAGTCGCCGATCGCGCGGCTCCTGACCGATCGCACGGAGATCTGGGAAGACGTCTTTCTCAGCATGCGGTTTCGCGCGCGGCGCGATCCCGACTTCTACAACTGGCCGCTCTTCGCGATCTTGCAGTACGGCCACGACCCGGCGCTGATCGGTCACGTCGAGGAGATTTTGCGGAAGGGCGAGCGCGACACGATCGTCGTGAGCGACGGGGAACGGGAGTTCCGCATCCAGCGCTACTGCCCGCACGCGGGCGAAGACTTGTCGAACGCGCAGATCGTCGACGGAAAGGTGATCTGCCCGCGGCACCAGTGGGCGTTCGATTTGCGGTGCGGCGGATCGTGCGACCGCAGCGGGAACGTGGCGCTGGCGGTGCGCGAGATCGCCGGCGCGGGTGCGGAGGCGAGCACAGTGGCGACGCGCGCGGGCGCCCCGGCCAGGGCAACAGAAGCAACGGAGGCCACGACCGCATGACCGATTCGGCCGGCCTGGGCGCGCGAGTCGGCGTTGCGGAGCGCGCGTCCCTTGCGGAGACGGCGCGCCTCGATCGGGTCGCCGCGTGGTACGACCCGCGGCACGACTTCGATCGTCACGCGTGCCTCTACGGCGCGTCCGTCATCCGCCGGCACGCGGTGCCGGGAACCGGGCTCGAGGTCGCGTGCGGGACGGGCGCCCAGACGCTCGCGCTCCTAGAGGCCTTCGACTCGCTCGATGCGTTCGATGGGTCGGAGCAGAACGTCGAGCGGACGTTCGCCGCGGTGATGGCGGCGGCGAGCGCCGCGGAAAAAACGTCGCGCGCCCCGCGCCCGCCCGCGCGACCCGCGATCGACATCACCCACGCGCTCGCGGAAGAGTTCGACCCGGGCCCGAAGCGGTACGCGAACATCGTGATGACGCACTTCCTCGAGCACGTCGCCTCGCCCGTCGCGATTCTGCGCCGGTTTGCGTCGTTTCTCGCGGACGGGGGCGCGATCCACGTCACGGTTCCGAACGCCGGCTCGCTGCACCGGAAGATCGGCGTCGCGATGGGGATGCTCGCGAAGCCGGCCGACCTCAACGAGCGCGATGTGCGGTTGGGCCATCGTCGCGTCTACACGCCGTCGCGACTCCGCCGGCACGTGCGCGCGGCCGGGCTCCGCGTCGACCGCCTCGAGGGCATTCTGCTCAAGCCGCTCTCGAACGCGCAGATGGAAGGCTTCGATCCGCGGCTCGTCGACGCGCTATTCGTGGTGGGCCGCGATCATCGCGAGATGTGCGCCGAGATCTACGTGAGGTGCCGCGCGCGCTGAATCGCGTTGCGCAGCAGTTTTCCCTGGCTGGCTCATCTGATTTCTCCCGGTGTCGGATCCGCCCGGGCCGATCACGCGGAAGGATGCCGGGGGCAGTTTGCCAATACGTTTTCACGGAAAGCAGGGTAGGATCCCGAAGCGAATGACACGCTCGAGGCAGCCGGCCTGTGGGCGTTGATCGGCTTCACCTACGGAGGTCATGGATGGGGGAGGCGATGACCGAGGCGAATCGCCGCGTCGCGATGGCCAACGCGGAGAGGTCTCTCTCTTGGGTGATTGTACTCCTAGGGCTCGCAATCGGACTGGTCCGTGGATGGCCTCGCGCGCTCCGATACCCGTTAGCTCCACTGTTCGACATCCTCGTTGTCTCGGCCGCCGCGACAGCGCTCTGGTTCATCTTGACGTATCAGGGGATCCGACTCTCCCGTGCGGCCATCCGTCGGAGCCTCCGGTCTTCCCGACACGAGAGCGACAGCCTGGTCGTCGCGTTAACGATCGGAGCCCTCTGTGTGATCGCGATCCTGATCCGGAAGTGGCTCCTTGACTGGAGCATCACCCCAATCGGTCTGCTCCTCACGGCCGCCCGGAGCGCTGCCGTAGCGATTGCGGTCGGTCTGGCTTCCCATGCGCTTTCGCGAAGGAACTTGTGGGCCGGGTCGGAGGACTGGCTCTTTCGGCTCGTCTGCGCTGCCCTCTGTGTGTTCCCGCTCGCGGCGCTCGCGCGTCTACACTCTACCCTTCCTCCGGATGCCGCGGTCCTCCTCGCTGTGGGGGCGGTTGGCTTCGCGATCCTCGCAGTCACCTCGGCAAGACTTCCGCGTTGGCTTCTCCTCGCGCCGCTCGCATTCGCTGCGGCAGGTTCCCATCTCGGCGATCTCCCGAGGCCGCGGGCGGCGGTCGCCGGTGGAGAGCCCCACCCTCCGAACGTCCTGCTGATCACGATTGACACCCTCAGACGGGACCATCTCGGACTGTACGGATACGCGAGAAACACATCGCCCTGCATCGATGCTCTGGCGACTCGATCCGTAGTCTTCGAGCAAGCCGTCACGCCGATACCCCTAACCCTCCCAGCCCACAACAGCCTCCTCACGGGTCTTTATCCCAAGCGGCACGGGGTGCTCGACAACGCGAGAAAGACGTTCTTGGCGCCCCGTGTACAGACGCTCGCGGAAAGGCTCGATCGGATGGGATACGACACCGCCGCCTTCGTTTCGAGCGCGGTTCTGGCTCACCGGTCCTCCGACATCGATCGGGGGTTTCGATACTTCGACGACCGACGGCCGGGCGTCCTCCATCTCCCCGAGACGGCCCTCGAACTCCCCGAGGTTCGGGCGCTTTTGCGTCTCCCGAGAGGAGAGATCGAACGATCGGAGCGCAATGCGGAGTGGACGACCCTCGCCGCCCTCCGATGGCTCTCCACTCGGAGGCAGCCGTTCTTCGCGTGGGTACACTACTACGACCCGCATTCGAGGTATTCTCCGCCGGAGCCTTTCAACCGACTGTTCTCCGGGAACTACGACGGTCCGGCCCGGGGCGTCAATTGGTACACGACCGACTTCGAGACCCGGCGCCGAATCATCTCCTCGAAAGATGACCTCGAGTACATGGTGAGCCAGTATGACGGCGAGATCGCTTATACCGATCACTGGTTCGGGCGGCTCGTTCAGGAAATGGCGGCGCGGGACCTGATGGAGAACACGGTCGTCGTCGTCACCGCCGACCATGGCGAGAGCCTCACTGAGCACGATTACTTCTTCGACCACAGCGTGTGCCTCTACAACACCTGCGTCCTCATCCCCATGATCGTTCGCCTTCCCGGGGAACGCGGGGCGGGCCACCACGTGGCACAACAGGTTCGCCTCTTCGACCTGTTTCCAACAATCCTGGAATTGCTCGGCGAGAACGCCGGAGAGGAGATCGATGGGCGCTCTCTCGTCCCATTTTGGGAAGCCGAGAGCCTTCCGCCGGGGACGGATTGCTACCTGAACATCTACCGGCCGGAGATCGCTGGAGACAAGGAGCTGTTCGGCATACAGACCGCTGACGGAAGGAAGTTCGTGCAGACCTCTGCCTGGTGGGGGGATCAACTGCGCATGAAGCCTCTCTCGCAGTATTTCGATACCCGTGCGGACCCTCTGGAGCTAATAAACCTTGCGGGGCAACGACGCGACGAGTCGGGCAGACTGCTCGAGGACGTGATTCGCTGGAACCGGACGGACATTGCTACGGCCGAGCACGCGGCCGACCTCGACGAGGAAGCCCGCGAGCTCCTCCGCTCACTCGGTTACGCCGGGGAGTAGACGATCGCCATTCTCGGTCTTGCCACTTCGACGGGTCGGCGCGGAACGTCGATCGTACGCTCGCGGCCGTGATGACGGCGGCGGGCGAGGAGAGCGGGATCGGCGGCGGGCGCGGGGTCGGCGACGAGGCCGACCGCCGTCGACCGCGGTCGATCTACGTCACCGAATCACCAGGATGCGCACCGCATCCCGCGGTACGCCGCTTTCCATCAGCCGAATGAAGTAGACGCCGGCGGAAACGGGACGATCGCCATCGTCCCGGCCATCCCAGGTCACACTCGCCAAACCGGACGACGCACTCCCTGAGCCGAGCGTCCGAACTCGACGACCGGTGACGTCGTACAGAGTCAGATCTGTTTCCGGAGTTCCCGACCCAACCCTGTAGAGCACACGAAGAGCGCCATTCATGGCCGGGTTTGGGGTCACGGCCAGCGCGCGTCCGGCCCCGAGAAGCCCGGCAAGTACCGGTTCCCCCGAAACGGTTTCCACACCGAATCCCGTGGGTGGCGGGACGTAGACGTACATTGGGTCGTCGGTGTTTGCATTGTAGTACGTGATGTGGGGGTTGCCGAAAACGTCCAGCGCGAGCGAGTTGTATTGGGGCTCGTCGTTCGGCTCCCCGCTAACCGTCACGAGACTCCATTGGCCCCCGGCTTTGATGGCGTATTTGAGGTTGTTATTGGTCGCGTCGCGGTAGCTCACGTGGGGATTCCCGGAGCCATCCAGTTCGAGCGACGAGCTCTCGCCCACCGAACTCCCAACGCCGTCTACGATCTCTATCGTCCAGATGCCCCCGCTCTTGCTCGCATACTTGAGGTCGTTGGCCGTGCGGTCGGTGTAGCTCACGTGCGGGCTCCCCGAAGCGTCAACGGCCATCGAGGACCAGGCGCCCTCGTTGTTTGCCGACCCGTCGGCCGTTTCGACCGTCCAGACGCCGCCACTCTTGCTGGCGTACATCAGGTCGCGGGGGGCCCAGGACTCGAAACACACGTGGGGATTCCCCGAGGCGTCCAGAGCGAGTGAACAGAATCCGGTCGGCGATCCCCCCACCGTATCGATGGTCCAAACGCCCGCCACCTTGCGGGCGTATCTGATCTGACTGGTCGTCGCGTCCGCATAGCTCATGTGCGGGTTCCCGACGCCGTCCACTGCGATCGAGGACGACCATCCGACTTCGTTCGCCGACGAGTCCGCCGCCTCGATCGTCCAGACCCCGCCACTCTTGCGAGCGTACTTGAGGTCGTAGGTCGTCCAGTCCATGTAGCAAAGATGCGAGTTCCCCACGGCGTCCAGGGCCAACGAGGGCGAAACGCCCACGCTAAACGTCTGCCCGTCGACTCTCTCGTGGTGAAACCAGTTCTCCGCGGCCTTGTAGGAATACCAGAGTAGGTAACCCTTGCCGGTCTGCTCCGAGTAGGCCACATGAGGTCTACCCGCCGCGTCCAAGGCAAGCGAGTTCTCCTCGCCCATCACAGTAGGATCCAAGAAAGACCAGTGCACCGACTCGACGACCCAGGGCTGCGCGACCGCCTTGATCGGAGGGACCAGAATCGCGAGGGCCACGATCAGCGCGAGTGGACACACTAGGATTGGGGAGCTCAGCCGGCGAGGAAGAACCATGGGAGACCTCCTTGGGGGGCGCGCATAGGGAGCTCTGGAAGCGTTCATCGGGCGGGTCTTACCTCAGAAGGACGATGCGCGTCGCGTCGTTGAAGAGTCCGACCTGCACTCGGGCGATGTAGACACCCGACGGCGCGCGGCGGCCGTCTGCGAGGCGGCCGTCCCAGCTCGCGGAGAATTTCGCCGCGGCCGCCGGAATCCTCGCGATGGTGCTCGCGACCCGCCGACCGGCCGTGTCGAAGATCTCGACCGCCGCGTCGCGGGCGTCGCCGGCCCGACCGCTCACACTCGCCGCTCCATCGAATCGGAACTCGACGCGTTCCGTGAACGGGTTCGGCCAGGCACGTAGCGCGCTCGCGGTCGGCAGCGAAGGGGACTCGACACCCGTCAGGAACTCCGGCACGCCTGGCGCGAACGCGACCGTGAACACCTGGTTCGTCGTCCCGATCCACGACGACGACCACGAGGCCCCCGTCGCGCTCTCGTACACCTCGCCCTCCTTGCTGATCGCCTTGAACTTCCCGCCGACGTAGGCGAGATCGCGCATCCCGACTTGCGAGATTGTCCCGATCGCGCTCCACGTCGCGCCCGTGTTCGACGAGCGGAGCGTCTCGCCGGCGTCGGTCAGCGCGTACAGCGTCGACGAGATCCAGAGAAGATCGACGACCGGCGTGAAGCTCGTCGTTCCGATCGTTGTCCACACGGTGCCGTTGGGCAGGCGTGCGATGTCGCCCGATGACGTCGCCACGAAGAGCGTGTCGCCCCCGCCGATCTTGCCGCCGACCGCGATCGCGACGCAGTCGGAGGCGCCAGCGTTGGACTCGCGCGACCAACTTGCGCCAGCGTCGTTCGAGCAAAGAACGTCGCCGCTTCGCGTGAGCGCGAGCAGCGCGCCGCTGCGCCCGATCGCGAGCGACACGCAGTCGGATGCGCCGGCGTTCCCGACCGCGCTCCACGCAGCACCAGCATCGGTTGACTTGTACAGAGAGCCGCTCGCCCCGAGCGCGAACAACTGTCCGACCGTCAGGCCGGGTGACACGGAAACAACGCTCGGCTCCTGGATCTGGCCCTTCGTCACCCATGTCACGCCGTCGTTCGTCGATTCGAACGCGACGCCGGCGTCGGTCACAGCGTAGAGCGAGGCGCTTGCCGTCGCGGGGACCGCACCGATCAGGGCCGCGGCGATGATTGCCTCGGTCGCGATAGCGATCGAGTTGCGAATGGTGCGCTGGCCTCTCGGCGTCATCGGACTTGCTCCATGCGCTATCGCACCACGACGACGCGCTCGCTCGCGCTCACGCCGGCCTGGCTGGAGAGTCGAAGGAAATACGTGCCGGCCCCGACAGCCCGGCCGCATCGTCGCGGCCGTCCCAACGGATGGTGCGCACGCCCGTAGGGAAGATCCCCGAAGCGAGCGTCCGGATCTGCCGGCCGCTCACGTCGAAGATCGAGAGGTCGACCGCGGCGCCCGAAGGCCCGAAGTCCGGATCGTACGGAACCCGAAACACGATCCCCAGATCTCCGCCGATCGCCGGGTTCGGATGAACGGCAAGTCGTCGCCCAACTCCGAGAGCCGCCGCGACCGAGGTCTCGCCGAGCACGTACTCCTCGCCAAGCCCGTTCACGGCGAAGAGGCGATAGCGCGCAATGGACGACGCAGAGGTGTCTAGGTAGTCGTTCCGGTCGAGGAGACCAGGGTGCATCGGCAAGAAGTCGCCGCTCGACCCGCCGTCCGACGCGTCCTGCGACGCGGACCGCTCAATCCGGTAGCTCACCTCCGCTTCGCGCCCAGGCGTCGTCTCCCAGGTGAGCGTCACCGCACGACCGTCGGCGCTCACGCTCGAACCCTTGCCCACGCCGTTCTCGCTTGCCACCACGCGCGCCTCGAACTTGTTCAGCGTGATCGTGGCGTCGATGGTGAAGAACGAGTCCATGTACGCTTCCGTGTAGGGCGACGGCCGGATGACCTTGATCGACGCGAAGCGCGTCGGCGTGTGGGGCACGCGGAGCGTCATCTCCGGGTCGCGAGCCTCGTTGCGGATCTGCGTGAACGAGTTGCCGCCGTCAACCGACAGATACACGTCCGAGTTGTCGATCGGGAGGCCGCCCGTGAAAGACCACGTGATCGTCTGCTCGCTGCCGACGGCCCAGGTCACACCAGGCTGCGGCGACGCGATGAGGACGCTGGGGATATAGGTGTACTTGAGATCGCCGGTCGTGTTGTCCCAGCAGCTCACGTGCGGGTTCCCCGACGCGTCGAGCGCGAGCGATGTCCACGCGCCCACGAGGTTCGCCGAGCCGTCCGACGTCTCTATCGTCCACACGCCCCCAGACTTCCGCGCGTACTTGAGGTCGAAGGTCGTCTGGTCCTGGTAGCTCACGTGTGGGTTCCCCGACGCGTCGAGCGCGAGCGATGTCCACACGCCCACGATGTTCGCCGACCCGTCCGCCGTCTCGAGCGTCCACACGCCCAGAGACTTCCGCGCGTACTTGAGGTCGCTGGTCGTGGCGTCGTGGTAGCTCACGTGCGGGTTCCCCGACGCGTCGAGCGCGAGCGAGGTGTAGTAGCCCACGTCGTTCGCCGACCCGTCCGCCGTCTCGAGCGTCCACACGCCACCGGACTTCCGCGCGTACTTGAGATTGCCGGTCGTGTTGTCGTAGTAGCTCACGTGCGGGTTCCCCGACGCGTCGAGCGCGAGCGAGGTGTAGTAACCCACTTGGTTCGCCGACGCGTCGGCCGTCTCGCGCGTCCAAACGCCCCCGGACTTCCGCGCGTACTTGAGGTCGCCGGTCGTGTTGTCTAAGTAGCTCACGTGCGGGTTCCCCGACGCGTCGAGCGCGAGCGAGGTGTAGTAGCCCACTTGGTTCACCGACCCGTCCGCCGTCTCGATCGTCCACACGCCCCCAGACTTCCGCGCGTACTTGAGGTCGAAGGTCGTCTGGTCCTGGTAGCTCACGTGCGGGTTCCCCGACGCGTCGAGCGCGAGCGATGTCCACACACCCACGACGTTCGCCGACCCGTCCGCCGTCTCGAGCGTCCACACGCCCCCGGACTTCCGCGCGTACTTGAGGTTGTCGGTCGTATCGTCCTGGTAGCTCACGTGCGGGTTCCCCGACGCGTCGAGCGCGAGCGACGTGTAGAGGCCCACGAGGTTCGCCGACCCGTCCGCCGTCTCGAGCACGAGCGTCTGGGCGTGCGCGTCGTTCGAGACGAGCACCGGGGACATAGTCATCAGGAGCGTGATCAGGAAAATGTTGCGCAGTCGTGAGGATCGATGATGAGTGCTTTGCATGTGGGGTCTCCTATTCGCTACCTGCTGACGATAACGCGTTCTGTGGCAATCTGGCCCGGACCCCACGGGAAGCGGACGAAATAGATGCCTGCCGTCACGGGCTCGCCGCGATCGTCGCGTCCGTCCCACTCACTCTGGTGCACGCCCGATGGCAGTGTCCCGGAAACGAGCGCCCGCACGTGCCGGCCGCTGACGTCGTACACATCCACCTGGGTCGGGAACCGGTTCGATTCGACGCGGAACAGCACGCGCGTTCGGCCGCGCGGCGCCGGGTTTGGAACAATCGCGAGTGCTTTCTCGCCGCTGAGTGCAAGCGCAACCGTCGCCTCGCCGAGCGCGTACTCCTCGCCGAGGCCGTTGATCGCGATCAGGCGGTAGCGCGCGTTCGAGGCGGCCCCCGAGCTCGCCGCATCGACGCCGGCGTCGAGATACTCGTTCGCGTCGAGCGGCTCGAGGTTGAGCGGCGCGAATACCGGCGACGATGCGTCGCCGTCCGCCGCGCGCTCGAGGCGATACCGAACGTCCGCATCGCGGCCCGGCGTCGTCTCCCATGAGAGCGCGGTCGCGCGGCCGTTCTCGACGACCTTGGCCTCGAACTTGTTCAGAGTGATCGTCGCATCGATCGTGAAGAACGAGTCGGAGTAGCCGACGACGAACGGCGACGGCTGCACGATCTTGACCTGCGCGTAGCGCGTCGGCGCGTGCGGCACGCGGATCGTCGCGGAGAAATCGCGCGTGTTGTCGCGGACCATGTCGAACGTGCGCCCGCCGTCCACGGAGAGGAACACATCCGAGATGTCCACGGCCAATCCGCCCGTGTACGACCAGGAGATCGTCTGCGAGCTGCCGACCGCCCACGTGATGCCGCTCCCGGGCGCGCCCACGATCAGGCTCGGAATGTAGGCGTACTTGAGGTCGTCGGTCGTGCCGTCCTGGTAGCTCACGTGCGGGTTCCCCGACGCGTCCAGCGCGAGCGAGGTGTAGTAGCCCACGAAGTTCGCCGACCCGTCCGCCGTCTCGCGCGTCCACACGCCCCCAGACTTCCGCGCGTAATTGAGGTCGCCGGTCGTGTTTTCGGAGTAGCTAACGTGCGGGTTCCCGGACGCGTCGACCGCGAGCGAGGTGAAGTAGCCCACCTGGTTCGCCGACCCGTCCGCCGTCTCGATCGTCCACAAGCCCAAAGTCTTCCGCGCGTACTTGAGGTCGTCGGTGATGTTGTCGAAGTAGCTCACGTGCGGGTTCCCCGACGCGTCGAGCGCGAGCGAGGTGTAGTAGCCCACGACGCTCGTCGACGCGTCCACCGTCACCTTCGTCCACAATCCCCCAGACCTCATCGCATACTTGAGGTCGGTGGCCGTGGCGTCGTAGTAGCTCACGTGCACGCCCCCGAATGCGTCGAGCGCGAGCGAGGTGAACTGGCCCACGAGGTTCGCCGACGGGTCCGCCGTCTCGATCGTCCACACGCCCCCAGACTTCCGCGCATACTTCAGGTCGTTGGTCGTGCCGTCGTAGTAGCTCACGTGCGGGTTCCCCGACGCGTCGAGCGCGAGCGAGGTGTAGGAGCCCACGAAGTTCGCCGACCCGTCCGCCGTCTCGATCGTCCACACGCCCCCAGACTTCCGCGCATACTTCAGGTCGTCGGTCGTGTTGTCCTGGTAGCTCACGTGCGGGTTCCCCGACGCGTCGAGCGCGAGCGAGGTGTAGACGCCCACGAAGTTCGCCGACCCGTCCGCTGTCTCGATCGTCCACACGCCCCCAGACTTCCGCGCGTACTTGAGGTCGTCGGTTGTGTCGTCGTAGTAGCTCACGTGCGGGTTCCCAGACGCGTCGAGCGCAAGCGAGGTGTAGGTGCCCACGGAGTTCGCCGACGGGTCCGCTATCTCGAGAACCCAGCCCTGGGCGTGTGCATGCCGGCTGAAACCTGCGGCCAACGCGACCGACAAGAACACAACCGCACGAGTTGATGAGCCAGCCGCGGACCTTCTCATGATGACCTCCTCGAGCAGAGTGAACTTCTCGGCGTTGCGGGCCCCGCCCCGTATCGAGCTTCGGGCCCCGCTCCAGATTCGAGACTCGAGGGCGCGCATCACGCGCATCGACCCGAGTGACGGTCAAATACTGAATGCTGGCGGGCAGTGCCGTGGGTGGGGGCCGGCACCATGGTCGGGCAATGAAGGAACACCCGGAGCAGCGCTGCTCGTCGAAGTGGAGAGGACCCTATCACGGGTCTCGTGGGCCAAACAACACCTGAATCGCGGCCGTGAGCGGAGCCACTCGGCCCCTGGCCCACGTGCACAAAGCCCCCAGCCGATTCCGGCCAGGGGCCCGTGGTGTCTCTGAAGACTGTCGCTCGATCCGCCGATGCACTCGCTTCGCGGAGAGGACTCGATGCTACCTCACCAACGTCAACCTCTTCGTCTCGCGATAACCCGGCGCTTCGAGGCTGTAGAGGTAGACGCCGCTCGCCGCGGGCCGGCCGTCGTCGTCGCGCCCGTCCCATGGCGCGTCGTGCGCGCCGGCCGCGAACGATCCGCGCGCGACCGATCGTACGCGCCGGCCGCTGACGTCGAACACGGACAGGTCGATCTCCGCGGGCGCCGCGAGCGACCAGAAGATCTGCGTCTCGGGGCGCGCGGGGTTGGGGACCGCCGCGCCGAGTCGTGTCGCGAGCGCGCCGCCGGCCGCATTACCGCCCGCGCCGTCGCCATTCAAACCGTCACCGACCGCAGTCACCGCGCTAACCAGGATCGTCTCCGCCGCCGCCGGCTCCGTCACGTTTCCGACGGAGTTCGTCACGCGCACCTCGAACACGTGCGTCCCCGGAGCGAGCTCCGCCGACTGGAGCGTGAACGCCTCGTCCGTCGCGTCCCACGCGCCGTCCGACGGCGTCGCCGCCGCCCACGCGCCGCCGTCGACGCGCCACTCGACGCCGGCGACCGTATTGAGCGTGAGGTCCGACGCGTAGCCGTACGGGTTCTTGTTGTCGAGCGGCAGGTCCTGCGCCAGACCGGAGAGCGCCGGTTCGTACGGGTCGGCGCCCTCGACGTACGGATCGAACGCGGCGCCGGGCTGCGTGTCCATCGGGTCCGCGATGCCGTCAACGTCGCCGTCGGTCCACCCGATCTGCCCGCGCGAGAAGCTCTCGAGCGTCGCCGTGGACAACACGACGCTCCGCATGATGCAGGTCGCCTCGGACGAGGGGCAGCCTCCGATCGCGCTGTTCCCGTTCTCCGCTTCGAGGTAACCCGACTCGCGCGTGCACGGAATCGCCGCCGACGCGTACTCGTCGAGCGCGTAGAAGATGTGCCCCATCTCGTGCGCGAGAACGGCGTCGTAATTCGCGATCCCCCACCCGTTGTTGTCGTACGTCGTCACCATGAACGGCCCGCCGAGGTAGGCGTAGGCGAAGTAGTTGTTCGAGAACCTCCCGTCCGGATCGTTGAGCGAGTTGACGACGAACACGGTGAACGCCCAGTGCGTCTCGTTGTCGTCGCGAAGATCGTTGTCGTACTTTGCGGATCGCGTGAAATAGTCGCCGATGCCGTAGCCGAGGTTGGCCATCGCGGCCGCGACCCAGAGCGATTCGTCCGACTGCGGGCGAGTGATCGGCTCGTAGCCGGTCGTCGCCGTGGCGAACGTGTAGGTGAACGTGAGCGGGTACGAGCCGGAGAGGCCGATCCACCAATCGAGCGCGATCGGCACTTCGGATTGGACGTTCGCTTGGAGCGCGGGCGTCCAGTTCTCGCTGTTGGCGTCGATCGATCCGTCGCTCTCGACGAACACCACGCTCACGGCAACGTCGCCGAGCATGTATTCGGTGAGGTCCCAGAATCCGGCGCCCGACGGACCGCCGGCAGCGGCGAGCGTGCCGGCGTCCTTCCCAGCGCTCGGGGGACGCACGAGGAGATCGCCCTCGGAGAGGTCGGGGTGCGGCGGCGTGGAGGATTCGGCGCCGGACTTGCCGCGATCCGCGCGCGCGCGCCAGTACGCGACGGCGGCGGCCGCGGCGGGCGGGCCCGACTCGCCGTCGATCGCGGGCGCGTCGCCCTCGCCGTACACGGCCAGCCCCGGCCAGCGCGCCGCGAGCGCGGCCTCCGCACCGTCGGGAAGCCACGCCACGGCCGCGTCGGGCGGGAAGAGATGGAGCGGCCGCGCGCCGGCTTCGAGTAGCGCGTCACGCGTGTCTCGCCCCGCGACGAGTTGGTCTTGCGCGATCAGAAGCGCGCGCCGCCCTCCGGCGCTCGCGGCCTCGGGTACGCCGCCGGGCCCCGACGGCGCGACGGCCGCGACGATCGCGATCAAGACGACCGACGCGAGCGCGGGGAGCGCCGTGAGGCGCGTTTCGCGCGAAGCGGGGAACCGCGGGAGACCAGATCGGGACGTGAACACGGGGGACCGCTCCTTCGACCGGCGCGCCACGCCGCCAGGTCCGAATCCGAAGCGCAATCGGCATGCCCCGCCTCGAGCGGATCAATAGTGGTGAAATCCGATCGATCGTCCGCGGATCGAAACGAATCGCGCGCGGCAGGCGCGGCGCACTGCGTCGCAGCAGCGATCCGGGTCGTGCCGCCGCATTGCAATCGGCGAGAGGGCAGCGGGAGCGCGCGGGGAACGCGCCGCGCGTGGCGAAACCCGCGTGCGGCGACACCGTGCGGCGCCGCGAGCGCGATGCTACGATCCGAGGCGTGACGCTCCCCGAGCCCGACGCGACGCTCGACACGTTCGGGCGTCTCTGCCCTGTCCCGATCATCATGACAGCGAAGCGCATCAAGACGCTCGACGCTGGCCAAGTGCTCGCGGTGCTCTCAGACGACCACGGGATCCTCGAGGACATGCCGCTCTGGTGCCGCTCGTCTCGGAACGATCTCGTGGCGATCGAGGAGATCGCGCCCGGCGAGTGGCGCGCGTTGGTGAGGAAGGGCGCGGGCGCGCGTTAGCTCGGCTCGCCGTACTGCCGCTAGACCGACTCCCATCGGCGCGCCAGCGTCCGCCCCGCGACCAGAAGCGCGACGGTCAGCGCAACGAGCACGGTCACCTGCGGCCAGAGCGCGAGCAGCGGCGCCTCGCGCCAGAACACCTTCACGTAGCCGTCGAGCGCCCACGCGTTGAACGTCAAGAGCCCGACCTTCTGCATCCCCTCGCTCATCAGGAAACGCGGGAACATGCTCCCTCCGAGAGCGGACATCGTGAGGATGACGATTCGCGAGACGCCGCCGAGCTGCGCGCGGGTCTTGCACGCGGTCGCGAGCAGAAGCCCGAGCGCCGACGCGGCCGACGCGGTCGCGAGCGTCATCACGACGAAACCCGGAATGTGGCCGGCGAGGTCGAGGCCGAACACGAGCGCGCCCCAGACGAACATGATCGTGATCTGGAGCGAGCCGATCAGCGCGGCCGTGATCCACTTCCCCACGAGCAGGCCGCCCATCCCGAGGTTCGACGACAGGACGCGGTCGAGCGTCCCCGTCTCCATCTCCTCGAGGAGCGAATCCCCTTCGCCCGCGCACATGAACAAGAGGAACATGACGCCGATCCCGGCGGCGTAGAACGCGACGAGCGGGTTCTTCTTGTTCTGCTCTCCGAGGACTTCGACCACCTTGACTCCGACGATCCCGCTGAATGCGGATTCGTTCTCCGCGGTCGAATCGTTCGTCGCGCCGGCGGCGCCATTCGAGGCGTCCGCATTCTCCCCGCTCGGCGCCGACTTCCCCGCCATCTCGTTGAGAGTCGGGAGCCACTCGTCGACGGCGCGCCGCTGCTCGGAGGTGAACGTGCCCGCCATCTCCTCGAACCGGTCGATGCCGTTCTTCATCATGATATCGGGCGCGCCGGTCATCGCGACTTTCTGGAGCAGTCCGCCGACGATCTGCGGCGCGATCTGATCGGACGGGTCGGACAGCAGCTCGATCGACACTTGCGAATCGCCGACGAACGAAATATCGAGGCCCGCGGGGAGAACGATCGCGACCGGAACGTCCCCGTCGCGGACCATCTGCTCGGCGCGCGCGCGATCGAGCGGCGTCTCGGGCGCGTCGGGCGCGGCGTCCTTCGCGCGCGCGGAGCGCCGCACGCGCAGGCCCTCTTCCTTCTCGAGCGCGGCGACGATTCGCCGGTTGAGCTCCGAGCCGCTCTCGTCAACGACCGCGACGGAGATGCGCGACGTCGAGTCGCGTCCCTGACCGGAGAAGACGAGCGCGAAGATCGAGAAGAACGCGATCGGAAGGAGGAACGAGACGATCTGTCCGCCGCGGTCGCGGCGCAAATTGATCCAGCCGATCCGGACGATCGTCCCGATCATTCGCGCAGGTCCCTCCCCGTCAGGTGGATGAACACGGCCTGGAGGCTCGGCGCGCGGACCTCGACGTCGCCCACGCGGCAGCCGGCGGCCTGCACTCGGGCGAGCAGCGCCGGAAGCTCGGCGCCGACGTCGGCGACCTGCGCGCGGAGGCGGGTCGCTCCCGACGCCGCGCCGACGACGACGCCCGCGGCGCCCGGGGCATCCGCGCCACCCGCGCTCTCCGCCGCGAGCCCCGCGATCGGCGCGGACGGCGCGCGATCGACGGAGACCGTCACGCTCCGGCGGCTCCCGACCGTCTTCTCGACCAACTCGGCGAGCGTGCCGGTCGCGATGACTTCGCCATGATCAATCACGATGATCCGGTCGCACCGCGCCTCCGCCTCGTCGAGCTGGTGCGTCGTCAATAGAAGCGAGGCGCCGCCGCGCCGCAGCACGTCGAGCATCTCGAAGATCCGCTCGCGGCTCTGAGGATCGACGCCGACCGTCGGCTCGTCGAGGAGGATCACGCGCGGCTCGTGCAGCACGCCGCACGCGATGTTGAGCCTGCGCCGCATCCCTCCCGAGAAGCGCTTGACCGGCTCCTCCGTCCGCTCCGCGAGCCCGGTCCATTCGAGCGCCCAAGCGACTCTCGTCTTGAGGTCCGCGCCGCTGACGCCGTGGAGTTGCCCGAAGACTTCGAGGTTTTCGCGCGCTGTCAGGAGCGGGTAGACGGCGATCTCCTGAGGGACGATGCCGAGCGGCATGCGGCCGTATGCGGCGCGCGGGGCGTGAGCGGTGGCGGCGGCCCGAGGCGTGCGCGCGCCGCCCCCGGCGGCGTCGCTCGCGGTCGCTGCGCCAGCGCCAGCCCCGCCCGCGCCGATCCGCTCGCCGAGCAGCTCGATCTCACCGGCGTCGAGCCGCACGCGGCCTGCGATCGCGCGCACGAGCGTCGTCTTCCCCGCGCCGTTCGGACCGAGCAGCGCGAGCAGCTCTCCCGCGCGCAGCTCGAGCGAGACGCCGCGGAGCGCTTCGACCTTGCCGAACGATTTGCGTGCGTCGCGAACTTCGAGGACGGACATGGTCGCCGGATCTTACGCGCGGCCAGCCCGGGGGGATACACTCGAAACCTGACGCGCGAAGCTGCGTATTGACCGCCACGGCCACAGCGGCCGATGGCCGCCCCGGTCACCCAACGGAAAGGAGCAGCACGTGATCCTCACGACAACGCCGTCGATCGAAGGGAAGCAAATCCAGGAGTACAAGGGAATCGTCACCGGCGAGGCGATCCTCGGCGCGAACATCTTCCGCGACCTGTTCGCGGGGATCCGCGACATTGTGGGCGGTCGGTCCGCCGGGTACGAGCGCGAAATGGCGAACGCGCGCAAGATCGCGCTCGACGAAATGGCCGGCGCCGCGGCGGCGCTCGGAGCGACCGCCGTCGTCGGCGTCGACCTCGACTACGAGGTCCTCGGCGAGAACAACGGGATGCTGATGGTTTCCGCGAGCGGGACGGCGGTGGTCGTCCGGTAACGGCGGCGGCCCCGCCCACTCGGAGACTAGGCGAAAGCCCCCGCGACAACTCCGCGCCATTTCTCGACGAAGTACGCCTTGTTGCGGTCGAGCGCGTCGCGGTAGTTGATCCGGTTGCCGACGAACGTGCGGCTTCCGAAGTGGTGGACGAAGACGTCCTTCGCGATCACGAGCCGCCAGCCGCCGAGCACGGCGCGCATCGACAGGTCGTCGTCCTCGAAGTTGCCGACCGCGAACCCTTCGTCGAAGAGGCCGATCGCGCGGAAGACCTCCGCGCGCGCCAAAAGACAAAACCCGACGAGCCGGCGCGTCTCCTCCGACTCGCCGATGCGCTCGCGCGAGGTGCGGTGCGCGTGCTCGGCCATCGCGTCGAGCGAATCGTACGCGGCCGTCGGATCGAGCTGCGCGCCGCTCACGTAGTTCGACACCGGCCCGACGAGGCCAGCGCGCGGGTCCGCGTCGAGATGGCGCGCGAGCCCGCCGAGCCAGCCCTCGGTCACGACGACGTCGTTGTTCAAGAGGAGAATCCGCTCGCCCGTCGCCGCGCGGATTCCCTGGTTCGCGCCGCCCGCGAACCCGCGGTTCGCCGCGTTCTTGATGACACGCACGTCGCCGCGATTCTTCGCCAGCGTGTCGAGCCACGCGGGCGTGCCGTCCGTCGAGCCGTTGTCGACGAAAACGATCTCGTGCGCCTCGGGCGTGTGCGCCGCGATCGACTCGACGCACTTCTTCGTGTAGGCGAGTTCGTTCATCGTGAGGATGACGATCGAGGTCTTCGGCACGGCGGCGGCGGCGCGCCGCGACGGCCGGAACCAGCCGATTCCCCAGAGTTCGTCCGAGGAGGGGACCCTCCCCGCGCCATAGATCCTCTCGAGCTTCTCCTGCAGCCGGTCGGTGCTCTCCTGGACGAGGCGCGCCGTCCGCTCGCTCGGCTCGCTCTGAAACGAGCGCTGCCCCTTGTGGTAGACGAACGCGTCGGTCGCGACGACGAGGCGAAGGCCCGCGCGGCGGAGCCGCAGCGAGTAGTCGAGGTCGTCGTTTCCGAGGAAGAGCGCGGGGTCGAATCGCCCGACAGCGTCGAGAGCTTCGCTCGTGATGAGAAGGCAGAATCCGATCAGGAGTTTCGTGTCGAGCCCGCGGCCCGCGTTTCGCGCCGCGACGATCCGCGCGACGTCGTCGATCGGAAGCTGCCCGGGCGGAAGCATCGCGTGCAGCTCGAGCTTTTGCTGGCCCGCCACGTAGTTCGACAGCGGTCCGACGGCGCCGACTCCGGGCGCGACGTGCGCGAGCATCCTCTCGTCCCAGCCCGCCGTCACGACCGTGTCCGGGTTGAGGAACACGACGGCCTCGCCGCGCGCGTGCTCGAGCCCGAGGTTCGCGCCGGCCGAATAGCCGAGGTTCTCGTCCGATTCGGCGAGGGTGATGCCGAGACGGGCGTGGAGGAGCGCGCGCGTCCCGTCAGACGATCCGTTGTCGACGACGATCACCTCATGCGGAGTCCGCGTCGCGCGAGCGATCGCGTCGAGGCAGTCGGGCAAGTCGTCCGCGGAGTTGTACGCAACGATGACGATCGAGAGGCGCGGGGCGGCGCCGGTCCGATCGGCCGCGTCGCTCGCGGCGTCGGTCCGATCGGCCGCGTCGCTCGCGGCGTCGGTCGCCCCATCGCGTGCCGTCTCGCCCATCGGCAACCCGGCGAGCGAAGCGGCGCGTTCTCGCTCGGCGCGGCCCGCGGCGGTCAGAGCGCCGGCCGCGTCGGCCGCGTCGTACATCTCGACCGCCTGCTCGGCGAGCCCGGCGGCGAGATAGGTCTCCGCGAGCAGGGCCGCGACCTGCGGGTCGGGGCGACGATCGAGAAGGCTCTCGAGAAATTGGATCGCGCCGACCGAGTCGCCGTTCCCAGCGAGGATCCGCGACGCGGCGACGTGAGCCGTCACATTGCCCGGCTCGAGTTCGAGGAGCGCGGAGAACACGCGGAGCGCGTCGGCGGCCTCGCGGCGCGCGGCCAACACGAGACCCAAGTTCGTGAGGGCTGCCGCGTTCGTCGCGTCGTCCGCGAGGATCTCGCGATACGCTGCCGCCGCCTCGCCCGTCGCCCCCGCCGAGAGTCGCTCGTTCGCGCGCGCGATGCGGGCGCGCGTCGCCTGCGCCTGCGCGCGGCGCGCGTCGGCCAGCCGCAGCGCGAGCCGGCCGATGCGCTCGCGCGCGCTCGGCGGGCCCGGCTCGACGAACGCGCTCGCCCGAGCGCGCGCGTTCCCCCACTCGCGGAGCGGACGCCGCGACTCGAGCGCCGCGCGCGCTGCCACCCCGGCGCGCGCGGGCGACGCCGCGTACCCGTCCGGAAACACGAGCGCCTTGCCCGCCGCAATCGGCGGCCGCGCCTCGCCCGGCGCAGTCGGATGATGCGGCCAGTCGATGGCGACGACCGGAACGCCCGCCGCAAGAGCGTGGAGCGCAGCGGAGAGATCCTCCGTGATGACGAGCGCCGCGCACGAGATCGCGCGGCGGGACGCGCCGCCGTCGAGCGCCGCCGCGTCGATGCCCGCCACTACGAGCCGCGCGACCAACTCGCCGGCCGCCGGCGCGATGTCGCGGCCACCGGCCGAGGAGGCGATCTCGACGCGCGCGCCGCCGAACGATCCGAGCGCCGACGCGAGCCCGTCGATGAACGCGTCGCGGTCCGCGCGCGCCGCGAACGGGAACGAGGAGACGATCACGATTCGCGAACGCGCAGTCCCCGTCAGGCCCGTGGAAACCGCTGCGCCCGCGCTCCTCTCCGTGCCCGCGGAAGCCGCGCCCGCGCGAGCCATCGGATTCTCATCCGCGTCGAACAACGGGCATCCGGAGATCGCGATCCGTTCGTCGCTCCATCCGGCGGCGAGAGCGCGTCCGTACGACGCGCCGCCCGAGAGCGCGAGGTGCGCGGGAAAAATCTCGAACGCGGGACGGCCCGGGTCCGATTCGACCGCGAGCGTCGGAACTCCGCGCCGGCCCGCCTCGCCAGCGATCTGGCGGAGCAGGCCGCCGCTCTCCGGCGGCGCGAGCGGCATCACGATCAGATGCGTCCCCGCGCCGTCGAAGAACCAGCCGGTGTCGTCGGGAGCGGCGTGCGCCCGTCCGGCTCCCGCGAGCGCCGCGCGCGCGCCGCGCCCGACGGCCGCGAGCGTGACCTCGGCGCCCTCGGCTTCGAGCCACGCGGCGACCGGAAGCAACAGGTCGAGGTCGCCGGCCCGCTGCGCCGCGACCGTGATCCGAAGCGCGCTCATCACGCCGTCTCCTTTCGCGCTCTGCGGCGCGTCGCCGCGCGCGCTCGATCTCCGCCGGCCGCGATCCGCCGGATCGCACCCGTCACGCGAGCGAGCTCTTCGTTCGCGAAGTAGACCGACGACGGGAGAAGAAGCCCGCGCTCGTACAACTCCTCCGCGACCGGGAGCCGCTTGCGCCGGCCCTTCGCCATGTAAGGAATCTGGAGATGGTTCGGGTAATAGAACGGCTCGGTCTCGATTCCCTCGCGGCGAAGACGGCGCTGCAGCTCGCCTCGGCCCCACGGGAACTCGTCGCCGACGAGAAGCGCGACGCGCCCGTACGACGGGCGAGCCCACGGCGCCTCGGCGCCGACGCGAAGCCCGCCGATCCCCGAGAGCAAGTCGCGGTACCGGAGCCCGACGTCGCGGCGCACGCCGATGCGCAAATCAATCTCGTCCATCTGCGCGGCACCGAGCGCGGCGGAGAGGTTCGTCATGCCGTAAGTGAACCCGATCCACGAGTGGAGATACTCGCGCCGCGAGACGCGGCCTTGCATCGAGAGGAAGCGCGCGCGAACGGCCAGCTCCTCGCTGTTCGTGACGAGCATCCCGCCGCCGCCCGTCGTGAGCGTCTTGTCGGCCGCGAACGAGAACCACCCGGCCGTCGCGAGCGACCCGACGCGCGCGCCGTTAACGCTCGCGCCGAGCGCGTCGGACGCGCCCTCGATCAGGAAGAGATGGTGGCGCTCCGCGATCGGTTTGAGCGCGTCGATGTCCGCCGGGTTTCCGTAAAGATGGACCGCGAGGATCCCCTTCGTTTTCGGTCCGATCGCCGACGCGACCGCGGCGGGGTCGATCGTCCAGCTCTCCGGGTTCGCGTCTACGAAGACGGGCCGCGCGCCCGTGTACGTCACCGCGTTCGCGGCAGCGATGTACGCGAGCGACGGGACGATCACCTCGTCGCCGCGCCCGACCCCGAGAGAAACCAGCGCGAGGTGAAGCGCCGCGGTGCCCGTCGTCGTTGCGACGGCGTGCGCCGCGCCGCACCACGCTCGGAAACGCTCCTCGAACAGCTCGACGAACGCCCCGTCCGTCGCGACTCGCCCCGAGTAGATGCAATCTTCGAGGTAACCGATCTCGCGCTCACCGAGCGCGGGACGCGCCATCGGAATCACCGGGTCTCTTGCCACGCAATGTGCCTCCCCTCAACAGTCCACCGGCTCGTTTCCGACCACGGGGCGATTTCCGGCCACCGCGCGATCGCGTCTCCCCACTGCGAACGGCTTGCGCTGCGGCAAGTTGCCCGCGCGCCGTGCGTCGCGTGCCGGTCCATTGCGCAACCGGCGTGCCCGCGGGCGCGGGGGCGCGGGCGCGGGGGCGCGATCGCGCTCGAGCGCGACGCCGACCGGGCGCGAGGCCGCGCCGGCTACGACAGCTTGAACGGCGCCGGAGTGAAGGAGACGAGGAAGAGGAGGAAGCTCGCGATCGCTAGGATTCGCCGCCCGCGCGAGATCGGCGTGTGCGAATCGACGGTCGGCGGGTGCACCGGCCGGAACAGGAAGATCAGCACCGCGAATGGAATCCAGTTGTGGAACTTGATCACTGTCATCGCGAGGAACGCGGCGTAGACGGCGAGCGCCACGCGGCCCGAGCGCTGCCCGAGCAGTCCGTACAGGATGTGGCCGCCGTCGAGCTGCGAGACGGGGAGCAGGTTGAGCGCGGTCACGAGGAGCCCGACCCAACCCGCGAACGCGACCGGGTGGAGAAGGACGTCTTGTCCCGGGCCCAGATCGCCCTTCACGAGCCGGGAGAGGATCGCGAACAAGAACGACTCGCCGAGCGGCATCGAGTTCGGGATCGGGTTCGCGGTCGTCACGACGTCGGACAGATGAAGGCCGATGAGGATCGCCGGAATTGTGAACACGAGGCCGGCGAGCGGGCCCGCGATCCCGATGTCGAAGAGGACCGTTCGGTTCGGGATGCGCGCTTCCATCCGAATGACGGCGCCGAGCGTTCCGATCGGCGAGATCGGCATCGGAAGGAAGTACGGGAGCGACGCGCGCACGCCGTAGCGGCGCGAGATCACGTAGTGCCCCATCTCGTGCGCGAGGAGGATCGTGATCAGTGCGATCGCGTACCACGGGCCCTGAACGAGGAGCGTCGACGCGACCGTGAGAACGAACAGAACGATGTGAACCCACGGAATCTTTCGGACCGGCTTGACGGCGACGTACTGGCCGCTGGCCGAATCGTATTCGACCTCGATCACGCTTCCTTGCGAGTCCAACGCGGAGTCCTTTCCGGGCGACGCCCGGAGGGATGATAACGAAAAAAAGATGGGGTCCGCGAGAAGATCGCGGACCCCGAACCCTCGACGGTCTTCGCAGAGAACCGGAGCCCCTCCCAGGATACCCCTGGCTCTCGAGAAGCGATCGCCGATCGAAGGGTGGTCTCCGGTTACTCGTCGCGCGCTCTTCGCTGGGCCCCGTCGGGGGTCACTCCAGCGCGCTTCCGAAGGCCACGCTCGCGCAAACGTGCAACCGCGGTGCCATGTCAGGGCCGGCGCGCGGTCTCCGAGCGCAGTCGTGACAAGGCCTCGGCAATGCGGCGCTTGAGGACCGCGAGGCGCCGCGACGTCGATCGGCCGTGCGCGCAGACGGCGCGCGGTCGTGTCAGCTTGTCACTTGAAGCGTGATCTGCGCCGTGCACGCCCTGACATCCAGTCACGCGCTCGGCCGCGTGATCGCACGCGTCGGCGCGATCGCATCGAGCCTGCGCTTCATCTGCTATGCTCCGCGACGCACGATGGATCCGTCGCCCCGCTCCGCGCGCCGCTCGATCGGCTCCGGGCTCCTCGCCTCGCTCGCCGCCCTCGCCGCCATTATCCTCGTTGAGATCGTTCTCCGCGTTCTTCCAGCGCCCGAGGAACCTCTCTCGCCCACCGTCTTCCTCGACCGCCAGGGGGGCCTCGAGGAGATCGAGCGAGCCGTCATCGAGGAACTGAAGGGCGAAGACCCGGCGGCCCTCCGCGCGAACCGGATCTACCTCCAAGACGAAGAAACGTTCTGGCGGCTGAAGCGGAATGCGACCATCACCGGCAAGAACTACCTCGTTCCGCGCGCGGTGCGCGACCGAATCCCGTTCACCGTCACGCTCAACGGCGACGGATTTCGTGGCCCGGCGCTCGCGCGGACGAAGCCGGCGGGCGCTTTGCGCGTGATCGCGCTCGGCAACTCGTCGACGTTCGGCTGGGGCGTCGACGACGGCGCGACGTATCCGGCGCGGCTCGCCGCGCAGCTCGGCGCGGCGTTCCCCGGCCGGCCGATCGAGGTGATGAACGCGGGGATCCCGGGGTTTGGCTCATTCCAAGGCAAGAGGATCCTCGCGAGCGAGGCGCTGGCGCGCTCGCCCGACTACGTTGTTCTCTCGTTCGGTTTCAACGACTCGCGGCGCGCGGCGACGAGCGACTCGGCTTTCGCGCTCGCGCGGGCGCGGCCCCTGGCGCGCGCGGCCCGCGTCGCCGGCAGGCTCGCGATCGCGCGGCGGATCGAGCGCGCGATCGGCGCCGTCCGAGGGCGCGGCGCTGCGGATCGCCTCTCCCCCGGCGCTGAAGGGCGGCCGGCGGCGCGCGTCCCCGTCGCGGAGTACGCGGCGAACATGCGCGAGATGGTCGCGGCCGTCCAGAACGCCGGCGCGCGGCCGATCCTCCTCGCGATGGTGATTCCGCAGGAGTACCGCGACGCGCTCGTCGCGATCGCCCGCGAGGCGCCGGCGCCGATTCTCGACACGCGGCCGTTCCTCACCGTGCGGATCGAGGACGAGGCGGTGCGGGGCGCGTTCGCGGACGAGATCGCGCGGCACGAGGCGGCGTGGAAGGGGGTTCCCGCCGGCGTCTCGCGAAACGCCGCGTACGCGGACGCGATGCACCCGAGCCCGATCGGTCACGCGCTGATCGCCGAGTGGGTGGCGCGCGTGATCCAGAACGCGGAGCGGCTCGATCGCGTGGGGCGCGGCGCGCCCGCGATGCCGAGCGCGCGGCCGAACGCGGGGCCCGACGCGACGCCGGAAGCGAAGCCCGGCGCAGCTCAGCCGGCCGACACGAGCGCCTTCAAGTAGTCCGCGTACCGGCGGCCGATCGACTCCCAGCGAAACTCGCGCTCGGCGAGCGCGCGCGCCCGGCGTCCCATCGCGCGGCGCTCCTCCGCGCCGAGGGCCGCGAGGCGAAGAACCCCGTCGAGGAGCGCCGGCCCGCTCGGCTCAACGACGAGCCCGCAGCTCTCCGCCTCGACCCAGTCGGCCGGCTCGCCAACGCGCGTCAGGAGAATCGGCCGTCCGAGCGAGAGGTACTCGGCGAACTTCGTCGGCATCGCGACTTCGGTCGCGTCGTTTTTTTCGCGCGGGATCAGGAGGGCGTCGGCCTCCGAGAGGAGCGGCAGAAGCCGCCCGTGATTCGTCCAGTCGATCAGCTCGACGGCCGCTTCGCGCGGCGCGCCGCCCCGAGCAGCCGCCGCCGCGATCCGCGCGCGCGCTTCGTGATCGCCCGCCGCGAACCCGACGACGCGCAGCCGGTACCGATCGCCCGCGTGTGCCGCGAGGTGCTCGAGATGGCGGACGCCTTGCCATTCGTCGAACCGGCCCGCGTAGACGACGAGAGGACTCGGCCGCGCGGGGACCGGCTCGACCATCGGGAACCGCGCGAGATCGACGCCGTTCCGCACGATTTCAATCCGCGACTCGGGCACGCCGAGACGCGCGACCCGCTCGAGGAGCGGCCGCGACACGACGATCACGCGATCGCAGGCGCGGAGGCCGATGCGCTCCTTGATCGATTCCTGATGAACGCGGAGCCGGCCGATCGGATCGAGCGCCCCACGCGCCGCGAGCCGCTTCTCCGCCGCCGTGTCGCCGTGCATGTCGAACACGACGCGCCGTCCGCGCCGCGGAGTCAGGAACGCGCACGTGAAAGCGACGGCCGCGCTCCCCGCGTGGACGACGTCGGCTCGGGCGAGCGCCGCGGCGATCCGCCCCCCGCCCGCGAGCTTCATCGGATGGAGGAGCGTCGGTCGCCCGAGCGGCGGATCGCCGAGCGACTCGAGCGATGCGTCGATCCCTTCGCGCGCGACGGCATCGCGCAGGGTCTGGAGCCGGGACGTGTACGCGTCGTTCGAATCGGAGCGATTGTGCGAGAGGAAGACGACCCTCATGTCGCGGCGGAGGATATAACACGCCGCGGGCCGTGGCATTCTTTTCGGGGCGGCTCGGGAACTCTTCGGGAGGCGCGGCATTCAGCGCGGTAGGTCCTGCGCGCGCCTTGACGCGTGCGCGGCGCGCCGTCTATGATGCCGCGCGCCGATGCGACGCTCGTTGGACGGCGATTCCGGCCGCGCGGACGATCCGGCGCGCGAGCGCGCGTCGGCCCCTCGCGCGGGCTCTGACAGAGCAAGCGTTCTCATCCCCGCGCTTCTCGTCCTCCTGCTCTTCGCGGTCGGCGTTCCCTCCCTATCGCGGTACAGCGTCACGTGGGATGAGGCGCTCGGGGATTTCTTCTTCGGCGAGCGGTATCTCTCATTCTTCACGTCGTTCGACGCGAAGTACCTCGCGTTCGAAGGAGACCCTTACCCGGCGGATCGCTCACCCGACCTCTCCGGCTCGCCGTTTCGCATCAAGCCGTGGGAGTACTACCCGATCGCGAACGGGCTTGCGGCGGCCACATCCGCGCTCCTTGCCCGGCGACTGCGGCTTCTCGATCCGTTCGACGCGCTACACGCAGTCAACCTCTTCCTCGGCGCGGCGCTCCTCATCTCGATGTTCGCGTTCGCGCGCCGCCGTTTCGGGCGAGGCGCGGCGCTCGCGGCCGTTCTCTTCTTGTTCCTGTCGCCGCGAATCGTCTGCGACCTGATGGCGAACACGAAGGACTTCCCCGAAATGGTCTTCTTCTCGCTGACGGTGCTCGCGCTGTTCGAGGCGCTCGAGCGGGGCTCGGTGCGCGGCGTCATCGGGGCCGGCGCGCTCTGGGGGCTGGCGCTCGGCACGAAGGCGAACGCGCTGTTCCTGCCGGCGATCCCGCTCCTGGCGCTCGCGCTCGGCGGCGTCCCTGCCGCGTGGCGCGGCCGCGGGCGCGCGCTCGTTCTCGCCCTCGCTGGAGCGGCGGCGCTCGGCGTCGCGATCCTCATCGCATCGTGGCCGTACGTTTGGGCCGACCCGATCGGCCGTCTCGGCCAACACCTCCGCTACATCGCGCTCCAAAAGTTTCAGACGCGCGCCGAGAGCGTCGCGCCTCCGTTGCAGGCGATCCTTTTCACGACGCCGATCCCGTTCCTCGCGCTGTTTCTCGTCGGGCTCCTGCCCGTCGCGGAGCGCGCCCGGAAGCGCGACGCCGCCGCGATCCTCCCGCTCGCGTGGCTCGCGGTCGTGCTCGGCCGGCTCTTTCTCCCCGGGGCGGTGAACTTCGACGGCGTGCGGCATTTTCTGGAGGTCTTCCCGCCGATGGCGATCGTCGCGGGATGCGGACTCGCGTGGGGGGCGGAGCGCGTCACCGTCGCCGCGCGCTCGACGGCGACAGCCCGCGCCGCGCTCCTCGCCGCCGCGTTCGCGTTGCCGCTCGGTAGCCAGGCGGCGAGCCTCGCCCGCGCGCACCCGTTCGAGATCGCCTATTGGAACGCCCTAGCCGGCGGCCTCGCCGGCGCGCGCGCGCGCGCGATGCCGCAGGCGGGCGATTACTGGGGGGCGAGCTATCGCACCGGCATCCGCTGGCTGAACGAGCACGCGCCGCAGGGGACGATCCTCGCCGTGCCGATCGTCGAACACGCGGTGCGGCTCGTGGCGCCCCTCTGGCTCCGTCCCGACATCCGTCTCGCGGCGCTCACGACGCCCATCCGTCCCGACGTCGACCCGAATCGGATGACCCGCCTCCGCGAGGTCGCGCGCGAGCAGCCCGTGTACGTGATGTTCGTCTGGCGAGAGGACTGGACCAATGCGTTGATCGACGAGTGCCGCGCGCGTCTCACGCCGGAGGTCGAGTGGCGCCTCGGCGGCGCGCCCGTGCTGAGCATCTACCGGTACACGCCTCCCTCCTGAATCGACGCGAACGCCGTGTGATATCTTCGGTCGATGGAGATCGTTCTCGAGCTATCGGTCCTCGGCGCGGCGGCGTTGCCCGCCCTTCGCCTCCTCGCCGAACGCGCGTTTCGCAGAGCGACCCCCCGACTCGCCGCCGCGCTCGCCGCGCTGCTCGCCGCGTACGCATTCGTTCTCGTGATCGCGGCGATCAAGATGCCCGCGCTCCTTCGGCCGCTCGCGCTCATCGCGTGCGCCGCGATCCTGGCCGACCGATGGCGCGCGCGCCCGACGTACGGCCGCTCGCGCGGCTGGCCGCCCGGCTCGCTCGATATCCTCCCCGTCGGCCAAATCCTCGACCCCGACTTCTACGAGAAGGCCGCTCGCCGCCATGGCCCCATTTTCAAGTCGACGCAGCTTCATCCCGCGATCGACCCGCCTCACCGGCGGCTCTTCATCCCGATGGTCTGCATCGTCGGACTCAAACGCTCGCGTGAGCTTCTGAGACGGCACGAAGCCGCCCTCGTCTCGCCGCCCCCGCCGTTCGTCCGCTTCGTCCCGCGCGGCATTCTTCGTTACATGCCGCCCGCGGACCATGCGGTCTACCGGAAGAAGCTCGCCCTCGCGATCGCGCCGCAACTCGTGCGCGAGAGCGAGCCGCGCATCCGCGAAACGGTTCGGCGCGAACTCGCCGCGTGGGTTGAGATCGGCGAGCGAATGCCCGAACGCGCGTTCCGTCCCGACCCTCTCATCGAGAAGATGGTGTTCACGATTCTCGTGCGGCTCTTCTTCGGAATCTCTCCCGGCTCGGAGCGTTTCGAGAGGCTGGCGGCGCTCTACCGAGTCATCGACATCCGGCGCCCGTCGTTCGGCGGGCGGCGGCGGATTGAGGCCGCGATCGAGGAGATCTCGACGATCGTCCGGGGGGCGGTCTCCGGGACTGACGCGGGCCGACCGGAGTCCTTCCTCGGTCAGCTCGCTCGCGCTCATCCCGACGCGCCCGACGACGCGACGACGATGGGGAACTTCATCTACCTCGTCCACACGACGTCGTCCGACGTCGCGGGTCTCCTCGGCTGGATACTCAAGAGGCTCGCGGACGATCCGAAATGGATCGTTCGCGCGCGGGCCGACCTCGACGGGGTGGCCGAGCGCATCGTGCTGGAGACTCTGCGCCTCTCGCAGAGCGAGCTCATCTTCCGGCGAGCGGCCGAATCGATTCAGTTCGAGGACTTCACGATTCCGAAAGGGTGGATCGTCCGGCTCTGTGTGCGCGAGAGCCACCGGAGCGCGGGCGTGTTCGCGGATCCCGACGCTTTCAACCCGGAGCGCTTCGCGGGGCGCGCCGCCGGGCGGTCCGAGTTCTCGCCGTTCGGCGAGCCGAGCCACGCGTGCCTCGGAGAGGATCTCACGATGCTCGTGGGGGTGATCTTTGTAGAGGAGCTGGCGCGGGGGTTCGACTGGAGCGTCGTCGCGGACGGTCCGATCGAGATGCGCGGCTGGCACTGGCGACCAAGCTCGAGCTTTCGCGTCCGCGCGACGCGCATCTGAACCGACCGCACGGCCCTACCGCGCCTTCGCCACCACGACCGCCATGTCGTCGGACTGCTGCGTCCCCCGCGCGAAGGCCTTCACTCGTTGGAACGTTTCATCGCAGATTCCGTGCGCGGGGAGGTTTCGCACGAGCGGGATCAATTCCTTGAGTCTTTCCTCGCCGAACTCGTTTCCCTTCGCGTCCATTGCCTCGGTGATCCCGTCCGTATAGAGGACGAGCAGATCGCCGGGCGCGAGAAGGACCGACCGCTCCTCGAACGGAGAGTCTTTCATCAGGCCGAGGACCGTTCCGCCCTCGATCAGCGGCCGCGGCTCGGCCCCTTCCCGAAAGACGAGCGGGTAGTTGTGGCCCGCGTTCGAGTACACCAGCCGCCGATCGCGGATGTCGAGGATCCCGAGGAACGCGGTCACGAAGTCGGACGGATCGCTCGACTTGTACAGAAGGTAATTGACGTTTCCGAGGATCTCCGCCGGTGACACGCTCTCGCGCGCCTCGGTGATCAAGCTCGCCCGAAATCCCGCGAGAATCAACGCCGCCGGCACGCCCTTTCCGGCGACGTCGGCGATCACGAGCGCGAGGTGGTCCTCTCCGATCCAGATGAAATCGTAATAGTCGCCGCCGACCTCGCGCGACGGGAGCGTCTTCCCCGAGATGTCGAACCCGCGGACCGCGGGGTCGTGCTTCGGGAGGAACTTCTTCTGGATTCTCCGCGCGACGAGGAGCTCGTCCTTGAGCCGCCGCTTGTCGAGCGCCTCCGCATGAAGCCACGCGTTGTCGAGAGCGATCGCCGCCTGATTCGCGAACGATTCGACGAGCGCGACGTGCGCGGCCGTGTACGCGTTCGGGCGATCGCACTCCAAGTTGAACACGCCGAGGACCCTGTCCCCCTTCTTGAGGGGGACCGCCATCTCGGAGCGCGTGGACGGCCGCGCGTCGATGTAGCGCGCGTCGTTCCGAACGTCGTCGACGACGATCGTGATCCCGCGCGTGGCCGCCGCGCCCGCGATCCCCTCGCCGAATTTCAGGTCGAGCTTCGCGCGGACTTCGGGCCCGTAGCCGCGGCTCACGATCTGGCGCATCCGGCCCGAGCCGATGTCGCCGACGAGGATCGCCGCTCCGTCGTACTCGACGATCCGCCGCGTCAGCTCGAGAATCTTTTCCATCACTTCGTTCGCGTCGAGCGAGGTCGTCACCTGCCGCTCGACCTCGAGGAGCAGCTTGCGCTCGAGCGCCTTCTGCTTGACCTCGCGGTACAGGTCGGCGTTCCGGATCGCGACGCCGACCTGGTCGGCGAACGCGGAGAAAAGCGCCGTGTCGTGATCGTCGAACGGGCCATCGCCGCGCTTGTTCAGCACGACCATCGCGCCGATCGTCCGGTCGCGCGAGCGGAGCGGAACGCAGAGGACCGATGACGGCCGCAGGCCGACGTCGGACGGGAACTCGACGCCGAGCGGCTGCCCCGCGCCCGGACCCTCGCCCAGGTTCGGCGCGGAGATCGGGACTCCCTCGCGAATGACCCGCGCCGGCACGCCGTCGGGGCTCTCGAGGCTCTTCTCGTTGATCAGGCTCGCGTGATCGGCCAGGACGAGGTCGCAGTGGAGCGTCTTCGTCTGCGGATCTTGAAGGACGATTGCGCTCGCCTGAGCGTCCATGACCTGCGTCGCGATACCGAGAATCGTCGAGAGAAGCGTGTCCTCGGGGAGCGCCGAGTTGAGGACTCGGCTCGCTTCGACGAGAGACGCCAGCCTCGCGACTTGGTTCGTCAGCTTGTGAATTCGAATATCTTTGTCGCCCTCCGCGTGCGCGGAATGGGCAGTCTTATCGAAAGTTTTTCCGGAGTTTTCCATTTTGGTCTCGTGTGATGAATGGGTTCGAAGAGGTTCGTGAGGCGTCGCGCGCCGAATCGCGCCGCGCGAACGCTCCCGTCAATATCGTCCCCTCGCGCGAGGAAATCAACCCGCAATCCGGACGAGCGCGCGGCGCGAGCGCGCGTCGTGAGGGACCGCGGCCCGCGGGCGCGCTATACTCGCGCGCCGGGAGGCGATCACAATGTCGCGCGTCGAGCCATGGCAGGAGGAGATCACCACGCGGGGCGCGCTCTACCTCGTCGGCGGCTCGGTGCGGGACGCGCTCCTCGTCGGCGAGGAGAAGGATCGGGACTTTCTCGTCACGGGGATCGCCGCCGGCGAACTCGCCGCGATCCTGCGGCGCCATGGCCGCGTCGAGGTCGTCGGGCGCGCGTTCGGAGTCATCCGCTTCCGTCCCGAGGGCGCCGACGAGATCGTCGATGTCGCGCTTCCTCGCCGCGAGGTCTCGACCGGCCCCGGACATCGCGAGTTCGCCGTCGACTGCGACCCGTCGCTCCCCGTCGAGGCCGATCTCGGCCGCCGCGACTTCACGATGAACGCAATCGCGAAGGAGATTCCGTCGGGCCGAATCGTCGATCCGTTCGACGGCCAAGCGGACATCGCCGCGAAGCGAATCCGGATGGTCTTCGCCGGCGCGTTCCGCGAAGACCCGCTCCGAATGCTCCGCGCCGTCCAGTTCGCCGCGCGATTCGGGCTCGCGATCGAGGATCAGACGCTGCGGGCGCTCCGCGAAGACGCCCCGCTGGCGCGGACCGTGAGTCCCGAACGAATCCAGGAGGAGATGACGAAACTCTTGACGCTGGCGGACGAACCGAGCGTTGGGCTTCGGATCGCGCGCGACGCGGGACTCCTCGCCGTCTTGTTCCCCGAGCTGGCGAAGATCGACGGCGTCGCGCAGCCGCCCGAGTGGCACCTGCACGACGTCCTCGAGCACTCGTTCCGCGCCTGCGATGCCGCGCCGCGCGACAATCTCACCGTGCGCCTCGCCGCGCTCCTGCACGATACGGGAAAGGCGGACCGCCGCATGGAAATTGTCGATGAGAAAACGGGCCTGCCGCGCGTCGTTTTTTACGGTCACGAGGACGTGAGCCGTATCGACGCGCGCGCGGTGCTCGAGCGGCTCCGGTATCCCCGCGCGCTGGCCGATCGCGTCGACGCGCTGATCGCGGCCCACATGTTCGATTACCACGCGGGGTGGAGCGACGCGGCCGTCCGCCGGCTGGTCGCGCGCGTCGGGCGCGACGCGATCGGCGATCTGCTCGCGCTCCGGCGCGCCGATCAAATCGGAAGCGGCGTGCCGCGCGACCTGCCGGCGACCGAGGAGCTGCGCGCGCGCATCGAGGCGGAGTTCGCGCGGCAGAGCGCGCTCTCCGTGCGGGACCTCGCGGTGAACGGCGAGGACGTGATGCGCGTCCTCGGAGTCGCGCCGGGCCGCGCGGTCGGCCGCGCGCTCGCGATCCTGCTCGACGAAGTGCTCGAGGACCCGTCGCGGAACGATCGCGAGCGGCTCCTCGCGCGCGTCGCGGAAATCGGCGCGGGCTAGGCTCGCGGGCGGGCCGGGCCGTCCGGCGCGAGATCTCGGCGCGCCTCGATCCCGCGATAGATCGCCAGGAGCGTCTCCTCCTCGCGCTCCCAGCACAGCTCGCGCGCTGCCTCGCGGCAGCGGGCTCGCATCGCGGCGAGCGCCTCGCGGTCGTCGAGCATCGCGCGCACCGCGGCGGCGATCCCCTCGGGCGACGGGTCGGCGACCAGCCGTCCGATCCCGCGCGGCTCGATGACCGCGCGCATTTCGGGTAGATCGCTCGCCAGCACCGGCACGCCCGCCATCACGTACTCGAACAGCTTGTTCGGAAGCGCGTACCGGTAATTCAGGCTCCGTCCTTCGTACAGCACGAGCCCGAGGTCGGCCGCGCGCGTGTGCGCGAGCAGCTCGGCCAGAGGGACGGGCGGCCGGAAGACGACCCGATCTTCGACTCCCGCGTCGCGCGCCGCGGCGCGCACCGCGCCCTCCTCGGGCCCCTCGCCCAAGAAGACGAGCCGCGCGCCCGGGAGGAATCGGAGCGAGGCGACCATCGCGGCCAATCCGCGGCCCTGCTGCAGAAACCCTTGGTGCAGGAGGAGCGGCTGGCCGGGCGCGCGATCCGGGACGAGCGGGCGCACTTCCGTCGCGGCGTCGAACCGGGGGAGATTGCGGACGAGGTGAACGCGCGCGATTCCGTAGCGCCCCTCGAGCTCGCGGGCGATCGACGGCGCGACGGTGATGACCGCGTCGGCGCGCAGCGCCAACCGGCGCTCGATCGCCCCCCAGATGCGTCGCTCGCGCTCGCGCCCGAGGAGGTGCTCGCTCTCGAGGTACAGCTCGTGCGAGTCGTACACGAGCCCCGCGTGGAGCGCGCGCGCCGCCAGCCACGCCGGGAGGAGCGTGTCGAGGTCGTTCGCCTGCACGACGCGGGGCCGGATCGCGAGGGCCGCCGCGAACGCGCGCGCCGCGTACTCTGCGAATCGCGCCTTCCGCGTCGGCCAGGCGCGGGCCGGAACGCGCCGAATTGAGACGCCCCGAAAGACTTCGCGACGCGGAAGACCAGGACGCGCGACGCCGACCGCGTGCACCTCGTGCCCGGCGGCGACGAGCGTTTCCATCTCCTTGACGACGCGATGGTCGTTCCGGACGTCGTTCATCACGAGATGGAGAATGCGCACGGAGCTAGAGAGGCACCGGGGAGGACGCAGCCGGAGCGGAGAACGCGCCGGTGCGGTAGGCGAGCGCCGCGGCGAGCGCGTAGGCGACGAGCGCGAGAAGGAGGGGCGCGCCGAACCCGCGGCTCATCGCGAGCACGACGGCGAGGACCGACGCGAGGACGCTGAATGCGCCGTTCACCGCCCACATCCACGGGATCCAATGCGCTCCCGATTCGCCCAACAGCCGCACGCCGAGCGGAAAAGGGATCCCGGCGGTGAAGCCGAGCGGGACGAGGAACGCGAGCGCCAGGGCGATCCGCATCGGGGCGCCGGCGCCGAGCGTCGCCGCGAGGAACGAGGGGAGCCCGAACGTCGAGAATGCGACGAACGCGAGGAGAACGAGGAGGCCGCGGCGCGCACCGCCGACTGTCCATCGCGAGGAGATCAGGCTTCCCGCTCCAGCCCCCAACAGAATCCCCGAGAGCACGACGGAGAGAGCGTACAGCGGGTGGCCGAGATACAGGATCAGTCGCTGGATGAGAGGAACCTCGACGAGAATGAAGCCGAGCCCGATCGCGGCAAAATAGATGAGCGCCCCGACCGGCGGCCCGGGAGAGCCGCTCGCCGCGCCGCCGCCGCGCCGCGCCGCCGCTCGGAGCGGCGCGATCAGGAACGCCGCCGAAAGCGCGAGCACGATCACGAGCAGAGCAAACAGCACGAAGACGGCGCGCACGTTGTTCTGCATGACGCCCTGTTCCAGCCGGCTTCCCGCGAGCCAACGCGGGAGGTCGCGCAGTCGAAGCGTGTAGAAGAAGAACGGCCGCTCGTCCCGCGGCGGCGAAACATCGACGGGATAGCTCCGTGCGAATCCCTCGGGGTCCCGGCCCGAAACGAGACGCTCGAACAGCGGGTCGCCTCCCCCCCCCGGCATGAGGAGAATCTGAAAGTCGAGCGCTTCGGCCGCCTGGCGAAGGACTGCGATCTCCTCGGGCCGGAACGGCGTGCGCTTCACGAGAAGCGTGCCGATGCCGTCGCGCGGCTCGGAGAGACGGTAGGCCCAGTCCCAAGTCGTTCGCTTGACGAGGACGATGTGCGCGGCCGGATCCGCGACGCCGCGGTCGAGGAGCGCGCGGACGGCGAGCGCAACGGTGCGTAGCGTCTCCGTGGGAAGGTCCTTGAAGTGCCAGCGCGAGACAGTGAGGATCCCCTCGTCTGTGAGACGGTCGAGGTACTCGCTGAAGGCTTCTCGAGTGTAGAGGTTCGCCTCGCTGAAGACATAAGCGCCGGCGGCGCTGGCCGCCCACGTGTCGATCAGCGACGCCTGGATCAGATCGTACCGCTCGCCCGTGCGCCGAAGGTACTCGCGACCCTCGCCGACGACGATCCTCACGCGCGGGTCGTCGTAGAGGCGCCCCGCGTACTCGCCGAATGTCTCTCGGACCGTCTCGACGATTGCCGGATTGATCTCCACCGCGGTGACGTCGCGCTGGCCCATGACGAGGGCGGTCAACACGTCGCGTCCGCCGCCGGGTCCGATGATCAGCGCGTGCCCGCCGCGACGAAAGTGGTACGCGAAGCCCGTGATGTCATACCGGAGTGCGTCCACGCGCGCCGGATCTCCGTCCCACCGGGTGATCGGCGTTCCGGCTTCCGAGTCTATCTTCATCCAGAGAGTCTCCGGACGTGGCCCCTTGTACCGCTCGCTCGTGCCCCAGTTGGCCGTCCCGTGGGGCGTCACCGTAATCCGCGACAGGGCGTTCCACCGGTCGAGAAGCAGGCCGTCTTCCTGATGGTCCTTGGCGAAATCGATTCGGAAGAGCGGGGTCATGGCGCCGGCGCCGGCAAGAATGAGGAGCGCCACCGCCAGCAGAGAACCTGCGGTCGTCATGGAGCGCCGGACGGCCGTCCCAGCTTGGCGGGCGAAGAGCAGCGAGGAGCCCGCTCCGACGGCCGCGGAGAAGAGGAGAGCCGCGGGGGCCGGCACGAGGTTGAGGAGGGGGACGGCCGTCAGCGCGCCAGCCCCCGCTCCGGCGAGATCCGCGGCGTAGAGGGCCCCGATCGCCCCCGGACGGGCTCTAAACAGGACCGCGTAGAGGTACCCAGCGCAGGCGAAGGGAAGCGTCGCAGCGCCGTATATCAAGAGGAGAGAGATGAGGGCGCCGAGAGAGACACGGTAGATGAATGGGACCCCAAGCAGGACGAGGAGCGTCCCGAGGAGCGCGACACCATAAACTCGGGCTGTCCGGCCTAGGATCACGGGAAGTTGCTCGGACCCGGGCGGCGGCTTCCCGAAGGCCCGAGCCCCTCCCGCAGCCATCCCGAGCAGCGCGACAGAGACGGCCACAAAAGCGAAGTGATACCAGAGCGTTACGGAAAAGAGCCGAGTCAGAATGAGTTCGGCCTGGAGCAGCGAGGCCGAGAAGAGGAAGACCCCCGTCAGCTGAGCGTTGTCGGGTCGTGAAACGGGCAAGGAACTCTCGCGAAGGAGGAAGGAGGCCGGCGCTCGGCCAAACGACCCGGGGACGCTAGGGGATCGGAGTGGGCGGGTCAAGCAAAGGAAAGGCATGAAACGGTAGAGATAATCACGTTCTGCCCTTTACACACTTGGTTTTCTCGGGTATGATCGCCGGCCAACGACGGTTCCCGTGAGTCCTTGCTTGCGGGGTTGAACGGACTTGAAGCTCTGACACACCCACAAGGAGGTGGTCGTCGGTCTCACGAAGAGATCCTCCCAGATCTCTTGAATTGCAACCTCTTAGGGAATGCAGCGGACACTCTTGCAGGAGGACAATCACAGATGCGCAAGCTGAAGCTCCTTGGTCTCGTCATCGCCTTGTTCGCGTTCGCGGCAGATTCCGCGTACGCGTACAAGCAGACGCCGGTCCCGCGGAAGCACACGTCGCGTGCGATCGGCGATCCGTTCTGGGACGCGTCGGTCCCGCTCAACTGGGGCAAAGAAGGAAGCGTCGGGGATACGGTGTGGATTCGTGTCCGAGACGACAGTTCGTGCTCCTACACGGGAAACATCTTGTACGGCGGCCGCGGCAACGCGATGCCAAGCTGGGCGGTTTGGTGCTTTGACGCCTCCGTCGCCGCTGTTCCGGGACCTTACTTTGCGGACTCCTGCAAGACGACGGCGCGGTACGGCGGCGGCCTCCCCGGCTGCTGGACGCACTACGATGCGCACGTCTTCGGCCAGACGAACAAGTGGCACATTGACACCTACGACGTCTACCTTCCGGGTTCTGAGGACTCGTCGATGTGGTGCGGCGAGCTTGGCGACACGCTCTCTTGGGAGTGGCCGCCAGGTTACGGCCCCGGCTATAACTTCAGCGTCCTCCTCGACCTCGGCCCCTCGGCGAGCTTCAGCACCGCGACAGGCATGACGCTTGGCGGGTTCCACATCTTCTCACTAGAACTCGCGTACGACTACTGCTTCGTCGAGATGGCGGCGTCGGATATCGCGGACACGGCGACCTGGCGTGAGATCGGACGTTTCAACGGTATCTCCAACCCGGATAGCGTGAACTGCCGCGGACTCGGGATCCCCGGAGGCCCTGGGCCCGGCTCGTATTGGGGCGTGACGCAGGGAAGCGGTATCGGGAACGGTCCATACCCGTACCTCTGCGCCGACTGGGACGTGTTCGAGATCAAGGTCGACACCTTGGCGCTGCAGTCCCTTGGCCAGAACGGGACAGAGAAGCTCTTCGTTCGCTGGCGCGTCAACGGTGACTTCTTGTGGGATGACGTGACCGGTGGCGGGACGCAATCGGACACGCGCGGCGCATGGCGCCTCGACCACGTCTACGCGAAGGGTGCTCAGAGCCCCTCCTCGCACTACTTCCCGGCCGCCGGCTCGGGTGCTCGCGATCCTTCGGTCGCGTCCGGCAACGTCGACTGGGAGACTCTGGCCGAAGACGGGCGGAGCTCCTTCTCGACCGCGCTCCTCCCCCGCGCTGAAGCTGTAGGCGGGTACTGGAACGGCGCGGCGTCGGCGTGGATCCACGGGAAGGGGAAGATCGTCGACCTGTGGCATTTGACGAACACGCCCAACTACATCAACCAGGGCAACACCTGCGAGACCGCAAACAAGTGGATCTGGGCGGCGAACCTGAATCCGTCGGGCGTGGACGACAACATCACGGACAACGGATTCCTGCACCGCCTCGCCTCGCCGGTGATCGACCTGACTCCGACGAGCCCGTATACGGCGGGAACCGCGCTCGCGGGAAATCGCGTCAGCGGCGCGCTCGTGATGTATGACGATTACCTCTGCATCAAGGAACTGGTGTCGGAGGATGTCATCGCGTGGACCGGCCGTGTTTACGTCGGGGCGCCTCAGAGCTCCTGGAACCAGTGGGAGTACGAGGCGATCAACATCGGCGGCTGCCAGGCGTGGGCGCTGAACGACTTCAGCGACTGGAGCTTCCTGCTGAACGCCAAGACCGACTCGATCCAGACCGGTTACGACCTGTTCGACCAATGCAACTACAACGCAGCGGTCGCTCAGCCCTGCATGCCGGGCGTCATCATCCCCAACCCGCACCGTAAGAACACCTTCCTTCTCGACAACTTGGCCGTCGGCCTCTTCAAGCAAGAAGCCACGATCTGGGGAGTCGCGAACTTCCAGGACACGTTCGCGCGGGACACCCACATGCACCCGCCGGCGAAGGACAACACGGAGCTGTTCGCCGGTGATATCCGCCAAGACGAAGATTCTCTGGCCGTGACCGTCCTCGATTTCAACGGGATCGCCGACTCCTCGTCGGCAACCGAGTCGGTCATGTTGCACTACAGAATCTCGACGAACTGCGGCACGACGTGGGGGCATGAGTCGACCCGACTCCAGGGTTCGAAGGCAAAGCCGACCATCGAGTGGCTCACGAAGAAACTTCGGTTCAGCGAGCCGGATGAGGACGCCGTGCCGAGCACGAGCACGGAGTACAACGGGACATACCGGACGGTGATCGAGCTCAGCGACGTCCCGCCCGGGGTCCTGGTTGGCGGCCTGTGGCAGGAAGGGACCGTGTTCGAGTACTACTTCACGGTCACCGACAAGTCGATCCCCGCGGTTAGGGACACCGTCCCGAACCGGCACTCGGATCGCCGGGTCACGATCCACCCGCTCTACGGTACGGAGCGGCAGTTCCCGTGGCCTTACGAGGTCACCGTGCTGCCGTGTCTGCCGGCGAGCGCTTACACAGCCCAGGGTGGGAAAAGACTCCTCCTAGCGAACGAGTGGTACAACCGCACCTCGTACGATGTCGAGAGCGATCAGACCCTCGCTGGGATCAGCATCAACGCATTCCCGTTGCTGTCTCAGGAGTTCGAGGAGTCTCTCCGCGATCTCAACCTGAAGTTCGACCGGTACGACAACATATTCGCTCAGGTGTCTCGCGGCACGAACCTCGGGTTCCACACGGAGCCGGCGGACAAGGACGGCTACGGTGGGATTCGCAACATTCCCGCGGGGACGCACCGGTACGAGGACGTCATCTGGGCAACTGGGCGGCACAACCAGTACACGGTCCTCGATTCGAGCCAGGTTGAGGTTGGCCTTTACCTCATTTCCAACGCGAACGAGGGCAACATCTGGCTTGCCGGTCAGAACGTCTGCGAGGACCCGAAGATGTCGTCCCAGGCTTCGGCCTACGCCGGCGGAGACTTCTGGGTCAACTACGTCGGGGCGGCGCTCCTCACCACCGGGTGCCCGCAGAACAGCGGCCTCGTGGACAAGAAGTTCTACATCGAGGGCGTCAACAACGCGCTCTTCACCGCGATCAAGTTCGACGGTGGGTGGGCGGATTGCCCGATTCGGAACCAGCCGGACGATGCAATGGTCACCGGCACCGGTGCCGGAACCGAGACGGTCATCTTCCAGTTCGACAACCTGGCGCACACGCTGAACAAGACGGCAGGTATTCACAACGTCCAGCTTGTGGATCCGTCGGGCGCGAACAACGAGATGATCACGACGATGTTCGATCATGGTCTGATGACGACCCGTGCGGCGCGCGCTTGCTTGACGAAGGCGATCCTCACTGAATTCGGCATGACGATGCCGGCCGGGTCGAAGTACACAGCGGCTGTCTGCTCCAACTCCGCGACGGGTGTTCCGACCGGCGCGACGCGCAGGTTCGAGCTGGCGCAGAACCATCCGAACCCGTTCAACCCAACGACAAAGGTTCGCTACTCGCTCCCGCGGGACGGGATGAAGGTCTCTCTGACCGTCTTCGACGTGTCGGGGCGCGAGGTCGTGAAGCTTGTCGATCGGATCGAGGGCGGAGCGGAGCACGAGGTGTTCTGGAACGGTAAGAACTCGCGTGGTGAGTCGGTCTCGTCGGGCGTGTACTTCTATCGCCTGAACGCGGACGACCTCTCAGCGACGAAGAAGATGGTGCTCCTCAAGTAAGTCTCAACGGAGCGCCGAACAAAACGGATCGCCGGGGGGTTCGCCCCCCGGCGATTTCGTTTTCTAGCGCGCCGCGGCCGGGCGCCGACCGCGGGCAGAGCGGCGGCCGCGGCTGTCCCTCGTGTTACGATGGCCGCGTGAGACGCCCTCGATGAGAAACGGCGCCCTCTTGTTGTTCGCGAAGGAGCCCGCGCCCGGGCATGTGAAGACCCGCCTCGTGCCCCGAGTCGATCACGAGAGGGCGGCCCGATTGTACGAGGCGTTCGTCACTGACATGACGCGACGGCTTCGGACGGACGGACGATTCGACCTCGCGATCCTGTCCGATCCGGAGCCGGCCGCCTCGCCGCGCCTGTCGGAGATCGCAAGCGCAGCCGGCGTCCCGATTCTCGCGCAGCACGGGATCGACCTCGGGGAGCGCCTCGCGCGCGCGATCGCGGATGCCCTGGCGCTCGCGCGGCCGTTCGCGATTGCCGTCGGCGCCGACCACCCGACGCTCCCCAAGGCCCTCCTCCACCTCGTCGCCGACCATCTCGAGGCCGGCGGTGAGGCGGCCATTGTCCCGTCCGCGGACGGCGGCTATTGCGCGCTAGGGGTCGCCCGCGCACGCCCAGAGATCTTCGCCGGCGTCCCGTGGGGCGGCCCGGAGGTTCTGGCGCGCACGCTCGCGGCGTTCGAGCGCGCCGGCGTCGAGCCGTTGCTCACTCCGGCCTGGTACGACATCGACGGTCCCGACGATCTGGAACGCCTCCGCCGCGAGCTGGCCACTCTCGACCCGCGCAGTGGAGACTTCCCGGCAACCACCTCGGAGGCGCTCCGGGCGATCCGCGCCTCGCCGGAACTGGAATCGGCGGACGGGGTGACACCCCGCGTCCGCTCGCTCTCACGCCCGAAAGGAGTCTCCCCATGATGCACTTCCCGATCTTGCTCCTCTCCGCGCTGTTGGTCCTGCCGAGCGCCGCCGGCGCGCGGATCGCGGACGATCGACCGGCGCCCGAGGCGGAAGTGACCACGGCGGGCGCTTGGCTCGGCGTCAACCTTCAGGAGATCACTCCGGAGATCGCCCGCGCGATGAAGTTGAGCGATGCGCACGGCGCCCTGGTCGGCGACGTCGATGATGAGAGCCCCGCGGAGAAAGCCGGGATTCGGAAGGGGGATATCCTCGTGCGGATCGAGGGGAGCGCCGTCGAGGACCCTGAAGACGTCGTGCGCGAAGTCGGCCGGCGCGAACCGGGCGTGACGCTCTCACTCGAAGTCATCCGCGACGGAAAGACGGTCACGCTCACCCCGCGACTCGCCGTGCGGCCCGCGGCCCGCGCGCTCCCTGACTGGTCCGAGCGGCGCTGGCGCCGAGCCCCGCGCGCCATTCCGGAAGCTGACGCGCCGCACGCGCCTCGTGAGCCCCGGGCGCCGGGCGCGCCCCGCTCGCCGCGCGCCCCACGCGCGCCGCACTCTCCCCCCGCGGCCCTGATTCCGCCTCGCGCTCAGCTCGGCGTCCGGATCCAGCCGATGGATGAGGACCTCGCCGCGTACTTCGGCGTGAAGCCGGGCGAGGGCGTGCTCGTGACGGGCGTCGAGGCGAACAGTCCGGCGGCGGAAGCGGGTCTCAAGTCGGGAGACGTGATCCGGAAGATCGACGGGCGCGATGTCGAGTCGGCGGAAGATCTCGTTCGCGGCGTGCGCGGCCACGACCCGGGTGACGCGATGACTCTCACGATCCTCAGGCAGCGTCGCGAGACGGAACTCAAGGCGGTCCTCGACGCGGCCGACGGCCCGCAGCGGCGGCCCGGCTGGAGCCCGCGCAATCGGCGCGGCGACGAAGCGCCCCCGGTGCGGCTCGGGGAAATGCGGCGCGAGCTGAGGCGCCGTCTTCCGATGGCGCGGTCATGGATCAACGATGAGCTTCGGCGGATGGACGGGGAGTTGAACCGGCTCCGGGAAGAGGTCCAGGAGATGCGCGAAAAGAAGCGCTAGCTAAGAGCGGGGCGGCGGGCCCCCTCCGACGCCGAGCGCCTTGATCCGAAGGATGGCCGCGTCCGCCTCGGCGGCGGCCGCGGAGTCGCCTGCCGCAAGAAACGCCTCGCGCGCCTGACGGAAGGCCGTCCCAGCCCTGTTCCGCTCGCCCACCGCCTCGAGGACCGCGCCGAGGTTCATCGAGAACACCGCGACGCCCGCGGAATCGGAGGCGCGCAGTCGCGCGTTCAGCGCTTCCTCGTACGCCTGCGCCGCGCCGGCAAGGTCGCCGCGCGCTCGCCGCGCCGCCGCAAGATTCCCGAGCAACTGGGAAAGCTCCCCGGGGTCGTTCGTCCGTCGCGCGACGGGGAGCGCCTCCGAGAGGAGCGATTCAGCCTCGACGAGATTCCCCTCGAGGAGCGCGATCCGACCCAACGCCGCGGCGGCCGCGGCGATGCCCGCTTCGTGCCCGATCCGGCGCGAGTGCGCCAGCGACGAGAGGTAGAGGCGCTTCGCATCCGCGACGCTTCCCAGGTCCTCGATGATCTTCCCCTGGCGTCGGAGCGCGTACGCGATCTCCGGCGCCTCGGGCGCGACCGGACGGAGGATCGCGACGGCGTCGACGAACGCCTGCGCGGCGTCATCGGGCGACGATTTCGCGATCAGCATGTCCCCGACCGAAAGGAGCGTCCTGCCGATCGCGAGCGAGTCGCCGGACATCCTGGCGACTCCGAGCGCGGCCATCGCGAGATCGAGCCCGTCGTCGAGCTGTCCGCGTTCCGTCGCCAGAATGCCGAGGTTGTTGAGCGCCGCCGCCTCAGCGACTCGATCCTTCGCGCGATGGCTCTCCTCGGCCGCCTCCATGTAGTGAGCCTTCGCCGCCTCGACGTCTCCCTTCGCTTTCTCGATCAGTCCGATGTTGTTCAGTACAGTGCCCAGAGCCGCGCGCTCGACCGTCTGACGCGCCGCCAATTCGGCCGCCCGAAAGTGTGCGAGCGCGCCGTCGAGGTCGCCCGACTCGTACAGCAGGCCTCCGACGCCCGACTCCGCCCGCGCGACGAGCGCCGGGGCTTTCGCTTTTTCGGCGGCGCGCGCGGCTCGCGAGAGCGCGTCGATCGCCTCGGTCCGCGCCCCTTTTTCCGCGAGAGAGAGGGCCTTGTCGATCGACCGCTCGACGCTCTTCTCCGAGACGCCGCACGAGAGCGCGAACGCGGCCGTCAGGAGAACGGCGTGGAGCGTCTGTGAACGGATCGCGTGCATGGCTCGAATTATCCGATCGCGCGGCCCCTGCTCGCAACGCCAATTCGGCGGCGAGAAATCGCCTTCCGCCGCGCGCGGACCGGATGGTAAAGTCCGCAAGCGCCTCGTGAATCCTCGCGCGCCGAGCCGATTCCATGATCGTCAACGAAATCTTCCGAAGCATTCAGGGCGAATCCTCGCACGCAGGCCGCCCCTGCGCATTCGTCCGCCTGACGGGCTGCAACCTCCGCTGCGTTTGGTGCGACACGGCGTACGCGTTCACCGAGGGCGCGGAGATGACGGTCGATGAGATCGTCGAGCGCGTCCGCGCCTTCGGAGTCCCGCTCGTCGAGGTGACGGGCGGCGAGCCGCTGCTCCAGGACGACGTGTTTCCGATGATGGCGCGGTTCGCGGACCTCGGCTACACGGTCCTCCTCGAGACAGGCGGGAGCCTGTCGGTCGAGCGCGTCGATCCGCGCGTCGTCAAGATCGTCGACCTCAAATGCCCCCAGAGCGGTGAGTCCGACCGAAATCTGTGGGCGAACCTCGCCTGGATTCGCCCGCCCGACGAGATCAAGTTTGTCGTGGCGGGACGGGCCGACTACGAGTGGGCGCGCGACGTCATCCGCGCGCGTTCTCTCGATCGGATCGCCGGTCTCCTGATGTCGCCCGTCCATGGTGACCTCGACCTGGAGGCCCTCGCCGGATGGATCCTCGACGATCGGTTGCCGGTCCGGTTTCAGCTCCAGATCCACAAGTTGATCTACGGCGCCGACCGGCGCGGCGTGTAGCCAGTCGTGGGGGCGCGCGACCTCGCGATCGTTCTCGTGAGCGGCGGGATGGACAGCCTCGTCACGCTCGCTGTCGCGTTGGAATCGCACGAGCCGGCGCTCCTCCACGTCACGTACGGGCAGAGGACGGCCGTCCGCGAGCGGCGCGCGTTTCGCGACATCGCGGATCACTACCGGGTCGAGCGGCGGCTCGAGGCGGATGTCGGGTACCTCGCGGCGATCGGCGGGTCGAGCCTCACGGACGCGGCGCGCCGCGTCCGCGAGACCGGGATCGTGCCGGGCGAGACGATCCCCGACTCGTACGTCCCGTTCCGGAACACGCACTTCATCGCAATCGCCGTCTCGTGGGGCGAAGTGATCGGCGCGCGTCGGATCTTCATCGGCGCCGTCGAAGAGGACTCCTCCGGGTATCCCGATTGCCGCGAAGCGTACTTCGATGCGATGAACCGGCTGATCGCCGCCGGCACGCGCCCGGAGACGCGCCTCGAGGTCGAGACACCGCTCATCCGCCTTTCGAAACGGGAAATCGTCGAACGCGGCGCCGCGCTCGGTTGTCCGTTCCGCCTCTCCTGGTCGTGCTATCAGGGTCAGGAGCTCGCGTGCGGAGTCTGCGACTCGTGCCGCCTCCGGCTCCGCGCGTTCCGCGAAGCGGGCCTCGTCGACCCGATCCCGTACGGCTCGCGCGATCCCTAGCGGAACGCGCGACGCTCCGGACGGGCCGCGCTCGGCGCCGCGCCGGCGCGAGGACCGCGGGCGAGGTGACGAGCGACAGGCCCCGCGGGCGATGAGGCCGCGGCCTTTGCGCTTGACAGCATCCGCGACGCGCGGCTAGCGTCTTGCGTTCCCGCAGCGATGCGCCACGCGGCGCCCCCGAAAACGGACGCGGCGGGATCAACCGGCCCCGGAGGAGATCAGGCCATGTCGAGACGTTTTTGGATCGCCGCGCTGACGCTCAGCGCCGTATTCGCCGCCGAAAGCCTCCTCGCGCAGGAGATGTCCCCCCGAAGCTGGGGCGTTCGAGGCGGATTCCGGCTGGGCGAGCGGGACTTCGACCAGCTCGTTCTCGGCGCCCAGGCCGACCTCGGAGATGTCGCAACCAATCTTCGATTCGCGCCGAACATCCAGCTGGGGATCGGGAGCGACGTGACAATTCTGAGCCTCGACCCGGAGCTCCAATACGTCTTCCGCGACAATCCGATGAGCGAGGACACCAACTTCTACGCGGGCGGCGGGCTCGGCGTGCACATCCTCAACTTCGAGGCGAACGACGAGGACCGGACTCACGACTCCGACACGCAGCTCAAGATCAACGTCTCGGCCGGGATCGAGAAGGAAATCTCCCCGACGTCGGCATTCTTCGGCGAAATCCGCGTGAGCTTCATCGACGGAACCTGGGTCGATTTCCTCGGCGGGCTCAATCTCCTCAGATAGTCAGAGTCGGGACGCGCGCCCCCGCCCGCGCCGCCGCCCGCCCCACCGTCCGCAGCCCTAGCAAATAGAGCAAATCCTTCTAAAGTCTTCGTCGTTCTAGACCGATATTCCCATCGAATCCCTTTTTCTCGCGGGGCCCGTGGGTCCGGTGAACGCCGTGGTCCTGCGCGGTGTCGCCGGCGATGGGCCACCGCCCGTCCGCACTCGGGAGCGAGCCCGGATGTTTCGAAAGTTTTCGACAGTCGTATTGATCGCGGCGGCGGAGTACGTCGCCGTCGCCGGAATACTCCTCCTCGTCCTCTACACAGGAGGCCCGACCGCGGAGATGGTCGGCGCGCTCGGCGCCGCGCTTGCCGCGCTCGCTGCGCTCCTGAGCCTCGTGATCGGGAAGCGGCTCGGCCGGCGCGAAGCGGCGGAGATCGCCGCGCAAGGCGCTCCGCCGGACGCCGGGCGAAACGCCGCGCTCGGCCTCGCGGCGGCCGCCGCCTCGGGCGCCTCGCCGCGGGGAGGGCGCCGCCCGTCCCTCGAGGCGCCGCGCCGGAGCGCCGCCCCCCCGGCCGCCCTCGCGCGGGAGCTCTCTTTCCTGAGCCACTTCTTCGTCGACGTCGTCGAATCCCTCCCGATTGGGTTCGCCACGCTCGACCGGAACTTCGTCGTCCGGTCCGCGAATCGCGCTCTCAAGCGAAGCCTCGGCATCCCGTCGGACGAGCCGGTGATCGGCCTGTCGGTCGCCGATACGCCTCTCGGTGCGGCGATCTACAACGGCTCGCGGACGCTCCTCGCCGGACGGCCGTTTGACGAGATCGTGCGGGAGATCGTGGACGAAGAGGGGGGCCTCGACCTCGCGCCGTTGCTCGTTCCGGGCGAGGGCGAACTCTGGGCGGCGCGACTCCGCGTGCGTCTCCAACCGTGGCCGGCGCTCCCGGCGCCCACGGAGCAATACCTCCTCTGGGTCGAGGAGATCGGCGCGCCGGCCGAGTCGTTTCGCCCGTCGGTGGCGGCGTCGGCGACGGCGCCCGCGGCAGCGGTGGCGCCCGCGTCGGCGCCGGCCCTGCCGCACGCGCCGCCGCACGAGCCGCCGATCCCGCCGGCGACATTGCCATCACCCGAGCCCCTCGGCGCGCCGGCGCCAATCGAAGTCGACTTCGGCCCCGACCCCCTCGTGGCGGAGATTTCCCTCCTCCGAGAAAAACTCCTCGACGAGATGCTGGCCCGCGACGCGCTCTTGGCTTCGATCCCGATCGGTGTCCTCGTGGTGGACGACGCGGGTGTTCTGCTCGGATGGAGCGATTCCGTCGCCGACCTACTCGGCGCCGAGATCGCGCCTCGCGATGGAGCCGCCGTGCGCGACGCGTGGCCGGCGCTTCGCGCGACGGGCCTGACCGCCGCGCTCGCCGCGCTGCTCGAGGACGGCACGCCGTTCGAGGCCCCGCTCCCGTTGCCGCTCGTCTCGCGGGCGGGCGCCGCGCGGCGCGATCGCACCGTCCGCGGCGTCCCGGTCGGGATTCCGGGCGTCGCGCCGCGGCGCGCGCTCCTCCTGCTCGAGGAGCGATGGGACCCGGCGCTCCTCGTCGCCCTGGAAGCCGAAGCGGCGGCGGCGCGCGGCAGCACGCGCCGGCTCGCGGCGCGCCTCCCCGAGATTCGCTCGCGGCTCGACACGGTCTCGTCGATCGCCCGCTTCCTGGCCGCGACGCTCGTCGGCGCCGACATCCGCACGCTCTCCGAGATCAAGATGATCGAGATCCAGCGCGGCCGGATCGAGGAGGCGCTCCTCGACGCCGCGGAAGGGCCAGCCTCGCCGCCAAAATCCGCTTGATTCCGCGGCGGGCTCCGCGCTAAATCCTCTCTCTACCTGATTCCGCGGTGGCGCACGCGAGCGCCGCCGAACGATGGCGAGTCACCGAGGGAGGCATCGCAGAGCCATGAAGTGGGTCCCGCAGAGGGTCTTCCTCACCAAGGGCGTCGGCAAGCACAAGGCCAAGCTCTCCAGCTTCGAGTCCGCACTGCGCGACGCGAAGATCGCGCGGTACAACCTAGTCCGCGTCTCGAGCATCTTCCCGCCGGGATGCCGCCTCGTTCCCCGAAAGACCGGCCTGCGCGAGCTGGACGACGGGCAGATCGCGTACTGCGTGATCGCCGAGGCCGCGGTGAACGAGCCGCATCGCCTGATCGCCGCGTCGATCGGGATCGCCATGCCGCGCGAGAAGGGCCACTACGGTTACCTATCCGAGCACCACTCGTACGGCGAGACGGAGCGGACGGCCGGCGACTTCGCCGAGGACCTCGCCGCCGGCATGCTCGCCACGATCATGGGCGTCCCGTTCGACGCGGAGAAAAACTGGGACGAGAAGAAGAGGTTGTTCCGGGTCCGCGGCGCGGCGATTCGGACGACGGAGACCACGCAGTCAGCGGTCGGCGACAAGAACGGGCTCTGGACGACCGTCGTCGCCGCCGCCGTTTTCATCTGAGCCGCGGGCCGCGCGCTCGCCGCCCATAAATGAATTCGCCGCGATGAGGCTCCCCCTCGAACCGCCGGAGAACTTCCTCGGCCTTCCGGAGAAACTCTCCCGGCGGAATACGAGCGATGTCCTCGTCCTTCCGATTCCGTACGAACAGACGACGTCGTACGGCGGCGGGACGCGGGAGGGGCCGCGGGCGATCCTCCGCGCCTCGCGAAATGTCGAACTCTACGACGAGGAGTTCGACAGCGAGCCGGCCGAGCGCGGGATCCACACACTCCCGGCGATCGAGCCGGACGCGCGCGGCCCGGAGGCGATGCGCGAGCGGATCGCCCGCGTCGTCGAGTCGGTCCTGCGCGAGGGTCAACTCCTCGTCGCGCTCGGCGGCGAGCATTCGATCACGCCGGGGGTCGTCGATGGGATCGCAAAGCGCCATCGGGCATTCACGGTCGTCCAGTTCGACGCGCACGCCGACCTGCGCGAGTCGTACCAGGACTCGCCGATGAGCCACGCCTGCGCGATGCGCCGAGTCCTCGAGACGCACCCGGTCGTGTCGGTGGGGATTCGGTCGCTCTCGTCCGAGGAGGCCGAGTTCGCCCGGGAGCGTCGCTTGCCGTCGATCCCCGCGAGCGCGTTCGCCGAGCCCGGAGCCGACCTCGACGCCATCGCCCAGCGCTTCGTCGCGATGATCGCGACCGACGCCGTGTTCATCACGTTCGACCTCGACGCGCTCGACCCGTCGATCCTCCCGTCGACCGGGACTCCGGAGCCCGGCGGGCTTGGCTGGTACCCGACGCTACATCTCTTGCGCGCCCTTGCGCGGCGCAAGCGGATCGTGGGGATCGACGTCGTCGAGTTGGCGCCGATCCCCGGCTTGCCGGGCCCTGACTTCCTCGCCGCGAAGCTCACCTACAAAATGATTGGCTACGCCCTCGAGGGGCGCGGAAAGGCTCGCCCGGAAGCGAGCGCAGGCGTCCGCGGCCGCAGCGGCCAGCCCCCGCGCGGCCCCGCCCGGCGCCGGAAAACCGCTTGAAGCGGCTCGAAGCGGCATGATATGATCCGCCACGTTGGAGTTTGGATCTTTCCGGCCGGCTCCGACCAGGGAGGCCCCGCTCCCCTTCCAGCAACCCGAGTGAGTTTCGAGCATCCATTGGCGGGAGGTTCAAGTTGGTCGCTCAGCGACATCTCCTCGGCATTCTCCACGTCGCGATCGCCGCGCTCCTCCTGGCCGTTTTCCCCCCTCCCGCGCAGGCCGACGCGACCATCGACGTCGGAGACTTCTACTTCTCGCCGTCTGCCGTATTGATCAGCCCGGGCGAGACGGTCACGTGGGTCATCAAGAAGGGCTTCCACACGACGACCAACGGGATCGGAGATGCCGACCCCCAGGCGGGTACTCTGTGGGACGCGCTCGTGTTCTCCGGCCAGCCGGCAGCGAGTTACACGTTCACGGTGCCCGGCGTGTACCCGTATTATTGCCGCTTCCACGAGACGCTCAGCATGACGGGCGCGGTGACGGTCGCGTCGCCGCCGACCGCCACATCCGAGAGATCGTGGGGGGCGGTGAAGTCTCTCTACCGCTAGCTCCCCACTCCCCCGAGCCGCGCGTCGCGGCGGCACCCCCGGCGTTGACGCTCTCTTCGTCGAGACGCTACACTCCGGCGTGAAACGATTCGCCGCCGTCGCGCTCGCTTGTGCCGTCGCCGCTGGGTGCGGCGAGGGCGACGCCCCCGTCGGGCCCGGCCCGGAGGTCACTCGGATCTCAGTCAGCCCCGACACTCTCGTCCTCCCGGCGATCCCGGCTACCTTCCGGCTGACCGTCATCGCGACGTTCGCCGATTCCTCGACGGCGGACGTCACGATGTCCCGCGGCACAATCTACCAGTCCGCGGATCGGACGATCGCCGCTGCGGGCGGCGGAGTCGTCTCCGCGGCGGGAGAAGGAACAACGGTCATCATCGTCGAGAGCGGAGGCGCCGTCGACACGGCATCCGTAGCCGTCTTCGAGAGCGCGCCGATCGCGCTGGCGAGCTTCGACGTTGCGCCTCTGTCGCTGTTGCTCGGCGTCGGGGAAGAAGGCTCGGTCGCGGGGATCGCGGTCTGGGCGAACGGCGCGCGCCTCTCGGCGACCGGACTCCCGTTCCGGTACGAGACCGATGACGCCGGGGTAGCGGCCGTCTCGCCAAACGGGGTCGTCTCCGGGATCGGCGCAGGAGCAACGACCGTATCGATCTCTTTCCGGGGGCTCGAGCGCGCGCTTATCGTGAGCGTGTCGGAGCCGCGGCCTACGGTCTCGTTCGAGCGCGACATTCTTCCCGTCCTTCAAGGGAATTGCACGTTCGCGGGCTGCCATTCCGGGACCGGAACTCCGCAGCGAGGCCTCCGCCTCAACAACTACTCGAACCTGATCGCGGGCGGCGCGAACGGGCCGGTCGTGACCGCGGGGAGCGGTGCGGAGAGCCGAATCATCCTCGCACTACGCGGGACTCTCGCCGCGACGCAGCGCATGCCCCTCGGGAGGGCCCCGCTCGCCGAGTTCACGATCGGTTCGATCGATACCTGGATCGACGAAGGAGCGCGCGACAACTAGTGGGATCCGCGTCCACGCTCGCGCTCTATCTCGGGATCCTCCTGTCCGTCTCGTTCGCCGGCAGCGTCCTGCCGCTCGTGCGGGCGTGGTCGCAGCAGAGCCTCTGCCTCATCGTCTCGTTCTGCGCCGGAATCCTTCTCGGCGCGACGTTCTTCCACTTGCTGCCCGAGGTCGCGCGGATCATGCCGAGCTTCGGGCTCCCGGTTCTGGGCGGATTCCTGGCCCTCTATGTCATCGAGCGGTTCATCCTGTCCCACACGTGCGAAGAGGCCGGGTGCGACTACCATCGGCTCGGGGCGACGGCGTACATGGGGATCGTCTTTCACGACCTCGTCGAGGGGTTCGCGCTCGGGGCGAGCCTCTCCTACCCGGCGGTGTCGGTCCCCGTCTTCGCCGCGATCGCGATCCACAAGATCCCGTCGACCTTCTCGCTGACCGGAATCTTCCTCCTCGGCAACTACCGGCGCCCGAGGATTCTCCTCCTCTCCCTCGTCCTCGCCTGCATGACGCCGGTCGGCGTGCTCCTGGCAGTTTTTCTCCTGAAGAGCCTGTCGCCAGGGGCGGTCGCCATCGCGCTCGGCCTCGCCTCCGGGACGTTCCTCGCGATCGCGACGTCCGATCTCCTCCCGCACGTGCACGGCCAGCACGAGGGCCGCTTGAAGAACCTCGCCGCGCTCCTCGTCGGCGTCGCGCTGATGTACTCGGGGAGCCTCCTGCCGGATCGGTAGTCGACGCGGCGATGGCGGCTGCTCGCACCTCGCGCTCGCGCACGGCGGGTCGAGATTCGTTCCCTGCGCCGTACGCTCCGCGCGCTCCCGCGCGCTCGCTCTCCACGCTTTGCCGCCCTCTCGATCCTGTGGCGAGGCCACAGGATCGCCGGGCGCCCGGCAAAGTCGTGAGGCCGGCTTCGGGAACGAATCCCAACCCACCGTCGAATCGTGGACGATTAACGGGCAACACTCCGTCGGGTGGCAGGAGTCGGACACATTGCCCGCGCGAAGCGTCTCATTCGCATTCGACGAGCCGCGCATACGGGATTCGTAGAGGAAAGCCGAGGCCAATCACCAATCCGGCTGCGCCTCCGAGCAACACGGCACCGACGTCTCCGAATTCGCCTTGCCCAGACTGGGCCGCAGCGATTGACGCGCCGATCACGACTCCGGCAAGGAACACGCCGACGGCGTAGAGAACTGCCGGCCGCGTCTTGTCACGAAACCTCACGTCTCTGAGCGACCCGAGCGCTAGGAGTCGCGGTTGAACGCCGAGCGGGACATCCGGCACCTGGCGGATCAAGAGGTTCTGGCTCTGGAACCCCGCGTAGTGGCCCGGGACGATGGAACCATCCTTCAGCGTTGCGGTGATCGAATCTCCGAGGGCGAGCCGTCGAGCGACGATCTTGAAGCAGTCTTGAGCCAGCGCGGGCGGAGCGTGAAGAGCCGCGAAAGTCGCGACCCAGAGAGCAACGCGCCGTGGACGCGTGAGGAACACGTCACCAGAGTACGGCCGTGTATGCCGACGCGCTACCTCTTCCCGCATGCCCCGAGCATCACGACGATCGCAGCAACGGCGGGTCGGGATTCGTTCCCGAAGCCGGCCTCACGACTTTGCCGGGCGCCCGGCGATCCGGCGGCGCAGCCGCAGGATCGAGAGGGCGGCAAAGCGTGGAGAGCGAGCGCGCGAAGGCGCGCGGAGCGTACGGCGCAGGGAACGAATCCCGACCCGCCGGGCGTGAACGCCGCGCTTGGCGGCGCGCATCGTCGAGGCAAAAAGAAGAGGCGGGCCGATTCCTCCATCGACCCGCCCATGACTGAGGGTTTTACTCCTCAGTCAGCACTGCTTCTCACATCCACCCCACCCAAGAGCTTGACCTACTTCTTGCCCTTCTTCGTCGCCTTCTTCTTCGCTGCCTTCTTCTTCGCGGCCATCGTGAGCTCACCTCCTTTGTTGTGAGATTTCGCTCGAGGCGATGACTACGGTGCGAAAATATATCCGCGAGCGGAATACCTGTCAACAATTTTCGACATCATCTGACGAAACTTGAGGAATTCGTCCCGCCCCTTCGCCACATGTCGGTGATGACCAGAGCGACCGCGATGAAGAACGACGCGGCCATCGCGATCCCCGACGCGAGAAGAACCCACGCGAAGAGCGGCGAGACGTAGCGCACGAGCCAGAGCGAACCGAACGACGTGAGGATCGCGGCGAACGATTCGACGACGAGCGCGAGCCGCAGCCGCGCGGAGATCTCCGCGCCGAACAGGAGGCCGCCGACGAGCGCGAACACGACCGAGAGCGAGAGGATGTGATTGTGAGTCGTCTGGATCAGCTCGAGCGGCGACTTCGGGAAGTTCATCTCCGTCTCGCTCTCCGACCCGGCGTAGTGCGACGCGATCCCGCGGGGAATCATCCGCGTCGTCAGGTAGACGTACGAGAGTCCCGACGCGTAGCCGAGCGTGAGCACGACGAGAAACGCAGTCAGGAAGACCTTCGCGTCGCGAGGAAGGGCGCGGAGTCGGAACGGGGCCATCAGTCCGGCCCCGACTCGGTCCGTGGCTCGGGCAGCGCCTCGGAGCCGGGCTCGGCGCATTTTCCGCTCGCGCCGGACGACGCGACCCCGAGCGCCTGGAACGCGGCGAGCGCCTTCTTCACGCCGAGCGTCACGGACCGCGACGACACGGTCGCGCCCGTGATGTTCAGGATGTCCAGGTTGAGCCGGAGCGGCGAACCGGGCCCCTTTCCCCGGTACTGATTGAGGAAGCGGCGCCGGCTCACCTCGCCGCCGCGGCTCTCGCGATAAACCAGGATCTCGACGTCCTTGACCGACCCTCCGGGCGTGATCCCGACGGCGAACGTGATCGGCTCGTACAGACCCTTCTCGCTCCCGACGTAGACCCAGCCGACGGTCTCGCCGTCCCGCTCGCCTTCGACAAACGTGACGCGCTCATCGAGGACGGGCGCGCCCAGCGCAGCCGCGATCCGGGCCCGCGCGGCGGCATCGATCACGAACTCCCGGCGATTGGTTTTTTCGAGCGGCCCGAGGATCCGCGCGACGGCTTCCTCCTCCGCCATCAGGACCTGGGGCCGCGCCGCGCGCGCCGCGCCGGCGGCGAGGAGAGCGAGCGCGAGAGTGAGCGCAAGCGCGCGGGGGAATCGCGTCATCGCGCTCCGACGGCGGACGCGGGCGCGCGCCGCGGGGCTCACTCCGCGGCCTCCTCGCGACAGCGGCTGCACCGTCCGAACACGTGGACCGAGTGCGCCTCGGGCGAGAATCGAAAGTCCTCGGCGATCTTCGCGAGCCGCGTCTCGAGCGCCGCGTCCGCGAACTCGATGATCCGCCCGCAGCGCGCGCAGAGGAAATGATCGTGCCTCGCGCGGCCGTGGATCAATTCGTAGTGCGCTTCGCCGTCGCCGAAATCGAGCTTCACGAGGATCTTCGCGTCGACGAGGAGGTCGAGCGTCCGGTACGTCGTCGCCCGCGAGGCGTGCCGGCCGCTTCCGCCGAGCCGCCGGACGAGCCCCTTCGCGTCGAAGTGGTCGTGGCTCGCGAAGACCTCGTCGAGAATCTCGCGGCGCTCAGACGTCACCTTCAGGCCGCGCGCTCGGAGGAACTCCTCGAACCGGGTGCGGGCGAACGCCAGCGCCTCGATGCGGGCGGCATCGGGCGTCACGCGATCTCAGCCGTGTCCCCGTCGTACGGCACGTGCACCCGCCACCCGTGTCCGCGGAGTGCCTCGGCGAGCGCGAGCGCCTGGAGCTCTTCGCCGTGCACGAGGTACGTGTCGCGCGGCGGCCGCTCGAACGAAGCGGCGAAGGCGAGGAGGTCGTTCCGGTCGGCGTGCGCGCTGAAGTAGTCGATCACGACGACCTCGGCCTTCCGCTCGACCTCCTCGCCGAAAATCCGCACCGTCGTCGCGCCGTCGGCGAGCCGCCGCCCGAGAGTGTGCTGGGCCTGGAACCCGACGATCAGGACCCCGTTCTTCGGGTCGCCGATCGTGTTGAGCAGGTGATGGAGGACGCGGCCCGACTCGCACATCCCGGAGGCGGAGATGATCACCGCGGGACGCTTCAGGTCGTTGAGAGCCTTCGACTCCTCGACGGATTGCACGTACCGGACGAGCCCGAACCCGAACGGGTCGTCGCCCGCCTTGAGCAGGGCGAGCGTCTCGGCGTCGTAGCACTCCGGATGGCGGCCGTAGATCGTCGACGCGTTCGTCGTCAGCGGGCTGTCGATGTAGACGTCGACCGGAGGAACCCTTTTCGCGCGGATGAGCTGCGCGAGGGCGTACACGACCTCCTGGCTCTTGCCGACCGAGAACGCGGGGACGATCAGCTTTCCGCTCCGCCCAACGACGCGGGTGATCGTCTCCGCGAACCGCGCCTCGACGTCCGCCGGGACGCTGTGCACGCGGTCGCCGTACGTGCTCTCCATGATGAGGACGTCGGCGCGCGCGATCCGCTCCGGGTCGCGCAGGATCGGCAGGTTTCTTCGGCCGAGGTCTCCCGTGAAGACGAGCCGCCGGCGCTCGGTCTTTTCCGTCAAACCGATCTCGGTGATCGCCGAGCCGAGGAGGTGGCCGGCGTCCCGGTAGCGGACGCTAGCGCCCGGCACCGGCTCGAACTCCCGGGCGTAGCTCTGCGAGGTCAATCGCGGGATCGTCTCCTCGACGTCGCGCAGGTTGTAGAGCGGAGGCGGCACGGCCGCGCCGCGCTTGCGGTCCCGCTTCAGCATGAACTCGTGGTCCTTCTCTTGGATGTGTCCGCTGTCGCGGAGCATCACGGAAGCGAGGTCGCACGTCGCGTCGGTCGCGTGGATCTTTCCTGTGAAACCGTTCCGGACTAGGCGCGGCAGGCTGCCGCAGTGATCGATGTGCGCGTGCGAGAGGACGACCGCATCGACGGAAGCCGGATCGAACGGCGTGCGGCTGTTGCGCTCGTAGGCCTCGGCGCGGCGGCCCTGGAACAGCCCGCAGTCGAGCAGGAAACGCCGCCCACCGACCTCGACGAGATGCCGGGAGCCCGTGACGGTCCGCGCCGCGCCATGAAAGGAGATCTTCATTCGGCGGGGCTCGCGCGCGGCCCTATTGCAGCGAGAAGTTGACCGGGACCGGCACCCAGACCGCCACCGGGTGGTTGTTCTGGAGCGCCGGCTTGAATTGCGCCTGACGGACGGCGCGCTGGGCGGCCTGCGCGAGAACCTCGGGACCCTGAGCGACGAGCGTGTTGCGGACTCGGCCATCGGTGCCGACGAGCGCGCGGATCAACACCATGCCCTGGATCCCCGCCTCCTTCGCCATCGTCGGGTAGTCGGGCTTCGGCATCGAGACGAGGGTCGGCTGCTGATCGGTGGCCACGAACGCGTCGGGTGACAAGAGCTCGTCGCCGGCGTTGAACGCCAGCGTGTCGAGGTTCCACGATCCGCCGCCGCCGCCGCCGGCGCCCAGCCCCTCGATCCCGTCCGGGCTGATCGGCGCGCCGATCTCCGTCTGCGCGGCGATCGTCGGCGCTTCCGCTTGAAGGTCGGGGACCGGGTCGGGGATCCCAAGCGCGGCGGCCGCTGAGCGTCCACCCGGCTTCGCGCCGGGAATGACCGGCCCGGCTGGTCCGCCGCTGATCGAAGGGGGCGCCGGAAGCTCGGTGTGGAACTCCTTGAGCTCGACCGCGATCCCATCGGCGCCGCCCATCGATTTCCGGAACAGCTTCGGAAGATGGATCGCGCCGAACGCCGCGAGGTGGAGGAGGATCGCAATCCCCGCCGCGCGGATGAGGATATCCTTGCCGCGCTTCTCGAGGGGATGCTCGTCCCCGATGACGTGAAGATGCTCACCGGGTCGCAGGATCGGTTCGGCGCCGACGGTCATGGGAGCGCCAACACCTCTCGCTGGTCCTCTTCATCTAGGCGGAGAACGGACAGCCGCGCAAACTTCGCCAGGTTCAGCTCGTCCATGATGTCGACGAGGTGGTGGTACGGCGCGTTCGGCGCGACCTTGATGATCGCGATGATCTGCGGCCGCACGCGGACGATGTCCTCGATCGTCGTCCTGACGTCCTGGATCCGGATCGCCCTCCAAGGCTGGTGGGCGACGCGTTGGTACATGTTGCCGTCGTCGCGAACCGCGATCGTCAGCACGTTCGACTCGGGAACGTCGACGGGAACGTCGGGCGGGAGGTTGAGCTCCATCGCCTGCGGATTTCGGAACACGGTCGTCACCATGAAGAAGATCAGCAGGAGCATCGCGACGTCGACCATCGGCGTCATGTCGATGTGGATCGCGACGCGAGACTTCTGATGCCGGATGAAGTCTTCGCCTTCTCCGATTTTCTTCTTCTTCTTGGGGCCGCCGAGATCTCCGCCGCCACCCATGGTCGCTCTCCTTAGCCTTCGCTCGTCTCGAGGTCCGTGACGAGATTGAATCGGGTCGTGTTCGTCGCTTGCATCCCGTCCATGATGTCCGCCATGACCGAGTATGGGCAATTCCGGTCCGTCTTGACGACGACGACCGCGCCCGGCGCCCGCACGCGGGCATCGGTCAGCGCGGCCCGGAAGTCGGCCATCGTGACCTCGATGCTCTTCTCCTTGTTGACCGAGAGAAAGATCCGGCCCTCCTTCGACACGCTGATCATCAGGTAGCCCGACTCGGGGACCTTGATCTCCGAGTGCGACTCGGGGAGCGTGATCGGAACCTCCTCCGGCGGCTTAAACGACGTCGTCGTCATGAAAAAGATGAGCAACAGGAAAACGACGTCCACCATCGGCGTCATGTCGATGTGGATGGGGCTATGCTTGCCCATAGGCTGCCCCGGTCGTCTCCTCGAGCTGCTGCACGATCTCGTGCGACGTCTCGTCGATCATGTAGTTGAAGCCGTCCACCTTCGCGGTGAAGTAGTTGTACGCGAGGATCGAGACGATCGCGAGCGACAGCCCGGCCGCCGTGTTGATCAACGCCTCCGAGATCCCGAGCGCGAGAGCCAGCGCGTCGGGCGCGCCCGTGTGCGACATCGCCGAGAACGAGCGGATCATCCCGATCGTCGTGCCGAGGAGCCCCGTGAGCGTCGCGATCGATGCGATCGTCGAGAGCGCGTTGAGGTTTCGCTCCAGAAGCGGCGTCTCGAGAGCGTTCGCCTCCTGGATCGCCCGCTTCGTCTCGGCGATCCGTCCGAGCGGCGGGACCCCGCTGTTCGTCGAGATCAGGTACCGCTCGAGGCCCGCGCCGACCACGTTCGCGAGGCTTCCGCCCTGATTCCGGCAGACCTCGACGGCCTCGGCGATGTTGTTCGCCTCGAGCGCGTGGCGGAGCTTGCGCGCGAACGCGGCCATGTCCGCGGAGCCCTGCGCCCGGCGGAGGGTCACGATCCGCTCGACGATGAACGTGATCGCCACCATCGACAGCATCATGAGGAGCACGACGAGCGGCCCGCCGTGCTTGATGAACGCAGGGAGTGCGTACATGTAGATGCCGATCGACGCCAGCAGCTCGACGAGGAGAATCGGGACGAATATGTGCGCCTTCATCTGGGAGAGGCTCCTTTCAACTCCGCCTCACGAGGCGGACGGCTTGGTGTTCTCCGGTTCTAGATCCCGCCCGCTTCGGGGGGTTTTTCCGGGATTTTCACTTTCTTCAAGGCCTCGACGGCCTGGTCCAGCTTCTCGTACGTGTCGAACACGAACGCCAGCTTCGTGATCAGGAAGATGTTGTGGATCCGCTTCGAAATCCCGGTCAGGGCGAGCTTCCCCCCCTGGCGGCTCACCGTCGTGTGCAGCTTGACGAGGACGCCGAGCGCCGTCGAGTTCAAGTAGCTCGTCTTCGACAGATCGATGACGATCCGGCCGTTGCCGCCCGTCATCAGGTTCGCGAACGCGTCCGAGATCTTCTTCGTCTCGTCGCCGCCCCAGAAGTCGCCGGTCAGCTCGACGACGGCGATGCCGTCGACATCGTGAACGTGATATCCCATGTCAGCTCCTCCTTGAAATCGATGGTTACTATCTGGCTCCCGCGCCGCCGCCGCCGAGGCTCCTGAGCCCATCCTTGGCTAGCTTGTTGTTCGGGTCGATCGCCAGCGCGCGCTCGAATGCCGAGCGCGCCTCGACGGTCTTGCCCAGGCAAGCCAGCGCCTGCCCGAGGTACACCCACGTGCCCGCGTCGTTCGGGTTCGACTTGGTGGCCCGCACCAACAGCTCCTCGGCCTCGCCGCAACGCGGAGGCTCCGCGCTGAGCAGGACGAACGCGTACCCCTTGAGCGCGCCCGCGTTCTCCGCGTCGATCGCGAGCGCTTCCTTGTAAGCCGCCTCCGCGGCCCGCATCGAGTCGCGGATCGCATACGACTGGCCGAGGTAGACGCGCGGCTGCGGCGACTTCGGCGCCAGCTCGGCCGCCTTCCGGAACGCCGCGGTCGCCTGCTCGAACTTGGAAAGCTGAAGTTCGACGATCCCCAGGTTAAGCACAGCCGCGGCCGACGACGGCGAGAGCCGGGCGGCCGTCAGCAGATTCTCCTCGGAGGCGGCGTAGTCCTTCTCGAGGAGGTCGAGGTACCCGAGCCCGAAGTAGGCGTCGGCCAGCGTCGTGTCCATCGTGACGGCGGTCTGGAAGTGCGTCCTCGCCTCGTCGTTCTCTTTCATCTGGAGCAGCACGTTCCCGAGGTTCATGTGGTCGCGGCCATCGTACTTCTCCTCGGGGAGGGCGCGGTAAGTATCGAGCGCCGTCTCCGTCTCCTTCATCGCCGATGCGGCGCGGGCGAGCGCGAGCCGGCTCTCGACGTTCGTCGAGTCGAGCGCGACGGCCGCCTTCGCGGCGACGAGCGCGGGGCCGAATCGGTTCGTCTCGATGCACACTTCGGCGAAGCGCCGCAGACCGCTCGCGTCCTTTGGTCGAAGCTTCGTGTACTCGAAGTACCACTGGGTGGCCTCCTCGTACTTGTCCGCGGCCGCCAAGATCGCCCCCGCGTGCAGGAACGCGTCGGCGAGCGACGAGTCCGCGCGCACCGCGGCCAGATAGTTCTTCATCGCGTCGTTGTACTTCTGCTTCTTCTCGTACTGGAGCGCGAGGCGATAGTGGAGCTGGCCCTTGTTCACGACGACGGACGAGTCGGCGAGGATCGCCTCGAACTTCGCGATCGCCAGGTCGGCGACGCCCTTCTTCTCGTACACGTCGCCGACGGCCAGCACGACGTCGGGGTCGGTCGGCGCGAGGTTGAGCGCGGTCAGCGCGTGCGATTCGGCTTCGTCCGGTTTCCCCTGCGCGACGAGGAGGAGCGTCATGCCGAGACGATACAGGTGCTCTCCGTCGCCGACCCCCTTCTTCTTGCTCCCCGACTTGAGAAGCTCGGCGGCCCGGTCGAGATCGTTCTTCTGTAGCGCGATCCGCGCGAGACCGTATTTCGCCCGCCAGAGCCCGTCGTCCTCGGCGATCGCGGCGTTGAACGCCGCCTCCGCCTCGGCGCTTCTCCCCTCGCGGAGCGCGACGAGGCCGATCCCGGCGCACGCCTCGGGCACCTTCTTCGGTCCGCCGAGAGCCTTCTGGAACTCGGCGGTCGCTTCCGGATAGAGACCTTGCAGCAGATAGACCTCGCCGATCCCGCGGTGCGCCTCCTCGACGCGGTACGCGTTCTGGATCGCTTCGTCGAACTTCGCCTTCGCGTCGATGAGGTTCCCGACCTCGACGCTCTTCATTCCGAGCCGGACCGGGTCCGTCTCGTAGTGGTAGTCGCCGGCCGCGCGCGCGCCGGCGGCCAGGCCGATGAGAGCGCCGCAGAGGAGCCCCATCACGAGGACGATCGATCTCGGCCTCGCGCTCACGAAGCCGCCTCCCCCGTCAGACGGATCTCGCGCGCAGGAAGCCGCGCCGGGAGGAACCCGCGCTTGGCGACCCACCGTTGCCCTGTCGGCTGCGTGTAGTAAGTCACGAAACCGTTCGCCACGACGGCGCCGTGGACGCTCGTGCAGAGGTAGAGGTTGTGGTAGAGGGGATAGCTCCCCCCCACGATGTTCGACTTCGTCGGAAGCGTCGCGTTCGATCCGTCCGTCCCGACGCGGAGCTCGCGGACGACCGCGTCGCCGTCCGGCAAGTCGTACGTGAGATTGCTGGCGAACCCGATCGAGTTCGGGTCCTGCCGCACGGCTTCGAGGACGAGCTGCCCGGTCGCGAGCGGGATGTACCGCGGCTGGAAAACCTGCTCGTAGCCCAGGCTCGTCAGGAGCGCCTCCCAGAGGCCGCTGTTCGGCTCCGTCCCGTACAGCCTGGCGATCCCCTTCTCTTGGAGAAGTGCGCTCGGCGCGCCCGCGACGAAGCTCCTGAGGTCGTCGAGCGTGAGCGCCTCGATGCCGCGCGCGCGCGGGGCGAGGATCGCGATCCCGCCGAGCGCGACCGCCAGGCTCACGAGCGAGTCCTTCCGCGCGACCGCGATCTGCTGCTCGCGCGCCGTCGGCGGACGAGAGAGCGCGGCGACCTCCGCGCGCCGGTTGAGCAAATCCTCGAGCGCGGTCACCGTCCCGCCCCCCGAGAGCTGCACGTCAACCTTCGGGTAATCGCTCTGGAATTGCACGACGGCCTGCATCAGGAGCGCCGGGGCGTTGTCCGTCCCGGAGATCACGATTCGCTCGCCGCCCGCGCCCTCGCCGAGCCCGGGGACCTTCCGAATCGTATTCGTGATCGCCGGCAGCAGGCGCCACGCGACGAGGCCGACGAGGAAGACGGCATAGATGATGTACCGGCGCCGAAGGATTTGGTCGATCACGAATCCCCATGCCGACCCGGCGCCGGGCCGCTCCCGATTCCGCGCTCCGTCGTCCACGCGTCTACCGCCTCCCGATGCTCAGGCCGATTCCGGTCCAAACCCGGTCGTGGCTCACGCGCCCGTCGGTGACGAGGTAGAAGCGGCGGCCCCGCATCAGCGAGTACCGCAGGCTCCCGGCAAGGTATGGGCTCGTCGAGGTCCCGCCGATATCGGTCAGGAACGACGCGCCTGAGCTGACGTCGACCGAAGCCCGGTCGGGGATGATCGGAAAATTGATGAAGAGCCCTCCGCCGCTGACGGTCGTCTTCTCGGACCCGAACCCGGCGGATGCCGAGACGCCGAGCTGCGCGCGGCCGAAGTTGAGGAACGAGCGGCCGAGGCCGACGGTCGAGAAGAGCTGCCCCTGGCCGTCCTTCTCGCCCTGGTCCGGCTCGGGCGCCGTCACCACGACGCTCGTCCCGACGACGGCCGAGCTGGTTGCCGGAACGACGACCTCCGGACGTTTGGATAGCGTGACGGCCAGCGCGGCCTCCGCCTCTCGCGCGTCGGCATGCGCCTCCTCGATCTTCGGCGCGAAGGTTGCGAGGTCGGGGCGCGTCTTCTCGATCTTTGCCTTCTTCTTCGCTGCGACGTCCTCGGCCTTGACGAGTTCCTTCTTCGCGAGGCGCTCCGTATTCCCCGCCTGCTGGACTTCGACGACCTTCTTCTGCACGTCGACCGCGCGCGCCTCGATCTCCGTGATGACTTGATTGAACGTCGTGTCGAGTTCCGCGATCCGGAGGCTGTCCGCGTGGCGCGCCACGAGTGTCGACTCCTCTACCAGCTTGAGCGAGTCGCGCCGCGCCGTGCGAGTCGCGAGCATCTCGTCTTCTTCCTTGCGGGCCGTCGCCTGGAGCGTCCGCTCGGCCTGGATGAGCGGCCCTCCCTTCACCGACCCGTAAATCCCTTCGGTGATCTTGATCCCGAAGAAGATGACCGCGAGGTCGAGCAACAGGAGCAGAAGCTCGCCGAGGCGGTACGGGACCGGCGGCCCCTTCGCCAGGTAGCGCCGGTCGGAGAGCGGTCGGAGTGCGCCGTTATTCGGGTTGCTTGGCACGTTCCCAGGTCTCCGCGGCCTTGGCCTTCAAGTTCGTGAGGCTATCGTTCAGCGCCGCGATCGTGGAATCGAGCCGGGCTTGCTCGGCGACGAGATCTGGGAGGCTCGCGGTGACCGAAGCCGTCTCGCGCTCAACCTCGCGAGCCGCTTCGCCGATCGAGTCGATCTTCGCGTCGAGTTCGGCGATCTCCGCTTCCTCGCCCGCGACGATCACGCGAAGGCTGTCGACGAGGAAGATGCGCCGGGAGATCGCGGGCGCCAGCACGCTGTCTCGCTCGAACGTCGCGGCCCGGACGATCGACTCGGATGCGTTCAGTTGGTTAAGGAATCCGCGGCCCGCCTGCTCGTTCTTGAGCCGCTGCAAAGTCCCCTCGTCGCGAATCTTTTGGAGGCTCGGCTTCACGTACTGCGAACCCGCCAGCCAGATCCCCACCAGAGGCAACAGGACGTACCACGTGCGCAGGAGGGCCTGCGCGATGAAGGCGTTCGGTCGAGCCTCGAAGATCCCGCGGCGCTTCCTGTGCCCGGCATCGGTTTTCGACATACACGAACTCCTCGACGGCGAGGGGAGCGGAGGCGACGTGGGTCGTCCCGACGGCCCGCCGAAGAAAATAGTCTAGCGGATCATCCTGTGTCTTGAGCGACGTCCCTCTGCGACGGGATCGGTTACGGGGAAACCGGGAAGATTCGCAAGCCGGAGAGACTGTACATCATGGTTTCCAGGGGCGCAAGACCGACTTGGAAAGACCTGAACGCCCGGCGGGACCGGGGGTTGCGGCCGTCTACTGTGGGCGCAAAAAAACAGGCCGGAGGGCGTTGGATGCCGCTCCGGCCTTCCGATTTGCCCCTGGGATTTCCGCTTGCGCTCCTTCGCTCGCCGATCCGTCGGCCGCCCGCGCCCGAAGGCGCTCGCGCGTGCCGCGTCGGATCTCGCGCAGAATACGACAGCGATCGATCGATGGCAAGGGAAAAACTCGTTTGACGATTCTGATGGGGAGTTGAGCGGTCTCCGATCGCCATGCGGTCTATGATGCGGGGGATGGCTGGGACGACCGGCGGCACGATCGAGCGGAGGGGCGGGCGGATCGAACCGCTTGGGCCTTATCTCGAGCGCGTGCACGACAGGTTCCATCGGCTGGAGTATCTCGCGCCCGACCCGCTCGTTTTCCTCCACAACTACAGCGACCCCGCGGACGTCGAAGTCGTGGGGTTTCTCGCGGCGCTCCTCGCGTATGGGCGGGTCGCCCGAATCCTGACGAGCGTCGAGTCGGTCTTGGACGGACTCGGGCCGCATCCGGCCGAGGCGATCCGGCGTTTCGACGAGAGCGAAACGGGGAGTCGGTACGCGGGGTTCGTCCATCGTTGGAGCCGCGGCGAGGATCTCGTCGCGCTGTTCGTGAGCTTGCGGGGCACGCTCGAGCGCGTCGGTACCTTGGAAGCGCTGTTCCTTGAAGGGTACACGCCGGGCGCGCCGGGCGCCGCGCGCGCGGCTCTCTCGAGGTTCGTTCACTCGCTCCGAGCGCGTGCGGAAGGGCGCGCGGCGCGCGCGCGCGGCCTCCCGTTTCTCTTGCCGGACGCCGCATCCGGGAGCGCGTGCAAACGGCTGAACCTCTTCCTTCGTTGGATGGTTCGCCGCGACGACCCGCTCGACCGCGGGATTTGGCGCTCGGTGCTCCCTTCGGATCTCGTCATGCCGCTCGACACGCACGTGGCCCGGATCGCGCGAAACCTGGGACTCTCCTCGCGGAAGACGGCGGACTGGCGGATGGCCGCCGAGGTCACCGAGTCGCTCCGCGCGATCGATCCGGCCGACCCGACGCGATTCGACTTCGCGATCTGCCGGCTCGGTATCCTCGACGAGTGCCCGACCCGCCTCGACTGGGAAAAGTGCCTTGCGTGCGAGCTGCGGCCGGCGTGCCGGCTCCACGCATCGTTCCGCCCGCGGCGCGGCGGGAGCCGCGCAGCGCCGACATCGGGAACGCGCGGGCGGAAGACTTCACGGTGAGGTCTGGGGACGGAGCTTGCTGACGGCGTAGAGCGTCGCGGTCGTCTGCGACTGGTCGAACCCTTCGAATGCGCGGACGGGATCGTAGCCGTTCGGCGCGGACGTCCAAACGCCGGCGCGAGGCTCGGCGCCGGCATCGGCCCCGGGCTGAAGGAACGCGAGAGGAAACCGCGTCGCGGTGTCCGAGCCGTCCCACTCCCTCGTGAGCGCACCGCTGAAGATCCCAATGTCGAGCCCGCGCGGAATGGGGCGGCGCGCCTCGACCGCGACCGACGTCGTCCAGGTGAGGAGCGTGTCGTCCGGGGCGGAGAGCGAGTCGACGAGCGCGGCGGCCTCCTCGATCGAGCGAAGCGGGTCCCATCGGTACGCGCGCCCGTCGAGGTCGCGGAACCCATAGCAGCGGGGGGCGCGATGGACGGCGGTCGCGAGGAGTGCGACGGCGACGGCGATCACGGGGAGCGGCGTTCGCGCCGGCGTGGCGCGTGGCGGCCGCCGCGCCGACGGCTTGGCCTCGCGCGACTCCGCCGCCGGCCGTGATCCGAGCCGCGAGAGCCCCGCCGCCGCGACCGCCGCGACGAGCGGCAGCGCAATCTCGACGTACTCGCCATGGTGCGCCGCGGGGACGAGCTGCGGCAGGACGGCGAGCGTGACGAGCGCGGCCAGCCATCCGGCTTCGCGCGGCGCGCGGCGGGCGAGCGCGCCGAGCCCGACGGCGAGCGCGACCGCGAGCGGCGCGTGCATCGCCCACAGCTCGCGGAGTTGATCGACGACTTGCTTCTCGCTCCCCCGCGTCACCGGAAACGCGATCGTCTGCTCGATGAACGCGCGGGGAGCGGCGAGCGCGACGAGAAGCGGCGCGAGGCCGAGAGCGAGGGCGGCGAAAGGAGCGAGCGAGGCGAAAGGCGCGAGCGGGGCGGAAGGCGCGAGCGGGGCGAGCGGACCTCGATGCGCGTTCGCGGGGCGATGCCGCCGGCGCCGCGCGATGACTCGCGCCACGATCGCGAGCGCGACCGGCGCGAGCGAGAGGCGCGTCGCGACCGCGAGCCCCGCGGCGATCGGCGCCCATCGGCGGCGCGCCGGCCGGTCGTCCCAGGCGAGCGTCGCGGCGAGCGTCACGAGGAACGCGCCGAGCGCGTACGTCTTGACGAGCGTCCCGAAGTAGAGGAAGTCGGGGCTCGTCGCGAGGAGACCGATCGCGATCGGGCCGGCCGCGGCCCTCGCGCTCGCGCCGGCCGTGGGCCGCGCGATCCGCCCCGCCAACCCCGCCGCGAGCCACGATGCGCCGACGAGAAAGACGACCGACGTCGCGCGTCCGAGCCGAAGCCGCGGCCCCGGAATCGCCGCTTGCACCGCGCCGTAGACGTAGGCGATCAGCGGCGGCTGCGTGAACGCGAAGTCGCGGTACGGGAGATCGCCGGACGTCGCGCGCCGGCCCGCGTGCAGGTACCAGCCCTCGTCGGCGTTCGGCCGCCCGATCTGCGCCGCGACGACCGCCGCGGCGGAGAGGATGATCGCGAGGAGCGCGCGCGGAACGGCGGCGAACGAGGAGCCGGGCACGAACGGCAGCGTACCCGAAACTCGCGGCTCCCGAAAAGCGAACGCGCGCCTCGGGGGTGAGCCGAGACGCGCGCCGTGCGTCCTATCGTACGGTGATCGTCGAGTGCGTCTCCTCAACCGAAACGGCCGGCGCGGCGGCGGGCGCCGACGGAAGCTCGTGCGCTCGTTCCCGCGTGAAGCGTCCCTTCTCCCGCGCGAGCACGGCCCGCGCGGCTTCCTCCGCGCGCGACCTCTTCACGAGGACGGACGCCAAACTCTCCGACGCCGCGCGCGCATCGCACACCGCCTCCTCGATCCGCGATCGAAGGAACGACTGCGCCAGGAGGAGCGGGATCGCGGCGACGATTCCGAGCGCGGTCGTGGAGAGGGCGCGTGCGATCCCGGCGTTGAGGAGCGACGCGGAGAGCGCGCCGCCCGCAGCGCCGATCGCCGGGGCGGCGGCGCCGCCGCCGGACGGTCCGAGCACATCAGCGAGCGCGACGACCGTCCCAAGAAGGCCGAGCATCGTCGCCGTGTTCGCGACGGTCGAGAGAAGATCGATTCGCTTGGAGGCGAGCATCGCCCGGAGCGAGAGCGCGTGCTCTCCGCGCTCGCGCAGCCGCTCCTCGACGATCGGGCCGGACGGCGCGACGGACTCGGCGAGGACTTCGGCGAGCGATGCGCCGGCGATCGTTCCGGAGCCGCGACACAGCTCGAGCGCGCCCGTGACGTTGTTCCGGTCGATCATCCCCATCGTCTCGGCGACGAGATGGTGGGGCCTCTGCCGCGTCGCGGACACGACGGCGATCGCGCGTTCGACCGCGAGGACCGCGCCGACGAGAAACGTGGCGGAAATGACGTAGGTGACGGGGCCTCCCTCGGTCAGGAAGACCGTGAGAGTGCTGATCGGGTTCATCGCGCGACCTCCTCGAAGACCATCGTTCACCGGGGGGCCGCTCCGAGGGGGGGATCCCCTCGGAAGCAGCTACCTGATGATCGGCATCGAGGCCGTTGCGCTGAAGCCCCTGTGTGGGGCGCGCGCTACTTCGCTTCCGGCGCCTTTGCGGCGGGCTTCGCCGCGCCGGCGGCCGCGAACGTGACCTTCGTCATCGTCACGGGAGATAGCGGCCGGTCGCCCGGACCCTTCGCGACCTTTCCGATCTTGTCGATGACGTCCATCCCCTCGATCACCTCGCCGAAGATCGTGTGCTTGTCGTTCAGCCACGGCGTCGGGACGAGCGTGATGAAGAACTGGCTGCCGTTCGTCCTCGGCCCCGCGTTCGCCATCGCGAGAAGGCCCTTCTTATCGAAGCGATGCTTCGGGCTGAACTCGTCCTCGAACGGCTTGCCCCAGAGGCTCTCGCCGCCCGTCCCGGTTCCCTTCGGATCGCCGCCTTGGATCATGAAGTTGTCGATCACGCGGTGGAAAGTGATTCCGTTGTAGTACCCCTTCTTCGCGAGCCCCTTCCAGTTCTCGACGGCCTTCGGGGCGACGTCGGCGAAGAACTTCACCTTCATCGTCCCCAAGTTCGTCTCGATCACGCCGATCTCGTTCGCGGCCGACGCGGGTGTGGCCTTCTCCATCGATTGGGTCTCCTTCGCGACGGGCGCGGCTTTCTGGGTCGAGGTCGGGGTGGTGCTGGAAGTTGACGCAGGATGCTCGGCGACCGGCGCCGCCTTTTCCTCCGCGGCGCCCGCGGGGCCGGCGAGGAGCGCGACGAGGGCCGCCGCGCTGAAAACGAGGACCATGCTCCGACGATGACTCATACTTGAATCTCCTTTCGGTTCGATGTGGCCGGTGAGGGTGTTCACTCGATCGTGTCGAGAATCGGTTGCGGGGGTATCGGGAAGCAAGGCTAGCGATCCGCGGGCGCCGGGTCAAGGCGGTCGTATCCGACCGCGATCGTAACCGGCGGTCGTAAAACCGGCGGTCTTGACCGGACGATGCGGCGCTGGCACTCTCCATGGCGTTACTGGAACCCCTCATTCGTACACGGCGTCGCGCCGTAGCCGGCGCAACGGGAGGCTGGCGCAAGCGATCATGAAAAACGGAAGAGCGAGCCGGAAGTCGGCGGCTCTCGGCAAGCCCGCGAGCGAAGGAAAAGAAGTCCGCTACCTCGGGCAGAAGCTCAAGACCCTGATGGGCTACTACGGGTTGGTCAACTATCGCGAGCTGTCGCGCCGGGTCGGCGTCGGGTTCGAGACCGTGCGGCTTCTCCACTCAGGGGCCGGCTCCAACCCGAGCATCAAGAATCTCTACCCGATCTCGAAGTTCTACGACGTGCCGATCGAGATCCTGATCAACGACACGATCCCCGTCGAGGACATCTTGCAGTGGGTCGGCACGCGATTCGTGATGGACCAGCCGGAGCAGAGGCTCCGCTGCCCGAACCTCCGCCGGCTCATCAAGTCGCTCGGGTACGAACAGGTTTTCGAGAAGATCACCGCGCACTACCTCGAGAAGGACGGCACGCCGGTCTGCATCACCGTCGGTCGGAACGGGGCGATCGCGTACCAAGGTTCCGACAGACGGCAGGTCGCCGCGGCGACGCGACCCGAGCCCTAGCGCCCGCGTGTCGACGCGGGTCCGATCGTTCGCCGACCGACGACGCAGGGAGACGCGCGACTGAGACCCGCCGCGAAGAATCTCGTCCTGGCCGCGGCGAGCGGGTTCGTGTTCCTCGCGCTCCTCGAGATCGCGCTGCGGATCTTGCAGCCTGCCATCGGCCAGCGGAACGAGCGGATCTCGCCGTTCGGCGCGCGGTACCTGCCCCACACGATCGCGATCAACGAACGCGAGCACCGCGTGCGCGATCGGATCAACAACGTCGGGTACCACGATCGCGAGTTCGACTTCGACCTATCGCCGGAGGTCCGGCGGATCGGATTCTTCGGCGACTCGTTCGTCGAGGCGATGCAGGTCGAGGCGGACTCGACGTTCGCGAGTCGGTTCGAGGATCGCGCGCGCGCGGCTGGGATCGCGCTCGACGCCGCGGCGTTCGGGATCAGCGGGAGCGGCGCCGACCAGTCGCTCTTCCGGTGCGTGCACGCGATGCATCAGGCGCGTTTCGACGACGTCGTCTATGTCTTCTTCTGGAACGACTTCTTCGACGGGTCGGAGGAGAGCGCGAAGCCGCCGACGTGGCCGTTCCTGAAGCGGGGCGCGAGCGGGGCGCGCTATTTTTCCGGCGCGTTCCAGCACGACCGCGACCGGCGCGGGTTCGCGGCGGGCGCGCGGAGCGTGCTCTCGCGGTTCTATCTGCCGTCGCTTGTCTCGTACCGGCTGTTCGTCGCGCGCACGCGCCGAAATGTCGAGGCGAGCCCCGAGCGGCCCGACGACGCGCGCGCGCTCGGACTCTTCGCGCTCGGCGACTCGATCCCGCCCGGGCATCGCGCCGCGCGCGATCATTGGGAAGACGTCATGCGCCACTGGCGAGACGTCGCGCGCGCGAACGGGACGGTGTTTCGCGTCCTGTACATGCCCGGCAAGTGGGAGACCGACGATTCGACGTACGCCGCGACGTTCGGCGCCGGCGGCGCGGTCCCCCGCTTCGGGATCTCCTCGTGGATGGCGGCGTTCTGCGAGCGCGAGGGGATCGAGTTTCTCGACCCGACGAACGCGTTCCTCGCGGCAAGCGAGGGGCGCGGGCGCGATCTCTACTGGGGGCACCTAAACTACGCGGGGCACCGCGCGCTCGCGGATTTTCTGTTCGATGCGATGGCGGTGGAGGCGGCTGGGGCGGCGACAGCGCCGGACGCCGACGAGGCCGCGGCGAGGGCTGGGGCTGAGACCAGCGCCGCCGAGGCCGCGCCGCGCTAGCCGTTCTCGATCGGGTTGACGACGCGGCCGAGGAACAGAATCGAATCGGTCGACTTGTCGCGGATCACGTAGAGGAACGGATGGTCGAGGCGGAGGATGATCGGCTCACGCCGCTCCGGGAAATACTCAGCCATCCCCAGCGTCATTTCGACCCCCGTCGCCGCGGCGGCTTCCGTCCCCTCCTCATTGACTTCGACGAACGCCTTGTGGACGACGGCGCCGATGTAGAGATCTCGTTCGCCCGTCATTCTGGAAAAATCCGCCGCCTCCTGATCGAACGCGCTCGACATCCCGAGCGCCGCCAGCGCTTCTTCGAGGCGAAAGCTGCTCGTGGCACGGAAGCGCGGGACATGTAGAACGAGTTCCTCCGTGCCCGACAGAGAAAGCCACGAGCGCAAGGCGTCGCTGGTCAGCGCTCCTTCGAGCGCACCCACCCCATCGACCGAGTCCGGCAGCAGAGCAACGAGGCTCAAGTTCTCGCCCTTGTACGGCAACTCCACGACGCTCACGCCGTCGTGGTGCGCGTACCCGTAGTGGCCTTGGCGAACCATCGTCGGCGCTGTCACACTGTCCGACTGCGTGAGATGAAACATCTCGTCGCGCGTGGCCTTCGGCTCGAACGGAACGGCCCAGAGACCCTTGAAGTAGATCGCGTTCACCAGGACGAGGAGCGTAATCGAATCGATCGTGCCCGGCTCGAACAGCTCAGCGATCCGGCCCTCGGTCCGATCGGAAACCCATCGATTGATCGCCTTACGCGCAGACTCGGGATCGCTCTCAAAGTCGAGCCTCTCCGCCTCCGCGCCGTAGTTCTCGCGCGTCGTCCGGAGGAAACGGTCGAGGAAGTGCGCGTCTTGATGCGCCCAGAGTCGGTTGGCGATCTCGAGGCGGCAGTCGCCCTCTTGCGACCTCGCGGCGAGATCTTCGAGGAGCGACCGATACGCCGCATGCACGCTGTCCGCCGGAAGGCTCAGCCGCAGCGTCTTGCGCATCTCCTCGGCCGTGACACCCGCCGCGCCAGCGTACGTCATGCAGAGTGCGGCCTGGATGCTGAACGGGGAGAGGATGAGGTTGCCAGGCTGGCGGCTCAGATGTTGGTACAGCTCGATCGCGAATCCGTCGGTTCCTGCCGAGAGGGTTCGGACCAGAGCGTGGGCGGCCGGGTCTAACCTCTGTGCGGGTTCAGGGTGGCTCTGCGGATCCGATCGTGGTGAGCGACAACCGCTGGCCAAGACGGCCGCGGCCGCAACTGCCAAGCACGTGAAGAACATCCTTCGCATCGTCCACCCTCCTCGGTCCGCCGCCACTCTCCTCCAGACGCGCGCCGGCCGCAATCCGCTTACACCGCGCGGCGAATCACCGGCATCCAAAGCGCGCCGCAATCCAAAGCGCGGCCGCTTCCCGGCGCGCGGCGGGCCTGCTATTCTTCGCCGGTGATTTCGTCCCATCGGCCTTGGAGGTTCACGATGCGATCCCTCTCAAACGTCTTCGCGGCGATTGCGTGCGCGCTCGTGCTCGGCGCGGCGGCAACGACCGTCACCGCGCGCGGCGCGACGGCGGCCCCCGCTGCCCCCACCCCCGCCGAAAACCCGCCGATCGTCGCGACCTTCTCGATCGTCGCGTACGATTCCGCGAACGGCGACCTCGGCGTCGCGGTCGCGTCGCGCGTGCTCGCGTGCGGCACGGTCGTGCCCTACGCGCGCGCCGGCGTCGGCGCGATCGCGACGCAGGCGCTCGCCAACCCGACCTTCGGCCCGCGCGGACTCGCGCTCCTCGAGGAGGGGAACAGCGCGCAGCAAACGCTCGATCTCCTCATCAAGTCGGACCCGGGACGCGCGCGGCGACAGGTCGGCGTCATCGACGCGCAGGGACGCGTCGCGAGCTACACCGGCGACAGTTGCAACGCGTGGGCGGGCGGCGTGCAGGGCCTTCACTATTCCGCGCAGGGGAACATCCTGACGGGCGAAGACGTCGTGCGCGGGATGGGGCGCGCGTTCGAGACGACGCGCGGCACGATCGACGAGCGGCTGCTGGCCGCGCTCCGGGCCGCGGAAGCCGCGGGCGGCGATACGCGCGGCAAGCAGTCGGCCGCGATCCTCGTCGTCCGCGCGAAGGGCGGCTACAACGGGATGAACGATCGCTACCTCGACCTGCGCGTCGACGACAATCCGGAACCGGTTGAGGAACTCGCCCGGATCCACGGCATCTGGCGGCTTCAGCGATTGATGACGCGCGCCTTCGAGCACTACCAGAAAGAGGAGTGGCCGAACGCGATCACGCTCGCCGAGGAGGCACTCGCCGCGCAACCCGACGACCCGGCGACGCGCTACAACCTCGCGTGCTTCTGCGCGCGCGGCGGGCGCAAGGCCGACGCGTTCGCGCACCTCGCCGGCGCGATCGAGCGCGACGCGTCGTACCGCGCGCTCGCCGCCGGCGATGCCGACTTCGCTTCGCTCAAGAAGGACAAACGATGGAAGCAACTCGTGGAGGATGCCGGCGAATGAACCGCAGAGAACTTTCCGAAACGATCGTCTCGCGCGCGAAGCACTACGAGGGCGCGATGGTCGATTTCCTCCGACGAATGGTCGCGATTCCGTCCGAATCGACTCACGAGAAGCCGGTCATCGACTTGATCGCCTCCGAGATGAAGAAGAACGGGTTCGACGAGGTGAAGATCGACGCGCTCGGGAACGTGCTCGGGCGGATCGGCCACGGAAAGCGCGTGATCGCGATCGACGGGCACGTTGACACGGTCGGGGTGAGCGACCGCGCGGCGTGGGCGCACGATCCGTACGAGGGGAAAGTCGCGGACGGCTTCGTGTGGGGCCGCGGCGCGGGCGACCAGGAAGGCGGCATGGCCGCGATGGTCTACGCGGGCCGGATCATGAAGGACCTCGGCCTCGACGACGGCGACCTGTCGGTCTGGTTCACCGGCACCGTCCAAGAAGAAGACTGCGACGGGATGTGCTGGCAATACCTCCTGAAGGAAGGCGTGCTCCGCCCCGAGTTCGTCTGCGTGACCGACTCGACGAATTGCCGGATCCATCGCGGGCACCGCGGCCGGATGGAGATCGGCGTGACGTTCAAGGGGACGGCGTGCCACGCATCGATGCCGGAGAAAGGCGACAACGCGATTGCGAAGATGGCGCGCGCAGTCCTGGCAATCGAGGAACTCGCGCCGCGGCTCGCGAACGACGCGTTCCTCGGGAAGGGAACGATCGCGCCGACGTACGCGGAGGTGAAGACGCCGTCCGTGTGCGCGGTGCCCGACCACGCTTACCTGCATCTTGACCGGCGCGTGACGACAGGCGAGACGGCGCAATCGTCGCTCACCGAAGTGCGCGAGACGCTCGCGCGCGCGGGCGTCCCGGCGACCGTCGAGCTGCTCAAGTACGACGTCCCGTCGTACACGGGCCTCCGCTACCCGGTCGACAAGTATTTCCCGACGTGGTGCCTGTCGGAGAACGACCCGCTGCTCGCGACCGCCGTCGAAACGTACGAGACGCTCTTCCGCCGCGCTCCCGAGGTGACACGCTGGACGTTCTCGACGAACGGCGTCGGGATCATGGGAACGAGCGGCGTGCCGTGCTTCGGGTTCGGCCCGGCCGCCGAGGAAGACGCGCACAGCGTCAACGACCGCTGCCCGATCGAGCACCTCACGATCAGTGCGGCGTTCTACGCGCTGCTGCCGACCGTCTACCTCACCGGAAAGTAACCGACGTCCGACACGATCTTCTGGCCCGCGTCCGAGAGGACCCAGTCGATGAAGCTCTTCGTTTCCCCGGCGGGCTTCGTCCGAGTGTAGAAAAACAGATTCCTCGAGAGCGGATACGATCCGTTCTCGACGGTCTCGAGCGTCGGCAGCACCGCAGGCGCGGCGGCGTCCTTCTTGAGACCGCAGTCCCTGACGCCCTTCGCGTACGCGGCTCCGCCGTAGCCGATCCCTCTCGAATCTTTCGCGACCGCGTTGACGACGCTCGCCGTGCCGGGAAGCGTTTGGCATCGCGCCGAAAAATCATTCCCCAGAAGCACGTTGTCCTTGAAGAATACGTAGGTCCCCGAGCTGTTCTCGCGGCCGTAGAGCGTGATCGTCGCGTCGCGCCCGCCGACCTGGCTCCAGTTGGTGAGCTTCCCGGTGTAGATGTCGCGGAGCTGTGCCACCGTCAGCTCCTTCACCGAGTTCTCCTCGTGGACGTAGACGGTGAGGCCGTCCTTCGCGACGGGGATCTCCGTTCCCATCGTCTGGTACCGGTCGCGGAGCTTGAGCTTCTCGTCGTCATTCATCGGACGCGACGCCGCGCAGATGTCCGTCGTGCCGTTGATCAGCGCCGCGATCCCGACGCCCGAGCCGCCGCCCGTTACCTGGATCGTGCTGGCGGGATACGCGTTCATGTACTCCTCGGCCCAGCGCTGGCCGAGGATCACCATCGTGTCGGAGCCCTTGATCGTCAGCGCGCGGGCGCCGGCGTGGGCGAGCGGCGCGACGATCCCGAAGGCGATGGCGACCAGCGCGACGGTGGCGAGCGAACTGCGAACGGTCCTCATCGGCGTTCCTCCTAGAACTTGTGCTGGACTTGAACCGTCCAGAGGTTGTCGTGAGGGTCTTTGTAGTCGCTCCCCGATTTCGCATCGGTCTTCGGGATGTCGTAGGCGATCGTGATCCGCGTGAACCCGTCGTAGAAATAGCTGACGCCGAGCCCTGTCCGCGCGAACTGATCGTGGTCGGCGTCGGTGTTCGGATCGTAGGCGTCGTACCGCGCCACGACCTGGAACTTCTCTCCGGCGTTCTGCACCCACATGACGTACCAGCCGGAGAAGTCGGTCGCGAGGTGGCCGGCGTCCGCGCCATCCTTGAGCACGCGCGTCGGCCGATCGGCTGTCGGCGCCGCGACGAGTGCCTTGACGGAGTCGGCGTTGATCTCCGTGCCGTCGTAGAACTCGGCGCGGAGCGAGCCGCCGCCGAGCCGCGGCAGCTCGTAGTACGCCTGGCCGTCGACTCCGAGCCGCGTCTTGTCCGTCTCGACGTCGGGCCCCGTGAGCGGCGTCGTGTTCTTGCCGCCGTAGTAGGACACCGCGCCGTCGAGGCGCCCGTTGTACGAAGCGCGCGCGCGCACCACGACGTCCTTCCCGCGCGTCGGGTCCGTGTTCGGGAACTCGGGATGATTCACCCCGCCGCCGTTGAACGCGCCGACAACGGTCTCGAGCCACGAGCCCCACCGGCTCACGATCTTCACGCCACGGTCGCGCTCACCGCTGAACAGCACGTTCTCCGCTCGCGACCGCTCTGGCAGCTCGCGCGCGCTCGATGAACGCTCGATTTCGTAGCCGAACGGGACGGCCATCTGGCCGATCGTGAGCGCGTGGCGGTGCAGCACCGTCCACGGATCGAACAGCGTCACGTGCGCCTCGAGCAGCCGCACCGCGCGATCGGCGCCCGCGTCGAAGTAGACGACCGCTCGACTGAGCGGGCTCGCGTCGTAGGTCAGCTTGACCCGCGCGCGGCGAATGGTGAACCGCTCGTTGTTCGCCGGCGCGATCACCGCCGGGTTGCCCGACACCTTCACGCTGTCGCTCTTCGTCTCGCCCGTTTCCCACCGCGCTTGCACGTATCCCGAAAGCTTGAACTTCTTGAGCTTGTCCACGTCGCTCTGGAGCGTCTGGACCTGCTCGTTCGTGGCCTCGGCGCGCGACCGCACTTCGCCGATCTGCGTCATTGCATCGCCGGCGGAATCCGGCGCCGACGACGACGAGGCGCCGGCCGCGTCGTCGGCGCGCGCGCCCGACACGCCGAGCCCGGACAGAAGCGCCGCGCCGAGCGCGACGGCAAGCCGATTGCGTCTCACGCGTCCCTCCTTCGTTCGTGTGCGACCACCGCGTCGAATCCACCCGTGTACACAACGAGTGTGACCGATCGATGACAACCTGGAAACAATTCGATGAAGCGAGAATCGCGGGTAGCGGCCAAGCGGCGCTTTTCGCCGGTACTGCCCTCGGTTATGATGAGCGAACTTAGGAGGTGGACCGATGCGAATCTCAATCGTGCCGAGAGAAGAGAAGTTCTTCGCCCTCTTCAAAGAGATGGCCGCCAAGGTCGTGCAAGGTGCGCACCTCCTCCGCGAGCTGATGACCGACTACTCCGACCTGGATGCAAAGACGAAGGCGATCCGGACCGTCGAGCACGAAGCCGACCTGATCACTCACGAGATCCTCAACAGGTTGAACAGGAGTTTCATCACGCCGATCGAGCGGGAAGACATCCGGTCGCTCGCGCAGTACCTCGACACGGTCCTCGACGACATCGAAGGAGTCGCGAACCGGCTCCAGGCGTACGGGATCGAGAAACCGACCGCGCAGGCGATCGAGATGACCTCTCTCATCTGCCAGGCGACGGAGCAGATCCAAAAGGCGATCGACAGCTTGCAAAAACTGAAGTCGATCCACATCTTCTCCGTCGAGATCAACCGGCTCGAAAACATGGCGGACAACATCTCCCGCGAGATGATCGGGAAGCTCTTCCGCGAAGAGGCGGACGTCCGAGAGCTGATCCGCTGGAAGGAGATCTACGAGAAACTCGAGCGCTGCTCTGACCGCTGCGAGGACGTGGCGAACGTCATCGAAGACATCGTCGTGAAGAACGCGTAGCCGCTCGTCGTGGACGGGATGCTCCCATACATCGTCATCGCCATCGCGGCCGCCTACATCTTCGATTTCCTTAATGGGTTCCACGACGCGGCGAACTCGATTGCCACGATCGTTTCGACTCGCGTCTTGTCGCCTCAGCAGGCGGTCGCGTGGGCCGCGTTCTTCAATTTCATTGCCGCGTTCTTTTTTCACTTGAAGGTCGCTGCGACGGTCGGGAAGGGGATCGTCGATCCGGCGATCGTCGATCCGTATCTAATTCTCGCCGCGCTCCTCGGGGCGATTTTCTGGAACGTGTTCACGTGGTACTTCGGGCTGCCGTCGAGTTCGTCGCACGCGCTGATCGGAGGACTCGCGGGTGCGGCGATCGCGAAGGCTGGCCCGGGCGCCCTGGTCGGCTCGGGGATCCGGAAGACCGTCACGACGATGATCGTATCGCCTCTCCTGGGGATGCTGCTCGGCGCGGTCCTGATGGTGATCGTGCTCTGGACGTTTCGCCGTTCGACGCCGTTCACGGTCGATCGGCTTTTCCGGAGACTTCAACTCGTCTCGGCGGCGTGCTACAGCCTCGGCCATGGCGGGAACGACGCGCAGAAGACGATGGGCGTGATCACCGTGCTCCTCTTCTCCGCCGGGATCTTCAAGGGCGATTTCCACATTCCGTGGTGGATCATCATCACCTGCCACGCCGCGATCGCGCTCGGTACGCTGTTCGGCGGATGGCGGATCGTTCACACGATGGGCTCGAAGATTACGAAGCTGAAACCGGTCAGCGGTTTCTGCGCCGAGACGGCCGGCGCCGTGACGCTCTTCCTCAATTCGTATCTCGGTCTCCCCGTTTCCACGACGCACGTCATCACAGGAGCGATCATGGGCGTCGGCTCAACGCGGCGGCTCTCGGCAGTCCGGTGGGGCGTCACGCAGCAGATCTTCCTCGCGTGGGTGATGACGATCCCAGCAGCGGGACTTGTCGCGGCGCTGTTTCATTTTCTGATCATGCTCACGGTCTGAGCCAGGCGGGTGGCGCGATGACGCAGCGATCCCGATCCGCTCCGACGAGAGCCCCCGCGCCGCCCAAAGCGACCGCGCTTTCCGGACGCATCCTCGTCATCGAGGACGAGGCCGATCTTCAGAAGATTCTGCGTTACCACCTCGGACAGGCGGGATTCGAAGTGCGGAGCGCGGCGAACGCCGCGGAAGGGCTAGCGCTTGCACGGAAATGCCCGCCCGACTTGATCCTCCTCGATCTGATGCTCCCCGATCGCTCGGGCACGGAGGTCTTGCGAGAACTCAAGTCCGACCCGCGCACGCAGGGAGTCGCGATTCTCATCCTGACAGCGAAGGGCGAAGAGATCGATCGCGTCGTCGGGTTCGAGCTCGGGGCTGACGACTACGTGGTGAAGCCCGTCGGGATGAGGGAGCTCGAGCTCCGCGTGCGGGCGATCCTCCGCCGCATCCGGGATGAGGGCGGACCCGCGGCGGACGCGGCCCGCTTCGGCCGTCTTACGGTCGAGAAGGAGTCGCACCGCGCGCTCGTTGACGGAAAGGAAGTCTCGCTGACGGCACTCGAGTTCCGGCTCCTGACGACCCTGTTCGACCGCCGCGACCGCGTGCAGAGCCGCGAGCGGCTCCTCGCGGACGTCTGGGACATCGACGCCGACGTCACGACGCGGACGGTCGACACGCATGTGAAACGACTCCGCCAGAAACTCGCGACGGCCGGCGACTACGTCGAGACGGTACGCGGGGTCGGCTACCGATTCAGGGCTCGACCCGAGAGCTGATCGCGGCGGCATGCGCCCTGATCGCTTCTCGCTCCGAACGACGCTCCTCCTTTCGTCGCTTCTCTTGCTTCTCCTCTGCGCGGTCGCGACCGAGCTGTACCTGTCGCCGCGCCTCGATGCGTTCCTGACGCGGCGGATCCAGGACGATCTGACGCGCGCCGCCCTCTTGATCTCGGATCGAGTGGCGGCCGGCGTGCGGGCGGCGGGCGATTCGACGGCGTTGAGCGGCGCAGCGTGGGATTCGCTTGCCGACGAGGCCGCGCGTCTGGCCGGAGTTCGAGTGACGCTGATCGCGACCGACGGGCGCGTCGCTGGTGATTCGGACGTTGAGACCTCGGCCATCGGAGCCCTCGAGAATCACGCGGCCCGCCCGGAAGTTCGCGAGGCGCTCGAGCGCCAAATCGGGAGCGCGACGCGCTTCAGCGAGACCGTCCGGACGAAGATGGCGTACGTCGCCGTCGCGTGGGGCACGCCGGTCGCCGGAGTCGTGCGCGTCGCAGCGCCGCTGACGGAGGTCGAGCGGTTCGCGGGGCAAGCGAAGCGGCTCCTCCTCGCGGGGCTCCTGAGCGGGTTCGCCGTCGCGGGCCTCGTCGCGAGCTTGGCCGCCCCGTGGATCTCGAGGCCGGTCGAGAACCTCGCGCGCATCGCGCGCGGGATCGAGCGTGCGCAGCCGTCCGCCGGGATGGGCGGCCCGCGCGAGACGGACGGCGTGCGCGAGGCGAGCGGCGCTCGCGAAGCGGGCGGCGCGCGCGAATCCGACGGCGCGCGGGGCGAGGTGCGGAGCGTGGCGCGCGCTCTCGACGCGCTCGTCGAGGATCGCACGCGTGTCTCCGAGGCATTGCGGCGCGAGCGCGACCTCCTCTCCGCGGTTCTCGAAGGAATGCGCGACGGCGTCCTCGTCCTCGACGCCGAGCGACGGATCGTGATGGAGAACGCCGCGCTCCACGAGTTCTTCCTCGCGGGGCCCGAGACGATCGGCAAGACGACGCTCGAGGCGTTCCGCTCGCCCATTCTCGAGAGTGCGATCGACGAGGCGGTGCACGGCCGGCGCGAAGGCGCCGCCGAGATCGAGCTCGCGGGGCTCAAGCCGCGGACACTCGCGGTGCTGGCCATCTCGATCCGCCCGGAGCCGGGCGGCCCGCTCCTCGCGGTCTTCCACGACGTGACCGACCTTCGCCGTCTCGAGACGGTGCGCCGGGACTTCGTCGCGAGCGCGTCGCACGAGTTGCGCACCCCGGTCGCGGCGATCCGCGGGGCGGCCGAAGCGCTCGAGGAGGCCGGACTCGGCGCCTCGGACGAGGCGCGCGCGTTCGCGGGCATCGTCCGCCGTCACTCGGAACAGCTCTCGCGGCTCGTCGAAGACCTTCTCGACCTGTCGCGGATCGAGGCGGGCGGGCTCTCGCTCGTCACCGAGCCGCTCGACCTCGCGGGTCCGCTCGAATCGGCCGCCGCGGACTTCGAGGAGGCGGGGCGCGCGCGGCGAATCCGAATCGCCGTTGACGCGCCCGCGGCGCTGCCGCTCGCGCTCGCGGACCGGAACGCGCTGCGTCAAATCCTCCGCAATCTCGTCGACAACGCGTGCAAGTACGCGAACGAGGGCGGGACCGTAACGCTCGGCGCGCGCGCGGACGGCAGCGTCGCAACCGTCACGGTCGAGGACGACGGCCCAGGAATCGAAGAGCGTCACCTGCCGCGCCTCTTCGAGCGGTTCTACCGGATCGACGTCTCCCGATCGCGCGCCCTCGGCGGCACCGGGCTCGGGCTCGCGATCGTCAAGCACCTCGTCGAGACGATGGGCGGCCGCGTCTTGATCACGAGCGCCGTCGGCCGAGGCACGGCGATTCGGTTCACGCTCCCGCTCGCCGGCTGATTGTTTCGCGACACCCTGACAAGATATCGTCACGCTGTTGTCACACGTTCGTCACGCGGCGTCTCTAGCCTCGCTCTGCTTCAGTCCTTCCTCCTCGAAGAAAGGAGATCCCGCGCATGATCCGCTGGAATCGATCCAACACCCGCCTCGGACGATTTGCTTGCGCGCTCGCCGCGCTCGCCGCCCTAGTCGCGCTCTCGATTGTCGGCTGCGTGCGCCGCGGCGACGATGGCCAGAGCGGCGGCGAGCCCGGCTCGGCCTCGGGCCATCCCGTGACCGTCAAGGGCTCCGATACGATGGTCATCCTCGTTCAGCGCTGGGCGGAGAAGTACATGGCCGCGCACGCCGGCCAGACGATTCAAGTGACCGGCGGCGGATCGGGGACGGGGATCGCCGCGCTCGTGAACGGCACGACGGACATTTGCGCGTCGTCGCGGCCGATGAAAGACGTCGAGCGGGCGCAAGTGTCGGAGAAGCGGAGCGCCGAGGCGAAGGAAGTGCCGGTCGCGCTCGACGCGCTGGCAATCTACCTGCACGAATCGAACGCAGTGAAGGAACTCTCGCTCGATCAGATCAAGTCGATCTACACGGGCGCGACTACGAACTGGAAGGACGTCGGCGGGGCCGACGCGCAGATCATCGTCTACAGCCGTGAGAACAATTCGGGGACGTACGTCTATTTCAAGGAGCACGTGCTCGCGAACGCGGACTTCATGGCGAGCGCGCAAACTCTCCCGGGGACCGCCGCGGTCACGAACGCCGTCGCGCGCGACCCGAACGCGATCGGATACGGCGGCATCGGTTACGCGAAGGGGATCCGGCTCGCCGGTGTGCGGAAGACCGCGGACGGAGAGGCCGTCGCGCCGACGCTGGAAAACGCGGTCTCCGGCCTCTACCCGATCTCGAGGTTCCTCTACTTCTACACTGCCGGGGCGCCGTCAGGATCGGTTGCCACTTTCGTGCAATGGGTGCTGAGCCCCGAAGGGCAGGCGGTGGTTGGGGAAGTCGGCTACTTCCCGCTCCCGAAACGATGAACGGAGTGGAGACCCTCGGTCTCGACGAGCCGAAGACCGCGCCACGCGACCTGGGCCGCGCACTGCCCGCCCTCCCGGCAATCCGGATTCCGCGCTGGCACGCGTTCGCCGAACGTGTCCTCGCGCTCCTCGCGTTCTCCGCGGTGTTCGCGGTCCTCCTGATCTTCCTGTTCGTCGCGAAGGAAACGCTTCCGATCTTCACGGACGCGAAGACGCGCGCCGAGGCCTCGATCGAGTCTCTGTTCCTCCGCCGCACTCCGGTCGCCGACGGGACGGAGATCTTCTCCTGGCAGCCGGTCTCGGACGTTCCGAAGTACTCGCTCTGGCCGCTCCTCGCCGGCACGCTCAAGGTCACGCTCGTCGCGATCCTGTTCGCGGTTCCGATCGCGGTCGCATCCGCCGCGTACGTCGCCCTGGTCGCGCGGCCCCGAGTTCGCGAAATCCTAAAGCCGGTCGTCGAGCTTCTTGCGGGCATCCCGTCAGTCGTTCTCGGATTCTTCGCGCTGATCGTCCTCGCCTCGTGGCTCCAGGACGTCTTCGGGTTCACGTACCGGCTCAACGCGATCGTCGCCGGGGTCGGCCTCGGGTTGGCGGTCATCCCGATCGTTTTCACGGTCACGGAGGACGCGCTCCGCGCGGTGCCCGATGCGTACCGCCAAGCGTCGCTCGCTCTCGGCGCGACGCCGTGGCAGACGACGCTCCGCGTGATCCTGCCCGCTGCCGGCCCGGGTATCGTCGCCGCCATCGCCCTCGGGTTCGGCCGCGCGATCGGCGAGACGATGATCGTTCTGATGGCGTCGGGAAATGCCGCACTGCTCACGCCCAATCTCGAAGAGCCGGTCCGCACGCTCTCGGCGACGATCGCAGCCGAGCTGGCCGAGGTCGTGTTCGGCAGCCCGCACTACTCGGTCCTGTTTCTGATCGGCGCGCTGCTGTTCCTCCTAACGTTTCTCGTCAACCTCGTCGGGAACCTCGCGACGCAGACGCTCAAGAGACGGCTCGGGACCGCGCGATGAGGAGCCCGCTCCCCCGCGTCCGCGGCCAGGGTCACGCCGCCGACGCCGTCCTGACGACCGCGTCGATCGTCGCGACGGCGTCGATCGTCGCGATGCTCCTGATCGTCCTCGGGAACATCGCGTGGCACGGCGCCGGACGATTCACGTGGGAGTTCCTCACGCGCGCCCCCGTGAGCGGAATGACCGAGGGCGGCGTTTTTCCGGCGATCTTCGGCACCGTCGCGCTCGTCTTGATCATGACGATCGCGGTGATGCCGGTCGGCGTCGCGACCGCGCTCTGGCTTTCCGAGTACGCGCCGCCCGACTCCCGCGTGGCGCGGATCGTCCGCCTCGCGGTCCTCAACCTCGCCGGCGTCCCGTCGATCGTCTTCGGGCTGTTCGGACTCGGGTTCTTCATCCGGTTCGTGGGACGCGGGATCGACATCGCGTTCTACGGGGGCGAGCTGGTGTTCGGCCAGCCGGCGATCGTGTGGGGCGCGCTGACGATGGGGATCCTCACCCTACCGGTCGTGATTGTCGTGACGGAGGAGGCGATCCAGTCGGTGCCGAGAGATCTGCGCGACGCGAGCCTCGCGCTCGGCGCCACGAAGTTCCACACGATCCTGCACGTCGTCCTCCCGCAGGCTCTGCCGGGCATTCTCACCGGAGGAATCCTCGCCGTCAGCCGCGGCGCAGGAGAGGTCGCGCCGATCCTCTTCACGGGAGCGGCGTACTTTCTCCCTCACCTGCCGACCGCGGCGAACGACCAGTTCATGCACCTGGGCTACTACGTCTACGTCCTCGCGACGCAGGCGCCCGACGTCGAGGCGGCGAAACCGGTTCTCTACGGCACCGTCCTCGTCCTGCTCGTGCTCACGTTCCTGCTCAACATTTCGGCGATGCTGATCCGAGTCCGAGTCCGCGGAGCCGCGCGTGCCTGAGCCGCGGAATCCGGTCGCTTCGCCGACGAAGATCTCCGTCGAGCATCTGCGAATCTTCTACCGCAAGACGGAAGCGATCCGCGACGTCTCGCTCGGGATCGCGTCGAATCGCGTGACCGCGTTGATCGGGCCGTCCGGCTGCGGCAAGTCGACATTCCTTCGCGCGCTCAATCGGATGAACGAGCTGATTCCGGGCTGCCGGACGGAGGGCCGCATCCTCCTCGAGGGGGAAGACATCTACGCGGCCGGCGTCGACCCGGTGATCATCCGGAGCCGCGTCGGGATGGTCTTCCAAAGATCGAACCCGTTTCCGAAGTCCGTGTTCGACAACGTCGCGTACGGACTTCGTCTTCGGGGAATCCGCGACCACGCCGAGCTCGAAGAGCGGGTGACCGCCGCGCTCCAGGCCTGCGCGCTGTGGGACGAGGTGAAGGACCGCCTCGGGGGAAGCGCTCTGTCGCTCTCCGGCGGACAGCAGCAGCGCCTCTGCATCGCGCGCGCGGTCGCCGTCGAGCCGGAACTTCTCCTGATGGACGAGCCGGCTTCGGCGATCGACCCGATCGCGACGGCCCGGATCGAGGAGCTGATCCACGAGCTGAAGGCGCGCTACACGATCGCGATCGTGACGCACAACCTTCAACAGGCGGCGCGCATCGCCGACGCGGTCGCGTTCTTCTATCTCGGCGAGCTGGTCGAGTACGACCGGACCGAGGTCATCTTCACGTCTCCGAAGGTGCAAAAGACGGAGGAGTACGTGACCGGTCGATTCGGATAGAATGGCGCCGTGAAGGAACACACCGACAAGCAGTACGAAGCCGACCTCCATCACCTCCGGCAGGAGCTCCTGCTGATGGGCGGGAAGGTCGAGCAGATGATCTCCGCGGCGCTCAAGGCATTCGAAACGCGCGACGCGGCGCTCGCCGAGCGGACGATCATTTCGGACCTCGAGATCAATCGCACGGAGGTCGAGATCGACGAGCTCTGTCTGAAGCTTCTCGCTCTCCGGCAGCCGGCGGCGTCCGACCTGCGTTTCATCACGCTGGCGCTAAAGATCGACACAGACCTCGAGCGGATCGCCGACCTCGCGGTCAACATCGGCGAGCGCGCGCGAGAGCTGTGCGGGATGCCGCCCGCCCCGACGGTGATCGACTTCCGGGAGCTGGGCCGGCTCGCGCAGGGTCTCCTCCGCGATTCGCTCGATTCGTTCGTCGACGGCGACGCCGCGAAGGCCGAGGCGGTCATCGAACACGACGAGGTCTTGGACGCGCGCTACGCGCAGGCGGTCGAGATGCTCATCTCGTCAACGGGCAATTCTCCGAACTCGCTTCCACACACAACTCGGGAGTTCGCGGTCGCCAAGTACCTCGAGCGGATCGGCGATCACGCGAAGAACATCGCCGAGATGGTCATCTTCTACGTCAAGGGACAGGACGTGCGCCATCGGGCTAGCCGCGCGGCGGAGCCGTCGGATCGGCCGCCTGGGAGTTGACGGGGCGGCGGCGGCGAGCCGTGGGGGAGCCATCCGAGTCGGCCCCCCCCACGGCTCGCCGCCGCCTCGGGCCAAATCCCTTGTTGGCCGGGCGACGGAAAACTGATACCGTGCGGTGTCGCATCTTGGGGGCCCAGCCGCGAGTGAAGTCGGCGCGAGGACCGCGAGAGCGAAGAGATTCGGCCCGAAAATCCGGGCTCACCCAGAGCCAGTGAGATAGGACAGGAGGACTTTGAGATGACGTACGTCGTCTGCGAACCGTGCATCGGGACGAAGGACCATGCTTGCGTCGATGTCTGCCCGGTCGATTGCTTCTACGAGGGCGAGGACATTCTCCTGATCCACCCCGACGAGTGCATCGACTGCGGCGCGTGTGTGCCCGAGTGCCCCGTCGAGGCGATCTTCGCGGAGGACGACGTCCCCGAGCAGTGGAAGAGTTACACGGCGAGGAACTCGGACCCGTTCAAGGCCGGCGAGAAGTTCCCGACCTCGAAGAAGCGCGAGGACTGGGAGAAGGAGAGAGCGGAGGCGGGCACCTTCGCGAACCTCTACTACACGAAGTTCCCGAAGAAGTAGCCGCACTCCGCGAAGGGCGAACGGGCGGTCGGCAGAGGGGCGCGACGCGCGTCGCGCCCCTTTCGCGTACCCGGCAGCGCGCGGCGCGGCGCGGGAAAAGAGAGGCGGAACCATGGCGAGAACCACGAACCTCGGGTACCCGCGAATCGGGCGCAACCGAGAACTGAAGAAAGCGACCGAGTCGTTCTGGAAGGGGAAAGGGTCCGAGGCCGAGCTGCGCGAGACTGCGCGACGCCTCGAAGATGAGGCGATCGGCCTCCAGAAAGCGAAGGGGCTCGACCTCGTCCCCGTCAACGACGCGAGCCACTACGATCAGGTCCTCGACGCGATCTGCCTCTTCCTCGCCGTTCCGCCGCGGTTCGGATTTGGGGGCGGCGCGGTCGACCTCGCGACCTACTTCGCGATGGCGCGCGGCTCGTCGGCCGCGCCAGCCATGGAGATGACGAAGTGGTTCGACACGAACTACCACTACATCGTCCCGGAGCTTTCGGGCGGGTTTAAGCTCTCGCCCGAGAAGCCGATCGCCGCCGTCCGGCGCGCGCGCGCTCTCGGCGTCGCGCCGAAGCCGGTCGTCGTCGGGCCATACACGTTCGTCGCGCTGGCGAAGCGGGCGGGCGGCAAGAGCCGCGCCGACCTCTTGGCCGAGATCTCGCCGCTGTACGGCGAGCTGGCCGCGCGCCTCGTCGCCGAGGGCGCCGCGGCGGTGCAATTCGACGAGCCGGCGCTCGTCGGCGACACGACGCCCGACGATTTGCGCCTGCTCGAGGAGGCGTACCGCCGCGTCGCGCAGACGTCGGGCGGCGCGCCGATTCACGTGGCGACCTACTTCGGGCGTCTCGGTGACGCGTACTCGGCGGTCGTCGGCCTCCCCGTCGCCGCCGTCCAGATCGACTTCGTCCGCGACCCGCGTTCGCTCGACGATTTTCGCCGCCACGGGTTCCCGAAGGACAAACTGCTCGTCGCGGGGATCGTCAACGGCCGAAACGTCTGGCGCACCGACCTCGGCGCCGCGCTCGCGACGCTCGGCGAGATCGCCGCGCGTATCGACATCGACCGGCTCTGGCTCGCGCCGTCGTGCTCGCTCCTCCACCTGCCGCACTCGGTCGCCCAGGAGAAACGCCTCTCCCCCGTGATCCGCGGCTGGCTCGCGTACGCCGACGAGCGGCTCGACGAGGTGGCGGTGTTGGCGCGGGCGCTCCGCGAAGGTGAAGGCGCGGTGCGCGCTGAGCTGGCCGAGAGCGCGCGCGTCGCGCAAGAGCGCAAGAGCCACCCGCTCGCCGTCAGCGCCGAGGTGCGCACGCGCGCCGCCGCGCTCACCGACGCCGACTTCCGCCGCGCGCCGTACGCCGAGCGCGAGGCGCTCCATCGGAAGCGCCTCCCGCTCCCCGCGTTCCCGACGACGACGATCGGCTCGTTCCCGCAGACGGCCGAGCTCCGCAAGACGCGCGAGCGCTTCAAGAGCGGCGAGATGTCCGCCGAGGCGTACACGTCCTACGTCCAGGTCGAGATCGAGAAGGTGATCCGTCTTCAGGAGGAGATCGGACTCGACGTCCTCGTTCACGGCGAGTTCGAGCGGAGCGACATGGTCGACTACTTCGCCGAGCGCCTCTCCGGGATGGCGTTCATCGAAGGCTGGGTCCAGTCGTACGGCACGCGCTGCGTGCGGCCGCCGCTGATCTACGGCGACGTGTCACGCCCGAGACCGATGACGGTCGCGGAGAGCCGGTATGCGCAGAGCCTCACGAAGCGTCCGATGAAGGGGATGCTGACCGGGCCCGTGACGATCCTCCAGTGGTCGTTCCCGCGCGAGGATCTGTCGCGCGAGCAGATCGCCAACCAGCTCGCGCTCGCGATCCGCGACGAGACGGTCGACCTCGAGAGCGCCGGGATTCCGATCGTCCAGATCGACGAGCCGGCTTTCCGCGAGGGGTTCCCGCTCCGCCGCGCGGACCGCGCCGAGTACGTGCGGTGGGCGGTGCGCGCGTTTCAACTGTCGTCGTCGGGCGTCCGCGCGGAGACGATGATCCACTCGCACATGTGCTACTCGGAGTTCAACGAGATCATCGAGTTCATCGGAGACCTCGACGCCGACGTCGTGTCGATCGAGTGTTCCCGCTCGGGTGGCGAGCTTCTCGGCGTGTTCCGCGAGCATCGCTACGGCCGCGGGATCGGGCCGGGCGTGTACGACGTCCACTCGGAGCGGGTTCCGACGCGCGACGAGATCGTCGCGATCTTGCGTCGCGCCGTCGAGTCGATCCCGCGCGAGCGGCTCTGGGTCAACCCCGATTGCGGACTGAAGACGCGCGCGTACGCCGAGACCGTGCCGAGCCTCAAGAACCTCGTGGCCGCGGCTCTCGCGATGAGGAGCGAACGATGACATCGGACGCAGGCTGGTACTTCGGCGAAGGCGGCAAGCAGATCGGCCCCGTATCGCTCGACGAGCTGACGCGGCGGCTGCCCCGCGCGGGCTGGGAGAAGACGCTCGTGTTCGGGCCCGGCCTCGCCGAGTGGACAGAAGCACGCAGCGTGGCGGCGGTCGCCGGCGCAATGCGCGGCGAGGGCGCGCCGCCGCCGATGCCGCCCCGCGGCCGCGCGGACGAGATCGACTACGAGGTCTTCGGCGAGGAGATGCAGTACGCCGAGATCACGCTCGATCCGAACGAGATGGTGATCGCGGAAGCGGGCTCGATGATGTACATGACCGACGGCATCCAGATGGAGACCGTGTTCGGAGACCCGTCCGCGCCTCAAGGGGGGTTCCTCGGAAAGTTGATGACCGCGGGCAAGCGCGTCCTGACGGGCGAGTCGCTCTTCATGACGACGTTCTTCAACACGGGGGCGAACCGCGAGCGGGTCGCATTCGCTGCGCCGTACGCCGGTAAGATCGTCCCGATGCACCTCGATCAGCTCGGCGGCGAAATCATCTGCCAGAAGGATTCGTTCCTTTGCGCGGCGCGCGGCGTGCAGATCGGGATCGCGTTCCAGAAGAAGATCGGCACCGGGCTCTTCGGCGGCGAGGGGTTCATCATGCAGCGGCTGACCGGCGACGGGATCGCGCTCGTCCACGCGGGCGGGACGATCCGGCGTCAAACGCTCGCGGCGGGCGAGCGGCTCCGCGTCGATACCGGCTGCCTCGTCGCGCTGTCGCCGCGCGTCGATTACGACATCCAGTTCGTCGGCGGGATCAAGAACACGTTGTTCGGCGGCGAAGGGCTCTTCTTCGCGACGCTCAAGGGGCCGGGCGAGATTTGGCTCCAGTCGCTGCCGTTCGCGCGGGTCGCGGCGCGGATCGCGGCGGCGACGCGGCCGATGTCGGGGCGGCGCGAGGAGGGCTCGCTCCTCGGCGGGCTGGGCAACTTGATGGACGGCGACGGCCGTTAGGGTCCCGGCGCCCGCGCCTTGCCCAGCTCGTACAGCGTGACGGCCGCCGATCGGTGAATCGGGACGAGGTCGAGCACGGCCGGGTCACCAAGTAAGGAGCCCGGATTGCGCTCGGCGAAGGCCCTCGGGTCGTAACCCGCGAGCTCCGCCTCGTACCGCGACACGAGGACGTGCGTAACGCTCGCGCGGGCGATCAGCGCGCGCCGGTCCGCCGTCGGCGTGCGCGGGTCGTAGAAGCGCCGCACGTCTTCGGCCTTCCGCTCGGCGTCGACCGTCATGTCGGCGTGCCCGGCGACGACGCGGCGGCCGGTGAGCGCGGGGACGAAGTGGCCCACGGCCGGCGACGCGAGGAGGAGCGCGCCCTCCGGCGCGCGGGAACTGAACGCGGCGAGCGCGTCGAGGACGTCGCGCTCCAGGTAGAGCGGGTACTCCCCCCGCTCGAAGTACGCGAGGTCGGCGCCGACGACGACCGCGTTCGTCGCGAACGACCCCGCGACGAAGAGCGCGAGAAGCGCCGCGAGGAGCGCGCGCCGCGCAAGCTGGCCGCGCGCGACCCGCGCGCCCGCCTCGCCGACCGCGCCGACGGCGCCCGCCGCGCCGGCCGCGCCATCCGCGCCCACCCGCCGCCCACGCAGCCGCGCCGCGAGCGCCGGGATCCCCTCGAATAGCCCTTGAGCCGCCAGGAGCGTCAGCGGAATCTGCACGCCTGCGATGAACCGCCGCTGTTGCGCGAGCGGCGCGTACAGGAGAAGCGCCGTCGCGACGGGCCACGCCAGCGCGAGGAGGTCCGCGGAGGAACGCCGCGCCAGCGCCCGCGGCAGAGCGAAGAGCGCGAGGAGGATTTGCGGCGCGAACGCGAGGGCGAAGCACGCCGGCGGCGGCGAAGGCGATCGCACCGCATCGAGCCAGTGCTCGAACACGGGATCGGAGCGGAGCACGAAGCGGACGTACGCGGTGGACGCCGCGGCGCCGAACCCGAACGCGACGGCCCTCCGGGCGAACTTCGCTGGCAGCGCGAACCCACCCATCGCCGCCAGAATCCAAGCGACCGCCAAGATTCCGGCGATCGAGACGACCTCGAACGGATGGATCAACCCGAGCAGGAGCGTAAGCGCGAACAGCGCGGCGCCGCCGCCGCGATCGGTCCCGCCGAACAACCGCTCGAGGATGAGGAGCGCCAAGACGAGCGCGGCGAGAAAGAGCGGTGACTCGAGGAGCGTCAGGAAGAGAATCGCCTCCGGCATCCACAGGTCGACCGGGAGACGGAGCGCGGGGATGTCGGGACGCACGAAGATCCAACCGAGACCGCTTCCGAGCGCAGCGTAAAGGAGTGCGAACAGCGCCGCGCCCGCGGTCGAGAGCCGTCGCGAGAAGAAGCGAAACAGGATGAGGAGGAGCGCGACGCCGAGCGCGACGCGCGCCGCATGGTAGACGCCGATCGGCGGAAGACCCGTGATCTTCGACGCCAATCCGATGACGAAGAACAACGGGTGAACGAGGAGAGCGCGGCACGGCTCCTCGGTGAAGAGAATCCGGAAGCTGGCGCGGCCCTCCCTCGCCTGCTCGATCCACGCGAGATACGCGTAGGGATCCCCCGTGTTGAGCGCGTGTATCCACATGAACGATTTGCCGGGCGGCGTGAGCAGGGCGCCGCGTGCGTAAAGGGCGAGCGTCGCGAGGGGAATCGCGATCGCGATGCACGTCGCGATCGCGGATCCGGCGATCCGCGAGCGCGGCCGTCCTCGCGGGCCGTCCGGGATGGGGATCGGCGCCGGCACGCGGAGCACTATAGCGGAGGTTCTCGGCGGCCGCCTCTCAACTTCGGGCCACATGTGCAAGCCGTGCGCGCGATGGGGCGTGAGCGCCCCAACGCAACGGACCCCTCCGCGTGCGATCGACGGAACATCGGTCGCGGATTGCGAAGAATCGCCACAATCGGTCGATCTCGCGGGCCGCGGCGCGCGGCACAAATCGTGCGCGACAATTGACGCGAATCAAAGAATGCAGACCCCAAACCGCAAACATCCCGGCTCTCACCGAATCGCGTCGCTCGTCGCAGTGATCGTCTGCGCGCGAGTTCTCGTCGTGACGCCCGAGCCGGCCGCTGCGATCACGCCGACGACCGCGCGGCTCGAGTGGACGTCGCCCGGCGACAACGGCAACTCGGGCACGGCGGCGTCCTACCAGCTCCGGTACTCGATCGCGGCGATCGGCGCAGACACGACCTCGTGGTGGAACGCTGCGACGCCCGTTGCGTCGGCGCCCGCCCCGGCCGCACCCGGGACGCTCCAGTCGGTCAACCTGTCGGGCCTCACCTCCGGATCGACGTACCGGGCGCTTCTCCTCGCGTTCGACGAGGCGGGGAATCGCTCGCCCTACTCGAACACTTCGACCTGGACGATGCCGACCGATTCCGTCACGGCGGTCATCTCGAACATCACGACGCAGACGACACCCGGAATTCTGGCGATCACAATTCAGTGGCAGACCGACGTCCCGGCGACGAGCCAAGTCGAGTATGGCGTGACGACCGCCTACGGGTCGTCGACGCCTTTTGACGCGACGCTCGTCACCGCCCACTCCGTGACGCTCACGTCGGCCCAGATCTCGAACGATCTCACCTACAACTACCGGGTGAAGAGTCGGGCGGCCATCGGCCCGCTCGTCGCCTCGGCTAACCGGATTTTCAAGGTCGACATCGTCTCGCCCGCCCGGGTTCTCGATCTGACCGCTCGCTGACCGAGCGTTCCGACCGGCCCGGGGTCGCGCCCCCCCCCGTTCCTTGCGACTCTCCCGCTTCGACTCGCTTTTCCTTGAGGAGATTTGGCTCTGTGGTATCATGCCGCGCTTAACGTGCGGCCGTTGGCCCTTCTCGGGCCGGCGGGGGGCTCGCGAGGCGGGAGAAGCTGGTGAAGCCTAAGAAGAGGGCACGCTCGGGACCTGTGAAGCGTACCGCGGGCGGGGGGGCGAAACGCCCCTCGACCCCTGTGGCGCGTGTCGCGGCGCGACCAGCGCCCACCCCACGGGCACCCTCAAGAAAACCGCCGAAACCGGGCGATGTCGCCAGGATCGAACCGTCGCTCATCCCGGTACGGCTCCCACTGCCGGAGCGAGTCTGTTACGCCTACCCGAGCCTCTTCTTCCATGCGCTCCAGGAGACCCTCGGAGCGAGCGATGCGACCCCCAGCCGATTCGGGCTGGGCCGGGCCCTCGTGAAGGCCCGCGGCGAGGTGAAGGTCGGGCTCGTCCGCGGGGCGCTCGGCTCGCCGGCGGCGACAGTCGTCCTGGAGGACGCGATCGCGGCCGGCGCCCGCGAGATCCTCGTCTTCGGCTCGGCGATCGGCATCTCCCCGCAGGTCGGCGTCGGCGATCTGATCGTCCCGACCGAAGCCGTCAGCGGAGAGGGGACCTCGAGCTACTACCTTCCGAAGGGATCGCGGCGGGCGCCCGATCCGGGCCTGCGCCAGTCCCTCGGCCGCGTCCTCGACCGGTCCGGGACTCGGTACAGGCTCGGCCGAGTCGGGACGACGGACGCCCTGTATCGGCAGACGCCCGATCGCCTCCAGGCGTACCGGAAAGGGAGACTTCTGGCAATCGAGATGGAGCTGGCTGCCCTCTTCGCCGTCGCGAAGCGCCGCGGGGTCAAGACGGTCGCTCTCCTAATCGTTGCGGACTCGATCGCGGGGCCCGATTGGGAGCAGGGCTCGGATCGCCCCATGTTCCTCAATGCGGTCGTCGGAGCTGCGGCGAGCCTCGCCGCATGGGTCTCGCGGACGAACGACGAAACGCGCTAGGTCCCCGCATCTCGCTTAAGTTCTCGTCGAGCGATCGCACCCGTTCAAAAATGAGCACGATCCTGGGGAAAATGGCCGGAATTCTTCACTCCCTGCCGCTCTACCAGACGACGGAAGCGGTCAACTTGGAAGTCCATATCGCACTGAAAAATAGCTAGATACGCATGAAATTCGACTCGCCCTATGGCCGTGGCGCGACGATTGCTGAACGCGGATTGAACCCCTACGCGAGGGCCGAACTCAACACCCATGACCGCGTGTCCGAACAGGTCCACCGCAAGCGTTCTTCCTCTCGGTAGCAAACCGATCCTCTCGAAAGCCTGGTCCGCGGAATCCGCGACTCGGCGCCGGCTTCCTCGAGGGGGTTATCTGTTCCGGCCGGGTGATCCGGCGGATTTCCTCTATTTCGTCGAAGACGGCCTCGTGAAGTTGTCTGTCTGCTCAGAGACGGGCCGCGACCTCACGCTGAGCCTCTACGGCGCCGGCGAGTTCTTCGGCGAGGAGATCGTGCTGGCCGGGAGCGAGCGCTTCGCCTTCGCGGTGGCGATCGAGGACGCGTCGCTCCTGGCGTTCTCGAGGGCGCGCGTGCGGGAACTGTCCGAGCGGGACCGAGAGGTCGCGTTGTTCCTGACGCGGCTTGTCTCGGAGCGGCTGAGCGACTCCGCCCGACAGATGGAGGCGCTCGCTTGGAACACCGTGCCGGCGAGGCTGGCGGCGGCGCTCCTTCGGCTCGCACGGCGGGGCGGATTTCGCGGCGCCATCGATCCGCGCGGTCGGATGGACCCGGACGGGACCCGGGTTCAGCTCCGGATCACGCATCAGGAGTTGGCCAACTTGATCGGGTCGACGCGCGAGACGACAACGGCGACGCTCAGTGCATTCCGCCGCCGCGGGTGGATCGACCTCGTCCGCCGCGAGATCCTTCTCCTCCGGCCCGATCTCCTCTCCGCAGCAGCGCACAGTCAGAGCTAGCTCGACGCGGCCGCGCGGCGTGATCCCGCGCGGCCGCGCCTGCGCTCGCCGCGTCGCGCAACCTTGACCCGGCACGGAGCGCGCACCTAGACTCCGCGCACCACGATGCCCAAAGGAGCGCGATCTTCGGGCCGCGCGCGCCGGCGCGCCGTCCGCCCCGCTGCGGCGCCCGCCCGTTCGCCCGCGCGCGCGCTCGACTCGCTCCGCGCGGAAATCCGCCGCATCGACGCCGAGATCGTCACGCTCCTCGGCAAGCGGCTCCGCACGGCCCGCTCGATCGGGCAGGTCAAAGCGCGCGCCGGCCTCCCGATCCGCGACTTCCAAACCGAAAAAGAGGTGCGCGACCGCGCGGCGCAGCTCGGCCGCCGGGTCGGGATCGAGCGCGACCTCGTCGACGCGTTGGTCGGCACGCTGATCGAGGGATCGGTCCGCGTCCAGGAAGAGTTTCGCGAGACGTCGTACGAGGGCGCGAGGAAGCGAATCCTGATCGTCGGCGGGCGCGGGAAGATGGGCGCCTGGCTCGCGAGGTTCTTTCACGGACAGGGGCACGCCGTGACGACGTTCGATCCGGCGGGGCAGCTCGAAGGATACCCGTCGGCCGCGTCGCTCGACGGAGGGATCGCCGCCGCGGAGGTCATCGTCCTCGCGACGCCGCTAGAGAGTGCGGCGTCCACGCTCGCCGAAGTGGTTGCGCGACGCCCGCGCGCCCTCATCGTGGACATCTTCAGCTTGAAAACTCCGGTCGCGGAGATCATCCGCGAAGCCGTCGGGGCCGGCTCGCGCGTCGCGTCGATCCACCCGCTGTTCGGCCCGGACGCCGCCCTCCTCTCCGGCCGCACGCTTCTCGTGTGCGATACCGGCCACCGCGCCGCCGCGCGTGAGGTGCGATCGTATTTCAAGCCGACGTCGCTCACGCTCCACAACGTCTCGCTCGAGGCGCACGACCGACTGATGGCGATCGTGCTCGGCCTCTCGCACGCGGTGAACCTGATCTTCGCCCGAGCGCTCCGGAAGACGGGGCTCTCGTTCGCCGACCTGCGCGAGACGGCGAGCACGACGTTCTCGAAGCAAGCGCTGACAGCGATCGAGGTCGCGGCCGAGAACCCGCGTCTCTACCATGCGATCCAGCGCGAGAATCGCGAGAGCGAGCGGACCCTCGCGCTTTTGCTCGAGTCCGCGCGCGAGTTCGCCGAGGCGGCGCTCAGTCCGGACCCGCGAGCGTTCATCGATGAGATGGAGCGCGACCGCGAGTGGTTCGATGAAGCGGGTTCTCAATCGAGCGGTCCGCGCGGTCTGCGCGCACCCCGCGCACCCCGCGCGCCCCGCGGCCGGCCGCGCGGCCAAATCGCTTGACACCCCCCTCGAGCTTTCGGAGAATCGGCGGCCTGGCACTGGCCGGCGGACGCCTGTCATCGCGCCGCGGTCGATCCTGATCCGCACTTACCGGCCCGAATCCTTTCGGCCCAGGGAGATTTTAGGCATGCACCGTCTTCGGTCGATCCGATCGTTCCTATTCCCGCTCTCGATCTGGGCCGCGGTCGCGGTCGCGCCACGCAGCGCGGCGGCCCAACAGGCGGCCGCGCCGACAGCCCCGACGGCCCCGCCGACGGCAACGATCCCCGCGAACCTGACCGTGCACGCCGAGCTTCGCCATCGGTTGGAGATCGACGGCCGCGCGAAGTTCAACCCGGACCTATCGACGACCGAGCAGAGTCTGCTCCGGTCGCGTCTCGGAGTCTCCATCGCCCTCCCGAAGAAGGTCACGCTCTACCTGCAGGGACAAGACGCGCGGATCTGGGGCGAGGAGGCGAGCACGCTGTCCGGCTCGAACCCGCGCGGCGATCTGCACCAGGGCTACGTCCTCGCGGAGGACTTCATGACGCCGGGCGCATGGCTGCGGCTCGGGCGGATGGAGCTCTCGTACGGGGAGGAGCGGCTGATCGGCACCGCTGATTGGACGAACACGGGTCGCGCGTTCGACGGCGTCGTCCTCGGATACAAGGGCGCATCGTTCGCGGTCGAGGCGTTCGAGACGAAGATCGGCGAGGGCGTCGGCAGCGTGACGCGCGGCCGCGACCACGATTTTCTCGGCATCGACGCGACGACGACCGCGCTCGCGGGCAACACGATCGAGGGGTACGCGTTCTACGACCGCGACGCCGACACGCTCGCGACGGGCGAAGAACGGCTCAAGCGCCTCACGATCGGCGGGCGGCTTGCCGGCTCGCAGGGCGCGATCGGCTATTCGGCGGAGGGCGCCGCGCAAACCGGAGACGCGGGGCGCTCGAGCGTGTCCGCCTCGCTCGTCGGAGCGCGCGTCTCGTACGAGATCGCGCACGCCTACCACCCGAAAGTGGAAGTCGGCGTCGATCGTCTCTCCGGCGACGACAACGCATCGGACGACGAGGTCAAGGTCTTCGACACTCTGTTCGCCACGAACCACATGTACTACGGCTACATGGATCTCTTCACGGATATCCCGAACGACACCTACGGCCTCGGCCTCCTCGACATCATGGTGAAGCTGTCGGTGAAACCGTCGGACAAATTCTGGGCTCGGCTCGACTTCCATAGCTTCAAGTCGGCAGAGGATCTGAAGCGGACCGCTGACGACGGAACGGAGGAGTCGCTCTCCTCGTTCGGGACCGAGCTCGACGTGCTCGCCGGGTTCCGGTGCACGGAGAACGTCGTCGTGCAAGGCGGCGTGACGGCATTCGTCCCGGGCGACATCTTCAAGGTGACCCGCGGCGAAGAGAATGGGTACTGGTCGTACCTTCAGACCCGGGTGAACTACTAGCCCGCAAGTGGGAGCCGCGCGCCCAATCGGGCGCCTCCACCCCAAACTCCGAACTCCCGATGATGTAGCGCGTTGGGCGGATTCGGGCCGGACCGACGCGCGATCCGGGAAGTCGCCCTCTCCGAAAGACCCTTGTGCATTTCTCCATGAGTTTCAGAGTTTGTCTTATTTCAATAGGTTGCGAGGACGCGCGACCGACTCCCGTGGCACGGCGCTTGATAGAGGAGTTCGGCAGCGCATTCGATCGACGCCGTGTTCGCCTCCTCGCTCAGCTAGAGGTGCCGGTCGGTGCGCTTTAATAGAAGGGCGTGAACGGTCCGACAGTCTTGGTTCCTATCCTCGGGGGGGGTTGGGGCCAGCCGGCTCACGCCCTTCTTTCTTTTTTGCCCCCGCGTCAGTCGACCGCCCCGCCCCGCGCTCTCGGATCCTTGTAGTCCTCCTTCTTGATCCCGTACGCCCTCATCTTCGCGAAGAACGATCGGCGGTTGATCTTCGCGTGCGCGGCCGACTCCTGGATGCTCCCCTTGTACCGGGCGAGGACGCGCTTGATGTACTCGCGCTCGAGCGCCTCCAACACGCGCTTCGTGAGGAGCGGTAGCGGGTAGCCGATGTCAACGAGCGCTTCGGCAACGGGACCGCCGAGCGCGCCGGCCGCCGGTGCGCGCCGCTCCACGCTCCCCGGCAGGTCGGCCTCGCGCAACGCGTCCCCCGTCTCGAGCACGATCGCCCGCTCGATCACGTTCTCGAGCTGACGGATGTTTCCCGGCCAGTCGTACTGCATCAACTGCGAGAGGAGAGCCGGCGTCTGCGCCGGCGCCCTGCGGCCGATCCGCTGCGAGCACTTCTGGATGAAGTGCGTCACGAGGAGCGGGATGTCGTCGAGCCGATCGCGGAGCGGCGGCAGCTGGAGCGGGATCACGTTGAGCCGGTAGAAGAGATCCTCACGAAACGTTCCCTTCGCGATCCCGGATTCGAGGTTCTTGTTCGTCGCAGCGATCACGCGGATGTCCGTCTTGATCGTCTCGGTCCCGCCGACGCGCTCGAACTCACGCTCCTGGAGGACGCGCAGGAGCTTGATCTGAGTTTGAACCGGCATTTCGCCGACCTCGTCGAGGAACAGCGTCCCGCCGTTCGCCTGCTCGAACCGCCCGGCTTTCTGCCGGATCGCGCCCGTGAATGAACCGCGCTCGTGGCCGAACAGCTCGCTCTCGAGGAGCGTCTCGGTCAGCGCGCTGCAGTTGACAGCAACGAACGGCCGGAGCTTTCGCGGGCTCGCGTAGTGGATCGCGCGCGCGACGAGCTCCTTCCCCGTCCCGGTCTCGCCGAGGATGAGGACCGTGACGTCCGTCTCGGCGATCTGACCGATCAGTCGGAAGACGTCCTGCATCGGCCGGCTCTTCCCGACGATGTTCCCGAACGAGAAGCGTTCCTCGACCTCCTCGCGAAGGCTCGCAAGGAGCGCCGTCTGGCGCCGCGTCTCGATCCCGCGCCGCACGCGGATCAACAGCTCGCGGTTGTCGCACGGCTTCGTCATGTAGTCGAACGCGCCACGGCGGATCGCCTCGATCGCCGTGTCGATCGACGCGTATCCGGTGACCATCAGGACCGGCATCTCCGGGTCGATCGCTTTGATCTCGGACAAGAGTCCGATCCCGTCCATCCCTTCCATCTTGAGGTCGGACAGCACGAGGTCGAACCGCTCGCCGCGAAGCCGCTCGATCGCCTGGTACGGCCCCTCGGCGCCGTGCACGTCGAACCCTTCGTCGCCGAGGAGCGCGGTGATCCCGATCCGGAACGCCCGGTCGTCGTCGACGACGAGGATGCGCCCCTCGCGCGCCATCACGCCCTCCCCGCCGAGGCCACGCCCGCCGCCGGGAGCGTGACGGTGAAACACGCGCCCTTGCCCGGCTCGCTCTCGACCTCGATCCGGCCGTTGTGCCGCTGGACGATCCCGTAGCTGATCGACAACCCCAGTCCGACTCCGCTCACGGCGCTCTTCGTCGAGAAAAACGCGTCGAAGATCCGGTCGATGTTCTCCCGCGGGATCCCGCAGCCAGTGTCGCGGATCCGCACGACGATCCCGTCAGCGGCGCTTCCTACGCCGCCCGCGCCGCCTGCGCCGCGCGGTCCGCCGGCCGCCGCCGTCTCGATCGTGAGGAGCCCGCCTGCGGGCATGGCGTCGGAGGCATTGACGATCAGATTGAGGAACACTTGCCGGAGCTGGTCGGGCGATGCGAGCGCCTTGGGGAGCCCCGGCGCAAGCCGCTTCTCCACGCGGATCCCCTTCTCCTCGAGCCACAACGTCGAGATCCCAAGAAGCGCCGTGAGGACCGCGTTGAGGTCGGTCGGGATCATCGCGGCGCTCCCCGGCTTCGCGAAACCCATCATCTGCTTTGTCAGCCGGCCCATGTGGAGCACCTCTTCGTACACGAGGTCGATGAACGTCCGCGTCTGGTCTTCACTCGAGACGCGCTTGCGGAGGACGTCGAGGCAAGTTTGCGCGTTGTAGATCGGGTTGTTCAGCTCGTGCGAGAGCTGCGCGGCAAGCTGCGACGTGACCGCGGCGCGCTCGGAGCGGATCAGCTCCTCCTGGGCGCGCCGGAGCTTCGTGAGCGTGTCCTCCAGCGCGACGTTCTTTCCGCGGAGGTCCTCCGTGAGCGACCGCGCCTCTTGGAGGCGCGCGCGAAGGGCCAGACGCATCTCGTCGAACACGGCGGCGAGGTAGCCGATCTCGTCGCGCGTGCGGGGCGCGATCGGCTGGTCGTAGTTTCCGCGCTCGACCTCGCGCACGCCTCGGACGAGTTCGCGGACGTGACCGGTGACGCCGCGCGAAATCACGACCGCGAATAGCAGGCCGAGGCATCCCCCGATCGCGCCGATGGCGAGGATCGTGCGGCGCAAGTCGTCGAAGAACGCACTCGCCCGATCCATCGATTGAAAGAGGATGTAGTCGCCGAGGATCTCGCCGTCGACGCCGACGATCGGGATCGAGCACGAAAGATGTCGCTCGCCCGCGATGAGGAGAGGCCCGACGGGGAGCGCGGGGAGCGGCCCGGAGAGCGCAGACGGCGCAGTCGCAACGGTCGCCGCGTCCGCGGCGGTGACCGCTTCGGCCAGCTTCTTCGCGGCGGGCGCGGCGGGCGGCGCGTCGGGCGGTGCGGCAATCGGCGCACCGACCGGCGCCGCGTCGCGAAGCCCTGCCTCCAGACGCGCGCGCTGCGGCTCGGAGAGCGTCGAAAGCGCGATCCGGTCGTCGATCCGGAGCGCGACGTCGCTCCCCGTCATCCCGGCCAAGTCGTCGATGAAGTCCTGCGTCACGCACTTTCCGACGACGAGCGCGCCGACGACGCGAAGGCTGTCGCGGACAGGGCACGCGGCGGCCTCGAACATCCGATCGCCGAGGACGAACGTTCCGGTCGCGGCGCCGCCGCCGAGCGCGGTCGCGACGAGCCGGCTCGCGGTGCGCGGGTCGGCGAGCGTCGAGACGACGCCGAGCCGCGCCATCGACTCGCCGCCCACGCCGGCGACCGCGTAGTAGTCGAGGTCCGGCCCGCTCGGGACTTCGGCCGCGAGCGCCTCCCCGACGCGCGCCGCGTCGTTCGACACGAGCGCGGCGACGAGGAGCGGGCTCTCGATCAACATCCGTCCCTCGCGAACGAGAAGCGAGTCGCTCATCGCGGAGAGCTGCGCGAACGTCCGCCGCGCCTTCAGAAAGTCGTCCGCGATCTTGCGATCGACGCTAATCGACAACCAGTAGTTCACGACGAAAAACGTCGGCGCGAGGAGCGCGAAGACTGTCGCGATCATCCCGAGCAGGATTTTTTCGCGAAGTCCGATGATCGCGAGAGGCTTCACCGCGTCAGGGACCGGCAAGCCCCGCGAGGCGCGCCTTGAAGTGATCGACCCACGGGATCGCGGCGGGATCCTGGCCGCCGCGGAGCGCGAGGTACAGCGCGAGGTACGAGCCGAACGCGAGCGCGTCGAGCGCCTCGGAAAGCGGCGAGCCTCCCGCGGGAACGAACGTCTCGTCGGGGATCTTCTGACTCGCGACGACCTCGCGGGTCGCGGCGAATCGCGCGCGGATTCGAGGCGAGTAGCGCGGCGACTCGACAAGAAGGAACGCGAGCGAGTCGGGGTTCGATCGCGGCAAGAGGAGCCCTTCCATCAGATGATGGTTGAGCTCGGGGAGCTCGAACGGCGCGGCGAACGTCTTCGCCGTCTCGTTGAGCTGGTTCGCGAGGGCGCGCGCCGCGCCCGCGAGGTGCTCGGCCGCGACGACCGCGACGGCGCGGCCCTCGAGAAAGAGCGCGATCTCCTTCGCGCGGTTCGCGGGGCGGCGCGCGGCGACGCCGTGGCGGGCGTGCGACGCGTCGATCTCGGCGAGCGCGCCGTCGAGCGCGCCGATCGAGTGAGCACGGTCCGCGCCCGCGCGCGCGCCCAAGCCTGCGCCCGAATCCGCGCCCGAGTCCGCGCCGCCGAGCGCGCCAACGCGCTCGAGGATTCCGAGCAGCGCGAACAGCGAGCCGCCGACCGCGAATCGGGGCTGGCCCGACGGGTTCGTGCTCGGGTCGAGCGCGAGAACGGGGCGGCCACGCGCGGCGGCGCGGGCGGCGAGCGAGCCGCCGGTCGTGATCGCAACGGCGCGGCCGGTGCGCGTGAACGCCTCGTCCGCCGCGGCGAGGACCTCCTCGGTCTCGCCCGAGTAGCTCGACAGGACGACGAGCGTCTGCGGCCCGACCCACCCGGGGAGAGGGCCGCCGCGCACGACGAGGAACGGGACGCGGAGCGTCGGGGCGAAAAGCGCGCGCGCGATGTCGGCCGCGAGCGCGGAGCCGCCCATCCCGACGACGAGGATCTGGTCGGGCCGGACGAACGCGTCGGGGATCGCGAGCGCGCGCGCCGCGCCGAGTGCGGAGGCGCACTGGCGACGCATTCCCTCGATCGAGGCGAGCACGCGCCCGCCGTCGGCGGCTCGGACTGCGCTCGCGTCGTCCAGATTCATCGCGGAGTCTCCAGGTGAGCGCGGGGGGAGGCTGCGCGACGGATCCTATCGAAGGGGCGGCGGCCGGTCAACCGCGGCGAGGTCGTGTGCGAGGTCGTGCGCGGTCGGATCGTGCGCGGCCAGATCGTAGCGTCTCACGACGGGCGTCAGCGCGGCCACGGCGATCACCGTGAGAATCGTCGCCGCGCCGCCCGCGACGACGGCGACCGACGCGCCGAGGGCGGCCGACGAAAAGAGCGACGCGACGAGGCCCGCTTCCGCCTCGCCGAGCTGCGGGCCGCCCATGAAGAACACCATGTTGATCGAAGTCATCCGGCCGCGTAGCTCGTCGGGCGTGATGATCTGCCGGATCGTCTGGCGGATGACCGTCGAGACGAGGTCCGCGAGTCCGATCGCGGCGAGCGCGACGATCGTCAGCGCGTAGCTTCGCGACAGGCCGAACACGATCGTCGCGAAACCGTACGCCGCGACGGCCGCGAGGAAGACGGATCCCTGCTTCCGCGGGAGCGGGCGGATCGACGTGTAGATCGAGCCGGCGAGCGCGCCCGCGGCAGGCGCCGCGACGAGGAATCCGTAGCCGGCCGGCCCGACGCGCAGGACTTGATCCGCGAAGATCGGTAGGAGCGACATCGCGCCCGAGAAGAACGTGGCGAGGAAGTCGAGCGCCATCGTCCAGACCATGATCGGCGTGCGAAAAACGAAGCGGAGCCCCGCGCGGAGGGCGGCGAGCGGCGACTCCGCGCCGGCGCGCGCGCGCGCAGGACGGCCGAGCGCGGCCGGCAGCGTGAGGAGCGCGCCGATCACCGCGACGAACGACAGCGCGTTGAGCGCGTAGATCCACGCGAGGCGGCTCGCATCGGCGGCGTCTCCGCTCACGGAGAAGCCGGCGGCGTGCGGCGCGACGACCGCCGCGGCCGGCGCGAGCCCAGCCCCCGCGTTGGTCCCCGCGATCAGGAGTCCAGCGAGCGCGGGGCCGCCGATCATCGCCGCGTGGAACGCCGTGAGATTGAGCGAGAGCGCGCCGGTCAAATCGGCGGACGGGACGAGCCGCGGGATGAGCGCCTGCCGCGCGGGGCCGTCGAACGCCGCCGCGGCCGCCGAGAGCGCGTTGAGCGCGTAGATGAGCCACACCGCCTCGCGGCGCGCCACGGTCATCGCAGCGAGCGCGACGGCGACGAGCGTCATCACGGCTTGCGTCGCGAGCATCACGCGGCGGCGATCACGCTGGTCCGCGACGACGCCCGCCCAGAGCGAGAACACGACGATCGGCACGACGCGCGTCAGCCCGACGAGCCCGAGCGCGAGCGGCGAGTGCGTCAAGAGATAGATGTGCCAATTGATCGCGACGACCTGCATCTGCGTGCCGGTCAGCGAGACGAACTGACCGAGCCAGAGGTTGCGGAAGTGCGGGTGGCGAAGCGCGCGGTAGGGACGCGGGGCTGAGCCGGCGGCGGACATTCCGCGGAGTGTACCGCATGCGGCGCGGGCGCTCTCGCGCCGCCCGAGTCCGACGACTCAACGCGCACTCCACGCGCAATCGATTGACGCGCCCGCGCACCGTCTGCGACGCTCGGTCGATGGCGGTCCGGAATCGAGCATCGTCTCTTCTCCTCAACATCCTCCTATTGGCGGTGGCCGTCCTCACGGCCGCCGCCCTCGGAGAACTCGTCGTCCGAACGGTCGAGCCGCAGGAGTTGCAGGCCAGCTCGCGTGCGATTCAGCCGGGCGGTCTCTACGCTGCGCGTCCGCCGCTCTCGTTCGGGTTGAAACCCGGGTATCGCGGGCGATTCCGGAAGCCGGAGTTCGACACCCGGCTGGAGATCAACTCGTCCGGACTCCGCGACCGCGAATACGGCCCGTGCGGCGACTCGCGGAGAATCCTCGTGTTGGGCGATTCGTACACGTTCGGCTGGGGCGTCGAGGCAAGCGAGCGGTACGCCGACCGATTGGAGCAGCGGATCGCGGCGGAACGCGGTGCCGAAACCGCGCGCGGCCCGTTCGAGGTGATCAAGGCCGGGATCACCGCATACGGGACTCGGCAAGAGGCGGACTTGTTGCGCGCGTTCGGGTGGGAGTTCTGCCCGGAAATCGTCATCCTTCAGTTCTGCATGGGGAACGATTTTTGGGACAACCGCGCGCCGGGCTACCGCGTCGAAGACGGCCGTCTCGTGACGAACGACTCGGACCCCGCGACCGACTCGAACGCCCGCCTCTCGCCCATCGACCGCGCGAAAGACTGGGCGCGCAGCCATAGCCACCTCTTCGTGTTCGTGCGGGACCGCGTGCAATGGCTCCGACGAGGCGTGAACCGGACGGAGAGGGTGACGTCCGACCTGCGCGACTTCAACAGATCGGTCGACGAAGGGCTCCCCGCCACGCGGGAGCTGCTCGCCGGGATCGCGGCCGAGGCGCGAGCGCGCGAGGCACGCCTCCTGTTGTTGATCGTTCCGATGCGGCAGCAGATTTACGAGGACAGGGACGTCGCTCCGGAGATCCTCGAGTACGCGAATCGCGTCGTCAGTGCGGCGTGCGATTCGCTCGGGATTCCGGTGCTCGACCTGTTGCCGGCGTTTCAAGATGCGTCAGCGCGCGGCGCGCCGCGGCTCTACTTCCGCATGGACCGGCACTGGACTCGCGACGGACACCGCGTCGCCGGCGATCTCCTGTACGACGACTTGCGCGCCCGAGGATGGCTCGCCGCGGCGCCTTGACGCCGCTCTCGGCGGGCTGGCAGAATCAGCCTCCTTGCGGGCGAGAGAGGTTCGGCGACGGCGTGAACGAGATCGTCTGGCGGGCGCATCCGGCGAAGGAGCGGCTGGGCGCGACCGCGGCGCTCGTCGCGTTTCTAGCAATCGTCCTGACCGCCGTCTGGCTCGCGTTTCGAGACCCGATTCTCGTCGCTCTGTCGGTCGCGATTCTGGGAAGCGCGCTCGCGCCGTGGTTTTTGCCGACGACGTACCGTCTGGACGCGGCGGGCGCGAGTGAACGGCGCGCCGGCTGGACGCGCGTGCGCCGCTGGGACGAAGTGCGGCGCGTCGACGCGGATCCCCGCGGCGCGACGCTCTCACCGTTCGAGCGGCCGCGATGGCTCGACCCGTATCGCGGCATGAGGCTTCTGTTCGCGGGGAACCGCGACGAGGTCCTCACCGCCATCGAGGAGATGCGACCGGGATGCCGCAGCACAAGTCCGAAGACACAAACGAAGAGACCTACGACCGCGAGCTGATCGAAAAGGTCGCGGCCGCAATCGTCGCGCGCGGGATGACGACCCCCGCGATCTTCCTCCTCGAGTCGTCGAAGCCGCTCTCGTTCCTCGGGAGCCAGGCGCTTCACTTTCTCGAGCCGTTCGTGCGCTCGCTCCTCGACGCGCCGTCGTACACGCGGTTCGCGAAGGCGCTCGAGGATCGCGAAAACGTCGAGCGGCTGCTCGTTCGGATCGAAGCGCTCGACGAGGAGGCGCGCCGGGGAACGCGCGCCGCGAGCGCGGCGGCGCGCGCGGCGAAGGCCGCCGGACGGGTGGCGCGCGAGGCGCGCGATGCCGAGAAGCGCGCGCGCCGCGCCGCGGAGCGCCCGAATGGCTGACGCGCGCGAAATCCGCTCCGTCCTCGCGACCGACTGCGGCTCGACGACGACGAAGGCGATCCTGATCGAGAGAGTCGGCGACACGTACCGCCTGATCGTCCGCGGCGAAGCGCCGACGACGGTCGAGGCACCGTTCGAGGACGTCACGCGCGGCGTCCTCAACGCGATCATGGAGGTCGAGGAGCTGGCCGGGCGCCGCCTGCTCGACGGCGAGCGGATCATCACGCCTCAGAGTGGGAACGAAGGGGTCGACGTCTATCTCTCCACGTCGTCCGCGGGCGGCGGCCTTCAGATGATGGTGTCGGGCGTCGTCAAGACGATGACGGGCGAGAGCGCCCAGCGCGCGGCCCTCGGCGCGGGCGCGATCGTGATGGACATCATCGCGTCGAACGACGGGCGCCTACCTCACGAGAAGATCAAGCGGATTCGCGAGCTGCGCCCCGACATGATTCTCGTGTCAGGGGGAATCGACGGCGGGACGACGACGCACGTCGCGGAGCTGGCGGAGCTGATCGCGGCCGCCGACCCGAAGGCGCGGCTCGGCGCGGGCTACGAGCTGCCGGTCATCTACGCGGGAAACGTCGATGCGCGCGCGATCGTCGAGGAGCGGCTCGGGTCGATGACCGCGCTGGTCATCACCGACAACATCCGCCCAGTCCTCGAGCGCGAGAACCTGATGCCCGCGCGCCACAAGATCCACGACCTGTTCATGGAGCACGTGATGGCGCACGCGCCCGGGTACAAGAAGCTGATGGGCTGGACGTCGCTTCCGATAATGCCGACGCCGGCGGCGGTCGGCTCGATCATTCAGCGTGTCGCCGAGCGGGACAAGATCAACGTCGTCGGCGTCGACATCGGCGGCGCGACGACCGACGTCTTCTCGGTCTTCACCGAAGTGTTCAACCGGACCGTGTCGGCGAACCTCGGGATGTCGTACTCCGTATCGAACGTGCTCGCCGAGGCGGGGCTCGACAACATCATGAGGTGGGTTCCGTTCGCGATGGAGGAGACAGACCTTCGCAATCGGATCAAGAACAAGATGATCCGGCCGACGACGATCCCGCAGACGTTGGAGGAGCTGCAAGTCGAGCAGGCGATCGCGCGCGAGGCGCTGCGGCTCGCGTTCGAGCAGCACAAGAGCCTCGCGGTCGGTTTGAAGGGCGTGCAACAAGAAAGGACGATCAGCGACACGTTCGATCAGAGCGCGAGCGGCGAGAGTTTGATCGCGCTCGGCCGCCTCCATCTGCTCGTCGGCTCGGGAGGCGTCCTCTCGCACGCGCCGCGGCGCGCGCAAGCGGCGTCGATGCTGATCGACGCGTTCCTGCCCGAGGGGATCACGCATCTCGCCGTCGATTCGATCTTCATGATGCCGCAGCTCGGCGTGCTCGCGTCGAAGTACGAAAAGGCGGCGACGGACGTTTTCGAGCGGGACTGTCTGATCCACCTCGGCTCGTGCGTCGCGCCGGTCGGGAGCGCGAAGGATGGCGCGCCGTGCGTGACGGTGACGCTGAACGCGACGAGCGCGGGGGGCGCCGAGCGCGGCCCCGCCGGCGCGCTCCGCCGCGAGGTCGCGTTCGGCGCGATGGCCGTGATTCCGCTCGCCGCGGGCGAGACGGCGCGCGCGACGATCGAGCCGGCGAAGGGATTCGACGCAGGCGAAGGAAAGGGCAAGCCGATCGAGGCGATCGTCCGCGGCGGCGTGGTCGGCGTGATCGTCGATGCGCGCGGGCGGCCGTTCGCGCTTCCCGCGGACGCGCGGCGACGAATCGAGAAGCTCGGCGAGTGGACCGCCGCGCTGGGGCTCTACCCGGCGCGAGCGGGCGACGCGACCGGCGCCGCCGTCGGCGGCTCCGCGCATCCCGGCCGCGCGGGAGCCTGACGCGTGGCACACGCGTACACGCCCGGCCTTCGCGTGACGCCGCTCGCGCGGATCGAGCGCACGCGGCGCCTCCCGCTCAAGGGAAAAGTCCTCGTCGACGAAGGGCAGAGTCTTCGCGCGGAAGACATCGTCGCCTCGACGGAGCTTCCCGGAAACGTGCAGACGGTCAAGGTCGCGAGCCTACTCGGCGTCCATCAGGAGGACCTGCGCGAGCACATGCTCAAGAAGGAAGGCGACAAGGTCGCGAAGGACGAGATCATCGCGGCGTCGAAATCGTTCTTCGGCATGTTCAAGTCGGAGTGCCGCTCGCCGACGACGGGGACGGTCGAAGCGATTTCGACCGTCACCGGGCAGGTGATCCTCCGCGAGCCTCCGCTCCCCGTGCACGTGAACGCGTACGTAGACGGGCGCGTCGCAAGGGTTCTCCCGGCCGAGGGCGTCGTGATGGAAACGGCGGGCGCGTTCATTCAGGGAATCTTCGGGATCGGCGGTGAGACGAGCGGATTCCTTCACGCAGTCGTCGATTCACCCGACGAGGAAATCACGGCCGCGCGGCTGACGGGCGACCTGCACGGGAAGGTTCTGATCGGCGGCTCGTTCGTGACTCATGACGTCGTGCGGAAGGCGATCGTCGAGGGCGCGAAGGCGATCGTCGTCGGCGGGTTCTCCGACTCCGACCTCAAGGCGCTCCTCGGATACGACCTGGGCGTCGCGATCACCGGACAGGAGAACCTCGGCATCACGCTCGTCGTGACGGAGGGGTTCGGGAGGATGCGGATGGCGGAGAAGACGTTCGCGTTGCTCCGCGAGAAGTCGGGGCTCCGCGCGTCGGTGAACGGCGCAACGCAGATCCGCGCGGGCGTGATGCGGCCGGAGATCATCGTGCCCGAGCCGGAGCGCGCGCTCGCGGCCGCGGCGCCGAGCGGCGAGGCGCCCGCGGAGGGGCTGCGCGTCGGGAGCCCCGTGCGCGCGATCCGCGACCCGTGGTTCGGGCGGATCGGCGAGGTGACCGACCTGCCGCCCGATCCGCGCGCGCTCGAAACGGAAGCGAAGGTCCGCGTCCTGACGGTCCGATTCCGCGACGGCGCGACGGCCACCTTGCCGCGCGCAAACGTCGAGATGATCGAGGAATGATGGGCGAGATCGAAGCGACGCGCCGGACGGCGGGGCTGTTCGATTTCTCCGACGCCGGCAAGATCGCGCTGACGGGCGCGGACCGCGTCTCGTTCTTGCACGGGATGGTGACGTCGGACATCGCGGGGCTTGCGGAAGGCGCGGCGCAACCGTCCGCGATCGTCGACGCGGCCGGGAAGGTCGTCGCGAACCTCGTGATCGTGCGGCGGCGCGAGGAGATCCTTCTCGAGAGCGCGCCGGAGCGCCGCGGAGCAGTGATCGCGACGCTCGGAAAGTTCCTCGTCGCCGACGACGTCGAGCTGTCCGATCGCACGAGCGACTGGGCGATCCTCTCGGTTCAGGGCCCGCTCGCGGGCCACATCCTCGGGCACGCGTGCGCGGGTCTCGATCCGCTCCCCGCGACGCCGTACGCGCTCGTCGAAATCGATCAGCCGGAGGGACTCGTCCTCGTCGTCCGTCACGACCGATTCGGTCCGCCGGGGTACGACGTGTGGGCGCCGAGCGGCGGCGCGGCCGCGCTGCGGGAGCGCCTCGTCGCGTGCGGTGCCGAACACGGGCTCGCGTCGTGCGGAGCCGAGACGCGCGAGGCGCTCCGCGTTCTCGCGGGCCGTCCCGCCTGGGGCCGCGAGATCGACGACCTCTCGTTCCCGCACGAGGTCGGCCTCGCGAGCGTCGTGTCGAGCGCGAAGGGTTGCTACGTCGGGCAGGAAGTGCTCGCGCGGATTCATTTTCTCGGGCACGTTAATCGAGTCCTGGCGCGCGTGTCGCTCGATCGCGCGCCCGGACCCGACGAGCCGCTGCCGATCCCGCTGTCTCTCGATGGCGCGGACGCCGGGCGGCTCACGAGCGTCGCATGCGACCCGGAGGCCGCGCGCCCCGCAGGGCTCGCCGTTCTGCGCCGCGCGGTCGCCGCGCCCGGCGCGCAGTACGAAGCGCGGCCCGCGATGGATCCGCCGTTCGGCGTGACCGTCGTCGCGCTCGTCTCGTAGCTCAACCCCGCCGCTCGACCCCGCCGTTTTCTTGACACTCCGGAAAGCGGCCGCGTAGAGTAGCCGGGCGCATCACTCGTTCCCCAAAGATCGGAGTCGCGCCGCCTCGTGTCCGTGCGGATTCTAGAGTCCGACCGCTTCGCCCGATCGGCCCGGCTCTCCCCGCTCGTTCTCACGCTCGTCGCCGCGGCTGCCACGACCGCGGCCGTTGCGCTCGGCCTCGCGGCGTTTGCCGGGCCGGCCGCCGCGCAGTCCCCGCCGACTGAAGTCGTCGCCTTCGACACGCCGAACGACCCGGGCCAAAGCCTCACCGTTCGATGGGAGGCTCCGGAGGAATCGCCGGGGACGCCGCCGCTCGCCGGCTACGTGATCGAGCGCGCAACGGGACCCGAGGGGAGCGCCGCGGCAGTTGGCACTCAGGTCGGCGAAGCCGGTCCGCTCGAGACGAAGTTCATCGACACGCGCCGCGACAACTCGAAGGTCGCGCCGGTCAAGAACGGCCAAGCCTACCGCTACCGCGTGCTCGCGCAGTACACGGCGGTCGGCGTTCCGTCGGGCTGGAGCGGGCCCGCCGCAGCCTCGCCGTCTCTCTTCCACTCGCGCCGGATCGCGGCCTTCATCACGCTGATCGTCTTTCTTGCGTTGGTGTACGCGTTCATCGGATCGGCGCGGCGCGGCCGCTCGCTCTTCATCCGAAAAATCGCCGGGCTCTCGGCGATCGAGGAGGCCGTCGGCCGCGCGACCGAGATGGGCAAGGCGGTCCTCTACGTTCCGGGAAGCCAAGAGGTCACCGACATCCAGACGATCTACTCGATGGTGATCCTTCACGCGGTGGCGAAAATGGTCGCGCGGTACGGCACGCCGCTGATCGTGCCGGTCGGGAAGGCGTTCGTCGTGCCGCTCGCCGAGGAGACCGTGCGGCAAGGCTACCTCGATGCCGGCCATCCCGAGTCGTACGACCCGCGCAGCGTCCGCTACCTCTCCGACGAGCAATTCGCGTTCACCGCCGGCGTCGACGGGATCATGCTCCGCGAGAAACCGGCCGCGAACCTCTTCCTCGGGTCGTTCTACGCGGAGAGCCTGATCATGGCCGAGACGGGATTCTCGACCGGCGCGATCCAGATCGCCGGCACGGCGAACATCCACCAGCTCCCGTTCTTCGTCGTCGCGTGCGACTACGCTCTGATCGGTGAGGAGTTCTTCGCCGCGACAGCGTACTTGTCGCGCGAACCGCGTCTGCTCGGGAGCCTCAAGGCCGGCGACTGGATGAAGATCTTGATCATCGCAGCGCTCGTGATCGGCGTCGTCGTGATCACGACCGGCGTCGCGCCGCACTTCGCCGACTGGTTCGTGGTGGAATAGGAGGCCCGCCGCCCGATGCGCCGCGAAGTCCCGCTTCTTATCACGATGGTCTTCGGTCTCTGGATGATCGTCGATTTCTTCGTCCCGCATTGGGTCGTGTCCCACTCGGCGCAGCGGCTCCGCGATTGGGCGATCATCATCATCGCGTTCTCGTTTTTCCTCGGGACGGCAAACTTAATCCGGATCAACGCGCAGAAGATCTCCCGTCGCGAACGCGACTGGCCGTACTCGATCGTGCTTCTGGCGAGCATGGTGTTCATGATCGTCCTCGGCATCGCGTTCGGCATCACGGACGACAAGGGCCCCGGGGCGCGGCTGTTCAACCGGATGTTCCTGTTCGTGTACACGCCGATGCAGGCGACGATGTTCGCGCTGCTGGCGTTCTACATCGCGTCGGCCGCGTATCGCTCGTTCCGCGTCCGCTCCGTCGAGGCGACGCTTCTGGCCATCACCGCGGTGCTCGTGATGATCGGCCGCGTGCCGGTCGGCGTGGCGATCTCGGACGCGCTCCACCTCCCGCACGTCGTCGCGTTCGAGACGGTCCAGGCGTGGATCATGGACGTCCCGAACCTCGCGGCGAAGCGCGCAATCCTCATCGGCGCGGCGCTCGGCGCGATCGCGACGGGGCTGAAGATCGTCCTCGGCATCGAGCAGAACTACCTCGGTGAGAAGTGGCGGCGAACCCTGCCAGCCCGGCGAACCCCGCGCGCCCCGCGCGCAGCCTCCTCGACCGGGTCGAATCGATCGACCGCCGATGGATCTTCCTCGTCATGCTTCTCGCCGTGTTACTTCCGCTGATGAAGCCGATCGGGCTCCCGATCGAGCCGACGCGCAAAGTGATCGGGCTGTACGACACGATCGAGGCGCTCCCCGAAGGGTCGGTCGTCTACTTCGCGACGGACTGGGACCCGGGCGCCTCGCCCGAGATCTACCCGATGGCGCAGGCCACGCTCCGCCACCTGTTCCGCCGGAACATGAAGGTGATCGCCGCGACAACGTGGCCGACCGCCGGGCCGCTGACCGAAAACGTCCTGCGCGAGATCGGCGAGCGCGAGTACGACAAAGTCTACGGGACCGACTACATCAACCTCGGGTTCAAAGAGGGGCGCGAGGTCGTGATGGTCTCGATCGCGAACGACATCGCGGGCGTTTACCCCAACGACATGTACGGGAAGCCCACGACGTCGTACCCGATCATGAAGGGCGTGAAAGACTTCCACGACGTGGCGCTGTTGCTCAACATCTCGGGTGGCTACCCGGGGACGAAGGAGTGGCTGCAACAAGTCCAGCGTCGCTGGGAACTCAAGATGGCGTCGTGCACGACGGGCGTGAGCGAGCCCGAGTTCGTGCCCAACTTCCAGTCGGGGCAGTTGTGCGGGCTGGTCGGCGGGCTCGCGGGCGCCGCCGAGTACGAGCGGCTGATCCGCGTCCCCGGCACTGCGACTCGCGGGATGGACGCCCAGTCGCTCGGCCATCTCGCGATCATCGCGCTGATCGTCGTGAGCAACGCCGTTTTCCTGTTGCGGCGGCGGGGCGTGAAGTGATGACCGAGGCGTTCTGGACGATCGTCGCGGCGGCGTTGACGCTCGCGATCTTCTCCTACTTGTACAAGGACAACCCGGCGTACAAGCTCGCCGAGTACCTCTTCGTCGGTGTCGGAGCCGGCTACTGGCTCTGCGTCGAGTGGCAAAACGTTCTCGTGCCCAACCTGTGGCAAAAGTTCTGGAAGGGCGAGTCGTCGCTGATCATTCCGTTTCTCCTAGGGCTCCTCTTGTTCACGCGCTTCGTGCCGAAGATCTCGTGGCTGTCGCGCTGGTCGATGGGGTTGATGGTCGGGACGTTCTCCGGACTCGCCGTGATCGGCTACCTGCAGAGCGAGTTGTTGTCGCAGATTCAAGCGAACCTCCTGTCTCTCAACACGGGGAGCGTCGGGACGAACATCAACAACTTTCTTCTGATCGCGGGGCTGATCACGTCGCTCCTCTATTTCTTCTTCTCGGCGGAGCACAAGGGGGCGCTCGGCAAGGTTGCGCGCATCGGGATCTGGTTTCTGATGATCTCCTTCGGCGCGTCGTACGGGTTCACCGTGATGGCGCGGATCTCGCTCTTGATCGGGCGGCTGATGTTCCTCTTGCAGGATTTGCCGCGCGCGCTCGGGTTCGCGGGGATGAAGTAGGAGATGGGCGCCGACATCCCCCCGGAATGGATCGCGGACTTCGAGGCGGCCGCGCGGCGCACTCTCGAAGAACGCCTCCGGTACGCATTCATTTCGACGTACAAGCCCGTGCTCGACGACGCACGCTTCCGCGCCTTCGACACGATGGCGGACTATCGGCGCTGGTGCGAAGAAAACCTTCCCTCGTGGCTCGGGTATGGCCGGTCCGTTTGAATACCGGCAAGCCCGGGAGATCGCGGAGGCATTCAAGAGGCATGGCGTTCGCTTCTTGTTCATCGGCAAATCGGGCGCGATTATTCTCGGATATCCCGACACGACCCAGGACGCGGACCTGTTCGTGGAGAGGAGCGCAGAGAATGGCCGAGCGATCAGCGCTGCCCTCGATGATCTCGGCTTCCACCTCGAGGCCGAGCATCGGAAGGAAATCGAGCGCGGGAAGGATTTCGTCCAGATCCGCTACGGTCCGTTCGACCTCGACCTCGTCTTCGCGCCCGATGGGATCGAGACATTCGCGGCCGCCGCGAAGCGCGCAATCGAAGTCGATGGGATCCCCGTCTGCCACATCGACGACATCATCCGAAGCAAGGAAGCGACAGGGCGTGTGAAGGACCGCGAATCGCTCCCGCGGCTCCGAGCGTTCCGCGATTGGTGGGTCGGACAGCATCCGCACGGCGCGTAACCTCTGGGGAGCGCGCGCTCGCCGCCGATCGCACAGGCGGGCGCGCCTCGCGCCCTACCGAATGGCGCCCTATCGATTGACGCGCTCAGTCGGCGGCTGCTAGACTCCGCTCCGTCGCGCTCGGCCACTCCTCGCGCGGCACCCGAGCTTTCCGGGCTCCGTCCCGAGTTCTGTAGAAAAATGGAAGTGGCGTAGACTCCGGGTGTTAGCCAACACCGGTCCGGAAGGACC
>Ga0247727_10000081_pt1 | contig 205899 bp, 191 predicted proteins | sample WisWelCaveWW1625_FD_202498 | JGI IMG/M metagenome (GOLD analysis project Ga0247727, IMG submission 202498) | Biofilm microbial communities from Wishing Well Cave, Virginia, United States - WW16-25 | ecosystem: Environmental > Aquatic > Deep subsurface > Groundwater > Cave microbial mat... | reverse complement strand
AGCAAAAAACCACCATCAGCTTACGCGAATTTGATGCGGGTCTTTCGGTCCGGGAATTCCGGTCGATCTATCTGCTCAGCATCGGCTTAGCGATCTCACCGAGCCTATCTACGGAACTGCTGCCTGCAGGCGCGGCAACCCGGCCTTGGAGCCACGCGGGCAATCCGGTAACCTCTGCCGGGGGGTGGGGTTCCCCGTTAGGAGCATGCCGTGTCCACCGAAGCCGCCCGGAGTTCGTCCTCCCGCCGCGCCGTCGTGGCGAGCCGGGACCAGGTCGCCCTTCTCGGCCTCTCCGCCTACGTCCGCGAGAAGGGGTGGAAGGTCGACGCCGTCGCGCCGGCTGATGCCGTCGCCGCCTGCCGGAAGAGCCCCCACGCGGCGCTCCTGGTGCTCGACCTCTCGAGGATCGACGAGGCCAAGGTCGCGGCCGCCGCGAAGAAGGCCGTGAAGAGCCTGCGCGTCCTGGCGACCATCGGCGAGCGCAACGCCTACCTGGTGAAGGAGCTTGAGGACGGCGACGTCTCCTCGATCGTCTACAAGGGCTCGCCAGGCGGGGAAGTCGAGAAGGCGTTCGACGTCGCGTTCACGACGGGCGATTTTCTCTGCTCGACCTGCAGGGCGGATGTCGCGGCCGCGGGAAAGACACGCGGGCTCTCGCCGCGCGAGACCGAGGTGCTGCGCCTGCTCGGCTACGGCAACACGAACTCCATCGTGGGCCAGATGCTCAAGATCAGCGAGAAGACCGTCGAGGCCCATCGCTCGAACATCAAGCGGAAGCTGGGGGCGCGCGGCCTCAGCGACCTCGTGCGCTACGCCATCAGCATCGGGCTCGTCGATACGAAGGATCCTATTCCTGCGGAATAGGCTCCTTCGGATGTTCGATGTGACCCTCTGACATCGAACGTCGTACATCGCACATCTCCCCGGTGTCTACGCCAGTATGAGAACGCTCGCCGCCCTCACGCTCCTTCTCCCGCTCCTCTGCCAGGAGAAGAAGCCCGCCGAGGGCCTCTCCGCCAAGGAGATGAAGCAGGCGGAGGAGCTGCTCAAGTCCTACTTCGAGGCGAAGAGCTGGGACGAGCGCGACAAGATCGCCGCGGAGCTCGCCGTCATCGACCACCCGTCGAAGAACGACATCAAGACGCTCGCCGTCCGCTGTTTCAACCTCGTCCGCAAGGGGCCGATCATCGACGGAAAGTCGCCGCAGAAGTGCACCGACCCGGCCCACCCCGGCACGTACATCATCAACGGCACCGGCTTCGCGAAGAAGGGGCCGGTCGGACTTTTCATCAGCCTCCACGGAGGCGGCGCGGGCGTCGGCGACGGCGGCCAGATCGCCGGCCTCTTCGGCGTGCCGGGGCAGGGGATGATCAACGTCTTCCCGACCGTCACGGAGTAGACCGACACCGCGTGGAATACGGAGCGCGAGGAACAGTACGTCCTGTCGATCATCGCGGAGCTCAAGCGGACCTACGCGGTCGACACGAACCGCATCTACCTCGCGGGCCACTCGATGGGGGGCTTCGGAACGTGGTCGATCGGCGGCCGCCACGCCGACCTCTTCGCGGCGATCGCGCCGATGGCCGGCGGCGTCTTCGCGATGGTCTCGGGCGGCAATGTCACCGGCCTCACGGGCGGCGTCGTCTTCAACCTGAAGAACACGCCGATCTGGTTCTACCACTCGACCGACGACGTCCAGGTGAATTCGAAGAGCGACGAGAAGGCGGCCGAGGTGCTGGCGAAACTCAAGGAAAAGTACGGGCCCTACGATTTCACCTGGAAGCTCTACAACGACATCGGCCACGGCCTGCCGAAGGACGGCGTCAAGCCGATCTTCGACTGGATCACCGCCCGGAAGCGCGACCCGCTTCCCAAGCGCGTCCTGTGGGAGCCGTCGCGGAGCTACAAGAAGCACTTCTACTGGGTGAAGAAGGCCTCGACCGGCGGGCAGGTCGACGTGCAGCGCGACGGGAACAAGTTCACGGTGACCGGATCGACCGACATCACGATCCTGCTCAACGAGAAGATGGTGAAGCTCGACCAGCCGGTCGTCGTCGTCAACGACAAGGGCGAGGAGCTCTTCAACGGCAAGGTCGGCTACTCGCTGGTCGCGCTCGCGGAGTCGATTGCGGCGAAAAACGATCCAGAGCTTGTGTTTACTGCTTGGATTTCACTGAAGTGAAATCCAAGCAGCGCCGATAGCTCAACTGTACGCGCGTCCCCGCGCGCACGCATGGCAGATAGCCAGAAATCTTCGGATCATCCGTGGCCATCGTTTCGGCCATCGGTTCCGGCTTTCGGGTCCGCGCTTCGGGTTCGGGGCTATCGCGTTCGGGGCTATCGTGCTATCCGCAGCGGCCGCCGCCGCTGCAGCGAGCCACGACGTCCGCGCCAGCGGACGTCGCGCTATGGCCTCTCTCCCGTCCACCCGCGTTCCTGCGCCATCTTCGCGAACCGCTGCTGGAGGCGCACCCGCGTCTCGGGCTTGGTGATCACGATTCCGTAGATCGCGAGCTCCTCGCGCTCGATGATGAAGATCCCGTCGCGTTCGAACTCCTTGGCGCTCTTCTGGAAGATCGCCATCAGCAGGTGGAAGCAGAGGTCGCCGATGGTCGGGATGTCGTGGATGCGGTCGTCGATCTTCGTCTTCTTCGAATTGGTCAGGCCCGAGACGAGCAGGGGGACCGACTCGCTCGGGTCGGCCGAGATGAGCATCTGGTAGGGGTCGCCCGGCCCCTCGGCGCCGCGGAAGTTGTCCCATTTCCAGCAGTCCTCGAGGTCCTGGACCGCGCCGATGCAGCGGTTGACCTTGGGGGGCTCGGGGCAGCCGGCGAGGGCGATGGCGAGTATGCTGAGCATCCGTTTCATATGAACGAGAGTTTACGTTGTGCGGTCCGCCGCGTCGAAGTCTTGATGCGCGCGCTCCCGCTGCTGCTCCTCGTCTCGTGCGCCGTGCCGCCGCGGATGACGCCGGTCGAGGCGCGGCGATTCCTCGATCGCTTTCCGGAGGACGTTCGCCAGGTTCCCGCGGGGCCCGAGGCGATCGAAGCGGCGGTGAAGCTCGTGACGCCCGACCGCGCGTGGATGGCGCACCTTGAGCTCCGGCGATTCGCGGCGACAACCTCCGATGGCGAGGAGCTGGAGCGCCGCTTCCACGAGTTCGAGGAAGGCCACGACGGGCCGATCGTCGAGCTCACGGCGCTCTACGTCGCGGTTGAGGAGCGGCGGCTCGGCGAGACGCCGGCGAACGCGTTCCTGATGTCGACGTGGAACAAGGAGCCGTCGATGCCGCGGTTCGTAACGCTCCAGAGGGCGGCGCTGTCGTGGGTCGAACGGGCCGGAGAGGGCTCCTTCTACGAGGACGCGGCGAAACTGCTCGGCGGCGAGATCGGCCGGGCGCTGACGGAGTACGTTGCCGCGGCGTATGAGTTCAACCTCGGTGACGAGATCGATCCGGTCACGCCAGCGCGTCTGCATTCCGCCGCATGGGCGGTGGTCGGCCTTTGTCCCGGGACGGTGCTGGCATCCGCGGTGTGGTCAGACTTCATCGAGAAGTGTGCGTTCAAGCATCACCCCGCCACGGCGCTCGGGGCGCTCGACGCGTGGGAGCGGGCGTTCGGGCGCGCGGAGTTCGCGAGCGAGGCGCTCTGGGTCGTGGCGTATTTCGCCGATGAGCCGATGGCCGTGATCGAGAGGGCGTTGAAGGACGACCCGGACGGCCGCGCGATTCCGGAAGTGCTCGCGCTGCTGGCGGATCTCCATCGCAAGGCGGGGCGCGAAACCGAGATGCTTCGCACGGCGGAACTCGTCCTGAACCGGCCGCGCCCTGCGCATCCGCCGTCGCAGCGGTTCCGATTGAGTGACGCGAAGGCCGACGTGCGAAAGATGCTGGGAGAGCACTTCGAGTCGAGGGGCGACTGGGGCCGGGCCCTGGCGCAGTGGGAGCAATGGGAGCCGGCGAGCTTCTGCGGCACGTGTGTGGGCGGGATGACGCGCGACAAGGCGTACCACATCGCGATTTGCCGCGAAGCGCTCGGGCGGATCGACGAGGCGGTCGAGCTCTACTGGGCGCTTCTGCCGGAGACCTCCGAGAATGCGATGGACGCGGCGCGTCGGCTCAAGGCGGTGTACACGAAGCGCGGGAAGCTGAAGGAGTTCAGGGCGAAGGCGCAGGCGGCACTGGACGAGCTGCGCAGGGACCCCGACGCCAGGATCAAGGAATCGGCGGCAGCGCGGATCCTCGCGGAGGAGGAGCGGTAGGCGATTCCGTGGGATGTGCTTAGCGAGATGGCTTGCCATGAGCGAACAACCGCGAAGCGGTTGTGAGTCGAATGGCCGGGGCGGGAATTGAACCCGCACTCCCCCTTACGGAAGAAGGGGATTTTAAGTCCCCTGCGTCTGCCAGTTCCGCCACCCGGCCGGGTGCGAACTCGACTCTTCTAGGCCGCGCGGCAGGCTCGCCTTGAGCGAGGGCCGCGCCGCGGCTCGAGTCGAAAGGCTAATCGCAGGGTCCGCACGGCCTCCACTTTACCCATTTCCAGGAGCACCCCTGGGATTTCTCAGGAACGTTCCTCGGAAATTCACCCAGTTCAGGGGGCGAATCTTCAAATGCGCGCGAATTTTGAGGTTCTTCTTCCAAGTATTCATAATTCATGGGTTATAATCAATCCTCGCATGGACTCGTCGCGCCGCGTCCGGCCTTGGCCCTCCCTCGCCGCCGCATCCGTCGGCCTCGCCCTCTCCCTCCTCCTCTGGCGCCTCCTCGCCTCCGCCGAGGACAACCGCCTCCTCATGACCCTCCTCGCCGACGCCAACGTCGCCCGCGCCCACGTCCCCGATTCCCTCGACACCCCCCTCAAGGCCCTCGATCAACTCGCCCGGCTCGACACCACCGACACCGCCTGGATCGACGAGGCCGCCCGCGTCCAGGCCGCGCACCCCGTCCTCCGCACCATCGCCCGACTCGACCCGGACGGCCGCGTCCGCGCCCTCTCGCCGCCCGCCGCCGCCCTCCCGACCATCGACACCGCCGGACCGCCCATCACCTTCACCGACGGACGGTTCCATGCCCTCCGCCCCGCCCCCCGCGGCTGGCTCCTCGGCGACTTCAGCTTCCGCGAAACCCTCGCCGCCGACCTCGACGGCCGCGCCCCGGGCCTCGGCATCCTCGTCACCGACAACGCGATCGAGCTCTACCGCCGCGGCGATGAGCCGCCCGCGTCGCTTGCCTCCTGGAAAAAACGTTCGACGTCCGACATCAACGGCGTCACCCGCACCCTCACCATCTGGCCCCGGCCCGAAACGCTCGCCTCGCTCCGCTCCCCTCTCCCGCACATCGTCCTCGCCGCGGGCCTCCTCGTCTCGCTGCTCCTCGGAATCGTCCTCCACCTCTGGCGCGTTTCGCGCTCCCTCAACACCGGACTCGAACTCCGCGTCGCCGAAGCGACCGCCTCGCTGCGCGACGCCGAAGCGCGCGCCCGCGACCTCTACGAAAACGCCCCCGACGGTTTCGCCACGATCGACGGCAAGACCGGCCGCATCCTCCAGTGCAACGCAACGCTCGCCGCCATCACCGGCTTCCCCAAGACCGATCTCGTCGACAAGTCTGCCGTCGATTTCGTCGCCGCCCAGTCGCTCGACGGCGCCAGGACCGCTTTCAACGCCTTCCAGTCCGACGGCACGGCGCGCGACGTCGCCCTCCGGCTCCGCCAGAAGAGCGGCGGCGAAGTCGTCGTCAGCCTCAACATCTCCGCCGACCGCGACGGCAACCTCAACGCGAGCTTCCGCGACATGACGCACCTCCGCGAGCTCGAGGAGCAGCTCCGCCACGCGCAGAAGATGGAGGCTGTCGGCCGCCTCGCCGGCGGCATCGCGCACGATTTCAACAACCTCCTCACCGTGATCCTCGGCTTCGCCGACCAGGCGGGCGAGAACGCGCCGCCCGAAATCTCCGCCGCGGTCGCCGAAATCAAGAAGGCAGGCGAGCGCGCAGCCGACCTCACCAGCAAGCTCCTCACCTTCAGCCGCAAGCGCGTCGTCCGTCCCCACGCCGTCGACTTGAACGCGATCGTCCGCGGGCTCGAGTCGGTCCTCCGCCGCCTCGTCGGCGAACGGATCGAGACCGTCACCGTGCTCGACCCGGCACTCGGTCCGACGCTTGCGGACGACGGCCAGGTCGAGCAGATCATCCTGAATCTCGCCGTCAACGCGCGCGACGCGATGCCGAACGGCGGCCGGTTCTACGTCGAGACGCAGAACGTCACGCTCGACCCCGAGACCGGCCTGCGCCACGAGGGCGAGCTCGTCCAGCAGGGGCCGTACCTCCTGCTCGCGGTCAGCGACACCGGCACCGGCATGCCGCCGGAAGTCCTCGCGCGCGCCTTCGAGCCGTTCTTCACGACGAAGGAAGTCGGCAAGGGCACCGGCCTCGGCCTCGCGACGGTCTATGCGACCGTCAAGCAGTGGCACGGCTACCTCTGGATCTACTCCGAAGTCGGCCGCGGAACGACGGTGAAGATCTACCTGCCGCGGCTGAAGCGGACCCATCCCGAGGATCCCGCCGTGACGCCGCCCGCCGCGCCCGCCGTCGTGGGCCGCGAAACCATCCTCGTCGCCGAGGACGAGGGCCAGCTGCGCCGGCTGACCGCGAACATGCTCCGCCGCGCCGGCTACACCGTGCTCGAGGCCCCCAACGGCGAAGAAGCGCTCGCCGTCGCCGAAGCTCACAAAGGCACGCTCGACCTGCTCCTCACCGACGCGGTGATGCCCGGCATCCTCGGGCCCGATCTCGCCCGTCACTTGAAGCGGTCGCGGCCCACCCTGGCCATCGTGCTCATGTCGGGCTACACCGGGACGGTCGCGACCGACCACGGGATGCTGGAGCGCGAGGGCGTCTTCCTCCAGAAACCGTTCGCGAAGCAGCTCCTGCTGAGTGCGATCCGGGAGGCTTTGAAGAAAGTTCAAAGCCGTTAGGTAGGTGGCTGCGCGAATTTCTCAGGAACGTTCTTCAAAACCGCAAATCCACGCGAATTTTCGCGGTTTTTTCCAAGGAACCGGCTCCTGGCCGGGACACGTGTCCGGGGACTTGCCCCAAGAGCGCTCCTGGACCTCAAGGCAATTCCGCAATCTTGCGGAATTTGCGGCCCGGACACGTATCCGGGCACTCGGAGCCGTCTATCTTCTCCCCGCTATCCTCGCTATCGTCTCTGCGTGCTCAAGCTCCCCTTCCGCGCCGCCACCCTCACCCGCCTCGGCGGCGACGAAATCGTCACGCCGCTCCTCGATCCGTCGGTCCTCTGGGTCGGCGCGTCGGCGCGCGAAATGGCCGACCACTTCGCGAAGGCCGCGCGCGACAAGCTGATCGATCGCGCCTCGCCCGTCGCGCTCCTCCCCGCGGCCGGACCGCTCACGTTCGAAGCCCGCCGCATCGACGTCAGCGTCCCCGAGTCGGCCGACGGCCACCTCCATCCCGCGATGCAGTTCCGCTTCGACACCCTCCTCTCGCCGCTCCCGGTGAAGGGCTGGATCGGCTTCGTCCCCGCGCTCGGCATCGAAGCCATCGGCTCGACCGCCGATGACTGCATCGCGCACCTCCGCGAGTCGGTCACCATCGAATTCGCCCGCAAAAAGCGGCGCCTTTCGACCCACGCCCTCCTCGCCACGCAGTGGTTCACCGGCCTCGAGCTCGTCGAGCGCGAGATCGAACTGCCGGTCCACACGATGCAGGACCTCAAGGACATCGCCAGGCAGAAGCTCCGCCGGCTCCTTCCCGAGATCGCGACCGAACTCAAGCCCTCCCAGCCCCGCGCGTTCGGCATGGACGCGGAGCTCGACGCGCTCGCCCGCGCGCTCAGCGGCCGCTACACCCGCAGCGTCCTGCTCGTCGGCCCGTCGGGTTCCGGCAAGACCTCGCTCGTCGAGGAGTTCGCACGGACGGCGTCGCCGAAGAAGATCTGGGATGTCACCGCCGGCCGCCTCATCCAGAAGCTCACGCGCGGCAGCGGCTGGCAGGAGAACCTGGCCGTCGTCGTTCGCGAGCTTCGCGAAACGGGCGAGTTCCTCTTCGTCCGCAACTACGCGGGGCTGTTCGAAGTCGGCCAGTACGCGGGCAACTCGCTGAGCATCGCCGACGCGCTTCGCGCCCCGATCGAGCGCGGCGAGATCACGATCCTCTCGGAATGCACGCCCGAGCAGGCGGCGCGCATCGACGTCCGTGCGCCAGGGTCGACGGCGATGTTCCACGTCATCCGCGTCGAGGAGCCCGCGGGGGCGACGCTCGAATCGATCGTCGCGAGGCGCGCGCCGACGGCATCGCCCGACGCCGTCCGGGAGGCGATCCGGCTCCAGAAGCGCTACCGCCCGTACTCCGGCTTCCCCGGCAAGACGATCCGCTTCCTCGACGCCCTCTCGCAGAAGACGGCCGCCCCCTCCTTCGCGCCAGAGGGTGGCGCTACGGAGGGCCGAAGGATCACGCGGGACTCCGTCATCCAGCGCTTCTGCGAAGAAGCGGGCATGCCGGAGTTCATGGTCGATCCCGCCAAGCCGCTCCCGCTGGAGACGATGGAGCGCCACTTCGTCACGAACGTCTTCGGCCAGGAGGAGGCGACCACGACCGTCGTCGATCTGCTCGCGTCGGTCAAGGCGGGCCTGGCGCGCGGCGGAAAGCCGATCGCGACGCTGCTCTTCATCGGGCCGACGGGCGTCGGCAAGACCGAGCTCGCGAAGGTCCTCGCCGAGTTCATGTTCGGCTCGCGTTCGCGCATGATCCGCTTCGACATGTCCGAGTACGCCGACGCGATCTCGTGCCTGCGGCTCACGGGCGACGCCGGCACCGACGGGCTTCTCACCGGCGCCGTGCGCGAGGAGCCGTTCAGCGTGATCCTCTTCGACGAGGTCGAGAAGGCCCACCCGGTCTTCTTCGACCTGCTGCTCCAGGTGCTCGGGGAGGGGCGGCTGACCGACGCCGGCGGCCGCGTCGCCGACTTCTGCAGCACGATCGTCATCATGACCTCGAACCTCGGCGCCTCGGAGCTCCCGAAGGGGACGGCGGGATTTGCCGCGGCCGACGGCCGCCGCCGGCAGGTGCTCGACCACTTCAAAGCCGCCGTCGAAGCCCATTTCCGGCCGGAGCTCTTCAACCGGCTCGATCGCGTCGTCGCCTTCGCGCCGCTCTCGCAGGAGATGATCCGCCGCATCGTCGACCGCGAAGTCGGCCTGCTCCGCCTCCGGCCCGGCCTCCGCTACCGCGACGTCTCCCTCTCGATCACACCGGCGGCGCTCGACCGGCTCGGCCAGCTCGGCACCGATTCGCTCTACGGCGCCCGCCAGCTCCAGCGGACGATCCGCGACCTCGTCGCGCTGCCGCTCGCGCAGCAGCTCAACCGTTACGAGATGGCGACCTCGATCGAGGCCGTCGTCGACGACGTGGACGGCACGATCGACGCGCGCATGAAGGGCGTCGCGAAGAAGGAGACCGGCGAGACCTCGATGCGGATGATCTCCCTCCAGGTCACGGGCCAGCGCCGCCGCCTCGAGGATGTAGTCGAGGGCACCGTGCTCGCGAAGGTCGCCAGCGACATCGAGCTCCTCGAGCGCCGCCGGCGCAAGGCGAAGGAAAAAGCCTGGATCCAGTCCCACGAAGCGCGCCAGCTGGAGCGGTACACGAAGCTGAAGCGCGACTGCGAAGCGGCGTACGCGGATGTCGAGTTCCTCGAGGCCGAGGCGGTGCTCTCGCTCGTCGAAAGCGATCACGCGTCGGCGGACGACCTGAGGGTCCTGCTCGCCGACCACCGTGACCGCTCGTGGAAGGCATGCCGGGCGCTCTTCACGCTCAACGCCGATTCGGGCGCGGCGATCGTCGGGATCTACGGGAACGCAAAGCACCTCGACTTCCTCTCGCGGATCTACACGCGGATCGCGAAGCACCAGGAGCTCGACGTCGCGCCCTATCGCGTGTGGCATGCGCCGTCAACGGGCTCGGTCGAGGCGCGGCCGGCGCAGGGGCCGCCGCCGGCGAAGGACGCGATCCTCGTCGGGATGGAGCTGAGACTGGCCGGCTCGGGCGCGTCGCTTCTCTTCAGCGAGGAGGACGGGCTGCATCGCCTCCGCGACCGCGAGGGGGAATGGCATTCCTACGTGCTGCTGAGCGCCGGCGGCGCGTGGGCGCCGTTCGACGACAAGGGCCGGCCCGAAGGGGTCCATCGCCGCGCGTTCTTCGACCGGAAGCAGCCGCGCCGGACCATCCTGCCCGACTCGGTCGAGGACCGGAACCATGGCTGGTCGGTGAAGACGGAGGACTACCCGAAGGCGCTCTTCGACGCGATCAACCGGCAGTTCGAAGAGAAGGTCTACCGCGCACTGCGATGAGCAACATCCCGCTGGAATTCCCGATTCACGTTCGCGGCGTGGAGCGCGACGGCCAGCGGCACTACGCCGTGCGGCCGCTCCTCACCGGCGGGCCCGAAGGCGTCGCGCGACGCTTCGAGCGCGCCGTGCAGAAGTGCCTCGAGCAGGTCCGCGACACCTTCCGGATGTCCCACACGTCGCGCGCCGACGTGGACGACCTGCTGTGGTTCCGCTTCAACCCGGAGCTCCAGACCCACCGCGTCGAAGTCTCCGTCAAGACCGGCGCGGGGACGCTCGCCGGCACGGTGCTCGCGGCGGCGTTCTCGGTCGGCGGACACGAGGCCGTCGTCCTCCCGGGCTTCGACTATCACCTCTTCGTCCAGACGGGACGCTCGCACCTCATCGAGGAAGTCCATCGGGTCGTCGAGCACCTGCTGCGGGAGGAGCGCAAGCTCAAGGAGCCGCCCAACCCCAAGATCCACCTCGCCGACCGCAGCGAGTTCATCACGACGGCGTCGACGTCGGTCTTCGTCGAAGGGGGCCCGTTCCCGTTTGAGAGCGAGGAGACCGCCTCGTTCTTCGCGTCGATGTTCAAGGACGCGACGGAGTTCCGCGGCGTGGTCGAGCTCGAGGCGACGGGTCGCAACCTCAACCGGCTCTACCCGGAGACGATCGAGCGGGCCTTCGGCGTGGACGACGTCGTCGAGCGCGTGCGCCACGCGATGTTCGTGGAGCAGCCGGGGGCGACGGTGCTCGTCGGCCCGCGCGGTGTGGGCAAGACCGCCATCGTGCATGAGGCGACGGCACGAATGCTCGAGTCGCGGCTGCCTCACCTCGACCGGGCGCCCCACGTCTGGCACCTCGACCCGACCCGGGTCATCGCTGGAATGCGCGTCGTCGGCGCCTGGCAGAGCCGGCTCGAGGCGATCCTCGAGTACGTCCGCGATCGAATGGCCAGGCAGGTGAAGGCGCCCGGCACCGACGTGCTCGTCGTCGACAACCTCGTGGCGATGCTGCGGATCGGCAAGAGCGGGCAGAATTCGCTGACGCTCGCCGACGTGATCAAGCCCTACCTGGAGAAGGGGGAGATCCCGCTCATCGCGGAGGCGACGCCGGAGGTCTGGAAGCGCGTGCAGGAGATGGACCGGGGCTTCGCCGATCTCTTCCAGGTGATGCGCGTGCCGGAGCCGCCGCGCGAGCAGGCGATCCGGATCGTCGCCAAGCACCGGACGATCCTCGAGCGCAAGCACGGCGCCTCGCTCGCGAACGAGGCGGTGGCTCGGCTCGTCGACCTTCAGCGCGCCTTCCCGGGCCGCACCGCGATGCCCGGGTGCGTCGTCGAGCTGCTCAAGGAGCTGGCGACGAAGCACCGGGGGGCGTCGGTCGGAATCGGCGAGGTCGATGCGGCCTTCCAGGGATCAAGCCGCCTGAGCGCCCTGATCTTCAACCCCGACCTGCGGCTGAACGAACGGGAGCTGCGGGAGTTCGTCGAGACGCGGCTCATCGGCCAGCGCGAGGCGGCGCGATGCCTCGTCGAGACGGTCGCGTCGATCAAGGCGCGGCTGGCCCGGCCCGAGAAGCCGCTCGGCTCGTTCCTCTTCATCGGCCCGACGGGCGTCGGAAAGACCGAGGCGGCGAAAGTGCTCGCCCAGTTCCTCTTCGACGACGCCGACGCGCTCGCGCGGTTCGACATGAACGAGTTCATCGACGACGGCGCCGTCGGCCGCCTGATCGGCGACGCCGCGCGTCCCGAGGGGCAGCTGACGAACCGCGTGCGCCACCGTCCGTTCAGCGTGCTGCTCTTCGACGAGATCGAGAAGGCGCACGAGACGGTGCACGACCTGCTGCTCCAGGTGCTCGGCGAGGGGCGGCTCTCCGACGCGCTCGGGCGCACGGTCGACTTCGCCAACACCGTGATCATCATGACGTCGAACCTCGGCGCGGGCGAGGCGGGGCGGACCGTCGGCTTCGCGAAGAACGAGGAATCGCAGGCGGCGGCCTACCGGAAGGCCGTCGAGGACTTCTTCCGGCCGGAATTCGTCAACCGCATCGACCGGATCGTGGCGTTCCAGCCGCTGGGGCTCGACGAAATCATGCGGATCGCGCGGCTCCAGATCGAGCGGCTGCTCGCGCGCGACGGGTTCGTGCGCCGTTCGACCTGCCTGAATGTCCGGCAGGGCGCGCTCGAGGAGATTGCGCGGCGCGGATTCGACCCCGAGCTCGGCGGCCGTGCCCTGAAGCGGGCGATCGAGCGCGAGCTGACCTGGATGACGGCGGAGCGGCTCGTCCAGCTTCCGTCGAACGAGCCGGTGATCTTCGAGGTGCACCTGCGCGGCGGAACGCTCGCTCCCCGGATCGTCCCGATGCCGTTCGTGGAGGAGCGCGTCGCGCCGGTCGAGATGGCACCGCCCGAGGACCGCGACCTGCCGGCGTTTTTCGAACGGCTCCTCGACGACGCCAACCGGATCGAGAGCGCGCTCGTCGCGTCGCGCACGCCGGGCGACCCGGAGTACCTGCTCCTCAAGGACCGCGCGTACCAGCTCAAGAAGGAGGTCGCCGACGTCCTGCACGCGCTGCCCCGCGACGAGAGTGCGATCCCGGCGTTCGCGTTCCGATGGAAGGGCGGGAAGCACCCCGGCTGCGTCGCGCGCCTGGAGCAGTTCGACCCGCACGACCTCTTCGCCCAGATGGACATCCGCGACTACCTGGAGGAGAAGTTCCGCGGCGCGAAGCGCGAAGTCAGCGCGGCACGGTCGATGGCCATGGAGGCCGCCGCCCAGGTCGCCGCGCTTGACCTCCAGCACCGCGCGTTCGCGGCCGGGAAGCGCGACGGCGTCTGCCTCCATCTCCGGTCATGCATCGAGGGGACGGGCGCCGCGACCGTCCTGCGGCTCGCGTTTGCCTACCAGCAGCTGATGAAGACGGTCGACTCGCAGTTCGACACCTTCGACGGCCTCGGACCGATGAAGGGCGAGTGGGTCGCCCTGGCGGACGCGCTCGGGACCGACAAGACCGACCCCATCGTCGACGGGGCCGTCTTCCTCGCCACGAGCGGCCCGGGGCTTGTGGAGCTCCTCCGGGGCGAGGAGGGCGTGCATCTGTTCCTCGAGCCGTACGGACGGTGCGTGCCGGTTCAGGTGCGGGTCCTCGGCGTGCCAGAGCACGCGAAGCCGGCCGAGTTCGCCGAGTCCGAGCGGGCGAAGCGGGCGTCGTGGCAGCGCGAGTTCGACGCGGGCCGCGCCGAGGGGGAGAGCGATCCGTGGACGCCGGGGCGCGTCGTGCGCATCTACGCCCAGCCCGGCGGCGGGCACGAAGGGACGATCACCGACCTGCGGACGGGGTTGATGGAAGCGTACGAGGCGACCGGGATTCCGTGGTTCATCTGGGCGCTGAGCGCAACGAAGGGTCGCTGATGGAGATCTGGCATTTCCCCCTCGTCTGCTGGCAGATGACGCCCGACCTCGTCGTGGGAAAGGTCGTCGGCGCGCCGTACCAGCTCGTCGCGTCGAGCGCGAAGCGCATCAAGCAGTCGCTCTCGCGCGAAATGCAGCGGCTCGCGAACACGAACCCGGATTCGTTCGACGAGCCGGTGAAGATGCCGCAGCTGGAGATCGTGAAGGTCCAGTTCCGGCCGACGTACCGCGACCCCGAGGCGGGCACGTTCCCGGCAGGGACGGTGGTGACGATCCCCGTCGTCGCGGTGCACGGGCAGAACAACTTCGGCGCGTTCACCTGCCACCTGCCGCTCCTGGGCGACGACTTCCACTTCTACAAGGCGGGGCAGGTCGACTCGATGGTCGAGCACTTCGCCCGCAATCGCTTTCACGAGCTGGAGCCGGAGCAGCTGCACCGCTACCTCCTGATCGCCGCGCCGTGGCTCGAGACGGTCTCGATCAAGGTCGAGCGGAACGAGAAGCGCCGGAAGAAGCGCCGCGGCCAGGGCCCCGAGCCGATGGAGACGGTGGAGGGCGTCGGCGAACGCCATCCGCTCGACCCGGGGGCACGCAAGTCGATCCGCGCGTTTCCCGCCGTCGCGTGGGAGCGCGAGGAGCTCGTGCGGCTCGTCGCCGACGCGATCGGGAAGGAGCGGGCCAACGTGCTCGTCGTCGGCGAGCGCGGCGTCGGCAAGAGCGCGATTCTCGCGGAAGCAGTGTCGAAGGCCCACGGGGAGACGGCGTCGAGCGACCGTCCGGTGGGGCGATTCTACTGGAAGACGAACGCGCACCGCATGATCGCGGGGGCACGGTGGCTCGGCGACTGGCAGGAGATCGTCGAGCGGCTCATGGCCGACCTCCAGCTCTCGGGCGACGCCCTGTGGATCACGGACTTTGTCGAGCTCTTCCGCGTCGGCGGCGAGGGGCCGGAGGATTCGGTGGCGGCGTACCTGTCGCCGAACCTCGACCGGGGCGAGCTCCAGATCATCGGGGAAGCGACGCCGCACGAGCTCGAGGCGGCGCGGACGCTGCTGCCGGGATTCCTCGAGCGGTTCCGGGTCATTCACGTCGAGGAGCTCTCGCGGCCGGCGATGCTGAGGGTGCTCGACAAGCTGTCGCGCCACGCGCGGACGACGATGCAGATCGACATCGAGCGGGAGGCGCTGGAGACGGCGCACCGGTCGCTCGGACGGTTCGTGCCCTACGAACGGTTCCCCGGCAAGGCGGTGAAATTCCTGTCGACCTGCGTGAGCGAGGCGTGGCTGAAGGAGCACAAGCGGGTGGGGCGGCGCGAGGTGCTCGATGCGTTCATCGCGCAGACGGGGCTGCCGGAACTTTTCCTGAGGGACGACCTCGTGCTGGAGCCGGGGTCGCTGAGGGGCCACTTCGCGTCGCAGGTCATCGGGCAGGAGGAGGCGCTCGAGAAGGTCAGCCGGGTGGTGAAGGTCTTCAAGGCGGGGCTGAACGACCCGGCGAAGCCGATCGGGGTCATGCTCTTCGCGGGGCCGACGGGCGTCGGGAAGACGGCGACGGCGAAGGCGCTGGCGGAGTTCTTCTTCGGGGCGGGGCAGAAGCTCGACCCGCTGGTCCGGCTCGACATGAGCGAGTTCCAGCATCCGGCGCAGATCGAGCGGCTGATCGGGAGCGGGCGCGGCGAGCCGGGGAAGCTCGTCCAGCAGGTGCGCGAGCGGCCGTTCAGCGTCGTGCTGCTCGACGAGATCGAGAAGGCGCACCCGCTCTTCTTCGACGCGCTCCTGGCCGTGCTCGACGAGGGGAGGCTGGTCGATGCGTACGGGCGGGTGACCGATTTCCGCAACACGATCATCGTGATGACGACGAATCTCGGATCGCGGCGGGGCGGGTCGCTCGGATTCGGGAAGGAGGACGCGAACCGGTTTGATGCGGAGGTGCGGGGCTTCTTCCGGCCGGAGTTCTACAACCGCCTCGACCAGGTCGTGACGTTCAAGGCGCTGACGGCGGAGGTGATTCTCGAGATCGCGCGGAAGGAGCTGAAGACGGTCGCGATGCGCGAGGGCTTTGCGAAGATGGGCCTGAAGATCGAGTTCAGCGAGGCGGTCATCCGGCACGTCGCCGAGGTGGGATTTGATCCGCAGTACGGAGCGCGTCCCCTTCAGCGCGCGATCGAGCAGCGCATCGTGGGGCCCCTGGCACGGTGGATGATCACGAATCAAGTCCGCGATGCGTCGGTGCGGGTTGACATCGTCGACGGAGAGGTGAGGGTGAGCCGGTAGCCGGTTTTCTACTTCGCCAGCTTCTTGTACTTGATCCGCTTCGGCTGATCGGCGGCGCTGCCGATCTCCTGCCGGCGCTTTTCCGCGTAGGCCTGGAAGTTGCCCTCGAAGTAGCGGACCTTCCCCTCGCCCTCGAACGCGATGATGTGGGTCGCGATCCGGTCGAGGAACCACCGGTCGTGGCTGATGACGACCGCGCAGCCGTTGAACGCGAGCAGCGCCTCCTCCAGCACCCGCAGCGTGTCGACATCGAGGTCGTTGGTCGGCTCGTCGATCAGCAGGAGATTGCCGCCGCGCCGGAGGAGCTTCGCGAGCTGGACGCGGTTGCGCTCGCCGCCCGACAGGAGGCCGACCTTCTTCTGCTGGTCGGGCCCGCGGAAGTTGAAGCGGTTCACGTAGGCGCGGCCGTTGATCTTCCTGCTGCCGAAGGGGATCTCGTCGTCGCCGCCGGTGATCTCCTCGTAGACGGTGTTGTCCGCCGCCAGCGTCTCGCGGTTCTGATCGACGTAGCTCAGCACGACGGTCGGGCCGAGCTCGATCGTCCCCGCGTCGGCCGTCTCGGCGCCCATGATCATCCGGAAGAGCGTCGTCTTGCCGGCGCCGTTGGGGCCGATCACGCCGATGATGCCGCCCGGCGGCAGCGACAGGTCGAAGCCGTCGATGAGGAGGTTGTCGCCGTAGGCCTTCCGCAGCCCCTTGATCTCGAGCACCTTGTTGCCGAGCTTCGGGCCAGGCGGGATCTGGAGCTCGATCGCATCCTCGCGGACCTCCATCGCCTCGGCGGCGAGCTTCTCGTACGCGGTGATTCGGGCCCTCGGCTTCGCCTGTCGCGCGCGCGGTGACAGGCGGATCCACTCGAGCTCGCGCGAGAGCGTCTTCTGCCGCGCCGCCTGCGCCTTGCCTTCGAGCTCCATCCGCTTCTGCTTCTGCTCCAGCCAGCTCGAGTAGTTGCCCTGCCAGGGGATCCCGCGGCCGCGATCGAGCTCGAGGATCCATCCGGCGACGTTGTCGAGGAAGAAGCGGTCGTGCGTGACGGCGATGACGGTCCCCTTGAAGTCCTTGAGATAGCGCTCGAGCCACGCGACGCTCGAGGCGTCGAGATGGTTCGTCGGCTCGTCGAGGAGCAGGAGATCGACGTTTGAAAGCAGCGTCCTGCAAAGGGCGACACGGCGCCGCTCGCCGCCGGAAAGCGTCGCCACCTTCGAGTCCCACGGAGGCAGTTCCATCGCGTCGGCGGCGATCTCGAGCTCGCGGTTGATCTCCCACCCGTTGGAGGCGTCGATCTTCTCCTGGAGCGTCGACATCTTGTCCATCGCCGCCTGCATCGCGTCGCCGTCGAGCTCGCCGAGCGACTCGCTGATCGCCTCGTAGTCCTTCACCATGCCGATGCGGTCGGCGACGGCCTCCTCGACGATCTCGCGGACAGTCTTGGCGGTGTCGAGCAGGGGCTCCTGCGGGACGAAGCCGATCTTCGAGCCGGGGTGGTTGTAGAGCTGGCCGTCGAAGTCCTTGTCGGCGCCCGCCATGATCCGCAGGATCGTCGACTTGCCCGCGCCGTTGCCGCCGAGGACGCCGATCTTCGCCCCGTGGTAGAAGCTGAGCGAGACGTCGTCGATCACCACGCGCTTTTCGTAGACCTTGCGCAGGTTCTGGCAGGACATGATGAAGTGGGCCATTCGGGAGAGGCATGAATACGATAGCGGGCGGGCGCTGTAAAGCCCCCTGTTCCGAACACGACGGCAATGTCTCACTTTGTGACAGTCTTTCACGTTTGAACTGCGTACACTAGGGTGGTGGGTACGGGTCGTGTGATCGCGGACCGGTTCAAGGTCGTGCGGCCGCTGGGACAGGGGACCGGCGGACGCGTCTTCCTTGTCCGCGACCAGGCCCATGACGACGAATCGCTCGCGCTCAAGCTCCTGGCGCGCGGCGGGAGACTCCGGGACGAGCGGTTCCGCCACGAATTCGCGATGCTCTCCACCGTCGAGCATCCGAACCTCGCGCGGGCGCGTGACTTCGGCGAATCGAAGAGCGGCTTTTTCTACACGGCCGAGGCCGTGGACGGCGATCCGTTCGACCGCTGGATGTCGAACCCGCGCCGCACGGCCGCGGAGGCACTCCGCGTCGCCGGCGAGGCGCTCTCGGCGCTCGACGCGCTCCACGCCCGCGGCCTCTCGCACGGGGACATCCGCGCCGGGAACATTCTTGTTTCGCCCCGCGGCGCAAAGCTCATCGACGCGGGGATCGCCGCGTCGTCGGCGAGGGACGACGTGCGCCGCTTCGGCGCGGTGCTCCGCGACGCCGCCGGTCCCCGGCTGGCGACCGACCGTACGCTGGGCCGGCTGATCGAGCGCCTGACGAGCGATGCACCCGGCGAGGCGATCGTCGACGCGGCGACGGCGCTCGCGCTGGTCGGCCGCGAGCCGGCATCGATCCCCGTCTTCATCGGCCGCGACGCGGAGCTGAAGCGGCTGATGGCGGCGCAGGTCGCCTTCGTCCATGGCGTCGAGGGATGCGGCCGCACGGCGCTCGTCGAACGGCTCCGCATCCGCGCGCAGCTCGACGGCGTCATCGTCGGCGTCGGCCGTCCGACGCCCCGGCCGCTCGAGGCGGTCGAACGCCTGTTCGAGGAGCTCGCGCCCGCCGGCGTCAAACCGCGGCTCATTCACGGGCGCTACCGCAGCCCGATCGAGCTCAAGATGGCGCTGACGGAAGCCCTGATGGAGGCGTCGCGCCGCCACCGCCTGATCATCATCGTCGAGGACCTGCATGAGCTCGACGCGGACAGCTTCGCGCTCGCGGTCCACTTCGCCGACATTCTCCGGCTCGCCGACGGCACGAAGTGCCAGGTTGTCCTGACGTGGCGCGACGCGGAGCTGGCCTCGGCAGGCCGGTCGGTCACCGTGCCGACGGCGGAGGAGATCGTGCTTGGGCCTCTCGATGCGGGGGCGCTGGTGGCGGCCCGGCTCGGGGGCGTCGCCTCGGCAGCGCTGGCGGCGGAGCTGGACCGCGTCACGGAAGGCAACGCGCGGCTGCTCAACGAACTCGTCGACCAGCAGCGGTTCTCGAAGCGCGACGGCGTGTGGGAGGCGGCGGGGCCGATCGAGATCACGCCGGACGGTGCGTTCGACCTGCTGGCGCCGGCGGAGCGCGATCTCGCCGCGGTGCTGGCGGCGTCGGTGATCCCGCTGACGCGCGACCAGCTCTCGCGGATCGTGGCGCCGTCGACGCTCGATGACACTCTGGAGCGGCTGATCCGGTCCGGCTGGGTGCGGCCCGGGTTCCGGGTTGCGTCGCCGGCGCGGCGCCGCGCGGTCCCGGAGAGGGTGCGGGCCAGGTGGCACCAGCCGATTGCGTTCGGGATCGAGTCGATGGGGGGCAAGCCGAGCGTGGAGCGGCTGCACGCGATGTCGCATCACTGGCTGGCGGCGGGAAATGCACAACGTGGGCTTCCATTCGGGCTTCGAATGGCGGAGCTGCTCCTGAAGCGGAATGCGGCGGCTCAGGCGGCCGGGATCTACGAGCAGTGCGCGAAGCTCGCGAAGGCGGCCGATCGCCGGGGGCTGCTCGAGCGCGCGCGCGAGGCGTGGCATCGCGCCGGAGACTTCACGTCGCACATCGCGGCGGCGCGGCGCGTGGTCGAATTCGAGAAGGACTTCGCGAGCCTTTTCGCGGCGGGCGAGGCGCTCCGCGACGCGGGAGAGATCCGTCCGTCGCTGACCACGTTCCGCGAGGCGGGCGGGGCGGCCAGGACGGCGGAGGAGCGCGCGCTCGCGTTGGCCGAGGAGGCGATCGGCTACGGAACGCTGCGCGAGATGAAGCCGCTCGGCGAGATGGCGGAGAAGCTGGAGGAGGTCGCGACGGCGGTGCCGCGCGTCACCGCACGCCTTTGGATGGTGAAGGCGTTCGTGGCGACCGGCGAGGAGAACGTCAACGCCATTTTCGACGCGATCGATAAGGCCATCCGGGCCGCGAAGACGGCAGGCGATCCCTTCCTCCAATGGCGCGCGTGGAATGGCGCGATCCTGGCGACAGGGTTCGGCAACCCCCGCTACTACGAGCCGGAACCGTACCTGAAACGTGCATCACAGATCGCTGAGCGTGCCGGGTTTTCATACGAAGCGGAGCGGTCGCTCGGAGCGATGAACACACTCGATCGCCTGCGGGGTCAGGTGGAGTCCGCGCGGCGCGCCGCCGAGCACCTTCTGGAACGGTCACTTCAGTGCGGCCAGAAACTGAAGGCCGCCGAGGCACTGCACAATCTCACGACACTTCATCTTGACATGGGGGAGCAACGACGGGCGCTGCAAAGGGGGCTACTGTGCGTGACGGCTTCAACCGAGATGGGTCATACGCAGTTGATTTCCCGCATTCACGGCTGGGTTGCCATGGCCCATGCCATGGGCGGCGACTTCCGTGGAACCGAGCTGGCGCTGGGCCGCGCGCGCATCGCCGTGGAACAGACGGCAGTGAAGTCCGGGCCCATGATGCTTGAACGGGCAGAGGCCTTCGTGCGGTGGGAGGCGGGGCTTCCTGCACACGACGCGCTGCGCTCGCAACTGAGCTTTGCCATCAAGCACAACTACCCGGTTGACTGGGCACCGCTATTCGTAGTGGCCGCATCTTGCGACGCCGTGACACCGGAAGGGGGTCAGGCCTTCCTCAGCCTCCTCAGAACCTGGCACAACAAGACCGCAGAAGGTCGGGTTCGGTTCGGCCTGGCGCTGATCCATGAGCGCGAGGGTCGACGCGAAGAGGCGCGAGCGGAACTTGAACGGTCGTCGCGCCTCGCCCCCGGGCTGATAGGGCTCGAGGGACTTCAGATTCAGCGGCTCCTGATGCGCGCCCGAATGAACGCAAGCCCGGCGGGTGGCGCGGAATTTGCTCGACAGGCGTTCCATCTGGCGCTCGCCAACGGACGGCTTCGCCTGGCCGAAGAGGCGGCGGAGCTGGCGGGAGACCTCGTGCGTCTCGCGGGAAATCCGGCCGGGGCGGTGCGCTGGTATCGGGAGGCACTGCGCGTGTTCGATGACCGCCGGCAGCTGTGGTTCGAGAAGAGCGAGGGAGAGGGCATGCCCAAGCGGCGCGACGAACTCGAGCGCAAGCAGCGAGAGACGGAGGTCGACGGACCCCGCGACTCCTGGCTCAAGCGGATCCTCGAGCTCGACCGCGAGCTGATGGGGGAACACGACGTCGACCGGCTGCTGCGGCGGATCATCGACGGCCTCATCGAGATGACCGGCGCCGAGCGTGGGTTCCTCCTGCTGGCCGAGTCGGGCGAGTGGCGCGAGAGGATCCGCCGGGGCTACGAAAAGGAGGATCTCCGCAGTCCGGACCACACGATCAGCCGGACCATCGCGGAGCGCGCCGCGCGCCTCCGCAAGCTCTTCATCACGGCGGACGCCCAGAACGACGACGACATCCGCAACGCGGCAAGCGTGCGTGAGGGGCGGCTCCACTCGGTGCTCTGCGTACCACTCGTCGCCGGCGCGAAGTGCCTCGGCGTCGTCTACCTCGACAACCGCCACCGGACGGGGGTCTTCGAAACGGTCGACTCGACGGTCGTGGAGATGTTCGGGGACCGCGCCGCGCTCGCGCTCCACAACGCGACGCTGATCTCGGCGGCGAAGCGGGCGGGCCGTGAGCGCGCCGCCATCGTGACCCGGGCGAGATCGACGAAGCGATCGAAGCCTGCGGCCGATCCCGGCCCGCGCCACCCGGCATTCGCGAAGCTCATCGGATCGTCCCCGGCGCTGGCGGCCGCCGTGCGGATCCTCGAGCGGGCGGCCGCATCCGACGTCCCCGTGCTCATCTGCGGCGAAACGGGAACCGGCAAGGAACTGGCGGCCCGCGGCGTGCACGATGCCAGCCCGAGGTCGCGGCGGCCGTTCGTCGCCGTCAACTGTTCGGCCATCGCACCGACCCTGCTCGAAAGCGAACTCTTCGGCCACAAGCGCGGCTCGTTCACCGGGGCGGAGGCCGACCGTGCCGGGCTCTTTCAGCAGGCGCACGGCGGCACCCTCTTCCTTGACGAGATCGGCGAGATGCCGAAGGAACTCCAGCCGAAGCTGCTGCGCGCGCTCCAGGAGGGCGAAGTTCGGCGCGTCGGCTCCGTCGTCGCGGAGAAAGTCGACGTGCGCGTCGTCGCGGCGTCGAACCGCGACCTCGAGCAGATGGTGCTCGAGGGCGGATTCCGGCGCGATCTCTACTTCCGCCTCAAGGGGCTCGTCGTCATCCTGCCGCCGCTGCGAGACCGGCGCGAGGACATCCCGACGCTGCTTCATGAGTTCCTTGGACGCCAGGAGAAGAAGCACGGCTCGCGGCGTGTGGCCCCCCAGGCCACCGAACTCCTGATCGACTACGGCTGGCCGGGCAACGTCCGCGAGCTCGAGCGCGTCGTCGAAGCCCTTGTCACCCTCTCCGATGGCGCCATCAGTCCCGACCTCGTGAACGACCAGCTGCGCGCCGGGTCGACGGTGGTCGGCGACTCGCTCGACATGAAGGCGACGCTCGAGAAGACCGAGCGTGCGCTCCTCGCGAAAGCGCTGGAGACCTCGCCGTCGCTGGTGGCGGCGGCGAAGCGGTTGGGCATTGTCCGCAGCCAGCTCTACCGGTTGATGGAGCGGTACGGCCTGTCGTTCAGCCGCTGATGTGCCGACTTGGGACAGAAACTGTCCCGCGGCGACGGGATTGCGACTTTGAAGATCCATGGCTAGAAACTAGCCAGGCGGACGCAACCATTTACCAACAAAACACTTACGAAGTCTACGAATCCCGGCGCGTCGGGGCTGCGATTTGCGCCTTACCTCCCGGTTTGGAGGTTGGGTATGAAGACCATCGTCACTCTGGCAGTCCTTGTTGGAAGTTCCGTGCCTGCATGGGCGCAGATCAACGTCGAGAACCGCGTCGGCCCCAACAACACGCACTTCAGCCTGGAGCTGCCCTCAAGCAGCTACCTGTACGAGTGCGATACCTACTGCACGTTTTCGTACCACCACGACTTCAAGGTCTACCTGAACGGCACGTTGAAGTACTCACAATCGTTCGACGTGCTCTATCCGTCAAGCCCGACCTACTACTCGAATGACGTCTCCTTCTCCGGATGGAACCTCGCGGTCGGCGACACGATCCGCTTCTACTCCAGCGTGAAGATCATCGGCACCTCCACCCGGGACACCGACAACCTCTACGCCGACTGCGTCGACAACGTCTCGTTCGCGCCGGAGCGCCCACTCGATGACACAACGGCGATGGCGCCCTCGGCGATCGAGGAGAAGCGGCGGTTCGAGGACCTGCTGGCGTAGCCATGAAGCGCCTCCTTCCGGCGGCGGGGCTCGCGATCGTCGCGCTGGCGACCTGGCTTTCGCACCTCCAGCAGCAGCGCGGCCTCGCGGCCGAAATCGCGCCGCGCACCGCGCCGATCGCGGCGCAGCCGGTTGCGACGATTCCCGCCATCGAAGCCGCCGCGCCGCCTGAAGCCATGGCGCCCGCCTCCGCCCCCAGGCGCGAACGCTACTCGAACCACCGCGACGTCAGCCCGCTCGACGAAATCGATCTCGCGGTCGGCCTCAACGATGACGAACGCACGGTCGTCGTCGGGCTCGTGATCTCGCGCGAGGCGCAGATGCACGAGGCCTATGCCGAGGTCGTGGCCGACGGGCGCGACCGGCAGGAAGGCATCCAGGCGGTCAGCGAGATTTACGAGTTCTACCACGCGCGCATTCGCGCGGCGCTCCGCCCCGATCAGCAGGCGAAACTCGACGAGGGCCGCCGCGCGGGGAAGATCGGCAGACCGATGTTCGTCTTCGTCTACGGTTCCCAAGACCCTACCCATCCCTGAGCCTCTGCGCTCACGGGCGTGCTCTTTTGCGACGATAGCGGCGGCGGGGCATTTCCTGACAGGTCCCGTAACCTACCCACACACCCCGCTGCCGCTGTCGTGCAGGGGACGGCGAGGATCCTCACGTCCGCCTGGCACCGCGCGGTTCGAGGATGAGCGTCTCCCCCTCGAGCGGGGGAAGGACCGTCGCGGTCAGGTCGTTCAACCCGCGATCCTCGGGACCGCGCACCTCGATCAGGTGGCCATCCCCCGATGTCACGCCCTGGAGGTTGAACTCCCCACGCAGCCGCTCGACGACATCACCCTGCCAGCCGCCCGGAAAACGCAGCCCCACGCGGAGTCCGCCTGTGCCATGGAGATAGAGCACCTGGCCCTCGTCGCCCACCCGCAGCACCATGAGCGGGCAGCGGTTGCTCAGCGGAGAGGTGATGATCAGCGAGGTCAACACGCCCACCGCGTTCACCTGGCCCCGGAGCGAGATCATCCCTCCGAGTTTGCGGACGTAGTTCCGGCGGGCGTCGGAGACCCACAGGGGCGGCGTGTTCGAGTCATCGCCGGCTGCCCAGTAGCGCAGGAACAGATCAACGCCGAATCCGTTCAGCGCCGGCACGCCGACCAACCGCATGTCGCTCTCGCGCTGGAGCCGCCGGAGCGCCTCCCCGTCGTCGCGGGTGACCACGAGGCCAAAGCCGCCGAAGCGGCGGATGGGGACCGCGCCGGTCTCCTGCACGACCGCGCGCGGGAACGTCTCGAGAAACTCGCGGTCCGCGCCAATGAGAAGGGGATCGATGCGGATGTCGCCGATCGGGTGGCTGCGCGGCTCGACCTTTCGGATGATCTTGCGCGTGCGGGGCATGGGGAGAGACTAGCGGAGGATGTTTCGCGGGCGAAGGAAAAAGAACGCGCTCTCAGCCGTTCAACGGTCATTCCCCGCGTTCTTGTACTCCGGCGCGTAGGGCTTGTACGAGTCGTTCTCCAGGTCGTACATGTTGCACTCGATGATGTCCTTGCCATAGACGTGCAGCGTGATCGCCGGCTTGTCGTGGCACTCGACCTTGTGGAGTTCCTCGTTGGGCGGAAGGACGTACGAGACGTTGCCGTGCCCGCAATACATGCCCGTCGACTCGCGGAGCTTGGCGTGGCCCGGCTTCGTCCGGTCGTCGAGCCGGAGGTAATTGGTGACGTGCAGTTCGCCGGAGCAGATGCCCATGACACCCCACGTGCCGTGGTCGTGGACCGGGGTGCCGTGGCCCGGGAGCCAGACGCCGCTCATGACGACGAAGCGCCTCCGCCGGTCGATGTAGACGAGATGACGCGCGTAGCCGTCCGGGTTGGACTCGCGCTCTTCCTCGGTCAGGAACTCCTCGCCGTCGAGGAGCAGTTTCAGCTTGCGGGAGATCTTGCGGATCATCTCCGCCTGGTCGCGCTCGAGGGAGGTGATCATCTCGAGATCGGTGATGAAGTCCTGGAAGCAGTAGCTGGTCACGTTGGACATGGGAGCTCTCCGAGTAGGCCGCAGTGTATCACCCCTCCGATGGGGATGCTCGGCCCGGGGTCCACCTCCACACGAAACGTCCCTCCGATACGTTCTTGCTAATGGCGCGAAACAACCGAACCCATACGGAGCCCATAATGTCTTGACGATGGGTCACTTTTGAACGTAGAACCTGATATCCGGCGGAAGTGTTGTAAGGGAGAAAACCACATGGTCACCCAGATCGAACTCGCGCGCCGCCTTGGGCTGGACGTGTCGAGCGTCAACAAGATTCTCAACCGCCGGCAGGGCCCGGTCTTCAGGCCGGAAACCGTCAAGCGCGTATTCAAAGTAGCCCGTGAATTGGGCTTCGACTTCAACAAGCTGAAGTTCCACCACCGCCGCCGCCATCCACGCCGCCAGGTCGCCATCGCGACCGAGATCTACCTCTACACGCGCGACGGCTCGCTCTACGACCAGGGCGTCGCCACGCTGCGCGACCTCTCGCAGTGCGGCGCCCGCATCTCCGACATCGCCCTCCCGCATAACACGCTGCCGACCGAGCCGTTCAGCATCACGCTGCGACCGATGGTCGGTCCGCTCGACGACGTCGAAATCCGCGGCCAGATCGTGCGTCTCCACATGGAGGAGGCGACGAGTTTCGGGATCGACTTCGACAAGATCGACGCGAGCCTGGCGCGGCGGATGAAGAAGCTCGTCAACTAACCCAATGCCCCTGGGCGGACCGCTCAGGGCATTGATGTTCGATGTTCGATGTTCGACGTACGATGTCAACCCTCGCCCCCCTGTTGAATCCGCCGCGGTTCCGTTCCCCGGGGGGGCGCTCACCCAGGGGCTTTGGACCTAAATGGCAGAGGGCATCCAACCGTCGCCGACCCGGCGCTACTGCCTCTACGCCCTCGGCGTCATCTTCTTCGCGAACTTTCTCAGCTACCTCGACCGGCAGATCGTCAGCGCGCTCGAGAAGGAGCTCCGCGAGCACTTCAAGCTCAGCGACGACCAGTACGGCGGCCTATGGACGGCCTTCACCATCGGCTACATGGTCTTCGCCCCCATCGTCGGCTTCTTCACAGACCGCGCGAGCCGGCCGAAAGTCTTCGCGATCGCCGTCTTCCTGTGGTCGCTGGCGACGATCGGCTCGGGCCTCGCCCATACCCCGTTCCAGCTCTACGCGGCGCGGTTCTGCATCGGGATCGGCGAGGCGGGCTGTCTCGTGCTCGGGCCGACGATGCTCTCCGACTACTTCCCCAAGGAACAGCGGGGCCGGGCGCTGTCGATCTTCTTCCTCGGGCTGCCGCTCGGCGGCACGGCGGGCTACATCATCGGAGGCTTCGTCGCCAAGCACCTCGGCGGGTGGCAGAACGCGTTCTACATCGCGGGCTTCCCAGGAATCCTCCTGACGGCCGTGATCTGGATGCTCGTCGATCCACCGCGAGGGGGGACGAAGGGCGCCGACGTGGTTGCGGGCGCTCACGGCGCGGACCGCGTGGGCGGCGACGCGGGACGCATCCGCGGCATCCGGCCCTATTTCGACCTGCTCAAGAACCGCACCCTGCTGCTGATCATCCTCGCCCAGGCGTTCGCCGTGATGTTCCTCGTGCCGCTGCTGCACTTCGGCGTCGGCTTCTTCGAGAAGGAGCGGGGCATGGCAAAGAACGAGGCGACCCTGACGCTCGGAATCATCGCGCTGGTGGCAGGGGCGTTGGGAAACATGCTCTCCGGAGTGATCGGCGACAAGCTGACAAAGCGCGGCTTCAAGGGCGGCTATGCCCTGCTTGCCGGCATCGCCTTCACGGCAGGCCTCCCGTTCCTCCTGATCGGCTTCACATCGCAGGCGAAGGTCCTCGCGCTGCCGGCGCTCGGGATGGGTGCGTTCTGCTACTTCCTCTGCATGCCGGCGGTGAACACGCAGATCGCCAACACGGTTTCAGCGCGGCAACGGGCGATGGCGTACGCGCTCGCCGTCTTCATCCTGCACCTCCTGGGCGATACGGCCGCGCCGCTCGTCTTCGGCGCCGCCTCGCGGACCATGGGCCGCCAGCAGGCGTTCACGGTCTTCTCGTTCGCGCTCCTGCTCGCCGGCGCCTGCTGCCTCCTGGCATGGCGGACGGCGGCGAAGGACGAAGCCGCGGCCGCCGCGGAGGGCGGGGCCGCCCCGGCGGCAACTCCGCCGCATTGACCGGAGGCAATTCCTCTATAATTCCGCGCTTCCCCTCCGTCACGTTACTTGGAGGCTTCATGAGGAAGTTGTTGCCTGCGTTGACCATCGCCGTCGTCTTCTCGTACGCCCACGATCTCCTGGCGCAGGCGCCCGAGTCGTCGTACCGCGTGCGCGGCCGGAGCTGGCGTGCCGAAATCGACGGCACCATCGACGCCGACAACCTCGGCATCGACGGAACGGGCATCGACCTCAGCGGCGACCTCGCCCAGGACGACACGCTCAACATCAACGACATCTCGGGGATGGTCAATCTGCGCGGCGTCGGGAAGATCAACGTGCAGTACTGGTGGGGAAAATGGGACGCGGACGTGGTCATCCCCACCACCTTCACCTGGGCAGGATCAAGCTATACCGCCGGTTCGCAGGTCTCATCGGAGCTCGACTGGCAGGTCTGGACGTTCGTCTTCGAGTACGCGGTCCCCGGCCCCGGACTCACGGGGGGGACGAGTTCGCTGGCCGCCCAGGGCGGGTTCCGGTACCTCGGCATGGAGGCGACCATCAGCGACGCGGGGCAGAGCAATTCGGCGCGGCTCAAGGGCCTCTGTCCGTGCATCGGCTTCCGTGGGAGCATGCAGCTGGCGCAGTGGCTGACGATCGAGGCCGAGACGAACGGCAGCTTCGTCCGGAGCCTCAGCGGCGGCATCGACGGCACGATGTGGGATGTCGCCGTCGGGGTAACGGCAAAGTTCTCGATGGTGTACGGCGGCGTCGGCTACCGGATCATCAAGATGGACATGAACGACAACCGTTCCAACGTCGACCTCTTCACCGCGAGCCTCGAGGTCAAGGGGCTCTTCTTCGAGGTCGGGCTCAAGTTCTAAAATGGTGCTGATTTAGCTCGATTTGGATCCGTCCACCCCCGGGCCGCGCTTGCGCTGGAAGAACGTCCCCCGGGACACCTTCCCACGAATCCGGATCCTCTTCCGGCAATTACGCACGCCGGGTCCCATGGGCTCCCGGGTCCGGCACTTGCGCCCCGAACCGCGCCCTGGGACACATCTCTCACGGATCAAGATCAAGGGACGTCCCTGCCGTGGCTTTCCGGCAATTGCCGCACCTCGGCTCCGGCCACCCGCGCCAAGCGCTTGCGCTTGGAAGAACACCCCTTAGGGACACATTGTCGCGCGAATCCGGTCCAGGGGACGTCCCCTGAAGATGGCCTTCCGGCAATTGCCCCACCCAGGTTTCACGGGCTTCGCGGCACCCCCCCAACCCGGCGCTTGCGCCAGGAATGCCGCGCCCGGGACGCCAGGGGACGTCCCCCCGCCGTGGCTCTCCGGCAATTGCCGCACCTCGGCTCGGGCCATCCGCGCCCAGGGCTTGCGCTTGAGGAACACCCCAGCGACATGTTTCCCGCGCCGGCATTCAGGGGCCTTACGGCAATTGCCGCAGCCCGGCTCCCGGGGCTTCCGGGGTACCCCACGCAGCGCTTGAAAGCCGCGCCCGGGACACATCCCACGGATCAAGATCCAGGGGACGTCCCCCGGCCGTGGCTGGCCGGCAAATTGCCACACCCAGAGTCCCACGGGTTCCGGGGCACCCCACCGGGCGCTTGCGCCAGGAAGGCCCCGCCAGACGTGCCCAGCGCTTGCGCTTGGAGGCACACCCCAGAGACACATCTCGCGCGAATCCGGATTCAGCGGACGTCCCCTGAACATGGCCTTGCGGCAAATGCCACACCCAGAGTCCCACGGGCTCCGGGGCACCCCCCCGGCATTTGCGCCAGGAGGACGGAGTCATCGAACCGTGACGGTCCTCGAAACGCCCTCCTTCTTGAAGAGGACCTTTTTCCCGGAAACGTCGGCCCCCACGCTTGCGCCCTCCTCGACCAGCTTTGCGGAAGGCGCCGAAGCGCCGGCGTCCAGCGGGAAGAGCACGTGCAGGAAGGTGGCGTTCCCCGAGACCTCGATCCTCCACGCACCCGGCACGCCGTACTCGCCCGGCTTGTCGGTCGCGAAGTCCTGGCCGTCGATCATGCAGCCGGGCCCGACCTTCTTGATCGCCGCCTTCTTCGGAAGGAGCGTGACGCCGACAAGCGTCGACTCCTTCTGGCTGAAGCTCCACGCCGGCCCTTTGATCTCCGGGCCTGCCGCGAGGGAGCGAAGCGAGTCGAGGGGTTCGCTCACGCCGTGCAGCAGCCAGCGAGGCGCGACGCTCGACACGGTCTTGTCGTAGACGATCAGGACGCCCTTCTTCAGCCACACGAGTTCACGGGTCCAGAGCTGCACCGTCTTCGCGTCGCAGGCCGCCGTGAGGTCGGCGGAGACGTACGTGTACTCCTTCTCCGACTTCCACGCGACGATGTCGGCCGTTTCGAAGCCCGCCGACTTCTTCTTGGCCTCGTGGTCGGCGACGTCCTGCGAGTCCTGCTTCGAGAGCGCCCGCTGCCCGCCCTCCTTGTCGGTGCCGAAGAGGACCACGTTGTGTGCCGCCGTCGTCAGCGCGTAGCCTTTGTGGTGCTTCGAGCCGAACGAGTCGTAGCAGCCGCTGTCGATGGCGAGGTGCCCCTTCCGGTAGATCGTGAACTGCCCCTGGTCGGGATGGCCGTGGTTGTCGAAGTAGTCGCCCGCCTTGAAGAAAACGACGGTGTCGTCCGCGCCCCAGCCGGTCCTCATGAAGGCCTGGCCGATCTGCTTCTCGCCGAAGAGCTCCTCGAGCGGCGCGTCGATGGCGGTCTCCTTCGCCTCCTCGCCGAAGAGGAAAAAGTCCGGCAGCACGCTCTCGTGGTAGCCCTGCTTGTTCGGCCACCTCTTCGCGGTCTGGCTCGAGAGCCACTTCGCCGAGGCGGAGCCGGTCAGCCTCGCGAGCATGTCGATGACGTGCCGCCCCTCGTCGCGGAATGAGCAGCGTGAGCCGGTCACGCAGTCGCCCCACCGCTGGAACGTCAGGTCGGGCAGCACCTGGTGGGCGATGTAATGCGCGCGCTTCTCCATCCAGTCGCACTTCTTGATGCCGAGCGCCAGCGCCGCGTAGCACATCGGCGCGAAGCCCTCCTCCATCGAGTAGCTCATCCCCGCGACGCCGCCGCCATCGAGCGACGCCATCGCCGGCGAGTAGGTCTTGTCGAAGTACTCGCGTGCGAACGCGAGGTAGTCCGCGCGGTCCAGCGCGACTCCCGCGAGCGCCACGCCCATCAGCGATCGGGGCGCCGACGTGTGCCAGACCGAGTCGTCGCGGCCCTTGAGGAACTCGACCGACTGGTCGGCCGTCTTCGCGATCTTCGCCTCGACCGCCTTCTTGTCGGCGTCGCTGAATCCCCTCCACGACCAGAGCCAGTCGTAGGCCACCGGGAGCGTGAAGATCGGCCCCTGTGCGTACAGGCCGTAGCCGTCGTCGGGATTCGTCTTCTTCAACTCGTCGAGGCAGGCCTTCGCCGACTTCTCATCGCCCGTCAGGAGCCAGTGCAGCGCCTTTCCGTGCGTCGTTTCCTTCAACTCGTCGACGCGGCCCGACCAGGGCGCGCGCTTCGATTTCGCGACGATCTCATCGAGCTTTGTGATGAAGAGGCGGGGGTGCGCCGCCCTCGCCTGGGGAAGCAGGACCAGCGCCAGCAGGAGGACCCTCACGGCTTGAATCCGTCCATCACTGTCCAGCCCGGGTTGGTCGCCGCCGCCTGGTAGGCGCCGACGTCATTGGAGGTCCGGGCCGTCAGGTTGAAGTCGTCCACCGCGCCCGCCACGCCCGAACCAATCAGCACGCTGCCGACCGACGGGAACATGAAGTTCGCCGCGCCGTACGTCGTTGACTGCACGCACGACAGGTTTGCCAGTACGACGACACCGAGGTTCGTCCCGCTCGATCCTCCAAAGCAGCAGTTCGCCGACGCGGTTCCAGTGAAGCCGCCCGGTCCGGTAAGCGCAAGCTGTGATCCGCCGGTGACGGTGAGCAGGTTGTTCGTCACGGTGATGGGAGGCGTGAAGGCGGCGGAGCCGATCCGCATCGCGCGGCCCGACGCGTTCGTCACGCGGCAGACGGAGTTGTTGCGAATCGTGAGATTGCCGTAGAAGGTGCCCCAGCTTCCCGTGTTTCGCTGATCGACGTTGATGCCGTACGCAGCGGCGTCCACGACGAGGTTGTTCTCGATCGTCGCGCCCTCGACGGCCCAGATGCCCTCGTTCCGCGACGCGCGCACGACATTGCGGCGGATGATGTTCTGGTCCGTCTCGGCGCTCGTGTTCGTCGAGATGTGATAAACCGCGATCCCCGCGCGCGTGTTGCCGGCGACGTTCACGAAGACGTTGTCCTCGATGACATTCCCGCGGGAGCCGCCCTTGATCTGCAGTCCGTATCCGGTGCCGTCAAGATCGACGGGCGGGCAGTCGTGCACGTAGTTGTGCGCGATGCGGCCGTAGTGGGCGTAGCGCTTGTTGACGTCCTCGTAGTAGCCCCAGTAGAGGCCGGTGTAGTTGTTGTTGATCTCGCAGTTCCAGACCGTGAGGTACTGCACGAGCGTCGCCTGCGACGAGACGCCGACGTTGCCGAGATCGTGCAGGTGGCACGAGTCGATTGAGACGTAGTCGCTGCCGGCGCCGGAGAACTTCACGCCGTCGACCGCATCCCAGGTGCCGTAGGCGCCCGCGTTCACGTGCGTGATCTCGAAGCCCTTGAGGAACAGGTAGTGGCAGTTCAGCACGTCGATGACGTTTTGCGCCGCCGTGTTCTGAAGCGTCACCGCGCCCTCGGCCTGGATGCCGATCCACGCGGAGCTCGTGCCGGTGACGCCGTTGAGAACGAGGTTCGAGTTGAGCGTGTAAGTGCCCGCCGTGACGTGGACGAGGTCGCCCGCGGACAATGCGAACGACTCGAGCTTGTCGAGCGTCGCCCACGGCTGGGCCTGCGTACCGGGGTTGGCGTCGCTGCCGGTCGGGCTGATGTAGCGGTGGGTGCCGGTGCCACTGCCGGTGTAGACGGGCGCCCCACCACCTCCGCCGCCGCCCCCGCCGCCCCCGCCGCCACCCGAGGGCGCGCTGCCTCCGGACTTGCCGCCGCGACCGCCGCAGGCGAGAGAGAGCCAGAGAGGGAAAGAGAGAAGGAGGGCGAGCAGAAGACGGGTCATTTCTCGATCTCCAGGACTTCGAACTGATCGACCAGGATCTCGACCTTGTCGCCGGGCTTTCCGATGTTCCAGCCGAACCACCCGTACTTGTCGCCCGGCTCGCAGGTCACGGCGCGGCCGCCGGTGTTGACGGGGATGTCGGTGACGAAGAGGGTGACCGTCGTCCACTTGCCGACGACGGGGTCGAGGTCGATGCCGAAGTTCTCGTCCTTCGTGCGGTTGCGCATCGAGAAGCGGAGGTTCGTGGCATCTTTCAGGAAGTAGCGGAAGCGCACCGCGGTTGTCTGCTTCACCGCGAAGGTGTCGTAGTCGCCACCCGCGAACCAGCGCAGCGACGCGGCGTAAACCGAATTCTCGTACGGAGTGGAACTGAGGGCGCGCCCGCCGCCGGGGTGGTTGCCGAGCCTGCCTTCGGGCAGCTTGCCGCGGGTCGCGTTGTTGCTCTGGATGTCGAGCTTCCACGTGAGCGCCTCCCGGGCGGCCATGGGCGCGAGCGAGCGCGACTTCTTCGCGGTAAGGAGGCCCTTCTTGAGATCGAACTCCTCGTTCTCGCCGAGCAGGAGGTCGCCCGACTTCGCGGAGCCTTCGTCGACGACGACCCGGTCTTCACGAGCGACGAGGATGACGCGGCTCGTCTTCGCCTGCGGGACGATCGCCGTCGTGCCGAGCATCAGGGCGAACTTCGAGCCGGTGGGAATCTCCGCGGAGAGGCCGCCCTTCGAGAGCGAGAGCCGCGACTTCGCGAGCGAAAACTCGGCGCCCGCGTCGAGGGTGACCTTCGCGCCGGCGAAATCGATCTTTGTCTTTCCGTCGGCGCGCAGCGCGACGCCTTCGAAGACCCTGGCCGGCTTCACCCACTTGCCGCCCTCGCTGATCGTGACGCTGCCTGACTTGATGACGATGGCGACTTCCGTGCGGGCCGGCTCCTCGGGCTTCGTCGGGTTGTCAGGCACCGGCTTGGGTTCATCGGGCTTCGGTTGGGATTTGGGCTCGTCAGGCTTGGGCTGAGGCTTCGGCTCGTCGGGCTTGGGCGCCTCCGGGCCGATGCGTGGATCGCGCTCGGGCGCCGGCTTGGGTTCGTCAGGCTTCGGTCCCTCGACTCGCCGTTCCGGCTCCCTCGGGACCGCCTTCGGCGGCTCCGTCTTGGCCACATCGGCCTTCGACGGAGGCCGCGTCGCGAAGAAGACGGCAACTACGGCGGCGATGAGCAGCGCGGCGGCGGCCGCGATCATCGGCATCGCCGACGGCGGACGCTTGACGACGCGGAGCTTCGTGGTGCCCTTCTTGCGCGGCTTGAGATCGCGCAGCTCGGCAGCGCAGCGCGGGCAGGTGTCGACGTGCGGGAAGAGACGTCCGCCGATAGCGAGCGCCATCTCGTCGGGCGTGAGGCAGGCAGGGCCGGGGGCGGCGACTCGTTTGAGCCACTCGCCGGCGCCCTTGAGCTCGGCAGCCTTGGCCGAGCAGGCGCCGCACGCCTGGAGGTGGGCCTCGATCTTCCCGCCTGGGACAAGGCCGTCGATCGAGCGGGAGAGGACTTCAGCGGAGGGACAGTTCATGCCCCATTGGTGGGGGCGGGGCGGTGAAATGTAACGGGGAATCAGGCGCTTTCTTCGGCCTCGCGCGCCATGCGCGAGGTCGAGACGAAGAAGTGGATGAACGGCAACGCGAAGACAGCCAGGACGACCAGTCCCGCCGGTCCCAGGTTGAATGAGAACGAGGAGCCGGTGAGCATTGCCACGAGGAAGACCGCCTGAAGCACCCCCAGCGGAAGCACGACGAGCAGAACGAACAAGATGAGAGTCGTCGTCCAGCTCGCCGCCGAGCGCGGGAGGCCAGAGTCCCTGGCCCACGTCCGCAAGGCCACGCAGAAGACGACGACGGCGGCCAGCTCGACGAGCGCAAAGGCGGTCTTCAGGAGCGGAATCGGAGCGGGACGCGGCGCGACCCAGTGATCCGTGATCGCAACGAACGTACCCACAGCCGCGACCGCCGTGCACGTCAAGAGGAGCGGCCCGATCCGCCGCGAGGAGGGCATGCGGGCAAGTGCGACGAGGCCGCCGGTGATGAGAATCATGCCGAGCGCGTCGTTGAGCAGGTCGAATTTGAATCCGACGCCGTTTCGCGTTTCGGAAACGGTGAAGTCGAACAGGCACAAGAGGCCGCCCCAGAAGATAGAGCGGAGCGGGCCGACCACGCGCCTCATTTCATTCATGGGAACATGGACGAGAGCGGGGCGGCGCCGCAACAGGAATAGCGCGTGATCGACTATCGGAGAGAGGCTCCTCCCTCCTCCCTCCTCCCTCCTCCCTCCTCCCTTCGTCGCCTCCTACCTTCGTTACGGCTTGTCCCACGCTCCGGAATCAAGCGCGCTCGCCCTGGCCGCCGCGGTGATGTCGTCGGCAACGCCGTAGGTCGCATTCCCGGCGCCGACCAATGGGCTCCCCGTTGACGGCAGCCCATTGCGGTTGGCCGCGTCCCACGTCACGTTCGTGAAATCGGCGAGGCCGGTCCCGTTGACGTAGCCCGAGGCCGCTCCGACGACGGGTCCCAGCACGACGTTGCCCGCGAGGGTCACGCCGGTCGATCCACTGGGGAATCGGATCGACTCCTGCGTCTGGCTGTAGCAGGCGTTGTTGCAGAAGTACATCCCGACGCGGTTGTTCCAGCTGCTCAAGTTCGCCGCGCGCGCGACGTTGACAATCGTGTTGTGGACGAAGGTCAGGTTCACCGTCAGCCCCTGGTGGTCGGTGCTGGCAAAGCCGCAGGCGCCGGCCATGATCAGGTTGTTGCGGACGATGCACTCGCCCTGCACCTGGAGCGTGTTGTCGTTCGAGTCGTGCAGCGTGTTGCGCTCGACGATGTTCACCGCCGCCCCCGCCGTCCCGTAGACGAGGATGCACGGGTAGTTCGTGTGGTGGACGTAGTTCTCGACGATCCAGTTCGCGTAGGAGCCCTGCTTGACCTCGATGCCGTCGCCCTGCGTCGTGCCGTAGGTGTCGTGGCAGTGGTTCTGGGCGATGATCGAGTTCGACATCTTGTAGGTGCCGTTGTTGGCGCCGAGATACATGCATTCGCCGGTTGCCGTCGCGGTGCCGGGATTGTTGATCTCGTTCCCCGTGATGAACAGGTAGCTGCTGTCGTGTGAGTTCGCGGCAATACCGACACCGTCCCCATGGTGGAGATGGCACTGGTCGATCCAGACATTCGACACGTCGTAGAGCTTCATCAGATCGCTCCCGCCCGTGATCTCGAGGCCGCGGAAGCAGAGGTACTCGACATGGACGCCGGAGCCGACGTTGACGACGTTCTGTGAGTTGTTGGGGCGGGTGAGGATCGTGCCGGGGACGCCTTCGACCCATATGGGCGCCGCCGCGGTCCCGCTCACGGTGACGTTGAACCAGAGATTGATCGACCACGTGCCCGCGCCGACAACGAGTTTCTGGCCGGGAGTCAGCGCGTTGATCGCCGCCGCCAGCGTGGAGCCGTTCTGGGTCGTGCTCTGGCCGCCGTTGTAGTTCAGGTTCGTGGTGGAGGATGGCGCGATGTTCCACCAGGCGGGATAGAACGAAGATGGGGTCGAGCCGCCGCCACCTCCGCCACCTCCGCCCCCGCCGCCGCTGCCTCCCCCGCTGCCGCCGCCGCCACAGGCGAGTGAGAACGTGAGAGCGTGAGAGAGTGAGAGAGTGAAGAGGAGCCGGAGGAAGTTCTTCATGCCCCATGAGTGGGGCGCGCCGCACCGAATGTAACGGAGGAAATCGTCTTTCCGCGCTAACGCTTCCACCCGTACGCCCAGACGAAGGCCGGCGCGACGCGGTCTGACGGCGAGTCGGTTGCGAGCTGGAAGACGAATCCGAGCGGCGCCGCACCCAGGTCGTTCGCCCGCACGTTGTACTGCGTTCCGCCCGTCCGCATCCCGGCGGCGACGAGCTCGAACGACGTGAACCGTTTCTTCTTCAAGTCGTAGGTCGCCTTGCCCAGCAAGGTCGCCTGGTAGCCGCGTTCCTGCTCGGTCGACTTGTCCGCATCGTCGTTCCCGCCGATCGGCCATTTTCCGTTCTGCAATGTGACGGTGGCGCCCGTCAGCTTCACGGTGACGAGGTCACCCTCAACCGAGACGACCTCGACGTCCAGCCCTGCCTTCGACACGCACCGGTCCGGGTAGTCCGACGTCTGGCCGCGGACGTTGTCGAGCAGCTGGCAGCGGGCGAGGCGGCGCACGAGCGCTTCGGGCACCGCGTGCTTGTCGCCGGCCTTCGGCTCGGCGGGGAGCATCGACCGCGCCTCCTCCGCCGTGAACCACGCGGTGTCCGTGTTCCACGCCTTCGCCGTCCAGCCCTTCTGCGGCTTCTCGCGCGGCAGATCGCGCGAGTACTGGCGGAGGACGAGGCCGGCTGCCGGACACGACGCTTCGAGGCGCGTGCGGCCCTTCTCGTCGAGCGGCTTCTCGCGCAGCCGCTTTTCCTTCGAGAGCGATTTCCACTTCTCGAGCGCGCGCGTGAGCATGTCGGCCATCGCGTCGGCGTCGTTTGTGTTGATCGACGCCAGGAATTCGCCGCTGGGTGCGGCGGCGTAGATGCCCTGGCGGGTCGTCCCCTTGGGGTTCCTGCCGTAGTGTCCCAGGTCCGCGACCGCCTGGAAGAACTCGCACTCCGGGCCCTGGCGATTCTGAAGCCACCACACTTCGTCGGCGCACGGCACGAAGTTCCTGGCGAGCCCCTGGACCTTGTCGTTGCTCCAGACCGACCGTCTGGAGATGACGCCGTTGTTTCAGACACAGGCCAGCGGGTGGCCGTTCATCGCCCAGATGAGGATCGGCTTGTCGTCCTTCTGCGCTTCGACCATGGCGTCCCAGAGCGTCGGGCGCCAGCCGATGTCGAGCCATTTGAGCTCGTCCTTCGCGGGGACCACGTGATCGCGGACCTTCCCGTAGGTCTCCCAGGAGAGGTCCTGGGCGCAGAATGCAAGGAGCAGGGTCAGCATGACCTAGAGTACCCCTTTCGCCTTCAGCAGTTTCGCGAGCGCTTCGCGCGCGCGCAGCAGGACCATCCCGACCTGGCTCGACGGAATGCCGAGCTTCGGGGCGATCTCGTGGTAGCTCGCCTCCTCAACGTGGAACATCACCAGCGCGCGACGCTCGCGCTCCGGCAGCTTCTCGAGCTCCGTCAGAACGCCCGCGTCCGCGTCCGCCGGCGGGACCGCCGCCTCCTTCAGCCCAGGCAACGGCCGCTTTCGCGAGAACTCGCGACACGCCACGCGATGCGCGATGACCGTGAGCCACGTGGTGAAGGCGCTGTCGCCGCGGTAAGCGCGAAGCGCCTTTGCGTCGTCCTTGAGGAGCTCGACGAAGACCTCGCCGGCCGCATCGTCGCCATCGGCCTCGGACGCGCCGAAGCGGCGGGCGGCCGCATTGACGGCCTTCAGCACGACGAGCCGATGCTCCCTCGCGAAACGGTCCCAGGCATCGCGTCCGCCGGCAAGCAGCGCCTTGACGAAGTCCCCGGTCACGGCGGGAGAGTAGAGCAGGAGGCAGGGGCGATGGAAGAGATGGATTGAGCCCGGATTTTAAGAAGCGGGCTCACGGTATGATCCGCCGTGCTCATCCGCGACGCGGTCGTCTATCCCTTCCGCGGCCAGAACCTCGGGCTCATGGGCGTCGGCGCCGGCTTCGCGTGCGTCCCGCCGCTCGTGTGGGCGGTCCTTCCCCAGCTGCCCTACGTCGGCCTGATCGGCCTCGCGATCGAGTCGCTGGTGCTCGGCTACATCATGCTCTTCTTCTACGCCGTCATGGAGAGCGGCACGAGGGGCGAACCGGTCCTGCCGGGATGGCCCCAGATGGACGACACGCGGGAGATGATGAACCGCGTGCTGCACATGCTCGCCCCGCTCATCTTCTCCTTCCTCCCGATGATCGCCTTCTGGCTCTACCTCGGGATCAGCGGTGCGCTCCAGGGCGTCTCGATGATCACGCCCGCGAGGCTGTGGATCACGGTGGGGCTCGGCTTCGGTGGCCTCTGCTACCTGCCGATCGCGCTGCTCATCTTCCATTTCTACGGCGAGATCCAGATCCTGAACGTGATCGCCGCCGGCCGGTCGATCTTCCGAATGCCAGGAGACTACGCGGCGGTCGTGGTGCTGCTGCTCGTGCTCTTCGGCCTGCACGGGGTCGTCAGCTGGCTGACGGCGGGCCTGCCGGCGTTCTTGTCGGTGCCGCTCGCCGCGCTCGGAGGCTTCTACATCTTCACGGTGGCCATGCGCGCGATCGGCCTGATGTACCACCGGAATCGCGAGCGGCTGCAGTGGGACTCGTAGCCTACTCGAGCATCCTCACCAGCACCTCCGCCAGCGCCGGGCCGCGAGCCGCGACAAAGACGTGCGCCGTGTCGTGATCGACGATCCGGAACCGATCCCGGTGCTTCTTCGCGAGCGCGTCCGCCCGCGGTTTTTCGAGGAACTTGACCACGGCGAAATCGCGCCCGAGCGACACGCTCGGGAAGCGGTGCTTCTGCGCGAGCTGCTTCAGCCGCACGACCAGGAGGAAATTCTCAACCTCCTCCGGCAGCGCGCCGTAGCGGTCGACGAGCTCTCTCCGCACCGCGTCGAGCTCCTCCCGGCCTCCGCATGCCACGATCCGGCGATAGGCCTCCACGCGGCTGCGCAGATCGGCGATGTAGCGCTCGGGCACGAGCGCGTCGAAGCCGAGGTCGACCGACGAGTCGGGCAGGTCCTCGATCTCCTGGCGTTTCTGCTTCTTCACGGCGCGTGCGAGCATCTTGATGTACAGGTCGTACCCCACCGCCGCGATGTGGCCGTGCTGCTCGCGGCCCAGCAGGTTGCCCACGCCGCGGATCTCGACGTCGCGCATCGCGATCTTGAAGCCGCTGCCCAGCTCGCTGAACTCCTCGATCGCCTTGATGCGCTTCTGCGCCTGCGGGAGGACCTTCCGATCCGTCGGCAGGAGAAGATGGCAGTAGGCCTGGTTGATGTACCGGCCGACGCGGCCGCGCAGCTGGTGGAGATCGGCAAGCCCGAACTGGTCGGCATTGTCGATGATGATCGTGTTCGCTGTCGGGATGTCGAGGCCGCTCTCGATGATGGTCGTCGAGACGAGCACGTCGAGCTTCCTCTCCAGGAACTGCATCATGACGCGCTCGAGCTCGGTCTCGTCCATCTGGCCGTGGCCGACGCCGAACGTCGCCTCGGGAACCAGCATGCGCAGGCGGTTCGCGACCGACTCGATCGAGTAAACGCGGTTATGGACGAAGAAGACCTGGCCGCCGCGCTTGACCTCGAAGACGATCGCGTCGCGGATCCGCCGGTCGTCGTGCAGCAGCACCTCGGTCCGGATCGCCATCCGGTCGCGCGGCGGCGTCTGGAGGGTCGAGATGTCGCGCAGCCCAAGGAGCGCCATGTGCATCGTGCGCGGAATCGGCGTCGCCGTGAGCGTCAGCACGTCGACCGTCGCGCGGAGCTGCTTGAGGAACTCCTTGTGCTCGACGCCGAACCGCTGCTCCTCGTCGATGACGACCAGCCCGAGATCCTTGAACGCGACGTCCTTCTGCACGAGCCGGTGCGTGCCGATGATGATGTCGATCCGGCCCGCCTTGAGGTCCTTGAGGATCTTCGTCTGCTGACGCTGCGTGCGGAAGCGGCTGAGCACCTCGACCGTGATCGGATAGGCGGCCATGCGGTCCTTGAACGTGCGGTAGTGCTGCTCGGCGAGCACCGTCGTCGGCACGAGCACGGCGACCTGGCGGTTCGTCGTCGCGGCCTTGAACGCGGCGCGCATCGCCAGCTCCGTCTTGCCGAAGCCAACATCGCCGCAGAGCAGCCGGTCCATCGGCCTGGCGGTGTGCATGTCGCGCTTGATGTCGGTGAGCGCCTCGACCTGGTCGGGAGTCTCCTCGTACGGGAAGGCCGTCTCGAACGCGCGCTGCCAGTCGGTGTCGGCGGGGTAGGCGATGCCGAGCTCCATCTCGCGCACCGCCTGCACCTGCATCATCTCGTTCGCGAGCTTGATGACCGACTGCTCCGCGTGCGCCTTCTGGATCGTCCACCGGTCGCTGCCGAGCCGCGACAGCTCGGGCGCCTCGTCGCCGCCGCCGAGGTACTTCTGGATGAGGTCGATGTTCGCCACGGGTATGAAGACCTTCGCGTGGTCCGCGTACTCGATGGCAACGAAGTCGCCGCCGTCGCGCCTCTCGATGCCCATGAACCGGCCGATGCCGTGCACGAGGTGGACGACGACGTCGCCGCGCTCGAGTTCCAGCAGCGTATCGACGGGCCGTGTATCGCTGCGGCGGCCGATGACGCGGCGCGCCCGGGTGCGGTTGAAGAGCTCGTGGTGCGGCAGCCAGGTCTGGCCTTCGAACGCGAACCCGTGGTTGATGATGCCGCGGCGGATCTCGGGCTCGTGCTGCAGCCCCGCGTCGCGAAGCAGCTGCCGCAGCCGCAGCTCCTCGCCCTCCGTGCCGCACGTGATCGTGACCCTGCCGCCCAGGGCATCGAGCTCCCGGGCGATGTTCGTCAGCTGGCCCGTGAAGCGCTGGAGCGAGAGCGTCTGGACGTTGATCGACGCCGGACCCTCGGGGACCGGCACCGTGTTCAACGTAAGCGCGATGCGGCTGGTCTGGTATTTGTCGGGATCACGCAGGACGACGATTCCGCCCGCCGGCAGGAAGTCGTCGATCCGCACGCCTTTCACGCCGGAGACCGGCATGAGAGCGAACTCGAGCGCGGGGAGCTCCTCGACGGAGCTCTGGTCGCTCACGCGGAACGCGCGGAGCGAATCGACGGTCTCGCCGAAGAGCTCGATGCGGGCCGGATCCTCCGCGGCGAAAGGGTAGAGATCGACGATGCCGCCGCGGATGGCGAACTGGCCGGGGAGCTCGACGGCGTGGACGCGCTCGTACTTCGACTCGATGAGGCGAAGCGCGAACGAGTCCGGCTGGAGCGAGTCGCCCTTGATGATGCGGACGCGCGCCGCGTCGAGCGCCTCGGGTGACGGCAGCGGTTCATTCGCGGCGCGCCAGTCCGAAACCACGGCTTTGAGCTCGCCGCGTCGAAGCCGCATCGCGATCTTCAGCCGCTCGCTGACGGCGATCTCGCTCTGCTCCGCTTCCGGGAAGAGCGCGGGCGTCGAGCCCAGGAAGGTGGCCAGGTCCTCGACGCCTTCGTCGGGCGCCGAGGTGATGAGAAGGATGGGCGTTCCGAGCTTCCTGGCGACCTCCGCCGTGATCAGGGCGTACGAGGAGCCCCAAACCCCGCCCAGGCGGGCGGGGCCCGCAGTGAGACGCGAAACTACCGCGTCAAGAGGACCCGATGTACGAGGTTCGATGTTCGATGTTCGATGTAATGTTCGATGTAGTTACATCGCACATCACCTCGAACATGACCACCCCGTACATCACATCGACCATCGTACATCGAACATCGTGCATTCACTCGTTCTCGGGCGACGGCAGGAGTCCGAGAACGAGAAGCGCTTCTCTCGCGGCTGCCTGCTCCGCCTCCTTCTTGTTGTCGCCCCACGCGGGACCGTAGGTGCGGCCGTCAAGATCGACGGCGACGTGGAACCGCTTCTTGTGGTCGGGGCCGGTCTCCTGGAGCACGCGGTACTGCGGGATCGCCGCGACATGGCGCTGCGCGTAGTCCTGCAGCAGCGACTTGTAGTTCTTCTCGTGCTTGTCGTCGGCAATGTGCGCGATGTGGGGCGCGAGGTTCTTCATGATGAACGCCCGGGCGCGATCGAAGCCGTCGTCGAGGTAGAGCGCCGCGACGGTCGCCTCAAACGCGTTGCCGAGGATCGAGCGCGGGAGGCTCTTCTTGTCGGCGAGGCCCCGGCCGAGGACGACGACCTTGTCGAGCCCGAGCTCCTCGGCCGACAGGGAGAGCGTCTTCGCGGAGACGATGACCGACTTCATCGTGGAGAGCTCCCCCTCCTCGTAGTTCGGAAACGTGCGGAAGAGATGCTCGCTGATGACGAGGCCCAGGATCGCGTCGCCGAAGAACTCGAACCGCTCATTCGACGGCCGGTCCTTGTCCTTGGCGCTCGAATGGGTCATCGCCTGGACGGCGAGCGACGAGTCTTTGAAGCGGTAGCCGATGCGGTTTTCGAGCGCGTCGACGATGGCGGAGGCGGCGGCGTCCATGGGCTCCTCGGTTGGGAGCCGCGGTTTGCAGGTGATCCGATGGTTCGACCGCGCCGCATTCGCGGCGCTCGCTCACCACAGGGTCGGATCACTTGTAAGCAGCGGCGGAGACGTTTTAGCAAAGTCCCCGTGCCAGCGGAACCGAATTCCGCCCTGCAGCCGCTAGTATTCCTTGCTGTCCGGCACCTCGATGACGACCCTCGCGACGTAGATGACGCTCGCATCGCCGTGGCGCGCCCGAACTTCGTCGAGCAGCACGCCCGCGTCAGGCGTGACGCTGCCCTTGAAGGCCGGCTTGCCATTCACGGTGACGACGATCTCCTTGCCGAGGTCGAACGCGTCGGGAGAGACGAGGATCTCGAATTTCGCGACGCGCCTGGCAAGCACGGTGATCTCGTTGCCCTTCCGCGCGGCGCGGATCCGGCCCGCCGCCGGCACCTTGGCGATGTTGATCTTGATCATCCGGAAGGGGCACTTGATCTCGACCGATTCATTGCCGCGTTCGACGACCAGCTTGATCGTGTCGCCTTCCTTCGCCTTCGCCAGGACGGCGCGCAGATCGGGGAAGGTCTTCACCTCCTGGTCGTTGGCCTTGAGGATGACATCGCCGGCCTTCACGCCGGCCTCCTCGGCGCCGGAACCCTCGCTGACGATGACGATCTTGACGCCGGGGCCGGCGAATTGCTGGTCGATCTGGATCCCAAGCGCCGGGCGGGCCGGCCCGGCCTGGCCGATCGGGAAGGTGTAGTCCTTCTCCGTCGCGAATGGATCGTCCGTGCGATTGGCGATGCCCAGGATCCGGATCCACGCCGCCCGCCCGTGGAGCTTGGCGTCATGGGTCGTCCAGTCGATGGTCTCGGGCAGCGGGTTGCGCTTCTGGTTGGGAAGCCACTCGTCGATGAACGCGCGGTCGCCGCCGAGGATCCTGCCGCCGTCGTGGCCGACCTCCTCGAAGTTCTTCCACTCGATGGCGACACCGGCCTCCTTCATCTGCCCGATGACGGGCTCCTGCGACTTCGCGGGGTAGAGCTCGTCGGTCCCGCCGTGGGTCGCGCGCCACGCGGTGAGCTTCGCGTTGACCGTGTAGAAGGGCGTGTTGCCGCCTTGGGGCGATGTAACGACGCCGACCGCGCCGTTCCACGCGACGCAGGCGGCGAAGAGGTCGGTGCGCGTCATTCCGAGCGAGTAGGCCCCGCTGGCCCCGTCGGAGAAGCCGCTGAGGTAGATCCGGTTGCGGTCGACGGCGTGGCGGGCGCTGATGTGGCGGATCGCCTCGATGACGTGCTCTTCGCCCTCCGGCTTCCACCAGACGCACTTCTCGGTCCCCGATGGAGAGGCGATGATCCAGCCGAGCTTGTCGGCTTCCGCCTTCCAGACGCTCCATTGGCGCGAACCGCGCTTCGCCTGCGGGGAGTTGACGCCGCCGTGCAGGAAGATCGTCAGCGGCGTCTGCTTCGCCGGGTCGTAGGACTTCGGAACGTAGTAGAAGAACGTCGCTTCGTGGCCGTTGGAGAGCGTGTGCGAATGGGAGAGTTCGGTTTCTGTCTTCTCCGGCGCGGTCGCCTTCCACGAGACGATGGCGTCGCGGACCGCCTTCCAGTCGAGGCCCGCGAGATCGGGCCGCTTGTCGGTCTCGCCGGCGGCGTAGTCGCGAATCGCCCTGGTCTTGTCGTCTTGCGGGACGAGGAGAATGAACGCGAGGGCGAGGTGCTTCATAGGGTGATAGGACACCTCGGCGGGGTGCGAATGTCCAGCTACTTCTCTACGAACCGCCATTCGAGCGGCTACCGCGCCGCAATCGCATCGATCTCGATCCGCACGGCCTTCGGCAGGGCGGCGACCTGCACGGTCGCGCGCGCCGGCGGGTCCTTCGTGAAGAACGTTGCGTAGACCTCGTTCATCGCCGCGAAGTCTCCAAGGTCGGTGAGATAGACCGTCACCTTGGCCACGTCGGCCATCGTGAGGCCGGCCGCCTCGAGCACCGCCTGCAGATTCTTCAGCACGCGCTCGGTCTGAGCCTTGATGTCGCCCTCCACGACCTTGCCGGTCACGGGATCGAGCGCGATCTGGCCGCTGAGGAAGACGAACCCGCCGGCCTCGACGGCCTGCGAGTAGGGACCGATCGCCTTGGGCGCGCCATCGGAGGCGATCGTGCGCCGCGGCGAAGCGCACGCGGTCATGGCGAGCAGGAGCAGCGCGAATCTCATGATCATCTCGCCGCAATCGCGTCGATCTCAATCCGCACGCCCTTCGGCAGCGCGGCGACCTGCACCGTCGCGCGCGCCGGGGGGTCCTTCGTGAAGAACGTCGCGTAAACCTCGTTCATCGCGCCGAACTCACCAAGGTCCGTGAGAAAGACGCCGCACTTCACGACGTGGTCCATCGTGAGTCCCGCGGCTTCCAGGATTCCCTTGACGTTGTTGAGCACGCGCGCGGTCTGGAGCTTGATGTCGCCCGCCACGAACTGCTGCGTCGCGGGGTCGATCGGAACCTGGCCGCTGACGAAGACCAGGGCGCCGGTGTCGATCGCCTGCGAGTAGGGCCCGATGGCTTTCGGGCCCTTGTCGGTCGAGATGGGTTTCTTCATGGCCCTAGGGTGCAAAGTCGCCCCTCGACGGTCAACAGTCCGTCGAGTGTCGACGGGAGACTTTCGACCCCGTAGAATCTCCCCCTCCATGGCAGACCTCCGCTGCGACATCGCCATCATCGGCGCCGGCATCATCGGCACGTCGATCGCCTGGCACCTCGCCAGGGCCGGCTGCACGAACGTCGCCGTTCTCGAGCGCGAGCCCAACCCCGGCATGGGATCGACCGCCAAGGCCGCCGGCGGGATCCGCGCCCAGTTCGCCAGCAGGATCAACGTCGAGCTCTCGGCCCTCTCCATCCCCGCGTTCGAGCGGTTTCGCACGGAGCTCCACAGCGACGTCGTCTTCAACCAGGCCGGCTATCTCTGGGTCACCAACCGCCCCGCCGACGTGAAGGCGTTCGAGGCAAACGTGAGGCAGCAGCGCAGCTTCGGCCTCGACGTGAAGCTCGTCGACCGGAGGGAGATCGAGCGGCTCGCCCCCTACGTGAAGTCGGACGACCTCGTCGGCGGCACCTTCCACGCGAAAGACGGCTACGCGCCGCCGGCCGACTTCGTGATGGGCTACTTCAAGGAGTCGAAGCGGATGGGCGTGACCTACCTCACCGATGCCCCCGTCACCGGCGCGACGGTGAAGGACCATCGCGTCGTCTCGCTCGCGACGATGTCAGGCGAGGTGCGCGCGGAGCAGGTCGTCATCGCCGCCGGCGCGTGGTCGAAGACGATCGGCGCGATGATCGGCGTCGAGATCCCCATCGAGCCGGTCCGGCGCCAGTGCCTCGTCACGCATCCGATCCGGGAAGGGATGAACCACCCGATCCCGATGACGATCGACTACGCGACGGGCATCTATATGCACACCGAGTCGGGCGGCGTCCTCATCGGCCTTGCCGACAAGGAGGAGCCGCCGTCGTTCAACGAAAATGCGGACCCCGACTTCATCGCGAAAATCGTCGAGCTCGCCATGGCGCGTGTCCCGCTCCTCGAGACGTCGTCGATCCTGACGCAGTGGGGCGGGCTCTACGAAGTGACGCCGGACCACCACCCCGTCATCTCGAACGTCCCGCCGCTCAAGAACGTCACGCTCGCCGCCGGCTTCAGCGGCCACGGCGTGATGCACGCGCCCGCCACGGGCCAGCTGGTGGCGGAGATGCTGCTCGGGAAGAAACCGTCCATCGACCTCTCCTGCCTTCGCTTCACGCGGTTCCGCGAAGGATGCATGATCAACGAGACGCACGTCATATGAACCTGGTCTTCATCGGCACCAGCACGTTTGCGGTCCCCGCACTGGAGAAGTGCGCATCGGGCCCCCACAAGGTCCTCGCGGTCGTGACCCAGCCCGACCGGCCCGCCGGCCGCGGGCTCGAACTGAAGCCGAGCCCCGTCAAGGAGGCCGCGGCCGCCAGGGGAATCCACCTCTACCAGCCCGAGGACATCAACGAGTACGAGTTCATGCGCGAGCTGCGCGCCCTCGGACCCGACGTCATCGTCGTCGTCGCCTACGGCCAGAAGCTCTCCAACGAGATCCTCGAGATGCCGCGCTGGTACTGCGTGAACATCCATCCGTCGCTCCTGCCCAAGTACCGCGGCGCGGCGCCGGTCGCGCGGGCGATCCTGAACGGCGAACGCACGACGGGCGTCTGCATCCTCAAGGTGACCGAGAAGATGGACGCCGGCGATATTCTCGGCGTGGCGCGCTACGAGGTCCCGCCCGATGCGACCACCCCCGAGGTGGAGGAGGCGCTTTCCGCCATGGGCGCCGACCTGCTCGTGGAGGTGCTCGCGAACATCGGGAACCAGGCCGTCATCGAGCTGCGGCAGAACGAGCGCGACGCAAGCTACGCGAAGAAGTTCGAGAAGGGCGACGGGCGCATCGACTGGATGAAGCCGTCGGGCAAGGTGCACAACTTCATCCGCGCGCTCCAGCCGTTCCCCGGCGCGTTCACCTTCTTCCGCGGTGAACGCCTCGCGGTCTGGAAGGCGCGCGCCCAGCGCACGCCCCGCTCCCCGCTGCGGCCCGGCTCGATTTCCGGACTGGGCAAGGACTATCTCCGGGTGGCCTGCGGCGAGGGAGAGATCGACATCCTGGAACTTCAGCCGGAGAACAAGCCGAGGATGTCGGCGGCCGACTTCATCAACGGGCGGCAGCCGAAGCCGACGGAGCAGTTCGGGGGGCCGGCCGCGCCGCCGCCGCCCGCCGTTCAGAGTCCGCCGACGACGATCCCGAAACGTCCCGAGCCGCCCCCCGCCGAACCTCCGAAGTAGCCGATGTTTGACGAGCTCCGCGCCAAGGTCGAGGCCGGCGATGGCTCGGCGCTCAAGGCGTTCGTCCAGGCGGCGATGGACGAGGATCGGCGACCCGAGGCGATTGCGCTCCTGAAGCCGCGCTACGAACCCGGCCGTCCCCGCGACCTCTGGGAGGCGCTCCGCGAGTTGATGACCTATCCCGAGTTCGCCAAGCTCCCGCCGCCTCCAGAGGTTCCGGATGCGCGCCGGGTGACCAAGCAGTCGTACGTGAAGCTGCTCGGGGCCGCGTTCGGATTCCCATTCCGATCGGCGGCCTCCGTGACGGTCATCCTGCTCGGCGGGCTCGTCTTCGCAGGCTCGATGAAGCTGATCCAGCTGGCCGGCTGCATGGCAATGCCGCTCGTGGCGGCGGCGACCGGCTACATGGTCGCGTACTGGTTCAACGTCGTCCTCGAGAGCGCCGAGGGGTCGAAGCGGCCTCCCGGATGGCCGTCGGGCGAGGACGTGCTCGACTACATCGGCCACTTCATCCGCTGGTGGCTGGCGACATTCGCGGCGACTCTCCCCGCGGCGGTCTTCCTGGGCGTGTGGCTGAGGGCCGCGCAGGAGAGCGAGTCCGCGGTCGTGCTCCTGCATCCCGCGCTGATCGGGGCGGTCGTGGCCGGCCTGGCGGGGGTCCTTTACTACCCCATGGCCCTCCTCCTGGCGGCGTTCGGGGGCGCGTGGTGGACCTCCATCAACCTGCGGATGGGGCTCTCCGGCATCCGCAGGCTGGGGGGCGATTATTTCGTCTGCGTCGGCTTCTTCGTCGTCACCTTCGCGGTCGCGACGGCGATCGAAGTGTGGATGGCGAGGACCTTCACAGGGTTCGCGTTCGTCGCCGCGCGCATGGCGGGGGCGTGGCTGACCTTCACCATGACCGCGATCCAGATGCGCGCGCTGGGGCTGCTCTACTACGTGCGATCGCAGGACTTGGGCTGGTTCCGTCAATAGCCCCGCGCGCGAAGCGCGAGGATCGCGCAGACCCGGGGGACGAGCGTGGCGGCGATGTAGGGCACGAGCGAGAGCGGGATCAAGTAGAGCGCCCGTGCCCGGTAGTGCAGGACGAGATAGAGCCAGATCACGAGGGGTCCGCACAAAATCACGCCAAAGCGCCACCAGCCGACCTCGCGATCGCGCCGCTGGAGGTCCATCGTGATCCAGGTCGCTTGCGTGAATAGCGCGGCGATGGCCGCCAGGCAGCCCAAGAGCTGGAACTGGTCGCCTGCCCCTTTCGGATCCTGGACCGCCTCCGCGAACCCCAGCGCCGCAATGACCGCCGTGCCGATGAAGACCACCAGGTACTGGCGCAGGACCGTCGGTTGCCGGGGCGGACGGGGCTGCTCGGGCGCCTGGGCGGCGCCGGGCGATGCGCTTTCCACGCCGGAGTCTACTCGACGATCAGGCTCCGGTAGAACGGGTAGTAGCCCGACGGCTTGGTCCGCCACCCGTAGCCAATGTCGTCGCTGGCGACGAAGACGACCCGCCCCCGGCCCACCTCGCGCACGCTGACGATCGGCGCGCCGCCCGACGCGGTCACGAGCGCCTTGCCTTCCGCGCGCAGCGGCGCCGCGATGTGGACGCGCAGCGCCTCGGGGATGCCCTGCACTTCAACGTCCTTCGTAACGAGCACGCTCTTCGCCAGATCGACCGGCAGCAGGCTGTTGAGGGCGTGATGCGCGTCGTCGGCCGCCGTTTTGTCGCCGGCGATGCAGACGAGCGTGCCACCCATGCGGGTGACGAACGACCGCATCGCGGCCTCGAGAACGTCGGCGCTCGTCGCCAGCCGCGCCGCCTTCACATCGCCCAGCACGATCACGTCGATCTCGCGCAGGTCGGTGTCGGCGAGCGGGAACATCGTCACGTCCCGCGTGAGGCCCTCGGACTTCCGGTAGACGATCGACTCGCGCGAGCTGAGCAGCATCGTGTGGACGCGGAGGCCCGCGTCGTTGAGGAGCTTGGGCTCCAGCTTGGCCTGTTCGGCGCGCGGCTCGCCCTCGGTGTAAAGGACGCGGGCGGGAAGCTCGCGGAGCTTCGCGGCCGTCTCGGGGGTGGCCCAGCGGGCCGCTTTGCGGCCGTAGATGGAGAGCGACGGGTAGTCGCCCTTCGAAAGCGCGTCGCCGAGCGGGTCGCTCGGGGCGCGATACGCCATGATCGCGACCAGCGCGATCACCAGGGCCGCCGCGGCGGCGAAGGGGATGAACGAGAGGCCCCGCGCAGGCTTCGCCCTCGGCGTCAAGAGCGCGGCCTGCACGACAGGTTCGATTTCGTCGTCGGACGCGTCGCCCGGTTCGAGCGCCGTCTTCACGGCGTCCTCCTCGTCGCGGAGCGCGGCAAGCTTCGCCGCGCACTCGCCGCATTCGGCAAGATGGACCTCGATCGGGCCCTCGGCCAGGCCGCGGGCGTAGAGGTCGATCTGTTTCCAGTCAAGGTGCCCGTTCACGACAAACTCCTTTTGAGCTCCGCCCGCAACAGCTGCAGCGCTTTGTGCACTCTCAGCTTCACGGCGTTGGGCGTGATGCCCATCATCGAGGCAATCTCGGCGTGGGGAAGGCCGAGCTGGTAAGCGAGGAGCAGACACTCGCGGACTGACTCCGGCAGGCCGCGGATGGCGTCGAGGACGCGGTGGCGGTCCTCGTCCTTCGAGATGAGGCCCTCGGGCCCCGCCAGGTCGGCTGCCGTCTCTGGCACCTGGTCGATGTCGGCGAATTTCCGTCCGCGGGAGCGCAGGATGTCGCGCGCGCGGTTGATGGCGATGCGGAAGAGCCAGGTGGTGAACTTGTATTCGCCGCGGTATTCGTGGATGTGGGCGGTCATGCGAAGGAAGACGTCCTGCGTGACGTCGCGGGCGTCCTCTTCGTGGTGGAGCATGCGGAAGACAAAGGCGTAGACGCCTGGGTAGAGCCGACGAATCAGGGTCCGCAGCGCTTCCGGGTCGCCGGTCTGCGCCTTGCGGGCCAGGGCATCGTCGGGTACGCGAAGCTCCGCCATTGCCGTGTCAGGCATACCAAGAGTCATACGGCGGCGCGAGGGTTAAGTGTCTTGCGAGCACCGCCGATAGACCGTTGCGGCGCCGCCTGCGGCGCCACCGCGGATTAGGCGGATAGCCGGAAAAGAAGAAGCCGGCGCTCTCGCGCCGGCTCCCGGATGGCCTTGCCTGAGCGGGCCTACTTGTAGTGAGCGTCCCGACGCGAATGCGTCGGGACAGTCGAACTACTTCTTCCAGTTCCCGATGTCGTCTCCCTCGCCGCCCTCGTCCTTGCCGTTGGGGCCGCACGAGTAGACGTCCGCGCCCTGCTTGTTGTGGACGTTCTTGTCGTCCTTGTTCTTGGGCCAGTTCTTGACGTGGTTCTTGTAGATCAACGGGTTGCCCCAGCTGTCGAGGACCCGGCCGTCCTTGTCGCATTCCTTGTCGCCGAACTTGATGAACGGATCCTTGAGGTCGTTCGGCTTGACGGTGAGGATCTTGACCATCGCGGCATTGTCGCCGTCGGGCAGCTGGTCCTTCTTGCCCTTGCCCTGGTGGTACTGGCGGTAGGCGTCGAGCGCGGCCGCGAGCCGGTCGATCGTCGCGCGGCACTTGGTGATATTCTCGGCGTTGCCCTTGTTCTTGGCCTCCTCGTCCGCCTTGCGCTTCGCCTCATCGGCCGCCTTCCGCTTGGCCTCGTCATCGGCCTTGCGTTTCGCCTCGTCGTCGGCTTTCCGCTTTGCCTCCTCGTCAGCCTTGCGCTTCGCCTCGTCGGCCGCCTTCCGCTTGGCCTCCTCATCGGCCTTGCGCTTCGCCTCATCGGCTGCCTTCCTCTTCGCCTCATCGTCGGCTTTCCGCTTTGCTTCCTCGTCCGCCTTGCGCTTCGCCTCGTCGGCCTTCCGCTTGGCCTCGTCATCCCCCTTGCGCTTGGCTTCCTCGTCAGCCTTCCGCTTGGCCTCCTCGTCTGCCTTGCGCTTCGCCTCGTCATCCGCTTTGCGCTTGGCCTCCTCGTCGGCCTTCCGCTTCGCCTCATCGGCCTTGCGCTTGGCTTCGTCGGAGGGCCCCGTCTTTTTCGCCTGCGCGTCCTTGCAAGCCTTGTCGATCGCCTTGCGCTCCTTCCAGCTGCCTGGCGCCTGCTTCAGCGCCGCCTCGTAGTCGGCGATGCCGCCGTCGAGGTCGCCCTTGGCGCAGCGGGCCGAGCCGCGGGCCGCCAGCGCGATGTGCAGCGTCGCGTCGATCTTGATCGCTGCATCGCAGTCGACGATGGCGCGATCGTGATCGCCCTTCTTCTCATGGCACCATCCGCGGTGGGCAATGGCGAGCGTGAACTTCGCGTCGATCTTGAGGACGGCGGTGAACTCCGCGATCGCACCGTCGTAGTCGCCCTTGTCCTCTTTTTGCTGGCCGCGCTCCAGGCCGTCGCGACAGGCCTTCTCGCGGTCCTTGCGCTCCAGGTCGGCCTTCTTGCGGGCTTCATCCTCGGCGCGGCGCGCCTCGTCTTCGCGCTTCTTGCGGTCTTCGTCGGCCTTCTTGCGCGCCTCGTCCTCTGCCTTGCGCTTCGCCTCGTCGGCCTTGCGCTCCTCTTCAGCCTTCTTGCGCGCTTCCTCCGCCGCCTTCTTGCGCGCCTCTTCGTTCGCCTTGCGCTTGGCTTCGTCGACGGCCTTCTTGCGGGCCTCCTCTTCGGCCTTGCGGTCCGCTTCCTCGCGCTTGCGGCGCTCGTCCTCGAGCTTCTTGCGCTCGGCGTCGTTCATGGCCTTCAGCTTCTTGTCGTGCTCGGCCTCGGCGTCCTTGCACGCCTTCTCGACGATCTTCTTTTCCTTCCAGTCGGACGGCGCCTTGTCGAGGCACTTCTTGAAGTCGGTGATGCCGCCGTCATAGTCGCCCTTCGCGCACCGGGCGGCCGCCCGGCCGGCGAAGGCGATGTAGATGGTGACGTCGATCTTGATCGCCGCCTCACAATCGGCGATCGCGCCGTCGTGGTCGCCCTTCTGCGCCCTGCACCAGCCGCGATGGCCGAGCGCCAGGCCGAAGGTCGCGTCGATCTTCAGGACGGCGGTGAACTCCGCGATCGCGCCGTCATAGTCGCCCTTGTCCTGCTTCCCGCGGCCGCGGTCCATGCCTTCGCGGCACTTGCGCTCGCGGTCGGCACCGTCGCGGTTCTTGCGCTCCTCGTCGGCCTTGCGCTGCTCGTCGCGCTTGCGCTCCTCGTCGGCGCGGCGGCGTGCCTCCTCGTCGGCGCGGCGGCGCGCTTCCTCCTCACGCTTGCGGATCTCCTCGGCCTCGCGGCGGCGCGCTTCCTCGGCGTCGCGGCAGCGCTTGGCGTCGGCGGCGTTCTCGTCGCGGGCGAGGTTCCGCTCGCATTCCGTCGAGTAGCCGTGGGCGGTCGATGCCCGGGACGTGCCGCTCCGCAGCAGCTCGGTCATGTAAGAGGTGTCGTCGTACTTGAGGACGAGCTCCTCGAACATCTCGCGGGCCTTGGACCATTCGCTCTTCTCGTAGCAGGCGACGGCCGCCGTCCACTTCGTCCGCGCCTCGCCTTCGCGCGCCTCGCGGCGGCGGCGGGCATCGTCGTCCTGGCGCTTGCGGGCCTCTTCGGCGTCCTTGCGGCGGCGTTCGGCTTCGCGCTTGGCGTCGTCGTCATCGCGGCGCACCGTCGGGCAGGGCCTGCCCTCGCGCACGCGGTCGTCGTACTCGCGGCCGAACGTGATCTTCGCGTCGTAGCGGTCGCGGTCGCACCGCTCGCGCTCTTCGCGGCTCGACCACGGCTTGGTGATCTCCACGACCGTGCTCTGGCGGTAGGTCTGGCGGCCCTTGCCGCAGCGCGACCCTTCCTTCACGAGCACCTCGTGGCAGCGGCCCTTCTCCGTCTTCTGGAACCACTCGACGGCGGTGAAGCCGTAGTAGCGGACGCCGATGTGCAGCGTGACCAGCGCGTGGCACTCGTCGTTGGAGAGCTCAAAGCGCTCCTGCCGGCGCCAGCAGCCGTAGGGCCGCTCGTAGACCCCCGTGCAGCGCGCCGACTTGTCGATCTCCAGGAAGAACTCGCCGCCCGTGAGACGGAAGGCGAGCACGACCCGCCACAGGTTGTAGCGGTTGCGCTCGTAGCTCATGCAGACTTCGTGGAAGTCGACGCGGGCGATGCGGGCGATGAACAGGAGCACGAGCAGGTCCTCGTCGCTCCAGAGCAGCTCATCGCGGTAATGCTCCCACGCGCCGATGTAGGTGACGTCGCACTCGTAGTACTCCCGGATGATGACGGTGCGGGACTCCTCCCATGTGACCGTCACCTGCTGGACCGGAGGCGGCTGAACCTCGGGCTCCCGGGGCGGCGGATTGCGGCGATGGCCATCGCCATCCACGACCACGACGCAGCCCGGAACCACGACAGCCAGCATGCACAGTGCGGTGAGACGCATACACCCTCCGTTAATCGTTGGGAGTCTACACGACAGAAGCGCCCCGCAGGTTGCGCGAGTTCTGGAAAGATGGACAAACTGCCGCGGGAGGGGTGGCGCCTACGAGATCTGGTACATGTCCTTGAAATACGGCAGCTCGAACATGACGGAGCGCTGCGTGCCACAGGCCTTGCACTGGAGGTCCATCCGGTCGAACGGCGCGCCGTCGGGCGTCTGGTGGAGCGCCTGCATCTTCACTTCGAACTTCTCGTCTCCGCACGCGCACTTGAGGCGCGACACGACGGAGTATTCCCGCGCGATGTCGCTGAAATGGCGCAGCACCGGCCGCTCCCGCGACTGCACGTAGCGGTCGATCACCCCCAGAAGGTGGTGGGCGAACGCGTGTTCGAGCTCCGGCACCCCGTGCGGCGGGCGGTCGGAGGCGAACTCCTCGAAGAACTCGAACGCACCCCGGACCACGAAGAGCACCTCGAAGCCGACGGGGCGGTCCTTCAGGCTCTCGACTTTCTTCGCGAGCTTCTCGGTCAGCGTCTTGAGGACCTTGAGGTCGGGGATCTTCTTGCGCTTCTGCACCCACCCGTGCAGCAGCTCGCGGACCGACTTGAGGAGCGCCTCGTCGAGCCGGTCGATGATGAGGATGCCCTCGTAGCCGTTGACGGAGAAGTGCTCTCCGGTGATGCCGAAATAGCGCTGGCGGTGGTTGATGAGCGACGCGACGCCCGCGAGCACCGCGGCGGCCGAGTCGACCCTGCGGCGAAGCTCCTCGAGCGTGATGGAGAGGTTGTGCGTCTCCTGCTCGACGATCTTGACCGCCTGGTCGGGAAGCTGGGTTTTCTCTCCTCCCATGACGAGGGCAGTTTACAGAGACTCACTCCGGCTGGCTACTGTCCGCTGGCTGCCAGCTACTTTCCCGCATAGTCGACCTTCGCGTCCCGCTCGATCCCCACCTGCGGCTTCCAGAACGAGCCGCCGATGCGGATGGGGACGATGATCCCCTTCGCAACATCGAGGAGCGCCTGGAACAGATGGCCCGCGACCGGCACGATGTCGCCGAAGCTCTTCCCGATCCTCGGCACCAGCGTGAGGTCGAGGTTCCGACCGTCGAGGTCCATGGTCCCGCTGCCGAAGAGCGACAGCGGCCGCCCGAGGAAGTCCATCCGGTCGATCCGCACGATCTCGCGGTCGACCGTGAACTCGAGCTGCGCCTGCTCGATGATGTTGTCCTCGGTCGGCGTCAACGCGAAGGCGGCGAGGACGCCGACGAAGGGCGGCAGGTCCCAGAGTTTTCCGCCCGTCACCGCGGCGCGTCCCGCCGCGACCGGCTTGGCGCCGAGCACGGCGCGATCGGCCCGCACCGAGAAGATGAGATCGAACTCTCCGGTCACCGGCTTGGTCATGACCTTCTCCGCCATGCGGCGGATGTCGGCCCCCATGACGCTCAGCTCCATTTCCATCACGAACGGGTCGGTGGAGGCGATCGACGCGTCGCCGCGGAATTCGCCTCCGTAGAACGTGCCGGTCCAGCGCTCAAAGAGGAGGGCGCCGCCCTGCTTGCGCATGACCCCCTCGACGCCGCCGATGTCCCACCGCGTCTCCTTGCCGCCGGGCGCGACGAAGACGATGTGCATCAGCCCGCCGTGGATGTGGACGCCGTTGCGCGGGAAGCGATCGCGGGGAGGAGGCGACGCCACCGCGATCGTGGAGGGCGGAGGCGGGGGCGTCGAGGCGGGGGCGGGTGATTTCCGCAGCGCCCAGGTCGCATTCCACTCACCGTCGGCCTCCCGGACGAAAAAGATCTCGGGGTGGTGGAGATCGACTCGCATTACTTCCACGTCGCGTTCGCGCAGCGGATTGCCGTCGACATGGATCTCGATGCGCTCCGACTGGAAGAAGAGCCGCTGCGCGCCGCCGCGGGTGGTGGTGACGCGCGGACGCTGAACGACGACGTTGCCCTCCGCGGTGAGCTCGATGCCGCCGATCGACTCGACGCTCGCGGAGGCGAGCGCGTTGAGCGTGCCCTGGGCGATGCGATTGAGGACGCGGTTGACCAGGACGTCACGCACGACGGTGACCGTCGCGGCGAGCAGGACGAGGTCGAAGAGCAGTACCGCGAGGCGCCAGCGAACGCGTCCCATGAGAGAACTATATCCGGTCCGGCGGGGGCGCTTCGGGCGCGCCCCACACCTGGCGGTAGTCGCCGTCGGGGAAGAGGCGCAGCCTCTCGTAGGCGTACTTGAGGCGGCCCTCGACGGTCCGGTGGGCGATGCCGAGCCGAACGGCGATTTCGCCGACGCTCAGCCCGTCGCGGTGGCGGAGGGTGAAGGCCTCGCGGAAGGTCGGCCGGAGCTCCTCGATCGCCTCGAGCGTGAGGTCTGCCCCCTGGATGCGGTTGAAGACGAAGGTCGTGAAGTGGCGGCTGAGCGCACCGCGGATCCTCTCCATGGCCTTCTCGATGCGGCGATCGAGCGCCTCGGTGCTGATGCGCAGCCGGAAGGCCATGCGCTGCCGCGTCTCCCCGGAGAGGTAGCGCTGCTCCAGGAGGCTGCGCTGGTCGGGCGGAAGCGAGCCGATGATCTTCTTGAAGACCTCCTTCGATTCGACGCGCGCGAGCTCCGTGAGCGCGGAGCGACGGGAGCCGTCCTCCATCTCAACCTCGACGTGCAGGGCGTCGTCCTCCCGGCGGAGCTGGGTGCGGCCCGCGTTGCGGACCACGCCGAGGATCCACTGCGTGAAGCGGTCGGGCCGGACGCCGGCCTTGATGCCTTCCAGCCCTTGAAGGAACGCCTGCTGTGCGACATCTTCGGCGTCCATCGCATGGCCGTAGAGCTTGATCGCGAAGCCGACGACGCGCGTGTAGTAGCGGCGGCAGAGCTCCGCCGCGGCCGCGTCGTCGCCGCCGATCCAGCGCTCGATGAGCGCGTTCACCTCCGCATCGGACACGATCATGGTTCTAGCACTTCTACAACCGGCCGGGGAGATTCCCGACGTAGTCCATGAGCCCGATGAAGAGCGCCGCCGACGACGCCCAGAGCAGGCCGCCGCCGCACGACAGCGGCGCGGTCGCCCATGCCGCGATCGCCGTCGCGCCCGCCAGGGCGACACGCTTGGCGATCCACGCGCGCATCGGCGACGAGTAGCCGTCGCCGGCGGTCACGCGCTCCCGCCGGGCGATCCCGTTCGCCAGGCCCGCCAGCATCGAGAGAGCGAGTGCCGGCGCGAACTGCGCCAGCGCGGCACGCTGTGCGTCGAGCGCGTGCGGATCAGGCGGCGGATGGGTCCAGCCCCACGCCGCCGCCAGCGCCCACGCCGCGCTGAAGATCACGGCGAGCTGCATCCTTGATCGCCTCCACGTCCGCGAGTCCGGCGCGCGGCAGAAGCGGCACCACGCCCTTCCGCACGCACCCGTCCCAGCGGGCGAAGTAATGGAAGACCGGCAGCTGCAGGACGGCCCACGGCGGCACCAGCGGCTCCGGCCGCCACGTCCGCTGCCGCGAAAAGACCGCGCGGAAATCGTCGACGTCGCGGAAGCCGCTCGAGAGCATCGCCGGCTCGTACGACTCGCCCTCGCTCGCCATCGGCAGCATCCGGTCGCCGGCCAGGCCGGCGAAGACCTCGGCGTCGTCCTGGTTCTGTGCACGAAACTGTATGACGGAATTGCAATTCGCGACGACCTGGCGCGCCCTGGGTTCCGAGTCCATCGACGCCTCGAGATCGGCCAGCGTCTGGCCCGCGAGCACGAGACGCACGCCGGCGCCGCGCGACTTCGCCAGCAGGCTCGCGATCCCGGGCGTAACGACGTCGGCGAGCTCGTCGACGAAGAGCGATATCGGCGCTGGGTTGCGCTCGTAGGCGTACCGGGCGCCGACGTGCGACTGGAAGTCGAGCAGTGCCAGCTTGGCAACGGCGCTCGCCGTGTCGGCACCGAGCAGCGAGCCGAGGAAGAAGTAGGCCACGCCGCGACCGCGGTCAAAGTCACGCCACGAAAACGCGTCGGTCGAGAGCAGGGTCCGGTTCGCCCCCATCGTCAGCTTCGCGAGGATCGGAAGCAGCGAGCTGGCCATTTTCATCGAGTGATCGCGCGGCCGTGACGCAACGCCGATCAGCGCGTCGATTTCGGGGAATCCCAGGGCGCGGCCGCGCGCGGCGAGCTTGTCGATCTCCTTGACGCCCGGGTTCATCTCGCGGAGCAGCCCCCACGGATCCTCGATGCCGTACTTCCGCAGCGCGGCGAGCGAGACCGGCCGGCCGAGTCGGGCGAGGGCCGCAGCGACGGTGCCGGCCAGCTCCCAGCCGAAGTTGCGGAACGGCTCCGCGTCGCCGCCCGAGGGGAGCAGCGCCGCGACGCGATCGGCGACCTCGCGCACGTCGGCGTAATTCGACAGCGGGTTGTAGGTCGAACTCGACGCGGGGAACGGCGGGGCAATGAGCGTGAAGGGCCGGCGGGCGCGGGCGCACTCCTCCATCACGCGGGCAAGGAGTCCGTCATCACCTTTCGGGTCGATCACGGCGGCGGCGTCGCCGCGCCGAATCGCCTGCGTGACCAGGAGTTCGAGCATCCGCGTCTTGCCGACGCCGGTGGTTCCAAGGATGAGGATGTGCTGCGCGAGCAGGTCCGGTGGAAGGAAGAGGTTGCGCTCCGCCGGGCGGCCGAGGGAGTGGAGGTCGGCGCCGTCACGGTCGAGCAGCAGGCGCGCGTGGGCCGGCGTCCACTCGAACCCGCGGCCGAGGTAGACGTCGCCGGGGATCGTCTCGATCTCGAGGCGATCGCGCCTGCGTTCGCGGAGCGACCGGAGGAGGTGACGGCCCGGGAGGGCGGCCGCCACGGCGACGAGCCCGTGCCATCGCGACCCCGATGGATGAAGGGGTGCGCGGAAAAAGAGGACGACGCCGAGGGCCAGCAGGCTGGCCGTCGCGATGGCGAGCGTGAACTTCATCTCGGCCCCACCAGGATCGGCGGCAGGCAGCGCCGGCATTCTTCGAAGATCCCGAAGTGGATGAAGAGGTAAGCGCCGTTGATCGAGCCCGCGCCCTCGTCGATCGGTCCGGCTTCGCCGATGCGAACCGCGGGGCGCCAGACGGGCCGGATCATCTGGATCATGTGGCCGGTGCGCGGCTCGAACGGGTAGGTCTGGATGACGAACCGGCCGGCCGGGTCGCTCGCGACGCGGCCCGCGCGGACCGCCTGGAGGAATGCCGTCTTCGGCTCGCTCGAGTGGATGAGGTAGCCTTCGCGCGGGTTGAAGGCGCCCCAGGTTCCGGCGCAGGACGTCTTGTCGAGAGCCGTCTCGCACGAAAGCAGCGGCGCCGGCCGGATCAGACGGTCGATGATCCCGGTCCGCCACGCGAACGCGTCGAACTCGCTGATGTAGTTCACGGCGAAGGCGTGGCTCTGCGGGGACGCGATCGGCCAGTCGATGTCCTGGACCTGCGGCACGAAGGTGTAGACATGCGCGTCCGCAAACTGAAGGTTCGTCTGGCCGCGGTCGCTGCCGGCGCTCGAGGAGAGGGGAAGGAGCCGCAGCGCGGCGAGGGCCGCCGAGAGTTCGGTGATGTGCGTGCGGAACGGCTGGTGGACAACCTCGATCACGCCGCACGGGAACGCGTTTTCAACCCAAAGGCAGGCGCGCGGCTGGCCGTGGTGCGTACAGACCATGACTCCCTTCACCCGCCACGTCCGCAGGATCGCGCTGATGTCGATCTGCCCATAGAGCGACACCAGGGGGACGCTGCCCTCGAACGGGAGCTTCTCCTGGAGGAGCGCCGCGCCCAGCACGAGTCCGAGGAGGCTACTCTTCCACAAGGTCCACCTCCGTCTGGGACTTGACCGTGACCGTCGCCGGCACGCAGCGGACACCGAGGCGCGACGCCAGCTCCCCCGACGCGAGGACGCCCGTCGTGGCGTCGGCGAGCTTCTTCGTCTTCGTCACGACCCAGAGGTCGCCCTTCGACGCCGGCCCGAAGTGGATCCGCTTTCCGACGAGCTCCCTGGGGACCGCGGCAACCTTGACCGTGCGCGACTCGCGAACGCGGCAGGCCGGAAGGCGGGCGTCGAACGGAGCGTCGAGCGGATTCGAGACGGCGACGCGCTCGATGGCCGACGTGAAGAGCGACGCCGCCTCCTTGTGGGCCCTGGCGACGGCGGCCAGATCGACCGGCTTCGACTCGCCCTTTGCACCGTGGTCGCACGGCGGGAGAACGAGCAGCAGGAGCAGGCTACTTGCGGACTTCATGACGCTCCTCCAGGCCCTGCGCCACCACGGCAAGTCCGTTCGGGTTGGACGCCGTCGGCGCGCACGGCTCCAGGACGAGGCGGTAAGTCACAACCGAGTGCTTCGACAGCTTGTCCGCGATGAAGAGCCGCCGCGACGCCGCGATCTCGGCGACGATCGTCCCGTCGCCCGGCCGGTTGATCTCGGTCTTTCCCGCGACGCAGTGGGACGACATGCGGCCTTCGACAGCGACCTTGACGCGGCGATCGAGCGCGTCGGCAACTTCGCTCCAGCAGCGCGGGGCAACGCGCGCTTTGAGCGCGGCGGCGGACGCTTCGATCGTCGCGGGCGTGTAGTTGTCGAACATCATGACGTAGAGCAAGGCGAACGACCGGGCTGCCTCGTCCGGAACCTGGTCTGGAAGCAGCTCGACGGGCTCGACCGCGGCCGGCACCAGCACGTAGGGGCGGGGACCGGTCGCGACGGCGGCGAGCGCGATGCTCAGCACCAGGACGGCGCCGGCCGCACCGATCACGGAGAGCGAGAGCACATCCGGCCTCATTTCTCCCTCCACGGCGTGACCGCCTTGTCGAGGCCCGCGAGCGACCTCAGTGGCGCCAGCTGCGCTTCGGCCGCCGCGCCCGTCGTCTTCAGCGGCCGTTCGACGCGCTTCTCGGTGAACCACTCGCTCTCGGTGAGCTTGAAGTAGACCCAATGCTCGCCGACAAGGACGTCGCGCTCGCGGTCGAGGTGCGACGGCACGTAGACGGCGAAGACCTCGGGCGGCGTCAACACCGGCATCTCCATCGCCCGGCGGATGGGCGAAGCGTCGGTGACGGCAAGCGTCATGGCGCCGTCGACCTCCGCCACCGGCCGTCCTTCGGGCTGAAGGCGTCCGAACGGCGTGCAGCTAGCGGCCATCGAGGCCGCGCCAAGGATCAGAAGCGTCCTTCGCACTCTCCACCTCCATGCTCTCGAGCGTGACGCCCGAGATGAACGCGACCGTGATGCGCCGGCCGTTGGCGACATGGATCGCCGGCGTGATCTCGTTGAGCCGCGCGGCGACCATCTCGCCGAACTTCTTCGCGGTCTCGCCCACGGCGCGGTAGCCCGCGAACCGGACGGGATCGCCCGTGACCGCTCCCGCCGCGCCGCCGAGCGGCGTGACGGTCGTCGTGGTCTCGCGTGCCGCGAACGCGTCGGCGCCCGCCGAGAGTCCGCCCGCCATCACCGCGAGGGCGGCGATCTCGTCGGCCCTCCACACGTAGTCGCCCCGGACGCCCTGGACGCCGTCGTCGTCGATGGCCCAGCCGTTCACCTTGACCTCGATCGACTTTCCGTCGGCGCGAAGGACGGAGAGCGTGTCGAGCTGGACGATGGCGCGCTTCGAGTTGGCGTCGCCGACGGCCTTGCCGACGAGGAAGGCGCCGCGGATCGGAACGCGCGACTTCTGCGGGCCGATCAGCGCGGCGTCGAGGCGGATGAGCACGGGCAGCGGATCGCCGGTGGTCGGCGCGAAGACGCCCGAGAGAAGCGTTGCCTCGCCGAACGAGCCGGCGGGGACGTGGAGCGTCTTCGTCGCGGATTCCGGCCGGCCGAAGTCGAAAATGCGGAACCGCCCGGTCGCCGCGGCGGTTTCCGGCTTGCCCTGGAAGAGCTCGGCGATGGCGCCGAGGTCGCGCTGCCGGTCCGATTGGAGCGCTTTGAGCGCGTCGATGAGCTGCTGGCGCGTCGCCGCGAGGTCGGCCTTGAGCTCGGCCAGCGCCTTCTCGTTCTCCTCGACGCGTGAGCCATACGTGCCGAGCATCGCGCGGACTTCCTGCGCGGTCGGGATGGCGACTTCGAACGTCGAGGGAGCTGGAGCACCGGCGCCGCTCTTCGTGTCCCGTGAGGCGGCGATGGCGATCACGAGCAGGGCGGCTCCCGCGCCGCCGGCAATCCAGAGTTTCTTCTTCATGGCTGGCTGAATCCGATGGGGGGCTTGTCGTCGGCCAGAACGCGGGCGAGCGCGTCGAAGACGGAGTCGAACTGCGCGTCGTACCGGACTTCCATTTCGTGGATCCTTCGCGCGAGCTCGCGGTTCTCGGCCATGATCACCTGGAGTTTCGCGAAGATCCGCATGATGTCGATGTTGATCTGCACGGCGCGCGCGCTCGTGAGGACGCTGGAGAGCATCGCGATGCCGAGTTCGGTGAAGGCGAACGGCGCGTACTTGAGGTGCTGGCCGCGCTTTAAGGTCACAAACTGTGACCTTAAACCATTCCCTTGCAGTGCAATGACTTCCGATTCCGTTAACCGGATCATGAAATCACCCGGGAACCGATCCAGGTTGCGTCGCACGGCCTGGTTCAACGCCTTTGTTGAAACACCATAGAACCCTGCGAGATCGCGATCGAGGATCACCTTCAGCCCCCGGACGATCCGGATGCTCTTGAGTATTTCCCGGCTCAGCTTGTTCTCCATCGCTACCTCCAGAAGACCAGGTAGAGCAGCGTGCTTTTTCCGGCCTCGACGACTGTCTCCCGCGCTCCGACCAGGACCAGGCCTTTCGCGACGAACCTCGACGGGTCGACTCTCCTCGTCCCGTCGGCCTTGTTCTTGAGCTCAACGACGAAACCGACATAGTGCGTCGCCTCATAGACGTACCGCCCGATGTAGTCGCAGCCGCCGGCCGAGCCGAGCGGCGTCTCGCCGCTCTGCACCGACGCCCAGTCGGGCGCGGCACCCCGCCTCATCGCGCGGACAAGTTCGAGCGAGGTGATCGCGGCCCGCTTCTCGGACGCGGGCTTCACGATCCTCACGTGTCCGTCGACCTCCTTCGCGGCCGGGCGGAGATAGAGCCGGTAGAGCGTTCCGCTCGAGCCGACGACGTGCAGGTCCCCTTCGACTTTCCTCAGCAGCTTCACGAAGAGGCGGTCACGCCGGCGCTCCAGCGAGATGTCGCCCTCGTTCCACGAGGCGACGATCGCTTCGATCGAATCCTCGGGGAAGGTGATGACGCAGGCCGTGTGATGGTCCGCGTCGGCGACCGCCAACCGGATTTCCACGGTGCGGCGTTCGTCGTAGGCGACCTCGCGGGATCTGCCGTCCTGCGGAAGCAGCATCAGCAGGAGGAAGTACTTCATGGGGCGGCCTCGATGAGTCTCACAACCTCGCGGCGCAGGAAGTCGGCCGGCGGCAGGCCCTCGATCAGGCGGCTGCCCGGCCCGCGCGACACGAGAATGCTCGGCGTCGGCGTCATCGGCGGGGCTGGAAGCCAGCGAACTTCGACCTTGTCGCCGATCCCCTTGAGCGCCTCGGGCAGCACTTCGTCGCGCAGCTGGTCGCAGTAGGCACAGCCGTCGCGCGAGTAGATCGCGATCAGGACGGACGCCCCGGGCGTCGATGGGACTTCGATGCCGCGGACGGCCGGATGGATCGGGAGGAGGAAGACAGCGGCCGCCATCCACGGGGCAATCGCGATCGCGGGCTCGACGAGGTCGGGCTTCTCGCGCAGCGCCAGCGCGACGACGACGAGCGACGCCGCGGCGGCGAGCAGGCACGTCGCGCAGACCGGCCCGCGCGTCACCATCAGGGTCACCAGCCCGAGATGGACGCCGAACGCCGCGAAGAGCAGGAACGCGATGAGGCGCCGCAGCCCGAAGACGGCTGCCGCGATCAGCGCGCAAGTGTAGAACGTCGCCCCGATGACGCCGAGCGGGAGACGGCCGCCCGAGCAGCTCGCGCACGTCAGCTCACGCAGCGCGGCGATCAGCGCGATCGCCGCCGCAAGTACGAGTCCGAGGAGCAGCGGTGCGCGACGCAGCCAAGTCGAGGGGCTCATAGCGTGATGTTGAAGAGACTCGTGAGCAGCTTCGGAAAGAGCGCGAGGGCGACAGCGCCGATCGTGCAGATCGCCGCCATGTCCCACTCGCCGCGTTTCACGCCGCGGCAGACGATGCCGTAGAGAAAGCAGTACGCCGCCGAGATCGGGAAAATCCAGTTCACGACGATCCGCAAGATTGTCGTGAAGATGGTTCCCGACTCGCTCTCCGCCTTGCTCGAGTTCATCTTGTCGCCAGTGCCTTGCGCCATTGCGGATGAGGCGCCCGCCAGGATCACGAGACCGACCAGTCCAACCATCACGAGCTTCATGGCTCATCTCCTTTCTGCTTAGGTGTGCAGTTCGACCCCCTCACTTCCAACCACAAAATCTCAAGTCATTGGCCCGCAATTGGTTCTGAGTGTGTCGCTCATAAATGCATGCGACGCAACAAGTTGAAATTTTCCGGTTGGAAGTTGGGGGGTCGAGAGGCACACGTAGGTATGGGAAGCGAGTTTCGTCGGCCCTGTCCGCGGACACTCGACCGGCCGATCCTGGTCTTCGGCCTGGAACCCGAAGACCTGGTGATCATCGGACTCGTCGCGGGCGGACTCCTGATGCTCGCCGATCCGCTGATCGCCGTAGGGACCGGGTTCGGGCTGTGGATTGCCCTGATGCGGCTCAAGGCGGGCAAGCCGCCAGGCTATCTCTTCACGCTTGCGTATCGACTCGGAGTGCTCTCGGTCCTCCCGCGCTCACTCCGCCCTCTTCACCTCCTTCCTCCCTTGGCGCGGGGGGGGCCGGGACATGATCCGACTTTCGGCATTTGGAGCGAGCGATGACGAACGAGCGGTCCGCGACTACTGGGGCGCCTAGATGGCTCAACGAGGCGGCGAGAGTCGCTGCCCGCCGGTGCCGCCTGATCCTCGCCACGGCGGGGCTCCTGGCCGCCTGCGGGGCGCTGGGTCTGTGCTGGTGCAAGGTTGAGAACACCCCGGCGGCGCGGTTGTACACGACGACGGCTGGAGCTGTTTCAACGCAGAGGGCGCAGAGATGAAGAGTGCGAGAGCGATCAATGAACTCAGAGATTCCCCTGCGATCGCGGGACTCCTGCCCTATCACAGCCATGACCCCGGCTCGGGCCTCTTCATCCAACGCGACGGCTCACTCGGCATCGCCTGGTCGCTCCGCCCCGTCGAAACCGAGGCCCTTCCCGAAGAGGCCCTCGGCGCGCTCTCCATGCGGCTTGACGGACTTCTGCGCCTCCTCCCCGTCGGCTCCGCTGCCCAGTTCATCCTCACCTCGTCGCGCGACGTCCGCGTCCGGCTCGCCGGCTGGAGGGCGGCCACCACCCGCGACGGCCTCCTCGCCGACCTCGCGCGCTCGCGCATCCGCGCCCTCGGCGCCCTCGACCTCGAGCACGACGGCGCTCCGCTCGTCGCCCGCGAAATCGAAACCACCTTCACGCTGCGCACGTTCCCATCGTGGCCGCGCCCCTTCACGCTCTCGGAGTCGTCCGCCCGCGCCGTCTTCGATGCCGCGTACGCAACGCACCGCGACGCGCTCCTCACCACGGCCGCGGCAATCGAGAGCCTCCTCCAGCAGGCCGGCATCGCCGCGACGCGGTTCGACGCCGACGCGCTCATCGGCGCCGCCTTCCGCGCCCTGAATCCGGGCCGCGATGTGCCTCGCCCCACCGACCGCCCCGACCGGACGCTCGCCGAACAGGTCGCCTTCACGAACGTCGCGATCGACGGCGCGGTCCATCTCGGCAAGGAGACCGTCCGCGTCCTCTCCTGCATCGACGTCCCCCGCGAAACCTGGGCCGGCATGCTTCAGCGCGCCGCGGCCCCGCTCGACCATCTCGTCGACGGCACCCTCGTCCTCAACATCGAATCGCGCGACCCCGAAACCGTCCGCAAACAGCTCGCCGCCAAGAAGCGGCTCGCTTTCTGCCAGATGTCGTCGGGCGACGGCAAGGCCGACGTCGCCGCGATCAAGTCGGAGGTCGACGGCGTCCTCGCCGACATGTACGTCGACGGCGCGCGCCCGTTCGGCGTGCGGCTTCACCTGCTGCTGAAAGGCGAGACCGACGCGGCGCTCAACGCGTTCGCCCGGGTCGGCATCCAGATGGCCGAGGAGGACGTGCTCGCCGGGACGCTCTTCCTCCAGGCGCTGCCCCTTGCCTACGATCCGTCGAACGACCGCGCGCTGCGCCGCGGACGGGTCATGATGGGCGCGAACCTCGCGCACCTCCTTCCCGCGTTCGGCTCGTTCCGCGGGACGCCGACGCCCGACCTTCTGCTCCTGAACCGCCGGGGCGAACCGATCACGTTCTCGTTCTTCGACAGCGAGGTCGCGCCACACGGCGTCGTCGCGGGCGTCTCGGGCTCCGGCAAGTCCGTCTTCGCGAACACGCTCATCGTCTCGGCGGCGCGCCGCGGGGCGCATCTGTTCGTGCTCGACCGCGGCAACAGCTATCGAAAGCTCTGCCGGATGGTCGGCGGAACGTACGTCGCCTTCGATCCTGCGCGGCCCATCTCGATCAATCCATGCGGGATGGGGCTCGACGGCGAAAAGCAGCTTTTCCTCACCGACATCATCGCGGAGATGTGCACGCAGGGGCAGCGCGAGCTCTCCGTGAAGGAGCGGGCGCTCGTCGGCCGCGCGGTGCTGAGCGCCTTCCGCGCCGCCGGTCCCCGCGAAGTCCTCGTCAGCGACCTCCGGAGCGCCCTGCTCGCCGACTCCGAGCCCGGTGCGCGCGACCTCGGCGTCTGCCTTGAGCCGTTCTGCGGCGACGGGCCGTACGCGGGCTTCTTCGACCGGCCCTGCGCGATCGACTTCGAATCGGCGCTCACCGTCTTCGAGCTCGGCGAGATCGCCAAGCGCCGCGACGTCGCCAGCGTCGTCCTGATGGCGCTCATCCACAACATCACGCGGTTCTGTGCAGAGCACCTCGAGATCCCGAAGTACCTGCTCGTCGACGAGGCGTGGACGCTCCTGAGAAGCGCGAACACCGCGCAGTTCCTCGAGGATGTCCTGCGCACCTACCGCAAGCTCAACGCCGCCGCCGTGATGATCACGCAGCAGGTGAGCGACTTCGAGGGGCGCACCGGCGAGGCGATCCGCGCCAACGCGCCCAACCGCGTCTTCCTGCGCCAGACGCCCGAGACCGTGCAGGCGATGGAGAAACTGCTCGACCTGACGCCGGTCGAAAAGGAGCTGCTCGCCGGGCTGACCACGGTCAAGGGGCTTTTCAGCGAAATGCTCATCACGACTCCGACGACGAAAGGCGTCGCGCGGCTTTGCGTCGATCCACTGCTCTACCACCTGAGCACGTCGGATCCCGCCGACAACACGGCGCTCGAAGCGCTCGTGAAGAAGCACGGCGGCGACGCGCACGCGGCGCTGCTTGAGGCGGCGCTGAAATGGCCCAAGGGCGTGAAGCATGGATAGCGTCTACGAAGTCGCCGGGGCGCAGGCGTCGACCGCGTTTCTCACGGCGCTCTGGGCGCTGGGGCTGCCGGTGATCATCGCGTGCGCGGGCATCGCGTGGCGCGTGCACCGCGTCGCGGAGGACGGGCTCGCGCGGCCGCTCGCGGTCTACCTCCTCTCGCTCATCCTCATCGCGTGGCTGCTCCGGCCGGTGCCGCAGGGCGAGGGCGTGAGCTCGCCCCGGTTCGTCGCCTGGCTCAACGAAGGCTGCGACATCGCGGTGACCCGTTCGATCACGCTCGTCGACCGTGAGTTTCTCGTCTCGCCATTCCAGTACGAGCGGATCGCGGCGGTCGCGGCGACGGCGCACGCGCAGGACCCGAGACTGCGCGAGGATCTCGCGATCTTCTTCGCGACCTGCACCGCCAACGCGATGGCGAAATCGGGGGTCATCGACGCCGAGAATCCCGTCGCGCTCGACTCGCCGCTGCCGTACGGGGGGCTGTCGTTCGGGACGTCGACGACGCCGTGCACGCACGTTCGGGGCGAGCTCTGGAGCCGGCTGCTGTCGGAGACGGAGAACCGCCCCGATCTCGAACCGGTGTGGAAGGCGGGCGTGACAAAGGCGGCGTTCGTGGCGGCCCTGGTGCGCAACGAGTGGCACGGCCGCGTCGCGGACGGCGGCGAGATGGTCCGCGTCCGCGGCTCGATCGGTAGTTACGCGCAGACGGGCTTTGAGCTCCAGAGGCGCCGCGAGCCGGCGCCCGTGCCCTACATCCCCTTTGTCACGGAGGTCTTCGGCCCGATGATCCAGGGCCTCGCGACCCTTGGTGAAGAGGTTCTTACGGAATGGGGGTACTGGGGGGAACTGTCGAGCGATCGCGTGACGTCGCGCCAGCGCTACTTCCTCGTCACGTCGTACGCGCCGACGCTCTACGGCCTGATCCTGATGCTGCTCACGTCGCTCTTTCCCGTCGCGGCCCTGTGGTCCCTCGTGCCCGGCAAGTGGACGGCGCTCGTCAACTTTGGAAAGGTCTTTGTCAGCGTGAAACTCTGGCCGCTGGGGTGGTCGCTCGTGTCGAGCTTCAGCGCGCGCCGCCCGATCGAGGACGCGCTGTCGGAGCACGCGCCGCCGTCGGACGTCTTCACGGCGGTGACGCTCATGTACTTCCTGATCCCGGCGCTCTCGTTCATCGTCGTGAACCTGGGGACGGCCGCGGCCGCGATCCCGTTCAAGGAGGCGGCGCCAAGCGTGGCGGGACCGGGGAACGGACCGATGGGGCAGGTGAGTGCCATGGCGGTGAACAGGATCAGATGAGAAGCAGGAAGAAGGAAGTCGGAAGACGGAAGGAAAGAACGAAGGCGGAAGGAAGACGGCGAAAGACACGACGGTAAGAAAAGAGAAGAGAGGAAGAAGCGATGGGTGACTTGCTGCCACGGACGAAGAAGTTCGCGTTGGACGTGCTTGCGTTCACGCGCAAGATGCCGCGCGGGATGGAGGAGGATGGAATTCGACGACAGCTCGTGCGAAGCGGTCCTTCGGTGGGCGCGCACTATCGAGCGGCGCAGCGTGGGCGGTCGAAGGATGACTTTCTCTACAAGATCGAAGGCGCACTCGAGGAAGCTGACGAGTCACAGTACTGGTTTGAGCTCCTGGTCGATTCCGGGATGTGTGCCACCCCGGCGGCCCAGGCATTGCGCAAGGAGGCGGGCGAACTCACGGCCATCTTCTCGTCGATCGCGAAGAAGATGAAGGAGAAGGGCGCAGGAAAGCGCCGCTCTTGAGTCCTTTCGTTCTTCGTTCTTCGTTCTTCGTTCTTCGGTCTTGTCCTTCCTCTTTCTTCTTCCTTCTTCGCTCTTCAGTCTTTCCTTCCGTCTTCCCTCTTCCGTCTTCCTACTTTCTTCTCATTCTTATCTTGATCGCATTGATGATCGTATTCAGCTGGTGAAACGGCACCCACACCGCCGCCGGCCCCAGCACCTTCAGCATCTCCCGGGCACCCTGCTCGTTGACGCTGTGCACGATCACCTGCGCTGACTTGTTCGCCGTCCCCACCAGCCGCTGCGCCACCTCGAATCCCGTTCCCGGGCCGCTGGGCACATAGACCTGCCCGCCCAGGTCGTGATCGAGAAAGACGACCTCGAACGTCGCCGCCTCCAGCGCCGCGATCGCCTCGCTGCTCGTCGTCACCGCCGTGATGTCGCAGCCCAGCCCGTCGAGCTTTTCCTGGAAATGGAGGTGCCGCTCCGGGTCGTCGTCGAGAAAGAGGATTCGCACGCTTCGGATTCTACAATCTGCGGACCCATGGGCCGCCTCGCCGCCGTCGCCCTGCTCGTCATCTCCGGCTGCTTCCAGCCGCGCCACCCCATCGACCACCGCATCCGCGTGATGATCCAGTCGCCCGACAAGGCCGAGCGCGAACGGGAGTTCCAGTTCCTCGCCAACGCGCCCGTTGAAATCATCCCCAACCTCAAGCTGCGCCTGCAGGAGGGCCATGCCGTCGGCTTCCCCTGCGTCGCCCTCCTTTACAACCTCGGCGAGGGCGACGCGGTCCCCCTCGAGCTGCGCGTGCTCCATATCGCGAAGTTCTCGTGGCCCGCCCGGTTCGCCGACGCCAACAAGGTCCTCGAGCCGTACGTCTGGAACGAGTTGCTAGGCGACCTTCGCAAGGCGGGGAAGCCGGCGCTGCGGCTGCTCGGCGACGCCCTTGCCCGCGAAGCGCCCGACGAGGCGCGCGCCATGCGGATCGTCGACGTCATGCTGCGCGTCGGCGGCGCGACGCCCCAGGTCCTGTTCGAGGAGTTCGCCCGGCACCTCGACGTCACACGCGATCTCGCCGGCGTTCGCGTCTGCGACATCGCCGGCGCCGCGCTCCTCCACCTTTCCTACCAGGATGTCGTGCTCTATCGCTCGACCGACCTTGCGGCCGCCGCCAAGGCGCGGCTCGACGCGCTGCGCGGCGCGGCCGAGGAGATCTGGATCAACATGGGCAGGAGCGCCGCGACCGATGCGGCCCGCGACGCGCGTGAAGGGGCCACGTGGAGCGAGTACCTCAAGCGGCTGGCCGCCGACGAGGAAAACCGCGTCCTGGAGCGGCACGAAGGGGTCGTTCTTCGCCGCTGGACGCCGCGGCGGACCCTGTGGGACCTGCGCGTCGCCCGCTGGGATCCGCGCCCCGATCCCGGGCTCGCGACGAAGTGGCGCCGCTGGAAGGACTCGAGGCTGCTGCGGCTGTCGATCTCGAAAATCGGCCCCGACCCGGCCGGCCAGCGGGGCGTCGTCTTCATCCACGAGAAGCACTTTCACTGCACGGAGGACGATACCGCGACCTTCGAGGGCCAGGCCGACGCGGGCATCTATCAGCTCTTCGTCCAGTCCCTCGAGCTCGGCACGCGCCTGGTCGTCAGCGAGTTCGTCGTCGGCAGGGAGTCAGGGACGGGCGACACGCGCCATTTCGACGTCGACCCGGAAGCACCGGTCTGCCTCTTTCATCCGCAGCTCGCCTCCGGAACGGTGCTCCTGATCGAGGAGGTCGACACGCGCGCGCCGCCGTCGGCGCCCGACGCCCTCAAGTCGAAGATCACGAAGCTCTGCCTGAAGCGGCTCGAGGCCGACCCCGCGGGGGCGTCGCGCGCGCTCGCCTACCTTGGCGTCACGTCGGCCTGCGACGAGATCGCCGCCTGCGCGGTCAAGGACGATGAAGCCCGGCGGGCCGTCGGCGCGGCGCTTCTCATCCTGGGCGACCCGCGAGGACTCGACCTCGGGGTGACGGTCACGCTCTCGAAGCACGAGCGCGCGATGGCGCGGGCGGCAGCGAAGGATGCGCGCCTGAAGGCGTGGCTGGGGACGGACTAGCCAGCGCCCTACGACCGGGCCGGCTCTTCCCAGCCGCACGTGCCGCACTTCTTGTGGTCGCCGAGGTCGAGCGTCAGCGTCTTGACCCCGCGCTTGCGGCATTCCGGGCAGACGATGAGCGACGTGCCGTCGATCGCGCCGCGCCGGATGTCCTGGATCTCCTGCTCGTGGGCCATCGCCCAGGCCTCGTCGCCGGACCTTCCGCGCAAGCGGTGAGCCTGCGCCATGATCTGGCGGAACTGCGTATCGGAGTGGGGGATCCGGTGCCGGAGTGCTGTCGTCTCACCCATGTTGCACAATTATTCTATACCGCTTTCTGGCCCGTTTCTTCATGCGGCCTTCAAAAAGATCGCCGCCCTTGTCGCCTGCCGGTTCCCCCGCTACTCTGCCCCCGATGCCCGGCTTCCAGGAAATCTCGACCGAGAAGGCGCACGACCTGGTGAAGTCCATGAAGGACGTCGTGGTCGTCGACGTCCGCACGCCCGAGGAGTACGTCGGCCCGTGCGGCCACATCGACGGCTCGATCCTGATCCCCGTGAACGAGTTCTCGCAGCGGTGGCGGGAGCTCGAGGCCTACAGGACGCGGCCGATCGTCATGATCTGCTACTCGGGCGTCCGCAGCCGCATGACCTGCGGCTTCCTCGCGAAGGCGGGCTTCGAGACGCTCTACAACGCGCCCGGCATGATGGACTGGCACGACAAGAACTTCGAGGTCGTGCCGGGCCAGGCGACGCCCGACATGCCGGAATGCTAATGGGAAGTACGAAGCACGAACTATGAAGTATGAAGTAAAGTCTGAAGCTTCACTTCGTACCTCATGGTTCGTGCTTCATACTTTCCATCATCGCTTCAGCCACTCAATCAGCTGACGCACCGCGCGGTTCCCCTCCTCCACCTCGTCGACGCTCCGCTCGAGCGCCTCCGCGAGCCGCGCCCGGTCGGCGGGCACCAGCCGGCCCTCGATTTCGTAGATCCGCTCGACCAGCGTGCGCGCGTCCAAGCCGCCGGCCCGCCTCGCCGCCTCGATGAAGGCCTCCACCGAAACCGCGCTGCCAGGATGGGTCGCGGCGATCCGCAGGAACGACCCCGCGTCGTCGGCCGTCAAGCGCTCCAGTTCCGCGAAGAGATCGGCCGCCGCGCCGACCGCCGGGTTCTCCTTGCGCAGCTTCCAGAGCGAACCGAGCGCCCGCCTCCGCAGGCGCGACATCACCTCCGATTCGCCGACCTCGTCGGTCGTGTCGCGAAGGACCGCCAGCGTCGCCACGAGGATCTCGCCCGGGCTCGTCGCCGGCAGCGACTCGGCGAGCGAGCTGTTGGCCTCGACGCGGACCCGCGCGGTGTCGGCCCACATCAGCACGCTGCGCGCCCACTCGACGCGCGAGCTGTTGCTGGTCGACGCCCGCAGCCGATCGAGGCTCTGGGCCGCGAGCACCGACCGAGCCTTCACGACGCCGGCGGCGCAGTCGCCACGGCCCTTCGCGCGATCCAGGTAGACGAGGTAGAGATCGCGCCCCTCGTCGCACCGGCCCGACTTCCACAAGACATCCGCCGACAGGAGCAGGTCGGGCATCGACACCGGACTCCCCGCCTTCAGCTCCTGCGCGACCCGCGCCACCGCGTCCGGCGTGCCGAAGAGCTGCACGCGCCGTCCCGCGAGCAGTACGCGGCTTCCGCACACCAGGAGCGACGAGTCCCCGTCGAAGGTCACGTCGATCCCTTCCACGACTCTCCGTTCCGCCGCGTCGATCCGGAGCAGCCGCGGTCCGGAGCGCGTCTCCATCACCATGAAGATGAAGGCTCCGCTCGCCGCCACCCGGCGGACACGGCCCGCCTCGGTCTCGATGATCTCGGCCATGCCGGTCGTCGGATCGAGAAGGCGCACACTTCTCATGCCGAAGAGGGCCACCTTGCCGCCCACCGAGGCGACGCTCATCGGGAGCACCTCGGCCCCCTGGAGGCTGATGCGGCCGCCGGTGGCGAGGTCGAAGATGCCCAGCTCGTCGGAGTCGGTGGGAGCGAGCCAGACCCTGCCGCCGACGATCACCGGCCGCGACACCTCGTGCGGGACGGGCGGCGGCTCCATCTGGGTCTCCACGCGTCGGCGCGGCCTCACCGCCCTCCGCGGATAGGACCGCAGCCAGGCGACTTGCCCGTTGAAGGCGTCGACCGCCGCCACAGCGCCGAGGTTCGTCGAGACGTAGAGCCGGCCCCCGTGAAGCGTCATCGCCGGAACCGACGGCCCGATTGCCGTCCCCAGGTCCCGGATCCAGACGACGGCACCCGTCTCCGCTCGAAGCGCCACGACGCGCGCCGTCTCGACCGACTTGCCGTCGAACTCGTTGATCGCGACGATCACGAGGCCGTCGAAGAGCGCCGGCGGCGAGATCACGACGTTCCTGACGATCTTCAACTGCTCGCGCCAGAAATCGAGCCCGACCTCCCAGGCGGTCGAGCCGTCCGAGAGCTTCATCGCGCGAAGCGTGCATGGCGCCGGACCGGCCCCCATCCTCGTGGCGAAGACGAGGTCGCCGCCGATCGAGGTGCCGAGGGGCGCCCGGCGGCTGGGAATCGTCACGTTCTCGTCCTTCGAACGCCAGAGGACGGGCAGCTCCCCGGCGAGGCTGATGGCGATGACCTCCTCGGGCAGCGATAGCACCGCGATGCTGCCCGCGAAGGCGGGAACCGCGATGCTCTCGGGCGGCAAGTCGATCTCGCGAAGGGGCATCGCTTCGGAGGCGCGCAGGAGCGCCGTGCAGGCGGGGCCGGTTCCGGCATCCGGCGCCGGCGGGCGAAGAAGCCCCTTCAGGTAGTCGACCACCGCGACCTGGGCGCGGCCGACGATGAGCGTCTTGTCGGCGAGCCTTGGGTCGTCGACCAGCGCGCGGATCTCGTCGCGTCGTCCCGACACGGCCAGCGCCTGCGCGAGCCGCGCGGCAACGACCTCCCGGGCAATCGTCTCCTGCGGCTCCGCCAGGAGCCGCGACCAGAAGAACGCCGCCGCTCCCGCGTCGCCACGGTCCCACGCGATTCCGGCGAAGTGGTCGAGCGCCACGATCGCACCCGACGAGAGCGGATGGCGCAGCAGGATCTCGCGGAGCGCCGCCTCGTCGCCGTCGGCCTTCCAGCGCCGCCACAGTCCGGCTGCCTCGACGTCCGCGGCGGTGCGGATCTCGTCGCGGGCCGAGGCTGGGAGCGAGGCGACGAGGCGCCGCCGGAAATCGGGGATGCCCACGACGGAGGTGCCGTCTTCGATCAGGCGGGCAGGATGGCGCGATTCGAGATCGGTGAGGTCTTTCATGGCCGCGAGGGGGTCCACCGTCGCGCGCTTCCGGATGCGCTCGACGATCGAGGCGGCGACGCGCTCGATGGAGTGGTCGGCGATGGTCGGAGTCTCGTCCTGGAGCGCGAGGAGGAACAGCAGCGCGACCATGTCTATTTGAACCCGGCTCGACGGCGCTGGGATGCACCGAAAATCGACGCTCGGCCCTCCCTGCGCCCGGAAATCGTGTCACGCGCGGGGCCAGGCCTCGTCAGATGCATCGCGATGGATGACCCTGGCCGTTCGACTCAGCGCGTACACGTCACTTTCGAATCGCAATTCTTCTCACATCTCAACAGTCGCGCCTATAATCGCCCCCACTCCCGGAGGCTGCATGGCAACGTTTGAAGGCAATCTCATCGACAAGCTCGGGGCGTTCGTGCCCGGCTACAAGGGCTACAAGGAAAAAGAGATGCGGCGCGACACGGACCGCATGCTCCGCGGCGCGATCATCAAGCGGCTGCTCGACCGCAAGCCGATCGTCGACCGGGCCATCGCCGATCTCTCGGCAAAGATGCAGTTCGACCACCTGGAGAAGCTCAACACCATCAAGCGGCGGCTCGACACCTTCTCCGACCAGATCAAGACCGCGCCGGCCGGCTACTCCGGCTTCTTCGACACCGTGCAGGTGAAGAACGAGGACCTCGACCGCCTCTACCGCCACGACCTTTCCGTTCGCGACAAGACGGAGGAGGTCGTGACCCTGGTCGGCGGCATCGCTTCCGCCAAGGACACCGGAGGCGCCTGCGAGCACGTCATCAGCGAGATGCAGAACCTCGCGGAGATCATGCGAGGCCGGGACCAGGCCATCACGGAGATCACCTAATGCCACAGCTGCTGAAGATCCTCGAGTACCGTGCGGGCGACGAAGACACGCTGGCCGTACGCTTCCCGCCGGGCGGCGACGGCGTCATCGACTGGGGAGCGACGCTCAACGTCGGGCCGAGCCAGTGCGCGGTCTTCTACCGCGACGGCAAGACGATGGCAACGTTCCAGCCGGGCCGCTACGTCCTCACGACGCAAAACGTCCCCGTGCTGACGAAGTTCATCACCGGCATGGTCTACGGCAGCGGCAACACGCCGTTCCGCGCGGACGTCTTCTTCGTCGGCAGCGGACTCTACCGCGACCTGCGCTGGGGCACGCCCGAGCCGATCTACATGCCCGACCCGGTCCTGCAGCAGATCCCGATCCGCGGCAACGGCCGCTTCGCGATCCGCGTGAGCGACCCCGCGCTCTTCGTCCCGAAGGTCATGCAGCTCAAGCCGGTCTTCCGCAAGCAGGACATCGAGGAGTACCTGCGCGAACAGTACCTCCTGCCGGCGCTCGTCGACGCCATCGCCTCCACCGGCAAGACGTTCGTCGAGCTCCCCCGCTACTACCGCGAAATCGGCATGGGCGTGAAGAGCCTGCTCGCCGAGGAGTTCGCGTCGCTCGGCCTCGAGCTCGCGGAGCTCGGCATCAATTCCGTCTCGACGACGCCGGAGATCCAGCAGACGCTGAACCGCAACGCGCAGATTTCGAGCGAAGGCTACGCGAAGGCGCGGCAGCAGCAGTTCGAGCTCGAGGCGAAGGCCGCGGGCGCCGCGGCGCTCGCGAAGGCCGGCACGAACTACCAGTCGGTCGGCATGACCGACGCGATGAAGACGTTCGCCGCCCAGCCCGGGGGCGAAGGCGGCGGCGGGCAGGGTCCGATGGGCACCGGCGTGAACCTCGGCCTGGCGATGATGATGCCCGGCATGATGCAGCAGATGATGAACCAGCAGCAGCAGGGCAGCGCCCCGGCGGCCAACGCGCAGATGGCGCAGCCCAAGGTCGACCCGATCGAGCAGATCAAGAAGCTCAAGGAGCTGCTCGATCTCGGCGCGATCTCCAAGGAGGAGTTCGACGCCAAGAAGGCCGACCTCATGAAGCAGATATAAGGAGCCGATGTGAGTGATTCGCAGCAGCCGCCCGCCATGAGCCCGCAGTTCATGCGGCTCGGGTCGGCCGTCCTGATCGCGGGCGGGTTCTTCGCCTGCCTGATGATCGCGATCTTCGGCGGCGCCGGTTTCGGCGGGTTCATGCAGATGGCTCTCGGCTTCGGCGTCGGCTTCGTCGCCTGCGTGATCCTGCTCTTCCTGCGGTCGTCGATCGTGTGGTTCCTCGGGACGATGCTCCTTCTCATGGCGGCGCTGGTCTTCATCCTGCTGGGCTGGAAGTGGACGGCCCTCGGCGCGGGCGTGAGCGCGCTCGATGCGCTGTTGCTTTACTTTGCGTGGATCCGTCCTCATACTGCAAATCCCTTCAAACACGTGGACTATGCCCAAGAACAAAAGCGCATCTACGAAGAAGAAAAAGCCCGCAAGGCGGGCGGCCCCGGCGCGAGCCCGCAAGTCTAAGAGCGACGGGAATCCGCTCGCGCCCGCCTTTCTCCAGGCGGTGGAGCTCGCCCGGTCGGGCTTCCTCTTCGACGCCGTCTCGAAGTTCGAGGCCGTCGTGAAGGCCGACAAGAGGGGCGAAGTCGCCGACGACGCGCTCTTCAACGCGGGCGCGTGCTTCCTCAAGATGGGCCTCTACCACGACGCGGTCGCGTACTTCTCGCGCGTGCTCCAGGGCTACCCGGACGCGAAGATCCACGCCGTGCCCGGCGCGATGGAGGTCGGCCGGACCGCGGCGAAGGCGCACCTCGGGACGCTCCATGCCTATCTCGCGATGGGCCAACGCGACAACGCGTCCAAGGAACTCGAGACGCTCAAGCAGTACACCGACAGCTACGTCATCGTGCCGGATGGATCGAAGAAGACCTTCCATCAGCTTGGCGTGGAAGCACTCGCCGGCAAATAGCAGCGCGAGCGACATCCGACATCGAACTTCGAACCTCGTACATGTCAGATGACACCGACGTCCGAAAGTTCCCGTGCGCCCAGTGCGGCGGCGAGGCCGAGTATGTCCCCCGCGTCGGCCTGAAGTGCCAGTACTGCGGCCATCAGCAGGGCGAGCCGCAGAACGCCGACCAGTGCGTCGAGGAGTTCTCGTTCGAGACGTACCTCGCGCGCGGGCCGAAGGGCTACGACGCCGCGAAATCGCAGAGCGTCGCCTGCAAGCAGTGCGGCGCGACCAGCACGATCAGCGGCGACGCCGCCACCGCGAAATGCCCGTTTTGCGGCAACGACGTCGTCATCGAGGCGCCGGCGGAGGACGTCGTCCGTCCCGAAGCCGTCGTCCCGTTCCGCATCACCAAGCAGGACGCCATCGCCAGGTTCAAGACGTGGGTCGAGGGCCTCTGGTTCGCGCCCACCGAGCTCAAGCGGATCGCGGAGAACGACCGCATCCAGGGCGTCTATCGGCCGTACTGGACCTACGACTCGGCGACGATTTCCTACTACACCGGCGAGCGGGGCGAGCACTACTACGTCACGGAGCACTACACCGACTCGCAGGGAAAGCGGCAGAGCCGGCAGGTGCGCAAGACGCGCTGGTACGCCGCGAGCGGGACGGTGCGCAAGTACTTCGACGACGTCATGGTGCCCGGCGGCCGCGAGCTCGAGTGGGAGACGACCTACGAGCTGAAGGATCTCCAGCCGTACGACGCGGGCTTTCTCGCGGGATGGCAGGCGGAACGGTACGCGACGCCGGTCGAGAAGGCGTGGCCACGCGCGAAGACGATCATGGACCACCACATCGACTCGCTCGTGCGCCGCGACATCGGCGGCGACGAACAGCGGGTGCACTCGATCCGGACCAGCTACAACGCGATCCGCTTCAAGCACATCCTGCTGCCGCTCTACCTCGCGAGCTACTTCTACCAGGGCAAGCCGTTCCGGTTCCAGGTGAACGGGCAGAGCGGCGACGTGAAGGGCGAGCGGCCGTGGTCGTTCTGGAAGATCTTCCTCCTGGTGGCAGCGATTCTCGGCGCGATCATCGGGCTGATCGTGCTCTTCTCGGCGATGTCCGGCGGATCGTCGAGCTCCCCGAGGCGCAGCGACAGCTATTACAGCGAGCCCTCGCGGAGCCACCCCGAGCCGGTGCGCGAGCCGCGGCGGCGTTGATCAGGGCGCGATTCGGCGTTTGTCCTACGCCATGCGAATGGCAACGATGGGAATCACCTCAATGAAGCCGATGGAGGATCTCGCACGGAGGGTGGCTCTCGAGTGGCGACGCGCCGACGGCACTCTCGCCTCGTTCCCCGGCATCGCCACCCGAGCGTTGGAGGCGTTCAACTGCGAGCTTACGAAACCCCAGCTCGACGAAGCGCTCGGCCGCTGGCTCCTGAAGCGGTCGGCCCATCCCGACCAGGTCAACCTGCACAACACCTTCGGCCAGCCTCCGGTCACCCTCTTCAACAACGGCCGGTTCGTCGTCGACCTCTACTTCTGGCTGACGTTCGACACCTCCATCCACAGCCACGGATTTCGAGGCGCGTTCCGGGTCCTGCACGGGTCGTCGCTGCACGAAGTCTTCACGGTGAGGAGGTCCAGGACCATCGCCCCCGACGTGGCGCTCGTCCATCTCGGGGCTCCGCAGGCGAGCCTGTTGAAACCCGGCGATGTCCGACCCATCGAGCCCGGCCAGGAGCTGACGCATCGGGTGATTCACCTCGAAAACCCGACGGTCACGCTCTGCGTGAAGACGATCAACGAGCCGCGGATCGCGCAGTGGAAGTACTTTCCCAACGGGCTGGCCATCCAGATGCGGCGCCTCGAGCCCCACCTCATCAAGCAGGTCTACTACTTCCAGTACCTGATGGGCCAGGACGCGAAGCACGCCTCGTCCTACCTGGGCCAGGTCCTGCGCACCCTCGACCGCTCGACATGCATGAACCTCTACGGGGCCATCGCCAACGGAGCGTATGACCTGTCGGAGAGCGCCGCCCTGCACTTCGCGGCGCAGCTCCGAAGACTCCACGGGACGTCGGAGTGGTTCAAGCGGTATGAGGCGATCGATCAACTGCAGCTGGAGGAGCTGCACTTTGAAGCGTGCGAGACGCCCATCGGCCGGCTGGTTGCCCACTTCATCAACGGTGGCCACGATGCGCGGACCGTGCGGCGGCTGCTCGGCCGGCGATCGAAGCGCGATCTCGAATCGGTCGTCTCGGCCTTGATGGATATCGAGACCCTCTTCGGCCACGAGCTGTCGATGGAAGATCGCGCCTCGATCAAGGAACTGGTCGCGAAACCGGACCGGAAGATCCCGGGACATCTGCGGAGCCTCGGACAGATCCGAAAGATCAGGGAGTTCCTGAAGAGGGTCTGAGAAGGATGGAGTTTCCTTCGCCGACAGCGCGGAAGAAGCCCGTTTCCTTCCAGGTCGAACTTTCGACGGCGCGGTAGTCACATCCGCTCGAGGCGGACGTCCACTTCGCATTCCACGAACCGCCACTCCTCCGTGCGGCGAAGGGTTGCCACCAACTCGTCGAACCGGCGCTCATGCTCTGGAGCGAATTCAAACCACGTCAGGAAGTCGAAGGGTTCCCCGAGGTCGCGGGAGTGATAGAGCCGGCGCGCGATCTCCGGCAGGTACTCGAGGCTCTTCCCGATGTGTCCGGAGCGCTCCTCGAAGATCGCCCGGCGCTCGTCCTGGGCGAGGCTCCACCACGCCGCCGATTTCCGGATTGGGATGAGCGCCGACCGGGTCGCTTCCGGACGCCCCAGGCCCGCCTGCCGTACGCCGAGGCTCTGCGCCTCCGCTTGCGTCGTGTACCGGTGATTGCTGACGACACCGCGCAGCATCCAGGCGCCGTCGGTCGGAATCGCACCGTCCTCGATCACGGCGAGGCGCCCTGCCGCGGGGAGAGTGGCTCCCTTCACCGCGCGAATCTCGCGAATCTGCCAGGGTCCATGCCTTCCGGCGACGAACGCCACGACGGAAGGTGCCGACATGCGTGGCTAACGAAGCGGCCCCGCCCATTATTCCTTCCGCACCGCACGTCCTGTGCTTATCGGCTGTCTCCTGGCGTCAATGGTCGTGCTGGCGAATCGGGCGCTGCTGTTTCTTCGCACAAATCCCGCGCCGCGACCCCACAACTCGCCTCGCCTACCGTCTTGTCAGCGTGCAAGACGGACTGGATGTAGCTGTTAAGGAGGTTGCCATGCCGATCGCCCCGTCGCCCGTGCGTCGCCCGTCGCGCCGCCACGTCGCCATTCCGGCCAAGCCCGCGCTCGCCTTGCTTTTCGTCAGCGTCGCGTTCGTCATCGTGGTCACGGTCGCCTGGCGCCAAACGCGCCCCACGACCCCCGCCGACCTGGCGCGGGCGGAACTCGCCGTACAGCGGGAGCTCATGCTCGACCGCCTGCACGACTACTGGACCCGTGGCGAATTCGTCCAAAACCCGGTCCCCTCCGGCGGGCCGGGCCACTTCATCTTCGACGCCCAGCGCCGTCCGTGCCCGCTCGCCTCGATCATCATCGAGTCCGGCAGGCGCGATCTCATGGAGCAGGCCGCGCGAGAGAACAACGGCGTCAAGGTCGCCGACCTCCGCGGCGGCCCGATCCTCGACTGGATCCTCCTCTCCGGCCTCACGCAGGAGGAGTGCATCCTCATCCAGCAGCCCAGTCGCTCGGGCAAGGAGATGGCCCGCCCCGAAGCAGAGACTGAGCAGGAGAAGCTGCGCCGAACGCTGGAGGACGTCGAAGTGCGGCTGCGCAGGGCGACCGACGAGAGCCTCGAGCTCGCCGTGACCCGGCTGCTGCGGCGGGGATAAATCCACTGGCTGCTTTCTGCTCACGCCCGCAGCTTGCGGACTTCCTTCACGGTCCACCAGAGGCCCGCCAGGGTCACCGCCGCGCACGGGATGACCGAGAGGATCAGCAGGAGGCACCCTCCCTCGTCAGCGAAGATGAACGCGGGGACCGCCGTCATCGCACCGAGGAGGAGCGTGCCGCAGATCCCTCCAATCACGCCCTTGTACCGGGTGCGAAGAGCGCCGATGCACGAGCTGATGCCGGCGAAGAAAAAGACGAGGCCCGCGGCAATGACAGGCCCCCTGCCCGACGGCATCGAGCCATCGTCTGGGCTGAAAATCCCCAGGAGAACGAAGAACGCCCCGGGAATGACCGCGATCAGGCCGAGCCAGCCGCTCTTGTCCAAGCGCGTGTAGCGTCGCCAAAGTCGCACCAACGGTCAATCTGTCGACACCGGAAGGTTCCTTGACACCCGCGCCCGCCACGCCATCATGTCCGCCCTGTGCCCTTTCACTCCTTCGACGCGGTCATCGCCTGGCTCAACACCTTCACCGACTACGAGCGCCAGGCCCACTCGAAGCGCGTCTACACGCTCACCCGCATGAAGAAGCTCATCGCCGCGCTCGGCCGCCCCGACCGCGCCATGACGTGCGTCCACATCGCCGGCACCAAGGGCAAGGGCTCAACCGCGCACATGACCGAGTCGATCCTCCGTGCCCACGGCCTGAAAACCGGCCTCTACACGTCGCCGCACCTCGTCGACCTCCTCGAGCGGATCCGCATCAATGGCGAGCCGATCGCACGGCGGGACTTCGTTGTCGTGATGAACTCGATGAAGCGGGTGCTCGACCGCCTCCGCCCCACGTTCTTCGAGACGATGACCGCCGCCGCCTTCGTCGCGTTCAAGCGGGCGAAGGTCAAAGCCGCCGTGATCGAAGTCGGCCTCGGCGGCCGGCTCGATGCGACCAACGTGATCGAGCCCGCCGTCTGCGGCATCACGCGGATCGACTACGACCACATGGACAAGCTCGGCACGACGATCTCGTCGATCGCGTTCGAAAAGGCCGGAATCATCAAGCCCGGCCTCCCCGTCGTAACCAGCGAATCGCGGCCGGCGGCGCTCAGGGAGATTCAACGACGGGCGAACCCCCTGGCCCGAGTGGGCCGGGAATTCCGAATAAAAAATGCGTCCCGTGCAGGAACGATGGTACGCTTCTTGCTGAAGGGCGCGCGGTGCGGGCCCCTGCGGTTGCGCCTCCCCCTCCTGGGCATGCACCAGGCGGAGAATGCGGCGGTCGCCGTGGGCCTCGCGGAGCGGGTGGCTCCACTCGCGCCGCGCCGGGTGGCCGAGGGGTTGCGGCAGGTCGTGCTGCCGGGGCGCGTCGAGATCGTCTCCCGACGCCCGCTGGTGGTCGTCGACACCGCGCACAACCCGTTCTCGGCCCGCTCGACGCGGGCGGCGCTCGCGCCTTTCGAGGGCCGGCGGTGGACGGTCGTCTTCGGCGCCTCGCGCGACAAGGACGTGCGCGGCATGTTGAAGCCGCTCGTGCGCCCCGGCGACCGGTGGTTCATGACGGCGGCGGCGAGCCCGCGGGCATTGGCGCCCGCCGAGCTCCTCCCGCTCGTGAAAGGAGCGGTGCCCGTGGCGACCGTGAAGCGCGCGTTGAAACTGGCCGTCAAGACGGCCGGACCGCGCGGCTTCGTCCTCGTCACCGGCTCGTTCTACATCGCAGGTGAGGCTCTCCACCATGTCGGCCAGCGATAGCACCATCCTGATCCGCCAGATCGCCGTCGAGGCGAAGCTCGTCACCGAAGGGCAGATCGAGCGCGCGCTCGACCACCGGCTGAAGACCAACAGCCGCCTCCCGCTCGAGGAGGTGCTCCTCCAGCTCGGCCTCATCGACGGAGCGCAATTCAAGACCCTCATGACGCTCCAGCGCAGCGCCCGGAAGGACGACGACGAGATCGAGGAGTCGCGCCTCTTCGGCAAGCTCGTCCTGAACCGCGGCCTCGCGACGCCTGAGCAGCTGGAGCGCTGCCTCATGGTCCAGGCACGGCTCGCGGAAAGCGGCCAGTTCAAGAACCTCGGCGAGATCATGGTCGCCCAGGGGCTCGTCAACGCCGCGCAGGTCAAGAGCCTGCTCGGCGACCAGAACCAGGTCATCATGGAGTGCACCACCTGCACGCAGCGGTACAACGTGCTGCGCCAGTGGGTGAAGACGTCGAAATGCCCCGAGTGCGGCGCGCTGCTGACGCCGGCCGGCGAGGGGCTCAGCGTCGTCGCGACGATCAAGAAGGAGCAGCCCGCGATCGGCAACCTCATCGGCACGACGATCGGCGGCTGCAAGGTCCTCGAGATGCTCGGCAAGGGCTCGATGGGCGCGGTTTACAAGGCGCGGCACCTCGGCCTCAACCGCCTCATCGCCCTCAAGGTGATGCCGGCGCCGTCGCGCGACCCCCAAACCGTCCAGCGGCTCCTCTCGGAGGCGCGCGCCATCGCCAAGCTCGAGCATCCGAACATCGTGCAGGTCTACGACGTCGGTTTTCACCAGCACCTCTTCTTCATCGTCATGCAGCTCCTGGTCGGCCAGACGCTGAAGGCGCGCATGGAGGAAATGGGCGCGCTGCCGGAGGACGAACTGCTCTCGGTGATCCGCGACATCGCGCGCGGACTCCAGGCGGCGCATGAGAAGGCGATCATCCACCGCGACTTGAAGATGGACAACGTCATCATCAGCGAGGACGGCAAGGCACGCATCACCGACTTCGGCCTCGCGGCCGACCGGCAGACCAGGGACCAGCTGGCGGGCTTCGTCGTCGGGACGCCGCACTACATTTCGCCGGAGCAGTGGGTCGGCCAGACGGTGGACGCGCGAAGCGATCTCTATTCGCTGGGGGTCATCTTCTACACGATCGCCTCGGGCACGCGGCCGTTCGAGGGGAACGACGTCCCCTCGCTGATGAACCAGCACCTGAAGATCACTCCCAAGAACCCGAAGGAGCACAACTCGATGCTCGACGACCGGCTCTGCGCGATCATCCGGAAGTGCCTGATCAAGCAGCCGTCGAAGCGGTACCAGAGCGCGGACGAGATCCTCAAGGAGCTGGAGCGGTACCAGCATGGCGAGGCGCCCGAGGCGATGGGCCTCTTCCAGAAGATGGTGAAGTGCGGCTTCTGCGAGGAGCTCAATGCCGCGGGCGAGCTGAAGTGCCGGATCTGCAAGGAGCCGCTCGGCCGCACGACGCAGAAGCTGATGATCCAGCCGCGCAAGGACGAGGTCAAGTGCCCCGGGTGCAGGACGATGAACGTGAAGGGCGCGCGCGCCTGCCAGGGATGCGGGAAGGCCATCTGCCGCCATTGCCAGAAGCGGCTCGCGCTGCCGAACGGCTACTGCGAGCCCTGCCTGCCGCACGTGCGGGCGGAGTGAGATCCCTGCCGTCCCGAGTGAAGACGTGAAGACGTTCGCCCGTTGACTCGTGACGGGCGACCGGTGACGATGGGCGCCCCGCGGGGCGTAGCTCAGCCTGGCTAGAGCGCTTGCTTTGGGAGCAAGAGGTCGCGGGTCCGAATCCCGCCGCCCCGATCAGCTTCGCGCATCCTCACGGGCTCTCCGGCTATCCCCTATCGCGTGCGCAGGGCACAACGACCTGTTCTTCTCTATTCCCCCAGCACGAAGCCCAGCTCGTCCCGCGCGTCCTTCTCCGACGACGTGTAGTCGCGCACGGCGTCCTTCAGGATCGTCCGCAGCTTCCGACGCGCGTACCGCAGGTGGTTCCCGATGTCGTGCTTGCGCAGGCCGAGCTCCGCCGCGAGCTCCTCGTGGCTCGGCGGCGCCTGGCGCCCCCCGCCCTCGTAGCAGGCGTTGAAGATCTTCAGGTGCAGCTCGCGCCCCTCCGCCAGGAGCGCCAGTTCCAGCTGCTGCACGGCGTGGTCGAGGCATCGCCGGCTCCACTCGCGATCGAAGAGCGCCTCGGGCGACGCGACCGACGGGTCGGGCAGCGTCGACTCGATCTTCGAAATGTCCATCGGCACGCGCTTCACGGCCGCGCCGCGCTTCAGCGCCGTCTGCCGCCGGTGGTCGTCGATCACGAAGTGGTTCAGCGACGCCTTGAGGAAGCTCCGAAAGCTCCCGTGGCCCGGGGCGAGCTTCGCCAGCCCGCCCGACTCGAGCAGCGCCGCGAAGAAGCCCTGGGTCAGGTCCTCGGCGTCGGCATTCGCCTTCCCCCACCGCGCCCGCATGTAGCAGTAGACCGGCCGCCAGTAGATCGTGAGCAACCGCCCAAGCCGCTTGGCGCCCTCCGCCGACCGGTCCTTCGCCTTGCGGATCAGCGACCAGGAGGTGCTGGGGAACGCGTCGGCGACGCGGGAGTCGGATGCCATCGACCAAGAGCATACCCACGGCCGAGCCACCGGTGAGCACTGAAGAGACGCACGGCTGTCCGGCGTCTCCTCCGTGCTCTTCCGTGGTGTTCGCGGTGTTCAGCGCTTGCGGTTCGTATCGAAATCGTGCGCCCGCTTGAAGTCCGCGGCCGCGCCCGCGTCGTCGCCCAGCGCCTGCCGGACCTTCCCGCGGTTCCCCAGGACGTCCACGCGGCTCGGATCGAGCCTCAGCGCGTTGTCCAGGTCCCGCAGCGCCTCCTCGTACTTCTGCCCCGCCTTGTACGCCTCGCCGCGGCCGGCGTATGCGTCGACGAGCTTCGGGTCGAGCTCGATCGCCTTCGAAAAATCGGCGACGGCGCCGTCGAACAACTGGAGCTCCACGCCAGCGCGGCCGCGAAGCACGTGGGCGGGAGCCGATGTCGGATCGATCTCAACCGCGCGCGACGCGGACGCCATCGCCTCCTTCGGCTGCCCCAACTCGAGCAGCGCCTCCGCGTGCATCGTCCACCCCTGCGGGTCGGCGGGCTTCACCTTGACGCGCGCCTCCGCCTCGGCCAACAGCCGCGCCGCATCGTCGGCGCTCAGCTTCCGGCGACTGACGACGGGCGCCGGCGCCGGCGTCCCGAGCTTTGCGATGGCGTCGCGCAGCGACTTCACGGCACGCCCGGCCCGGGACGAGAGCTCGGCGTCGCCCGACTTCCTCGCCTTCTCGAGCGCCGCGAGCGCGTGCTCGATGTCCTTCGCCAGGTCGACGAGCTCCTTCTCCGCCTTGTCGCGATCCTCGACGTCGTTGCCGCCGAGCCGTTCGACGAGCTTGTCGATCTCCTTGGCGTGCGGCGCGTCCTGCTTCTGCGCCAGCACCGGCTTGTCGGTCTTCGGCGGATCCTGGGCGACGTAGATTCCAATCACGCCCGCCAACAGCAATGAAGCGGCAGTCAACATGATGCGGCCCTCCCAATGACGTTTTGGTTTCGGTGAGACGTTCCGCATCACCGAGCGGACGAGCGGCTCAGCGCTTCGTTCGCCTGGAAGCTCCTCGAGACGGTCGAGAAGCATGCGGACGCGGGTCATCGCCGTCCGGCAGGCCGCGCATCCCTCGAGATGGCGGTCGACCTCCGCGGCGTCGGTGGAATCGAGAAACTCCAGCGCCCGGTCCTCAAGACGCACCGCAGCGCAGTTCATGCCGTCCTCCCCTCGAGCTCCGTGCGCAGGAGCTTCAAGGCGCGGCTCAACTGGCTCTTGAGCGTTCCGAGCGGGACCTCCACGATCCCGGCAATCTCTTCGTACGACAGCCTCTGCGAAAACCGCAGCAGCAGCACGGTGCGGTGCGGTTCGTCGAGGCGGCGGATCGCGGAGACGACCCGGTCGAGCGTCCAGTGGCTCGTCGTCGCCTCGACCGCGCTCTCAGGCGCCGGGGGATCGATGCGGTCGAAGCCGACCTCCGACGACCGGCCACGGACGATGTCGATGCAGCGGTTCCGCGCGACCCGAAGGAGCCACGGCAGCGCGTGATCGCGGACTTCGCCGTCCTCCCACCGCGCCCACGCCTTCAGCAGCGTCTCCTGCACCACGTCCTCCGCTTCGTGCTCTTCGCCGAGGATGAACCGCGCCAGCGAGAGCAGGCGGGGTGCATGCTCGCGCGCCGCCACCTCGAAACTCGCCAAGGCCTCCTCGGGTCCCATCAAAGGGCACCTTACTGACGCGGAGGGGCGAAAAGGTTGCAGAAATGAGCGCGAGAAAAAGGGAGGTCATCCGCCTTCGCCTCACGTCTCGCCGTGCCGGCGATCCGGCCCCTTCGGGCGGGCTTCGGCGGATGAGGCGCTCCAGGGGCTACGCGCGCGGGCCGCCTCACTTCCCGTCGATCCACCACGACAGCCGGTAGGCGGCGGCCTTCGCCGTCGCGCTTCCCTTCACGGCGGCCAGCGTTTGGAGCAGTTCCTTCGCCGCGGCACGGTCTTCGGTCTCCTTCGTGCGGGCCGCAACGTAATCGTCGCGCCGCTTGAGCTCGTCGGCCTGCTTCGTCTCGATCGACTTGATCGCGCTCGCGTGCTTCCTGCCCTGGTCCGGGAAGGCGGCGGCGATAGCGCGGAACTTGAGAAACTCCTCGATCTCGAAGAGCTTCCGCTTCACCAGCGCCTCCGCGATGAGACCGTCGAGCCGCTTGAGGTCGCCGGCGGCCCAGTCTTCGAGTTTCTTCTTCGCCGCGGACCATGCCTTCTTCGCCTTCGGGTCGAGGTCCTTGATCTCACCGAGCGCCTTGAAGCCGTCGGCGAGCCTGCCCTTCCGCATCAGCCGCATCGCGTCGCCGATCGCGCCCTCCTCGTACGTCACGGGCAGGTCGCGCGGACCCCACAGCGCCTGGATCGTGTCGCGGATGATCTGGCAGCACTGGCCGTTGACGGCGTGCTCCATGTTCGGGACTTCGTGGTACTCGACCTGCTGTCCCTGGAGCGCGAGCTGATTGCACCAGGTCTTCACGTCCTTCACGAGGTTGATCGTGCCGAGGACGGCGGTCTCCTTCTCGCCGACCATGTTGATGAGCGGGATCGGCGGGTAGTCCTCTTTCGTTCGCGCAGGCGCGGGGCTGCTGTTGAAGAAGAGGGCGCGGAACGGGAAGGTGTCATGGTCCTGCTTCCAGCGCGCGTAGGCCCAGCCGCCGGCGTAGCCGCAGCCCATCGAGAAGCCCTGGAGGTAGACGTGGTCCGGATCGATCGGGCAGTCCTTCGTCGTTTTGGCGAGCAGCCAGTCGAACGCCTTCTGGCAGACCTCCCACGGCCAGGCCGCGGCGTTGAACTTCACTTCCTTCTGGTACTGGATCCCGACGACGTAGATCGGGAACTCCTTCGATGAGATAAGCGAGAGGGACTGGTGGCGGCCCTTGGCGCCGTCTCCGTTGCCGTGGACGACGAAGAGGAGGGGGACTTTTTTTCCCGCGGGCACGTTGTCGGGCGTGAAAAGGTAGGCCGTCATCCCGTCGGCGCCGTCGGAGGAGACGGGGAACTCGCTGAACTTGCCCGGCGGGCTGCCGACCGGCGCGGAGCCCTCGCCGCCGCCGCACGCCGTCTGCGGCGGGAGATTGTCGGCGGCTGTTGCGAAAAGGAGAAGGAGCGCGAGTCTCATCTCCTGTAACTACACCCTGCTTCGCGCCCGAGTTCTGGCGCTTCGCAGGGCCGGGCGCCCGCTCCTTCTTCGTTCCCTTCGTTCCCTTCTTCTCCTTCGCTCCCCTCTTTGTTCCCTCTCTCCCTCTTGCCCTCTCTCCCTCTCTCCCTCTCTCCCTCTCTCTCAGTAGGCCCCCGGATGCTGCACGCCCGTCCTGGGCGCCCCGTCGCGGTTCTGCGTCACCGCGTTGCTGTTGTTGCCCGCGGGCACCGCCGGCGTCGTCGGCGCGTCGGCCCACGTGAAGTCGACCATCGCCGGACAGGCATAGCCGAGGATGTTGCTCGTCGCCGTCGGATGGAAGTCGCCTCCCGCCGCGTTCACGAACTGCGGCTGGATCGTGTTGATGGCGTTGTCGGCGATGACCTGCGCCTCGCTCAGCGTCACGCCGCTGCTGAAGCCGATGGGCATCGAGGACGACCCGTTCCAGATGATGTTGCCCTTGATCACGAGCCCCGTGTCGCACCGCGCGGGGTTGGGCACGTTCGACCCCGCCGGCGGCGTCACCGGCCCGTAGACCGCGAAGTGCTGCCACGCGCTCTGGAATCCCGGCGGGTTGTAGACGATGTTGTTCACGATCATCACGTTGCGGTCCGGAATGTCGACGTTCACGCCGGTCGTCGTCGGACCCCAGCCGCCCTGGCTGTTGTAGTTCGTCGCCGTGGTCGTGTCGCCGTCCACCGACCGTGCGCCGAAGACAACCTCGATCACGTGCGAGATCGATCCGACCCGGTACATCGTGTTGAAGGCGATCAGGATGTTGTAGCCGCCGTTCACGCCGACGCCGGCGCCGCTGGTGTCGTGAATGAGGTTGTTCACGAACTTGATGTCGTAGGCCTCGTAGTGGAGCCACGGCGGGGTCATGAATTCGAAGCCGGTCCCCTGGCCGGCGGTGAAGCCGCCCGTCCCGCCGTCGTAGAACTCGTTCCCCTCGACGCGGAAGTAGGCCGAGCCGCCCTTCAGGTACATGCACCAGTCGCCGGCCTTGTGGATCTTGTTGCGGTAGAAGTGGCCGTACTGGACGCCGACGCAGTCGAACGCGTTGTCCCACGCGTTGGAGATGTCGCAGTCCTCGACGTAGAGGTACTTCGACTGGTTGACCTTGACGCACTCCTTCGGGGCGGTGTAGTCGGAGATGAGCCCGGTCCCGGTCGCCGTGACCCCCTTGAGGAGCACGTGATCGCACGAGTCGAAGTGGATCGGTTCGCCGCCCGCGACGACCTTGAGGTCGATGATATATAGGTAGGTGCAGTCGAAGATGTTGACGTCGTAGGGGATCGTGACGGTGCCGGGGCCGCTCGACGCCCGGAGGATCACGGGAAATTGGAACGTGCCGTGGCGCCCCTCCCAGTAGTTGGGCACGGTGTAGGAGCCGGTCGCGATGTTGATGCGATAGCCGGTCGTCGAGAGCGCGCCCGACCCGGGCGTCGGGAAGAACGGGACCTTGTTCCAGGCGGCCCCGATGGTCTTGAGCGCCGTCGCGGCGCTCGTGCCGTTGTTGGTGTCGTTGCCGGTCGCGCCGTTGACGTAAAGCTCAAGGAGCGTCGGCGTGCCCATGTCGTAGGCTCCGGCCACGCTGCCGGTGCCGCTGCCGATCGTCAGCGAGACGCCGCGGGTGGTGTTGCCGGCGCCGTTGGTGGTGTTCGTGAAGGTCACCGTCGCGCTGTAGCTGCCGGCGACGAGCGAGTTGGCGCCGCTGTTGATGGAGACGGCGACGGTGGCCGTGGCCCCGGGCGCCAGCGCGCCGCTGGCCGGGGTCGTCGTCACCCACGTCTGGTTGTCCGCCGCCGTCCAGCTGAGGGACGTGCCGCCCGAATTCGTCACGGTGTAGTTCTGGTTGCCCCCGGCGAACGGTCCGCCGACCGGACCGGTCGAGGTGATACCGGTCGCGGGTGTGACGGTCATGGCCGCCGCCCCAACCGCCGTCACCGTGAGCGCGACGGCGCGCGACGTATCGCCGCTGCCGTTCGTCGTGTTCGTGATGGTCACCGTGCCGTTGTAGGCGCCGGCGGCCAGTGCATTCGCTCCGCTGTTGATCGAGACCGCGATGGTCGTGCTCGCGCCCGCCGCGAGCATGCCGCTGGCGGGGGCGGTGGTGATCCACGTCGGCGAGTCGGTCACCGTGAAGTCGAGCGACGCCGTACCGCTGTTGGTGACGGTGTAGTTCTGGCTGCCGCCGCTGAACGGGCCGCCCACCGGACCGCTCGCGCTGATGCCGGTCGCGGGGGTGACGGTCATGGCCGCCGTTCCAGGGACTCCTGGATCATCGGACCCGCCGCCGCCGTGAGAGGGTCTGCATCCCGCCAGGAGTGCGGATAGAAGGACCAGGTGTCGAAGCTGCATGGCTCACCTCGAATGTGGTTCTTCGCCTTCGCGCTTTGCGCTACGGCGCAACTTGCGGCCTGCCCTGTGGCTACACGCAGGGGGACCGCGTTGAATCACTGAAATCGAACGATGAGGCTATGGCTTGCGCAGCTGCTGCAGCATCCGCTCCATCTGCGGCCGCTGCGGAAGATTCTCCGGCGCAAGGTCGAGGGCCCGTTGCAGGTCCTCGATCGCTTCCTTCTTCTTCCCAAGCTTTGCGTACTCCTCGGCGCGGCAGGTCAGGGCGAGATAGTCGTCCGGCTGAAGGTCGACCGCCTTGGTGTAGTCCTCGACGGCTCCTTGATGCCGCCCGAGCCGGCTCCGCACCACGCCCCGGGTCAGGTAGCAGAGCGGGTCGCGCGCGTCGGCGTTCACCGCCGCGTCCAGGTCGGTCATCGCCGCCTCGAGCTCGCCCTTCGCCACGCGGGCATTGCCGCGAACGAGATGAAACCGTGCTTCGCCGGGCACCTTCTCGATCGCGGCGGAGGCGTCGCGGATCGCGCCGTCGAAATCGCCGGCATGAAAAAGGAAGATCGCCCGCTCGCCGCGCCAGCATCCCTCATCCGGGGCCAGGCGCACGGCCTGGTTGCAGTCGCTCAGCGCCAGCGGCACCTCTCCCATCTGGAATCGCACCGACGCGCGATTGACGTAGTAGTAGGCCACCTCCGCGTTCAGCTCGATGGCCCGCGTGCAGTCCTCAAGGGCGATAGCCCACTGCTGCTTCTGCAGCCGCAGGAAGCCGCGCATCGCGAACGCCGCCGCGAGCCGCGGGTTGACCCGGATCGCCCTGCTCAAGTCCGCTTCCGCCTCTGCCCAGTGGGCCTGGTCCTCCATGGCGCCGAGCGCGCGCAGCAGGTACGCGCGTGCGAACCGCGGGCTGAGCTCGATCGCCCGCGTGAACGACTCGCCCGCCGTCACCCCGCCGATGAGCCAGCCGCGAAGCAGCCACAGCTCTTCGGCTCCCGGCGCGTCCGGGTACCGCTCCAGCCCCTGGTCGCAGAGCCGCCGCGATTCCTTGCCGTTCCCGGCCGCCATCGCCTTCTGGGCTTCGGCGACCTGGAGGTCGACCGGTTCCGCCCTGCTCCAGCCCCGCACCGCCACGGTCAGGTGCTGCGCCGCGCGTTCCGCCCATAGCTTCGCCAGGACCGTGTCGGGCTTCGGCCCCAGCAGGACGTCCCACGACCGTTCCAGCGCGATGCGGCCGAGATAGAAATGCGCTTCGCCGTCGTTCGGCGCCAGCCGCACGGCCTTGTCGAGCGCCTCCTCCGCTTCGCGCGCATCGCCGAGGAAGTACCAGCCCATGCCGATCATCTTCCAGGCCTCGGCGAGATCGGGATGCGCCGCCGCGACCGTCTCGAGCTCGGTGATCGCGCTGCGCACCTGCGAGAGCGGCGGGTCGATGTTCACCTGGAGCGACGACCGCTGGAGCAGCGGGCGCGTCGAGCTCAGCAGCGCGAGGAACGGCTTGATCTTTTCGTCCTGGAGGCGGCGATAGACCGCTTCGCGACCGCGCTTCGCTTCCGCCTCCGCGAGGCCCTGGAGGCACATCGCGCGCAAACCGCGAAGCCCTTTGTCGTCGTGAATCTCGAGCGCCCGATCGCACTCCATCATCGCCGCCGCGAGGTCACCGCGCTGGTGCGCCGCCTGCGCCCCGTCGCGGCTTCTTGAGAACGAGCGTTCGCGCATTGCAACAATCACGACCCCGACCGCGATCACGACCGCGATCGCCGCGGTCACGAAGAGTGCCCGGCGGCGCAGGAGCCACTTCCCCGCGTGGTGCGCGGCCCCCGGCGGCCGCGCCTGCACCCTCTCGCCCTTCAGGAACCGCGCGACGTCGTCGGCCAGTTCGTTCGCACTCGCGTAGCGCCGCTCGGGCTCCTTCGCCATCGCCATCCGCACGATCGCGGCGAGCTCCGCCTCGACCTTCAGCGCGGCCGGCTCGTCGTTGAGGATCTGGTGGTAAAGCTCGGCGGGCGTCGAGCCGTCGAACGGCCGGCGACCCGCCAGGATCTCGTAGAGCATCACGCCGAGCGCGTACACGTCCGTGCACGCCGTCACCTGGCGAGACTTTCCCATCACCTGCTCCGGCGCCATGTAGCCGGGAGTGCCGAGCACGGCCGTCGACTGCGTCAGCGTCACGTCGTCGTCGTGCGCAAGGCCGAAGTCGGTGAGCACGACGCGCCCCGTCGGATCGACGAGGACGTTGGCCGGCTTCAGGTCGCGATGGACGACGCCTTTCGCGTGGGCATGGCCCGCGGCCCGGGCGACGACCTCGACGACGCGCAGCAGCTCCGCGCGCGGCGCGTGGCGGAGCATGGCGGCGAGCGTGGTCCCCTCGATGAGATCCATGACGATGAAGTGGGCGTCGCGCGTCTCGCCGACCTCGTGGATGCCGACGATGTTGGGATGCTGGAGCCTGGCGACGATCGTCGCCTCGCGCCGCAGGCGCTCGACGAGGCCGGGCCGGATCTCCGTGTCGCGAATCACCTTCAACGCGACGCGGCGGCGCAGCTCCGGGTCCTCCGCCTCGTAGACGGTTCCCATCCCGCCGCGGCCAAGGATGCCCTTCACGAGGTACTTTCCGACGTAGTGCGACTCGGCCTCGCCCCGTGAGTACTCGGCGACCTGCGCTTCGCTGAGAAGTCCCCTCGAGACGAAGAGCGACCCGAGGCTCGCCCGGTCCCCCGTCCGAAGCAGCCGCTCTTCCTGCTGGCTGCGGCACTCCTCGATCTGCGAGGGGCTCACGAGCCCCTTGGAGCGGACGACTTCCTCGAGGCGGTCGTCGAGGGTGGAGTCCGGCTCGCGGCGGAGGCCCTGGCGGAGGCGATCGTCATCCATGTCCAGGTAGTCTACGTAGTGCAGGGTCCGTGAATCAGGGCGAAGGGCAGCTACTCTCTTGCATTCTTGCGCAAACAAAAGCCGGTCGAGGGTCGTCCTAGCAGATAGGATAGTGATGTCAGTATCGGAGGTTTTCATGCGTCGCTTGTTCGCGCCTGTCGCGGTGGCCGCGGCCATCGCCTTTTACGCAGCCCCTGCGTCCGCGCAGGACTCGGACCCCTTCAAGAAGCTCGTCGACAAGCTCTCCAAGCAGCTCGAGCAGCTCGAGAAGAAGGTCGGCGACCTCGGCAAGAAGCTCGAGGACGCCTTCAAGGGCGGCAACTTGATGGAGAAATTCAACGACCTCTGGAATGACCTCGAACTCGACAAGATGTTCGGCGACTTCAAGATGCCGGACATGAACGAGCTGATGGAGCAGCTGCGCGGGCGGTTCGGCGACCAGTTCGGCGACGGGTTCGACCTTGAAGACCTGATGGAGCAGTACAAGGACCAGTTCGGCGGCGTCGACCTGCAGCAGATGCTGGAGGAGATGCGCAAGCTCTTCGAGCAGAAGCCGGGCGACGAGGACGAGCCCGACCGGCTGATGCAGATGCCGGTCTGCTGGAATTAAGAGACTCGATGAAGCCGGCGGCGCACCCGCCGGCTTTTTCATTTCATGCTTATCGCCTTTCTCGTTGCGCTCACGTCCCAGGAGCTGAAGAACGGCTCCTTCGCCGAGTGGGACGGCGAGACCCCGGCGGGCTGGGAAGTTTCCGTCGGTGCGGGCGCTCCCAACGGCCGCGAATCGCTCCTCGCGAAGGGATCCGACGGCGGCATTGCGTTCTCCGGCGACGCCGCCACGCGCCGGTGGCGGACGCTGTCGCAGAGCGTTGAAGCCGCGTCGAACGACGTGTGGCGGCTCCGCTTCGAAGCGCGCGCCCAGTCGAAGCTCGAAGAGGGCCAGTTCAACAACTGCTACATCTCGATCGCGTTCCTGGGCGAGAAACTCCTCGACCGCAGGCTGCGCGACATCCGGACCGCCGCCTGGACCGACGACGCGATCCTGCTCCGCGCGCCGTCCGGAACGAAGCGGATCGAAGTCCGGATCTTCCTCTCCAAGACCGGCTCCCTCGAGGTGAAGTCGCTCCGCCTCGACAAGCCCGATGCGAAGGAGAGCTACGCGATCCTCGTCGACGAACTCAAGCGACACTACAGCTACACCGAGCACAAGAAGCTCGACCTCGATGCGCTGGCGGCGAAGCATGCCGGCGACCTCGACGCGCTGCTGGCCGCCTTGCGCGATCCGCACGTGGCGATCCGCGAGAAAAACGCGTGGAGGTCTCCGTTCGCGCTGAAGGCCGAGCGGAACGGCGACTTCGGGATCGTCGCAAGATCGCTGAAGCAGCCGCATAAGATCATCAGGAGTTCGCTCATCGGCCGCACCACGGACGGCTTCGGCTACGCGGCGATCGGCTCGCTCCAGCTAAGCGACGCCACCTTCAGGGAGATCGAGGAGGCCATCGAGGAGCTCCTGGACGCACCCGGGGTCATCCTCGATCTTCGCGCCAACGGCGGGGGCGACGAGCGCCGCGCGGCGGCCATCGCGACGAAGTTCTGCGACAAGACGCGCGTCTATGCGAAGCACACGGTTCGCGGCTCCTCGGAGCTCTTCGAACGGAAGCTCGAGGCTTCCAAGACGCCCTACACGAAGCCGGTGATGGTCCTCATCGGGCCGGTGACCATGAGCAGCGCGGAGGGCTTCACGATGATGATGAAGTCGCTGCCGCACGTGACGCTCGTGGGCCTCGCGACGCGGGGCGCGAGCGGCAACCCGCAGCCGGTCGACCTCCCCAACGGCATGACGGTCCTCTACTCGACGTGGGTCGACATGCTGCCCGATGGCACGGTCATCGAGGGGAAGGGCATCGCACCCGACATCGAGGTCAGGCACGAGGCGGGCAGCGACAAGGCGTTCGAGCGGGCGGTCGAGGAGCTGAAGAAGAAGGCCAAGTAGCGGTCCCCCCGCTACACTCCTCCGCTCATGCCCGGCAGCAAGCGTCCGCTCGCCCTGTTCATCATTTCCATCGTCACGCTCGTCTGGGCCGGGAACTTCGCGGCCGGAAAGTTCGCGACCGCGGAGCTCCACCCGTTCATCATCACCGCGGCGCGGATCATCCTCGGCGCCGGCTTCTTCCTCGCGATGCTTCCACGGCCGGAGCGGCGCGACGTCTTCAAGCCGTCGATGCTCAAGCTCTGCCTGCCGCTGGCGCTCACGGGAATCGCCACGAACCTCTTCTGCTTCGCCGCCGGCATCAAGCTGACCGTTCCCACCCACAGCGCGATCATCCACGCGATGATCCCGGTCGGCGTCTTCGTCATCGGCCTGGTCATCCTTCGAGAGCGCCACAATCTCCTCGCCGTTCTCGGCATGCTCATCGCGATCAGCGGCGCCGTCTACATCGCCTTCATGGACGAGCACGCGCAGCATGGCGAGTGGATCGGCGACTTGATCACGCTCGCCGGCGCGCTCGCGTTCTCGAGTTACGTCGTGCTCGGCAGGCGCATCATCCCGAAAGCCGGCGGCGCCTGGCGCGCGCTGACGACCGGCTACCTCATTGCCGTGCCGATCTCGATTCCGTTTCTCGCGTGGGGGCTGCTCCACCAGGACTGGTCGCACATCTCCTGGGAGGCCTGGGCCGGCACGGCCTACATGATCTTCGGAGCGACCTTCTTCTGCTACGCGGGCCACCTCTGGTCGCTGACCCACCTCGAGCCGCTCCAGGTCTCGGTCTTCGTCGACATCCAGCCGATGCTCGCCACGGCGATCAGCGCGGTGCTGCACATCGAGAAGATCACGGGCAACGTGGTGCTCGGCGGCGGCATCGCCGTCGCCGGGGTCGCCCTCGTCCAGATCGCGACGATGCCCCGCGCTATCGGACCATCTTCTCCAGCCGCTCCAGCCCCCGCTCCACCACCGGATACGGCGCCCCGTAGCTGAACCGCACGAACTGCTTCAGCCGCGACGGGCCGGGCCGCCGCTTCTGCGGATTGACGTCGAGGAACTCGCCGGGGACGACCATCACCTTGTGCTTCAAGGCCTCGCGGAAGAACGCCATCCCGTCGTTGATCTTCAGATTCGCGATCGACGCCCAGCCGTAGAACGTCCCCTCGGGCTCACGGTGGAAGACGAGCCCCGCCTTCTTGAGCCGCTTCACCAGCAGGTCGCGCTTCGGCTTGAAGGCGTCGCGCATCGCCTGCGTCTCCTGGTGCGCGCGCTTCGGCTCGATCATCGGCACCACCGCCCGCTGGAGCCAGCGAGCCGCGCCGCCGTCGAGCGCGCTCCCCGAACAGGTCAGCGTCTCGATCATCCGCTTCGGCCCGATCGTCCAGCCGATCCTCCACCCGGGGTAGCGGAAGTTCTTCGTCAGCCCGTCAACGAGCAGGACCGGGTCTTCGTCGACGTCGTCGATCTGCGCGGCGGCGCTGACCGGCGCCTCCGGGCCCCACGCGTAGTGCGAGTAGAACTCGTCGAGCACGAGCGTCACGTCCTTCGATCGCGCGAGCCCGACCCATGCCGCCAGCTCCTTCCCACGGATCATGCGGCCCGTCGGATTGCACGGGTTCGAGACCAGCAGCGCGCGCAGCCCCTTCGCCCGAACCTCCAGATCGAGCTCCCTCGTCGAGATCGCGAACCCGGTCTCGGGCTCCAGCGCGATGTGTACGGGCATGACGCGCGGCACGCCGCCCAGCAAGTCTTCATACGCGGTGTAGTCGGGCGTGAAGTAGCCGAGGTTGACGTCGCCGAGCGCCCAGACCGCCCGCGTCAGGGCGAGCCGCCCGCCGGCGGAGATGGCGACGTTCGCCGAGGAGTACTTCGACTTCTTCCCCTTCCGAAACCACGTGTTGTAGAGATTCGCGACGGCCTCGCGCAGCTCGGAGATTCCGTTCACCGGGCCGTACGCGTGGTCCTTCACGTCGATGTCGACATGATCGACGCGCGGCGGCGCGCCAGGCAGCGGGCCGACCTCGGGCATGCCCTGGCCGAGATTGCACCAGTCGGGATGATCGCCGTGATAGCCGAGCTTCGCCGCCTCGGCCACGACGTAGATGACGCCCATGTAGGGGACGTCGCGGAAGGCGCCCGGTCCCGAGGGAGCGGGGCAAGTCGAGGGACCCAGCGAGTCTTTCATAGGGCGGGAATCCTATCGCCCATTGTCAAGACGGAAAATGATTCTCGCGCAGGTCCCGCGCAACCCCCTCCGTGGCCGCGTGATTCAAACCCCGCAAACGCGCGGCGGGGGGCTTACAATTTTCTACGTGAACCCGATGTGGGAGGAGCGGATCAAGCGCGCGACCGCGCTGGGCCTCGCGTGGCCCTTCGCGGCCAGGACGCTCCGCTTCTACCGCGCGCTCACCTCCTTCCAGCGCGACGTCCACCACCATATCGTCACGGCCTCCGCCAAGATCGATCCCGCGATGCTTGCCGCGTTCGTCCCCGGCTTCATCGCGATGGTCGAGGCGACGGCGCCTCACGAGATCGACGTCCTCGCCCAGCGCCTCAAGGACAAGCAGGACGATGAATGGGAGGAGCTGCTGCGCACCGAGTGGCACCGGGTGGGGCAGGGCGCCGACTCGCCCTTCGCCTTCTTCACCCGCTCCCTGCTCCAGCCCTACGCGAAGCACCTCGCCGACCTGTGGCACTCGGAAGTCGGCGTGCTCGACGGCGCCGAAACAGCCTGCCCGTTCTGCGGCCGCCCGCCGCAGGTCATCTCCGTCTGCGGCGAGAAGCGCGAGTTCATCTGCTCGCTCTGCTCGACGGCGTGGGCCGCGCACCGGCCCCAGTGCCCGCGGTGCCGCGAGATCCGGCCCGACCGGCTCGCCCACGACGCCGTCGCCGACATCCCGTGGATGCGGCTCGAATCGTGCGAATCGTGCGGGCACCGCATCAAGGCGGTGGACGTCGGCCTCGCGCCCGACGCGGTCCCGCTCGTCGACGACATCGCGGCCATCCCGCTGGAGAAGCTTGCGCGCCATCCTCGCAAGTAGCCTGCTCCTCCTGGGCTGCGCCGCCCCTCCCGCGCCGCCCGAGGCCATCATCCGCGCCCGCGCCTTCCTCGAATCGCACGAAGCCCAGAAGCCGGGCGATGCCGCGCTCCGGGCGCTGGCGCTCAACCGGCCGCTGCCCGGGGCGCGGATCCCCGAGAACCTCGGCTACCCTCATGACTTCGAGACCGCCTACGTCGCCCTGGCCGTCATCCGCGCGCAGCAGCCGGAGGCGGCGGCGTTCGTGAAGTTCCTGCTGGAACATCAGAGCCGCGACGGCGACTGGGGCTACAGCTTCGCCGCCGCATCCGACCGGTGGACCGAGACGACGATGAATGTGCCCATCGTCGAAGCGCTCCTTGATGCCGGGGAGCGCGCGGCGGCCCTGCGTGCCGTGAGGTGGCTCGAGTCGTACCAGGCGGTTGACGGACGGTTCTTCAACGACCGCTCGCGCCCGCCGTCGACGGAGGCGACCGCGGCCGTCGTCTCGGTCCTTGCCAGAGTCGGATCGACGGCCGTGAAAGCGGCGAAGCTCGTCCGCATCGAAGAGATCCTGGGGGCGATGAAGGACGGCGTCTACCCCGGCCTCACCGGCGACGACCGCCAGACGCACGGCCCCGGTTCGTACCCCTACGGGCTGTACTACGCCGCGCTGGCCGAGCGCCGCACGACCGGACGTGCGGACGCCTCGCGGCGGGATCCCATCGTCCGGCTGCTCGCGGCGATGCAGGAGCCCGACGGGAGCTTCCGGTCCGGGCGCGGCCCCGTCTACGCCACCGCGATGGTCCTGCTGGCCTGGCAGGCGCTCTTCGAATGACCCCGACGGGAGGACGGCGGACTCCGTCTAGAATCCGATGATCGTTACTTCGACTCGCCTCCCAACTGCCGCGATCGCGCACCCGGTCGGGAGGGTGTCATGATCATCACCTGCTCCTGCGGCCATTCGACGAAGTTCCGCGACGACTATGCCGGCGGGCGTGTCTGCGTCTTCTGCGGCTCGCGGCTCGATCTGTCCCCCGATCCGCCGCGCCCGTCTCCGCCCGCGCCGCCGCTGCCGGACCGGCCCGCTGAGATCTACGTTGTCCAGGCCCTCATCCTCATCTACACCGTCGCGACCGGCTTTCTCGCCCGCGCGATCATCGACGGACTCCGCGACGAAGCGACGCTCTCGCTGGTCGTCGCCGGCGTCACCGCGGCCGAGCTCGCGTGGGCCACGATGTTCTTCGGCCTGCGGCGGCGCGCCGCCTGGGCCGCGCGGCTGAGCGCGTCCGTCTTCACGCTGCTGATCGCCGTCGGCGCCGCCTTCGCGATCCGCATGCTCCTCTTCAGCCGCGCCGGCGATTTCCGTCCGCAGAACGCGAGCGTCTTCGGCGCCGGCTGCGCCGCGGCCATTCTCGCGCTCACCACGGCCTCCTTCGGCGCGCCGCTCCTGCTGCTCGCCTCGTGCTGGAGGAGGCTCTGATGTCCGTCACCATCGACTGCTCGTGCGGCCGCTCGATGACGGTGCGCGACGAGCTCGCGGGCGTCATCCAGCGGTGCATCCACTGCGGGATCCCGGTGACGCGGATCGATCCGCCGGTCGAGGCGCCGGCGCCGGCACCGCCGCCTGCCGCGCCTCCCACGCCCCCGTTCTCGCCGCGGCCGCCGGTGGCATGGGAAGACCCGGCGCGGACCTGGCTCTCGGCGTGGTGGCGCACCTGGTTCGCCTCGATCGTCCATCCCGCGCGTTTCTTCGAAGCGATCGACTACGAGCGCGGCTTCCGCCACGCGGTCACGTATGTCGCCGTCGGGGTCGCGCAGCTCCTCCTGGCGCCGCTGCTGCTCTTCTCCGTGACGATCGTGATGATGCTGATCAACCAGACCCTCCTGGGACGCCACTACGTCGAGGCGTTCACGCTGAACATGGCGGCCTGGATTCCCGCCGCGATCCTCGGCACGATCGCGGCGGTGATGGTCTGCGCCGCCGTCTGGCACCTCTGCCTGCGCGCCGTCGGCGGCAGCGGTTCGTTCACCGCCACGCTGCGCGGAGCGGCGTACGCGTCCGGTTCGATCGCGATCGTGATCCTCGCGATCGTGTCGATCCCCATGGCCTCGTCGGCCAGGCTCTACGTCGGACTCATCGTTCCGCTCATCCTCATCGGTATCTTCCCGCTGCATCTGGTGCTGAGCCTGACGACGGCGTTCGCCAAGGGCCACCGGATCGACGGCGGCCGCGCCTTCGCGGCAGCGGTGGCGCCGATCCTGTTTCTCGCGCTGCCCGCGGTCCTCTTCACGCTCGCGTGGACCTGGTTCTACTATTCGCGCTGGCGCTACGCGTACTACTACGACTTTTAGCCCGACACCGCGCGCGGGAGGCGGTTAAAGTCATTAGAACGGCATGCCCATCTCGCTGACCTGCACCTGAGGCCGCACGATCAACGTCCGCGATGGGCTCGCGGGAAACAAGGTTCGCTGCGTCTACTGCGGCACCGTCATCGCCGTTCCCGGCGGCACGCCACCGGCGCCGGTGAACCCTCCCGTCCCCGTGCACCGCCCCATGCCTCAGCCCGGATCGGCCATGCGCCCGTGTCCGTACTGCGCGAGCAGCATCAACAGCCTCGACCGCGTCTGCCCGTTCTGCCAGGAGGACGTCACCGTTCAGCCGCCGCCGGGCGCGCGTCCCATGCCGCGAAGAACCTTCGGGCGCGTCCAGCCGTCGACGGGATTCCCGGGCGAGCTGACCGCGGCGCTCGTCTTCATCGGCATCGACATCGGCATGCTCGGGCTCGGCCTGCTGAGCTCGGCGCTTCAGATGGCCGGTCCACCCCGAACCATGGGGAGTTCCGAGGCGGCCGGCTTCCGTGCAGGCCAGGGATGCGCGATCGGCTTCCTCCTGATCGCCGTGGCCGCCCTGGTCGCGTCGTTCATCGGCCTCATCGGCCGGCAGCGCTGGGGGCTCATCACCGGGATGATCACGCTGGGAATCATGCTGGGCCTGTCGCTGCTCGGCCTGGTGCTCGCCGGCATCGGCATCAGCAGCATCCGCGGCGGGCACTCGGAAGCGGCGTGCGGCTGTCTCGCGGTCGTCGGGGGCGGGCTCCTTCTGCTCTACGGGCTGCCGCTCTACCTTCTCATCAAGGTCAAGGACCGGGTTTGAGGTTCCACAATCCTACGGTCCACGGTCCACGGTCCACGGTCCACGGTCTTGCGGTCCACGGTCTTACGTCGTCTATCTCCTCCGCTGCCGCTGCACCTCCGCCAGCAGCACCGCCGAGCTCGCCGCCACGTTCAGGCAGTCCCAGTCCGGCGCCATCGCGATGTAGATCGTCTTCCGGCACGCCTTGAGCACGGCGTCGCTCACGCCCGTCGCCTCGCTGCCGAGGACGATCGTGACGTCGCCGCGGTAGTCGACGTCGCGGAAATCGACCCGCTCGCCATGGATGTGCGCTGCGTACGCGACCCGCGGGGCGCAGAACGCCGCGAGGTTCTCCACGGTGTGCGTCGCGAGATAGAGCGGCGCGCCCATCGACGTCCGCACGCTGCGCCGGTTCCAGGGCGAGACCGTGCCCGGGCCGATCACGACGCCGTCCACGCCGAACGCGGCGCACGAACGCAGAACGGCTCCCAGGTTCTCGTTGTTGGAGACGCCGTCGAGCGCGACGAGCAGTGAGCCGCTGACCGGCTTCATCGGCGGGATATGGCCAAGAGCCATCACGCCCTGGTGCAGGTTGAAGCCGACGATCTCGCTCAGCGCCGACTTCGGCGCCGCGACCACGTCGACGCCGGCGGGCGCCGCGATCTTCTCGACCCACTCGGGGGGACAGAGAATCCGCTCGACCTTGACCGTGGCGAGCATGCGGCGCACGACGCGGATTCCGTCGCCGATGAAGAGGCCGTCGGGCAGGCGGCGGTCGCGGAGGGAGCTGAAGAGCTCGAGATCCTCGGGCGTGGCGGGCCGCATGGCGGTCGTATTATGCACGTCCGCTCTCTTTCCCTCTTTCCCTCTTTCTCTATCTCCCTCTTTTATCTCTTCGCCGCGCCCTTGTAGGCCTCGACGCACTTGCGCCGGTGCTCCTTGTCGCCAAAAACCCAGTCGCAGAAGTGGTCCTGCTTCGTCAGCGCCTTCAGCGCCCGGTAGCCGCACATCCGGACCCAGCCGTCGGGATCGTCCTCGATCACCTTCAGGAGCACGTCGATGCCTTCCTTCGTCCCGACGTTTCCGAGGGCGATCGCCGCCTCCGCGCGCCCCTGGGGGAAGGGCGGCTTCGTCAGCATCGCGATGAGCACCGGCGCCGCCGTCGCGCTGCCGGTGCGGCCGAGTTCGATGAGCAGGATCTCGAGCAGCGCCGGATGGAGCTTGATCTCCGCCTTGGTGATGTCGGTCTCGTTCTTCCCCTCGCGCCGGGCGAACGCCTTCGCGACGATCGCGCGCTCGACCGCCTTGATCAGCTCGGGTGCCTTCAGCGCGCCGAGCCGGCCGCCGATCTGCGCCGCCACCGCCACCACGAAATCGTCCTCGGGCTTGGTTCCGCCCTTGCCCGCCGCGTAGTCGCCGATGATCTGCGCGCAGACCTCCTTCGTGATGGTCTCTTCGATCGTCGCGAGCTGCTGGAGCGCCAGGCCGCGGGTCGACGCGCCCTTGGTCGAGAGCGCAAGCTCCTTCAGCGCCGGACCGCCGATCTTCCGCATCGCCGCAAGGCGCCGAAGCGCTTCAAGCCGGACGATTTCCTCGGTCGCCAACGGGTCGATCACCTTCTTGCGAAGCGTCTCCGCGCCCTTGTCGCCCATCGACGCGAGCGCCTCCACGGCAAGAAAGTGAACCACGGGATGGAAGCCGTCGAGCGTGCGCTTGAGCGTCTCGTCGACGAACTTCTGCTCGCCGGCCATCGCCAGGCCGATGACCGCCATCTGGTGGATGATCCGCCACTTGTCCTTGCCGTTGGGCGCGGCGGGATTCACGGTGTCGACGCCGTTGATCTTCGCGCCGACCGCGCGCTCGATGAGCAGGAGGGTCTCCTTGTCGCAAAGCCGTGCCAGCGCGGGCGTGAGCGTGAAGAAGAGCTCGTCGTCGAGCCGCTTGGCGAGCTCCTTGAGCGGCGGCAGTCCGGCCGAGTCGCCGATGAGCCCGAGCGAGTAGATCGCCAGCGCCCGCATCGGCTCGTCCTTGGCATCGCCCGCGATCTTGACCAGGTCGGGGACGAGCGGCTTGGCGCCGCCTCGCCGGACGAGGCCGTTGAGCGCGCGGACCTTGATGACCGGATCCTGCGTCGTCCGGAAGAGCTTGATGAGCTCCTCCGCCGCCTCCGGCCGCGCGTAGTGCGAGAGGACGACGACGGCGTTGCGCGCGAGGAAGGTGTGCGGGCTCCTGGCGCATTCGACGACGGGCCAGAATGCGTCGTCGCCAAGGGCGAGCGTACGGCGCGAGAAGCTCGGATCGAGCCCATGGGGGAAGCCGCCGCTGAGCTCGACCGCGGCAATGCGCACGATGACCTGGTCGGCGGCGCCTTTCATCTTCGGCACCGTCGGGGGCGCCTTCGGCAGATCGGACAGGTGTTTGCGAAGGTAGGTCGACAGGTCGCCGGACGAGACCGTCGACGCGTGCCACGCCGGCTCGCCGAGCTCGAGGCAGTAGGCCGCCGACTCCGGCCACGAGATGATCTCGGGGTGGAGCTGCTGACGCAGGCAGGCCATCGCCGCCATCCAGTAGAGCTCGGTCGGCATCTCGGGCGGGTAGTTCCACGCCATGACGAAGCCGCCGCCGGTGGCGACGTCGTCCTGCGAGACCTTGCCCTTCGTGTTCGGCAGGCTGACGGAGATGTGGGCCATGATGTCGACGGTGGTGACGCGGAAGTAGTCGTAGAGGCTGGCGACGATGTAGTCGTCGTTGGCGCGCGGCCGCTCGGACGTGGTCGTATTGGGAGCGGGCTTCTTGTCGAGCGTCGGGACGTTGCCGCGGCCGCCGGTCGGGACCGGCTGCCGGAATTCGCGGTTCCACTCCAGGGGCGTACCCGGCGGTATGCCGACGTCGAGGTCGCGCCGGGCAAAGAGGAGCACCAGGAGCAGGGCGCGCTTCATATCTACCTGTACAGGACACGGCCCGCACCATTACCGTGCGCGCCGTGAAAAGAACAGCTCGTTGTGCGCTTCGCGCAGGTGCAGCCGGAACGGCTGAAACCGCCTGATTCCCTTTCGTCTACATGTCGTGTTACTATTGGCAATCATGCGACGGTACCTGGTTTCGGTCATCACGGGGCGGCGTAAGGGACCGGCGGCGGCGGTGGTGCGCGGGATCCTGTGGGTCTTCTCGCTCGCCTACGCGGCGCTGCACGGCCTCCGGCGGCTCTTCTACGCCATCGGCATCCTCCGCACGGTGAAGCTGCCAGTCCCCGTCGTGAGCGTCGGGAACCTCACCGCCGGCGGCACCGGCAAGTCGCCCTTCGTCGAGCACCTCGCCCGCTGGTTCACCCGCAAGAACCTCCGCGTCGCGATCGTCGCGCGCGGCTACGGGAAGATCGACGGATCGCGCGACGACGAGGAGCTCTCCGCGGAGCTCGACCACGTCGCCCGCTTCACCGACCGCGACCGCGTCGCCGCGGCGAAGCGTGCCATCGCCGAGTTCAAGCCTGACGTGATCGTGCTCGACGACGGCTTCCAGCACTACCGGCTCGAGCGCGACCTCGACATCGTCCTGGTCGACGCCACCGATCCGTTCTCCGGGGGACGGCTGCTCCCCGCAGGGCTGCTTCGCGAGCGTCCGTCAGCGGCGTCGCGGGCCGACTTCGTCGTCATCACCCGCGCCGACCAGGCACCGCCCGAGGAGCTCGCGTCGCTGCGAGCCTCGCTCGATCGCCTGGCGCCCGGCGTGGCGCGGGCCGAGACGGCGCACAAGCCGGTCGCGGTGCGGATGCTCTTCAACAAGAAGCGCCACGGGCTCGACTGGCTGAAGAGCCGCGCGCTGCTGGCGTTCTGCGGCATCGGAAACGCCGAGTCGTTCCGCCGCACGATCGAGGCGGCGGGCGGCCGCGTCGAGAAGTTCATCGCGTTCGAGGACCACCATCGCTACACGCCGGCCGATGTCCGCATGCTCAACGCCGAGGCGCAGGAATTCATGGCCGAGGCGCTCGTGACGACGGAGAAGGATGCAACGAAGCTCGACCCCGAGGCGTTCGCGCTTCCCCTGGCGGCGCTGAGGATCGAGATCGACGTGCTCCGCGGCGAGCCCGCGCTGGAAGCGGAGCTTCAGTCGCTGGTCCAGCCGGCGGCCCCCGTGGCCGCCGCTTCGGCACGATAGCCCGGACGAGCGGCTCTCCTTCAGTTCCGCCCCGCCAAGGCCGATAAGAAACCAGCGGCGCATCGAGGTTTCGACTTCGTGCTTCGTGCTTCGTACTTCCCTCGGGGGGGCTTGAGCATGCTGAATCTCTTCAACTCCATCGTCGCGTCGATCACCGGCGACTTCGCGTTCCTGGCGCAGATCGAGAAGCCGGAGACGCGGGTCTTCGAGCGCCCGAAGCGCGAGCGGCTCTCCAAGATCCGCGAGTTCTCGATGCCGCGCGCGGGCTTCCGGCCGACGATGAGAGGACTCAAGTAGCTGCTCACTGCCGACAATGTGCGCGCCGTCGTCGGCGCGCGTACATCTGCTGCTAGCTGCTCTCCCCTACTAGCTGCTACCTCAGCGCTTTCACCGCCTCGTCGCGCGTCTCCTTGAACGTGAAGATCTGGGAGAGGCCCAGCAGGTCGAAGACCTCCTTCACGTTCGGACTGGGCCGCATGAGGATGATGTTGCCGTCATTCTCCTGGGCCGTGCCGATCGCGCCGATAAAGACGCCCGCACCGGCCGACGAGATGTAGTCGAGCCCCGACAGATCCACCGCGAGGCGGTAGACGCTGCCGTCGAACAGGTCGTTGATCGTCTTCTCCAGCTCCTCGAACGTGTGCGCATCGAGGAAGCCCTGGACGGTGAGGATGACGATCCCCTCCTCGACCTTCTCCTTCAGGATCTTGAATGCAGGCATCGGTTTCCTGTTCTACTTTGTGTACTTGACGAGCGTCAACTCGTTCTGCACGCCGTCCTTATACCGGTACCGCACTTCGTCCATGATCTGCCGCATCAGGAAGAGGCCCAGCCCCTTCTTCCGTCCCGCCTTCACGTGCTCCTTCATGTCGGGATTCGGGACCGACTCGGGGTTGAAGACGCGGCCGCTGTCGCGCACCACCACCTTGAACTGCCCCGGGTCCGACTCGATCTCCAGCTCGATCGTCCCGTCGACTCCCTGGTCGTAGCCGTGCTCGATGATGTTCGTCACCGCCTCGTCCACCGCCAGGATGATCTTGTTCTCGTCCTCGCGGGTGACGCGGCTCTGGCGGATCATGCGGCTGACAAAATCACGAACGACAATGAGGTACTTCGTGTCGTTCGTCACGACCAGCCGGTCCTTCAGGCTCTCACCCATGGTGTTCCGCTCGGTGTCGTTATATCAAACCCTAGCCCGTGAAGCGCAGTGTCACGATGGTTTGATCGTCGTGCTGCGGCGCCTCGCCCTTGTGCTCGTCCAGCGCCTTGACGATCAGGTTCAGGAAGCTGTTGGAGTCCTTCGTCGACAGCTGCTGGCAGAGCGCCTCGAACCGCTCGTCGGTGAACTCCTCACTCTCCTCGTTCATCGCCTCCACCGTCCCGTCGGTGTAGAGAACGATGCGGTCCCCCGGCACCAGCTGGAGCGTCTCCTCCGAGATGGTCCGTTCGAACAGCGCCCCCTTGTCGATGCCCAGCGCCATCCCCTTCGGATTGACCTTGATGACCTCCTTGCCCTTGATCAGGAGCATCGGGTTGTGGCCCGCCGAGGTCACCGCCAGCTTGTTCGTCTGCTTGTCCAGGATCGCGTACAGCGCCGTCACGAACATGCCCTTCTTGATGTCCTGGGCGAGCATCCGGTTCACGTACACCAGGGTCTGCGCCGGCGACGTGTTCTTGAACCGCTCCGCTTCCATCCGGATCAGCGCGCGCGTCATCGACATCACCAGCGATCCCGGCACGCCCTTGCCCGAAACGTCCGCCACGATGAGGCCGCAGTGGTTCTCGTCGATGTCGATGAAGTCGTAGTAATCGCCGCCGACCTCCTTCGAAGGCCGGTAGTACGCGCTGATGTCGTGGCCGGGCACCTTCAGCATCCGCTTGGGCACGAGGTTCGCCTGGATCTCCGCGGCGATGCCGAGCTCGTGCTCCATCGCCTTGGCCTCCATCTCCTGCTCGTGCGCCGCCTTCAGCGCCGTCGTCATCCGGTTGAAGGTGTCCGCCAGCATGCCGATCTCGTCGTTGGAGTGGGCCATCGTCTGGTGGTCGAGGTCGCCCTCGGAAACCTGGTTGATGTCGGCAATGAGCGTCTTCACCGGCTCCGTGATGCGCTGCGAGAGCCACCACGCGATCGCCAGGCCGACCAGGACCGACAGGAGCGTCGCCAGGAAGATCATCTTGCGCAGCTGGCCGGTCGCGTCGGCGATATGGTCGAGCGAGAGCAGGACGTAGAAGCGCAGCTTCGCGCCCCGGTGCTCCAGGTCGCGTCGGAAGCTCCGCGACGGGCGGCTCCGCTTCGCGCCGCTCTTCTCCGTCTCGATCGCCGTCGCGTCGCCCACTTCGACGCCGCCGATGATCCGCTTCTCCTGCTCCGACAGCTTCATCTCGTTGGGGTTGACGCTCACGCTCCGCGGCCGGTCGGTCCCCATCGTGATGTCCAGCACCGACATCTGGACGATGTCGCCCCCCTCGAGCAGGTCGATCTTCTCCGTCGCCGCCAGCGGCACGAGCACCTTGCCCAGCGGGTCGAAGAGCTCCTGCATCTTCTTCAGGTAGGCCGGGTCGTTGAGCTTCTTGTCGAACTGGCTGTCGATGTTGCTCTTCTGCGTCGCCGCGACGTCAGGGCGCAGCTCGGTGTCCGTGATGACGCCCTTGATCGCCTCGCGCAGCGTGTTCAGGAACATCTTGCCGGCATCGACCTTCTCCGCACCGAGGCTTCCCCAAAGCTTCGTGTGCCGGTCGACGAGCGATCCGTCCTTGCGGAGGATCGGCGCGCGCGCCTCCGGACTCGTCCAGTCGGGCCACACCTCGCGGATGAGTGAGTCGACGCGCTCGCGCCGGATCATCGGATCCTGGTGGAGGCTCATCAGCCAGAAATCGCCGTCGATCGACGCGATCGTGTTGACGAGCCGCAGCCCCTTGGCGTCGATCTCGGCGTTGAGCTGGTCGACGGCCTTGTTGTAGACGACGACGAAGATGAGCATCGCGGCCAGCAGGGTCACGCCGGCCATCGCGATCATGATCTTCCAGCGCAGCGAGATGCCCTTCATCGCGTCGCTGCCGGAAGCGGCCGCCGCCATCGAGTTGCGCCGCGCCTTCTGCTCCTCCTCCTGCTGGTCGGACGAGCTGACCACCTCGATGGGGCCGTGCGGTTCGCGCGAGGCGGGCTTCAGCCGGGAGGTGGCCGTCTTCTTCGTGACGGAGGTCGGTGGATTCTTGGGGGCGGGCTTCGGGGTCGGTTGGTGCGGCGTCTTCGGGATGGCGGCCGCCGGCTGCGTCGAGCCCGACTTGACGATCTTCTTGGTCACCGGCGGCTTGCCGGGTTCGGGCTTGTCGCTCATGAGAGACAGCGATTCTATCCCGCCCGGTGCACCGTCGGCATGAAAAATGGAGGCGGCGCTATCTGCCCCGCAGCACCCGCCGTGCCTCGACCACGTACGTCACGCCGGAAATCACGGTCGCCGCCAGCATGATCGCCATCACGACCACCGTGAACCATCGCGACCACTCCCAGCGCGTGAAGTGCGCCGCGTAGACTTGCGCGGTCACGACCGCGCCGCACTGGATCACCATCTTGATCTTGCCCCAGAGATTCGCGCCGAACGCGATCCCCTGCGCCTCCGCGAAGCTCCGAAGCCCGCTCACGACGAACTCGCGCAGCACGACGATGACGACCATCCACGCGGGCAGGACGCGGGCGAACGCGGGAATCCCAAGGAACAGGATGAATGCCCCGCAGATGACGATCTTGTCCGCGAGCGGGTCGGCGATCCGGCCGACGTTCGTCACTTCCTTGTACTTCCGCGCGTAGTAGCCGTCGAGCGCGTCGGTGATCGCGATGACGAGGAAGAGCGCCGTGGCGATGTCCCAGACGAGCCAGTCCCACGCTCCTACGTGGCCGACGGCAAGCACGACGCCGAAATAGACGAACGACAGGAAGAACCGGCCGATGGTGATCTTGTTGGCGAGAGTCACTTCAGCTCGCCGATCAGGTCGTAATCCTGGAAGCCCGTGATCTTCGCAAGCCGGATCTCGCCTTCCTCCGCCGCGCCGTGCAGCGCGATCGTCGTGTCGATCTCGGGCGCATCGCCGTACGTGCGCCCCTCGAAGAGCGACTTCTTCGCCTTCCGCTCGACGATCACCGGCACCTCGCGGCCGATCCACGACCGGTTGTGCGCGAAGACGATCTCCTGCTGCTGGCGCATCAGCCGGTCAAACCGCTCCGCCTTCGCCGACGCGGACACCTCGCACGCCATCCCGTGCGCGGCCGTCCCGGGCTCCGCCGAATACTGGAACGCTCCAAGCCGCTCGAAGCGCAGTTCGGCGAGATCGCCCATCAGGCCGTCGAAATCGGCCTCCGTCTCGCCGGGGAAGCCGACGATCACCGTCGTCCGGAAGACGAGCCCCGGCACCGACGACCGCCACTTCGCGATGAGGTCCTTCTGGCGCTTCTCGGTGATGCCGCGCCGCATCAGCCGCAGGACGCGGTCCCGCGTGTGCTGGATCGGCATGTCGATGTACTTCACGACCTTCGGAAGGTCCGCGACGGCCGCGATCAGCCGGTCGGTCACGAACGTGGGATAGGCGTAGAGAAGCCGGATCCACTCGACGCCGCGGATCGCCGCGAGCTTCTCGAGCAGCTCCTCGAGGCAGAGCTTGCGGTACAGGTCCAGGCCGTAGTTGGTCAGGTCCTGCGCGATGAGGTTCAGCTCCTTCACGCCCCGCGCCGCGAGCTGCGCCGCTTCATCGACGACCACCTCCATCGGCTTCGAGCGGAACGGGCCCCGGATCTTCGGGATGATGCAGAACGCGCACGTGTGGTTGCAGCCCTCGCTGAGCCGCAGGTAGGCCGTGTGTCTCGCCGTGAGCGGAAGCCGGTCGCGATCGACCTCGTACTTCGGGAGGTCGCCCGACACGAAGCTCTGCGCGGTCTTGCGCCGCCCGACCCGGTCGAGCAGGCCCTCGCAGATCTCGGCGATCTTCTCGCGGCCGGTGATCCCGAGCACGGCGTCGACGTTCTTCAGCCGTCTCGCGAAGCCTTCGCCGTGCCGCTGCGGAAGACAGCCCGCCACGACCACCGCCTTGAGACGGCCCTTCTGCTTGCGCTTGACCATCTCCGCGATGGTGTCCATCGACTCCTTCTCGGAAGCCTGGAGGAAGCCGCAGGTGTTGATGACCACGACGTCGCTGTCCTCGCCGTCGCCGACCAGGGTGAAGCCGCCCTTCACGAGGTGGCCGAGCAGGACCTCGCTGTCGATGAGGTTCTTCGGGCAGCCGAGGCTCACGAAGGAGACGCGGGGCGGGGCTTCGGTGTCAGTGGGGGACGCCATGGGGGTGAGGATTATAGCGTGGACCGTTTACGGTTTGCGCCCCACCCTCTATAATCGTCTCTTACGCGATGCCCACCTACGACTACGAATGTTCCGCGTGCGGGCACAAGCACGAGATTTTTGAGAAGGTCGACCACGACGGCGTGAAAGCGTGTCCCAAGTGCGGCAAGAAGAAGGCCGTCCGCCTGATGGGAATCGGGGCCGGCATCCTCTTCAAGGGCTCGGGCTTCCACGTCACGGACTACCGGAAGGGCACTCCGCCGCCGCCCGAGTCGAAGCAGGGGGAGTCGAAGCAGGGGGAGTCGAAGCCGGCGGTGCCCAAGCCGTCTGAACCTGCGAAAAAGAAGACGACCCGCAAGGAAAAATAGTAACTGAACCGCCGAGGAACGAAATGAGAGAGCTCAAGGGCACGTGGAAGGACCTTTTCAACGGATTCATGCTCGCGCTCGACCTGCGCAAGATGTTCCTGGGCCTTTGCGCAATCATCTTCTCGCTGGCCCCCTTCGCGCTCACCGCCTACGTCGCCAACCGCCTCGAGCCCGATCTCATCCAGCGCCCCGAGAGCCTCGTCCTGGGCGACATCTGGACGCTCTGCTCCAATTCGATCTGGGCCGTCTACTTCAGCCAGCACACCTCGTGGCACATCTGGCTGCCCCACCTCATCGGCTTCATCATTTCGATGACCGCCATCTGGGCGTTCTTCGGCGGCGCCATCGCGCGCATTGCCGCGTATGAGATCGCCAAGGACGGCGAGCGGCTCGAGACCGGCCGCGCCCTCAAGTTCGCCCGCAAGAAGTTCTGGGCCTTCTTCATGGCGCCCTTCATCTGCGTGATCGGTTTCTGCTTCTTCGGCTTCTGCAACTTCGCCGGCGGCTTCATCGGCCGGCTCGCCGACTTCATCTCCATCGGCGGCCCCCTCGTCGCCATCCTCCTGCCGCTGGCGCTCTTGAGCGGCTTCATCATGGCGCTGATCGCCGTCGGCACCGCCGCCGGCTGGCCTCTCTTCACGCCGGCCGTCGCCGCCGAGGGCACCGATGCGTTCGACGCCGTCAGCCGCGGCTTCAGCTACGTCTACTCGCGCCCCTGGCATTACGTCTGGTACCAGTTCGTCAGCGCCGCCTACGGCTACATCTGCGTCGCCTTCGTGATCCTCTTCGCCATCCTCCTCTGCCACCTGGGCATCACGGCCGGAGGCGTCGGATTCGACAAGATCATCGGCAGCAGCGCCACCAAGACGGACGTGCCTGCCGACGATCCCGCCCGCCACCAGGAGTTCGGCGACATCACCCGGCTGACCTGGTCCATGATCCTCGACAAGGATTACGAGACCTCGCCCTACCCCGGCGGCATCCATCCGGCGAACCACGTGACCGCCTCGTGCCCCTACCCGTGGCTCATGTACGCCAGCCACAAGATCACGGGCCACCAGCTGCGCAAGCCGATCATCATCCGCACGAACTCGAAGGGGTTTCTCGATCCCAACGGCATCGACCAGCCCGGCTACACCGAGCTCGCACCGCCGACCCTCCCAACCTCGCACAGGATCGCGGCGTACATCATGCTCGCGTGGCTCGTCCTGACGCTCGGCCTCGCCATCGGCTACCTGCCCTCCTATATCATCTCGTCGCAGACGCTGATCTACTTCGTCATGCGCAAGAAGGTCGACGGCATCGAGATGAACGAGGTCTTCGAGGAGGCCGACAGCGACGAGAAGCCGCTCGCGCCCGTGCCGCCGACGCCGCCCGCGGGCGAGAAGCCCCCCGCCCCGGCGCCCGAGAAGCCGGCGGAGCCGCCCAAGGCGTGAGGAAGTTGGAGAGTGAGAGAGTTTCGGCTCTCCCCACACTCCTCTGCCCCGACCCCGTAGTATCGGACGACGAGGAATCGGTGTAACGCCCGCGTTCGGGCCGTCATACATCCTTGGAGTCTCGAAGGAGCAGTCATGACAAAACTGAGCGCGGCTCTCGGCGTCCTCCTGGGCGTCTCCGTCCTCGTCAACGGACTCACCTTCGCGGCACTCACCAAGCTCCGCGCCAAGCAGCCCGCCGCGCCGTCGGCCAAGTCCCGCGGCGATTCAGCAGCGACTCCCTCCACGGCCGACGGCCCGGTCGCCGCCGACAACAGCGAAATCCTCAAGGAGCTTCGCGCGCTTCGAGGCGAAGTCGCTTCCATCCGCGAAGGCCGGGGCTCCTCTTCGACGGCCCATCCCGGGGGCAGCAACCCTCCCGGCGTTACCGACACGAGCGACCTGCCGCCGTCCGTCACCGGCGATCCCGCCGTCGCCAAGCTCCTCGCCGAACAGGAGGCGCTCAACAAGCTCTGGAAGGACCTCCAGAAAGTCTCCGCCCTCCAGAAGTCGCTCGGCGACGAGAAGTACCGCCAGCTCGTGACGAAGATGACGGCAGAGTTCCTCGGACTCGACGCCTCCACGCGCCCGGCCTTCGAGACGGCCGCCACCCAGATGATCTCGGAGCTCGACGCCGCGGCGAAGGCGATGCAGGAGTCCTACAAGACGATCACCTACGACCAGAAGGACCCCGGCTCCTACCAGCGGCAGTACTCGGAGATCACCAAGCGCTACAACGAGTCGCGCAAGGCCGCGGAGTCGCGCCTCGACCCCTACTTCACGACCGCCGCGCGCCACACGCAGTTCAAGCAGAACCTCCAGACCTGGGGCTGGTACCTCAACCCGAACCAGTGGGGCGACTACACGCAGTGGGGCGTCACCCCGGGAATGGACGAGGACGAATAGCGCCTCACCGCGTCCGCACCTCGGTCGGCGGTCCGGGGTTCCCGCGCTCCCAGCGCTCAAAGACCACCTTCCCCAGGATGAACGCCAGCGGCATCACCGCGATCGATCCGACCACGTCCACGACGTAGTGGTAGCGCAGCGCCATGGTCGAGAGCCACAGCCCCGTCCCGATCGGCAGCAGCCACCAGAAGAGCGTTCGGTGGTGCTTCCACGCGAGGAGCAGCGCGACCATCGCGATGAGCGCGTGGCCGCTCGGGAACGCGTCGGGCATCGTCCCCTCCAGGAACATCAGGTACTTGTGAAGAACTCCGCCGACCACCCAGCCGTCGAACGCCGGATCGCGCGGACCGTCCACGACGTGATGCGGCCCGACCGCCGGCACGAACACGTACCCCAGGTACGAGAGATACCACGCGCACAGCAGCGTCGTCACGACCTGCCGGAAGCGGACGAACTCGCCGCGCCGCCACAGCCCGATCCCCAGCACGATCGGAAGCGGGAAGTAGGACCAGTAGCAGAGATGGAGCGCGTCCACGAGCGGCGGCCACGCCGCCTTCCGGCAGAGCTCCAGCACGCCGCCGAACCACCGCTCGTCGAGCGCCGCGAGCGCGAGGTCGTACCGCCGGTCGTCGAAGTTGTGCACCGCCGGCACGATGTACTTGAGCTCGAGGAAGGCGCCCAGGACCGCCACGACCGGGTACCAGTAGTGAAGGAACCTCACTCCGCGCGAGTCCCGTGCGTGACTCAGCCATGCCAGCAGCCAGTCGACCCCGACGATCGCCGCGCCGATGGCGACGAACCACCACGACGCTCCCCCGAGGATCACGATCACCGTCATGATCACGAAGTAGGCGGTGATGACGACGTCGACCGGATGAAGCGCCCGTCTCATAGCTGCGCGCACACCGCGGCCGCCGCGACCGCCGCCGTCTCGATCCGCAGGATGTGCGAGCCGAGCGAGACCCGCTCCGCCCCGCGCGCGGCGAGCTCCCGCTCCTCGTCCGGCGTCAGGCCGCCCTCGGGCCCGATCACGACGAGTTCCGCCCCGGCCTGGACGAGCGTCCGCTCCGCTCCCGGCGACGCGACCCGGCAGCCGCCGTTCACCCGCTCCAGGAGCTCCTTGAATTCGGCCCCGCCGATCGTCGGAATCCGTGCGCGGCCCGACTGCTTTGCGCCGGCCGCGGCCAGCCGCTCGAGCCGCGGGCGCTTCCCCGCTGCCGCCACGCTTCGATGGAACCGGACCAGGAGGATCTCCGCCGCACCCAGCTCGGCGAGCTTCTCGATCATCCAGTCAAGCCGGTTCCCCTTCGGGACGGCGACGGCGATCGTGAACCGCCGGACGGCGGCGACGTCCCGCGCGGCGGCGACGCGCACGACCACCCGTGGACCGTCGATTTGGACGATCTCGCCGTCCCACTCCGCGCCGGCCCCGTCGAACAGGACGACCTTCGCCCCGGTCTGGAGCCGGAGGCTCTTCGACGCATGCCTCGACTCGCCGGGCGGCAGCTCAATTTCGGTTCCGGGATGGACGGGGCCGACGAGGAAGCGGCGCATGGGGGGCCACTATAGATTACGGGCGCCGGGTTTCGCCCCCTGTCGTATCACCCTCGGGGGCTTGCCACGCCGCAGCACGGCCCGTTGACCCATGCGCAGGCGGGTTCTGGTAGGATGACGGTGTCTGATAGGATGCAACCGATGAAGCTGCTCACCCCGGCCCTTCTCCTCCTGCTCGCCTTTCCGGCAGCGGCAGACGTCGTCCGCCTCAAGAACGGCTCGTCGCTCGAAGGCAAGGCGACCGTCAACGGCGACACGGTCGTCGTCGAAATGGACTTCGGCAGCGTGACCGTCAAGCGTTCCGACGTCACGAAGATCACCTACGACATCTCGCCGATCCAGGAGCTCGACAGGAGAATCGGCGAGACCAAAATGGACGACGCCGACGCCGTCTACAAGCTCGGCGTCTGGGCGAAGCAGCATGAGCTCGAGACCCGCTCGAAGGAGCTCTTCAAGCGCGTCATCACGCTCAACCCCGACCATGAGAAGGCGCGCGGCGAGCTCGGCTATCGGAAGTTCGAGAACCGCTGGCTCTCCGACGAGGACTGGCACGCCGCGAACGGCGAGGTCAAGTACGGCGGCGCCTGGATGAAGCGCGAGGAAGTCGAAAAGCTCCAGCTCGCGAAGGACGAGAGCGAAGGCCGCCGCCGGCTCGACAACCGCATCGTGGAAGCCCAGGCGGAGCTGCTGAAGGCGCAGGCCGAGCTCACGCGCGCGCAGGCCGCCGCCGAACGGACGCGCGCCGAGATCGAGAAGGAGACGCTGAAGCCGCGGGTCGTCTACATTCCCGTGGTCGCCGGCGGGACGGTCCACACCCACACGGTCTACGGATGGACTTACCAGTGCTGCTGTTCAAAAGCCGCCGCCACGGCCAAGCCGCCGGCGGACTGTCAGAAAAAGTGAAGCAGGAGCCGATTCGCGGTGTTCTCTTATAAGCACACCTTGGTGTGCACGGGCAAATGGGAGCGTTTGCCCTGTCGAACTAGTGGAGGCACACGGATGATTCGAGTGATGACCCTGGCCGTGATCGCGGCCATCGCCTTCCCCGCCTGGGGGCAGGACAAGGACGAGAAGAAGGACGAGAAGAAGGACGCCAAGGCCGACCAGTGCACCGATGACGAGGCCAAGGCGCAGGTCACCGACTACCAGAAGGAATGGAAGAAGGCCAAGGGGGCCGACGACCAGATCCGCGTCGTCGAGAACCTCGGCACCAAGAAGCACCCCAAGATCTTCGACGAGCTGAAGAAGCTGCTCCTGGGCGGCCACCCCATCGAAGTCCGCATCACCGCCGCCGACCAGATCGGCAAGTACAAGAAGGACGAGAAGGCGGCCGATACGCTCATCGCCACCGCGAAGGCGGCGGTCGTCCGCAAGGAGACTCTCGAGCTCGCCATCAAGTGCATCCGCTACCTGTCGGGCATCGGCCTCCGCGCGAAGGCGAAAGAGCTCATGCCGCTCCTGGGCCGTCCCGAGACCGACTTCGTCCGCGAGATCCTCGACACGTGCGGCCTGCTCAAGAGCAAGGACACGATCGACCCGATCATCAACCTCGTGCTCGAGCTCGAGGCGATCAAGGAAGAGTCGAGCACGAACACCGGCGGCGCCGGCGGCAACATGCCCGGCAGCCAGTATCCCGGCGCCAACCAGCCCGGCGGCAACCGCGAAGACGAGAAGGTGAAGCGGAAGAAGGACCTCCTCGGCCCCGCCAAGCAGACCCTCAAGGACGAGACCGGCGAGAAGTTCAACGAGGGCGCGAAGTGGAAGGAGTGGTGGGGGAAGAACAAGTCGACGTGGAAGGAACCGGCGGAATAGGCTTCAACGGAACCTCGAGACGGGCGGCCGCAAGGCCGCCCGTTTTCTTTTGTTTCTGCCCTCTCCGCGTCCCGGCGGCGTCATCTACACTAGGCCCACGACGGCGCTCTCTTCCCCGGAGGTCCCATGACCCGCCTCGCCGCACTGCTTCTCCTGTGCGCATCGATCCAGGACAAGGACGAAAAAAAGGACGACCGCATCCGCGAGTACGTCATCGACACCCTGGTCCGGGGCCTCCTCGACCGCCCCTCCGCGCCCATCGGCGCTCTCTACGGCGCCCCCGATGAGGGCCTCGGCGAGGCCTACTCGCAGGCCATGGACGAAGACACCCTCGGCGAGTACCTCGCCGCCGTCTGCACCCCCGATGCCTGGGGCGAGGAAAACACGATCGGGTTCGCCGGCGGCAAGCTCGTCGTCACCGCGCCCGCCGAGAGCCACAAGGCCATCGCGGCGGCGCTCAGCGCCCTCCGCGCCCGCCTGGCCCCCGACATCGCCGTCGACGCGGTGATTCTCGAGATCACGCCCGCGGCGCTCAACGACGTCCTCGGCGGCGGCGGCGCCCCAAGCGTCCTCTCCGATGAGCGCACCCTCAAGCTCCACCAGCTCGTCAAGGAGGCCGTCGAGATCCGCGCCGTTCGGCGGCTCCGCCTCAACGCCCGCAACGGCCAGCGCCTCCACGAGGCGTCGATCGAGACGACCACCTACCTCGCCGACGCGGACGTCAACACCGACACCGAGCCCCCGAGTTGGAGGGCGATGACCTCGCCGCTCAAGACCGGCGTCACCTTCGACATCCGGCCGACGATCGTCGAGGGCGGGATCTTCATCGGCTGCTCGTGGCAGGACGCGCGGCTCGAGAAGATGGAGCCATTTGACGCCGGCGGACGGACCCTCCAGATGCCGCGCGTGCGCCGCCTCTCGGCGCAGGCCTCCCTCCTCGTCCCCAACACCGGCACCGCCTTCGCGGGCGCCGTCACCCTCCCCGACAAGCCCGGCTGGATGCTCGCGACCTTTGTCCGCCCCCAGATCGACCCGAAGCTCCCGAAGGTCGATGCGGAGCCCGCCCTCATCGACCTCCACGCCTTCTCGCGGATCGAGGAGGAGACCCTCTCCAACGATGAGTTCGCCGCACTTCTCATGCGCTCGGTCGAAACCGACAGCTGGGATGAAGACCAGGGCCGCTTCATCGAGCCGTTGGAGAACCTCCTCCTCATCCGCAACAGCGCCGACATCGTCCGTGCCTGCCGCGGATGGGTCGCCGACCGCGCCCGCAGCACCTTCCGTCCCGTCGCCATCGAAGCGCGGCTCATCAAGACCGCCGCCATCATCCAGGCCGAGCCGCTGACCGCGCGCGACATCGAGAAGCTGCTCGCGAAGGGGACCGTCCTCTGGCAGGGCGTCGCCTCCGGAGCTCAGCGCCATCCGCTGCTGCTCGAGGACGTTGTCCGCCGCCCGGTCGTGACCGACTACGTCGACAAGGATCCGTCCATCGGGACCGCCCAGTGGGGCGTCACCTTCGCCGCGAAGGCTTCCTACGACCCCACCGGCGGCGCGATCCACGTCGAGGATCTCGATGTCCAGTGGTCGACGGCCACGGAGCCGATGCCGACGGCGCCCCACCCCGGGCTGAAGGACGCCGTGATCCACACCCCGAAGTTCGCGAGCCACATTTTCAAAGGGAACCCGACGCTCACGCCGGGCGACTGGACCGTCCAGAACATCGCCGCTGTCGGCGAGGAGAGCGTGGTCCTGCTCGTCCGCGCGACCGTGCAGAAGTAGCAGCGGTCGTCCCTCGGCGGGCTACTATGAACGGGTGACGCTTCGTCAACGAATCGTAATCCCCTTCGTCGCACTGTTCGTCGCCACTGGCCTCGTCACTGCCGCGATCTCGATCTACCTCGCGACGAGCGCGGTCGCCCACCAGCTCCAGCAGCCCGCAAAGAACCTCGCCGGCCTACTCGCCCGCGTCCCGTGGACCACGTCGCCCGACATGCTTGGCCACCTGAAGACGGCGTTCGGCGCCGACGTCGCGCTCATCGACGGCACCCAGATCCACACGACCTCATCCACCGATCTCCGTCCGCTCCTCGGGTCGCTGCCCGCCTCGGGACTCGTGGAGACTCCCGTGGGCGTCATCGCCGTGGAGCCGGTCGGGACGCGGCGACTCCTCCTCATCTACCCGGCCGACTACCTCTCGAGCGAGCAGCGCCGCGTCGCCCAGCCGCTGATCATCGTGGCAACGATCGGGCTGCTGGCCGTCCTCGCCATCGGCTACTTCATCGCACTCTCGATCGCGCGGCCGCTCGAGACCGTCGCGGCCCAGGCGGCCACGGCGCAGCCGCTCGCCTCCGCGGGCGGACCTGAGATCGAGAAGCTGATCGCCGCCTTCAACGGCCTGCTCGATTCGACGCGCCGCGCCGAGCGGCTCGCGGCGCTCGGCCAGATGGCCGCCGGCGTCGCGCACGAACTGCGCAACCCGCTCAGCTCGATGAAGATGACCGTCCAGATGCTCGCGATGGAGGCGAAGGACGCCGAGCCCTTCCAGCTGCTCCTGCGCGAGATCGAGCGGCTCGACCTCGTCGCCGGCGAGTTTTCGACGCGGGATGTGCCCCTGAAGAAGGAGCCCGCGGCGCTCGACGCGGTCGTTTCCGAGGTGCTGGAGCTCATGCGCCGCCAGCTCGATCACCTGCACGTCAGGGTCGAGCGGAAGCTCGACGCCGTCACCGCGGCCGTCGACGTCAACCGCCTCAAGCGCGCCGTCTGGAACCTAGTCCTCAACGGCTCGCAGGCGATGCCGCAGGGCGGCACGCTCACGATCGGCGCCGGCCGGCACGACGGCATCGCGCGGATCACCGTCGCCGACACGGGGAAGGGCATTCCCCCCGGCCTGCGCGACCGCCTGTTCGAGCCGTTTGCCACCGGCAAGGAGGACGGCGTCGGCCTCGGACTCGCGCTCACGAAGAGAATTGTCGACGACCACGGTGGGAAGATCGGCTTCGAGACCGCCGAGACCGGCACAACCTTCTGGATCGAACTTCCCATCGGATAAACTCAGGCGCGATGGCAACCGTCCTGGTCATCGACGACGAGCAGTCCATCGTCTGGGCGTTCGAGAAGTTCCTCGCCACGCTCGGCCACCGCGTCCTGACGGCGCCGACCGCCGAGCAGGGGCTGGCGCTCGCCGCGACGGAGAAGCCCGACCTCGTCATCTGCGACGTGAAGCTGCCGGGGATGGACGGCCTCGCGGCGCTCGAGGAGCTCAAGAAGCGCGACCCCGCCGCGCGCGTCATCGTCATCACGGCGCACGGCAGCTTCGACACCGCGATGCGCGCCACGAAGCTCGGCGCCGTCGAGTACCTTTCCAAGCCGATCGACCTGATGAAGGCCCGCGCGACGATCGAGAACGCGCTCAAGAACGTCGCGGCCAGCCGCGAAGTCGAGAAGCTCCGCGGCGCCACAGCCATGAGCGGCCTGGTCGGCAAGACCCCCGCGATGCAGGATCTCTTCCGGCGGATCGCCGCGGTCTGCGACAGCGAGGCGAGCGTGCTGCTCGTCGGCGAGAGCGGCACCGGCAAGGAGCTCTTGGCGCGCGCGATCCACGCGAACGGCCGCCGCGCGGCCGGGCCGTTCGAGCCCATCAACTGCGGCTCGATCCCCGAGACGCTCCTCGAGAGCGAGCTCTACGGCCACGAGAAGGGCGCCTTCACCGGCGCGATCCGCAAGAAGCCCGGCAAGTTCGAGATGGCGGCCGGCGGCACGGCGTTCCTCGACGAGATCGGGGAGCTCTCCCCCGTGATGCAGGTGAAGCTGCTCCGATTCCTCGAGGACCGCCTCCTCACCCGCGTCGGCGGCACGGAGTCGATCCCGATCGACGTCCGCATCGTCTCCGCGACGAACCAGGACCTGGAGCGCCGGGTGGCCGAGGGCCGCTTCCGCGAGGATCTTTTCTTCCGGTTGAACGTCGTGACGATCACGGTGCCGCCGGTGCGCGACCGGCGGGATGACATCCCGCTCCTCGTGGCGCACTTCGTCGAGCGCATCGGCGCCAGGGGCGTGAGCGACGCGGCCCTGGCGATCCTCAAGCAGCACGCCTGGCCGGGCAACGTTCGCGAGCTCAAGAACGCGATCGAGCGCGGCGCCGTCCTCGCGCGCGGCAAGCCGATCGGCCCCGAGCACCTGCCGGAGAGCGTCCTGCGTCCGCGCCCGTTCGGCAAGCCCGACGGCGACGCGCGCATCGCCGAGATCATCGACGAGATCGTGACGAACGACGCCGCGAAGGGCGGCCTCTATCACAGCGTCGAAGCGCGCTGGGAGAAGGCCCTGCTCCAGCGGGTCCTGCACCAGACCGGCGGCAACCAGGTGAAGGCGAGCGAACTCCTGGGAATCAATCGCATGACGCTTCGCAAGAAGATCGAGGAATACGGACTCTGAGGAAGGCGCCGAAGGGAACGAATGGAGGAGGGAGGAGACGCTGACGCCGGACTCCACCGCCCCTTCTCCTACCTCCTGCCTCCTCCCTTCGTCACCTTCGGCCCGAGGATTCCCACCATCCCCGGATGCACCTCGTAATCGACCGGCAGGCAGCCGCACGGATCGCCATCGACCTGCACCGGCACCTTCCGCCCGTTGTTCGACCACAGCCGGACCCGGCGCGCGCCATGAAACGTCACGCCGCCGAGCTGGAGATCCATCCCCGTGAAGTTGTTGATGACGGCGCGCCAGAACATCCGCACCGTGTCGCGCCGGCCGCGGTCGTGCAGGACGAGCACCTCGAACAGGCCGTCGTCCGGCTTCGCGTTGGGCGTGAACTCGAGCGGCCCGCCGTAGCGCTTTACGTTCGAGACGATCACCCACGCCGCCCGCTTCGTCACCTCGACACCGTCGAGCTCTACGCCGATCTCGGGCGCCTCGTTCTCGACGACGCTCTTCACGCCCCACCAGCAGTACTGCCACATGTGGATCGGTCCGGTCCGCTTCTCGTGAAACAGGTGCACGACATCCGCGTCATAGCCCGCGCTCACGAAGAGGAGGGCGCGCCGTCCGGTGGTCCGCTCGACGCCGACGTCCCAGAAGATCGCCCGGCCCTCCGCGACGACGTCGGACAGCCCCGCGATGCTGCGCGGAAGCGCGATCTCCTTCGCCAGCACGTTGGCCGTCCCGCTCGGCAAATGGCAGATCGGCGGCCCGCCGGGGGGCAGCCCGCTGGCGACCTCGTTGATCGTGCCGTCGCCGCCGGCGCCCGCGACCGCGTCGAAGCCCGCCACGTCGCCCGCGAACGTGATGGCATCGCCGGCCTTCTGCGTGTAGGCGATAACGACCTCGGCGCCGCGCGAACGGAGATTCGCCGCGACGCCTTCAGCGAGGAGCTTCGCCTTCCCCCGGCCGGAGACTGGATTGCCGATGATCTTGATTCGACGTCGCACCGCGCGATTGTAAGAAATAGATCGCGGCACCCACCGGGATCGCCACCAGCGCCGCGATCTGCGAATCGGTCAGAGACGCGCCGAATCCGTGCCGGCCCGGGTCGTCGCGCAGGAACTCGATCGCAAACCGCCACGCGGAGTAGACGACCAGGAACGTCGCGAAGGAGCGCTTCGGCCACAGCATCAGCGCCACGAAGAGCGCGAGACCGAACAGCATCTCGTAGACCTGCGCCGGCTGACCGTTCTTCCCGTAGCAGCAGCCCGCGAGAAGGCAGCCGATCTTCCCCGCGGCGAAGCCGAGCGGCAGCGCCGGCGTGACCGCGTTGAGCACCTCCATCGGCTTGTGCCCGCGAAGCTTCGCGAGAATGGCGACGGCCGCCGCGCCCAGCGCCAGGCCGCCGAAGAAGCCCGACCCGTCGCGCCAGTTCCCGAACGCGCCGCCGCGCAGCCATACAGGCACGGCGTAGAAGAGCTTCGCGCCGATCGCGCCGCCGATCGTTGCCGCAATCGCCGCGTCGACCCGCTCCCACCGCGTCATGCCGATCGACGCCATCCGCCTCCAGGCGACGAGCGCGGCGAGGACGACGCCGACCGCGATGAAGATCTCGACGGGGGTCACCATCACGCCAGTCTACTTCGACTCCGCGCGACTTTGTCGCGCTCCGCTCAGTACAGGTACAACCTCGGATCCGAGACACTCGGCTACTCGGCTCCCAGACGCTGGACTAGGGAGTTCCGACTCGTTATCTTCGCCGCGCGAATCCCAAGGAGCCCCTCTTGAGCCTCAACAGAACCACAAGCCGGACAACGGAAACGCAAGACCGTGTTTCCTTCGTTCAGCTTGTGGTTCCCTGGAGGCCTGCCCGCTTCCTCGTCCGCATCCTCATCGCGCTGGCGGCCGCCTTCCTCATTCCCGCCTGCAAGCGGGGCGGCAGCGGCAGCGTCACCGCCGGACCGTCGCTCGCGGCCCTCTTCCGCGGCGGCACCGGCTCCACCGGCTCGGGCGGCGGCGGCGGCTCGGTTCAGATCACCGGACAGACCGCCAGCGACGTCAGCATCCTCCGCGAGGGCAGCATCGACGCCTCCTTCGCGGTCTCGATCGTGAAGCCGGTCCTCGGCGCGAACCCCCGCACGATCTCGATCAACACGTCGCTTCAGCCCACCGTCGGCAACCAGATCCTCGGCGACGACAACCTGACGGCCGCCACCGGGCTCTGGGTCAGGCCAGGCGCGACGCTGACGCTTCGGCCAAGCCTCGACACGGCCGGCACGGCCGTCACGCTGGAGCAGGCGACCGTCATCTTCACCTCGGGCATCTATCTCGAAGGGACCATCCGCGCCGGACGAAAGGACGCCGTCACGAGCGGCGACGGCGCGACGCTGAACGGCGCCGACCTCCTGCTCACCTGCAACAATTTTGTCTCCCGGTCGACCGGGTCCGTCGACACGTCGGGCGACGACTCCGCGGGCGCGGCGGGCAGCGGCGGCTTCTTCAACGTCACATCGACGCTGTCGATCGTGAACGCCGCGGCGATCGACTCGACCGGCGGCGCAGGCGCCACGGGCGGCAACGGCGGCGGCGCGCTTCTGCAGTCGGCATCGTTCGGCGCCTACAACACGGGCGCGATCACCACCTCCGGCGGTGCGGCGACGGCCGGCAGCGGCGGCTCGGCCGGTCTCATCCTCGTCGCTGGCTCCGCCGGCGGCCCCAACAGCTACGGCGGCGGCTTCAACTCCGGCGCGCTCACCGCGAAGGGCGGCAGCGGCACGACCTTCGGGGGCGCGGGCAACCTGATCCAGATCACCGGCGCCGTCCAGGGCGCGGCCGCGAACACCGGCAATCTCGACACGTCGGGCGGCGACGCATCGGCGGGCACCGGCGGCGGCGCCGGCCTCATCTTCATCATCGCCGCGGGTGCCTCGCTCCGAACGTCGGGCTCGCTCACCGGCAACGGCGGCGCCGGCACGGTCGGCGGCGGCAACGCGAGCATCATCTTCCTCCAGGCCACCTACACCGACGCCATCTTCTTCGGCGGCATCGGCGGCGGCATCTTCTGCTCGGGCTCCATCTCCGGCAACGGCGGCAACGGCGGCAACGGCGGCACCGCGGGCGCCTTCATCGTCTCGGCAGCCTGCACCGGCTTTATCAACCCCGGCACGAACCCGATCGTCCTTGCCGGGTACTCCAGGTTCGACTGCACCGGCGGCGACGGGGTCACCTCCGGCGCAGGCGTCCCCACGCCATCGTTCCTCTCGAACCTTCAAGCCAACGACGGCACCGACACCGACGGCGACGGCACGCCGGGCCCAGGCCTGATGTACGTCGGCAGCATCGAGACACAGGCCGACTGGATCCTCAAGGGCGGCGCCGCCACCGCGGGCAACGGCGGCACCGGCGGCAATCTCACCATCCAGACCCAGCCTCCCGCCGGCGGCTTCGAAAACAGCACCGTCATCCCGAACTTCGACCGATCGTTGCGGAACAGCGGCGCGATCAACCTCGCGGGCGGCGCTGGAACGACCACCGGCGGTGACGGCGGCGCCCTCTTCATGTTCGAGCAGTACACGCTCTCCAGCAGCGGCTCGATCACGACCTCCGGAGGCAACGGCGGCACCGGCGCCGGCGGCGCGGGCGGCGCGATCGAGCTCATCAGCAACGACGTCTGCTCCAACACCGGCCCGCTCGCGCAGAACGGCGGCGCCAGCGCCTCGGGGATGGGCGGCACGCCGGCAGTGTTCGTCTTCGGCGGCCAGACCTACTCGCTCCTCGTCATCGGCCGCACGACGACCTGCACGGGCGGCGCCACGGCCAACGGCGGCGACACCGGGAGCGGCCCCGCGGGCGGCGCGGGCGGCATCATCAACATCGTCGGCACCGAGAACTCGCCGAGCGTCAGCGGCACCTTCAGCGTCAAGGGCGGCACGAGCGTCATCCCCGGCGCGACCGGAACCGTGACCATCAACGGCGTCAACCTCTTCCTGACCAACGGGGCCGTCTCCTTCTAACGAGGACCAGATGAACAAGCGCATCGTCGTCCGGATCGCCCTGGCGCTCGTCGCCGCGGCGCTCGTCCCCGCCTGCAAGAGGAGCAGCAGCAGCGGCGGCAGCTCGACGATCAGCGGCCTCATGAGCCTCCTGAAGGGCGGCCGTGGCACGGCCGGCAACGGCGGCACCGGCGGGCGCATCGAGGTCTACTCGCGCTCCGCGAGCAACATCTACATCCTCCGCGAGGGCAACGTCGACAGCAGCTTCAGCGTCAGCGTCGTGAAGCCCGCCCTCGGCACCAACCCGAGGACGATCAGCGCGAACACGACGCTCGCCGTCGGCACCGGCCTCACCCAGAGCTCCGTCACGATCCTCGGCGATGACGCCGTCAACCCGGCGACAGGCCTGTGGGTCCAGGCCGGCGTCACCCTCCAGCTTCGTCCGAACTTTGACACGAACGCGTCGGCCATCAGCAACGAGGAACTCCGCATCACGGTCGCCAACGGCATCTTCGTCGAGGGCGCGATCAAGACGTTGACGAAGGACAGCCTCGCGGTGGGCGACGGTCTCCTGCTCCACGGCGCCGATCTGCGCCTTGTCGGCCAGAACTTCATCGTGACGTCGACCGGCTCGGTCGACACGCGCGGCTCCGACGGGCCCGCCGCGACCGGCGGCAACGGCGGCTTCATCAACATCACGATCAACGGGACGATCATCAACGCCGGCACCGTCACGTCGTTCGGCGGCTCCGGCGACACCGGCGGCAACGGCGGGCTCGTGCTCTGTTACTCGAACGTCTACAGCGTCTACAACACCGGCCCGGTCACGAGCTCGGGCGGCGCCGGCGCGGGCGGCAACGGCGGCAATGCCGGGGCGATCGACTTCGAGGGCTCCGAGAACACCACCAACAGCTACGGCGGCTGCTTCAACAGCGCGATCCTGACCGCCAACGGCGGGAACGGGACTACCGGCGGAGGGACCGGCGGCTTCATTTATATGTCGGGCTATTACCTCGGCGCGACGGTGAACTCCGGGAACGCCAGCTCCAATGGCGGCAACGCCACCGTCTCGGGCAACGGCGGCAACGCTGGCGGCGTCCAGCTCGAAACGTGGAGCGGGACCGTCCGGTCGACCGGGACGTTCAGCGCCAAGGGCGGCACGAGCGCCGCGGGAACCGGCGGCAATGGCGGCTTCATCGGTTTCGCGGCCTACTACGACAACACGATCTTCTTCGGCGGCGTGATCGGCGGGATCTGGGCGGCCACGTCGTTCGACGCCAGCGGCGGCGATGGCGCCACCGGCGGGAACGCCGGACGGCTGTACGTCGAGACCGACTCCGACAACTTCGCCCGCCCCACGTACGATCCGATCTACCTGGTCGGCTACAGCACGTTCGACGCGGCGGCCGGCAACGGCACCGTCAACGGCGGCGGCCCCGCCCTCGACAGCTTCATCGAAAACTTCTTCTGCCACGATGGCGCCGACACCGACGGCGACGGCAGTCCCGGGCCGGGCAATGTCTACGTCGGCAGCATCACCAACGAAGTCGACATCCTGCTCACCGGCGGCAGCGGCACGACCGGCACCGGCGGCGCGGGCGCAGACCTCGCGATCAACACCCAGACGCCGGACGTTGCCTTCGAGAACGAGACCGTCGTTCCGTTCTTCAATCGCTGGCTCGCCAACAGCGGCCGCATCGACCTGGGCGGCGGAGCGGGTGCCACGACCGGCGGAATCGGCGGGAACTTCTTCATGTTCGAGCAGTACTCGCTCACGAACACCGGCGCGGTCACGACCTCCGGCGGCGCGGGCGGCTCGGGCGTCGGCGGCATCGGCGGCTTCATCGAGATCATCTCGAACGACCGCTGCACGGTGACGGGGGCGCTCGCGCAGAACGGCGGCGCCTCGACGAGCGCCAACGGCGGCACCCAGGCGACCTTCACCTTCGGCGGCGCGACCTACTCGCTCCTGGTCATCGGCCGGACGACGACCTGCACCGGCGGCGCGAGCGCGAACGGCGGCAACAACACCGGCGGCGCGACCGGCGGCGCCGGCGGCACGATCAACATCACCGGCACGGAGAACTCTCCGACCGTCAGCGGCACCTTCAGCGCGGCCGGCGGCACCGGCGGCACCGCGGGCGCCACCGGAACCGTGACGATCAACGGAGTCAGCCTCTTCCTGACCAACGGCGCCGTGACCTTCTAGTTGGAGAGTTAGAGAGTGAGAGTGTGAAGAGCCGGCTCTCGAACTCCCTTAGCCCACACTCTCACCCTGTCATCCGCCTCCTGGCCTCCCACGACGACTACCTCGCCGCCGAGCAGCTCCAGCGCACCGTCTGGCACTTCCCCTGGCGCGAAGTCATCCCGCTCAACGAACTCGTCGTCGCACAGAAAAACGGCGGCCTCGTTTTCGGCGCCTTCGAAGGAAAGAAACTCGTCGCGTTCTGCTTCGGCGTCCCGGGATTCAAGGACGGCAGGGTCTACCATTACTCCCGCATGCTCGGCGTCCTCCCCGGCATCCGCGACAAGGGCCTCGGCACGACGATGAAGCTCAAGCAGCGCGAGTTCGTCCTCGCCCAGGGCCTCGACCTCGTCCGCTGGACCTTCGATCCGCTTCAGGCCCGCAACGCCTACCTCAACATCGAGAAGCTCGGCTGCATCGCGCGCGACTACTACGTCAACATCTACCCCGGCTCCGGCAGCCGCTTCAACGCCGGCCTCGAGACCGACCGCTTCTGCCCCGAGTGGCGAATCCGCTCGAAGCGCGTGAAGGACGCCATCGCCGGCAGGCGCCGCCACGCAACCCTTGAGCAGGCGCTCGCCGGGCGGCACGTCGAAATCCCAGACGACATCGACGCTCTCAAGCGCCGCGACCTGAAGGCGGCACAGCGCGCGCGGGTCGAAACCCGTGGACAGTTCCTCGCCGCCTTTGGGCGCGGGCTCGCGGTCACCGGCTTCGCCACGGGAATGGACGGCAAACGTCGTCGAAGTGTGTACATTCTCGGCGCGCCATGAGAATCGACCGCATCGAACTCTTCCACCTCCGCCTCCCGCTCGTCCACTTCTTCGAGACGAGCTTCGGCCGCGTCTACGACCACGAGACGGTGCTCGTCCGCATCGACGGCGGCGGCAAGACCGGCTGGGGCGAGTCGCCCGCCTCCGCGTCGCCAGGCTTCAGCTACGAAACCGTCCACACCGTCTGGCACATCATCCGCGACTTCCTCGCCCGCAAGCTCAAGACCGTCGAGTTCTTCAAGGCGATCCCGGTCGCCGAGCTCTTCTCGAACGTCCGCGGCCACAACATGGCCAAGGCCGGCGTCGAGATGGCGGTCCTCGACCTCATCGCCAAGAGCGAGGACAAGCCGCTCTACAAGGTCCTCGGCGGCGAGCGGACCGAGATCCCGACCGGCATCAGCCTCGGGATCGAGGACAAGCTCGAGGACCTCCTGAGGCGCGTCGAGGAGTCGCTCCTCAAGGGCTACCAGCGGATCAAGATCAAGATCAAGCCGAAGTGGGACGTCGGAGTGATCGAGGCGGTCCGCCGCGCCTTCCCGCAGACGCCGCTCATGGCCGACGCGAACTCCGCCTACACGCTCGCCGACATCGACCATCTCAAGCGGCTCGACGAGTTCAACCTGACCATGATCGAGCAGCCGCTCGACTACGACGACTACGTCGACCACGCGAAACTCCAGGCGGCGATCAAGACGCCGGTCTGCCTCGACGAGTCGATCCGCAGCTGGCACGACGCGCGGCGCGCGATCGAGCTGGGAAGCTGCAGGATCATCAACATCAAGCAGGCGCGCGTCGGCGGCCCGTTCAACGCGCGCATGGTCCACAACGTCTGCCAGAAGAAGTCGATCCCCGTCTGGTGCGGCGGCCTGCTCGAGAGCGGCGTCGGCCGAGCCCACAACATCGCGCTGGCGACGCTGCCGAACTTCACGCTCCCCGGCGACATCTCCGCCAGCGAGCGCTACTACCGCGAAGACATCATCGATCCGCCCGTGACCGTCACGCTGCGCGGCACCATCGAGGTCCCCCAGGGCCCCGGCATCGGGGTCGCGGTCAACGAGCAGAAACTTTTGCGGTACTGCCTGCGGCGCGAGGTAGTCTTAAGCTGACATGCGTTGCACGAAATGCTCCGGCGAGCTGCCCGACGGCAGCAAGTTCTGCAATCACTGCGGCGCCGCGTTCTCGGCCCCGTCACCCTCCGCGCTCCCCTCGGCGCCGCCGCCACCCCTGCCTCCGATCGCCGCGGCGCCTGCGCTCCCCGTGCGGACCCCCGGCCCCGACGAGCCCGAGACCCAGCTGTGGAAGGGATCGATCTCGCCGAAGTCCTACCTCCACTGGTGGGTGCTCTGGGCGCTGTGGGTCGTCTTCGTGCTCTACGTCCTCTTCGGCCTCATCCCGGCAACCAGCCGCCACCCGTGGGTCGTCTACACGTTCCTGGGAATGGTCGCCCTGCCGGCGCTCTACCTCGGCTGGATCCTCCTGGTCAACCGCCTCGCCGTCCGCTATCGCCTGACCACCTACCGCTTCTTCCGCGAGACCGGGATCATCGCCCGCAAGATCGCCGAACTGGAGCTCATCCGCGTCGACGACGTCCAGGTCAGCCAGAATCTCTTCCAGCGGCTCGTCAACGTCGGCACCGTGACGATCATCTCGACCGACGCGACCGATCCGCGCATGGATGTGCGCGGCATCGAGAATCCCATCGAAGTGAAGGAGCAGATCCGGACCTGCGTCCGCAAACGCCGGGGAAAGGCCGTCCACCTGGAGTCGATTTGAAGACGCCGTCCACCCGCGCGCCCCGCAACCGCACCCTCTTCCTCGAGGCCGGCGACGACGCGCGCTTCCTGCCGGCACCGCTTCCCGCAGCCGTTGGCGACGGCCTCTTCGTCGGCGACGCGATGGAGCTGCTCGCCCGCGTTTCGAACGTCGACCTCATCGTCGCCGATCCCCCCTACAACCTCGGCAAGGACTTCGGCAACAACCGCGATTCGCGCTCCGACCACCCGGCGTGGACCGCGCGCTGGCTCGACCTCGCGAAGGCGGCGCTCGGACCGGCCGGCTCCATCTATGTCTGCTCGAACTGGGAGAACGGCGCGCTCCTTCAGACGCTGCTCGAAGAACGGTTCACCCTCCGCAGCCGCATCACGTGGAAACGCGACAAGGGCCGCGGCGCGAAGGCGAACTGGAAGAGCAACCACGAGGACGTCTGGTTCGCGACGCGGTCCGACCGCTACACCTTCAACCTCGACGCCGTGATGGTGACGAAGGAGGTCATCGCGCCCTACCGCGACGCGGAGGGGAAGCCGAAGGACTGGGACGAGGCGACGAAGACGCGCAAGACCCATCCGTCGAACATCTGGACCGACCTGTGCGTGCCGTTCTGGTCGATGGCGGAGAACACGCCCCACCCGACGCAGAAGCCCGAGAAGCTCATCGAGCGGATCGTGCTCGCGAGCTCGAGCGCCGGCGGGTTCGTCGTCGATCCGTTCGTCGGCTCGGGCACGACGGCCGTCGTGGCGAAGCGGCTCGGGCGGCGCTTCGCGGGATGCGACCTCAATCCCGAGTACGTGCGGCTGGCGATGAAGCGGCTCGCGCGCTGATTTTCCCGTCAGGGTTCCTGTCGGCGTCCGTCGAAGTCGCATGAGCCTCGAGGAGATCCGCATCGCGACGCCGTGCCAGGCGTCGTGGGCCGACATGGCCGGCAACGACCGCAAGCGCTTCTGCGCGCAGTGCAAGCTCCACGTCTACAACCTCTCGACGATGCCGCGCGCGGAGGCGGAGTCGTTCATTGAACGGAGCGAGGCGCGTGTGCCTGCACTCCGAAGCGCGACCGATGGGCGCGAAGGAGTGTGTGTCCGTCTCTATCGCCGCATCGACGGCACGGTCCTGACGCAGGACTGCCCCGTCGGCCTGGCAACGGCCGCGCGCCTTCGGCTCGGCCGCTTCGTCGCGGGCCTGCTCGCGGTCGTCTCGGTGATCCTGTGGGGCGTCGCGGCGAGCCAGTCCGAATGGCGGCGGATCGCCCTCCTGCGCCCGATCGCCGAGTGGCTCGCGCCGCGCGAGCACGTCACGATGGGCACCATGCCGCCTCCGGTCCCTCGCCCGCCGCCGGTGCCGCACCGCATCGAGATGGGCGAGATGGCCGCACCCGCGCAGCGGTAATCACTCCTCTTCTTCGTACTTCACTTCGTACTTCATGCATCGAACTTCGTACTTTTCGTCAGGGGCGTCGTTCTGCGTAGTATTCGAAGAACGCCGCGATGCGCGCCGCGTCGTCATCCGGAATGGCCGCGCCCGGCTTCCGCTGCATTGTCCGCACGACGTACGACCACGTCCCCTTCGGCACGTGCGCCGCGAACGGCTTCCAGGGCGAGTGGCACTTCGCGCAGCGCTCCTCCACCGCCGCGAATGCCGCTTTCTGCTCGTCGGGATAGGTCGCGATCTCCGCGCGGATCGCCGACACGTCGCGGCCCATGGCGCGATCGAGCACGTCGCCGCCGCTGCACCCGGCCAGGAGCAGCAGCAGCAGCGCGGACCTAAAAGTCAAAAACCACCCCGAGATGTCCCACCGCGCACGGCTTGAAGTGGTCGAACGACCACCACTCGACCGAGCCCTTGATCTGCAGCCCCGGACGGACGCTGAAGACGGCGCCCCCCGCGACGCGGAAGACGCGGTTCGACTTCTCGTCGAACGGCGGCGCCCCCGGCGTGACCAGCGGACCGGCCGTCGTCGCGAACAGCCCGCGCATCTCCATCGCGTCGTGCAGCACGAAGAGCCGCCACCGGTCCGCGATCGGGCCGTCCACCTCGACCACGTACGCGCGCCGGCGCGACACGTGCTCCTTCAGCCCGGCACCGAAGAACTCGGTCTCGCGCCATAGCGCTTCCGCGCGCAGCGACCACGTGCCGAACTGCAGCTGCAGATCGACTCCCGCGAGACGGTATCCGAGATCGTGGTCGACGTCGTAGGTGCCGACCATCCCGGAGATGCCGAGCGTGAACAGCCCGACCGCGACGGACAACCGTCCCGAACCGGCAGGCTCGCCGTTGTTGTCGGGGAAGAGGCGCGACACCGCGTAGTCGATGTCGGGCGACGTTCCCTTGAAGCCACGGAGCACCGCGGCCTCGCCGCCGATCTGCACCGGGCCGAGCCAGAACGACGCCTGGATCGACGCGCCGTTGTCGACGGCTGGCGCCGGGACGATCCCGAGGTTGAAGGCCCGCTCCCCGACCATTCCTCCCATGATGTAGGGAAGCGGCTTCGTCGACGACTCCATCTGCGCGGGGTTGACTCGCCGGCTGAGGCTGCCGAACGGGACCGGCAGGCGTCCCACCCGCAGGGTCAGCGACTCCGAGAGTTCCGCTTCGCCGAACGCGTTCTGGATCTGGAAGTCGTGGCAGCCGACGCAGGTGCGGACCTGGATGCGCAGCCCGCGGGAGGCGTGAAAGGTCGCCCCGAGCGCATACTCACCGACGACCCCCTCCTCGGGAATCGTGTTGCGCATCTCGGCGCTTCCGTAGATCGCGCTGATGTCGGTCGCGAAGGTCCCCTGCACCGTCCATCGCGGCCCGTCGTCCTTCGGCGGTTCGGGCTGTTGAATCAGGATCGCCAGCGCGGCGAGAAGCACCATGATCCCTCTCTTGCTTCGTACGTCATACGTCGTGCTTCGTACTTCCCCTTTTAGTTGTTCGCCGCCCCCTGGTCCATCCAGTCCTTGAACAGGGTCTGCTCCGAGAGCGAGAGCGGCGGCTGCCCCTTGGGCATCTGCACGCCGCACGGCGGCGGATTCATGCTGATCTTCTGGTAGACGAAGCTGTTGGTGCTGTCGGACGGCACCACGCGAACCGTGCCGGGAGGAAGCCCGGCGCAGGTGGCGTTCTTGTTGACCCAGCTGTTCCAGGTCGCGTTGGCGCTCGTGTAGTCCATGTCGGGCACCATCGTTTTGCCCTCGCCCGTCGTGTGGCAGTTCTTGCAGCTGGAGTTGACGATGGGGTAGACGTTCGTGGCGAAGGAGACGCGGGTCTTGGCGGTGACCTCGACGGTGTTCTGGTTCACGTTGCCTGACGTGTCGCGCGCACGGACCACGAAAAAGTACGTGGTGTTGGCCGTCAGGCCTGTGACCGTGTAGGCCGTCGCGCCCGCCGCCGTCGTCTGCGTCGCCGTGGAGAAGTCGTAGAGCCCCGTCACGGTCGAGACGAAGACGTCGTAGACGATCGCCCCCGGCAGATCGGTGTCGTCGCTCGCCGCCGCCCACCCCAGGTCGATGGTCGTGGCGCCGGTCGCCGTCGCGCTCGTCGCCCCGGCAAACGTGGGGCGGATGGCGTCGGCCGACGCCGTCGTGGTGAAGGTGAAGCTGTCGGGCGTGAGCGCGATGCCGCCGCCGCTCAGGACCGCGGCAGAGCTGTTGACGGTGTAGATCGTGCTGGCCGCGAGCGGCGCGGTCGCCTCGAGTGTCGCGATGCCGTTCGCCGCGGTGTAAGTGACGGTCGCGCCGATCTGCGACGCGCCCTGGAAGAGGGTGATGTTGACGTTGTTGACGGTGGCGGCATTGGCGGCGCTGCTGAAGCGGAGGAAGACGACGACGGTGCGGGCGACGTTCGTGGCGCCGTTCAAGGGGGAACGGAAGATGACCGTGAACGTGGGCGGCGGGCCGCCGCCTCCACCCCCTCCGCCGCCTCCCCCGCCACCGCACGAGGGAATGACCGCCGCGAGGAGGAACCCCAGCCACCGGACTCTGCTCTTCATGGCGGGACGATTGTAGGATCGCACGGGCAAGAACCTCTATTCAATCTTGACTTGAGCCGACGGATCGCCATAATTGCGGGCCTTCAATGCACGTCGCATTCAAACACCGGCCGCCTGATCTCACTTCTCGGAGGAATTCGTGAATTCTCGCAAGCTCGCCCTTCGCGTCCTGCTTCTCATGGTCGCCGCCGCCATCATTCCAGCCTGCACCCGAAGCAGCAGCGGCGGCGGCGGAACATCGTCCCCGAACACGGCCAGCGCCCGCGGCGGCCGAGGGACGAACGGCAACGGCGGCAACGGCAACTACTTCGAGCTCGACGCGTACTACACCGACAGCCCCATGGAAGTCCTCGCGAGCGGCTCGGTCAACGCGGCGGTGACGCCCAACGTGATCAAGCCCTACCTGGGCACGAACAAGCGCACGATCTCCGCCAACACCACGCTCACCCCGACGCTCGGCGGCAGCGACATCCCGGGCGACGTGCCGGGCAGCGCGACCGGACTCTGGGTCATGGCCGGCGTCACGCTCACCCTGAAGGCCAATCGCGACACGGGCAACGAGGATTTGGACGCCAACAACGCAACCGGAACCATGGAACAGCTCTTCCTGACCTTCGCCGAGGGCATCTTCATCGAGGGCGCCGTGGTCATCGACTTCCGTGACACCGTTGTCCAGGGCGACGCGCTCTCCAACAACCGCGCTGACGCCCAGTTCAACTCCGAGTACTTCGTCTCAACCTCCGGCGCCTCGATCGCGGCGAACGGCAAGGACGTGGCGGGCGGCATCGGCGGCAACGCCGCGTACCTCTACATCTACACGAACAACACCTTCATCAACACCGGCTCGATCACCAAGACCGGCGGCAACGGCAACACCGGCGGCAACGGCGGCGACGTCTCCATCGAGAGCAACAACTTCGCCACCTTCAACACGGGCGCCATCTCCACGTGGGGCGGCACCGGAGCGGCCGGCAACGGCGGCAACGGCGGCTACATCGACATGGAGAGCCTCGGCAACGATGGCGGCACCTTCAACACCGGTGCACTTTCCTCGATGGGCGGCCCCGGCACGGCCAACGGCGGCAACGGCGGCTACATGTACTTCTACGCCGACGATTTCGGCGCCGTGACCAGCTCCGCCGCGCTCAACTCGTCCGGCGGCAACTCGACGCTGCTCGGCGACGGCGGCGATGCCAATGACATCTACTTCGAAGGCTACGGCGGAACGATCCGCGTCGCCGGCAGCCTCACGTCGACGGGCGGCAACGGCGCCGGCGCCACGGGCAACGGCGGCAACGGCGACTACGCCTACTTCTACAACTACCCCAACGGCAACACCTTCAACGGCAACGATGAGATCATCGGCGGAACCTACGTCGGCGCCGTGATCAACACGAGCGGCGGCAACGGCGCCAACGGCGGCGACGCGGGCTACATCTACAGCTACACCTACGTCTTCGGCTACGCGCTGCCGGGCAAGATGCCGACGCAGTTCGTCGGCTTCTCGTCGATCGACGTCTCGGGCGGCGACGGCACCGTCAACGGCGGCGACGCCGGGAATACGAACTACCTCTACCAGTACTACACGGGCTACAACTTCAGCTACGGCTACACGAACGTCGGCGACGTCCGCAACGAGGTTCCGTGGACGGCCAAGGGCGGAAACGGCACGACCGGCTTCGGCGGCAGCGGCGGCGACACCGACTGGGAGGCTTACGGCAACAACAACCCCGTCGGCGCAACCTTTACGGTGACGAACACGGCGGCGATCGATTTGAGCGGCGGCAATGGCGCCACGTCGGGCGGCAGCGGCGGCTACCTGTACATCTACTCGTACGACGACAACAACTACGAGGGCGGATCGATCGTCAACTCGGGCGCTGTCACCATCAACGGCGGGACGGCGGGATCGGGAACCGCTGGAGACGGCCTGTACGTCTACTTCTACGCCGACCTGTCGATCATCAACACGGCGGCGCTCACCGGCACCGGCGGCCGGAGCACCAGCGGCGCGGGTGGAAGCGCTCAGTACGCGTACTTCCAGTTCAGCGATAGCACGGCGGTGCCCACCTCGTTCAACAACTCCGGCGCCATCGACATGCGCGGCGGCAACGGCGGCACGACGGGCGGCGATGGCGGTTACTTCTATGAGTACCGTTCCGATGTCGCCATCAACAGCGGCAGCGTGTGGAACAGCGGCGGAACCGGCGGCTCGGGTGACGGCGGGTACAGCGAGTACTTCGATATGTATGCCCTTGACACCCTCGTCAACTCCGGCTCGGTGACCGGCAACGGCGGTGACAGCACCTCGGCCAGCGGCGGCGACTGCGGCGAGTTCTATCTCTACGTCTACGACAGCAACGCCACCGGCATCACCAACACCGGCAACTCGACGAAGTACGGCGGCAACGGCGCCGTCAACGGCGGCAACGGCGGGTACTACTACATCTACGCCGACGGCCCGATCTCGAACACCAGCGTCTGTGACCACCACGGCGGGAACGGCGGAACCGGGAGCGGCGGCGACGGCGGAGACACCAATGGCTTCGAAATCTACGGAATGGACACCTACAGCGCGACCTCCGGCATCACGCACGTCGGCTCGGTCAACATGGCCGGCGGCACCGGCGGCACGACCGGTGGAGACGGCACCTACGTCTACATCTTCGACTACCGCTGGGTCAGCTTCAGCGGAACGATCAACACCAGCGGCGGCAACGGCGGCTCCGGCACCGGCGGCAACGCCGACTACGTCGAGATGTACAGCGATGGCTTGCTGACCGTGAGCTCCACCATCACCGCCAACGGCGGCAACAGCGTCGGCAGCACCGGCGGCTTCTCCGACTATCACTACTTCGAGGCCCGCATCACCAGCTTCAGCGGTTCGCTCACGTCGAACGGCGGCAACGGCACGACGGGCCAGAACGGCGGTTACGTCGAGATCTTCAGCACCGAAACGTCCTCCTATGTCAGCGGCACCTTCACCGTGAAGAAGGGGACCGGCGGCGCGCCGATCGACGGGGAGGTCTGGATCGACGGCATCAACGCGGAGCTCACGGCAGGAGTCCTGGTCAAGTAGTTCGACAGCGCAAACGCTTCGCGTTTGCGCGCTCACTACGAGTAACGCATGAATCGCTGGCTGGTGTGGGGGTGCGTCGCGGTCGTTGCGGCGGGGGCGCTTTACGGGATCGCGTCGAAGGCGGGCTCATCGCCCGCGAACGGCGCGTCGACCGGTCCCTCGTCCGAGACGGCCAGGAAGGCGACCCCCGCACCGCCGGCGGTGCCGATCCATCAGCGCATGCTGACGGACGACACGCTTGCGCCTCCCGCTGCCGACGCGCCTGAAAGCGACTGGCGCATCTACCAGCAGATTCTCGAGTCGATTCAGAAGGGCGACGATCCCATCAACCACGCGCCACGGCCTCGTCCCGACCGGTCCACGGCAGACGAAGAGCATCAGCGCCGGATCGAGGAGCGCAAAGCGGAATCGGCCAAGCGGCTTGAGCAGTCGAAGGAACATGCGAAGATTTCCCAGGACCGCGCCAAGGCCCACCAGGAGGAGATGCGCAAGCGGCGCGAGGAGCATCGCGCGCAGGCCGATCCGTCCCTGAAGGACCATCCGCCCAGCCAGCCGCTCGTGCCGATCCCCCCCCTCGGCCCGCCCACGTCGGGCACCGAGAAAGATCCGAAGTAGCCCGCCGTACCTCGAGTCCGTCCACGCCCATGAAGCTCGAAGAGATCACGTTCGCCACCCCCTGCACCGTCGCGTGGGAAACGATGACCGGCGACGACCGCTTGCGCCTCTGCGCCCAGTGCAACAAGAGCGTCTACAACCTCTCGGCGATGACCCGCAAGGACGCCGAGGATTTCCTCGACAAGACCAACGGCTCCGCCTGCGTGCAGCTCTGGAAGCGCCCCGACGGCACGATCGCGACGAGCGACTGCGGGCGTCCAACGCCTCCTCCGCCTCAAGTGCGGCTCGGCGGCGCGCCGATGCCGGCGCCGCGCTGACTCGTGACTCCGATCCGTCTGCACTGCGGGCGAATCGGACACTCTCCACACTTCGGACCGATCGGCCGGCAGACGCTCTTCCCGTGCGCCACCATCAGCTCGTTCACCAGCATCCACGCGGACCTCGGGATGATCGCGACGAGCGCCCGTTCCGTCTCCTCCGGCGACGCCGTCTTCACCCACCCCAGCCGGTTCGACAGCCGGTGCACGTGCGTGTCGACCGGAATCGCCTCCTGGCCGAACGAGTAGACCAGGACGCAGTTGGCGACCTTGCGGCCGACGCCGGGGAACTCCATCAGCTCCTCGATCGTCCGGGGCACTTCGCCGCCGAACTTCTCCAGCAGCAGCTTCGCCGTCGCGATGATGTACCGCGCCTTCGTCCGGTAGAAGCCGATGTCATGGAGAATCTGCTCGACATCGCGGTGGTTCGCGCCGGCCAGTGCCCTGGCCGTGCGGTAGCGCTTGAAGAGGACCCCGCAGATCTTGTCGGTCATCTCGTCGCGCGACCGCGCCGAGAGGATCGTGCCGACGAGCGTCCGCCACGCCGGCGTCTTCTTCGCAGACCACGACCCGAGCATGGTCGTGGGATATCGCCCTTGCAGCCTCTTGAGAACGCGGACGTACGACGCGCCAGTCACTTGCCGTCCACGACGACCTTCGAGAATTCTGCCGTCGCCGTCCAGCTGATGACGTTTCCGTGGTCCTTCGACGGCAGGTGGTGGAGCCGCCCGGCGTGCCACCAGTAGAGTTCCGGCGAGAGCGGGTCGGCGCCCTTCATGAGGTGATGCGAGCTCTGCAGGAGCGGCGTGATGACGTGGCGCGAATCAAGTCCCGTGATCTTGTGGAAGAGTATCGCGCCGTTGAACGGCACCGTCACGAACGCGCCCAGCTTCGCCTCGCCGAGGAAGTCGTCGAGCCGCAGCACCATGGACGCGAAGTAGGCGTTGCGTCCCCACACGGCCGTGATGGTTCTCCCGCCACCGGCGTCCTTCGGCTCGATCCTGTGCTCGGCCTGCGCCTTCACGTTCGCGAGCCCGATGGCCACCAGTTCGTCCACCGGCTTTCCCCACGCGTCGGCCGTCGCCTTCGGAAGGGGCTTCCCGAAGGATTGAAGGACCGCGAGGAGTCCCTGCACCGGGCTCATCCACGAAACCGGATCCTGCACCGAGTCGCCTGAATAGAGGCGGACGAGGAGATTCGCCCGCTCCTTCTCGAAGCCGGAGTTCACCGGCCGCTTTGCATTCGCGGCCTTCTTCTTGGCGGCCATCGCGCTACTTCAGCTTCTTCCCGGTCAGCTTCGCGTACGCCTCGCGGTACTTCGCGCTCGTCGCGGCGACGACATCCTCCGGCAGCTCCGGCGCCGGCGGCTGCTTGTTCCACTTGATGCTCTCGAGCCAGTCCCGCACGAACTGCTTGTCGTAGCTCGGCGGCGACATGCCGACCTTGTACTCCTTCGCCGGCCAGAACCGCGACGAGTCGGGCGTGAGCACCTCGTCGATCAGGATGATCTCGCCGTCGACCTCGCCGAACTCGAGCTTCGTGTCGGCGAGGATGATCCCCTTCGACTTCGCGAACTCCGCGGCGCGCGTGTAGATGTCGAGCGTGCGGCGCTTCAACTCATTCGCCGCCTTCCGGCCGACGATCGACGCCATCGTCTTGAAGTCGATGTTCTCGTCGTGGCCCGTCGTCGCCTTCGTTGCGGGGGTGAAGATCGGCTCGGGCAGGACCTCCGCCTGGCGCAGCCCCCTGGGAAGCTTGATCCCGCAGACCGCGCCCGTCGCCTGGTAGTCCTTCCAGCCGCTGCCGATGAGGTAGCCGCGCGCGACGCACTCGACGGGGAACGGCTTCGCCTTCCTCACAAGCATCGAGCGGCTCTTGAGCACCGCCTTGTGCTTCTTGATCGCGGCGGGCATCTTCGTCACGTCGCACGTGATGAGATGGTTCGGCGTCTTGAGGAAGTCGAACCAGAACTCGCTGATCTTCGTGAGCACGGCGCCCTTCCACGGGATGCCGTTGGGCAGGATGACGTCGAACGCGCTGATGCGGTCGCTCGCGACGATGAGGAGCGCGTCGCCGGCGTCGAACATGTCGCGGACCTTGCCGCTGGAGAGGTGCTTGAGCCCTTCGAGCTCCGCCTTGAGCAGGACGTTGCTGGCTGAAGTCATGGTTGTCATCTCGTTTCCCCCTGTGAATGCGGCGACAGTCTACATTTTTTCCTGAAAGTTGCGCCTGCCGCCTTACCTCTCTTTGCATGAAGACAATCCTCGCCGCCTTTCTCCCTGCTCTCCTCCGGCTCTCTCTCCCTCTTTCTCTCTCTCCCTCTCTCCCCCTTTCCCAGGATCCTGCGGCGGCTCTCCAAGATGGCTGGAAGCCGCCGTGGGACGGGTTCGCGGTCGGCAGTCGCGCCAGCTATACGCTCAGACGGCCAAGCACCGGCCGCACCATCACGGAGCATGGCTCCCACGAGCTGACGGAGATCAAGAAGGACGGCGTGGTGATCCGCATGAAGATGGCCACGCGCGACCCCGGGCCGGTCTTCATCCCCACCAGCATCCCCCCGGAATTCAAATACGACGTCGAGCGCGCCGGCTCGGAGGTGATCACCGTCGGCGAGACGAAGTACGACTGCGCGATCTTCAAGTCGACCTCCAAGTTCGGCACCCGCGAGAGGGTCTGCATGGTCTGGAAGGCGGCCGGCGCGCCGTGCTGGGCGATGAAGCAGACGTGGACCGTCCGCGACGATCTCCAGGTCGTCGAGAGCTGGACCGAGGAGTTCACCGGGACCGAGAAGGTGAAAGTCGGCGACCGCGAGCTCGCCTGCCTGGTCTTGAAGAAGACGACCGCCGACAAGAAGCCCCGCATCGAGATGGAGTGGCTCTGCGCCGAGGTGCCGGGCGGCCGCGTGAAGTGGGTCGCGTTCACGGCCACCGAGAAGGGCGAGGAGGTGAAGGGGACGCGGTTCGAGCTGGAGCTGACCGGGTTTGAGAAGAAGTGAATCGGCCCGCAGGCAAAGCCGTGCGGGCCGATTCATCACGCCATAGCCGGCCCGCCGCGGTGGCGGGCCGCCTCGCCGCATGGCGAGGCGCAGGCGACGGCGGATAGAATGGCATCACGTTTTCCGGAGGCTACATGCGCTTGATTCTGATCGCCATCGCCGCTCTCGTTCTCCAGGACACCAAGGAGCTCACCAAGAACTGGAAGCACCGCTGGGCCGATGCGGCCGCCGGCAGCTCCGTGACCTTCGAAGTCACCGTGATGGTTCCCGACATGAGCGGCTCGAAGGAGATGAAGACCACGCGGATCGAGACCGTCACGAAAGTCGACGGCAAGAACGTTACGATCGAGTTCAACGACGACGGCGCGAAGAACAGCCAGGTCTTCCACATTGGCCTGCCGTCGGAGTACGAAGGGCCTTGCACGAAGGGTGCCGACGAGGAGATAAAGGTCGGCGACAAGAGCTACAAGTGCTCGGTCACCGAGATCAAGAAGGAGTCGGGCACGGTCGTGCAGCTGCTGAAGATCTGGACGTGCGCCGACGCGCCGTCCTGGGCGGTGAAGCAGGCGTGGTCGCAGTCGACGAGCGGCAAGGTGAAGGCAGGCTGGGCGGAAGAGCTCACCGGCACGGAGAAGCTGAAGATCGCAGGGAAGGAAGTCGCCTGCGCGATCGTTCGACGGACGACGGAGGCGGCGACCGTGAAAGCCGTCGACACCGAGTGGCGCACCCCCGACCTTCCCGGCGGCGTGGCCAAGGCAACGGCGCAGACCTTCATTAATGGCAAGGAGATGACGGAGGCGGCGACCACCAAGGTCGCGACGGGGTTTGAGCGGAAATAGCGAGGCTCAGATCGCGACGACGTGCTTCTCCAGATCGAGCCGCACCAGCAGCGCCGGCTTCCCCTTCCGCCGCCCCGTCCGGAAGCTCGCCTTGAGCGCCGCGCTCGTCACCCATCCGCGCTTCGGCGGCGCCTCGACGTACCGTCCGTCGACGAGCTGAAAGAGCCAGACGCGGCGCGGCTTGGGATCGACGACGAGCAGCTCCTTCACGCCCATTCGCTCGTAGAACGGCTTCTTCTTCCACGTGTCGTCGTGTGGCGAGAGGACTTCACACACGGCATCGGCCTCACCTTCAACGTATCCGTCCTCGCCCCAACGAGCGGCGCGGCGCCGCAGGAAGATCCACTCGGGCACGCGATAGTCCCTGCCGAGTCGGCTCTGGTCCTTGATCCCCTGCTCCCAACGGATCTCTCCGAGACGGCGTCGGACCGCTTGCGCGTCCAGCATCTTCGCCAGACGCGTCGCTACGAACTGATGCTCGCCGTTGGGAACGGGAACCACGTGGTAGACCCCTTCCCAGAGCTCGTCCCGCCGATCGAGTCCAAGCCGCACGCGATCGTTGATTTCCGCCCGGGACGGCGCCGTGTACTCCATTTCCTTCATCGTAGGCACCTCGCGTCGCGAACTCCATACTGAGGTGTGCATTTCGAAGGCAAACTTCCAACCACAAAATGTTGGAAATGCACAAGTCATTGCGGGAAAGAACGCTGCGTCGTTATTTTTTTTTGCGCTACTTGATCCGCACCTGCGACGAATGCAGCAGCGCCAGCGCCACGGCGTCCGCCGCGTCCGGCCCCGGCATCGCCTTCAACCCCAGCAGCAGCTGAACCGCCCGCTGGACCCCGGCCTTCCCGCTCAGCCCGTTCATCGTCAGCGCCTTCTTCGCCTCCGGCGCGGTGTACTCGAACACTTCGGCGCCGACCCGATCGGCGCAGATCATCGCGATCCCCCGCGCCTCGCCCAGCACGATGGCCGACTGCGGGTTCTTGCCGACGTACGCCCGCTCGACGACGACCTCCGTCGGCCGATGGCGCTCAAACAACTCCGTCAGCTTGTCATGGACCTGCCGCAGCCGCCCCGCCCGCGTCTTCGCGGTCGTCTCAACGGTGCCCATCTCGAGCATCTCGATCCGCGACCCGCGCGGCGCGATGAGGCAGTACCCGCACTTGTGCGTGCCGGGGTCTACGGCGGCGATGACCATCCACTTCCTCTTATCGGCTCTCCGCCGCCCGGACCTTGAGCGCAGACGGGGGGCAGGCCGTTTCGGTGGATGTGGTCTCACAACGGGCTCTGGAGGGGGCCTACTTCTTCCTTTCGTCTCTTCGCCGGCCTTCGCGCCTTTCCCTCCGACTTCCTTCTTCCGACTTCGCTCTTATTTCGCAAGGCGCTTCTTCAACTGCTCGAGCTGCTCCCGCATCGCCGCCGGCAGCCGCTCGCCGAACTTCCCGAAGAACTCCTGGATCCCCCGCGTCTCTTCCTTCCACGCCTGGCGGTCGATCGCCAGGAGCTGGTCCATCACCCCGGCCCCCAACTTCAGGCCGGCCGTGTCAATCCCGTCCCCCGTCGGCACGGAGCCGATCGGCGTCTCAACCGCGCTCCCCTTGCCCTGCACCCGATCGAGGATCCACTTCAACACCCGCAGATTCTCGCCGAAGCCCGGCCACAGGAACTTGTTGTTGACGTCCCGACGGAACCAATTGACGTGGAAGATCTTGGGTGCCTTGTCGCCGCCCCGCTCCCCCATCTTCAGCCAGTGACCCCAGTAGTCGCCCATGTTGTAGCCACAGAACGGCAACATCGCCATCGGGTCGCGCCGGACGACCCCGACCTGCCCCGTCGCCGCGGCGGTCGTCTCGCTCGCCATCGTCGCCCCGAGGAAGACGCCGTGCGCCCAGTTCATCGACTGGTAGACCAGCGGCGCGACCTTCGCACGCCGGCCGCCGAAGATGATCGCCGAGATCGGAACGCCCTGGGGGTTGTCGAACTCCTTCGAGACCGACGGGCACTGCTTCGCCGGCGCCGTGAAGCGCGAATTGGGGTGCGCCGCCGGCGGCGGCCATGCCTTGCCGGTCCAGTCGGTCACCTTCGGGAGGCTGAACCCCTCCATCCCCTCCCAGATCGGGCACATATCCTCCGTCACGGCGACGTTGGTGAAGATCGTGTTCTTCTTCACCGCCGCCATGGCGTTCGGGTTGGTCTGGTCGCTCGTCCCGGGGGCGACCCCGAAGAACCCCGCCTCGGGGTTGATGGCATAGAGCCGGCCATCCGGGCCGTAGTGCATCCAGGAGATGTCGTCGCCGACCGTCCAGACCTTCCACCCCTTCGATTTGAACCCCTCGGGCGGGATCAGCATCGCCAGGTTGGTCTTGCCGCAGGCGCTCGGGAAGGCGGCGCACATGTACGTCACCTGTCCCTGGGGGTCTTCGAGCCCCAGGATGAGCATATGCTCCGCCAGCCATCCCTCGTCCCGGCCCATCGGTCCGGCAATTCGGAGCGCGAAGCACTTCTTGCCGAGCAGGGCGTTGCCGCCGTAGCCCGACCCGATCGACCAGATCTCGCGCGCCTCCGGAAAGTGGCAGATGAACCGGCGTTCGGGGCTGAGGTCGCCCAGCGAGTGGAGCCCCTTGCAGAAGTCGCCCCTGGCGCCGAGGTGGTCGAGCGCCGCCTTGCCCATCCGCGTCATGATCCGCATGTTGGCGACGACGTAGGGGCTGTCGGTCAGCTCGATCCCGACCTTGCTGTAGGGGGAGCCGGCCGGCCCCATCAGGTAGGGGACGACGAACATCGTCCGGCCCTTCATGGCCCCCTGGAAAAGGGGCCAGACTCTCGTTTTCGCCTCGTCGGTCGACATCCAGTTGTTGGTCGGGCCTGCATCGTCCTTCGTTTTCGAGCAGATGAAGGTCAGGTGCTCGGTACGGGCGACATCAGTGGTATGGCTGCGGTGGAGATAGCACCCGGGGTACTTCGACTGGTTCATCTCCAGGAGGGTGCCGTCCTTGACCATCCCCTCGATCAGGCGGCGGTTTTCGTCCTCGGAGCCGTCGCACCAGGCGACACGCTCGGGCTGGGTCACCGAGGCGACTTCATTGACCCATTTGGCGAGCTTCTCGTTGGCAGACATGAGGTTGCCGACTCTAGCGCAAGCAAGTCAACGTCTCAAGAAAGAACGACCCCGCAAATCCTCCGGATTTGTGCCGGTTTGAGCTCCGGGAACATGGGGAGGGCGATGACTTCCCTGGCCAGCCGCTCGGAGACGGGGAAGTCGCCCGCCTTGCCGCCGAAGGACTTGTAGCAGGGCTGGAGGTGGAGCGGCACCGGATAGTAGACGCCGCAGCCGATGGCGGCGGCGGTCAGGCGGTCTCTCAGCTTGTCCCGGCTTTCGCTCCGGATGACGTAGAGGTGGTAGACCGGCTTGGCCCAGTCCTTGGATTGCATGGCCTGGTAGGCTAGGTACCTGCCGTAGACGGCGGCGACCTTCTGTCGGAGCCGGTTGGCCTTGTCGAGCCCCTTGAGCTTGATCCGGAGGAGCGCCGCTTGGAAGCTGTCGAGCCGGTTGTTGTAGCCGACGAAGTCGTGCTGGTAGCGGACCCTTGAGCCGCAGTTCCGAAGGGTCCGGATCCGGTCGGTCAGGCTGGCGTCGTTCGTCACCACCATGCCGGCGTCGCCGAGGGCCCCCAGGTTCTTGGATGGGTAGAAGCTGAAGCAGCCGGCGTCGGCCTGGGCGCCAACCCGACGGCCCCGGTAGGTGGCGCCGTGCGCTTGCGCGGCGTCCTCGATCACCTTGAGGTTGTGCTTCCGGGCGATGGCGACGATGGGGTCCAGATCCGCGGGGTGGCCGAAGAGATGGACCGGCATGATCGCCTTGGTGGCGGGCGTGATCGCGGCTTCGATCTTCGACGGATCGAGACAGAACGTCTCGGCTTCGACGTCGACGAACCTCGGCCTCGCGCCGGCGTGGGAGATGGCGAACGCGCTTGCCGCGAAGGTGAAGTCGGGAACAATGACTTCGTCGCCCGGGCCGATGCCCATCGCTTCCAGGGTCAGGCGAAGGGCGTCGTATCCGTTGGAGACGCCGATGCCGTGGGCGGCGCCGCAATAGGCGGCGAACTCCTTCTCGAAGGCGTCGACTTCAGGGCCGAGGATGAACTCGTTTCGGTCGATGAGGTCGCCGAGCTTGGCGAGGAAGGCCTTACGGAGGGGCGCGTGGGCGACGCCAAGGTCGAGGAAGGGGATGGGGGGCAGGGATTTGCGGGGCTTGGGGAAGCGGAGGAAGTTGGTTTTGGAGGGCACGCGGGGAGGGATTATACACGGAGGAGACACGGGGGAGCACGGAAGTCAGGGCGTGCGCCACCGGGGCTTTGACATGCACCGGAGTCGCGATACGCTGGCTCCTCCATGCTGGTCCCGTGCTCCCAATGCGGCGTGCGAAAGCACATGCCGGAGGCGCCGCTCGCCTCCTACGTCTGCGATTCCTGTCGTCTTCAGCCTCTCGACTCGGGCGGCCGAGCCGCCCTCCCTCGAGACGAGCCGCCACCCGCGCCAGTCGCCACCGCCGAACCCGCGACGCCAGGGCCGACTCGACCGCCGATGACCGATCGCACGAAGACCTTGCTGGTCTTCGGTGCGCTGACCCTGGCCGCCAGCGCGGGGAGCCTGTCGGCGCCCGGTGAATCCCGACTCAAGGTGACGTTCGCGCTGCTCGCGGCACTGCTGGCCGTCGGCGGCGGCGCTCTCATCCTGCGGGGGAGCCTACGCTGGTATGCGAAAGGGCCATTGGTGCCTGCCACGAACCTGAAGTGCCTCGTCATCGCCACGCTGATCCTCGTGGCGCTCGCCGGGGCGTGGGCCGGTCTGCTCGCGGCCGGGACGCTCCAGTATCTCCCCATCGCTCATTTCGCCGCGATCTCGCTCCTGACGCTCTCCCTCGTTCTCGCATTTCGCATTCCTCCATTGGATGCAGTCGGCCTGTCGATCGTCATCGCCAGCGCGTGGGGCCTGCCGATCATTCTCGTCGCCTCACCCTTTCTCGCCACGATGAGCGGCGGCCAGGTGCGGGAGCTTCTCGGACTGTGACGACACTGCCATTTCGGCGCCGCTTCCTGCGGGTCGTCGGCGCGCTTGGGATCCTCGTCGCCCTGGTGCTCGGCGGATCGTGCGCGGGACTCTCCATCGCGGGAAGCGTCCGCATGCGGCGCTTCATCGCCGAGACGCCGGCGCGTGTCGCCGAGGTCAACGCGCGCGACGGGCGGCGGCCAGTGCTTCGCGGGAGGGCGGTCGACGGATGCGCATGGGACGAGTACGAGAAGGCGCTCGCGGTGATGGAGGGTCTCAAGGGGCGGCCTTTCGACTACGTGGCTCTCTCCTCCTACTCGTCCGGAGCCCAGGACGCCTACCCTGCTGCGGAGCTCGTCGAGGAATTCGCCGCCGCGCTCGCCCACCTGTCCAACGGCGCCGCGCGAACCAATGGGCAGCGTCCCCTTCCGTTGAACCTCGGGATCCACTTCCAGGGGCCCAACTACCTCGCCGTTCGCTACCTGGCGCATCTCGCTGTCTGCCGCGCCCATCTCCTTGCGGGAGACGGCAGGTTCCGCGAGGCGCTCGATACCCTCTTCGACGCGCTCACCTTCGCCCACGACCTGTCGTACAACACGACGCTCCTGACCCACCTCTTCGGGCTCATCGACTACGGCCTGGTTCTCGACGAACTGCGGCTGCTCCTGTTTCGCGCGCCACCCGAGGAGTTCGCCGAAGTCGCGAGGCGGCTCGAGATCGTCGACGCCTCCTTCCCCGATTTTCGATGGACCTGGACGAACGACGCGCTGCACGTGCGGATCGCGCTGACCGACATGTGGAACGGCAAGCAGGATGCACAGCCGATTCCCGCCGGGATTGCCGCCGTCGTCGGCATGAACCACCTGGTCTCCAACGCGATCGCCTCGATCGACGATTTCGAAGGCCGGCTGGCACGCATGCAGGGCCGATCCTGGTCCGACGCGCGACGAGACGAGGCCGCTATTCAGAATCAGGTCTGGGCGAGCTGGAATCCCATCACCCGGCGACTGGGCCCTCGCGGCGCGCAGGAGCAGTCCTTGCGCCGGACGCTCGCGCGTCTACGGCTCCTCCGTGCCTACGCGATGTGGCGATCGACCGGCACCGCGCCCGACCTGACCGATCCGTTCGGCGGGACGATCCGCAGCGACGTCACCGGCCCGCGGCCGCGCTTCTGGAGCCGGGGCGTGGACGGCAACGACGAGCGCGGCGTGGGGGCGTGGGACACCGACACCGTCGATATCGTCCTCGAGCAGCCGTGAGCCGCAACTTTCTCCCGCCAAGCCGCCGATTTGCTTGAACAGACGCCACGGTGTGGCAGTTCGGCGCTATTTCTTCTTCAGCGCCTTCTTGATCTGCTCCCGCTTCGCCGGCCACTTCTCGTCCTGCACGGCCTTCCAGACCCTGATCTCCTTGAACCACGCCGACTGCCCGCCGCTGATCAGCTCGAACCGCGACCGCGTCGCCGTCAGCCCCTTTGACTGCCCGAGCGCCATGTGTGCATCGTCGATCGTCGCGACCATCTCGTCGCCGTAGATCTCGAAGACCGCCGTGTGCCACGCCTTGTCGTCAAGCTTCAGCTTCGTGACGTCGACATCCGTTCCCTTCGTCGTCGAGCCGATCCCCTCCATCTTCACGACGCGGAACTGGTCAGGGGCGAGCATGAACCGCGCCACGTGCTCCTTGTCGTCGAGCGAGATGCCCATCCATGGGCTCCCGTCGAACTTGAACGAGAACTGCACGATGATGTTCGACTCGCTGATCTTGCGCGACATCGCCGGATGGTGCGCGTCGTCGGCAACCTCGACCGACTTGAGCGCGCCGTCCTCGACGGTGAACTTGCCCTTGTAGCGGTTCCAGTCCTTCGAATAGGCACCGCCCTCGAACTTCTCCTCCCAGAGGAGGTCGCCCCTGGTGCACATCCACACCTTGGGCTCGGGCTTTTTCTTCGCGTCCTGCGCGGCGGCAGGGATGGCGATGAGCGCGACAGCGAGGCAGATCCGCTTCATGACTATGGGTACACGCCCTACTTGGGCCGCGATTCGACCGCCGCCGTCATCTTCATCGCGTCCGCCTTTCGCCCGCGCGTCCGATAGTCGAACGTCCCCTCGACAGTCCCCCGCAGGGTCTCGAGCGCATCGCTCTCGTCGTACGTCGTCGTCGCTAGCACATCCTCCGTCGTCGCCGGTGAGCTACCGGGCCCGGCTTCCCGCCCGGTACGCCACCCGCACCGCCGGCGCAAGCGACTTCACCATGTCATCGATCTGCTTGTCGATCAACCACTGCAGGGGATACTCCTCTCTGCCCGGCCTCATCACCCGCTGCTCCTCGTCCGCGTTGATCTGCTCGATCTGTGCTTTCACACCCTCAACGCTCTGCGCGACCTTGGGGCCAAGCAGTTCGGCGAGCACCCGGGCGCCCGCATGACGCTCCGTAAGCGGAAGATGCCGGTCCGCCGTACGCACGAGGCCCTCGAGGACCTTCCGCCGCCCCCGCCCGCGCATCAAGAGTCGCGCGCCGCGTGGATTCTCCAAGGCGGCTTCGTAAAACGACTTCAGCGCCGCCTCGCCCGCACCGTCCGCCGCCGCCGCAGCAACGATCTCTTCCAGCTTCACGAATGATAATCGTACGGTAGAGTCATCCCGGCCTTGAGTCGTTTCCTCGATTGGGCCCGACGCCGCCCCGCCGACCTGCTCCTCGCCGTCGTCCTCGCGGCGCAGCTCGGCGCCGTCTGGTGCGCGGCGTACTTCCCGTCGCAGGACGGCCCTGCCCATCTCGACACGGCGACCGCACTGCGGCGGCTTCTGCTCGGCGATTCCGACTTCGGCCGCTACCTCGCCGTTCATCCCGCACCCCATCCCAACTGGCTCATGCAGGTGCTCCTAGCCATCCTCACCGCGATCGCACCGCCAGCCGTCGCCGAGAAACTCCTCGTGAGCATCTGCCTCCTCGCGCTGCCCCTCTGCGCGCGGTGCGCGGTCACCGCGATCCGTCCCGACGCGGGTGCCGTCGCCCTGCTGACATTGCCGCTCGCCTTCAGCCAGCCGATGGCGATGGGCTTCTACGGTTTCAGTCTCAGCCTCTCCCTCTTCCTGCTGACGGTCGGCCTCTGGCTTCGTCGCGCGGAGAAGGGCGGATGGCGCGTGGCGTCGGCGCTCGGCGGTCTGAGTCTCCTCCTCTACTTCGCACACCCGATCGGACTCCTCGCCGCGTGGATTTCGATCGCGGCAATCTCGTTGGGCCGCGGAGGGGCGGTGATCGCCCGAGCGGCAATCGCGTCACTTCCCACGGCCGCCCTAAGCCTCTGGTACGCCGCCCAGGAGCGGGGGGGATCGAGCGGCATGGCACCGTTCGGCCCGGCGCTTCGTCGCCTCGTCACCGCCGACACGCTCGTCCCGTTCGACGATTCGTGGCGCTGGCTTGCCTGGACGACCGTCGCGCTCTTCGCCGTCCTCCTCGTCGTTCGTGTCGCAGAACGCCGGCGCGATCCCCAGGATTTGTGGCTGGGCGTCCTCGGCCTGCTGGTCGGGCTCTACTTCATCATGCCCGACACGACGGCCGGCGGCAGCTTCATCAGCGCGCGCCTCGCGCTCATCTGTTTCTTTCCCGCCATGATGTGGCTCGCCTCGGGGTCTGGAAGCCGGGCCGTACGAAGGCTCACCGTCACGGGGGCCGTCTTGATCGCCCTCGCCGGCGCCGCCCAGCAGGCCGCAACGGCAACCGCCATTTCAGCTCGTATCGATGCCATCGCGCAGGTTGGCGCGTCAGTGGAGCCGGGCTCAACCGTGCTCACGCTGACGCTCGACTACACCCCCGGCTCGTCAAAGTCGCGCCCCATGCTCCACGCCGGGGGCTACGTGACCAGTGCGCGCCGCGCCATCGCGCTCGACAGCTACCAGGCGGCGTGCGGGCTCTTTCCCGTCCGGTACCGCGAGTCAGTCGATCCATTTCCCACGCTCCTGGGGTTGGAGCGCCCGTACGACACGCCGCGGAAGGTCGATCCCGACCGCTATCCTGGCCGCGTCGATTACGTCCTCATCCTCGGCCGCGACGAATCGGCGCCGTGGTGGCCGGAACTGGCCGAGGTGCTGAAGCGATCCTACACGCGGGTCCGCGAATCGGACGGCGCCCGGCTATGGCGAAGGGCGTGGTAGCGCATCGAGGGAGGACGGCTCGGCCGTCCGAGTCGAGAGGCTCAGCCCCAGCGCCGCGGTGTACATCGCCGTCGGCCACAAGTGCAGCAGGAGACGCTGCACCGAGTAGTGCATCTGGAGCTCGACGCTGTGCCCGACGGCCGTGACGACGTAGGTCGACATCACGAACCCCGCATGCAGGACGAGGACGACGCCCGGGTACCACGCCGTCCGGATTCGACGAAGGACGGCAGCCCCCAGGCCGACTTGGATCGAAAGCCATCCGAAGCCCCAATCCCACGGAACGAACATGGCCGCGCAGATGCCCGGCAGGATGACCTGGAGCCTCGCCAGGTCAAACGTGCCGACGTGCTCGCGGGTCACCGGCAAGTGGAACGCAAGGCAGTGAATGCCCCAGATCGCAACGCTTGCGGCAAGCGGGACCGCGAGCGGGACGAGCCGGCGCAACGACAAGAGCGCCGGCGCAAGCAGGATGATGCCGGTTGGCACCCCCTCTGCCTTGGTGAAGGCGGCAAGCCCCACCATGATCCCGCCCCACCATAAGAGCTTCCGATCGTCGAAGCCCTGGTGGATCAGCCAGACCGCCGCCGTCACGTACCCCGCCATCGCCAGGTCGGCCGAACACCAGCCGCCATTGAGCATCATCCCGTTGCCCGACATTCCGGCAATTGCCGTCCACGCTGCCGCCTGCCATCCCGTCACTCCCACCCGTCGCAATCCATGCGCAAGCACCCCGAGGGTCGCCGCAAGGAAGCACGGGAAGAGCAGCTTGGCCGGGCCGTCGGCAACTCCCCCCACGACGACGTAGATCCACGCAAGCGACGTCGAAACCAACGGCGGGTAGTAGTTGAGGATGAACGACCCCCCTGCCGCCCCCGGGGTGTCGACCGCGCCAATGGCAAAGTAGACCTTCGCCCGGACTGCCCAGTGGGACAGATCGTCCCCGTAGTCCATCGGTGCCCCAAGCGCAAGCAGGATGGCGACCAAGACCGGTCCGGCAATTGCCGCAAGCGTCGCCCCCCTCGCCTTCCAGTCGCCCCGTTCTTGGCGCAAGCGCCAGATCGACCCGGCGGCGCCTCCGGCAAGCGCAAGCGCAAGCGCTGCACCCCCCATCCGCACGTGTAGCCAGGAGAGAAGCACCGCATAGACCGACATCGCCCCGACCCCCACAAGGAACGCAAGCGAGAGCGATCGCCCTCCGGCAATTGCGATCCCGACCAGCAGGAACCCCGCAAGCGCAAGCAGCACGCGCCCGGTGACCCAGGCTCCGGACTCCGGCACCGCCTGGAACGGCCACGTGGCGCCCGGCGCTCGTACAGGAGGCGGCTTGCCGAAGCATGGCGACGTCCGATCGAGGAAGACGACCGCAATGGTCCCCGGCACAGCTCTCGCCTCGAACCGCGCGGCATCAAAGAGCGGGCTGTCCGAATCGAGCGCCCCCGGGTCGCGGGCAATGACGGCATCCGACTTCGACGTGCGGAAGACCTCGTCGAAGGTCGGTCCGGCCGCGTAGCCATGGTTGTTGATCCGCCGGGGGTAGAGGTAGTAGCGGCAATGGCGCTGGAAGACCCACGGACCATGGGCGACGGCGGTTGCCCCGTCCGGCAGGATCGCGTCAACGCCCCTGACGATCCGATGGTCCTCGCCGGAGGTGGTGAATCCGTCGCGCAAGCGGGCTGCTTCGTAGTCCGCCCCGCCCTTCAGGAAGGCGATCGACCGCTGGATGGGTGGACGCAATTGCCGGGGGCCGAGCTCCCAGAACAGGAAGTAATAGAGGGTCCCGGCAAGCAGGAACGCCAGGGTTGCAGCCCGGGGGTGCTCCCGGAGGACGGCAAGCCAGCGCATCTACTTCTTGGGATCGGGCGGCTTGATCGTCGTGAGGGGGGTGACGGTGTAGTGCTCGCTGAGGAGGAGCCACTTGCCGCCGGCCTTGCGGAAGACGCGGGTGAAGAGGGCGGCCGATACGCCGCCCGGGTCGGTGATGTTGACGCCGTAGCGGGCGACCGCGAGATTGCCGTTCACGTTGATGACGATCCGGTCGTAGAGCGTCTTCCGCTTTCCCTGGAAATCGCGGGAAATCACGTAGTCCTGCATGTCCTTCTGGATCCGGGCGTAGACTGCGTCCTTGCCCTGGAGGAACTGGCTGGGCGGCACGGGAAACGACACTTCCGGATCGATCATCTCGCCGAGCGCTTCGATATTGCCCGCATCGTAAAGGTCGTGCCATGCGTGGATCGTCGCCTCGACCTCGGTCTTGGCCGCCACCACGTCGCTGCTCTCGCCGCAACCAGCCAGTGGAAGAGCCAAAAGCACCGCTACCGTGAGCTTGCGCATGAGAATGGAGTATACAGGGACCAAATTCGGAAATATTTCCGAATTTGGCATATCATCGCTCGCCGTGAGACGAACGGCGGGCCGTATCGAGACTTGGTTCGTCCCCATCATTCTCTTCTTCATGGGGATCGCCTGGTTGATCTCGCTGATCTTCCCGTCGCTCCCGTTCTGGTTTCGCGCCATCCCGCTGGGCATCGCGGGCCTCTTGATCCTTGTCGCGGCCAGGTATGCCCTGATGCCGGCGCGGCTACCGCCGCCGCCGGAGGAACCTCCGCCTCTCGGGTCCGGCGATGAGGCTACTCCCCCAGATAAGCCTCAATGACCTTCGGGTTCTCGAGCAGCTTCTTGGCGTCGTCGGTCATCGTGACCTCGCCCGTCTCCATCACGTAGCCGCGATGGGCGAGCTTCAAGGCCAGCCGCGCGTTCTGCTCCACGAGGAGGATCGACATCCCCTCCTTGTTGAGCTCGCGCACCACCTCGAAGATCTTCAGGATGATCATCGGCGCGAGGCCGAGCGACGGCTCGTCGAGCATGAGCAGCTTCGGCCGTCCCATCAGCGCCCGCGCGATCGCGAGCATCTGCTGCTCGCCGCCCGAGAGCGTGCCGCCGAGCTGCCGGGTCCGCTCCTTCAGGATCGGAAAGAGCGCGTAGTTCCTCTCGATGTCCGACTGGATGGCGGCCTTGTCGCTGCGCGTGAAGGCGCCCATCTCGAGGTTCTCGAGCACCGTGAGGCGCGGGAAGATCTTCCGCCCCTCGGGCGACTGGCAGATGCCCTTCTGCATGATGAGATGGCTCGGGCGGTTCGAGATTTCCTCGCCGGCGTAGGTGATCCTGCCGCCGCGCACTTTCACGATCCCCGAGATGCAGTTGAGCGTCGAGGTCTTCCCGGCGCCGTTCGCGCCGATGACAGTCACGATCTCGCCCTGGCCGACTTCGACCGTGATGCCCTTGAGCACCTCGATCATGCCGTAGCCGGCGCGAACGCCGTCGAGTTTCAGCAGCGGTTCAGCCATCGGTTCACGGTCTTACGGTCTCCGGTCCACGGTTTACGTGACTTCCTCTTTGCCCAGGTAGGCCTCGATGACCTTGGGGTTGGCTTTCACCTCGGCGGGCGTCCCCTCCGCGATCTTGTTGCCGTACTCAAGCACGACGATCTTGTCCGAGATCGGCATCACGACCTTCATGTGGTGCTCGATCAGGATCACCGTCACGCCCGAGTCGCGGATCTTCGTGATGAGCTTCGTCAGTTCGAACGACTCCGCGGGGTTCATGCCGGCGGCGGGCTCGTCGAGCAGGGCGAGCTTCGGCGACGTCCCGAGCGCCCGCGCGATCTCGAGCCGCCGCATGTCGCCGTAGGGCAGGCTCTTGGCGATGTCCCACGCGCGCTCCTTGAGGCCGACGAACTCGAGGAGCTCCATCGCCTTCTTCAGGGCGCCGCGCTCCTCGCTCTTGAAGGCGGGCGTCCGGAGCGCCGCCTGGAGCGCGTTGGACGTCAGCCGGCAGTCCATGCCCATCAGGACGTTCTCGACGACGAGCATGTCGGGGAAGAGGCGGATGTTCTGGAAGGTGCGGGCGAGCCCGTTGCGCGCGATGACGTCGGGGGTCCGGCGGGCGCGCGACCAGACGACGTACGCGCCGCCCGCGCCGAGGGCGATGCCGGCGAAGAGCGAGAGCCAGACCATCACGCGGGCGGTGGCGCGGTCCGAGGCGACGACGGCGAGCTCCTTCGCGCGGTCCTCCGCCTCCTGCTTCGTGTCGAAGGTCTCGAGCACGCGCGACTTGTCGGCCGAGAGCAGCACTCCCTTGCCGTCGCGCTCCTCGACGGGGATTGAGGAGCCGAGGGAGAGGAGTTCTTCGAGGTTCTTGCGGACTTCCTCGGCCTTCTCGGGGGTCGACGCAAGCGCGAGCGCCGCCGGTGCCACGCGGATCACCAGGTTCCACCGCAGCTTGCCGGCCCTGATTGCCAGTTCCATCAAGAATGCCTTCGCGGCATCGCGGCTTGAGAACGTCCCGAGCACGGTCTTCTGGTCCGACCCGAGCGTCACCCAGCGGCTGTCGGCCTTCTCGACGACGCACTCTGCCGCGAACGCCATGGTCGTCTTGTAGTCCTCCGCTTCCGCCGCGCTGTTGAAGACGATAATCGTCCGTCCGCCGGTCTTGAGAGCGTAGCGATCCCTGTCTTTCTCGACCTCCACGCCGTCCTTCATCACCTTTTCCTTCACGACTTCCTTCACCGTCTCCGCCTTGGGCAAGTCGTGAAGATCCTGGGAGAACTGCCGCGCCTCCGCCTCGTTGGCGTAAAGACGCAGGTAGTGCTTGGAGGGCGTGAGCACCAGCCACTTCCCGGTTCCGTCGACGGTCGTGCGCGCGCTCCCGGCCAGGTCGATCATCGACGAGACGACTTCGAGACGTCGATTCGCGACCTCCTCGTCGTCGTGCTCTTCAAGGATCGCCTTGTTGGAGCTCCGGATGCGCCACTTTCCGTTCCTCTCGCGCAGATCGATGGTGAGGATCTTGCTCGCCTCGACCTCGACCATCACCCGCGCCTTGAGGAACGGCCATAGATCGGAGAACGCCTTGCCCACCGGGAACCGCTCGCCCGGCTCGGTGTTGCTGGTGATGGTCGCGCGCCACGCGAGGTCGACATTCGCCGTGAAGAGCGTCATCGCGATGCCGGTGAGAAGGCCGATGAGCGTAACGCCGACGACGACGCGCGCGCGGAACGGGCGGCGCGGATCGCGGCCGTCGAAGAGCACCTCGCCCTCAGTCGGCTCGTAGACGCCCGTGACGGCGTTGAAGACCGTCGTCTTGCCGGCGCCGTTGGGACCGATGATCGAGAAGATCTGCCCCTTCTCGACGGCGAAACTGACGTCGTTCACGGCCGTGAGGCCGCCAAACCGCATCGTCAGCTTCTTCACCTCGAGCAACGGTGCCATTCTCGCTTCTCAGTTCTCTGGTCTACGGTCTACGGCCTTACGGTCTACGGAACGTCCCCCTCTCCTCGTGCAGCTCCATCGCCACGCGCTTCGACGGCAGGATGCCCTCGGGGCGGAACCGCATCATCAGGATGAGCGCCAGGCCGAAGATGATCAGCTTCACGTCGGTGAAGCGGAACGCTTCGAGCTTCCGTCCGAGCACGCCGATCGGCAGCAGCCACGACAGGGCGAGCGCCAGCACGGCTGCCGCGGCGAACAGCGCGGCCAGCACTGGGGCACCCTTCACGTAGCGCTGCTCGAGTTCGCGCCTAAGCCAGAACTTCCACGTCGCGATCGCCGCTCCGGCCGTGACGATCAGATACGGCAGGAACGAGACGACTCGGCCGCGCGACAGCGGGTTCTGCATCCACTCATCGAGGTGGCCCGTCGCGATGTTGTCGTAGCCCATCAGGACGAACGTGCCGAGCAGCGCGCCCTCGATGTTGCCCATGCCGCCGATGATCAGGAAAACGAGGATCGTGATCGACCGGTTGAAGGTGTAGCTGTCGGGTCCGCCCGTCTGGTCGAGCGAGACGGCGTAGAGCGCGCCGGCGAGTCCCGCGAGCGCCGCGCCCATCGCGAAGGCCGAGAGCTTCACGCCCGTCGCGTTCGTCCCCATGCAGGTCGCCGCGAGTTCGTCTTCGCGGATCGCCATCCACGCACGGCCGAGTCGGGAGTTCTCCAGGTTCTTCAGGAGCAGCACGACCAGCGCGAGGGCGATCAGCGCGACGTAGTAATACGGCCGGTAGTTCTCGTCCCACGGCCGGTCCGGCGTCATGGCGCGGTCCGGCTTCGTCCAGAAGAGCCACTGGAAGACCGGCTGGAGGAACTGCGGAATCCACGGCGACGGCAGCGGGTTGAGCGCGCGCGAGCCGTTGGTGATGTTCTCGAGATTCTTGATCCCGAACTTGACCACCTCGCCGAAGCCGAGCGTGACGATGGCGAGATAGTCGCCGCGCAGCCGCAGCGTCGGCGCCGCGAGCACGACGCCCGCGATCCCCGCCCCGATCATCGCCATCACGATCGCCGGCCAGACACCGACCTGGAACGGGAACTGGGAGACCGTCAGGATCCCGGTGATGTAAGCCCCGATGCCGAAAAAGGCGGCGATGCCGAGCTGGAGCAGGCCGCTGTAGCCGACGACGACGTTCAGTCCCTGCGCGAGGATCGCGAAGATCAGGATGTCCCGGAGCTTCCCGCCGAGCTGGTTCGGATCGCCGGGGACGAGCGGCCAGAGCGCAAAGGCGCCCAGCGCGATCCAGATCCAGGGGAGCTTGCGCCAGTTCTTCATACTTTCTCGCGGGTCCGTGCCCCGAGCAGGCCCGACGGGCGGAAGACCAGGATCACGATGAGGATCGCGAAGACGAGCGCGCTCGTCCACTTCTCGCCGACGTACTGGCTCCCGAGCGACCGGATGAGTCCGATCAGGATGCCGCCGAGCATCGCGCCCGGCAGGTTGCCGATGCCGCCGAGCACCGCCGCGGTGAACGCGTACAAGCCGTTCTGGTAGCCCATCTGGAACGACACGGTGTTGATCGACAGGCCGTAGATCACCGACGCCGCGCCGGCGAGCGATCCGCCGATCAGGAACGTCGCGCCGATGACGCGGTCGACGTCGATCCCCATCAGCCGCGCGGCCGTCGGATTCTGCGCGGTCGCTCGCATCGCCTTGCCGAGCTTCGTGTACTTCACGAAGAGGGTGAGCCCCGCCATGATCGGCAGGGTCAGGAGCAGCACCAGCAGGTCCTTCCAGGTGAAGCGGATCGGCGCCGCGTCGGCGATGGTGAGCTTCAACGTCTCCGGCGTTCCACCGCGATCGACGACGACCGCGACGTCGGCGTTGACCCTCTGGGCGGCGACGATGCCCGCGATCGATGCTTCAGTGACGGGGGCGTCGTTCACCTTCGTGATCGTGTCGCCGCGCTTGAAGCCCTTGGCCTCCTGCTCGACGGTCACGCCCTTGAGCTCCGTGCCGAGCCCGGGCTTGGCAAAGAGGTTCTCGCTCGGCACGAGATCGGGGAAGTTGATGTCGGCGACGCCCTTCCAGAGCTGGCCGACGCCCATGAAGACGAACGAGACGCCGATCGCGCTCACGAGCGGCGTGAGCTTCGGCGCGCCACGCAGCGGTTTGTAGACGATCTTGTCGACGGTGAGGTTGAGGGCCGCGCAGAAGACGCCGACGATGCCGATGATCGCGACCGCGCCGATCACCGCCCGCGCGCTGCCGGTGAAAAGCTGGACGGTCGGCCCGATGAACTTCACGGCGACGAAAGCCACCGCCGCCGCCGCGATGGCGGGGGCGAGGCCCGCCACCCACGACGGGCCGGGAACGACCCGCTGAAGGCGTCTGCCGCCCACGCCGTACGCCGCGACGAACATCGGCGCCGAGGCGAAGATCGCCACGCTGAGCGGAATCGCGATGACGACCGGCCCCGCCAGGCCCATCGAAACCATCAGGGTCAGCGCGAGGAACGCGCCCAGCATGAACAGGTCGCCATGCGCGAAGTTGATCAGCTCGATGATGCCGTAGACCATCGTGTAGCCGATGGCGATCAAGGCGAAGAGCGTCCCCGTCGTCAGCCCGTTCAAGAGCTGCTGCACGAAGATGGCGAGCCCGCCGGAGTCTGCGAGTAGGAGGTGCATTGAGGAAAACTCCGCCGGAGGGCGCTTGGCCCCCCGGCGGAGTGTTAGATACCGTTCAGGCTAGTCCTCGTCGCCGAGCATCGTCGCGAACTCGAACTTCCCCTTCTTCACGACCTGGCCCGACATCGTCCGGTTGGTCGTGTCGCCGTTCTTGTCGAACGACCACTTGCCGAGCGCGCCGTCGAAGTTCTTGATCTTCAGGCACGCCTCGCGGATGGCGTTGCGGTCCTTCTTGCCTGCCATCTCGATGGCCTTGAGGGCGATCTTCCCCGCCTCGTAGCCGTACACGGCATAGCCCTCGGGCTCCTTGCCGTGCTTCTTCTTGTACTTGTCGACGAAGTCCTTGCCCTTGCCCGTCAGCTTCTCGGGAGGCAGGCCGCCGAACGTCACGTACGTGCGGTCGTTGAGGTTGTCCGCGCCGGCCGACTCGATGAACGCGTCCTCGAAGCAGCCGTCGGGCACCATCAGCATGACCTTGAGGCCGACGGCGACCATGTCCTTGGCGATCTGGCCGGCCTTCGTCTGCGTCGTGCCGCCGAAGTAGACGAGATCGGGGTCCGCGTCCTTCACCTTCGTCATGAGCGGCTTGAATTCCTGGGCGCTCGCGTCGATCCCTTCGCGGCCGACGATCTTGAGGCCGATGTCCTTCGCGCGGGCCTCGAAGAGGTCGGCGATGCCCTTCCCGTAGACCTCGCGGTCGTCGAGGATAAAGACCTTCTTCGCGCCGAGCTTCTTGGCCCAGTCGGCGCCGACGACGCCCTGGATGTCGTCTGCGGGGACGACGCGGGTGTAGTTGACCTTGCCGGTGGGGCGGTACTTTTCGGGCTCTCCCGCCTCGCCCTTGCCGGGCTTGGTCAGGCCGGGCCAGGTGTTGGCCGGGCTGATCATGAGCAGGTCGACCTGGTTCAGCTTCGGCATCGAGACCTTTGCGGCGCCGGAGTTGTAGGTGCCGATGTACACCATGACGTCGAGATCCTTGATGGCCTTCTCGGCGTTGGCGGCTTCCTTCTCGGGCGTCCACTTGCCCTCGGCGGCGGTGGCGTCGTCGAGATCCTCGTACTTGATCTCCCAGTTGCCGACCTTGTTGCCGGCTTCTTCCAGTGCCATCTGGATGCCGTTGACGATCGTGTCGGTCTGCGCCTTGGCACTGCCGGTGCGCGGGAGGCTCGAGACGATCTTGATGATCTTGTCATCCTGCTTGGGGGCAGGGTTCGTGACCGCCGGCGCGGGGGCCGGGGCGGCGGCGGCCGGTTTCTTGGCTTCGCACGCCAGGCCGGCGACAAACGCCGCGGCGATGATCGCCAGGGTCCGAATCGATTGCAACCTCATCCAATCCTCCTTATCCCGTAGAGCGGGAATTCTAGGTATCGAGTCACCAAAACAGAAGGTTCATTTGTAGATCCGGGGAGGGGGGCCCCCGAGAAGTCGATCGAAGACGAACGTGCCGTCCCGCACGACGAAGCCTGCCAGGGTCCGGTCGGTCGTATCGCCATTCGAGTCGAACGACCACGAGCCGAATACGCCCGCGAAATTCCGGATCGCCAGGCCGGCGCGCCGGATCGCCTGGCGGTCTTTCTTCCCCGCCCCCTCGATGGCTTTAAGCGCCGCCCGCGCCGCTTCGTAGCCGTAGACGGCGCAGGGGCCGGGCTCGATGCCGAACTTCTTCCGGTACGCGATCGCGAAGCGGAGCGGTGTGCGCGCGGGAGCGGTCACGTACGTCCGGCCGCTCGGCGCGTGGACGAGGAACTTGTCGTCGTAGCAGCCGTCGGGCACCATCAACTTGCCGGTCGTCGCTTTCGCAACCTCGGTCGCGCCGGTCCAGCTCGTGCCGCCGAAGTAGACAAGGTCGGCGGACGCCGCCTCAAACTCGCGCGCGGTCCACCGGCCGACGACCCGAAGCCCGATCTCGCGGCACCGCGCTTCGAAGCAGTCCGCGACGCCTTTGCCGTACGACTCGCCGTCGTCGACGATGGCGACGGTCTTCACGCCCATGTCTTTCGCCCAGTCGGCGCCAAGGGTGCCGTGGATCTCGTCGGTCGGCGTGACGCGGCAGTAGTTGCGGTTGCCGCTGGGGCGGTAGATCTCAGGCTCACCCTTCTCGCCCATGCCAGGCTTGGTGAGCCCTGGCCACGTGTTGGTCGGGCTGATCATGAGGAGCCCCGCCCTGTTGAGGATCGGCATCGAGAGCTTCGCCGAGCCGGAGTTGTAGGTGCCGAGATAAACCACGACGGCGGGGTCGTCGACGGCGCGACGCGCGTTCACGGGCTCGCGGGACTTGCTCTCGGTCGCGCTGGCGGAGTCCCAATCCTCGTACTCGATGCGGAATCCGCCCGCCGCGCCGCCGGCTTCGTCGATCGCCATCCGGATGCCGTTGACGATGAAGTCGGTCTGCGCCTTCGCGCTGCCGGTGCGGGGGAGCGACGAGACGATCTTGATGACGGGGGCGCTGTGGGGCACGACGAGGACGAGGAGGACGAGGATTCTCATAGCGCCACCCTGCCTTCCTTGTTCTGCCGGCGCCGTTCCTCGTGCAGCGGGCAGCGCGGGTGGAGTTTGGCCAGTACGCCGGGCTCCGGCTCTTCGAAGCTATTCAGGCTGATTCGGCGGTAGTTCCAGGCGCGCGGGCGCTGCATCAACACCGAGTCGACCGCGTACATTGCCAGGCCGCTCGCGACCTGGGCGCAATCGATCAAGGCCGGCGCGCACCCCGGCGCGTTGTCGCGGCCATCGATCACCTGGCGGACAACGTCCAAGAAGACGTCGCCCCAGCATGGATCGGTTGAGCGGCTGGTCTGGACGAAGACGTAGAGGCTTGACGCGTCGCGTCCCAGGCCGATGTGGATCATCGGCTTCCCGATGGCGAGACCGATTCGCGCGGCGTCGACACGCGCGACATTTCGATCGACGCCCACGATATAGAGATCGCAGTCCGGCTGTGTTCCCGTCTTGAATGCCTCGTCGAACGCGAGGTTGACGCCGACGGCGGCGAAATCAGGGGCGGTTGATTCATGGGCGAGATTTCGTGCCAGCGCGAACGCCTTGGGCTGATTGAGATCCTGGGGATAAAAGAGCTGGCGTGTCAGGTTACTCGGCGCGACGCGATCAAAATCAAAGAGGACGAGCCGTCCGACGCCTCGCCTGGCCAGCGCCCGCCCGACTTCCGAGCCGATGCCCCCCGCGCCGACAATGGCGATACGCGCCTTCTTCAAGGCCTCGGGCCGGAACCCCGGCACGCGCGCCTGCCGCGAGAAGGTCTCGTCGTCGAAGCACCCTTCGGCCTGACAGACCCGCACGTCCCTAGAGGAGGAACACTCGGTCACCCGCCGCCTTGACATCGTCACCCTCCACGTGGACTTTGAATTTCATCGAATGGGAGAAGAACCGCACCGCGGACCTCGAGAACACCATCCCGACGGCCGTGTACCCATGGGCCTCGAGCCGACGCTGCAGCTCATAGTCGGTGCCTGAGGGAGTCGGAACATCATCGAAGGGGTGCGAATGACAAACGGCATTGACCTGGTAACCCCGCTGGTCGAGGTAGCGGAGTATCGCCATCGTGCACTCTGGGTCGACGTGAACGCCGTACCGCTTCCGTCGCGTCCACGCCCTGGGCGGCTCGAGGATGACGCTCACGACCACCACGCCGCGGAGTCGAGAGCCGGTGTAGAAAACCAGTCGCTCGTTTTCGTCCCTGTAGAGCCGGCGCTTGCACCCCTTCAGGGTGAACGTGTCCGTGACGTAGGTGAGAACAGACACCCTCTCCAGGCCCTGTTCGGGCAGGAGCAGCGCCCCGTTTGTCCTGTTGCTCGACATCGTCACTATCCCCCGAGCCGCTGAAGAATCTCGTTCACTCCGAGGATGCACTCCTGGATGTTCTTCGGCCGGTGTCCCTTCAAGTGGATCTCGCGCCAGCCACGTTGATCCGCACACGCCGTGAAGCACCCGCCGTGCTCGCGATGCTTCGTCACCGCGGTTGGAGCTTTTTCGATGCGGGGGTAGTAGGACTTGCCGATGATCCGGATGGCTCCGTTGTAACGGCCGTTCTTGGTGCGAAACTTTCCGGCGTACTCGCTCTCGTTCAGTCGCACCCAGCCGGCGGGGAGTGCATTGGGGTCAATGACGGGTGACGCGGGGCGGCTGCGCAGTTCCTTGGCGGTGGCTGAAATCGCTTCGTGACTGGGCAGGACGATCACGGTGAGGAGCCGCGTCGGGGCGACCGATGCCGCACCCGGACCTTGAGCGCACGGGCCGGCCTCGGGAGCCGGCGTGCCCATTCCTGCCCGCAGTCGGCGCAGCTTCTCCACGATGGCCGTCAGGAAGTTCACGCCGCCAGGCCCACATCCAGCGCCGGCGCGGCGAGGACCGGCTCGCCCGCAGGAACCTGGGTCGACAGCGGTGCGTCCATCACCAGGCTGAGGCCGTTGCGGTCCGTCAGGATAGACTCCGCGGGATTCATCCCGAGCTCGGCGAGGATCTGGGCCGGGGTGGTCCGCTCGTCGTCGACCCGCAGTGTCTCGAGGCGGCCGCCACCGGGGAAGCGGACGCTTACGTCACGAACTGCCATGGGTACCTCCTGCTAGTCAAACAGCCTCGGCATTTCCAACATCGCAAACCCGAACTGCATAGGAGCGGCCGGCGAGGCCGGCGCTCGACATCAAGTTGACCTGCGAACCGCAGGTTTTAGGAGGCCATGCCGCCTCAGGTGCCGTGGCTTCAGTCGCTCGATGACGTGTTCTCGGACTGCTGGTCATCCGAGTCGCCTCCGCACGTCAAGACCTGCCAGATGAAGTCGAGAACCGGGTTGAACACGAACGCCAGGATAGTGCTCATGGCTTGCTCCTTTCAGATCCAGGCACAGTACGCACGTTCGCCGGATGAACAACGGTACCACTCCGGGCCACGCGAGTCAATGGCAAAAATAGCAAATATGCCAGTTTTGCTAGCAATTGCTATTTCTAGACGAACCCGGCTTGACAAATCACGGGCGGTCCCCCAATTTGGAGGCATGCAGGAAGCGGCGCCGTGGCCTTGACGCTGGCGCAGATCCTTGATCGGGAGTATGCGCGAGCGAAGCAGCCCAAGGGTCCCACGCTGGGCAGCCTTGCGGAGCACCTTGGCGTCCGCCAGGACCAACTGAGCCGACTGCGAACCGGGTCGCTGCGCCTGTCCGCGAGGCTGGCCGATCGCATCGCGGCCGTGTTTGAACCACGGGACCCGGCGCGAGCGTCCGCGCTGCGGACCGAGCTGCTCGCCGCGCGGTCCCAGGGCCCAGAACGATCGAGCGACAGCAGGCCCGATCTCGTCGTCGCCCTCCGAAAGCTGTTCGGCAACCTTGCGGAACGTCGCGGCCTCCTGTGCGTTTGCTATCGCGACTTCCCGCAAGGACTGGGCGAATTCAGCGAGACCGCCACTATCGCCGGCGAGGCCGTGGCTCGGGGCATGACCTTCGCGCTCTTTCAGCCGTTCGGGAGTCTCGAAGTGCTCGAACGCGAGAGCGTCAAGCGCGGGACACGCGAACCGCTTGCCGTCCGGGACTATCGCCGACTCCTGGCGGATGGAGTCCGCTCGGTCTTCGAGAAGATGCGATCGAACGCGCGAAAAGCCGCGGCGAAAGCGGCGCCCGGACAAATGGCCCTGTACGAACCCGCGACCCTGCACCCGACGCCGTGCGGTTTCGCAACCCGCCTGTTCTACACCGCGTATCTGCAGCACGACCAGGGACTGCGGGAACAACTCTACGAGTGGGTCGCGGGGACTCAACCCGAGGAGCATCGGTTCGTCGAACGCGGCGATCCCCAGCTGGTGAAGGCGGTGGCCGGCCAATTTCACCCGATCAACACGTGGTGGAAGGAGAAGGGGACCCTGCCGGTGACAAACGGCCAGCTCGAGGAAGCGTTCTCGTTGTTCCGGCTGGAGCTCGGCGGAGAGCTTCCAAAAAAACGCACTTGGAACGTGGCAGGGAGCCTCCCATGAGCGGGCCGCCCGGTGGGAAGTTCGTCCTTCCGCAGGAGCTGGACGTGCGCCCCGGTCACGGGTTCGTCATGCGCGGGTGGGACTTCACGCGCGCAGATGTCGAGCAGGCCATCCGCGGCCATCGAATGCTGAACCCTTCCATGGAGCTTGCCTCCAATGCGTGCCCTTGGTCCTGCGATTTTTGTTTCACGGAGAGCCCCGACAACCCCGCGGGCCTGAAGCGCCGACTCGCAGGCGAGATGTCGCTTGAGGAGCGCTTGACGCTAGTCGACGACGCGGCAGCGCTGGGTGCGCGCACCATCAACTTCGTTGGAGCAGGCGAACCGACCATCGACCCTGACTTCTGGACCATCGTTGAACGCATCGCATCGCGCGGGATGGTGCCGATCCTCTACACGGAGGCAGCCCAGCGCCTTCGAGATCGGGCGTTCGCAACGCGACTCCACGATCTCGGCGCGACCATCGTCGTGAAGGTCAACTCGCTGGCGAATGCCGCCTATCAGAACGAGGTCGTGAGGGGCTCCGGGGGCAAGGTGGGCGCGCGCGCCGACAACTACACGCAGTTCCGCAATGAAGCCGTCGACCTGCTGATGGAACTTGGATTCAACCGATGTGAGCCGACGCGCCTGGCGTTCGACACGATCCTCTGCGGACGCAATTACTCCGAGATCATCGACCTGCACCGCTGGACTCGATCCAGGAACATTTTCACTCTAGGCGTCGCCTACCTCCCGTCGGGCCGGAGTTCGGACAAGCCGGAGGATGCCATCACCCGCCAGCAGCTGTTCGAGATGTACGAACAAATCGCGAAGATCGACGCCAACGAGTTCGGTTTCAAACACGCCACGCGATTCCCCTACGGCGGCGGCGTTCCCTGCACCATCCGTGGGACCGGACTCTACACGAAGATCACCGGGCCCGTCTTCGACTGCCCGGGAGAGCTGATTCCCCTGGGCAACCTACGACACGAGACCCTGGCCCAAATCTGGGAACGAGCTCGCCCCATCACGGAGAGCTTCGACGGAGGATGCAAACCACGCGATGAGGCGTGGCGCAAGCGGGGTGAGTTCGAGGTCTGAACGTCGCCCTCTCTCCCTCTTTCTCTCTCTCCCTCTCTCCCTCTTTCCCGTAAAATCCCGCCTCCCATGATCCCGACCGTCCGCAAGACCACCCTCCTCCGCCAGCGCCTCTCCCGCCCCGGCCCCCTCCTCGTCGGCGGCGCCCACAACGGCCTCTCCGCCAAGCTCGTCGAAGAGGCCGGCTTCGACGCCATCTGGGCCAGCGGCTTCGAAATCTCCGCCTCCTACGCCGTTCCCGACGCCAACATCCTCACGATGGCCGAGAACCTCGCCGCCGCCCGCGCCATCAACACCGCCGCCGACATCCCCGTCATCGCCGACTGCGACACCGGCTACGGCAACGCCGTCAACGTCATCCGCACCGTCCAGGAATACGAAGCCGCCGGCATCGCCGCGATCTGCATCGAGGACAACGTCTTCCCCAAGCGCTGCAGCTTCTACGCCAACGTCAAGCGCGAGCTCGTCTCCGCCGACGAACACGCCGGCAAGATCCGCGCCGCGAAAGCGGCTCAGAAAGACCCCGACTTCCTCGTCATCGCCCGCACCGAGGCCCTCAACGCCGGCTGGCGCATGGAGGACGCCCTCGACCGCGCCCACGCCTACGTCGACGCGGGCGCCGACGCCATCCTCATCCACTCCGCCAAGGACTCGCCCGCCGAAATCCTCGAGTTCGCCTCGCGCTTCAAGGGCAAGGTCCCGCTCGTCGCCGTCCCCACGACCTACGCCAGCGTCGAGTCCGACACGCTCGACAAGGCCGGCTTCCGCGTGATCATCTTCGCCAACCACGGCCTCCGCGCCGCGATCAAGGGCGCCCAGTCGGCGCTCAAGTCGATCCGCGAAAGCGCGCGCGCCAACGCGGCCGACGACCGGATCGTCCCGCTCCAGGAGGTCTACCGCCTCGTCGGCGTCCCCGAACTCCAGAAAGACGAGAAGGTCTACCTCCCCAAGGGCGCGCCCCCCGTGACCGCCGTCATCCTCGCCGCCGGCTACCAGCCCCACTTGAAGCAGCTCATCGCCGACGCCCCCAAGAGCTGCCTCGACATCAAGGGCCGCACCATCCTCGACCGTCAGATCGAAACGCTCTCCGCCTGCGGCGTCCAGCGCCTCGCCATCGTCCGCGGCTACAAGAAGGAGAAGGTCAACATCGCGACGGCGAAGATGTACGACAACGACCACTACGCCGAGACCGGCGAACTCTTCTCGCTCGCTTGTGCTTCAAAGGAGCTGGCCGGCCGGGTCCTCGTCACCTACGGCGACCTCATCTTCGACAAGAGCGTGATCCAGCGGCTGCTCGAATCCGACGGCGACATCACGATCGTCATCGACCGCTCGTGGAAGGAGGAGGCTCCGCGCGCGCCCGAGGCGGCGCCCGACCTCGTCGTCGAGAAGTCGCCGCGCCCCGCCGGCCGGCGCTTCGTGCCGTCGAGCGAGCTCGGCGAGATCGTGAAGATCGGCCGCAACGTCGCCGACGCGACGAGCGAGTACATCGGCGTCCTCCTGCTCTCGGAGAAGGGCTCGAAGATCGTCAAGGCCGCGCTCGACGAGATGATGCAGAGCGCCGCGCACGTCAAGTCGGCGCAGGTCACCGACCTGCTCCAGACGCTCATCGACCGCGGCCACAAGGTCACGGCGGTCGAGACTTATCACGGCTGGGTCGAGATCGACTCGTTCGAGGACTATCAGCGCGCATGGGCCATGCTGCAGTGAGAAAGAGGGAACGAGGGAGAGAGGGAGAGAGCGGAAGTCGATGACACATGCCCACGAGTTCGTCGACCTCCTGAAGAAGCGCGGATTCAACTTCTTCACCGGCGTCCCCTGCTCGCTGCTGAAGGGCGCCGTCTCGATCCTCGAGAAGGAGCCGCCCGACCGTTACGTGAGCGCGATCCGCGAGGACGCCGCACTGGGCTTCGCCGCCGGCGCCTGGCTCGGCGGCCGCAAGCCGGCGATCTTCATCCAGAACTCCGGCCTCGGCGTCTCGGTCAACGCGCTCGCGTCGCTCCACCTGCTCTACAAGATTCCGTGCCTCATCGTCGTGAGCTGGCGCGGCTTCGAGGGCAAGGACGCGCCCGAGCACCTCATCACCGGCGCGACCATGACGAAGCTGCTGGATCTCCTCAAGCTCCCGTACGAAGTGCTCGACCCCGCGACGATGGCCGAGCAGGTCGCGGCGGTCACGGCGCACATCGATCACCGGTCGCCCGCCGCGATCGTCGTCAAGCCGGGGATTCTCGAATGAGGAGATGGGAAGCGATCGCCGCCATCGCGCCGCACTTCGGCGACGCGCTCGTCGTCGCCTGCAACGGCATGATCGGCCGCGACCTCTGGGCGACTGGCGACAAGCCGACGCAGTTCTACATGATCGGATCGATGGGACTCGCGAGCTCGATCGGCCTCGGCCTCGCGCTCGCGCGGCCGAAGCGGCGCGTGATCGTGCTCGACGGCGACGGCAACGTGCTCATGAACCTCGGGACGCTCGCGAACATTGCCGCGGCGAAGCCGGCGAATCTTTATCACGTCATTCTCGACAACGGAACACACGCCTCGACCGGCGACCAGCGGACGATCGCGCCGTCGGTGCCGCTCGACGAAATCGCGCGCGCGGCGGGCTACCGCTGGGTCGGCCGCGACGTGGCGGAGTTCTTCGCGAGCACCGGCCCCTCGTGCCTGCACCTCAAGGTCGAGCCCGGCAACCAGAAGGGCGTGCCGCGGGTCGAGATCGAACCGCCGGCGATGACGGAGCGGTTTCGCGCGGAGGCCACGAAATGACTTGTCATGAGCGAGGCTCGCTCGCGAGCCGAGTCGAATGATCCTCCTCAATCCCGGCCCCGTGAACGTCTCCGCCCGCGTCCGCCGCGCGGCGGCGATGGAGCCGATCTGCCACCGGGAGCCGGAGTACTTCGACCTCCAGGACGATGTGCGGGCGCGGCTCCTGAAGCTCTTCAAGCTGAAGCGCGAGTTCTCCGCCGTCCTCATCGCCGGCTCGGGGACGTCGGCCGTCGAGACGATGATCCTCGGCGCCGTGCCGAAAGGCGGCCGGCTCCTCGTCGTCAACAACGGCGTCTACGGCGAGCGGATCCTGAAGATGGCGGCGACCGCCGGCATCGCCGCCGACGACGTCACCTTCCCGTGGGGAATCCCGGCCGATCCGTCCGCCGTCGCGATGAAGGCGAAGGGCGCCGCCGCGATCGCCGTCGTCCACCACGAGACGACGACCGGCCAGCTCAACCCGGTCCGCGAGATCGCCGCCGTCGCGCGGGCGGCCGGCGCGCGGATTCTCGTCGACGCCGTCAGCAGCCTCGCCGGCGATCCGATCGACGTCGCCGAGTTCGACTTCGTCGCCGGCACGGCCGGCAAGTCTCTCCAGGGGCTGCCCGGCGTCTCGTTCATCTTCGCCCGGCGCGAACTCCTGATGGACGCGCCCCGGCGGAGCGTCTATCTCGACCTCGCCGAGCTCTCGAACAAGCAGGACGCGCGCAACACGCCCTTCACGCCGGCGGTGCCGATCATGAGCGCCTTCCGCGAGGCGCTGCGCGAGGCGGAGGAGGAGACGCTGAAGGGCCGGCTCGCGCGGATCGCGAAGACGGCGGCGTTCCTGCGCGCGGGCTACGAAGCGATGGGCCTTCAGTGCTGGCTGTCGCACATGCAGCGCTCGAACACGCTCACGACGCTGCGGCTGCCGGCGGGGCGAAGCTACGCATCGGTGCATGACGCGCTGAAGAAGAAGGGGTTCGTCATCTACGCCGGCCAGGGGAGCCTCGAGAAGGAGTCGTTCCGCATCGCGAACATGGGGATCATCCCGGCCGCGGCGCAGAAGAGGCTGCTGAAGGTGCTGGGGGAGTGGACGGAAGCGCGTTAGGCGAACTTCTTCAGCAGGCGGGCCGTCGTTCGCAACATTCTGCCGGGGCATTCCGGCGCACCGCTCCGACTTGGGGTATCCTCGACCCCGTGGCCGACACCCCCGCCGAACGCGCCGCGCCCGATCTCACCTCGCTGCCCGCCGACTCGACCTTCGGCCACTTCGTCCGCGTCACGAAGCTCGGCTCGGGTGGAATGGGTGAGGTGTGGAGCGCGTGGGACACCCGCCTTTCGCGCTGGGTCGCGCTCAAGTTCCTCAAGGGGGGATCGGACGACGAGCTTGCGCGCTTCCTGCGCGAAGCCCGCACGGCCGCCGCGCTCATCCACCCCCACATCGCCGCCGTTTACGAGGTCGGCCGCGAGCGCGAACGTCCGTTCATCGCCATGCAGCTGGTGGAGGGCGGCACTCTGCGGGACTGGCCGCACGCCGACCGGCGCGGAAGGGTCGCGCTGATCCGCGACGCGGCGCTCGCGCTGCACTTCGCCCACGAGCGCGGCGTTATCCACCGTGACGTCAAGCCCGAGAACCTGATGTTCGCCGGCCAGCGCCTCTACGTCATGGACTTCGGCCTCGCCCGGTCCGTGGACGCGCGGCAGACCGCCTCGGGGATCGTCGTCGGAACCCCCGCCTACATGCCGCCCGAGCAGGCGCGCGGCGATCGCGCCGACGCCCGCGCGGACGTCTACTCGCTCGGCGCGACCCTCTACGAGCTCCTGACCGGGCGACCGCCTTTTTCGGGAGCGACCGTCTACGACATCCTTCTCCGCGTCATCGACTCCGACCCGGCCGCGCCGCGGCGCCTCGACCCGTCGATCGACACCGACCTCGAAGCGGTCGTCCTTCGCTGTCTCGAAAAGGACCCGGCCCGCCGTTACCCGTCGGCCGCGTCGCTGGCAGCCGACCTTTCGCACTGGCTCGCCGGCGAGGCCGTCGCGGCGCGCGCGCCCTCCACGACCTACCGCGCACGCAAGTGGCTCTCCCGCCGCAAGGCGCTTTCGTCGGCGGTCGCCGCCGCCCTCCTGCTGGCGGCCGGTTTTCTCGTCTACGCCGTCCTTTCGGCGCGCTCGCACGCGCGGGAGCGGGAGGCCGCCGCCGTCTACGCCGATGCGAAGAGCGAGCTGCGCGCCCTGGAGATGCGCTCCTACCGCTCGGACTGGTCGCTCTCCGAGGTGAGCCTCGCCGACTTCGAGCGGCTCGCGGCCCGTTGCGCCGTGCAGATGAAACGCACGGGAGAGTCGGCCGACGGCGCCTGGGTGGCCGGCCGCGTGCGCCACGTGACAGGCGATGCGGCGGGTGCCGAGCGCGCTTATCGCCGAGGGATCGAAATCGATCGCCGGCATGCGGAGTGCCGGCTCTTCCTTGGCCGTGTGCTCATCGAGATGGCGCTCCGGTTGCGGTTCCGGTCGATCCAGGACGCGCGGACGAAGGCGCGTGCGAAAGCGCTGGCCGATGAAGGGGCGCGCCGCATCGAGGAGGTGGCCTCCGCCGGCGGCGCCTCGGAGATCGACAGCGACATCGCCCAGGGCTACGCGCGCGTCGCCCGCGGCGACCATGGGACCGACTTCGCGAACGCGATGATCGCGAAGTGGCGCGGCCGCGACTTCTGGGAGGAGTTCCTGGTCATCCGCGGGCTCACTTCCATTGATTCCCTGGCCGCGGACGCGCAGGAGGCGCTCAAGACCCGGCCCGGCTTCGTTGAGGCATGGTTCTGGCTCGGGTCCGCGCATGACACGGAGGGCCGCCCCCAGGCCGCCATCGACGCCTACGACGCCTGCCTGCGCATCAACCCCCGGCTCTTTGAGGCCCGCCTCAACCGCGGCATGGCGCGCCAGCACGCCGGGGACCTGCGCGGCGCGATTGACGACTTCGAGGCGTCGCACCGCCTCAACCCGGACTCTGCGGAGGTGCTGCTCACGCTCTCCGGCGCCCGCCTCCGTATGGACGACCTCCCCGGCGCGATGGCCGCCATCGACGAGGCACTTCGCCTCAATCCCGGCATGGCGGACCTCTACAGCGCTCGAGGCGCGATCCGCTCGCGGTCCGATGTGCGCGCTGCCGAAGCCGACTTCGACGCCGCCCTTCGCCTCGACCCTGACTGCGTCAACGCGCTGCTCAACCGCGCCACCGCCCGCAGCCTCCGGGGCGACACGTCCGGCGCGGCGGACGACCTCGATCGCGCGGTCCGTGCAGACCCGGCATCCGCGGAGGCGCTCTTTCACCGAGGTGCGTGGCGGCGGTCTCGCGGCGACCCGACTGGCGCGGCGACCGATCTCGACGCCGCACTCGGGATCGATCCGAAGAATGTCGAGGCGCTCGAGGAGCGCCTGCGTCTCCGCATCGAGCTCCGCGACCCGCGCGGCGCGCTGGCCGACGCCGACGAGGCCATCCAGCTCGCGCCCAAGAACGCCGACCTCCTGGTGCTTCGCTCGGTCGCCAAGGAGGCGCTGGGCGACATCGAAGGCGCCCTTTCAGACATTTCCGCGGGGCTGGCGCTGGGCGGAGCCCGCGGACCACTCATAAGGCGCCGCGCCGAAATCGAGAGAGCGGCCGGGGATCTCGACGCAGCGCTGCGCGACCTCGATTCCGTGCTCCGCGACGATCCGCGCGACGTCGCGGCGCTCACCAACCGCGCCGGCCTTCACGTGACGCGCGGCGACTTCGATGCGGCGATCGCCGACGCCGACGCCGCGATCCGGACGGACTCGCCACCGGCCATGGCCTACACAAACCGCGGGACCGCGCGATGTTCGAAGGGAGACACGGAGGGTGGCATGCGCGACTTCGAAGCCGCCCTCAAGATCAACCCCGCCGAGCCGCTCGCGCTGAGCAACCGCGCCGCGCTTCGACTGGGAAAGGGGGACGCGGCAGGCGCCGCCGAAGACTGCCGGGCCGCGCTGCGCGCCGATCCCGATCGCCTGGAGGCGCACGTCAACCTCGGATTCGCGCTCGCGCGCCTGGGCGACCCGCAGGGCGCGCTCGAGGAATTCCGCCGCACGCTGAAGCTCGCCCCGGCAAACTGGCCGCATCGAAAGGAAGTCGAGAACTGCGTCCGCGCGCTGGAAAAGTAGACCCTTCCCTCTCTTCCTCACCTTCGTTACCTTCTCCACCCTCATGTATCGCGAAGCCGTCCTCATGGCCGCCGGCGTCGGCAAGCGGCTCAAACCCTTCACCGACAGCCACCCGAAGTCGCTCCTCGAAATCGGCGGCAAGACGCTCATGGAGCGCCACCTCGCCCATCTCGATGCGGGCGGGATCGAGCGCACGACGATCGTCGTCGGCCACTGCGCCGACCAGATCACCTCCCGCTTCAAGGACCGCTTCTCCACGATGTCGATCCGCTACGTCACGAACCCGAAGTACCAGCGCGGCTCGATCCTCTCGATGCGCGCCGGCCTCGACGGCCTCACGCGCGGCGCGATCTTCATGGACGCCGACGTCCTCTACCACCGCGACGTCATCCGCCGCCTCATCGCCTCCGACGCCCCCGCCTGCTTCCTCCTCGACACGACCGCCGACGAAACCGGCGAAGAGATGATGCTCGGGGCGAAAAACGGCCGCGTTCTCAAGATCGCCCGCCGGGTCGGCAAGGACTGGGACAAGGTCGGCGAAGGCGTCGGCTTCTTCGGAATCGGCGACGCGCACATCGCCCGGATGCGGGAGATCATCGACGACTTCATCCGGCGCGACGTCGTCGACGTCGAGTACGAGGATTCGCTCAACGTCCTGATGCAGGAAGTCGCGTGCGGCTACATCGAGGTCGGCGACCTGCCGTGGACCGAGATCGACTTCCCCGAGGACGTGAAGAAGGCGGAGACGGTCCTGGCGAAGATCAAGGCGTCGCCGGGCGGAGAGTAGCCGACCGGCGCCACACCATCATCACGGCGAGCCACGCATTCGCCGCGACCAGGCCGAACGCCGGATAGGCAAGCAGCGCGCGCGGCTCGATCGGGTAGAGCGCGACCGGGATCATGATCGCCGTCAGCCGCAGCGTCGGCCCGAGCATCGTCCACCCGAGGAACTCCGCCTGCGACGGAGGCGCCTCGTCGGCCGCCGTCGCCCGCCGCTGCGCGGCCGTGTAGGGGATGTAGAGCCGCAGGATCAGCTTGTCGCGCCACGACACCGCCCGCGCCAGCTCTTCGCGCAGCGACTGCTCCGATTCGAGCCCCTGCGACGACTTCCCCATCCCCCGCCGGAACTTCGTCTTCGCCGCGTCGAACAGCGCGCTGTGCACGGCCTTCGAAATGCCGCTTGCCAGCACGACCGCGAAGAGCGCCCATCGCGGAACCTCTGCGAACGCCGGCGTGTTCCACGCCAGCACGAGGAAGCCGACATGCGCGCTGATCGAGACGAGGTAGTCGGAGATCCCGTCGAGCACCTGGCCCAGGCGCGAGCCGCCCCCGCGCCGCCGCGCGACCTCGCCGTCCGCGCAGTCGAGCACCATGAACGCCGCCAGCGCCCCCGCGGCGATCCACGGCCATGGACGGGCGCCAAAACCGGCCGCCACCCCCGCGAAGATGCCGACGATCGACGCGAGCAGCGTCACGTGGTTGGCCGTCATTCCCAGCGGCAGCGCAACAGCGGCAACGCCGCGGGCGAGCGGCCGGTAGAGCACGGCGTCCAGCGGTTCTTCGGAAATCATGGCTTCTCACGGGCAAGGCGGTTTCGCGACAGGAGCGTCACCCCGGCTTGCAGCACGCAGAGCAGGCGCCGTTCGATGGCGTCGGCATTCGCGCCGCCGCTCGAGAGCCGCCCGCGCAGATCGTGCGTCACCCATCCGTCGGCCTCGATGCGCACCACGATCTCGCCCTCGACGCAGATCGCCCCGCGCGTCGGCCCCGCCGTGTCGTCGAAGAGCGAGCGGCCGAGGCACGCATGCTCCGCGTCCCAGCCCGCCAGGTCGAGGATCGTCGGGATCACGTCGAGCTGCGAACCGACGCGGTCATCGAGACGCGGCGTGATGCCCGGGCCGACGATGACGCACGGGATGTGATGGAGCGTCGGCGGGTTGTCGCTGTTGCCGTGCCAGCCGGCGATGTGGTCGGAGACGAGGATGAAGATCGTCTTGTCGTACCAGCCCGCCTTTTTCGCGCCGGCGATGAACTCGCCGAAGGCGGCGTCGGCGTACTGGAGGGAGTTCTGGTAGCGGTGCTCCAGCGAGTCGGGCGGCACGACCTCGTACCTCTTGTCGGGCCACGAGTACGACGCGTGGGTGCTGCCTGTATAGAGGAACGCGAAGAACGGGTTCTTGCAGGCGGAGAGCCGCCGGTCGGCCTCCTGCCAGAGCTCGCGGTCCCACGCCGCGCCGCACGTGATCGTCCGTCCGCACGGCTCGCTCTCCGGGATGTCCTGCGCGCCGCCGAAGTACGTGTAGCCCGCCATCTTCGCGATCTGGTCGGCCCGGAACGAGTTGCGCTTTTCGGTCTGGAGGAAGAACGACTCGTACCCTTTCGGCGCGGAGTTCGCCACGTACGAGAGCCGGCTCTGTTCCAGGCCGTGGCCCAGGTAGGGTGTTCGTGGCAGCGTCGGATAGCCCGAGTTGAGCGAGCAGAGGCCGTCGATGCTCTTCTGGCCGACGGCGTAGAAGCGCGTGAACATGGCGCCCTGCGCGGCAAAGGCGTCGAAGTTCGGGGTCCGCCCCAGCGGGTCGAAGCCCATGAGCTTGCGGTAGCAGTCGATGTGGAAGGCCTCGTAGCTCTCGAACATGACCAGGACGACGTTCGGACGGCCGCGGTCGGCCCCGGCCCGGCGGCGGAGCAGCGGGTAGTTCGGATCGACGAGCTCCTCCCCGGGCGAAAAGAGCAGCTCGCGCGCCGTGCGCAGCGCCTCGTCCTCGGGAAAGAAATCGACCTTCAACGACTTGCTGTCGCGGGAGTGCATCGCCGCGAAGGGCCCGTTGAGCGCGAGGTACGCCCCCGACGGCGTGACTCCGACGAACGCGTCGATGATCTTGAGCCGCTTGCCGAAGGCGCTGCCGCGCGCGCCGACGTAGATCGGGTAGAGCGCGAGAACCAGGACGACGAACTGCCACGCCTTGAATTTCATCGGCGGATGGGACGTGCGGATCAGCTGGTGCCACGCCCAGCCGCCTCCCGCAATCGCCGCGATGAAGAGGAGGATCGCCCACCCGTACTGCTGAACGGCCAGGAGCACCGTCTGGTCGAGGTCCTCCTCGAGCATCGTCGCCTCGCGCGCGATGTGACGGTGGACAAAGCCGAAATAGATCGTGTCGGCGACGAGGATGAACGTGAAGAGGATGAGCGCCGCGAAGCAGAACCAGCCCCAGATCCCCTGCCACCACCGCGTGCGCGCCCACACGAACGGCAGCGTCATCAGGAAGAGCGGAACGCCGCAGACCGTGAAGATCATCGAGGCGTCGAAGCGCAGTCCGCGGATGAAGGCCCACAGGACGCCGCCGAACGACAGCCCCGCGAAGTCTTCGCGATGCGAGAGATAGAGGGCGAAGCGCGCCAGCGTGAAGAGGGCGAAGTGCAGGCCGAGGATGACGAGCGGCGCCCGCACGAGCTTGTAGATCGACGGGGTCGGGGGGGGCGGTGACGCGGGCTCCGTGGGCTCGGCCATCAACGGCACATCCTACACCTTGTGCTCGCACACCGTGAAGCCCAGGTCCGACTGCGGCTGGCCGTAGCGGTCGACGACGATCCCGGTGACCTTCAGACCTTCGAACCGGCAGCCGACCCAGTGCCACATCTTGCTCGACAGGTCGCCGGGCAGGCCCAGCGACGGATCGACCTTCCAGAGCGGCGCGCCGCCGCCGCCCGTGACGACGTACCGCAGGCCGTCCCGCACCGTTGTGTAGAACGCGTGCTGGTGGCCGCAGAAGGCGGCGCAGAACTTGAGCTTCACCAGGAGCGGGTGGATGATCGGCCGGATGCGGTCGGCCTCCGGCATGCGCTCGCTGCGGATCATGAACGGCGGGTGGTGGAAGACGGCGAACTTGTGCTTCGCCTTCGAGGCCGCCGCGCGCTCCTCGAGCCACGCGAGCTGCTCCTTGTCCTCGAACCGGTTGGTCGAGTCGAGCACGAAGAGATGGCAGTCGCCGATGACCTTGTCGTAGTAGTAGGTCTTGTCGATGGAGAATTCCTTCCGGAGGATGGCGGACGTCGCGCCCTCGTGGTCCCCGCGCGCGGGGAGGTAGTCGCGTCCGGTCCGGAGCTCGCGCGTGATCTCGCGGAATTGCGCGATGAGCGTGTCGTCGTCTCCGTCGTCGACGAGGTCGCCGGTGTTGAGGACGAACGCCGGCTTCGTCATCGCCATGCTCGTCGCGACGTGGCGGTGGACGTCGGGGGAGTGGCGGCAGTCGCCGTAGACGGCAAAGTCGAACTTCATGGCCGGGTCCTGGGCGGGGTGGCCGCACCCGAGAAGGAGGACCAGCGGAATCGCGCGCTTCAAGAGCCGCACCGTACCCGAAGTGCCGGCGTCCTACAATCCGGTTGTTTCGGCCCCGACGTGGCCGCCCGTCGTAAAAAGAAGTAGAGTTCCGCCCATGCCCATCGACCCCGGCGTCGTCCAGAAAACCGCGCTCCTCGCCCGCCTCGAGCTCTCCCCCGCGGAGCTCGCCGGCTACGAAAAACAGCTCGGCGCCATCCTCGACTACATCGGCCAGCTCCAGCAACTCGACGTCAAAGGGGTCGAGCCTCTCGTCCACGCCGGCGACCAGTCCAACGTCTTCCGCGCCGACGAGCCGCGCCCATCGATCTCCAACGACTCCGCCCTCCAGAACGCACCCGAGACGTCCGGTCCCTTCTTCGTCGTACCGAAGGTGGTCGAATGAAGCTCCTCCTCCTCGCGCTGATCCTCCAGCAAAAGCTGATCACGCAGAAAGAGGCCGTCACCGCCGCCAAGGCCGAGGCGGCGAAGTGGAACAAGGACGCCTGGCTCGCCTCGATCGAGGCCCTGGGCGCCGGCGACAAGTCGGTCGACGTCCCGGGCGGTCGCTGGCTCGGCTGGAAGGTTTTCTTCGCCGTCAAGGGCGCCAACCCGGGCGAACTCGACACCTGCACCTGGGAGACCTTCGACGGCGGCGCCACGTGGAAAGAGGGCGACAAGAAGACGTTCAAGGAAAGCTACGGCTGGATGGCGCTGCCCGACAAGCTCGCCGCCGACGCCCGCCTCGCCGTCGACATCGTGAAAAAGAACGGCGTCAAGACGCCTCAGCCCTCCGTGAAGCTCTCGATCGAGCGCGGCTGGCCCATCTGGCGCTCCATCACCGACGGCGAACCGATCGTCGTCATCGACGCCGTCTCCGGCAAGGGCATCGGCATCGTCAAGACGACGCTCAACGACCTCCTCGACCGCGGCGGCAAAGGCGCGCCGTGGACGGAAGCCTCCGCCGCCGTCAAGGCGGCGCTCACGGACTGGGGAGTCACCGAGTACGGCCTCGTCCTCGTCGAGGGCCGCTCCCTCGGGACCGCCGACCTGTCGAAGGCGCTCCACCTCCAGGCGTGGAAAATCCTCGTCGAGTCGGCGAAGCCCGCCGTCCGCGTCGAGTTCACCTACCACAACAACCGCATCTCCGGCTGGTCCGCCTACAGTCAGCCGACCGGCGAGAAGACGACGCCGCCCGGCGAGATCGACCTCAACAAGGCCGGCGGCTACGTTGCCGGTCACCCGCTCGTCGTCGACTGGGCCAAGAACAAGAAGGGCTTCAACATCGAACTCGTCATCGACCCCGACCGCATCGCGCGCAAGGAACTCAAGGTCCGCGTCATCGAGGAAGGCAAGTCCGACTCGTGGGCGCAGATGATCCTCGACAGCACGACGGGCAAGGTGAAGGACTTCATCAAGCAATGAGTCGTCCGCATCGGAACGATCAGCGGACGACTCACCGCGCCGAAGCCATGAGGCACGTGACGCAGGTTCACGGGACGGCGAAGGCGGGCGACCCATGACCGGCCACGAGATCCGCGACCTCGTCGCCGCGAAGAAGAAGAGCGCCACCGAGATCACGCAAGCGGCGCTCGACCGCATCGCCGCGCATGACCCCAAGGTGAAGGCCTTCGTCACCGTCATGCGCGATTCGGCCCTCGCGCAGGCGAAGCGCGTCGACGACGGGCTCCGCGGCCCGCTCGCCGGCGTCCCCCTCGCGCTCAAGGACAATCTCTGCACGCTGGACGCGCCGACGACCTGCTCGTCGAAGATCCTGAAGGACTACGTCGCGCCCTACGACGCGACCGTCGTCGCCAGGCTCCGCGCGGCGGGCGCCGTCTTCGTCGGCAAGACCAACCTCGACGAGTTCGCGATGGGCTCGTCGACCGAGAACAGCGCCTTCTTCACGACGCGCAATCCGTGGGACCTCTCGCGCGTCCCGGGCGGTTCGTCGGGCGGCAGTGCCGCCGCCGTCGCCGCGGGCTTCGCGCCTCTCGCGCTCGGCAGCGACACGGGCGGCTCCATCCGCCAGCCCGCCGCCCTCACCGGCACGGTCGGGTTCAAGCCGACCTACGGGCGAGTCTCGCGCTACGGCCTCGTTGCGTTCGCCTCGAGCCTCGACCAGGTCGGGCCGATCACGGCCGACGTACGCGATGCCGCGATGCTCATGGATGTCATCGCGGGGCACGACCCGCTCGACGCGACGAGTTCGGGAGGCGCCGTTCCGGGATTCGAGGCGAACCTCGAGAGGGAGATCAAGGGGCTCCGCATCGGCCTCCCGAAGGAGTATTTCGGCGATGGCCTCGATCCCGAGGTGCGCGCCAGCGTGATGGCCGCCGTGAAGAAGCTCGAGAGCCGCGGCGCCACGATCGTCGAGCTCTCGCTGCCGATGACGTCGTACGGCATCGCGGCCTACTACATCGTCGCGCCGTGCGAGGCGAGCTCGAACCTCGCGCGCTACGACGGCGTCCACTACGGCCATCGCACGAAGGAGCCGGCCGAGCTCGTCGCCCTCTACTCGAAGTCGCGCAAGGAGGGCTTCGGCCCCGAGGTGACCCGGCGCATCCTGCTGGGGACCTTCGCGCTCTCGAGCGGTTATGTCGAGGCCTACTACAACCGCGCGCTCAAGGTGCGCCGCCTGATCAAGAACGACTTCGACCAGGCCTTCGCGAAGGCCGACGTCATCGTCGGGCCGACGTCGCCGACGGCCGCCTTCAAGGCGGGTGCGAAGTCCGATCCGCTGGCGATGTACCTCTGCGACGTCTACACCGTCACGGCGAACCTCGCGGGGCTGCCGGGATGCAGCGTGCCGTGCGGCTTCACCGCGTCGGGTCTGCCGATCGGGCTGCAGGTTCTCGGCCGCGCCTTCGACGATCTCGGCGTGCTCCAGACCGCGCGGGCCGTCGAGCGGGAGGTCGGACCCGCGTCGAGAACGCCGGCGTTGTAGCACTCCATCTTGAACTGGGCGCGGCGATGGGATAGCTTCTCGGCGCATGGCCGGCCCCGAGACCTCCCGCATGAAGCGTCCGCGCAAGGAGATGCGCCACCTCGTCGAATTCCCGGTCGAGATCCGGGGGCCCAAGCGGAGCTTCGAGGCGAGCGGGCGTGATCTCGCCTTCGGCGGCCTGCGCGTGCGCTACGCGGTCCACCACCTCGCGCCCCAGGATCGCATCGGGCTCACGCTTCATCTCCCCGTCGGCCGGATCGAGATCGTCGCCGACGTCCGCTGGTCGCAGCGCACGAGCGACAACTGGGAGGAGAACGTCGGCCTGGAGTTCATCCACTCCCCCGAGACGCGCCATCGCCTGCACGAGATCATCGTGTCGCTGGAGAGCGGGGGGCTGAGGCAGATCCAGCGGAAGACGCGCACCGTGAGGAACACGAAAGCGTAGCCCGGTCGGATCCGGCGATCCGCCACCCGTGCGCCGAAGGCGCACAACGAACCATCTGCACCAAGAAACAAAACCGGCGGACCTCGCGGCCCGCCGGTTGTCGTTTTTCAACGATTTCCTACAGCAGCTTCTCCAGGGTTTCCCGCTCCTGGGCGGTCAGGTCGCGGAACATCGCGTGATCCGGGCCGACATGCTCGCGCCGCGCGATCTTCACGAACGCACGGTCGATCTGATTGGCCCCCGAAAACGAAATGTCCTCCTCGAGATGGTGAAGCCGGAGCAGCGGCACCAAGGCGCGCTTGTCCCCGAGTTCCTCCACCGCCTCGACGATGCCCAGACGCACCCTGTGACGGCCGTCTCCCATCATCCCCAGGAGATCATCGGCCGCGTCTTTCACGTTCATTTCTGCGAGCACGCGGTGGATCTCCACCTTCGCCTTCTCGCAGCAATCGACGAGGACCACGTTCCCGTTCCGCTTGATCGCCGCTTCCAGCTTCGGCAGCTGGCCGACGATGATCCGCGCTTCATGCTTCCCGCCGATTCGGGCCAGGGACTCGACGAACGTCTCGATGAGATGCGCGTGCTCAGGACGGCGCACATCCTTGATCTGAGACAGCGCGTCCACGATCACGGCGACCGACGGACGGCCGATCTCCTCGAGAGCGTCGCTGTAGCTCGACAGAAGTTCGAACTTGGACGAGTCCTTCATCAGCGATTCGACGATCGCTTCGGCGGCGGGCTGCCCGAGCTTCTCCAGCTCGGTTATCGACTCGGAGCGGATCCGGAAATCCTGGGATCCGAGGTCCTTGAGACATTTCCGGATGGTGGGTGTCGACGACCCCGCTCTCTCTCTCAGTGGCTCAGGCCTACCTGGCGGCTGATCGGACATCAATACCCTCCTTCCGTCCGGCACTCCGGACGCTAGAGACCGAAAACCCCGCGACTCGCGCCGCCGCGCGGCGCTCCTCCAGGGAGAAAATAAAAAGAGCAACCCCAACGCTTCCATCGGATTATATCCCTCGAACCAACAGTGGCAAGCCACAGGACGGCTCCGGGGAACAAATTTTTTCGGGCACTTGTCTCAACCCCACGCATGAGAGGGCGCCTCGTTCCGCTGTTGCTGCTCGCCGTCGGGCTTTGCCTCCCCTCCGAAGCGCGGGAGTTGTGCGCCCAGGAGCCAGCCCAGGATCGTCGCGACGCGCTCGAGCCCGGCCTGCGGCGCGCCGGGGCCCCGCAGCGGGTCCTCCTCCGCCTGGCCCGCGGCGCGAAGACCCCCGCGATCCCCGGCCTCTCCGCCGGATCGAGGATCGGCGACATCGTCTCCGCCACCGCGACGCCCGCCGCGCTCGCGGCGATGGCGGCGCACGCCGACGTGGCCCGGGTCGAAGCCGCCCGCCCGATGCACCTGTGCAACGACGTCGGCCATGCCTCGACGATCGGCTTCCGCGGGACGATCAGCGCCGCCGCGGAAGTCGATTCGTATTCGTTCGCCGCCACCGCGGGACAGACCTGCCGCCTCAGCGTCCGCGCCGAGTCGGCGCTCGACGCGTTCCTCAGCGTCACCGACGGCGCCCCCGTCACCGACGACAATTCCGGCCCCGGCAGTGATGCCGAGATCACGATCACCTGGACCTCGTCCGGCTTGAAGACGATCGATGTCAGCGGCGTCGGCGTCACCACCGGCGAGTACCTCCTGGTCATCACGTGCAGCGCCGCGATCGTGCCCGCCATGCTCACTTTCGGAGACATCGGCGTCGCCACGCCGCACTTCGCCGGCACCCGTGCCCGCGAGGCTCGCACCGTCGAAGGCGTCGACGGCTCCACCGTCGTCGTCGGCGTCATCGACACCGGCATCGACTTCACCCACCAGGACTTTCGCGACGGCGCGGGCAACACGCGCGTCCTCGCGATCTGGGACCAGACCCTGACCCCGATCGCCGGCGAAGCGTCGCCCGATGTCGCCGCTGACGGCAGCACGTCGAACGACTACGGCGTCGCCTACACCGAGTCGCACATCAACTCGACGCTGTCGGGCACGACGCCGGGGCTGGTGCGCCAGCAGGACACGGACGGCCACGGCTCGCACGTCGCCGGCATCGCCGCGGGCGACGGTTCGTCAAGCGCCGCCGGCTTCGTCGGCGCCGCCCCGGGCGCGAAGCTCATCGTCGTCAAGTTCAACGGCTCCTCGAGCGACATCGTCGACGCGATCGATTTCATCCACCGCCAGGCCGCGAGCCTCGGCTACACCGCCACCGTCATCAACCTCAGCCTCGGCACCCACGACGGGCCGCACGACGGCACCAGCACGCTCGACGCAGCCGTTGATGCCGCGTCGACCCGCGGCCACTACATCGTCGCTTCCGCGGGCAACGAAGCCGCCACGTTGATCCACGCGCAGCAGACCATTGCGACGACGTACACCTTCAGTTTCACGCCGACGATCGCGATCAACTCAAGCTCCACCAGCTCGCCCCACGTCTGCGACTTCTGGGCCCCCGGCAGCGACACCTACAGCGTCACGGTGACCGACCCGTCCTTCGGCGACACCGCCACCGCCACGAGCGGGTCGACCGGCACCGTGGGCCCGACGCTCTTCCTCCAGGCGATCACGATCGACAACAAGACCGACTCGCCCTCGAACGGCGCCACCCATATCCGCGTCTCGATCAACAACGCGCTGCCGGCCGTCGCCTGGACCATCGCCTTCACGCGCACAGCGTCAGCGGGCTCCGGCGTCGTCGACGGTTACGTCGGCACACCGACCGGTACGTTTGACGTTGCCGACTGTCCGACCAATCCCGACGCGAGCCTCTCCGGCACCGTCGGCGAGCCGGCCACCGCGAAGAGGGCCTTCGCCGTCGCGGCCTATCGCGGCAAGTTCTCCTGGGACAACGTGACACCGGGAACGACGATCAAGAGCGACGGCATCGGCGTCGGTGTCGCCGGCGGGCTCGCCTCGTTCTCCTCGCGGGGACCGACGCGCGACGGCCGCCAGAAGCCCGACATCGCCGCGCCCGGCGCCTACATCGCCAGCGCCCGCTCCGTCTACGCCGCCTACGCAAGCGCCGACGCCGATGCGGACGGCGTGCATGCCTACCTCCAGGGCACGAGCATGGCGGCGCCCCACGTCGCGGGGCTTCTCGCGCTCCTCCTGCAGAAGAACAAGCTCATCGATCCAGACTCCGTCAAGGCGACGCTGGCGGCAGGCGCGCTGACCGACATCCTGGTGACGCCGGGCAACGGCTGGGGCGCGGGGAAAGTCGATGCGCTCTCGCTGCTCGCGAGTGTGCCCTGGCAGGTCGACGTTGAAGCCAACGCGGCCTCGTGCGCCAACGGCGCCGGCGCGGCACCCGGCGCGTTCGCGTGGTTCGCGCTCTGTCTTATCTTGATGCTCCGGTGGAGGCGATGATCCTGTTGCTTCTGGCATGCCTCCAAGGCCTGCCCTGCGAAGCGCCACCCCTGGATGCGCAGGAGGGCGAGCCCGAGGACATCATCACCCTCTATGCGCGGGGCCGCGGCGGCGCATGGCTTTCGGGCGGGTTCGACTACGAGGCGGTGCAGATCGACGGCGTGCGGAAGATCGACGGCCGGATGCTCTACACGGCCGGGCTCGACATCGGGGCGGAGTTTTACGGCCATTACGTCCTCTTCGGAGGCATGGAGCGCGCGTGGGCCGGCGACGTGACCTCGAATTCGTGGTCGCTGGGCATCGGCTACACGATGGACGTGCCCGAGTTTGTCCGCACGGTTCCGCCGTTCCGGTTCACGGCCTACGCCGGGGTGATGCGGGCGACCTTCGACGTCGATGCCGACCGGTTCTCAGATTTCGAGGACGGGTGGGGGCTGCGGACGGGCGCCCAGTTCTCGTACCACCTGTGGGGCGGTGTCGACTTCGGCCTGTTCATGGAAGGCCGGTACGTCCGGTTCCAGTACGAAGGGACGATCCTCGAGGGGAATCGCTTCGCGGGGGGAGGCGGCTTCGCCGCGGGCGCGACGGTCGAATTGCGGTTCTAAGCGATCTCGGTGAACTGCTTTCGGGTTTCGTGAGATCGCTTACCCTGAGGGAGCCGCCGGGCAGGCAGCGAGTCGAGGGAGCCCGCCCCGAGGGAGCCGCCGGCAGGCGGCGAGTCGAGGGGTTCCTTGACGCCAGAAGCGCCCTTTGAGACCATTGAACTTACGCCGGTCTGGGTGCCGGAACACGAGGGAAACGTATGCGCTTGCGCAAAGGGTTGGTCTCTCTGACGGCCGCCTTGGCGGTCGCCGGCCTGCTGGGAAGCCAGCCGCGCCGGGCCGGCGAGTCGTTCACCCGAAAGATGGACGGCTCCCTCCAGGGGCTGACGCAGGGCAAGGTCAGCGTCCTGGTGCAGCTCCGCAGCGACGCCCCGGCACCGCCCATCGACCGGGTCATCTACGGCGGCCGCGTCGGCAACATCATCACGGCCGATCTGCCGGCCGCCCGGCTCAAGGCCCTCGCGGCCCAGCCTGATGTGCTGCGAATCGAACGCACCGCGAGCGTCTCGCTCTGCAACGACACCGCCACTTCGGCGGCGATCGGGGTGCGGGGCAACGCGCCGGGGGCCATCGACACCTACAGTTTCGCGGCCGCGGGCGGCGAAATCCTGACGATCACGGCATACGGCGAAGCCACCAACACCACCATCACCGTGGGCGGCGTCGCTGTGCCGGCCGACACCGGCCCCGGCACCGATGACGAGTTCACGACGGCCGTTCTGCCCGGCGGCGCCCTGGCCATCACCGTCTCGTGCGCAGGCGGCCTGGGAAACTACCTCCTCGTCGTCCGCTCCACCAACAGCACCTTCACCGCCGGCCAGCTGACGGGCGGCGACATCCTGCCCGCTAATCCGACCTTCTACCTCGGATCGCGCGCGGCGGTTGCGCGCGCCACCGACGGCATCAACGGCTCGGGTGTCATCATCGGATTCATCGACAGCGGCATCGACTTCCAGAACGCCGACTTCCTGGACGCCTTGGGCAACACCCGGCTGCTCTCGATCTGGGATCAGACCCTCTCCAAGCAGACGGACGAGTTCACACCCACCGCGTTTGCCTACGGCGTCGAATACACCGAGCTCCAGATCAACAACGACCTGGACAGCCTCCTCGGCGGCCCGCCGGGGACGTACGTGCGCCAGACCGATGCGGGCGGCCACGGCACGAGTGTCGCGGGCGTCGCGGCGGGCGACGGCAGCAACGGGGCGGCGTTCACCGGCGTCGCGCCCGGTGCCCGCCTGATCATGGTCAAGTCGACCCTGGACTCGAAGACCGTCGTCGACGGGCTCGCGTACCTCAAGGCGCAGGCCGCCAGCTACAACCTTCCCCTGGTCATCAACCTCAGCATCGGCACTCACGACGGGCCCCATGACGGCACCTCCCTGCTCGACCAGGCCGTTGACGCGGCCGGCGGCTCGGGAGTGGCGGTCGTCGTCGCCGCGGGCAACAGCGGATTCGGCCCCACGGGGAACGGCAACGAAGTCGCCCACGACCAGATGACGCGCGCGCTCTTCACGGCGGGCAACTTCGTCTACAACCCGATCGACACGGCAACGTCCGAGGCGAACCTGGCCACCCACCTGGTCATCAGCGAGATGCAGGCCGGCCCCAACGGATCGCAGTTCGTCGAACTCTACAATCCGACGAATGCGTCCATCGTCATGAGTGCCTTCCGGGTCGACTACCTGGACACCACCGGCATTCTGACGACGCTGGCGACGTTCCCCGCCCAGACGTCCATTCCTCCGTTCGGCTACTACCTGGTCGCACCGTCGGGATTCGTCCCGGCGCCTGACACCGTCTCGACCATGATGGGCGGGGCGGGCCAGTCCGGCGGCAGCATCTCACTCATCGACAACACCGGATCGACGATCGACCTGCTCGGCTACGGCGGCCTGGCGACTCTCTTCGAAGGACTCGCCGCGCCGATTCCGCCGAACAATCAGTCTCTCGAGCGCCGGCCCCTCGGCGCGTCCACGTCGGGCAACGGGACCGACACCGGGGACAACTCGGCCGATTTCGCCGTCCGCGTGACGCCGCAGCCGCAGAACACCTCCAATTCGGAGGTCCCCGGCCAGCCGCACATCATCGACATCTGGGCGAGCGACCTGTACGCCGTCACGGTGACCGACGGCACGGCCGCCGGCACCATCAGCGCCGCCGACGGCACGAGCGCCACCATCGCTCCCGGCGCGCCGGCCCGCCAGTACAAGATCGAGAACCGCATCGACACGCCGTCCAACGGCGCCACCCACGTCCGCATCACGATGTTCCACGCGGGCCCGCTCGCCGCCGTCCTCTTTACGATCACGATGACGCGCGTGGGAGGCTCGGGCGCCGGCATCGTCGACGCCTACACGGCCAACAACCTCGGCAGCTTCCCCTTGGTGCCGACCATCGCGCTCAACCCCGACGGCAGCGTCCCGGGCACCATCACGGAGCCTGCGACGGCGGGGAACATCATCGCCGTCGGCTCCTTCGTCTCGAAGTTCCGCTGGGACGCGTTCGGCGGCGGCACGACCGAGAAGTCGACCGCGGCGGAGGCGTCGGAAGGCGTGGACATCCTTGGGAACCCGCGCCAGGGCAACATCCACCTCTCCAGCAGCCGCGGTCCGACGCGCGACGGTCGAAGCAAGCCCGACATCGCCGCGCCCGGCTTCTGGATCGGCTCGTCGCGCCAGGCCGGCTCCGCGCCGCCCGCGGCCGACATCGACCTCAACAGCTTCTACGTCTACCAGGCCGGAACGAGCTTCGCCGCACCGCAGGTCGCCGGCATCGTCGCCCTGCTCTTCAGCAAGAACGCCGGCTTCGACCAGGGGACCATCAAGGCCTACATCCAGAGCACCGCGCTCAACGACGGTCAGACCGACAACGCCTCGAACGCGTGGGGCGCCGGCAAGATCAACGCCACCGGCCTGACGGGCATCGTGAAGTCGACGACGCCCCGGAAGGCGCACAACGCCAACTGCGTCATCGCCAGCGCGGGCGGCCACTCGTGGCTTGCCGCGGCCGCGCTCGCCCTGATCGTGCTCACCATCCTCCTGAGGAACCGCGCATGACTCGCACTCTCGCCGTCGTCGTGGCCGTGATCGCATTCCCGTCGCTGGCGTGGGCGCAGGGGCAGGAGACGGACCCCGACCGGCAGGCACCTCCCGGTTCGTGGCGCGAGCGGTACGAGACGCAGGACGAAGAGTTCCGCTTTACGCCCATGATCTCGCTGCGCGCGGGAGTCTGGGGCGGCGCGGGCTTCGAGTTCGAAAGCACGACGGCCAACGGCCCCCGCAGCATCAGCGGCAACACGCTCTACAACCTCGGGCTGGACGTCGGCGTGGTCATCAGGAACAAGTGGTCGATCTGGGGCAGCGTCGACGCCGGGCTTTCGAACGATACGACCCTGATCGCGCTGGGGGCGAACGCGGGCTACCGGTTCAACCTCGAGCCGCTCGGGCTCCTGGGGACGCTGCCCATCACCGCCTGCATCTCGGTCGGCGTCCTGATCGGCGAGGTCAACGTGCGGAACTTCGAGAGCTTCGACTACGGCGTCGGCGGCCGCGCCGGGATCGAGCTCATCTGGACGCTGAACGCCCGGACCTCGATCGGCGCCTACTTCGACGGACGCTTCATCGAGTTCGACCTCGAGGACCAGGTCTTCGCCGGAGACAAGAGCTACGGCGGTGGCGGGTTTGCGGCGGGTATCGGGCTGACGTTCAAGATCTGAGCCGGGCTCGCGGAGCGACGGTGGATGACGGTCTACGGTTCCCCGTCCTCGGTCGGCTCCGCCGCGGCCTCGTCCCCTTCCTTGACCTGGATCTCGCTCCCCAGCCGCAGCTGCCGCTCCGCGTCGACCACGTCGCGGTTCATCCTCGATACGGCCTCGTGCATCTTGTCGCGCAGCGGATCGCCCCTCGGCAGCGCGTAGAGCGTGTTGCGCATCAGCTGGAGCGTCAGCCGGAACGAGCGGACGAGGTCGCCGTCGGACGCGCTCGTGTGGCTCTCCAGCACCGCCCAGTCGCACCCCTTGCTCCATGCGTTCACCGCGCTGGCAAGGCGGAAGTCGAGCTCCTTGGTCCGGTCCTCGAGGTCGCACCGGTCCTCGCCCTGCAGGATCGGATCGACCTTCTGATAGCAGAGCTTCCGCAGCCACCGCTGGCGCGGGCTTTCGAAGTTCCGATGCCAGTCCGACTTCTTCGACTCGTACGTGATCGCGCTGAAGACGACGTTGAGCTCCTCCTCGGAGAGCTGCCGCAGCACGCCGCCGAAGAGCAGCTCCGTCACCTGCAGCTCGTAGCCCTGGATGTTCCTCGCGAACTTCCCCTTCGTCGTCAGCTCCTTGTCGCGCAGGTAGCCGAGCTGCCGGAGGAGCGACAGCTTCCGCTTCATCTGGTCGGCCTTGTGCTCCCAGGACCGCTCGTTCTTCTCCGGCGTCCGGTGCTGGAAGTTCGAGAACGACTTCTCCGCCGCCGTCGGCAGCCGGTCGCCCAGCCGCTCGTGCAGCGTCATGAGGGTCGCGTACGACAGGTTGAACTGGGAGCGGATCGCCTCGATCTTCCCCCGGATCACGCGATCGATGTCCTGCGCCCGCTCATGCGGCCATTCGACGATCGAGGTGACGTAGCCGACCGCGTCCTTCCCGCGGCGGCCGGCGCGCCCCGCCATCTGCGAGAACTCGCGCGCCTTGATGTAGCCGAGCCGCCGGCCGTCGTACTTCATGAGGGAGTTGAAGACGACCGTCCGCGCCGGCATGTTGACGCCGACGGCGAAGGTCTCCGTCGCGAACAGCAGCTTCACGAGGCCCGTCGTGAAAAGCCGCTCGATGACCTCCTTGAGCGTCGGCAGCAGGCCCGCGTGATGAAAAGCGGCGCCCTTCGCCAGGAGGCTGCGCAGCTGCTCCGTCGTCGAGTCCTTCGCGAGGCCGAACCGCGTCAGCAGGTCGTCGTAGAGCCCCAGCATCGTCGAGCGCTCCTCGCCGTTCAGGAGCGAGCGGCCCAGCATCGCCGCGAATTCCTCGCACTCGCGGCGGTTGAAGGCGAACCAGAGCACCGGCAGCCGCTCCTGCGAGACGAGTTGGTCGATGAGCCTCGACCGCTGCTGGTTCGGGTTCAACTCCCGCCGGTCGAACCGCCGGAAGTACTGCTGGAAGTCGGGTGCCCGCTCGAGCTTGACGAGGTCGTCGATCCCCTTCATTCCCATTCCCGGCACCCAGATCGAGAGCTTCAGGGGCACCGGCCGCTTGTCCTCCCGGATCACCTCGAGCGGAACGTCGGGACGCACGTGGCGGATCCACGCCGCGATGTTCTCGACGTTGGGCACCGTCGCCGAAAGGCAGAGGAAGCGGATGTGCTCCGGCGCGAAGATGATCGACTCCTCCCACACCGTCCCGCGCTCGATGTCGTCGAGATAGTGGATCTCGTCGAAGACGCAATAGTGGACGTCGGCGAGCGCCTCGGGCGACTCGAACACCGTGTTGCGAAAGATCTCCGTCGTCATCAAGGTCACCTGCGCGTCGGGGTTGATGGTGACGTCGCCCGTCTTGATGCCGATCCGGTCGCCGTAGATCGCCTTGAAGTCGCGGAACTTCTGGTTGGAGAGCGCCTTGATGGGCGCCGTGTAGACGGCGCGCCGGCCCTCGTTGAGGCACTTCTCGACGGCGTATTCGGCGATCAGCGTCTTGCCGGCGCCCGTCGGCGCGGCGACGAGCAGCGACCCGCCCCGATCGACGACCCGGATCGCCTGCTCCTGGAACGGATCGAGCGGAAGCCCCTTGTATTCCATGCAGGTCGCAGCGCGATCATAAGAAAAAAAGCGGCCTTCCGCTTGTGCCGGAAGGCCGCCTAGGCCGCATTCTTGGCCTGGCTTGTCCCGAGCGAGGGCGACCCGTCGCCCGAGTCGAGGGGCTACTTCTTGTCCTTGTTCTTCAGGTACTGGTCGTACTGCATCCACAGGTCGTAGTTCTTCTGGAATTCCTGCTCTTCGGCGGAAATCGGGAGCTTCAGCCCGCCCTTCTTGCTGATCTCCGCGTTCCGTTCGGGACCCCACGCGGGCGGCGGGAACTTCTTGTAGATCGAGGCCGACTTCTCGAGCTCGGCGGCCCTCTTCTTCAGCTCGGCGGCCTCTGCCTCCATCTCCTTCGCCCGCTTCGCCTTCTCCGCCGCCTCGATCTCGTCCTGCCGCGTCTGGTCCTCCTTCGCGGTCGCCGTGCGGCGCTTGTCGTCTTCCTTCTTCGTGGAATCGAGCGCCTCCTGGCGCAGCTTTTCCATGAGCTTGGCTTCTTCCGGGGTGAGCTGCTTGAGCTTCTTCACCGACTTGATGTTCACCCGCTCCACGCCCAGCTCGCCGTTGAGTTCGGGGTACTCGAGGGCCACATCCAGGATGTACTTCGTCATCTTCGCGAGATCAACCGCCTGGTCGACCTTGTAGACGACCTTGCCCTCGTCGTTCACCTCGGTCTGCACGAGCCTCCCGCGCAGGGCGAACTCGCTCTTGAGGGTGATCTCGACCCGGTCGCCCATCTTGATGCCCTTGAACAGCTCTTCCTTGACCTCCTGGGCAGCCGAGCGCGAAACGGCGGCGGCGAGGACGACGACGATGATGAGCGATCTCTTCATGCGAACCTCCGATTCCGGGGCTATCCTACCATCCTTGACAGCCTCATCACCGTCTTAGACGCTCATTCCAATGCCCAAGCGCTCAAAATCGTCCGCCGATTCTCCCGTCACGGCCGCCGGCAGGCAGTATCACGTCGGTGTCCGGCCTGGCGACGTCGCCCCCCGCGTCATGCTCGTCGGCGATCCGGCCCGCGCCGAACGCGTCGCCCGCCGCTTCCAGAAGCGACGCGGCGAATGGCGCAACCGCGAATACGTCACCATCACGGGAGTCTACAAGGGCCTCGACATCACCGTCACCGGCACCGGCATCGGTCCCGACAACATGGAGATCGCGGTGGTCGAGCTGTCGCAGACGCGCAAGGAGCTCACCTTCATCCGCGTCGGCTCGTGCGGTGCCCTTCAGGACGACATCAAGCTCGGCGACCTCGTCGTCTCCACGGCCGCGGTGCGGCTGGAAAACACGTCGAGTTTCTTCGTGCCCGACGGCTTCCCCGCCGTCGCTGACTTCGATGTGACCCGGGCGCTCATCGACGCGTGCCGCGCGACCCAGGCGCGCCACCACGTCGGGATTACCGCGAGCGCGCCGGGCTTCTACGGCGCTCAATCCCGCCACGCCCCGGGCTTCCTCCCGCGCTTCAAGGACCTCCCGGGCGACCTCGGGAAGCTCGGCGTGAAGAACCTCGAGATGGAAGTGAGCGCTCTCTTCACCCTCGCGACGATCGGCCGCCACCGCGCCGGCGCCCTCTGCGCCGTCTACGCGCAGCGCCCGCGCAACCAGTTCGCCGACGCGACCCTGAAGACCGCCGCGGAAGCCCGCGCGATCGAGGCGGGCCTGAAGGCGTTCGAGATCCTGGCCTGACCGAAACCTCCGTTGACCCGCGGCCATCCTCTCCTCATGACTCGTCTTTTCGCGCTCGCCCTCCTGCTCACCGCTGCCCGTGACCTCGACGTCGACATCCCGCCCGGCTCCCCGTTCGACTCGGCGAAAATGCCCGTCGAGACGCCACGCCGCCCGCCTGAGAAGCCGGCCGACACGACGACCCCTGGCACAGCGCCGAAGCCTGCCACCGGAGGCGGCACGGTTGCGGAGGAGCCGGCAACGGCAACGCCGTCGACTTCCGAGACGAAGAAGCGTCCGCCGAGCCGCTTCCCCGGGCAGCTCCCCGGGATCGCGGCGCCCTCCACGGTCGACTGGCCGACCCACGTTCAGTGGACCCGCGACGGAAAACGGACCGGCGCCATTCCGACGTCGGGCGCGGGCGGCGGCGCACCCGTCACGACCGGCCCGCTCAAGAAGGGATCGAAAGAGGGCGGCCCTGCGCCCGCGGCCCCCGCACCCGCCGAACCGCCCGCCTGGAACATGAAGGGCTATCCCTCCGCCGTGCCGGACGCGGTCTACCAGTACGCGATCACCCGCTGCCTGATGGTGCTCCTCCACCCCGGCCAGGTCAGCGAGGCGGAAATCATCCAGTTCCTGATCGAGATGGGCGAGCCCGGCTACGACGCCGCCGTCGCGTCGCGCGCGGACACGAAATCGCTGAGCGACGCCGTGACGAAGGCCGTCGAGGCTCCTCCTCCCGCGCCGCGCAGACCCGAGACCGAGATCGCCTGCAAGATCGTCATGGACCTGCTCAGCCGCACGCCGTACGAGCCTGGCTTCGCCGCGTGGACCCTCTCGCGACCCGTAGAGGAGACGCTTCCGACGCTGCTCGCGCTCATCAAGGAGAACAAGCACGCCACCGTCGTTCGCAACGGCGTCTTCCTGCTCCGCTGCTACGACGATCCCGAGGTGCTCCCCGTGCTGCGCGACTGCCTGGTGAAAAGCGATGACAAGGTCGTCCGGAATCGGGCGCTCGTCGCGCTCGTGCGCTGGAAGGACGACGCGGTCGTCGAGTGGCTTTGCCGGCAGCTCAACGGCCCCGAGATCTCGTTTCGCGGCTTCGCGGCCTGGGCCCTCGGCCGGATCGGCGCGGCGGCGGCGATCGAGCCGCTCGCGGCCGCCGTGAAGAAGCACTCGAGCGACGGCGACTTTCTCGGGTCGGCGATTCCGGCGCTCGGCCGTCTGGCCGACGACGCAACCGATGCCGTGCGCACCCGGCTCATCAAGATCCTCGACGGGATCTCTCCGCCTGCCGCGATCGGCTCGTCCGTTCAGAACCCAAAGCTCGCGCCGACCACCCCGGACCCCGCGAACATCCGCACGAAGATCCTCGCTGAACGGGTCAAGATCGCCGAGGCGCGGGCCGGACTCGCCGCGCGGGAGCAGTGGATGCGCACCATCGGACCCGATGCGACGAAGGGCGGGATTCAGCGCGCGAACGAGGAGTTCTTCCGGGAGTCGTACGCGCGGCTGTCGCTGAAGAAATAGCCTGAACCGGCCGTCGGCGGTCGTGAACCCGTTCGCAATTGAGCGGCAGCAGCTCGAACTTTTCGGCCCTGCTCCGTACCAATCGGCATATGAAGATCGCCCTCCTCCTGCTCGTCCTGCACGCCCAGGACGAATCCCCCGTCTGCAAGGACAAGACCGGCCTCGCCTGGACCCATCCGTTCACCGACGCGCAAAAGAAGGCGAAGGAGTCGGGCCGCCTCCTCATGATCAAGCCGATCGCCTTCGGCACCGACGACGCCGGCGGCTGGTGACCGGCCGCGGAAGTGCTGAGGGCGGGCCCCTTCAGCGATGAACGCATCGTCCGGCTCGCGAACCGCCGCTTCGTCCCGTTTTTCTTCGACCTCGACAGCGGCGGTGCCGTCGGTGACAAGGACGCGCGCGCCTTCGTCGTCAAGGCGAGAAAGAACCTGGGCGGCGGCAGCGTCTCGACCCCGCCGATCCTCTTCATGAACGCCGACGGCGAGGTGCTCGGCGAGGCCGACAACTATGCGACCGCCGACCAGGTCTACGCCGCGATGAAGAAGGTCCTCGAGAAGCATCCGGACTTCGCGAAGGAGAGCGACGCCGAAACAAAGCTCACCGGCCTGGGCCGCGCTGAGCTCCTCGTCGACCTCGGCGACCTTGGCGGCGCGCGGACCGTGCTCGAGAAGGAGACCGGCGCGAAGGCCGCCTACGCGCTCGGCCGGGTCCTCAGGATGCAGAAGGAGTTCGACGCGGCCGACAAGGCGTTCGAGAAGGTCGATGACAAGGATCTCGCCGACGACGTCGTCGTGGAGAAGGCCTATCGACACTGGGCCGCCGGCGATTTCGAGAAGCTTCGCGACGCGCTGAAGGACGTCCCGAAGGAGAGCAACCGCTGGACCGAGGCTCGCTACTACGGGGGCCTCGCGCTCTACCACCTCGGCGAGAAGGAGAAGGCCTGCGACTTCTGGAAGGAGACGATCAAGGCGTCGAAGCAGGACGCGTGGGTCTACCGCACCGACTGGGCCTACTGTGGCGTGAAGGACAAGGCAGGGGGGTCGTTCTCGAGCGACAAGAAGGGATCGTCGTGCCTCGGACGCATCGGCTACATGGGCGCGAAGAACCCGGACCTGAAGAAGAAGTAGTCAGCGCTTCGCGGCCCAGGCGTATTCCGGTTTGCCCTTGTCCTCAGCAAAGCGCTTCCTATACTGCTTGGTTCTCAAATGCGCCTCCCCCTCATCGCCGGCAACTGGAAAATGCACGGCACCATCCGCGAGTCCGTCGACCTCGCCAAGGCCCTCCGCACGGCCCTGGAGAATTTCGAAGGCCCGGAAGTGCTCGTCGCTCCGCCCTACCTCGCGCTCGCCGGGACCCGCCGGGTCTTCGAGGGGACGAAGATCAAGCTCGGCGCCCAGGACATGCACTGGGAGCCCAAGGGCGCCTTCACCGGCGAGGTCAGCTCCACGATGCTCAAGGACGTCGGCGTCACGCACGTCATCATCGGCCACAGCGAGCGGCGGCACATCATCGGCGAGTCGAACGACCTCATCAACAAGAAGGTCCGCGCGGCCATCGCCGCGGCGCTCACGCCCATCCTCTGCGTCGGCGAGCTCCTCGAAGAGCGCAACATGAAGGTGACGAAGGAGGTCGTCGAGCGTCAAACCACGAAAGCGCTCGAAGGGGTCTCCCCCGCCGACGCCAGCAGCGTCGTGATGGCCTACGAGCCGGTCTGGGCGATCGGCACCGGCCTGACGGCGACGCCGTTCGTCGCGCAGGAGACGCACCATTTCATCCGCAACGTGCTCTCGCGCGTCGTCGGCGCGGGCGTGGCGGAGAACATGCGCATCCTCTACGGTGGAAGCGTGAAGGCCGACAACGCGAAGGAACTGATGGGGCAGCCCGATGTCGACGGCCTGCTCGTCGGCGGCGCCTCCCTCGATGCCGCCGCGTTCAACAAGATCGCCAGATACAAGGAGTCCTAGATGCTCTTCTTCCTCGACTTCATCTTCGTCATGGTCTGCCTCCTGCTGGTCTTCATGGTCGTGATCACCCCCTCGCAGGAGCAGGGCATCGCCAGCGCGTTCGGCGGCGTCGGCAGCGACACCTTCTTCGGCACGAAGGCGCACCAGCACATCTCCAAATTCACGGTCTTCCTGGCCGTCTCGTTCCTCCTCCTGTGCGTCGCCATCAACCTCAAGGTCATGGGCGTCAAGAAGGGCTCCGGCTCCATCATGGAAGGCACCGGCAGCGGCGAGAAGACGCCGCCGGCCACGACCAATCCGCCGCTCCTTCCGCCGCCACCGAAGTAGCCAGTGAACAGTAGCCAGTAGCCAGCCAGAACCGAAGAACTGCCTTCAATGAACTCAATGACCGGCTTCGGCCGCGCCGCCCGGCGCGACCGCGACCTCGACGTCGAAGTCGAGGCGCGCTCGGTGAACCACCGGTTCCTCAGCGCGAAGGTCAACCTCCCGGACGGCCTCGCCCGCCACGAAAGCGACATCGACAAGCTCATCCGCACCCAGCTCACGCGCGGGTCGGTGACCGTCAACGTCACGATGAAATCGCACGACGATGACGAAGCGCTGCCGAGCCTCGAGCGCGTCAAGGCGTACCACGAGCGGCTCGAGTCGATCCGCAAGAAGCTGAAGCTCAAGGGGAGCGTCGGCTTCGACACGCTCCTCCAGATCCCGCAGCTGTGGAACTCGGACAACCACGACAGCGCCTCGGCCGAGAAGGCGTGGCCCGCGATCCAGGAGCTCGCCTCGAAAGCGATCAGCGAGCTCGCCGCCGCCCGCGCGAAGGAAGGGAAGGCGATCGAGAAGGATGTGCTCGCGCGGCTCGACACGATCGAGTCGTGCGCGAAGCGGATCGAGCAGCGCGCGCCCGCCGCCGTCGACGCCTACCAGAAAAAGCTCGACGACCGCATCCAGGCGGTCCTCTCGGCGAAAGGCCTCGAGGTCGGCAAGCCCGACCTCGTCAAGGAGATCGCGATCTACGCCGACAAGATCGACATCAGCGAGGAGCTCCAGCGGCTGCGCACCCACGTCGGCGAGTTTCGCAAGGCGGTGAAGGGCGACGGTCCCGTCGGACGCAAGCTCGACTTCACGATCCAGGAGATGGTGCGCGAGATCAACACGCTCGCCTCGAAGGCGTCGGACGGCGAGGTCAGCGCGCTGGCCGTGCAGGTCAAGAGCGAACTCGAAAAGCTGAAGGAGCAGGCGGAGAATATTGAGTAATTCGACTCGCGAACGCATCCGCGTTCGCTGCTCACTACAAGCAGGTCCTTGGTATCGATGAAGAAGGGAGCGCTCGTCGTGGTCTCCGGCCCATCCGGCGTCGGGAAGACGACGGTCGTGCAGGAACTCCTGAAGCGACCCGGCGTCACGCGGTCGATCTCGGCGACGACGCGTCCGTCGCGCGGGCAGGAGATCGACGGCCGCGACTACTTCTTCTGGTCGGCGGAGCGGTTCGACGCGGGCGTGCAGAAGGGCGAGTTCCTCGAGCACGCGACGGTGAACGGGAAGAGCTACGGCACGCCGCGCAAGGCCGTCGAGGAGGCGGTGGCGGCGGGGAAGGTGATCCTCCTGGCGATCGACGTGCAGGGCGCCGCGGCCCTGCGGGCGATGAAGATGCCGTTCGTCGGAGTCTTCATCGCGCCGCCGTCGATCGAGGAGCTGGAGCGCCGCATCAAGGGGCGGGGCGACACGACGCCCGAGGATGCGGCCCGACGGCTGGCCCTGGCGAAGGTGGAACTGAAGGAGACGGGGAAGTACGACGTGGTGGTGATCAACGTGACGGTTGCGCAGACGGTGGCCGACATCCTGGCAGAGCTCAGAAAGCGGAATCTCCTGGAGGCGAAATGAACAAGTCCGAGATCGACGGCCTGGCGGAGAAGTTCGGCGGCCGGTTCAAGTTGACGGTGCTCATCCAGAAGCGCGTGCGCGAGCTGGTCAAGGGCGCCGCGAAGCTGATCGAGACCGACCACAAGAACCTGATCGACGTCGCCATCGACGAGATCAAGGCCGGCAAGGTCGTCTACGAAGGCATGGACCTGGCCGAGGACGGCGGCGGCAAGAAGAAGAAAAAGGACGACTAGACCGTAGACCGCAGGACCGTGGACCGTGAACCGTAAGAAGGCGCTGGATGGCCGCCGAATCATCGTCGGCGTAAGCGGCTCGATCGCTGCGTACAAGGCGGCCGAGGTCGTCTCCCAGCTCGTCCAGCGCGGCGCGGCGGTCAGCGTCGTGATGACGAAGAACGCCGCCGAGTTCGTCGGCCCGCTGACCTTCCAGACCCTCACGCGCCGGCGTGTCCTCGTCGATCCCTACGACCTCGAGTCGATCGTCGACGCGACGCACATCTCGCTCACGGACGACGCGGAGCTCGTCCTCGTCGCACCGGCGACGGCGAACGTCATCGCCAAGATGGCCCACGGGATCGCCGACGACGCGCTCACCAGCGTCCTGCTCTCCGTCGACTGCCCGATCTACGTCGCCCCCGCGATGAACGTCCGCATGTTCAATCACGCGGCGACGCGGGAGAACCTCGCGACGCTCAAGAGGCGCGGCGTGAACATCATCGAACCGGGTGAGGGCTTTCTCGCGTGCGGGACGTACGCGAAGGGACGGCTTGCGGAGCCGATGGAGATCGTCGCGGTCGTGGAGAAGGCGCTCAAGTGAAGGTGCTGGTCACCGCCGGCCCCACCCGCGAGTTCCTCGACGATGTCCGCTTCCTCTCGAATCGCTCCAGCGGCCGGATGGGCTTCGCCTGCGCGGAGGCGGCCGCCCGCGCCGGCCACACGGTCACGCTGGTCACCGGCCCCGTCGATCTGCCCGATCCCAGGGGCGTCGCCGTCATCCGCGTCGTCTCGGCCCGCGAGATGCACAAGGCGGCCATGAAGGCGTTCCGCTCCGCCACCGTCGTCATCGCGACGGCCGCCGTCAGCGACTACCGTCCCGCGACGCGCGCGAAGGGCAAGATCAAGAAGGGCGCCGCGCGGCTCGCGCTCGAGCTCGTCAGGAACCCCGACATCCTCGCCGAGATGGGCGCGAAGAAGGGGAAGCGAGTCCTGATCGGATTTGCCCTCGAAGTCCGGCACGCGACGGAGCACGCCCTCGCGAAGTACCGCCGGAAGAACCTCGACGCCATCGTGCTCAACCGGCCCGCGACGTTCGGGAGCGAGTCGATCGAGGCCGAGATCTTCACGGCGGCCGGCTCGCGGCGCCACCGCGGGAGCAAGGCGTCGCTGGCGGCGATGCTCGTCCGCTTCGCGGAGTCGCGATGACGCGGCCGTTCGTCGATCCGCAGAAGCACCCGTTCGGCCTGTGCGACCTCTTCACGCACCAGAAGATCATGACGACGCCGCGCGGTTCGGTCTTCACCCTCTGCCAGCTCAACTTCAAGGACCCGCTCTACCCGAAGTACCCGCCGGTGCCCGTGCGCGAGTGCACCGGATACAACGGGAAGAAGTAGACTGCCCACCATGGCGGACGACGACGATCCCCTTCTCCAGCCGCCCACTCATTCCGAGCTCCGTCGCATCGTCGGCGACACGCCTTCCTCGGAACGGGTCACGCAGCCCGCGCTGCCGGCCGATGTCGCCGGCGCTCCGCCCGCCATGCGCATGGGGAAGTTCATCCGCGTCGCCAAGGTCGGCGCCGGCGGGATGGGCGAAGTCTGGAAGGCCTGGGATCGCGACCTCGGCCGCTGGGTCGCCCTCAAGATCCTCAAGAGCTCCGACGAGGAGGAGGTCGTCCGCTTTGCGCGCGAAGCGCACATCGCGGGCAAGCTCTCGCATCCGTACATCGCGCAGATCTTCGAGATCGGCGAGGACCAGGGGCGCCGCTTCATCGCGATGCAGTACATCGACGGCCTCACGCTCCGCGCGGTCGCGCGCGGAGACGGCGTCCGGCTGGTGCGCCTGATCTCCGACGCCGCCCGCGCCGTGGCGTACGCGCACGGGCAGGGCATCATCCATCGCGACATCAAGCCCGAGAATCTCATGGTCCGCCAGCAGGCCAAGGACCTGCATCTCTTCGTGATGGACTTCGGCCTCGCCCGCTCCGTCTCGAGCGACGCCCGACTCTCGCTCTCCGGCACGGTCGTCGGCACGCCCGCGTACATGCCGCCTGAGCAGGCCCGCGGCCAGCGCGTCGACGAGCGCGCCGACGTCTACTCCCTGGGCGCGACCCTCTACGAACTCCTGGCCCGCCGCCCGCCCTTCGTCGGCAAGGACATCTTCGACATCCTCGAGAAGGTCCAGAACCAAGCGCCGCCGCCGCTTCCGCGCGTCGCCCCCGATCTCGCCACGGTGATCTTCAAGTGCCTCGAGAAGGAGCCCGGGCGCCGCTACCAGACGGCGAACGAGTTCGCGGACGACCTCGACCGCTGGATGAGGAGCGAGCCGGTGCGGGCCCGCCGCCCGTCGATCGGCTACCGCCTGTCGAAGTGGCTCGGCCGGCGTCTGGCGGTCGCCATCCTGGCGGCCGTCGTCGTCGTGATGCTCGCGAGCGCTGGAGCGGCCTACCTCGTCACCGCGGCGAACCGCGACCGTGAGTTTGCTGCCGCGATGACGGACGGCCGGGCGCAGGAGACCGGCGGAAAGCTCGAGAAGGCGATGGAGTGCTACCAGCGCGCCTCCCGATACCGGCAGGATCGCGGCGTCGACCAGGCCATCGCGCGCGTGCAGACGGAGATCGACCGGCGCCGCGGGGAACTGGAGCAGAAGGAGCAGGCCCTCAAGGAGCTCGAGTCCGCGCGCTCGACGCTCGACCAGGCGACCGCCGTGCTCTACAGCGCGACGGCACCGCTCGAGGAGCTCGACCGGCTCACCGCGCAGGCGCTGGCGCGCATCCGACCCGTCGTCGAGCGCCAGCCACGCCTCGCGCTCGCGCATTACCTGCTCGGGCTCGGCCACGAACTTCGCAACGAGGACGCGGACGCTGAAACAGCGTGGAAGGCCGCGCTCACCATCGATCCCGACTTCGCCGCGGCAAAGTACCGGCTGGCCAGGCTGATGCTCGGCCGCGTGTGGCTCGCCCGCTCCTACACCGAGGAGGACGGGCCGGACAAGGCGCGCATCGCCGCGGAGGCGATCGCCGTCGAGGCCCGCCGCCTTCTCTCATCGGCGAAGCTTGATGACGAACTCCAGGCGGAACTCGCCAGGGCACTGATCGCCTTCTCGCAGGATGACCTGCCCGAGGCACGCCGGATCGCCGCGACGGCAGCCGGCCGCGCGGGCGACCGGCGCGGCGCCGAGGATCTGCTCTGGCTTGCGGGGCTGCTGGCCCCCGATCCGGCCTCCGGCATGCCGCTGCTCGACCGCGCGCTCGCCATCCGCCCGAAGTTCCCCGTCGCCCTCGTCGCGCGCGCCTGGAACCGCCGATGCGTGCTCGACGTCGACAGCGCGATCGCCGACCTCGACGAAGCCATCCGGCTCCATCCCCGGCTTTTCTGCGCGTACATGAACCGGGCCGTGCTCCTTCACGCCCGGAGCGACACGGCGGCCGCCCTCCGCGACTACGAAACGGCCACCCAGCTCTCGCCGACGAGCGGCCTGGCATGGACGAACCTCGGCCATGTCCGCGTGCAGATGCGCGATCCGCTGGGGGCGGCCACGGCCTTCCGCGAAGCGATCCGCGTGCAGCCGAGCCTCGCCAGGGCCCACCTTGAGCTCGGGTGCCTGCTCAAGGCCGGCGGTGATCGCGACGGCGCCCTGCACGAATGGAACGAGGCGATCCGGATAAAGCCCGACTACGCCGACGCGCGGATCAACCGGGGAAACGCGCGGATGCAGGGAGCTGATTTCCAGGGGGCCCTTGAGGACTACGACGCGGCCGTGAAGGGCGCGCCGAAGGACCCCGAGGCGCTCGCCTATCGCGCCGCGGCGCTGCACTCGCTGGGCAAGCCCGACCTGGCGCTGGCGGACCTGGAGAAGGCGATGCTCATCGCTCCCGCCGACTGGCCGCTCCGCGGCCGCATCCAGCAGATGATCGACGCCTTGAAGAAGTAACCCCCCAATGCCCCACGACGTATCCTAGCTAGCTAGCGGCATGACTCCCGACGACTTCGTCGCGCGGCTCCGGCGCGAGCGCGCCAGCGCGATCCTGCGGACGCCGATCGAGTCGGCGGCCGCGCCCGCCATGGACGCCGCGATCCGCGGCGGATTCACCATCGTGGAGTTCACGCTGACGATTCCGAAGGCGCTCGAGCGCATCGCCGAGTTTGCGAAGCGCGACGTGATCGTCGGCGCCGGCACGGTGATGAGCGTCGATCAGGCGCGCGACGCCGTGAAAGCCGGCGCGCGGTTCCTCGTCTCACCCGTCGTCGACGAAGCCGTCATCAAGGCGGCGGCGGACCTCGGTGTCGCCATGCTGCCGGGCGCGTACACGCCGACCGAGATGCTGCGGGCGCACCGCGCCGGGGCGCCGCTCGTCAAGCTCTTCCCCGCGCCGCACGACGGGCCGACGTTCCTGAGGCAGGTGCTCGGGCCGATGCCGTTTCTCAGGATCGTGCCGACCGCGGGGGTCGACGCATCGAACGCGCAGGCGATGCTCGAGGCCGGCGCATGGGCGGTTGGCTTCGTGAGCTCGCTCTTCGACGGCGGGGAGCTGAAGCGCGGCGACTGGGCGGCGGTGGAGGGGCGGGCGCGCGTCCTGCGGGCGGCCGTGCGGCCGACGTAGGGCGCGCCCTGCGAAGCGCCACCCCAACGTGCGCGAAGCAGTCAGCGCGAACCTGCGCTGCGAGACCGAAGGGCGCTCTCAAGCATGTCGAGGAAGTCCTCCGGCTTGACCTGGGCGTACGAGTAGAAGCCCTTCACGAACGGATCGCTGAGCGCCGGCTTCCCCTGGCGGTTGAGCAGCTTCCCGTCGGGCGAGATCACCAGGCTCCGCACGAAGAAGCCGTAGCTGAAGCCGCCGGTGATCCGCCGATCCTGGCTGAACGTCATTCCGTGCATCGCGTCGTTGATCGCCGGCCGGTCGGGAATCGCCGACTCGCGGATGTTCACCCAGACCGGCTCGAACCGCGCGTTGATCTCCGAGATCACCCGAAGGTCGGTCAATGCTCCGCTCCGGAGCATGTTGCCGCCGACTCAGCACTTGTTGTCGATGATGCCGGCGATGAAGCAGACGAGGACGGGCCGGTTCGATTCGAGCGCCGCCTTCTCGGCGGCCTCGAAGCTCTCGTGCCAGCGGATCTTCAGGTGGACGGGGTCGACCGTCAGGGGCTGGTGGGTGAGGGAGCAGCCGGCGATGAGGAGGGGCAGGAGGAGGAGTGCGGCCTGCCCGCCGAATCGCAACCCGAAGGCGCGAAGGGGGGGTTTTTTCATATGGCTGGATACCTATCCGCCGAGTGCGTGGTTTCTTTAGGCGAACCCGGCCTGGGCGAGGTGGCGAAGGGAGGGAAGGGAATGAAGAAGGCAAGAGCGCTCAAAGCGGCCAAATTCGACATTAATGTCGAATTCCCCAAATGCGCGCGGATTTTGCGGTTTTTGCTGGCCAAATTGGCCAATCTTGGACACTTTGGGCTCGGCACCTCTGCCCAGATTCGCAAGTCCTTGCGATTCTTCTCCCCGGACACGTGTCCGGGGACGCGGCACCTTGGGACCCTAGTGGGTCCGTCCCACCACCTGCCACGCCTTGATCGCCTCGATGGGGTGGATGAGCATGATCACGTTGAGCGTCAAATTGTCTCGCACCCAGACCAGGCAGAAGATCTCCATCGCCAGGATCGCCGCCACGCTGTGCCAGGCTCGGACGCGCGACGCGAACAGGAAGCCGAGGCTCATCATCAGGATGTCGCTCATCGAATTGAAAACGCTGTCGCCCGAGTAGCCCAGGGCGATGGTCGCCTCGCGGTAGCGGTTGATGATGATGGGCGAGTTCTCGAGGATCTCCCAGCTCGCCTCCAGGATGGCCGCCATGAGGAGCCGTTGCCGCACCGTCCACCGGCGCGCGACCAGCCACAGGAGCCCGAAAAAGATGATCCCGTGGCAGATGTGCGAGAACGAGTAGGCATCGGCGAAGCGCTGCGAATTACCGCTGCTCCAGATGTCCCCGTTCCAGAGCCCGAACCGGCCGTCGGGGCCGAACGGCAGCCGCCCCATGGCCAGCAAGATCACCGCCGTGAGGACGAAGACCCCGAGGATCGCCCACGTGACGTACGCGTTGCGCGACTCGGGCGGCACGGAACCGGCCGGCGGGACGGCGGCGGGCGGCGATGACGGAAGATCGGTGATCGGGCACCTACTTCAGTTCGAAGGACTTCAACGTCACCGTGACCTTGACGCCCTCGCTCGTCGCCTCCATCTTGAGCAGGCCGCCCGGCACCTCCTTCGACAGCCAGGTTCGATAGGTCATCGACTCCTTCTCGTCGCAAACATAGGTGGTGATGTCGAGGATCGTCGCCTCGAACTCCTTCGATCCGACCTTGAGCTTCTCCTTGCCCTTGTCCTTCGTGGTCGGTTCCTTGTGCACCTTCTTGCAGGACTTGCACTCGCCGCGCTTCGTCTCGCGCCGCACGATGCGCTCGCTCGACTCCTTGTCGGTCCCCTCCGTCACCGCTTCGCTCGAGAGGGTGATCTTGTCGGTTTCCTTCTTCTTGAGTGTCAGGACATCGATCGTCGATACGTTCCGGCCCTGGGCCTCGCTCACCATCTCGAGCGTGGCGGAGGTTCCGACGGCGTAGCGGTTCCAGTCCTCGAATTCGGTGGGGGACTGGGCCAGCGCCGCCGCCGGCATGACGAGGAAGACGAGCGCAGCGAGTAGGTGGTTCATGGCTGCAATTCTAGGCTTCTCAACGCTGGTCGTTCCAATTCCTGCCGCGCCATCGTTTAGGGAGCACGCGATCAAGCTCATTGAACCTTCACTCGCCGCATCCGATGGTGCTCCGCGCGTCGACAGGGACATGGTCGATCCCGCGGTCGCCATCCGGAGCGTTCGAGCCGAAGAGGCGCTCCGGCCGCAACTTCGGGAAGTTCGCCGCATGTCAGTACCCCGTCGGGCCAGGTAGGGAAGAGAGGGAACCGTCCATCATGGACGAGACCATCACCATCCTTCGCAGGAACACGAAGGGCGAGCCGGTACGGCAGATGCCGGCGGAGCCAACGGCCGAGGGCTGGGTCAAGCTCGACTGACTGGGGGGGCCTGCCTAGCTGGCTAAGGCATATCCGCTTAACTCCAGTAGCCACCAGCTATTGTGGTTTTGGCCTCTCCGAGCCGCCGATGAGCTGCCGGTAAGGAACGGGCGCGATGGCGACCGCCTGTTGGGCAAGCCGGAAGA